>Ga0268299_1000210_pt1 | contig 224977 bp, 215 predicted proteins | sample NOBtaG_FD_193484 | JGI IMG/M metagenome (GOLD analysis project Ga0268299, IMG submission 193484) | Activated sludge microbial communities from bioreactor in Nijmegen, Gelderland, Netherland - NOB reactor | ecosystem: Engineered > Bioreactor > Aerobic > Activated sludge | place: Netherlands... | reverse complement strand
AGCCGGTTCAGAAGGTCGTCGAACTGGTCTGCGAGTAGAGGGAGTGCTTGTTCCATTTTCTCATGGAATCATAACACTTTACCCAAAAGCTAAACTATTACTTTAATGCGTATGGGAGGTGCCCCCGTAGGGGGCGGAGGGGTCAGGAGCCTCAGTCGAAGCGTCCATCCATGTTCTTGAGGTTCAAGGTTCGTAGACGGACGATCAGTGGCGTCAATATGACGAATGTTCTAGCAGGACGTGTGTTTCTCTTGACCCCTCCGCCCCCTGCGGGGGCACCTCCCCGCGCTTCGCGCAGGGAGGAAAACCTGATGCGCGCTCGCTGGGTTCGGTGCTGGGGCATCCACCCACCTCTCCTCCCCCGCGCCATGCGCGGGGCCCCTTCCTCTCCCCCCGCTTACGCGGGCGAAGAGGACCCCATTAGCATTAGCGACCGCCATTCCGATCGGGATGTGTCCACTCCTCCCCGGCTTCGCTGAAGCGAAGCCGGGGAGGACAATCGACAAGCCAGCGCCCATGGAGGATGGGCCGGGTTCAGCGGGTCGCGCCGCGAATGACCTCGAGAAAGGCGTCGCCGTAGCGCTCGAGCTTGGCGTCGCCGACGCCGTGGATCTCGCGCATCGCACCTTGTGTGCCCGGCCGATGGGTGGCGAGCTCGACCAGGGTGCGGTCGGAGAACACGACGTAGGCCGGCACCTTCTGCGCCTGGGCGAGCCGGGTGCGCAGCGCCTTCAGGGCGCCGAGCAGGGCCTCATCGGCGCCGGCGACGACAGGCGCCGCCGCCCTGCGTTCCCGCCTCCCGCCCTTCGCCGTCGCCGAGGCGAGGTTCTTGCGCAGCTCGATGCGCGCCTTGCCCTTCAGGACCCGCCAACCTTCGTCCGTCACCAGCCAGCGGCCGTGCTCCATCAGGTCCTGCGAGATCAGGCCGGTCGCCGAGAGCTGGCGGAAGATCGAGCGCCACTCGGCAGCCTTGCGATCGGCGCCGACACCGAAAGTCGGCAGGCGATCGTGGTTGAACTTCAGCACGTTCTCGGTGCGCTCGCCGGTCAGGATGGCAACCACGTGTTCCATGCCGAAGCGCTCGCCGGTGCGCACGATGGCCGACATCGCCTTCTGCGCCTCGATCGTGCCGTCGAACAGCTCGACGCCTTCCTGGCAGAGATCGCAATGGCCGCATGGCTGCGACGCCTCGCCGAAATAGGCGAGCAGGGTCTGGCGCCGGCAGCGCGGCGCCTCGGCCAGCGAGAGCAGGGCGCCGAGCCGCTGCCGCTCGATGCGCTTGCGCTCGTCGGACTGCTCGCCCTGCTCGATCTGCGTGCGGCGCAGCTGCATGTCGCCCAGGCTGTAGAGCGTCAGCGTATCGGCCGGCAGGCCGTCGCGGCCGGCACGGCCGATCTCCTGGTAGTAGGCCTCGACATTGGCCGGCAGGTCGGCGTGGCAGACGAAGCGCACGTCGGGCTTGTCGATGCCCATGCCGAAGGCGACCGTCGCCGTCATCACCACGCCGTCGTCCTGCTGGAAGGCATCCTGATTGGCGTCGCGCACCGACTTGTCGAGCCCGGCGTGATAGGGCAACGCGCGCACGCCGGCCGACGCCAGCCCGCTCGCCAGCTCCTCGACCTTGCGGCGCGAGGCGCAGTAGACGATGCCGCTCTCGCCGGCATGGGCGCGAACGTAGGAGAAGACCTGGCGGGTCGAATGCTCCTTGGGCTTGAAGCAAAGCCGCAGGTTGGGCCGGTCGAAGCTGCGCACGAAGACGCGCGGCGGCGCGGCGAACAGCTTGTCGACGATGTCGCCGCGCGTCGGCGCGTCGGCCGTCGCCGTCAGCGCCAGAGTCTGCATCGTGCCGCCGATCTGGCGCGCGAGACTGCCCAGGGCGAGGTACTCGGGGCGGAAATCGTGGCCCCATTGCGACACGCAATGGGCTTCGTCGATCGCCATCAGGCGGACGTCCGCCTCGGCCAGCATCTCGATCGTATCCATGCGCGCCAGGCGCTCCGGCGCGACATAGAGCAGGCGCAGCTCGCGCCGGCGCAGCAGGCCGAGGACGCGCGCATTCTCGCCCCATTCGTTCGACGAGTTGAGGCTGCCGGCGGCGACACCGGCGGCGGTCAGGGCGCGCACCTGGTCGCGCATCAGGGCGATCAGCGGCGACACCACCAGGGTCAGGCCGGGCCGGGCGATCGCGGGGAGCTGGTAGCACAGCGACTTGCCGCTGCCGGTCGGCATGACCGCCAGCACATTCTCGCCCGCCAGGACCGCGCCGACGATCTCCTCCTGGCCCGGACGGAAAGCGCCGAAGCCGAACACCGTATGCAGCAGGGCGGATGCCTTGGCGAGCTCGTCGGACATGTCGTGGCTACACTACCACGTGGGCACGAGATCCGGTGTGCATCGCGCGCGGTCGCGTACACGCACTGTGGATGAACGCGCGTCGTCGTTTCGCCGCAATGGGTTCGCGATGGGTTCGAGCGCGGCGAGGGACCTTTCCTGCTTCGCCGAAGCTGGCGCCTGTGGCCGCCGCGCCCGGCATGCCGAGGGACGGTTCGGCCGGTCGGCTCGTATTGCTTCGGAGTGAGTTCACGGAGGAGTCATGGACGACAGGACCGCCGCGCACCCGAGGCGCGAGCGACCATGTTGACCGCGTGCCTGTTGCTCGGGGTGCTCGGCGTCGCCGTCTTCCCATGCTGGCGCTACAGCGTCGGCTGGGGTCACGGGCCCAGCATCGCCATCGGCGGCCTGCTGATCTTCATGGCCGCCCTGGCGGTGAGCGGCAAGAGCTGGCAGCGCGCCGGCGCCGCCATCGCGCCGGCACCCGCCGAGATCAGTGTCGCGCTGCCTGGCCCCCATCGAGAGTCATCACCACGCCGCTGATGTAGCTCGCGCGGTCGGAGGCGAGGAAGACGGCGAGATCGGCGACCTCGTCGGGCTCGGCCGGCCGGCCGAACGGCATGTGCTTTGTCAGCTCGGGCCAGCGCTCGGGGTCGCCCAGCTGCTTCTCCGCCTGGCCGCGCAGCAGGGTGAGCATGCGATCGGTGCGGGTCGCCGGCGGGTTGATCGCCACCACGCGCACACCCTGGTCGACGCTTCTCGATCCGACGGCGCGGGTGAAGGCCATCAGCCCGGCATTGCCCATGGTGCCGGCGACGTAGTCGTAGTTGAAGCTCTCGCCGGCGAGCCCGATGATGTTGACCACCGCGCCCGTCTTGCGCGCGTACATCTTCTCCAGCATGGCGCGCGTGGCATTGATGTAGCCGAACACCTTCAGCTCCCACGACTCGCGCCACTTGGGCTCGGTCATGGCGAGGATGTCGCCGCGCGGGATGGCGCCGGCGTTGTTCACGAGGATGTCGGCGTGAGCCACCGCATCGACCACCGCGCGCACGGTGTCGCCCTTGGAGAAGTCGGCGGGATGGATCTCGACCGGCACGTTGTGGCGGCCGCGGATCTTGTCGCGCGCGGCCTCGAGCGATTCCTTCGAGCGCGAGGCGATGTGCACGGCGCAGCCTTCGGCGGCGAACGCCATGGCGCAGGCGAAGCCGATGCCGCGGCTGCCGCCGGTGATCAGGACGGTCTTGCCGGAGAGCTTGAGGTCCATTGGTTGGTTCTCCCTTCTCGCTTGTCCTCCCCAGCTTCGCTGAACCTTCGCTGGGGAGGTGTCGGCGTAATCGCCGACGGAGTCATGAGCCACGAGTCTCGGGCTCATGACCCCTCCGTCGCGCAAGACGCGACACCTCCCCAGCGAAGCCAGGCTTCGCTGGGGAGGAGAATGACGCTCAAATCCGATACACGCTGTCGCTCCTCGCGTGGCCGTCCTCGGTCCTGACGCGGCCGTCCTTCACCATCTGCACGAGATGGGCCAGCATCGAGCGGCCGGCGGCGGCGTGCAGGTGCGCCGGCGTGTCGGCGTAGTTCTTCGCCACCATCTGCGGGATGGTCTGCGGGCCTTCCTTCAAGCGCGCCATGATCTGCGCCTCGCGGCCGAGGCGATGCTCGATGTAGGACTGCACGAACGGGTTGGGGTTGCGGATCTCCGAGCCGTGCGTAGGGATGTAGAGCGTCTCCTCGCGCGGCAGGAGCTTGCGCAGGCTGGCGAAGTAGTCGGCCATGTTGCCGTCGGGGGGCGAGATCACCGCGGTCGACCAGCCCATCACGTGGTCGCCCGTCAGCAGCGCCCTGTCCTCCTTCACCGCGAAGCAGAGATGGTTGGAGATGTGGCCCGGCGTGTAGACGGCCTCGACGTTCCAGCCGTCGCCCTGCACGACGTCGCCGTCGTCGAGCTTGATGTCGGGCGCGAAGGCGAGGTCGCCCGCCTCCTCCGGCTTCTCGCCGGCCGGCGGCCTGGGATGCGGCCCGTAGGAGTAGACCTTGGCGCCGGTCGCCTTGGCGATGGCGGGCGTCGCCGGCACGTGATCGATGTGGGTGTGGGTGACGAAGACATGCGTCACCGTCTCGCCGCGCACGGCGTTCAGCACCGCATCGATGTGGTCCTGCATGTCGGGGCCGGGATCGACGATCGCCACCTTGCCGTGGCCGATCACGTAGGTGCCGGTGCCCTTGAAGGTGAACGGGCTGGGATTGCGCGCGACCACGCGGCGGATCAGCGGCGTCACCTCCATCGCTGTGCCGTAGTCGAACTTGAAGTCCTTGATGAAGGGAATGCCGGGCATGGGGCCTCTCAGGGGGCGGGGGGCGTGAGCTTGTAGAGCGCGTTGCGGATGTCGGAGCTGACATAGACAGCGCCGCTGGGGCCGACGGCGACACCGGTCGGCACCAGCGCCGGCGGTCCGCCGGGATAGAGCGGCAGGCCGATGTCGAGGTTCGAGGCGATCACCGTCTTCGCCCCGGTGGCGCGATCGATGGCGACCACGCGCTTCTGGCCGACCTCGGCGACGTAGAGACGGCCGTCGGGGCCCAGGTCGATGCCCTCCGGGCCGGCCAGGCCATCGGCCACCATCCGGCGCTCGCCGGTGGCGACGTCGATCTCGGTGACGGCGCCGGCGGCGATCTCGGTGAGGTAGATCAGGTTGCCCGGCCCCTGCGCCATGGCGACCGGGCCGCGCAGCTCCTTGACCACGGTCGTGCGCGTCTTGCCGTCGGGGCTCACCTTCACGAGGTTGGCGCTCGCCAGCTCGGCCACGTAGAGCGTTCCGTCGGCCGCCTCGAGCGCGTCGACGGGCGCGGCGAAGTCGCCCAGGGTCGCCACCAGCTTGCCGGTCTTGCGATCGACCTTCTCGACGGTGTTGGAGAACCACGAGGTCAGCAGCGCATGGCGCGGCCCGATCGACAGGCCGAGCGGATAGGCGTGGGTCTCGCCGTGCACGCGGATCACGTCGGCGACGGCGCCGCTCCGGCCGTCGACGGTGCGATAGCTGAACACGTCGGCGACATGCACCGTCTCCTTGCCGCCTTCCGACGTGACGGCGAGGTCGGCCGGGATCGCGAGCCTGCCCTCGACGATGGTCTTGTGCGCGCCGGTCTGCTTGTCGACCAGGTAGATGCCGTTGTCGGTCATCGAGGTGACGAACAGGCGGCCGCGCGAATCGAACGCGAGATTGTCGAGCCCGGGCTTCATCGAGGCGACCAGCTTCTTGGTCCGGCTGGACAGGCTGACGCTCCATATGCCGCCGGTGCCGGTATCGACGACGTAGACGTTGTCGCGATTCTGTGGATCGATGTTGGCGGCTGCCGGGATCTTGAAGCCTTCGGCGATGACCTCGATCGCGCCGGTCTCGAGGTTGATCTTCGCGACCTGGCCCTTGAACCACAGCGGCCCGTAGAGGAACCCGTCGTCCTTGTGGATCTCGAAGCCGTTCAGGCCGCCCATCTTCTCGGCGATGCGCCGCAGCTCGGCGCGCGGGAACGGCTTGAAGTCGGGCTTGTCGGCGTTCTTGAGATCGATCTCGTAGAGCGCATCGCCGAGGAAGACCTCGGACACGAACAGCCTGCCGTCCTTGCCGAAGGCCAGCGAGTTGGGCCCGCCCATGCCGCTGGCGACCTCGATGATCTTGCCGTTGGGCCGGCGGATGTAGATCTTGCCCAGGAGGAAGCTGGTCCACGCCATGGTGCCGTCGTCGGCGAAGGCGATGTCGTCGGCCATGCCGGTCGGCGGGTCGATGACGCGGTCGACCTCGCCGGTATCGACCTGCACGCGATAGAGCGTCTGGCCGATAACGGAGCCGGCGAACAGCTGATCGTCCTTGTTGAAGGCGAGCCCGTGCACGCCATGGAACCACGAGCCGGCAACCAGGAACTCCTGGTTGTATTCCCGGGGCGGCGGCGGCGCCTGTTGCGCCAGCGTGCTGCCGGCCACGGCGAGCGCCAGCGCCAGCGACGTCACGAACCGGCCCACCTTCATTCCCGTCCCCTCCGACCCTCTTCGCGGCGCGGACTGTAGAGCATTCCGGGCGCAGACAACATGGTGCCGGAGGGACGTGAGCGACGGATGACAGGTCGCGCCGATTCGATACTATTGCCGTCCAGCACCGGGATCGGATCATGGTCATTCGCGGCGGCCTGCATACCGGGGAGGTCGAGATGATGGGGGACGACGTCGGCGGCATCGCCGTGCACATCGCCTCGCGCATCGCCGAGCGGGCGGGCAGAGGCGAGGTGCTGGCGTCGGGCACCGTCCGCGATCTGGTCGCCGGCGCCGGCCTCACCTTCGCCGCCCTCGGGACCGCGGAGTTCAAGGGCCTCGGCGAGCCGATGCGCCTGTTCAGCGCAACGGCGTGACAGTGTCGCGCCCCGGCGTCACAGGTCGCGCCCCGGCGTCACAGGTCGCGCTGCGGGGTGACAGGCCGCGCTGCGGGTTACAGGTTGCGCTGCGGCGTGACAGCAGGGCGGGATCGGCTAACATCGCCCGACACGAGCAAACCGGAATTTCGCAGGAGGAAAGTCATGGCGGGTCCGCTTTCGGGACTGACGATCGTCGAGCTGGCCGGCATCGGCCCGGGCCCGATGTGCTCGATGATGCTGGGCGACATGGGCGCCGACGTGATCCGCATCGATCGCACCAAGACGCACGTCATGGACCGCTTCGCCGACCCGAAGTACGCGGTTCACAACCGCAGCCGGCGCTCGGTGTCGGTCGACCTGCAGAAGAAGGAAGGCGTCGAGGTCGTGCTGCGCCTCATCGAGACGGCCGACGGCATCACCGAGCCGTTCCGCCCCGGCGTCGCCGAGCGGCTGGGCGTCGGCCCAGACGTCTGCCTCGCCCGCAACCCGAAGCTGGTCTACGGCCGCATGACGGGCTGGGGCCAGGAAGGCCCGCTCGCCAAAGCGGCCGGCCACGACATCAACTACATCGCGCTCACCGGCGCCCTGCACGCCATCGGGCCCAAGGACAAGCCGTCGCCGCCGCTCAACCTCGTCGGCGATTTTGGCGGCGGCGGCATGCTGCTGGCCTTCGGCATGGTGTGCGGGCTCCTGGAGGCGCAGAAATCGGGCAAGGGCCAGGTCGTCGACGCCGCCATGGTCGACGGCACCGCGTTGCTGCTGGGCGGGCTCTACGGCATGGCCGGCGCCGGCCTGTGGAACGAGAAGGACCGCGAGACCAACGTGCTCGACGGCGGCGCGCATTTCTACGGCACCTACGAGACCAGGGACGGCAAGTTCGTCTGCATCGGCTCGATCGAGCCGCAGTTCTACGACCTGCTGCTCGAGAAGACTGGCCTGAAGGGCGAGAGCCTGCCGGCGCAGAACGACCGCAAGGCGTGGGCGCAGCTCAAGAGCCGGCTGGCCGGCATCTTCCGCAGTAAGACGCGCGACGAATGGTGCGCCATCATGGAGGGCAGCGACGTCTGCTTCGCGCCGGTGCTCACCATGTCGGAGGCCTCGCAGCATCCCCATGCCAAGGCGCGCAACGCCTTCGTCGACGTCGACGGCTTCGCCCAGCCGGCGCCGGCGCCGCGCTTCTCGCGCACCAGGGAGAGCATCAAGGGCCCGGCCGCCAAGCGCGGCCAGCATACCGACGAGGTGCTGGGCCAGCGCGGCTTCTCGGCCAAGGAGATCGGCGAGCTCAAGGCAGCGGGCGTCGTCGGGCCGCAATAGGCAAGCATGATCAGCGCCTTCGAGCGCGCGGCGCGCCAGCTCGGCGACCCGCGCCTGCGCGGCGTCATCTTGTGGTCGCTGGCGCTGAGCCTGGTGCTGCAGGTCGGTATCGCCTGGCTGGCCTGGTGGGGGCTGCAGTCGTTCGCGACCTTCGAGATGAGATGGATCAACGAGGCGATCCGCTGGCTGGGCGGCGGCGCGGTCGTCGTGCTGGCGCTGATGCTGTTTCCGGCGAGCTTCGGCATCGTGATCTCGATCTTCCTCGAGCAGATCGCCGACATCGTCGAAGGCGAGCACTATCCGCACCTCGGCCGGGCACACGGCATTCCGATCTGGACCGGTATCTGGACGGGCGTCGTCTTCCTGGTGGCCGTCATCGCCCTCAACCTGGTGATGCTGCCGTTCTACATCCTGTCCATCTTCATCGCCGGCCTCGGCGCAGTGCTGTTCTACGGCATCAACGGCTGGCTGGCCGGCCGCGTCTACTACGAGCAGGTGGCGCTGCGCCGCCGCACGCCGGCCGAGGTCAAGGCCTGGCGGCGCAACAATGCCGGCGTGCTGTGGCTCACCGGCATCGTCATCGTCTTCCTGGGCACCATCCCGATCCTCAACCTGATCGTGCCGGTGCTGGGCGTGGCGGCGATGGTGCATGTCGCCCAGCAGCTCAAGCCGCCGCCCGGGGCGCCCGGCCAGCCCTTCGACCCGCCTGCCGTCCCGCGGTAGAGTCCCATGATTACAGTCGGAGCGAATTTGCTCTAGACTGACCGGCATGAGACTGGCTCGATCGGCGCTCGCGCTGGCGTTCCTCCTGGGCGGCTGCACCACCGGCTCCGAGCCTGCGTCCCTGACCGGCGGCGAGAAAGGCGTCTTCAGCTCGCGCAATGCCGGCACGCCGATCCCGGCCGACCGCATCAAGGGCCTCGACGAGACGCAGCTCGCGGCCCTGCTCGGCGCCGGCGTGCTCGACCGCAAGGACGACCCGGCCCGCGCGCTGCGCTACCAGTCCGATGCCTGCCAGCTGTTCGTCTATCTGTACCGCCGAGACGGCAGGACTTGGCGCGCCGAGTACGCCGACGCCTACGATCTCCACCTTCGGCCACTTCCGGTCGACCGATGCGCCGGCTCGGTGGCGGCCCAGAAGCGCCGGGTGGCCTGAGAGCAGCCGGGGTTTGCCGGGAGCGCGCCACTCCGCTGGCGCTCATGGGATGCGTGATCGACACGAAGAGCGCCGCGGGAGTGGCGCACTCCCAGCGAAGAGGCGTGGGTCGATAACGGTCGATCAGGTCAGAGAAGCGGAGTGGCTGGCATGATCCGGATCGGACTTTTGGGCGCCGGCACCATGGGGAGAGTGCATGCGCTGGCCTATGCCGGCATGCCCGGGGCGAAGGTCGTCGGCGTGTACTCGCGCGATGCCGCCCGCGCCGCCGCGGTTGCCGCGATATGCGGGGCCGAGGCCTGCACCGACCCCACGCTGCTGATCTACGACGACGACATCGATGCAATCGATGTATGCCTGCCGACACCTGTGCACACGGAGCACGTCCTTGCCGCCCTGCGGGCCCGCAAGGATGTCTTCTGCGAGACCCCCTTCGCCCTTTGCCTGCGCGACGCCTACATAATGCAAGATGCAGCGCGAGAGGCCAGGCGCCTGCTGCAGGTCGGGCTGCTGATGCGTTCCGTGGCGGCGTATCAGCATGTGAAGAACGCGACCGAGTCCGGCTCGCATGGACGCCTGCTCAGCGTCGCGGCCTGGCGGCTGGGGTCGTACCTGCGGCCGGAGAGTCCCGGCCGCAAGGCGCACTACGGCGAGCCTTCGCTCGAGCTCATGACCTTCGACTTCGACTTCGTCCATTGGCTGATGGGGCGCCCGGCCACCTTGATGGCCAGCGCCGTGCAGACCGCGAACGGACCCGGCGAGATCTCGACCGTGCTGAACTACGAGGACGGCCGCCACGCCACGGTGACGGCGAGCGGTCTGATGCCGGTAGGCTTTCCCTTCACCGTGGGGTTTCGCGCGCTGTTCGAGCGGGCGGTGTTCGAGCATTCGTCGGTGTTCGACAAGGACGGACCGCCGACCAGCCGCTTCACCATTGCCGATGAAAGCGGTACGAGGCCGGTGGCCGTGCAGGACCGCAATCCCTATCAGGTCGAGCTGCAGCACTTCATCGAGTGCGTCGCCGGCGTCGCCGATCCCCACTTGCTTGCCATCGAGGCGGCCATCGAGTCCCTCGTGTTCTCGACGGCGACCCAGATGTCGTTGGAAGAAAAACGCCCGATCGAGATCGACTAGGGTCAATAGGCTTTGGCTACGCCTGACCTCACCAATTTGCGAGTCATTAGGCACCCCCGCCCTGTGCTGACAGCGCTATTGCCTGTCTTCCCGGGAAGCTGCGCCATAACCACTGCCAGCAACCGCGTGCAGCGTCGGCTGCTGCTCGCCGCTTTCATTACCGGGCTGCTAGCGGTCGTAGCGACAGCTGGCGCGCAGCAGGCTGAGTCAAGGAAGCCGGGCTGGATCGCCGACCCCAGCAACGGGTGCCGGGTCTGGAGCTTGTGGACCTCTTCCTTCGACCGCATAGGGTGGTCAGGGCCGTGCAAGAACGGGATTGTCGACGGCGACGGGGGCGTCGAGTTCTTCAAGGATGGACAGCTTGACCAGCGCTGCGAGGGACGGTGGCAGGACGGCAAACTGGAAGGTCGCGGAAAGTGCTGGTTCGCAGATGGCGGATCATACGCAGGCGAATTTCGCGAGACCGCGCCGATCGGCAGCGGGACCCTGACCTTCTCCAATGGCGATCGTTATGAGGGAGAGTTCAAGGACGATCAGATGGATGGCCGCGGCGTTTACGTCTGGGCGAAAGGTGGTCGCTACGACGGAGACTGGAGGAACGGTCACATGCAAGGTCACGGCACGCTCGCGGGAATACAAGGAGGCATGGGCTACGTAGGCTCGTGGCAAGCCGGCAAGCCGGACGGCTACGGCAAGGGCACCTATAGGGGCCGGGTGTTCGAGGGGACGTGGACGAAAGGCTGCTTTCGACGCGGGCTAAAGCGATGGGCCATATACACCACCAACGCCGAATGCGGCTGGAAGTGGTGGCAAGTCGGTCCGAACGAGGTCCTCTTCGAAGACTTCTACGACTGGTTCCTAAGACTCTGAAAGTGATTCGAGCCTCTCGCCCGTAGCTATTCCCTTGATTGGGATGAGCCCTTGGCGGTGCCAATCATCGAATCAGCGGCCGCCGCGGTCCTCGCGCCACAGGTCGAGGCGCTCCTGGACCGGGCGGTCGGAGAAGGAGAACAGCACCGACTCGTCGGCCGCCTGGTGCACGGCCGTGGCCCAGCTCGGGACGACGAAATGGTCGCGCTTCTGCCAGCGAAAGGTCTTGTCGCCGACCCGGCTCTCGCCCTCGCCTTCGACCACCGAGAACACCGTGCCGTCGGTGGAGCGATACGGCGCCGAGGCAAAGCCCTTGGGCAGGAGCTGCATGAACGTGCCCATGGTGGCGATCGGCGCGCCGCCGTTCGCCGGATTGACGTAGCGCAGCTTGTAGCCGTGGCAGGCGTCGGCCGGGCCCGCCCTGGTGAGGCGATGCAGCGCCTCGCGGGTGCGGGCATAGGGATAGTTGAAGATCGGCGAGGTCTGGCGCGTGGGCTTCCAGTCGACCGGCAGGAGACCGCTGGCGTACCTCGCCTCCGACGTGCCCTCGGGCACGGTGACGGCCTGTTCCTCGCTCGCGCCGTTCTCGGCGAAGCCCGCGTTGAACAGCGCCACCAGCGGGATGTCGAGCCCGTCGAGCCACACCATGGGCCTGGACGAGTCGTTGCCGTGGTCGTGCCAGGTCCAGGTCGGCGTGATGACGAAGTCGCCTTCGTGCATGATCGTGCGCTCGCCGTCGACCGCCGTGTAGGCACCCTCGCCCTCGACGATGAAGCGCAGCGCCGACTGGGTGTGGCGATGGCTGGGCGCCACCTCGCCCGGCAGGATGAGCTGCAGGCCGGCATAGAGCGTCGGCGTGATGCAGGCCGAGCCCGGCATCGCCGGGTTCTCCAGGATGAGCACGCGCCGCACCGCCTCCCGCGCGGTGATCAGCGTGCCCGATTCCATCAGGAAGGGCCGCACGGCGTCGTAGCGCCAGCACGCCGGCTGGTATCTCGGCGCCGGCTGCGGCGGCACCAGCTGGTGCAGCTGCTCCCACAACGGCGCCATCGACAGGCTGCCGAGGCGCTCGTAGAAATCGCGGCGAGCGTTGCTCAGGGTCGCGGGCGTGGCCATCCTGCGAGACTAAAGCACGATTTTGCCTGGTTGAAGCACAAGCAAGATGGCGTTCTGACCTACTCGGCGGCGACGCGCAGCGCCGGCGGCAGACGCGATACCGCGCGCGCCCGGCAAGCGGCGGCGAAGGCGTCGAACAGCTTCATCGAGACCGGGTTCTCGAGCGCCCGATGCTCGGGATGCCACTGCAGCGCCAGCGCGAAGGCGGGCGCGTCGGGCACGCTGAATGCCTCGACCTGGCCGTCGTCGGCGACCGCTTCCAGGCGGGCGCGCGGCGCCAGCCGGTCGACGCCCTGGGCGTGCAGCGAGTTCACCATGACGCGGCGCTCGCCCAGCAGGGCGTGCAGCAGGCCGCCCTCGACGATGTCGATGGCGTGGGCCGGGACATAGTTGGCGTCGACCGTCCCGGCCTTGGGCGAGCGATGGTCGCGCCGGCCCGGCACCTCATGGACGAGCTGGTGAAGCGTGCCGTCGAGCGCCACGTTCACCTCCTGCAGGCCGCGACAGATCGCCAGCAGCGGTACCGCCCGGTCGATCGAATGCCGGATCAGCGGCAAGGTCGTGGCATCGCGCGCCGGGTCGTGCGCCGTGCCCGTCCGGCTTTGCCCGCCGCCGTAGTGATGCGGCTCGACGTTGGACGGGCTGCCCGTGAGCAGCACGCCATCGAGGCCGTCGAGCAGGCGATCGAGAGCCGCGGTCATCGCCGCCTCCTCGTCGAACTCGGGGCCGATCGCCGGAATCAGGACAGGCAGCGCACCGACGGCGCGGACGGCGGCCTGGATGTAGCGGTCGCCGACCGTGTGATGCCAGCCACCGCGGCCATTCTCCTTGAGGCACGCCGTGATGCCGACGATCGGCCGAAGCGCCGGCGCACGGGGCGCCGGGGAGCGATGATCAGGTCGTTCCATATCCCTGCAGAGCGGTGCAAAAACGGTGCCTGCATCATCGTCCTGGCGATGGCCTTTTGCAATTGACGCACGTCCGGGCCGGCCCGCGCCTTGTGCACTGCAGCCTTGCATGGTACCGCCCCGCCGCCGAAATTCCCGCCCCTCGCAACAACGAAAGCCCCCATGTCGACCACACCGCCACCCGCTCCGCCGCCCGGTACGCCCCAGGCACCCGCTGCGCCGCTCATCATGCACGGCCAGTACATCAAGGATCTCAGCTTCGAGAACCCGCGTGCCCCGCAGAGCCTGATCGAGCAGACCCAGCCCCAGCTCACGCTCAACGTGCAGGTCGGCAACCGCCAGTTCGACGCCAAGACCTTCGAGGTCTTCCTGACCATCGAGGCCAGCGCCAAGACGCCGAAGGACGAGCCGCTGTTCATGCTCGAGCTGGTCTATGCCGGCACGGTGAGCCTGGGCGAGGTGCCGCAGGAAGCCTACGGCCCGCTGCTGTTCATCGAGACGCCGCGGCTGCTCTTCCCGTTCGCCCGCGCCGTCGTTGCCAATGCCACGCGCGAGGCGGGCTTCCCGCCGCTCAACATCGCCCCGGTCGATTTCGTGGCGCTCTATCGCCAGCAGCTCGAAGCCAACGCCGGCAAGATGCCCGGCCCCGGCGACGGCCAGATCGGCCACGCCTGACGGCCTGACCTGTTGTCCTCCCTGCGCGAAGCGCGGGGAGGTGCCCCCGCAGGGGGCGGAGGGGTCGAGAGCAACACACGCTTTGCCAGAACGCTCATCATGGTGACGACACTGATCGGCGACTCATGCCGAGACCCTTGGCTCATGACCCCTCCGCCCCTCCGGGGCACCTCCCCGCGCTTCGCGCAGGGAGGACAGCATGGTGCGTGAACTCGGCGGCGTAGGACGCAGGAGGGATTCGAGATGTACCCACTCCGTAGCAGCGCAGCCGGGGAGGAGCGCTGAAAGGTCGGACCTCACGCCGCCATGCCCTCGAGCCACAGCGGATTGGTGATCTGTTTCAGGAAGGCGACGTGGGCGGCGAGTTCCTCGGCGGTCGGCGCGTGCGGACGCGGCGGGCGCACCGGACGCGGCCCGGCGGCGGCGCCACGCTGGGCGGCGCCGGCCAGGCCGACGCTCAGCCCGAGATCGCGCTGCCGGCCGCCGCTCAGCTCGAGATAGACCTCGGCGAGCAGCTCCGAATCGAGCAGGGCGCCGTGCTTGGTGCGGTTCGAGTTGTCGACGCCGAAGCGCTCGCACAGCGCGTCGAGGCTGACGCGCTGGCCGGGAAACTTGCGGCGCGCCATCGACACGGTATCGACGTAAGCGTTGGCCAATCTCGTCCGGCCGACGCGCTCCAGCTCGGCGTTGAGGAAGCCGATGTCGAACTGCGCGTTGTGGATGACCAGCTGGTCCTCGGCGATGAACGCCAGGAACTCGTCGACCCGGTCGGCGAACAGCGGCTTGTCCGCCAGGAAATCGTCGGTGAGGCCGTGAATCTCCTGCGCCTCCGACGGCATGATCATCTGCGGGTTGAAGTAAGCGTGGAACGTCCTGCCGGTGGACACCGTGTTGACCAGCTCGAGGCAGCCCAGCTCGACGACGCGATGGCCGGAAAGCGGATCGAGGCCGGTGGTCTCGGTGTCGAGGACGATCTCGCGCATGCCGGTCTTGTAGCCTACTTCCGCCGCTCCCGCGCGAGCCGGGCTGTGAATTTCTCCCGCCACGGGTTGGGCGGCCAGAAGCGCCCGCGCTTTTGGCCGAGCGCGGCGATGGCAGCGGCGAGCGCGCGGCGCGTCGGCGCGAGGCCGAGGCCGGTCGGGATGACGATGCTGGCCTTGCGCCGCTTGATGGCATCGGGAACCTGCTGGCGCAGGATGCCGTCGAGTCGCTGCCCGGTCATGCCCGGCCGGGCCATCACGCGGCGGCGCTGCAGGAAACCCGGCGCGCTCACCACCAGCGTCGCGTCGACCCGGCGATCGCCAAGCCCCTCGAACAGCAGCGGGATGTCGAGCACGACGAGCGCTTCCCGTCGCAGGGCCGCCCGCTTCAGGAAGGCGCGCTGGCGCTGGCCGACCAGCGGATGGACGATGGCCTCGAGCCGGCGCAGCGCCTCCCGGTTGCCGAACACCCGCGCGCCCAGCGCCTGGCGATCGAGCACGCCGTCCTTCACGACGCCCGGAAACGCCGCCTCGATCGCCGGCAGCGCCGCCCCGCCCGGCGCCTGCACGGCGTGCACGTTGGCGTCGGCGTCGTAGACCGGCACGCCCATCTGCCGCAGCATCCGGGCCGCGGTCGACTTGCCCATGCCGATCGAGCCGGTCAGGCCGACGATCATCATCGTGGCATCATGCCCGCCGGGCCAGCTGCTGGTCTGCCTTGTGCAGGCGGGAGACCCAGATCGCGATCCCGGCGAGGACGGCGCCCACGACCACGACGCTGATGGCGACGATCGGCCGGTACCACAGCCAGGCGACGGCGATGATCAGCGGCGCCACAACGGCGGTGAACAGGAAGCCGACCAGCCCGACGCCGGCGCGGACGACGTCGCCGACGACGGGAACCAGATCGCCCAGCACGCCGAGCGGCCCCAGGATCAGGCAGAAGCCGAAGAACATCAGCACGCAGCCGCCGCAGCGGATCAGCCACGACATCGTCTCGTTCTCCTGCTGGGCCGACTTGAACATGTCGGCCGAGGGCACGCGCCCCGGCACGATCAGCTCGACGGTGCCGCCCGCCTGGGTCTGGTAGGGCCCGAGCCCGACCGGCGACTGGCGCGCGATCACGCTCGCCTCCTGCAGGGCCACCTCAGCGAACGAGATGCGCAGATCGCCGAGGACGGGGCGGGCCGGATCGCTGGCGAGGTACAGCACCCCGTCCACGACACGCACGGGCTTGCGCAGGCGCCGCTCCAGCGCCGCCGCCCGATCTTCGGGAAACGGCAGGGTCCGGGCGGTGCCGAAGCCGCTCACCATGTTGTCGGGCAGGACGTAGGAGCCGATCCTCGGTTTCGGCGCCAGCAGGTTGCGCTCATTGTAGGGCATCGCCGGATTGGCATGCCCGGTGCGCTCGTGGAACTTGGACGAGTCGACGGCACGGTCCACCCACTTGCGGGCATAGCGCCAGGTCGTGACCCGCTCCTCGCCGCCGCCCAGCTTCTTGTGCGTCTCGATGTGCTGCTCCTCGGTCCATTGGTACATCTCGACCTTGCGCAGCAGCCGCAGCCCGTTGCTGAGGACGCCGAAATCGACGTCGCTGATCGAGCTGGCGACCGAGATGGGGCCGGCCACGTAGACGAGCCTGCCGTCGTTGGCCGGATCCAGCTTCGCCGGATCGACCTCGAGCACCACGGCGGCGCCCTCGGACAGGGACCGCGCCGTCTCGATGGCGCGGCCTTCGTTCCAGAACAGCAAGATGCCGGAGCCGACGATCATCACGAAGCCCGTCAGGACCCCGGCGAACGACTTCCCCAGGCGGGTCAGCCAGCCGGTCTGCTTGACCTCGCTGACCTCGTCCCGTCGACCTTCTTCCTCGGCCATGCGGATCAGGGCACCAGGACAGTCTGGCCGGTGGTCTTGCGTCCTTCGAGGTCGATATGGGCCTGCGCCGCCTCGGCCAGCGGATAGCGCTGGTCGATGGCGATCTTGACCTTGCCGCTCTTGACCATCTTGAACAGGGATGCCGCCGACGCTTCCAGATCCTTGCGGGTCGCCGTGTAGGCGCCGAGGCTGGGACGCGTCAGGTAGAGCGAGCCCTTGGCGTTGAGGATGCCCGGCGGCTGCGGCGCCACCGCTCCCGAGGCATTGCCGAACGAGCACAGCAGGCCGCGCAGGCGCAGGCAGTCGAGCGAGGCGTTCCAGGTGTCCTTGCCGACGCCATCGAACACCACCGGGACGCCCTTGCCCTTGGTGATCTCCTTCACCTTGGCGACGACATCCTCCTTGGTGTAGTCGATCACCCACTTGTAGCCGTTCTTCTTGGCGAGCTTGGCCTTCTCGGGCGACGACACCGTGCCGATGCACTTGTAGCCGCGCGCCTTGGCCCACTGGCCGAACAGCAGGCCGACGCCGCCGGCGGCGGCATGGAAAAGCACGATGTCGCCCTTCTTGAGCCACGGCTTGGCGCAGTGGTCGACCAGGTACTCGGTGGTCATGCCCTTCAGCATGATCGCCGCGGCCTGCTCGTCGCTCACGCCCTTGGGTACCTTCACGAGTTGCTCGGTGCCCATGTTGCGCTCCTGGCAATAGGCGCCGAGCACGCCGCAGTAGGCGACCCGGTCACCCTTCTTGAAGCCGCGCACCCTGGGGCCGACCTCGACGATCACGCCGGCCGCCTCGCGGCCGACGGCGTTGGGCAGCGGCGTCTGATAGAGGCCCGAGCGGGTGTAGATGTCGATGAAGTTGAGGCCGATCGCGGTGTGCCTGACCTTGACCTGGCCCGGGCCCGGCTTGCCGACCTCGACATCCTCGAGGACCATCTTCTCCGGGCCGCCGTTCTCGTGCATCAGGATCGATTTGGACATGTGAATTCTCCCCCTATCGTGGTGACTTGCTCAGCGCTACTCGGCCGCCTTCTTTGACTGGGCGTCCTGGTACTTCTTGATCTCGCTCTCGACGGCCGCCTGCGACTGCACCGAGTAGGTGCCGCGGTTCCCGGTGGCGGTGTCGTAGCTCAGTTGGCGCAGGTCGTTGGCGCCGCGCTGGAAGTGCGGATGGACGAAGCGCGCCATCAGCTCGTAGGAACGCTGCGTCGCCGGCCAGTCGGCCCAGTTGTGGGCGAGCAGCAGCACGGCGCCGAAGCCGCCGTCCGAGCCCTTCCACAATCTTTCGAAGTGCCTGATGCAATCGTCCGGCGTGCCGATGCAGGCGATGCCTTCCTTGGTCAGGAACTCCGCCGCGTCGGTGATACCGGGCGGCAGGATCGGGAAGGTCGCGACGTCGGTGAAGTACCTGGTGAAGCGGTCGATACCGAACTTGACCTCCTCGAACGCCTGCTCGCGCGTCGGCGCCACGTGGGCGAAGGTGACGATGCGCCACTTGCCGCGGTCGGCGACCTTGCCGTTCTGCCGGGCGTGGTCGGTGTAAATCTTCCAGTTGTTGGCATGGGCCAGCAGCGCGTCGTCCGAGGTGCCGCCGATCGACAGCATGCCGATACCGTGGCGGCCCGAAGCGATGGCGCCGACCGGCGAGCGGGCACACGCCACCGCCATCTCCATGCCGGGCTGGCTGTAGGACGGCAGCTGGAGTTGGGCCGCGGTGAGGTCGAACCAGTCGGTCTTGCGTGTCACCGACTTGCCGGCCATCAGCTCCATGATGACGTCGAGCGATTCGTTCATGCGGCTGCGCTGGTCGGCCGCTTTGACGCCGATCTTGGCGGCATCGTGCACCAGCGCGCCCGGGCCGACGCCGAACATGGCGCGGCCGCGCGTCATGTGGTCGAGCTGGCGCATGCGCGAGGCCAGCATGAACGGGTTGTGATAGGGCAGCGACACCACGCCGGTGCCGAGCCGGATATGGCGGGTGCGCTCGGCCGCCGCGGCAATGAACATCTCGGGGCTGGCAATGATCTCGAAGCCGCCGGAGTGGTGCTCGCCGATCCAGGCCTCGTGGTAGTTCAGCCGGTCGAGGTGCTGGAGCAGCTCCATGTCGCGCTCGAGGGCGAGGGTGGGGTTCTCGTCCAGGGCATGGAAGGGGGCGTGAAAGATGCCCGTTCGCAGATAGCGGTCGGTCACAGGGATGTCCCCGATTCTTAGATTGCTGGTCGGCGTCGAGTATAATCGCCGCACCAATGTGCGCCAGTCTGACAGCGAGAAGGATACGTCTGCCAGCGCCGGATCGATAGGAGAGTTCATGCATCGACGCCGATTCGTGCTCGCCGCGAGCGCCGTCCTGGCCGCCCCAGCCGTCGTCCGGGCGCAGGAGATCATCCGAAGCGCCAAGGCCAGCTACCGGCTGGTGACGCTCAGCCGCGGCCTTGAGCAGCCCTGGGGCATGGCCTTCCTGCCCGACGGCCGCCTGCTGATCACCGAACGGCCGGGCCGGCTGCGCGTGTTCGCCAACGGCCGGCTGGAACGGGCTCCGATCGGGGGCATCCCCAAGGTCTATGGCCGCGGCCAGGCCGGCCTGCTCGACATCTGCCTGCACCCCGACTTCGCCCGCAACCGGGTCCTCTACCTGTCCTACATCAGCGACGGGCCGGGCGGCCCGGTGACGACGGCCGGCCGCGCCGAGCTCGCCGGCGACGGCCTGCGCGGGATGACACCGATCTTCGAGGCCCTGCCGCGCCGGTCCGGCAGCCTCAACCTCGGCTCGCGCCTGCTGTTCGATCGCGCCGGGCTGCTCTACGTGACCTGCGGCGATCGCTTCCAGATGAACCAGGCGCAGGACCTCGCCGATCTCGCCGGCAAGATCGTCCGCCTGCGCGACGACGGCTCGGTGCCCGCCGACAATCCGTTCGTCGGGCGGGTGGGAGCGCGGCCGGAGATCTTCACCTGGGGCAACCGCAACCCGCAGGGTCTCGCGCTCCATCCCGAGACCGGCAAGGTCTGGGAAGTGGAGCACGGGCCGCGCGGCGGCGACGAGCTCAACATCCTCGAGGCCGGCGCCAACTACGGCTGGCCGCGAGTCACATACGGCGTGAACTACGACGGCAGCAGAATCACCGACACCCGCAGCCAGCCCGGCATGAAGGACGCGCTGCGCACCTGGGTGCCGTCGATCTCGCCGTGCGGTCTCGCCTTCTACGCCGGCGACCGATTCCCCGGCTGGAAGGGCTCGCTGTTCACCGGCGCGCTGTCGGCCGAGGCGCTGTTTCGCATCGAGCTCGACGGCGAGCGCTATCGGAGCGAGGAGCGGTTGATCGAAGGCCGCCTTCCCTATATCCGCGACGTGCGCCAGGGGCCCGATGGGTTCATCTACCTCGTCACCCACAGCGACGACGGCGGCCTTTACCGCCTGGAACCCGCGTAGGTCTTGGAACGAGCTCGATGCCACCCCCCCTCATCCTCGCCTCGGCCAGTCCGTCGCGACGCCAGCTGCTCGCCAATGCCGGGCTCGACTTCTCGGTCGAGACCTCGGGCGTCGACGAGGACGAGGTGAAGCTGAGCCTGCTCGGCGAGCGCGCGAAGGCCGGCGACATCGCCACGACGCTCGCCGGGATGAAGGCGATGCGGGTCTCGGCGCGACGCGGCGGGGCCCTGGTGATCGGAGCCGACTCGACCCTCGCCTGCGAGGGCCGGCTGTTCGACAAGCCGCCGACGCTCGCCGCGGCACGCCAGCAGCTGGCCGACCTCGGCGGCCGCACGCATGAGCTTCATTCCGCGGTCGTGGTGGCGCAGAACGGGGCACGCCTCTGGCACGCCGCCGATTGCGGGCGGCTCACCATGCGGCCGTTCACCAATTCCTTCCTCGACGCCTACCTGGCGCGCGCCGGCGAGGCGGTGTGCAGCTCGGTCGGCGCCTATCAGCTCGAGGGGCTGGGCGCCCACCTGTTCAGCCGCATCGAGGGCGACTACTTCACCATCCTCGGCCTGCCGCTGCTGCCGCTTCTCGCCTATCTCGCCGAGCACGCCATCGGCCTGGAGCAGCCGACGTGAGCGCCTTTACGACACTCCTAGACGAGGCGTACGGCCGGCCGTTCGCCGCCATCGTCGGCTGGCCGGTCGCCCATTCGCGCTCGCCGGCGCTGCACGGCTTCTGGCTGAAGCAGCACGGCGTCGACGGCCACTATGGCCGCCTGCCGGTCGAGCCCAACCGGGCTGCCCTGGAAGAGCTCGTCGCCTTCCTGCGCCGCACGCCCAACGCCCGCGGCTGCAACCTCACCCTGCCGCACAAGATCGACATCATGCCGCTGCTGGATCGCATCGATCCGGCGGCGGCGCGCATCGGCGCGGTCAACACCGTGATCAAGCATGCCGACGGCTCGCTCGAAGGCCGCAACTCCGACGGCTTCGGGTTCATGGAAGCGCTGCGCTACAACGCGCCGGCGTGGCGCGCCGAGGCCGGTCCGGTGGTCGTCCTGGGCGCCGGCGGTGCCGCGCGCGCCATCGTGGCCGGCCTGATGGATTCCGGTGTCCCCGAACTGCGCCTGATCAACCGCACGCGCGGCACGGCGATCAATCTCGGCGTCGCCTTCACGCCCGACGATGGGCGCCAGATCGTCGTCGATCATTGGGAAGACCGGGCGCGCGCGCTCGACGGCATCACCCTGCTGGTCAACACCACCTCGCTGGGCATGGCCGGCAAGCCGCCGCTCGACCTCGATCTCGCCCACCTGCCGCACGCGGCAGCCGTCTACGACATCGTCTACACGCCGCTCGAGACCGGTCTGCTGGCGGCCGCGCGCGGGCGCGGCAATCGCTGCATCGACGGGCTCGGCATGCTGCTGCACCAGGGTCGCATGGGCTTCGAGGCCTGGTTCGGCGTCGCCGTCGACGTCACCGCCGAGCAGCGTCGCGCCGTCGCCGCCGACCTGGGGGCGTAGCCCGCAGGCGAAGGAGCGAACGTCATGAGAATCGCCGTTGGAATGTTCAAGCACGAGACCAACACGTTCTCGCCCGTGCCGACCCGGTGGGAGGATTTCGGGCCTGGCGGGCCGCTGTTCGGCCAGGACGCCTACGAGACGTTTCGTCATTCCGGCCTGTCGATGGCTGGATTGCTCGAGCAGGCCGAGCTGCTGGCCGGCGACGTCTCGATTCCCATTGCCGCCCGCGCCCTGCCCAGTGCTCCGGTGTCGCGCGACGCCTTCGAGCGCGTCAGCGACATCCTGTGCGAGGCGGCCGCCCGATGCGATGTCATGATGCTCGATCTGCACGGCGCCATGGTCGCCGAGCATTTCGACGACGGCGAAGGCGAGTTGCTACGCCGCGTCCGCGCGGCAGCCCCCGACCTGTCCCTGGCGCTCGCCCTCGATTCGCACGCCAACATCACGCCCCTGATGGCGCGGACCTGCACGGTGATGGTGGGCTATCGAACCTATCCTCACCTCGACATGGTCGAGACCGGCCGCATGGCTGGACGCCTGATACGCGAGACGTTGGCAGGCAACCTGAGGCCAGTGACCGCGGTTCGGCGATGCCCGCTTCTCGCCAACATGCTGCGCATGGTGACGGGCGAGCAGCCGATGGCGCAGCTCATCGAGGCCGCGGCCGCGGCCGAGCGCAGCGGCTTGCCGGCCGTCACGGTCTTCACCGGATTTCCCCTTTCCGACACCGCCGATACCGGCCTCACGGTCGTGGCGACCGCCGACGGCGACCCGGCGCGGGCGGACGCGGTTGCCCAGGAGATCGTCGATCTCGCCTGGTCGCTCAGGGAGCAGTTCACCCGCGCGTTCGAGCCGCTCGGCGAGGCGCTGGATCGGGCCAAGGCTGTGGCGACCCAGTCCACCGCGGAAGGACCCGTTCTGCTCGCCGACATCTCGGACAACTGCCATTCCGGCGGGACGCAGGACTCGATGGACGTGATCGAGCGCGCCCTCGACCAGGGGCTGACCGGCATCCTCGCGGGACCGATCGTCGATCCGCAGGCCGTCGCGGCAATGATCGAGGCCGGCGTCGGCGCGACCGTGACCCTGGCGGTCGGCGGCAAGTCGTCCATCCCGGCGCTGCGGACGCCGCTTCGTCCCCTGCGCTTGACGGGTGTCGTGAAGCACATCGCCCTCGGTCGCTTCACGGTCGAAGGGCCGGTCTTCACAGGAATGCGCGTCGACCTCGGACGCACCGTCGTGCTCGACACAGGGCCGCTGACGCTCGTGGTCAGCGAGGGCCGGGTCGAGGCCCTGGATCCGCAGCAGTTTCGCCTGTTCGGCCTCGAGCCGGAGCGCTTCCGCTACGTCGTGCTGAAATCGAAGGTGCAGTACCGACCGGCCTTCATGCCTCTCGCGAAGGCCGCGATCGACTGCAATGGCGCAGGGGTCGCCAGCATGGATCTGGCGGCCTTCGAGTGGAAGAAGCTGGCGCGCCCGATCTTCCCGCTCGACCGGAGCAACGCCTGAGCCAGGGCTACTGGTTCATCGAGCCGAAGAAGTCCTGGTTGGTCTTCGCCGTCCTGAGCTTGTCGAGCAGGAACTCGATGGCGTCGACGGCGCCCATCGGCATCAGGATGCGGCGCAGCACCCACATCTTGGAGAGCGTCGCGCGGTCGACCAGCAGCTCCTCCTTGCGGGTGCCCGACTTGGTGATGTCGATCGCCGGGAAGGTGCGCTTGTCGGAGACCTTGCGGTCGAGGATGATTTCCGAGTTACCGGTGCCCTTGAACTCCTCGAAGATCACCTCGTCCATGCGGCTGCCGGTGTCGATCAGCGCGGTGGCGATGATGGTGAGCGAGCCGCCTTCCTCGATGTTGCGGGCGGCGCCGAAGAAGCGCTTGGGCCGCTGCAGGGCGTTGGCGTCGACGCCGCCGGTCAGCACCTTGCCCGAGCTCGGCACGACGGTGTTGTAGGCGCGGCCCAGGCGGGTGATCGAATCGAGCAGGATCACCACGTCCTTCTTGTGCTCGACCAGGCGCTTGGCCTTCTCGATCACCATCTCGGCGACGGCGACGTGACGCGACGCCGGCTCGTCGAAGGTCGAACTCACGACCTCGCCCTTCACCGTGCGCTGCATGTCGGTCACTTCCTCCGGCCGCTCGTCGACGAGCAGCACCATGAGGTAGACCTCGGGGTTGTTGGCGGTGATGGCGTGGGCGATGTTCTGCAGCAGCACCGTCTTGCCGGTGCGCGGCGGCGAGACGATCAGGGCGCGCTGGCCCTTGCCGATCGGCGCGATCAGGTCGATCACGCGGGTCGAGATGTCGAGCTGCTGCTGCGGCGTGCTGGTGGTCGCCTTCTTGGTCAACGTGCCGGTCCGCCGGGTGCCGACGCGGCCCGACGAGGTGGCGCGCGGGCTGCTCTGCTCCTCGGAAATGGTCGGCGCCATGACGGCGGCGCCGTTCTCCATCTCGAGCTTGAGCTTCTCGTCGGGGTAGAGCGGGGTCAGCGAGTCGAAATTGATGCGATGGCGCAGCGAGTCCGGATCGTCGAAATTGATCTTGTTGATCTGCACCATGGCGAAGTAGCGCTCGCCGTCCTTGGGCGCGCGTATCTCGCCTTCGACGGTATCGCCGGTGCGCAGGCCGAACTTCCGCACCTGGGTCGGGCTGACATAGATGTCGTCGGCGCCGGGCAGGTAGTTGGCTTCCATAGAGCGCAGGTAGCCGAAGCCGTCCGGCGCGACCTCGATGGTGCCGACGCCGAAGATCGCCTGGTCGGCAGCCGCCACCTTCTGGAGGATGGCGAACATCAGCTCCTGGCGACGCATCATCGCCGCGCCTTCGACACCCTGCTCCTCGGCAAAGGCGAGCAGCTCGGGCGGTTTCTTGATCTTGAGTTCCTGGAGATTCATGGGTCTTCAGTCGGAGGTTTGAAAATGACGCACGTGCCCCGGCCGCCTGGCGCGACCGTGTCGATTTCGGGCTGTGTCGTTCTAAGGTGGGCCCCGTCGTTCACCGCCGGGGAGGCAGCGCCAGGGGCCCCAGGTGGTGGCTATGTACAGGGCGGGCGGCAGGCTGTCAAAGCCGGCTGATCGCCCGGCCGGCAGGCCGGATCGCAAGAAGTCGTGATAGGTTTTCAGCCCAAGATGGAAGCCAGGCACGACCCGTCATCCGACCTGCAAACCGGCGCAGGCGCCTGCCTCCGGCGGGCAACACGACCCGTTGGCCGCGGCAGCCTGCGCAAGCTGATGCAGCGCAAATCGACGATCGCCTTCCTGATGACCCTGCCGCTGATCACGCTGATCGTCGTGCTCGTGGCCTACCCCGCGGGTTACGCGATCTGGCTCTCGATGCTCGACCGGACCATGACCAGGTTCGTCGGGCTCGACAATTTCGCCTACCTGCTCGGCCGCGACCGGTTCTGGATGATCGTCTACCAGACCTGCCTGCTGGCGGTCGCCGCCGTCGCCCTGAAGGCGATCATCGGCTTCGTGGCCGCCCATCTCATGCACAACATCCCGACGCGGGGCCAGCGCAAGTGGCGCGGCATGCTCCTGGTGCCGTGGGTCATCCCGCCGGTCATGAGCATCCTCGCCTGGCGGTTGCTCTACGATCCCTCGTTCGGCGCCTTCAACTGGATCCTCGAGCACCTCGGCATGGATCGCGTCTTCTGGCTGGGCGAGACCGGTTGGGCACGTTTCTCCGTCGTCCTGACGAGCGTGTGGATGGGCGCCCCATTCTTCATGATCATGTACCTGGCCTCGTTGAAGTCGGTGCCCGAGGAGCTCTACGAGGCGGCCTCGATCGATGGCGCCACGTGGTGGCAACGCACCCGATACGTGACCTGGCCGATGACGCGCAACATCATCGCCATCACCATGCTGTTCTCCCTGATCGGCAGCTTCGCCGGCTTCACGATCGTCGCCGTGCTGACCAATGGCGGCCCGCTCGGCACGACCCAGGTGCTGGGAACGGCGACGTTCCTCGTCGGCATCCTGGGCGGCAATCTGCCGATGGGGGCCAGCATGTCGCTGTTCATGGTGCCGATCCTGGCGGTCGCCGCGGCCTTCATCCTTCGCGGCATCGCCAGACGAGGAAGCGAAACCTGACGCCGCGCACAGCACGGCGAGCCTGCTCATGACGCGCGGCGATGCACGAGAAGCGTCCGAGAGCAGACTAACGTCGACGCTGGATGAGCACGACGGCGCATGTGCGACGCGTCCCCAAGCGGGGGTCAAACCGCCCGGTGCTCCGTCCCGGCTCCGGGAGTAACGAACATCAGCTCGCCGGCCTGGGTGACGATGCCGCGGTGCCAGACGCCCTTGGGCACGATGAAGGTCTGGCCGGGCGATAGCTTCGCCCGCTGCTCGCCGGAGGGCGTGTCGAGCACCACCTCCATCTCGCCCGACAGGAGGACGAGGATCTCGTCGCCGGCGGGATGGCGCTCCCAATGATCCCAGTCGGCGCTCTGGCGGGTGCTGCCCATCAGGCGGCCCCGGTCGAGGTCGCGCCGCTCGGCGATGCCGGCCCAGAACTGGGCGCCACCCGGCATCGCGGCGGCGCTCTCGTCGGGCCGCAGATGGATGTAGGTGCCATCGAGCGTGAAAGCGTCGGTCATTTGCCCTCCTCGGCCAGCATCTCGGCGTAGCGGAAGATCTCGGTGTGGTCGGCGGCCGGCCCGAGCTTGCCGACGGCATCGGCCCAGTACCCCACCGCCTGCTCGAGGCCCGGCATGCCGAGCCCCAGATGGCGGGCGACGTCGCCCGCCGTGCGCAAATCCTTGGCCATCAGGCCGGCGGTGAAGCCGGCGGCGAAGGTGCGCGAGACGACGAACTGGCGTCCCTTGACCTCGGTGGCGTTGCTCTTGCCGGTCGAGCTGTTGAACACGTCGACCATGGTGCCCGGATCGAGCCCGAACGCCTCGCCGACCACCAATGCCTCGCACATGGCGACGAGGCCGGCCGCCGACAAGTAGTTGTTGAGCGCCTTCAGCGCATGCCCGGCGCCGGCCGGGCCGCACAGCGTGATGGTCTTGCCCATGGCGCCGAACACCGGGCGGGCGCGCTCGAGGTCGGCGGCCGCGCCGCCCACCATGATGCTGAGCGAGCCGTCGATCGCCCGGCGCACGCCGCCCGACACCGGGGCGTCGAGCAGGGCCACGCCCGACGCCGCGAGATCGCGCGCAAGCTTCTGGGTGTCGACCGGGTTCGACGAGCTCATGTCGACCACCAGCGCGCCCGGCACCAGCCCTTCGCGCGCCGCGTCGCGGCCCTCGATCACCGCCTGGCGCACCACCTTGCCGTCGGGCAGCATGGTGATCAGCGCATCCGCGCCCTGCGCCGCCGCCTTCGGCGACGCCGTCGCGAGCGCCGACGGATGTGCACCGACGAAGTCCGAGACCGCCTTCTGCGACAGGTCGTAGAGCCGGAGCTTGAAGCCCGCCTCGGCGAGCCGGGCCGCCATCGGGCGGCCCATCATGCCGAGGCCGATGAAGGCGATGGTGGCGGGCGGAGCAAGCGTGGTCATGGGTCGGTCCTGAGAATCGTGCTGGTGGGGAATTATCGTCCGCGGCATCGACGGCCACCAGGGTGCGGCCATCGGCGATAGGTGTCCTGGGAATCCAGGGCGATGAGGGGCTCGGCGCCTGTGGGCTTTCGGCCCGACACAGAGCGCGCCGAGGTTCGCAACCTCGCCCGCCTCGGCCGGCCGACTCCGCGCTATCGGCTCAGACGCCGCGTTCCTTGAAGACGTCGCGGGCCGTCTTGAAAGCGTCGAGGCTGGCCGGGATGCCGCAGTAGATCGCGACCTGGAGGAGCACTTCCTTGATCTCGTCCTTGGTCAGGCCGTTGTTCAGCGCGCCGTTGACGTGCAACCTGAACTCGGGGCCGCGGTTGAGAGCCGCCAGCATGGCGAGATTGAGCATTGAGCGCGTCTTGCGCGACAGGCCAGGGCGGGTCCAGACATAGCCCCAGGCATACTCGGTGGTGATGTCCTGGAACGACATCATGAAGTCGTCGGCGCTCGCCATCGACGTGTCGACGTAGCCGGCGCCGAGCACGGCTTTGCGCACCTTCATGCCCTCGTCGTAGAGCTTCCTGTTGCGCGGGCTGGCCTTGGGCTTCGCCGCCCTGGCCGCCGCCTTCGGTTTCGCTGCCTTCGGTTTCGCTGCCTTCTTGGCTCTCGCCATTTCATTCCTCCGGTTCGATGAACCGGCGGACACTAGAGCATAGTGCGTTCTGCTGGAACCGGCCGACCGGACATGAGGGTCATTGCCGGGAGCGCGCCACTCAAGGCGGAGTAATCTCCGCCGACGTGGCGCTCTTCCTGTCGATCACACATCCCATGAGCGCCACAGGAGTGGCGCGCTCCCAGCAATGACTCGTAGTCAGATCGCGTGTCGGTCGGTCTGGCGAGTTGCCGGCCCGGTCAGGCCCTTGGCCTGGGCGGCCTGGCAGAGATCCTCGATGGTGATGGCGTCGAGCTGGGTCATCATGCGCTCGCGCATGGTCTCCCACATCGGCCATACGACCTCGTGGGCGAGCGGCGAGCCGATCGCCGGATCGGAGGGCTCGGTCTCGGCCTCGAGATTTCGGACCACACGGACCACCTCGCCCAGCGTGATGCGCTTTCGATCGCGGCCGAGGCGATAGCCGCCGCGCGGCCCGCGCTTGCCGCTCAGGATGCCGGCCCGCACCAGGTGCTGCAGCACCTGCTCGAGGTAGCGCTTGGGAATGCGCTGGCGCTCGGTGATGTCGCCGCTGCGCACCGGGTGCTCGCCGACATGGAACGCCACGTCGAGGACCGCTTCGATCGCGAACATGGTTTTCTTGCTGAGCCGAGGCATCCCCGGTTTCCTCTGTCAGGCGACTTTCGATGACCCGGCCGTTACTCCTGTCGAACCGAACCCGCCCGCACCGCGCGCCGTGCGTTCGAGCTCACTCACTTCACGCCACACCGCGCGGGCATGCCGGGCGACGATCAGCTGTGCAATCCGCATGCCGCGCGTGATGCGGAACGGCTCCTTGCCGAGATTGACCAGGATCACGCCGATCTCGCCGCGATAATCGGCATCGATGGTGCCGGGGGCATTGGCCACTGTCACGCCGTACCTGGCCGCCAGCCCCGAGCGCGGCCTGACCTGGGCCTCGAAGCCCGGCGGCAGGGCGATCGAGATGCCGGTCGGCACGATCCGCCGGTCGAGCGACCCCAGCTCGATCTCGCCCTCGATGGCGGCCAGCAGATCGGCGCCGGCGGCGGCTTGCGTCGCATAGTCCGGCAAGGGCAGATCGCGCGCGTGGGCAAGGCGCACCAGCTCGATCTCGACCGTCTCGGGGCCCGTCATCATCCCTACTCGGCCGCCTTGGCCGTGGGTGGCTCGGCGAAATGCAGGGCGATGCGCGCCGCCAGCCGCGATGCGACATCGTCCTTCGCCAGGGTCGGCCAGTCCTCGACGCCGGCGGCGCTGATCAGGTGCACGGTATTGCGCTCGCCGCCGAACGTGCCGGTTGCCGGCGAGACGTCGTTGGCGACGATCCAGTCGCAGCCCTTGCGCTTGCGCTTGTCGATGGCGTTGGCGACCAGGTTCTCGGTCTCGGCGGCGAAGCCCACGACCAGGGCCGGGCGGCTCGGCCGGGCGTTGGCGCCGAGGCCCGACAGGGTCGCCAGGATGTCGGGATTGGGCACCATCGTCAGGACCGGCGGCTCGGCGCCGGCCTGCTTCTTGATCTTCGCGGTGGCGGGGCGGGCGACCTTCCAGTCGGCCACGGCGGCGGCACAGACGGCGATGTCGACCGTGCCGGCGGCCAGGCAGGCGGCCAGCATCTGGTCGGCCGAGTCGACCCGCACCGTCGCCAGACCCGGCGGATCGGCCAGGCTGACCGGCCCGCACACCAGGGTCACCTCGGCGCCGAGCCGCGCCAGGGCGGCGGCGATGGCATGGCCCTGCTTGCCCGACGAATGGTTGGAGATGTAGCGCACCGGGTCGATGGCCTCGCGCGTCGGGCCCGACGTCACCAGGGCGCGCCGGCCGGCCAGCGGCCTCGCGGGCGCCGGGGCGAGGAGGCTCTCGACCGCCGCCACGATCTCGTGCGGCTCCGACATGCGGCCGGGTCCGTGCTCGTTGCACGCCATGGCCCCCTCGTTGGGGCCGACGAAGGCGATGCCGCGCCGCTTCAGCGTCTCGACATTGGCGACCGTGGCAGCGTGGGTCCACATGCGGACGTTCATCGCCGGCGCGGCCAGCACGGGCTTGTCGGTGGCGAGCAGCACCGTGGCCGCCAGGTCGTCCGCCATGCCGGCCGCCATGCGGGCCAGGATGTTGGCCGTGGCCGGTGCCACGACCAGCAGATCGGCGTCGCGCGACAGCTGGATGTGGCCCATCTCGCTCTCGTCGGTGAGCGAGAACATATCGCCGTAGACGCGATCCTCGGTCAGCGCCTGGAGCGACAGCGGCGTCACGAACCGGGCCCCCGCCTCGGTCACGACGCAGCGCACCGACGCGCCGCGCTCGCGCAACCGCCGGATCAGCTCGAGGGACTTGAAGGCCGCGATGCCGCCCGAGACGATCAGCAGGATCCGCTTGCCGTTCAGCATGGCGCCGAGACTATCACAACAGCCGGCTCGCGAAAGTGTAGAGCCCGGTCAGCAGCAGGGCCCAGAACACGACGGTGCGAAACTGGTCGACCGACAGGCGCAGGCGGACGCGCTGGCCGAGCCACATGCCGGCCAGCGCCGGCACCACCGCCGCCGCCGACACCAGCGCCCGCGGCCCGTCGATCAGGCCGAAGCTCAGCAGGGAAATGGCGAGGGAGAAGGAGGTGGCGCACAGCACCACGCCCAGGGTCTGCACCAGCTCCGCGGGCTTGATGTCGAGTGCCTGGAGGTAGGGCATCAGGGGGATCACCGGCACGCCGACCACGCCGCCGACGAAGCCGGAAACGACGCCGACCAGCGGCGCCAGCGGCTTCTCCAGGTCGGCATGGATGTGCAGGCGGATGCGCAGCAGGCCGAGCGCGCTGTAGGCGACCAGCACGGCCCCCAGCACGAGGAAGGCCCAGTCCGGCCCCTTGCGGCCGAGCAGGCCCATGGTGGCATAGAGCGACACCGCCAGGGGCACGATGAGTGGCCAGTGGCGGCGCACGATGGCACGGAAGCGGCCACCGACCGACGCCTGCCAGACGTTGCTGAAGATGATCGGGAAGACGACCAGCGCCATCGCCTCGGTCATCGGCATGACGAGCGAGGTGAGGGCGATGGTGATGGTCGGCAGGCCGAGGCCCACCAGGCCCTTGACCAGCCCGGCGACCAGCAGGACCGCGAGGCCGAAGACGATGTCGGTCAGGGACATTCATCACTCATGTTCCTCTCCACCCGCTAGGGGGAGAGGCTAGGTGAGGGGGCTTCGAAGGCTGCTGCATCACCTGCAACCCCCTCACCCAACCTCTCCCCCTAGCGGGGGAGAGGAGAATGAATTTGAGCCCTGCTCCCACCGTCGCGGCACGTCTCAGTCCCACCACGCGACGAGGGCGGCGAGCAGGGCCAGCACGGCGACCACCTCGGCGAAGCCCATGCGGAGCCACGACCGCAGGGCGCGCGGCAGCTCCTTCAGCTCCGCCTCGGCCTTGCGCCGTTCGTGCTCGGCCACCGTGTGCAGGCTCTCGATCAGGCGCGGCAGGCGGCGCAGGCCCTCGGCCAGGTCGGTGGCGGCCCGACCGACCGTGGCGCGCGGGCCGAAATGCGTGCGCATCCAGTCCTCGATCAGGGGCCGCGCCAGCTCCCAGATGTTGACATGCGGGTTGAGCCTGGTGCCCATGCCTTCGGCCATCAGCATGGTCTTCTGCAGCAGCAGGAGCTGCGGCTGCACCGCCATCTCGAACTGCTCGGTGACGCGCAGCAGATGGGCGAGCAGGCGGGCGATCGAGATCTCGTGGCTCGGCTTGCCGAAGATCGGCTCGCCGATCGAGCGGCAGGCCTGGGCGAACATCTCGCGCGACTGGTCGGGCGGCACGTAGCCGGCGCGGAACTGGACATCGGCGACGGCGCGATAGTCGCGGCGCAGGAAGGCGACCAGCAGCTCGGCGAGATAGCCGCGGGTCGCCTCGTCGACCCGGCCCATGATGCCGAAATCGACCGGCACGATGCAGCCCGAACGGTCGACGAAGGCATTGCCGCCGTGCATGTCGGCATGGAAGAAGCCGTCGCGGAACACTTGGTAGAAGAACGCCTCGGCGCATTTCTGCATGATGACATCGGGGTCGTGGCCGGCGGCGACGATCGCGTCGCGGTCGCCGATCGGGATGCCGTCGACGCGCTCCAGGGTCATCACGCGCTGGGCGGTGCGGTCCCAGTCGATGACCGGGGCGCGGTAGCCCGGATCGTCGGCGAAGTTCTCGCCCAGCTCCTGGGCCGCCGCCGCTTCCATGCGCAGGTCCATCTCGACCCGCACGACGTCTGCGAAGGCGCGCACCGAATCGACCGGCTTCAGGCGCCGGAACCGCGGCTGGGTCCGCTCGACCAGCTCGGCCATCCAGTAGAACAGGTCGAGGTCGCGCTCGAACGCCTTCTCGATGCCGGGCCGCAGCACCTTCACGGCGACGTCGCGCCCGTCGGTGGTGACGGCGAAGTGAACCTGGGCGATCGACGCGGCCGCGACCGGCACGTCCTCGAAGCTGGCAAACAGCGCATCGATCGGGCGGCCGAGCTCGGCCTCGACGATGCGCCGCGCCTCGGCGCCGGAGAACGCCGGCAGGTGATCCTGCAGCTGCGCCAGGTCGGCGGCGACGCTCTCGCTCAGGAGATCGGCGCGGGTCGACAGGGCCTGGCCGAGCTTGATGAAGGACGGCCCCATCTCCTGGAGCGCCGCGGTCAGCCGCTCGCCCGGCCGACGCGTGTCGCGCCGCCCGGCGAACAGGCGCGCCCAGGCGATCAGCGGCGGGGCGATGCCCAGGGTCTCGAGCGGAAACAGCGCATCGTGCCGCGCGAAGCGGAACGCCATGCGCAGCAGGCGCCACGAGTTGCGAAGCGCGCGCAGCATGTCAGGGAGAAATCGTCTCCTCCCCAGCTTCGCTGGGGAGGTGTCGCCGCCTTGCGGCGACGGAGGGGTCATGAGCGCGAGACTCGTGGCTCATGACCCCTCCGCCCCCGGTTACGGGGGCACCTCCCCAGCTTCGCAGGGGAGGAGAATAAAGACGAAGTCCGGCCATCACACCCGCCAGCCGGAATGCAGCGCCACGACGCCGAGCGTCATGTCGCGCCAGGCGACATTGGCGAAGCCGGCCTCACGCATGCGCCGGGCGAGCTCGCGCTGCGCCGGGAAGCGGCGAATGCTTTCGTGCAGGTAGCGGTAGGCCTCGGCGTCGCCGGCGACGACGCGGCCGAAGAACGGCAGGGCGCGGCTGGAATAGGCATCGTAGGCGCGGCCGACCGGCGCCGACGTCACCTTGCTGAACTCGAGGCAGCAGAAGCGCCCACCCGGCTTCAGCACGCGATGCGCCTCGGCGAGCGCCTTGTCGATGTCGGTGACGTTGCGCAGGCCGAAGGCGATCGTGTAGCCGTCGAACGCGCGATCCTCGAAGGGCAGGCTCTCGGCATCGCCCGTCACCCAGTCGAGGCCGGTCACGATCCCGCGATCGATCGCCCGGTCGCGTCCGACCGCCAGCATCGCCTGGTTGATGTCGCATACTGTCACATCGGCCCGCTCGCCCTGCCGGCGCACGAGGCGAAAGGCGATGTCGCCGGTGCCGCCCGCCACATCGAGGAAGCGCTCGCCCGGCCGCGGGTTGACGACATCGATCAGGGTGTTCTTCCAGAGCCGGTGCACGCCACCCGACATCAGGTCGTTCATCAGGTCGTAGCGCGGCGCCACGCTCTCGAAGACCCGGCGCACCAGTCCCGCCTTCTCGCCCGCCGGAACGTCGCGATAGCCGAAGGACGCGCGATCCGGGTCGGAGCGACGCGAGGCCTCGCCCGTCGGGTCCGCCACGCTGGGATCGGGCTCTGTCATGGGCCGCAACCTAGGCCGATTCCCTACCTGATGGAACCGGAGTGGACACCTCTCGAATCCCTCCCCCTATGGCGCTGTAAACAGCGCCATAGGGGGAGGGATTCGAGATGGTGGCAATGCACCCACCGCGAAAAAGTGTTGCAACGGGCACATGTCGTTCGGCTGTAATCGGCCGAACGACATGTGCTGGAGAGGAACCGCCATGCTGCTGAAAGACCGCGTGATCCTGATCACCAACGTCGAGAAATTCGCCGGCCACGGCACGTCCTCGGTCGCGCTGGCGCACGGCGCCACGGTGCTGGCGCACGACCCGACCTTCGAGGCCCCGAGCGCCCGGCGCGCCTACGAGACGCGCCATCCCGGCGCGCATGCGCTGGCCGCCACCGATCCGGCGACGCTGGTCGAGCTGGCGCTGAAGCGCCACGGCCGCATCGATGCCGTGGTCAGCAACGACGCCTTCCCGGCCTTGCGGGCACCGCTCGCCGAGGCGCGGCTCGAGGATTACCGCACGGCGCTCGAGACGATGGCGGTGGCGCCGTTCCGGCTGATCCAGCTGGTTGCGCCGGCGATGCGCAAGCAGCGCTCCGGCCGCATCGTCCTGGTGTCGTCGGCGGCCCCGCTGCGCGGCATCGCCAACTACGCGCCCTACGTGTCGGCGCGCGCCGCGGCCAACGGGCTCGTCTCCTCGCTCGCCAAGGAGCTCGGCCGCGACGGCATCACGGTGAACGCCGTCGGCTCGAACTACGTCGAGAACCCCGACTACTTCCCGCCTGCGCTGCTCGCCAACAGGGAAGCGATGGCGAAGATGACGGCACAAATTCCGCTTGGCCGACTCGGCAAGCCCGAGGAGCTCGGCGCGACCATCTGCTTTCTCTGTTCGGAACAAGCGGGCTTTATTACCGGTCACATCCTTCCGCATGCCGGCGGATGGGCGTGACGACGGCAAGAGAGCGTGCCACACTTCGCGCAACGAGACGCTGTGCACGGGTGACCGAAGCGCGGCTGCAAGGGAGCGACGTCGAGACACGCCGGTGATTGCGGCGCGCTTCCTTGGCTCGATCTGGTCGAGGATGGCGCATGGGACGACAGATTGTTCACCGCTTACTGGTCTCGTTTCCTGCCCTGCTCGGCGTGCTGTTCCTCTGTTTCTGCCTTCTGCAGGTGGTGCCGGCCGACCCGGCGATGATCATCGCCGGGCCCGACGCCAAGGCCGAGACCATCGCGGCCATCCGCAACGAGCTCGGGCTCGACCGTCCCATTCCCGTGCAGTTCGCCGAGTACATCGGCCGCGTGCTGCGCGGCGACCTCGGCCGCTCGATCATCTCCAACAAGATGGTGAGCGAGGAGCTGGCGATCACCATCGGGCCGACCGTCGAGCTGATGGTGGGCGCGATGCTGCTCGCCGTGCCGTGCGGGCTGGCGCTCGGCACGCTGGCCGCCGTGCGGCGCGGCTCGATCGTCGATCGCCTGATCATGGCGGTGTCGGTGGCCGGCGTCTCCATGCCGGTGTTCTTCATCGGCCTGATCCTGATCCAGTATGTCGGCTTCAAGTGGGGCCTGCTGCCGTTCACCGGCCGCACCGGGCCGGTGTGGGACGGCGGCCTGCCCAGCCTGATCCTGCCCGCCCTCACCCTCGGCCTGGTGCTGATCGGCCCGATCGCGCGGCTGACGCGCACCGCGGTGCTCGAGGTGCTGGGCGCCGACTTCGTGCGCACGGCGCGCGCCAAGGGCCTGCGCGAGACGGTGGTGATCATCCATCACGCGCTGCGCAACGCGCTCATCCCGGTGGTCACGCTGATCGGCCTGCAGGCGGCCTTCCTGCTGGGCGGCGCGGTGGTGACCGAGACCATGTTCTCGTGGCCGGGCGTCGGACGCCTCGCGGTCGGCGCGATCGTGTCGAGCGATTTCCCGACGGCGCAGGGCGCCATCATGATCCTCGCCATCGCCTTCCTGACCATCAACCTGCTGGTCGACGTGCTCTACGTCTACCTCGATCCCAGAGTCCAACGGTCGTAGGGGACAACGCCCATGAGTGTCGAGACCCTGGACGCCGTCGTCCGGACAGAGGAGACCGGCGTCCTCTCCCGCTCCGGCGTGCTGCGCCGGCTGGCGCGCGACAAGGTGGCCGCCGTCGCCGCCCTGGTGCTCACGCTGATCGCCCTGGCGGCAGTCTTCGCCCCGGTCGTGTCGCCCTACGATCCCTACCTCACCGACCTCACCAAGGTGATGCAGCCGCCGAGCGCCGAGCACTGGTTCGGCACCGACAACACCGGCCGCGACATCCTGAGCCGCGTCATCTACGGCACGCGCAACACCCTGATGCTGGGCCTGATCGGCGTGCTGATCGGCGGCCTGCTGGGCGGCCTGCTCGGCATCCTGGCGGCGTTCTACCCGCGCGCCGACGGCTGGATCATGCGCCTGGTCGACGTCATGCTGGCGTTCCCGGCCATCCTGATCGGCCTCGCCGTGGCGGCGGTGGCCGGCGCCGGCCTCGGCGCCGTGGTCATCGCCCTGGTGGTGGCGACGGTGCCCGACGTGGCCCGGGTGGCGCGCGGCGCGGCGGTCGGCATCATGGGCCAGGAGTTCATGGAGGCCGGGCGCGCCGTCGGCGTCTCGGACCGCACGCTGATCTGGCGCTACCTGACGCTCAACTGCATCTCGACCATCTTCGTCTTCCTGACGCTGCGCTTCGGCCAGATCATCCTGATCGGCTCGGCGCTGGGCTTCCTCGGCATGGGTGCCCAGCCGCCGACCGCCGAGCTCGGCATGATGGCGGCCCAGGGCCGCGACTTCCTGTTCATGGCGCCGCACATCGCGACGATCCCGAGCTGCGCGATCTTCGTCATCGTGCTGGCCGCCAACCTTCTGGGCGACGCGCTGCGCGACGTCCTCGATCCGAGGCTGCAACAATGATCGAGGGGCTGGATGCGGGCTTCTGAGCCCGAGGCTCCTCACCGCAAACGGGGCGACAGGCAAACACAGCGAGGGAACGATGCGTAAGATATGGCAGGGCATGGCAGGGCTGCTCGGCGCGTTCGGCGCCGCTTCGGCAGCCGAGGCGCAGACGCTGCGCATGATGAAGTCGCTCGACGCGCCGCACTACGACGGGCAGCGAACGACCTGGTCGCCGACCTCCGACATCGTCAACATGTTCCAGGACACGCTGGTGGCGATGGATTGGGACGGCAAGACCGTGTTCCCTATCTCGCCAAGTCGTGGACGGTGAGCCCGGACGGCAAGCTCTACACCTTCAAGCTGCGCGACGACGTGCAGTTCTGCAGCGGCAAGAAGTTCACCGCCGACGACGTCGTCTACTCCTTCAAGCGGCTGACCAGCCCCGAGCTCAAGGCGCCGCTCGCCTGGCGCGCCGGCAACCTCAAGGACATTCGCGCCACCGATCCCTACACGGTCGAGTACGAGCTCAACGAGCCCTACGCCGACCTGCTGCTCAACCTCACCATGTTCACCACGTCGATCCACAACAAGGAAAGCGTGGAGTCGCTCGGCAAGGACTACGGCACCAAGGCCGCAGATGGTACCGGCCCATGGTGCTTCGAATCGTGGTCGCCGCGCACCGAGATCGTGCTCAAGCGCCACGACGCCTACAAGTGGGGCCCGTCGATGTACCAGAACAAGGGCCCGGTGAAGTTCGAGAAGCTCAGCATCAAGATCGTTCCGGAGGACGCCAGCCGCGTCGCCGCCATGATGGGCGGGCAGTTCGACGTCACCCATCAGATCCCGCTGCAGTTCATCCAGCAGGTCAAGGCCTCGCCCAACCTCAACGTCCAGGAAGCGACGCCCAACTTCCAGCTGATGTACTACGGCTACAAGGCCAACCGGCCGATGGTGTCGGACAAGCGCGTGCGCGAGGCGATGAACATCGCCATCAATCGCGCCGACATCGTCAAGGGCATCATGCTGGGCAATGCCGATCCGGCCTACACCTTCATCGATCCCAAGGCGCTCGACTTCGCCGACAGCACCAGGAACATCATCAAGGAGGACGTCGAGCGGGCCAAGAAGCTGCTCGACGAGGCCGGCTGGAAGGTCGGCGCCGACGGCATCCGCGAGAAGGACGGCGTCAAGCTGGCGCCCAAGGTCTATTTCACCCAGGTCGCCTATTTCGGCCGCGTGTCGGAGGCCATCCAGGGCTACATGCGCAAGATCGGCATCGACTGGAAGGTCCAGGGCTTCGACTCGACCATCGCCTTCTCGAAGATGAGCGAGCAGGACTACGAGCTGTGGACCGTGACCTTCCCCTACATGTCGGCCGGCGACCTGCTCAACTTCTACTTCGATTCGAGGAACATCCCGGCGCCCAACCGGATGAACTGGAACGATCCGCAGACCGACGAGTACCTCAAGAAGGGGCGGGCCGCGCTGAGCGAGGCCGACCGCGCCAAGTACTACGCGCTCGCCCAGCAGCGCGTCACCGAGGAGCACCTCTGGATGCCGGTGATGAACATCGCGATGTACACCACCAGCCTCAAGAAGCTGAAGGGCGTGCGGCCGCACATGCTCTACCAGAACACCTTCTACAAGGGTCTGGACTACTCCTTCTGATGGACAAGCTGCTCGAGGTCCGCGGCCTCAAGACCCACTTCCACACCGACCGCGGGCTGTTCCGCGCGGTCGACGGCATCGACTTCGCCGTCGGCCGGGGGCGGACGGTGGGGCTCGTCGGCGAATCCGGCTGCGGCAAGAGCGTCACCTCGCTCTCGGTCATGGGCCTGGTGGCGAGCCCGCCCGGCGAGGTCGAGGCGGATGCCGTGATGTTCGAGGGCCGCGACGTGCTCGGCCTGTCGGCCGACGAACGAAGGCGCCTGCGCGGCGGCAAGATGTCGATGATCTTCCAGGAGCCGATGACCTCGCTGAACCCGGTCCACACGATCGGCCAGCAGATCGTCGAGGCGATCGTCGCCCACACCTCGCTGTCGCCGCAGGCGGCGAAGAAGCGCGCCATCGAGATGCTCGAGCTGGTGCGCATCCCGTCGGCCGCCGAGCGGGTCGACGACTATCCGCACCGGCTTTCCGGCGGCATGCGCCAGCGCGTCATGATCGCCATGGCGCTCAGCTGCGAGCCGGCGCTGCTGATCGCCGACGAGCCGACCACGGCGCTCGACGTCACCATCCAGGCCCAGATCCTCGACCTCCTGCAGGATCTGCAGCAGCGGCTCGGCATGGCGATCCTGATCATCACCCACGATCTCGGCGTCATCGCCGAGGTCGCCGACGAGGTGCTGGTGATGTATGCCGGCAAGATCGTCGAGCAGGCGCCGGTCGGGGCGCTGTTCGGCGATCCGCAGCATCCCTACACGATCGGCCTCCTGGGCTCGATCCCGCGGCTCGACGTCGATCGCGAACGCCTGGCCACCATCGAGGGCACCGTGCCCAGCCCCAACAACCAGCCGAGGGGCTGTCGCTTCGCCCCGCGCTGCCCGTTCGCCGACCGGCGCTGCCACGAGGAGCCGCCGCCCCTGCGCGCGCTCGGCGGCGAGCACCAGGTCGCCTGCTGGAAGGCACCCGTCGCATGACTGCAGCCGCCACACCGGTCCTCGAGGTCGACGGGCTGGTCAAGCACTTCCCGGTCAATCGCGGGCTGATCCGGCGCAAGGTCATCGGCCTGGTGCGCGCGGTCGAGAACGTGAGCTTCGAGATCGCCCGCGGCGAGACCCTTGCGCTGGTCGGCGAGTCGGGCTGCGGCAAGTCGACGACGGGCCGCCTGATCCTGCGCCTGATGGACCCGACCGCCGGCTCGGTGCGCTTCAAGGGCGAGGAGATCGCCGATCTCGACAAGCAGTCGCTGCGCCGCCTGCGCCGGCATATGCAGATCATCTTCCAGGATCCCTACGCCTCGCTCAACCCGCGCATGACGGTGGGCGAGATCGTGCTCGAGCCGATGGCGGTGCACGGCATCGGCAGCGAGGCCGAGCGCGAGAGCCGCGTGCGTGACCTGCTGGCCGTGGTCGGCCTCCTGCCCGAGCACGCACGGCGCTATCCGCACCAGTTCTCGGGCGGGCAGCGCCAGCGCATCGGCATCGCCCGCGCGCTCGCCGTCAATCCCGACCTGATCGTCTGCGACGAGCCGGTGTCGGCGCTCGACGTGTCGATCCAGGCGCAGATCGTGAACCTGCTGCAGAACCTGCAGCGCCAGTTCGGCCTTTCCTACCTGTTCATCGCCCACGACCTCGCCGTGGTGAAGCACATCAGCGATCGGGTGGCGGTGATGTATCTCGGCAAGCTGGTCGAGATCGCGACCAAGCGCGAGCTCTACGAGCGGCCGCTGCATCCCTACACCCAGGCCCTGCTGTCGGCGATCCCGCGGCCGGATCCCTCGATCCGCCGCAAGCGCATGCTGCTCGCCGGCGACGTGCCGAGCCCGCTCGCCCCGCCGCCCGGCTGCCGCTTCCACACCCGCTGCCCGTTCGTCCAGCCGCGCTGCCGCGAGGAGGAACCCGTCCTGCGCGACCACGGCAACGGCCATCGCGTGGCCTGCCACTTCTACGAGACCCTGCCCGCGCCGCCGATCGCCGCGGCCGTCGGCCCGGCCAAGGGCAAGTTCACGGAGCGCCTCGCCGCCTTCGAGGCGGCCAAGGCGGCGAGGGCCTTGGCCTGACGCCTGTCAGAACTTCAGCGCCGCCTTGAGGCCGCCGCCGTAGCCGATCGTCGAGCTCGAGAACTTGCCGGCGCCCTGAATCGACAGCACCGCGTTGCCCTGCACGAAGACGTCGATGTTGGCGCCGACGTCGAGGTAGGTCGTGGCGAAGGTGCTGTCGATCGTGAACGGCGCGCCGGGCGCGGAGAGGAACGAGGCGGTCACCATGGGCGAGGCGTTGCCGATGAACTGCGTCAGGCCGACCGTGATGTTCGGGCGGACCAGGGTGCCGCCCAGCAGGAGGTCGCCGCCGAGCTCGATCGCCGGCTGGATGGTGAAGTAGGTCTGCCCCGATGCCTGCACGCTGAGGCCGGCGCCGGCGGCGCCACCCTCGGCCAGCGCCCCCGTGCCGAGATACTGAAAGCCGGCATCGACGCGCGGCTTGAGGTAGACGTTGCCGTGCTCGAAGGCGTGTGCGGCGCGCAGCTGGCCGGCGATCAGCCAGTGCGGCAGCACGCTGGTCGCGGTCATGCCGTTGAACAGCCGGCGCGAGACGTTGTACTGGCCGTAGCCCGCCGCCAGCGACGCCGACAGCAGCGTATCGCCGAACGTGCGCTTGGCGACGAGACCGAGCTGCCCGAACGTGCCCCTGCTCCAGGCGAGGCTTTCGACCGCCATGCTCTGGAACTCGATGCTGAGGCCGCCGCCCAGCAGCCAGTCGCCGCCGACGTCGACCTGCCCGCCGGCGGCGATCTGGAACGACGTGAAGTTGAAGGCGCGATTGACCGTGCTGGTCGGCCGCGACAGGCCCCAGGCGTCGACGCGGGCCCAGCCGCAGCTGTCCTGGCGAATGAAACGATAGGCGCCGTCGCGGGCAGCGCAGCTTAGCAGCGCGTCGCCGAACTGCATGCCGGAGAAAAGCGTCGCGATCTGGTGGTCCGACATGATCTGCGGCGTCAGCGAATCGAGCGCGGCGAGGTAACCGCCGACCGTCGCGATGCCGAGCAGGCCGCCGAGGCTCGAATCGATCGCGGCGCTGCTCGCCGCCTGCTGAAGGCCGCCGGCGACGGACGCCTGGTTGCTGTTGGTCGACGCCAGCACCGTGGGATTGGCGTAGTTCACCGAGTACTCGAGGACGATGTCGTTGCTGTTCGGGTAGGCGAGACTGTAGGTGACGACCGCGGTGCCGGAGGGTGCCGCGAGGCTCGACTGCGTGCTGGTCGCGACGCCGCCGGTCGCGCTCACGATGGTCAAGGCGCCGCTCGTGGTCTGCGTATTGAGCAGGTTGGCCTGAACCGCCCCGGCGAGGCTGGCGGTGCCGGCAACCACGATCATGTCGCCCTGGTTGGCCGACGGCGAGATGTCGATCGCCAGCACGCCCGTCGACGACTGGGTGAGGCTGCCGGCGCTGATCGTCGTCGTCTGGATCTGGCCCGTGCCGCCGGGCGACAGCGTGCCGGCATTGGCGAGCACGCCCGAGCTGCCGAACGACAGCGAGGGTCCGGTGTTGAAGGTGCCGCCGGACAGGTTGTTGAACGTGCCGGTGCCGCTGCTGAACAGGACCTGGCCGTTCACGGTGCCGGAATTGTCGATGGTGGTGGCGCCGACCGACGCTTGGCCGGCCGCGCTGGTCACCTGGATCGCGGTGCCCGACGCCACGCCACCCGCCGCCGTGAGCGTGCCCTGGTTGGTTATGGTGTTGGTGCTGCCGCCCTGCAGGAGGATGCCGGCGCCGGTGCCGCTGCCGCCGCTCAGCGTGGCGCCCTGGCCGATCGCGACGGCGATCGTGCCATTGCCCTGCAGGCCGACGCTCTGCGCCACGATACCGTAGGCGTTGGCGCCCTGGGTGGAGACGCTGGCGCCGTTGCCGACCGTCACGCTGACCGCGCCGCCGGTGCCCTGGCCGCCGGCGCTCTGGGCGAAGATGCCGTGCGCGGCCGAGCCGCTGGTCGTCAGCGTGCCGGAGTAGGTCACGTTCACGCCGCCACCGCTGCCGCTGCCGCCCGAGCTGCCGATCAACGCCCCGCTCGGCGCATTGAGCTGGCCGGCGATGCCGCCGCCGCCGCCCACGCTCTGGGCGAACAGGCCGACCGAGCTGTTGCCGGCGGTGGTGACGTTGGCGCTGACGGCGAGCGTCACGGTGTTGCCGCTCCCGGTCGTCGACGTGCCTTGCGACATCGCCAGGTTGGTGCCGAAGTTGGCCACCGACCCCATGGCGACAGTGCCGCCGAGGCCGCCGCCACCGCCGATGCTCTGCGCCAGGACGCCGTACGACGCGACGGTGCCGGACACGCTGCCGGAGCCCGTGCTGAACGAGCCGCCGGTGACGTTGACCGTCACCGTGCCGCCGCCGCCGCCGATCGATTGCGCCAGGATGGCGGTGGCCGAGACGCCCTGGGTGACGAGATTGCCGGCCGAATGGGTGACCTGCACCGTGCCGCCGTCGCCGCTCGACGCGTTCGTGGCCCCTATATTGACGGCGACCTTGGCGTTGCTTGTGGTCTGCGTCGAGACGATCGAGCGGCTGCCGGCGCCGGTGTCGCCGCCGCCGCCGCCGATGCTCTGGGCATAGAGCGCATTGGCGCTATCGCCATTGGTCGTGACGTTGGCGGCATTGCCGATCTGCACCATGCCGCCATTGCCCGAGCCGCCGCCGCCGCCGATCGAGATCGCGGCCTGCCACTGGGTCGCCGAGCCGATGCCGCCGAGATCACCGCCGGCGCCGCCGCCGCCGCCGACGCTCTGCGCGAACACGCCATGCGAGGACGCCGTGTAGGTGACGATCGTGCCGCCGGCCTGGTTGGTCACAGTCACGCCGCCGCCGTCCCCGCCGGTCGCCGTCCCCCCGAGCGACAGGGCGATGCCGTGCATGGTGCTCGTGCTGCCGGTCGAGCCGAAAAACAGCGACCCGGTCATGCTGCCGGAACCGCCGCCACCCCCTACGCTCTGCGCGAAGATGCCATACTGCTGGCTGACGAACTGCCCGTCGTGCGGCGTGCCGGTCGTGATCTGGCCGCTGTTGGTGACCGTCACGGTCCCGCCCACGCTGCCCGAGCCGCCGCTCTGCCCCAGCGCAAAGGTCACCGTCGACCCGGAAGCGCCCGAGACGCTGCCCGACAGACCGGCCGAGCCGTTGCCGCCGCCGCCGCCGACGCTCTGGGCAAGGATGCCGCGCGACGAATCGCCAAGCACGGTGATGCTACCCAGGTTGTTGACCGTGACACTGTTGCCCGAGCCGCCGGCACCGCCCGTGGCGCCGAGGGCCACGGTCAAGGCCTGCGACTGGCCGTTCTGGCTGCTGCTCTGGTTGGAGATGTCGCCGCGGACGCCCATGCCGGCATTGCCGCCGCCGCCGCCGACCGACTGGGCGAAGATCCCGTCCATCTGCTGGAAGTGCTCCGGCGTGCCGTCGGTGGTGACCCCGGTACGGAGGCTGACCCCGCTGGCAACCGTGACGCTGACGGAGCCGCCGTCGCCGCCGCTGCCGCCCGACGCGCCGAGTGCGACGCTGAGCTGCGTGGCCCCGCCGCTCGAGCTCGTCGACGTGTCCGTCACCTTGCCGTCGATGCCCACGCCGCCGTGGCCGCCGCCACCGCCGATGCTCTGCGCCACCAGGGCCTTCGAGCCGCTGCCGGCAGTCACGATGTTGCCATTGGTGCTGACCTGGACCGTGCCGCCGCTGCTGCCGCTACCCGCATTGCCGCCGATCGCGAGGTCGAGGGAGGAGCCGCCCTGATTGGTGACGTTGCCCAGGATGCCGGCCATGCCGTTGCCGCCGCCGCCGCCCACGCTCATGGCGAAGATGCCGTACGAATTGTCGTCGCGTGTCGTGAGCGTCGCGTAGTTGGCGACCGTGACGTTGCCGCCGCTGCCGGCCGAGCTGCCCGACCCACCGACGGTGATCGCGGCGGTGTCGCTGCCGGCCGTTCCGTTGGTGACCTTGCCGATCGTGCCGATACCGCCGTGGCCGCCGCCGCCGCCCACGCTTTCGGCGTAGATCGCGTGGCCGCCCTGCATGACCGCCGAGTAACCCTGGCTCGTGAGCCCGCTGCCGGTGACGATCGAGCTGCCGGTCTGATTCTGGACGTTGACCGTCCCGCCGTCACCTGAGCTGCCGCCGCTGCCGCCGACGCCGACGCTCAGCCTGTCGACGGTCGTGCCATCGCCCGTCTTGCCCGGATCGGTGAAGAAGTTGGTTCCGCCATTGCCGCCGCCGCCGCCGATCGACTGGGCGAAGATACCGACCGATCCACGGCCGGTCACGGTGATCGGCCCACCGGTGTTGGTGATGCCGACCGTGTTGCCGGCGCTCCCTGCGGCGCCGGTGCCGCCCACGGCGACGGTCAGCGACTGCGACGTGCTGCCCGCGCTGGTCGTCTCGAACGACCCGGTCGCTCCGCCATGGCCGCCGCCGCCACCGATCGATTGCGCGTAGATGCCGTGCGATTGCGTGGCCGTGGTGACGATCTGGGCCGAGTTGCCGACCGACACCGTGGAGGCCGTCTGGCCGATTCCGCCATCGCCGCCCACCGAGACGGCGGCCGAGTGCGCGCCCTGGTTGCCGGTCGCCGTGAACGCCATGCCGCCATGGCCGCCGCCGCCGCCGATCGATTGGGCGAAGATGCCGTACGCGCCGGACGAGCTGGTGCTGCCCGAAACGCCGCCGGTCGAGATTGCCGCCTGGTTGGTCACCGTGACCGCGCCGGAGAAGGCGCCGGAGCCGCCGCTGCCGCCGACGCTCACGTTCACCTGGTTGGCGTCGCCCGACGTCGAGTAGCTGCCGCTGATCATCAGGCTGGCATCGCCGCCCTGCCCGCCGATGCTCTGCGCGACGATGCCGCGCGACCCGCTGCCGGAGACGGCGATGGTTCCGCTGGTGGTGACTGAGACCGAGTCCGCGATTCCGCCGCTCGAGCCGGTGCCGCCGACGCTCACGCCGAGCGTGGTCGTGTTGCTCGTCGCGATGTTGGCCGCGATCGTCCAGCCGCCGTGCCCGCCGGCACCGCCAATGCTTTGAGCCAAAATGCCGTCGGCGAGCGCCCCGCTCGTGGTCACGCTGTTTGCGCTCACCGTCACGCTGGCGCTGCTGCTGGCTGGCCCGGCATCGCCTCCGACGGTGACGGCCAGGCTGCCGCTGCTGCCCAAGGCGAGGTTGCCCGAGATGCTCATGCCGCCGTTGCCGCCCGCGCCGCCGATGCTCTGGGCCACCAGGCCCTGCGACTGATCGCCAGCCGTTGCGATTCCCCCGCCGGAGGTGACGTTCACTTGGCCCGCGGTTCCGGCCGTGCCGCCGTTTCGCCCGACCGTGACACCGAGGGCAAAGGTGTCGGACGTCGTGAGGGTCCCTGAGATGGTCGTGCCGGCATTGCCGCCGCCGCCGCCGATGCTTTGCGCCGTGATGCCGACCGATTGCTGGCCTTGGGTGCTGACCGAGCCGGAATTGTCGACCGTGACGCCGGAGCCGGAGGCGCCGGAGCCGCCGCTGCCGCCCACGGAAACAGCGGCCGCGACCAGGCTGAGCGCGGCCGTGCCGGACACCGTCATGCCGCCGTTGCCGCCGCCGCCGCCAACGCTTTGTGCCGTGATCCCGCCCGACTGCTGGCCCTGCGTGGCAACCGTCCCGGTGTTGGTCGCCACCACGCTCGACGCGTCGCCGCCCGAGCCGCCACTGCCGCCCACCGACACCGAGATGGCGGCAATGGTGAGGGCCGCGGAGGCCGCCACCGACAGCCCGCCGTTGCCGCCGCCGCCGCCGAGGCTCTGGGCCAGCACGCCGGTGGACTGCGCGCCCAGGGTCGTGACGGAACCCGAGTTGGTCGCGCTGACTGTCGATCCGGTGCCGCCGAGGCCGCCGCTGCCCCCCATCGACAGTGCCAGCGAGCCGAAATCAGCCAGGGCGCCCGACAGCGCCATCCCGCCGCTGCCGCCGCCGCCGCCGAGGCTCTGGGCCAGCACGCCGGTGGATTGCGCGCCCAGGGTCGTGATCGAGCCCGTGCTCGTCACACTGATGGCCGCACCATCGCCGCCAGAGCCGGCGCTGCCGCCGAGCGCGACCGCGGCCGATGCGAACACCGAGAGAGAGCCCGCCACCGCCATGCCGCCATTGCCGCCGCCGCCGCCGATGCTCTGGGCGCCGATCCCGACCGAGTTGCTGCCCGCCGTGCTGATGGTCGATCCCGATCCCACGGTCACCGTGCTGCCCGATCCCCCCGATCCGCCGGAGCCGCCGATGGCGACCGAGGCAGCCGCGAGCCCGACGCTCGCGGCGACCGAGAAGCCGCCATTGCCGCCGCCGCCGCCGACGCTCTGGGCCTGGATGCCGAACGAGCCGCTTCCGGTGGTCGTGATGGCGGTCGATGTCGCCGTGCTGCAGGCGCCGTTCGACAGGCCGAGGGTGCAAACGGACACGGCGCCGCCATCGCCGCCGGTGCCACCCGACCCACCGATCGACGCAGCGACGGAGGCGGACGCCGCAACCGCGAAGCCGCCATTGCCACCGCCACCGCCGATGCTGATGGCCTGGATGCCGTGCGAGCTCTCCCCCAACGCGCTGAGCGTCATGCCGCCATTCGACGTCACCGAGACGGTACCCCCGGTGCCGCCCGTTCCGCCCGTCGAGCCCAGGACGACAGCGCCGCTCGCGCTCAGCGTGCCCGCGCCGCCGCCATTGCCGCCGCCGCCGCCCACGCTCTGCGCCTGGATTGCCGTCGAGTTGTCGAGACCGGTCGAGATGGCACCGGTGTTCTGGACGGTGACGGTGCCGCCGCTGCCACCGCTGCCGGAGGGACTGCCCAGGGAGAACCAGCCGAAGCTGGTGCCGCCATGGCCGCCGCCGCCGCCGACGCTCTGGGCCAGAATGCCTTGCGAGCACCCGGCGCTGCCGCATACGGCATTGGATCCTGATTGGACGGGTTGGGTCGTCGCGGCGCCCGTCGTGATGGCGCCGCTGTTGGTGATCGAAACGGTGCCGCCGTTGCCGGGACTGGAGCCGAGGCCGCCGAAGGTCACGGCAGTCAGGGAGAAGCCGCCGGATCCGCCGCCGCCGCCGACACTGTAGGCCATGATGCCGATGGCGTCGGTCCCCGATGTGACGAGGCTGCCCGAGTTGACGACCGTGAGGTTGCCGCCGTTGCCGCCCTGACCACCCGATCCCGACGAAGCCGCTGCCGCCGTGGCCGCCGCCGCCGCCGACGCTCTGCACCACGAGGGCCATCGCCTGGTCGCTGACCGTCGTGACGTTGGCCGCGTTGGTCACCGAGATCGTGCCGCCGGCGCCGGCACTGCCGCCATTGGCCGCGAAGGTCACGATCGCAATGCCGCCGCCGGCGCTTGCCGCGTGCCCCGCGACCGACTGGGCGACGATGCCGAACGATCCGGCGCCCTGGGTCGTGATCGAGCCCGAGACGCCGATCGTGATCGAGCCCGACGTCCCTGTCTCGCCCCCCGAGCCGCCACCGGAGAACCAGCCGCCGTTGCCGCCCGCGCCGCCGGACGACCCGAGGCTGTAAGCCGCGATGCCATAGGACTGCGTTCCCGCGGTGGTGACCATCCAGCTCCCGCCGACCGAGAGCGTGCCGCCTCCGCCACCGGCGCCGCCGCTGCCGCCATTGTCGAAGGTCTCGCCCGTGCCGCCCGTGCCGCCGAACCCCGCCTTGCTGACGATGTAGAGGCCATGCGACTGACCCCCGGCGGTCGAGAGGCTGGCCGCAAAGCCCGGCGCGGTGCCGACCGTGACGTTGCCGCCCTGGGCGCCCTGTCCGCCGGCCCCGCCCTTGTCGGTGTCGCCCTGTCCGCCGTCGCCGCCGGTCCCGCCCAGGCTGTAGAGGTTGAAGCCATGGGCGTTGGTGCCACTCGTGCCCGTGGTCGAGATGGCGAACGACCCGGACTGCGTGGTGCCGATCGACAGGGTGCCGCCGTCGCCGCCGGCGCCGGCAACGCCGCCGCCGCCGGTGCCGCCCTTGCCGTTACCGCCGCCGCCGCCGATCGACTGCAGATATACCGCCGGGCCGCCGCTGGAGACCGTGATGAACGTGCTCCCGCCGCTGCCGATCTGGACCGCGCCGCCGCCGCCGCCCTTGCCGCCGCCGCCGCCCTTGCCGGAGGTGCCATCGCCGCCACCGCCACCGGTGCCGCCGGCCGAATAGAGCTGCACGCCGATTGCCGAGTCTCCGGAGGCGTTGATGGTGGTGCCGGTCAGCGACAGGGTGATGGCGCCGCCCGTGCCGCCGGCGCCGCCCACGCCGCCCACGCCCAGGTCCGGCGTGCCGCCCGTGCCGCCATGGCCGCCGATCCCGCTCACGTTGATCCCGAAGGTCGACGAGCCGGTGATCGACATCGTGGTGAGCGACGACGCCGTGATGCTCGTGGCGTAGGCCGCGCCGCCCGTCCCGCCGGCATGGCTGTTGTCACCGGTTTCGTCGTGGCCCGTGCTGCCGCTGTTGTAGACGTAGAAGCCGGAGCCGTTGGTGGCGCTGACCAGGACACCGCTGCTGCCCGAGCCGTTGAAGTCGAGCTGAATGGTCTGGCCGCTGGTCTGGCTGACGTCGGTGAATTGCAGGATGACCCCGGCCTGGTTGCCGGCGCTGGTGAGATTGCCCGACAGGTTGGGCCCGATCGATCCGGTCAGGCTCTGGACGGTGAGCGACGTGATGCTGCTGGAGAAGCTCGTGCCATTCTTGATGCCGTCGGACTGGTCGCCCGTGCAGGTCGCGACGCTACCGGATACCGTGCAGGCGGTATCCGCGCCGCTGGACATCGGAAGAAGCAACAGGCAGGCGAGCACGAAAGCCGGCACGCCTGCAAGAACCCGGCGTCTCGGCATCTGGTCCCCCAATCCCGTCTCCCATTGATGTTACAGGTTTTCTCGCTCATCGCGAGCGATTCAGCATTCCCCGACAATGCAAATACTATGCGAGCAGGAGTGCCGGTGATTCACACCTGCGAGCATGCCGGCGATCGAGGGGTGGCGGCGAGACACGTTGCGTCATGGCCTGCGCGTTGTCGGTTCGCAGCACGCGATTGCCGTATCGGATGACGAAGTGACGATTGTGCGTCTCTACTACGGCCACCAGAACCTCGGGTCCGGCCGAACGCTTCGTGGCAACTGCGTCCTGGGGGCCACAGGAGCCAGGTGCCGCATTCGAACGCTGGGGAGACCTCCAGCACGCCGGCGCGCACCACGATGCCGAGAAGATGGCGGCGCTGCTAGAAGGAAGCTCATGGCTGGGAGCGCGCCACTGGTGGCGGAGTAAACTCCGCCACCAGTGGCGCGCTCCCAGCGCATTTTCATAGGAGGTCTCGCCCATGCCGGTAAGGCCCAATCGCTTCGGTCGGCTGCCGCGACCCGAGCTACTGCGATTTCTGGCTCGACACCTTGCCGAGCAAGTGGCGGACGACGCATTCGACCAGGGGGAGTGGTGCAGGACGGCTAAGTGTGCCTTGGGGCACGCGCCCGCGGTGCCGGCGATTCGCGCCGAGGGCCTGCGCATCGGGAACCAATCGGGTCGCAGCACCCTGGTGCTGCGGTCTCGGGACATGAAGACGATCGCGGACGTGGCCGGTCGGAGCCTGGAAGCCGTAACCGGTCACGGCTTCCTGCTCGCCGAGTTTCTCTTCGGCATCACGCAGGCGGAGGCGGAGGACGTGTTCGACTGGGAGGCTGGCCGCAACGAGTCGAGAAGCGCCGTGGCAGCCAGGCTGTGCACCCTGGCGGCGAAGTACGACGGAAGACCAGACTGACGGGTCGTGGGTCCCTCCAGCAGCCGGTCGAGGCCGGATGACCAGGACCGTTAGCTGAACGCCTCGTCCCAGGTACCACGCGTCGAGGCCTTGGAGTACTCGGTGGCGCGGTTCTCGAAGAAATTCGTGTGCTCGATGGCGTTGAGCATCTGGTCCATCCACGGCAGCGGGTTCTTGGCGTCGCTGCGGTAGATCGGTTGCAGGCCGACCTGGTTGAGCCGGCGGTCGGCGATGAAGCGGATGTAGCGCTTCACGTCGACCGCGGTCATGCCCTCGATGGCGCCCATCTCGAAGGCGAGGTCGATGAAGGCGTCCTCGTGATCGACTATGGTCGAGCAGGCGACGTAGATCTCGCGCTGCAGCGGCTCGGTCCAGATCTCCGGGTTCTCCTGCACGAAAGTGCGGAACAGGCGGACGATCGAGTTGCAGTGCAGGGTCTCGTCGCGCACCGACCAAGACACGATCTGGCCCATGCCCTTCATCTTGTTGAAGCGCGGGAAGTTCATCAGCATGGCGAACGAGGCGAACAGCTGCAGGCCTTCGGTGAAGGCGCCGAACACCGCCAGCGTCTTGGCGATGTCGGCCTTCGAGTCGACGTTGAAGCCCTGCATGTAGTCGTACTTGTCCTTCATCTCCTTGACGTGGAGGAAGGCCGAGTACTCGGTCTCGGGCATGCCGATCGTGTCGAGCAGATGGCTGTAGGCGGCGACGTGCACGGTTTCCATGGCCGAGAAGGCGGCGAGCATCATCTGCACCTCGGTCGGCTTGAAGATGCGCGAGTAGTGCCGCATGTAGCAGTTGTTCACCTCGACATCGGCCTGGGTGAAGAAGCGGAAGATCTGCGTCAGCAGATGACGCTCACTGTCTGTGAGCTTGTTGCGCCAGTCCTTGACGTCGTCGGCCAGCGGCACCTCCTCGGGCAGCCAGTGGATGCGCTGCTGGGTCAGCCAGGCGTCGTACGCCCAGGGATAGTGGAACGGCTTGTAGATCGGCTTGGCGTCGAGCAGGGACATGGCGGCAACCTGAGCATGAGCGGGCGAGACGCCCGCGGGGCAAAATCGATGAGACAAAGGCAAAAAAGGTCCCGTCGCGCCCGCCGGAATTCCCCGGCGGGCGCGGCGAGGACGACGGCAGTCACTGGCAGCTAAGACATTCTTCGTAATCGTTGGATCGGGCCGGTGCCGGCGGCAGGCCGTGCGGCACCGGCCCGACCGGCGCCGAGGGGGCGTCGATCATGGGCGCAGAGAGGGCGAGATCGCCGAGCGGCTGGGCGAGCGCCTCGCCCGCAACCGTCTCGGCGCGCTGGATGCTGAGCGAGCGGCAGTAATAAAGGCTCTTCACGCCGCGCTTCCAGGCCATCATGTGGATCTGGTGCAGGTCGCGCTTGTGCACGTCGGCCGGCAGGAAGATGTTGAGTGACTGGCTCTGGCAGATGAACGGCGCGCGGTCGGCGGCGTGCTCGACCAGCCAGCGCTGGTCGAGCTCGAAAGCGGTCTTGAACACCGCCTTCTCGTGGTCGTCCAGGCAGTCGAGGTGCTGCACCGAGCCCTGGTCGACCATGATCGACGTCCAGGTTTCCTCGTCGTTGCGGCCCTTCTGCTCCAGCACCTTCTCGAGGTACGGGTTGCGCACCACGAAGGAGCCCGACAGGGTCTTGTGGTTGTAGACGTTGGCCGCCGACGGCTCGATGCCGGGCGAGGCGCCGCCGCAGATGATCGAGATCGAGGCGGTCGGCGCGATCGCCAGCTTGTTGGAGAAGCGCTCCTCGAAGCCGAAATCCGCGGCATCCGGGCAGGCGCCGCGCTCGCGCGCCAGTGCCTTCGACGCGGCGTCGCAATGGCCACGGATGTGCTTGAACATCTTCTTGTTCCACACCTTGGCCATCACCGATTCGAGCGGGATGTTGCTCTGCTGCAGGAAGGAGTGGAAGCCCATGACGCCCAGCCCGACCGAGCGCTCGCGCATGGCGGCGTAGGTCGCGCGGGCGAAGTCCGTCCCGGCATTGTCGATGAAGCCCTGCAGGACATTGTCGAGGAAACGCATCACGTCCTCGATGAAGGTCGGGTGCTCGTGCCATTCGAGATAGGTCTCGAGGTTGAGCGAGGACAGGCAGCACACCGCGGTGCGCTGCTTGCCGTGATGGTCGACGCCGGTCGGCAGCGTGATCTCGCTGCACAGGTTGGAGGTCTTGACCTCGAGGCCGGCCAGCTTGTGGTACTCCGGGCGCGCCTTGTTCACATGATCGACGAACACCAAGTACGGCTCGCCGGTCTCGATGCGCGCGGTCAGGATGCGGATCCACAGCGCGCGCGCCGAGAGCTTGCGCTGGACCGTGCCGTCCTTTGGGCTGACCAGGCCCCATTCCTCGTCGTTCTCGACGGCGCGCATGAAGGCGTCCGACACCAGGAGCCCATGGTGGAGGTTGAGCGCCTTGCGATTGGGATCGCCGCCGGTCGGCCGGCGCAGCTCGATGAACTCCTCGACCTCGGGATGGTTGACCGGGAGGTAGACCGCGGCCGAGCCGCGGCGCAGCGAGCCCTGGCTGATGGCGAGGGTGAGCGAGTCCATCACCCGGATGAAGGGCACGACTCCCGAGGTCTTGCCGTTCAGGCCGACTTTCTCGCCGATCGAGCGCAGGTTGCCCCAGTACGAGCCGATGCCGCCGCCGCGGGCAGCCAGCCAGACGTTCTCGTTCCACAGCCCGACGATGCCCTCGAGCGAATCGTTGGCCTCGTTCAGGAAGCACGAGATCGGCAGGCCGCGCGAGGTGCCGCCGTTGCTCAGCACCGGCGTCGCCGGCATGAACCAGAGCCGGCTGATGTAGTCGTAGAGGCGCTGGGCGTGGGCGTCGTCGTCGGCATAGGCCGATGCCACGCGGGCAAACATCTCCTGGTAGCTTTCGCCCGGCATCAGGTAGCGGTCGGACAGGGTCGCCTTCCCGAAGACGGTCAGCCGGGAGTCGCGCGAGGCGTCGGTAACAACCCGTGCGCCGCTTCGAACTTGAACAACATCAAACACTTGCGGCTCCCCTTTTCTTTTTGTCCACAGTTGTGGATAGAACACTCTGTGGAAGACACCTAGATGTTGGGAGGCATTTGCCACCGCCCACTAGTCCTTGATGATACGGCTCCGGCCTGCCTTGTCATCGCCATTTTTATTCCCTGCGTGTGAATCTCAGGAATGGCCCTCTAACCTGTTGAAACAACATCCGAAACCAGGCTTGAAATTCTCTTTCCCAGGCCTCCGGCTTTCCTTCGCGGATGCAGCATGAGAGGAGAACAAAACGCGCTCTTCCGCAGAATCCAAGGGTCGCAGACAGAAACCGCAGCGAATCGGCCCCCTCGCGCCGGCACGATGGCGGAAACGCCAGCCGCCATGGGCTCTTTCGCCATCGTCGCTTAGTGTCGTCAGATCGTCACAGTCAGACGTAACATCCACCGACGCTTCGGCAGGGGATCGACCGACATGGCCATCGCGCTGGCGCCACGTTTGAACCGCCTCGACGCCATCTGCACCGCCGCTCACGGCGGCGCGGGAGGCGACGAGGCGGCCCGCTTCGCCCGCAGCCTGTTCAGCCGCATTACCGACAAGGACCTTGCCCTGGCCCCGCCCGAGCAGCGAGCCGGGGCCGCGCAGGCCTTGCTTGCCTTCGCCCGTCGCCGGCTGCCCGGCGTCGCCAAGGTGCGCGTCTTCAACCCGTCCGAGGCCGACCACGGCTTCGACAGCCGCCACACCATTGCGCAGGTCGTCAACGACGACATGCCGTTCCTGGTCGATTCGATCGCCAACGAGTTCAGTCGCCGGGAGATCGCCGTTCATCTGCTGGCCCATCCAGTGCTCTCCGTGCATCGCGACGTCGATGGCGACCTGGTGGGGTTCGCCGCCGATCCGGGGCGCGCTGCGCGCCTGGAATCGCTGATGCACATCGAGATCGATCGCCAGAACGATCCCGTCCTCCTGGACCAGCTGGCGGCGGCGCTGACCCGCGTGCTGGCCGAGGTCCGGCTGGCGGTCGAGGACTGGCAGGCGATGCGGCACGCCTGCCTCGACGCCATCGACGATCTCGCGGCCAGCCAGTCGCCCCACCTCGGGGAGTATGCCGATTTCCTGCGCTGGCTCGAGGGCAACAACTTCACCTTCCTTGGCCATCGCCGCTACCGCTACGTCGACGATCCGGCCCAGGAGTCCGGGTTGCGCTTCGATCTGGTGCCGGGCTCCGCGCTCGGCATCCTGCGCCGCGACGAGGTGCGGCTGTTCGAAGCCGGCCGAGGCGCCGGCGAAGCCATGAGCCGGGTCGCGCGCGGCCCGCACAACATCCTGATCCTGAAGACCGACCGGCAGTCGCTGGTCCATCGCAGCGGCGCGATGGACTGCGTGATCGTCAAGACCTACGACCAGGACGGCCGGGCGACGGGCGAGCGACGCCTCGCAGGGCTGTTCACCTCGGCCGCCTACCATGCGCTGGTGCACGACGTGCCGCTGCTGCGCGGCCGGGCGGACGGCCTTCTGCGCCGGTCCGGCTTCGACAGGCACAGCCATGACGGCAAGACGCTGCTGGCCATCCTCGACTCCTATCCGCGCGACGAGCTGTTCCAGCTCGACGAGGACACGCTGTTCGACCACGTGATGGGCATCCTGCAGCTGCAGGAGCGCCGGCGCGTGGCGCTGTTCGTCCGGCGCGACGCCGTCGGCCGATTCGCCACCTGCCTGGTGCTGGCGCCGCGCGAGCGCTTCGACGCCGCCCTGGGCGAGCGCTTCGCGGACATCCTCGAGCGCGCCTGGAACGGCACGGTGACCTCGGTCGATTCCAACGTCAGCAGCGATTCCGCGCTCGGCCAGTCGCTCTACACCTTGAAGCTCGACGGCGACGCGCCGACCCCGGACCTCGGCGAGCTTGAACGTGCCCTGGCCGATGCCGCGACATCCTGGAGCGATCACTTTCGCGCAGCCCTGCAGGCCGGGCTCGGCGAGGTCGAAGGCCGCCTCGCTGCCCGCCGCTGGGACGACTGGTTCCCGTCGGCCTATCGCGACGGCTTCGCCGCCGAAAGCGCCGTCGCCGATCTCGGCCTCCTGCAATCGGCGCTGGCCGGCCGGGACTTCGGCGTGCGCCTCGAGCGCTCGCCGGGCCTGCCGCCGCACCGCTTCACGCTGCGCCTGTTCCACCCCGCCGAGCCGATCGCGCTGTCCGACATCCTGCCGCCCCTGGAACGGCTCGGGCTGAGAGTGCTGAGCGAAGTGCCGTTCCTGCTGGGCGCCGACGCCGACGAGCCGGGTCGCATCGTCGCCCTTCAGGTGCTGAGCGTCGAGACCACGGACAAGTCGGCCGTCGATCTCGACGTCGCCGGCGCGCGCTTCGCCGAGACCCTCGACCGGCTGTGGGACGGCAAGCTGGAAAGCGACGGCTTCAACCGGCTGGTCCTGGGGGCGGCACTGGCCTGGCGCGAGGTCGCCATCCTGCGCGCCTATGCCAAGTACCTGCGGCAAGCCGGCATCGCTTTCAGCCAGGACTACATGGAGGCCACGCTCGCCGCCTATCCGGCCTTCGCGCGCGGCCTCGTCGATCTGTTCGCCGCCCGTCTCGATCCGGCCCATGGCGAGGTGCGTTCGACCGACCGTCTGGCGCGCATCGCCGCGATCGAGACCGCGATCTCCACCGCCTTCGACGCGGTGGCGACCCTCGACGACGAACGCATCCTGCGGCGGTTCCTCAGCGCCATCCAGTGCACGCTCAGGACCAATTTCTGGCAGCGCACCGGCGATGGAACGCCGAAGGACTGGATGTCCTTCAAGATCGACAGCCGCGCCATCGACGAACTGCCGGCACCGCGGCCGCTGGTCGAGATCTTCGTCTACAGCCCGCGCATGGAGGGCATCCATCTGCGCGGCGGACGGGTGGCGCGCGGCGGCATCCGCTGGTCGGACCGGCGCGAGGATTTCCGCACCGAGATCCTCGGCCTGATGAAGACCCAGATGGTGAAGAACGCCGTCATCGTGCCGGTCGGCTCCAAAGGCGGCTTCTACGTCAAGCAGCCACCCGCTGGGGGGACGCGCGAGCAGGTCCAGGCCGAGGGCATCGCCTGCTACCAGACGCTGGTGCGCGGCCTGCTCGACCTGACCGACAACTACGTCGACGGCGGCATCCGGCCGCCGGCCGATGTCGTCCGCCACGACGGCGACGATCCCTATCTCGTGGTCGCCGCCGACAAGGGCACCGCCACCTTCTCCGACATCGCCAACGCGCTCGCCCGCGACTACGGCTTCTGGCTCGACGACGCCTTCGCGTCGGGCGGCTCGGCCGGCTACGACCACAAGAGGATGGGCATCACCGCGCGTGGCGCCTGGGAGTCGGTGAAGCGCCACTTCCGCGAGCTGGGACACGATATCCAGGCGACGCCGTTCACCGTTGCCGGCGTCGGCGACATGTCGGGCGACGTGTTCGGCAACGGCATGCTGCTGTCGCAGCAGATCAAGCTGGTGGCCGCTTTCGATCACCGCCACATCTTCATCGATCCGCTGCCCGACCCGGCGAGGAGCTGGACGGAGCGCAAGCGTCTGTTCGACCTGCCGCGCTCGTCGTGGCGCGACTACGACAATGCGTTGCTATCGGCCGGCGGCGGCATCTACGACCGCTCGGCCAAGTCGATCGCGCTCTCCGCCGAGGCGCGCACGGTCCTCGGCATCGAGGCGCCGAGCCTCACGCCGACCGACCTGATGCGCGCCATCCTGACGGCGCCGGTCGACCTGCTCTACTTCGGCGGCATCGGCACCTACGTGAAGGCGTCGGGCGAGAGCCAGGCCGACGCCGGCGATCGCGCGAACGACTCCCTTCGCGTCGATGCCGACCAGCTGCGCGCGCAGGTGATCGGCGAAGGCGCCAATCTCGGCTTCACCCAGCGCGCGCGTATCGAGGCGGCCCTGGGCGGCCGCCGCATCAACACCGATGCGCTCGACAACTCGGCCGGCGTCGACACCTCCGACCACGAGGTCAACATCAAGATCGCGACCGGCGCGGCGATCGCCGGCGGGTTGCTGGCGCCCGCCGAGCGCGATGCGCTGCTGGTCGCGATGACCGACGAGGTGGCCGCGCTGGTGCTGCGCCACAACTACCAGCAGAGCCAGGCGATCAGCGTCGCCGCCGAGCAGGCCGGCGAGGAGCACGACCGGCTGGAACGCTTCATGCGGGCGCTCGAACGGCAGGGCCGGCTCGATCGCGCCGTCGAGTTCCTCCCCGACTCGGCGGCGATGCGCAGCCGCGGCCAGAGCCGCCAGCACCTGACGCGGCCCGAGCTTTCGGTGCTGCTGGCCTACGCCAAGATCGATCTCAACGACGAGATCCTGGCGTCGGATCTGCCGGACGATCCGCTGCTGGTCGGGGAGCTGATGCGCTACTTCCCGCAGGCACTGCAGGAGGGATACGCGCCGGCGATCCGCGACCATCGCCTGCGCCGCGAGATCGCCGCCCTGCAGGTCGTGAACTCGCTGATCAATCGCTGCGGCCCGACCTTCGTGCGCAACGTCGGATCGCGCACCGGGGCATCGGCCGCCGCCATCTCCCGCGCCTTCGCCGTCGTGCGCGACGCCTGGAAGCTCCGCGACCTGTGGAGCGACATCGAGGGCCTGGACCAGGCGCTCAAGGCCGAGGCGCAGGTGCGCATGCTGGTCGCCTCGCAGCGCTTCCTCACCCGGACCGTGCAGTGGACCCTGCGTCGCCTGCCGCAGCCGCTCGACGCCATGGCGGCCACCGAGCAGCTCGGCGCAGCGGTGAGCGCCATGGGCGATCTGCCGACCGGTCTGGTCGGCGAGGCGGAGAATGCTGCGCTCGCCGAGCGGGCGGCGGTGTTCGAGGCGATGGGAGCACCGGCCGCGCTGGCGCGACGCGCCGCGGCGCTCGAGACCCTGGCCGCCGCCGGTGACCTGATGCTGGCGGCACGCGCCAACGGCTGCGGCATCGAGGCGGCGAGCCGCCTCTACTTCCGCCTTGGCGAACGGCTTTCGCTCGCCATCCTGGCGACGGCTGCGCGGAAGCTGCCGCGCGACGGGCAGTGGCCGGCACAGGCCGCGCTTGCCGTTCAGGACGACCTCGCTGCCCTGCACGCCGATCTTCTGGCCTCGGCCCTGCGCGTGGCGGCGCAAGCCGGGACCACCGATCCGGACCTCGTGCTGGCGCGCTGGAGCGAGCCGCGCAAGCTCGCGTTCGAGCGCATCGACCGCCTGCTCGCGGAAGACCTGCCGACGACCGGCCCGCTCGACCTCGCCATGCTGTCGGTGGCGATCACCGAGCTGCGCAACCTCGTGTAGTGCGTGCTCTTTGGTGCTTCGACCCGAGAAAATCCGACTTAGCGGGCTCGCGGCTCGGGAAGGCTGTAAAGGTCCTCGACCAGCCGCCGCAGATTGGCCTGCACGGCCCTCTCGTCGGCGATCCGCAGCCGGTTCTCGTTGGTGACGGCGTCGTTCAGCGAGGCGCTGCCGATGGTCACGATCGTCTGGTTGTACAGCACGGTCCCGGTCCGGCTGTCGGTCAGGCGGTAGGCGACGGTCGCCGTCACGGTCATCGCGAAGCCGGCGTACGGTCTCTCGAGAGTGAGCAGGGTGGCATCGAGCCGGAAGCGCCCGGCCTGCGCCGTTCCGAGCCGCGCCGCCAGCAGCGTCTCCGTAAGGGCCTGCTGCACCTGGGCGGCGCCGAATTGCACCGTCCACGGCGAGCCGGTGTCGCGGCCGACGCTCACTGGCGCCAGGGAAACCGCATTGCGATAAGCCGGCGCCGGGCCTCGGCCCACGTCGATGCCGGACAGGTCGGCTGGCTGCAGCGTCAGGTCGCTGCGGCTCGCGCAGGCGCTCAGCAGCGCCAGCGCAACCAGCGCCGCGACACCGGCGAGGGGGCGCAAACCGCGACCCAGATCAGGTCGTCGGCTGGGCCGGCGGCGGCGGAGGCGGCGAGTCGGTGCAGTCCTGCGCCCACGACGGCGCGGCGACCGAGACCAGGAGAGCGAGAGCCAAGCTGAGAAGACGGATCATGGGCGACTCCGGAAGCGTCGGGATTATGCCCTATCTGACTACCATCGCCTAGAGCACACGACGAATGTCGGTTCGGCGACGATCACTCGAAAGTGCCTTTGCCATTATAACCAAGGATTTCGTCGGCCGGTCTGGAATCGAAAACAGGAAGGGCTTTCGCGCGTTCGATGATCTCATAGACGGCTTTTCGTCGCCGCTCCCGATCATCGTCCAACCTGTGGAGCTTCTCGACCGCTGCCTGGTGCACGGCTTCCGTGATGCTGAGGCCTGTCCGCTTGGCCAGGTCGCGCACGACCTTCTCGGTCTCACGGCTCTTGATGTTCAAAGCCATGCTTCTTCCTTCTTCCCAGGTCAGGAAGATGGGAAGAAAGACCGCCGCCATCAACTCGGCAAGGCCTTCAGAAATGCAATCAGCAGCCGATTGACCTCGGCCGGCCGCTCCTGCTGCACCCAGTGTCCGGCGCCCTCGAGAATGTGGCTGCCGGCCAGGCCGGGCAGGGTCTGCGGGAACGCCTCGAGCGTCTTCTTGGCGGCCGGGAAGCGCAGCACGCCGTCGCGGCTGCCGGCGATGAACAGCGACGGCTGGCGGATCGGCTGGCCGCGCCACGGCCCGCCGAGCTCCCAGTTGCGCTTGAGGTTGCGGTACCAGTTCAGGCCGCCACGGAACCCGGTGCGCGAGAACTCCTCGGTGTAGTAGTCGAGATCGGCGTCGCTCAGCCAGGCCGGCAACACTTCGGGATCGACGGTGTTGGCGAGCAGCGTACCGCCTGTCAGCCGGGCGAAGCCCTTGCCCTTCTCCTCGAGCTCGCCGCCCGCGGTGAAGTAGATGCGGCGCAACGCGCCACGAATGTCGGCCTGCAGCTCGGCTTCGGGCACCCCCGGCTTCTGGAAGTATTGAAGGTAGAAGTCGTCGATGCCGAGCTTCTCGAGCGCGGTCAGGGCATCGATGTAGCCCGGCGCGGCATAGGGAACGCTCATGCCGCACACCGCGGGAAACAGGTCGGGCCGCCACAGCGCGGCATGCCAGGCGACCGGGGCGCCCCAATCGTGGCCGACGACGACCGCCCTGCTCTCGCCCAGCGCCTTCACCAGCTCGGCCATGTCGCCGACCAGGTGGTGGAGCGTGTAGTGCTCGATCGGCTCCGGCGCCTCGGTGCCGCCATACCCGCGCATGTCGGGCGCCACGCAGCGATAGCCGGCTGCGCTCAAGCCAACGATCTGATGGCGCCACGAGTACCAGCTCTCCGGCCATCCGTGGCAGAACAGCACGAGCGGACCGCTGCCGATCTCGGCGTAGCGCATGTGGATGTTGTTGACCTTCGCGGTCTTGAACGTGACGCCTTGGAGCGGAGCGGACATCGTGGCTTTCCTCGAGGAGAGTTCGTGACTTGGTCGAGGATAGTACATGACGGCCCCGAGTCCTCTCCGCCCGCGCAGCGGGGGGAGAGGAAGGGGCCCCCGCGCGAAGCGTGGGGGAGGAGAGGCGGGTGGTTGCGACACCATCGATGCCGGGATGAAGATCGATCGCCTCGCGGGCACCGGCCCCATGACCCACCTCTGATGGCCTCTCCCCCCGCTACGCGGGCGGAGAGGAACATGAGGGGTCATGAAGCAATGACCCCTCCGCCCCGTATGACGGGGCACCTCCCGAGCTTCGCTCAGCGAAGCTGGGGAGGCGGATGAGCCTTAGCCGCGCAGGTGAGCGGGGCGTGCCAATCGAGCACGCACTGAGGCGCGCGCGCCGAGCAGCAGCGAGCCCAGGAAGAACAGGCTGGCGCACAGCACGATCACCGGGCCCGACGGCAGGCCGGCATGGAACGAGACCAGCAGGCCGACCGCGGCCGAGGCGAAGGCCATCGGCGCGGCGATCAGGGTCATCGACCACACCTCGCGCGCCCAGAACGAGGCGGCGACCGCGGGCAGCAGGATGAGGCCGAGCGCCATCAGCGTGCCCAGCGCCTGAAAACCCGCCACCATGTTGAGCACCGCGAGCGCCAGGAAGAGATAGTGATAGAGCGCGCCGCGGATGCCCATGGCGGCGAGGAAGCCCGGGTTGAAGCATTCGACGACCAGCGGCCGGTAGATCGCGGCGAGCCCGACCAGCGTCGCCGTCGCCGTCGACACCACCAGGATCAGCGCGGCATCGTCGACCGCAAGGATGGCGCCGAACAGGATGTTCATCAGGTCGACCGCCGAGCCGCGCATCGACACGATCAGCACACCGAGCGCCATGGCGGTGAGATAGGCGGCGGCGAAGCTCGCATCCTCGCGCATGCTGCTGAAGCGCGCGACGATGCCCGAGATCAGCGCGGTGGCGATGCCGGCCAGGAAGCCGCCGAGGCTCATCGCCGGAAGCGAGAGCCCGCCGAGGAGGAAGCCCAGCGCCGCGCCGGGCAGCAGCGCATGCGCCAGCGCATCGCCCATCAGGCTCATGCGGCGCAGGATGAGGAACACGCCGATCGAGGAGCCGCCGACCGCCAACGCCAGGCTGGCGACCAGGGCGCGCCGCATGAAGCCGAACTCGGCGAACGGCGCGATCAGGGTGTCGAACAGCACGAGCCGCTCGCCGGCGATCAGGCGCTGAGCCGCATCGGCGCCTCGCAGGCATCGGCGCGTTCGTCCCACGCCTCGGCCATGGCGCGCGCCCGGCGCAGGTTCTCGATCGACAGGACCTCTCGTGTCGGGCCGGCGTCGACCAGCTCGCGCGCCATGAGCAAGGTGTTGGGGAAGTCCCGACGGACCTGATCGAGGTCGTGCAGCACGGCCACCACGGTGCGCTGCTCGGCGCGCCAGCGCTTGATGACCTCCATGAGGTCGGCGACGGTGCGCGAATCGATCGCGGCGAAAGGCTCGTCGAGCAGCACGAGGTCGGCATCCTGCAGCAGCAGGCGGGCGAACAGCACGCGCTGGAACTGGCCGACCGACAGCGTGTCGATCGGCCGGCGCTCGAAGCCCGCCAGCCCGACCGCCGCCAGCGCGTGTCGCGTGTCGTGGATGTCGCTGCGCGACGCGGCGCCGAAGCCGCCGAAGCGCGCCCAGCGCCCGAGCAGCACGGTGTCGAGCACGGAGATCGGGAAGCTGCGGTCGATCTCGGCCTGCTGAGGCAGATAGGCGATGCGCCGGGCGGCGCACTCGATGCGGCCCTCGATGCGCGGCGCCAGCCCCATCAGCGCCTTCAGGAGCGTGCTCTTGCCGGCGCCGTTCGGCCCCACGATGGCCGTCATCTCGGCACCGGGAATTTCCGCCGACACGTGATGAACCGCGGGGTGGCGGTCATAGGTCACGGTCAGATCGACCAGGCGCAGGGCGGCACTCACAGGGCCCACCAGGCCGCGAGCCACAGCACGGCCGACACGAGCAGCGCAGCCGCGATGCGGTTGGCCGCACTCATGGCGAGCAGGGTCGTGCCGGGGGCAACAGGATCATGCATGGGGCGAGACGAAACGCCGGAAAATCGATAAAAGAAGGGTAGTCGCGCGTAGTGTTATAATGTTGCGTTCCCCGAGTCCAGCCGGCGCACCCGGCAGATCATTGCGGCCTAACCGTTTGTTGATTGGTGAAAGTGAGTCGCACGGCGCATGGTCGCGGCATGACGAGTCATGGTCTTTCCCGGCGGCGGGCGGTCCTGCTTGGCAGCGCCGCCGCTGCCGGCACGGCGTTGACGGTCGCGCCCGCCGGTGCCGATCGGCGCAGCACGACCGAAGGTCCCTGGGCAGTCGAGCTGTTCACGTCGCAAGGGTGCAACTCGTGCCCGCCGGCGGATGCGTACCTGGGAATCCTGGCGAAGCGGCCCGACATCGTGGCCCTGTCGTTTCATATCGACTACTGGGATTACATCGGCTGGAAGGATCCCTTCGCCTCGCGCGCGACGACCGACCGCCAGCGCGCCTACGCCCGCGTTCTCAAGCAGCGCTACGTCTACACGCCCGAGATGGTGGTCGACGGCATCGGCCACGACACGGGCCGCGACCGCAGCAAGATCGAGGCGTTGCTCGTGGAAGCACGGCGACGCTCGCCGCAGCGCGCCACGCCCGACCTCTCGCGCGGCAGCGACGGGCGGCTCGACGTGCGGCTCGCCGCTTTCCCGCTGGCCGGCAAGCCGGCCGATGTGACCTGCATCGTCTACGACCGGCGACAGAGCACGCCGGTGGCGAGCGGCGAGAACCAGGGGCGCATGCTGGAAAATTTCAATGTCGCGCGGCGCCTCGAGGTGCTGGCGCGCTGGGATGGCGCGGCGGCCGCCTGGTCGGTCGACACGACTGACCTCCAGCAAGGCCAGGGGATCGCCGTGATCGTTCAGCGCGCCGACCATGGGCCGGTGATCGGCTGCAACAAGATCGAGCCGATGGTCTCCGGTTAGGACCATCTTCCGGCCGAGCGGCCTTGCGCCGCTCGCCTGCCCGCGCGAAGGTGGGTCAATGCCGCCCCTCAGCGCCGGCCGTCTGACCGCAGTCCTCGGTCCAACCAACACCGGCAAGACCTATCTCGCCATCGAGCGCATGCTCGGTCACGAATCGGGCATGATCGGCTTCCCGCTGCGCCTTCTGGCGCGCGAGAACTACGATCGCATCGTCCGCATCAAGGGCGCCTCGCAGGTGGCGCTGATAACGGGCGAGGAGAAGATCGCGCCACCCGGCGCGCGCTATTTCGTCTGCACGGTCGAATCGATGCCGCTCGACCGCACGGTGTCCTTCCTGGCCGTCGACGAGATCCAGATGGCCGCCGACCCCGAGCGCGGTCATTTCTTCACCAACCGCCTGCTCGAGGCGCGCGGCACGAACGAGACCATGCTGCTCGGCGCCGACACAATCCGTCCGGTGCTCAATCGCCTGCTGCCCGACATCGACGTCGTGGCGCGGCCGCGCTTCTCGAACCTCTCCTATGTCGGCCCGAAGAAGGCGACGCGCCTGCCGCGCCGCTCGGCCGTGGTCGGCTTCTCCGCCAACGAGGTCTACGCCATCGCCGAGCTGATCCGCCGGCAGCGCGGCGGCACCGCCATCGTCATGGGAGCGCTCAGCCCGCGCACGCGCAATGCGCAGGTCGACATGTTCCAGGCCGGCGAGGTCGACTACCTGGTGGCGACCGATGCCATCGGCATGGGCCTCAACATGGACGTGAACCACGTCTGGTTCGCCTCGCTGCGCAAGTACGACGGCCGCGCGCTGCGGCCCCTGCGCAGCGTCGAGATCGCGCAGATTGCCGGCCGCGCCGGCCGGCACATGAACGATGGCACGTTCGGCACCACGGTCGATGTCGGCCCCATGGACGCCGAGATCGTCGAGGCGATCGAGAATCATCGCTTCGATCCGCTGCGCGACATCCAGTGGCGCAACAGCGATCTGGACTTCCGCTCGGTGCCTGCGCTGATAGCCTCCCTGAACGAGCCGCCGCCCCATGCCGCGTTGCAGCGCGTGCGCGAGCAGGACGACCAGCTCGCGCTGCAGACCCTGTCGACCCATTCGGAGTTCCTGCCGCGGCTGCGCACGCCGCAGCGCGTCAGGCTGCTGTGGGAGGTCTGCCAGGTGCCGGACTTCCGCAAGACGATGACCGAGGAGCACACCCTGCTGCTCGGCCAGCTCTTCGAGCACTTGACTCAGGGCGGGGAACGGTTACCTGAAGACTGGATCGAAGGTCACGTCAAGCGGCTGGAACGTTTCGACGGCGACATAGACACCTTGATGGCGCGTATCGCCCACGTTCGCACGTGGACCTACATCTCGCATCGGCCGGACTGGATCCAGCGGGCGACGCACTGGCAGGAACGCGCCCGCGCCATCGAGGACAAGCTATCGGACGTGCTGCATCAGCGCCTGACGCAAAGGTTTGTCGATAGACGGGCGGCGTTGCTTGTACGAAGATTGCACGATGAGGGTGAAATGACGACGTCAGTCGCCGAAGCAGGCGAGGTTTCGGTCGAAGGCGAACATCTCGGGCGTATCGAAGGGTTCCGCTTCATTCCCGACGCCACCGAAGGGCACGCCGATCAGAAGGCGGTCATGAGCGCGGCCTTGCGTGCGCTGCGCCAGGATCTGCCGGCGCGTCTGCAGGCGTTCGTCTCGTCGGCCGACCGCGACCTGGTTTTCGATTCGCAATTGCGGGTCTGCTGGGGCGGCGGTCCGGTCGCGCGCCTCCAGGCGAGCGGCGACATCCTGGCGCCCAAGATCGAGGCCCTGCCCTCCGACCTGCTCGACGGGCCGGCGCGCGAGGAAGTGCGCAAGCGCGCCGCTGCCTGGGTCGAGACGCGCATCCGGCTCGGCCTGAGCGAGATGATGGACGCGCGCGCCACGACCGAGCTGCCCGCCGGGGCGCGCGGCGTCGTCTTCCAGCTGTGCGAGCACCTCGGCGTGCTGCCGCGCCGGCCGATCGAGCACCAGCTCGCCGAGCTCGGCGAGGAAGATCGCAAGGCGCTGGCGCGGCTGGGCGTGCGCGTCGGCGTCTATTCGCTCTACTTCCCCAGCATGCTGAAGCCGGTTCCGATCCGGCTGCGCGCCGGTCTCTGGATGATTGCCCGGAACCGCGACACGATCCCGCCGCTGCCCGCCGAAGGCCGCACGTCGATGGACCTGCCGCGCGGCTCGGAACGAGATTTTTATTCGTCGATCGGTTACCTGCCGCTGGGCGATCACGCGATTCGGGCGGACATGGTCGAACGCCTGGCGGCGATGGCGCGCCAGGCCGTGCGCGAAAGCCGCGAAGCCGCCCGACGCGCCCAGCACGAGCGCGACAATCCCCCGGCGCCTCCCGAGGAAGCCCCGCCGCAGGAGCAGCCGCCCCAGCGTACCGAGCGCAACGACCGTAACGAAGGACGTCGCGAGCGACGGGGAAGGCGTGACCGCCAGGCCGGCGCGCCGCCAATTCCGGCAGCCGCGTCGAACGAGGAGATCAGCGAATGGGCGATCGTGGCGGCGGCGTTCGGCGAGTTCGAGCCGGTCGACGAATCCCTCACAGCCGCGACTGCCGCGGCAGCGCCTGACGAGGCCGGTGTCGAGACGTCCCGGGCCGATGCCGGGCCCGAGGCGGCAGCGGACGTCGCTTCGGTGTCCGTCGCGGACGCGGATGCGTCGGCAGCGATCGAGGAACAGGGAGAGGCCGCGCCGGGTGAGACCGCGCTGTCGCTCCAGGAGGCCTCTCCCGGGGAAGCGGAACCGGATCGGCTCGAAGCGGTGGCCGTAGCGGAGGAGACCCAGGCAGTCGCCGATGAAACCGCAGCCTCGGAAAGCACTGCCACTGTCGAGGCGCTCGCGGCGGAGCCGGTTGCCGGTGGCGAGCCCGAGCCGGCTTCCGTCGAGGCGGCCAGCGAGATCGGGCCTGACGACGCAATTGCGGAAGACGTGATCGCAGAGGATAGGTCGACCGCGGAAGCAGGGGCCGGGAAGAGCAGCGCCGAGGAGACGGCCGACGGGCAGGCTGCGCCCGAATCGGCTGATGCCGGCCAGGCCGAGACCGAGGCGATGAGAGCCGCCGCGAGTCAGGTGGGCCCGCAGCAGCGTCCGGCAGGTCCACGGCCGCTGCCGCCAGGCTGGTTCCGCGCCACGCCGCAGATGATGTCGCTGGTCGGCTGCTCGGAGCCGGAGATGGCCAACGTGCTGGCCGCGCTGGGCTACCGCGTGCACCCGCCGACCGAGGAGTTCGGACCGCTCTACGCCTACTCGGTCAAGCCGCGCTTCGTGCGCGAGCGGGAGGAGCAGCGCGAGCGCCAGCGCCTCCAGCAGCGTCAGCAGCAGCGTGACCAGCGCGATCAGCGGCGGCGCGAGCGGCCGGAGCGGCCGAGCGAGCGGCACTTCTTCGCCGCCTTCGGGCAGACCGCGCCAGGCCGCAACGATCGCGGGCGCGACGGGCCGCCGGGCGACGGCCAGCGGCAGGATGGCCAACGATACGACGGGCCGCGCCACGACGGGCCGCGTCGCGACGGGCCGAGGCACGACGGCCCAAGGCAGGACGGCCCAAGGCACGACGGGCCGGCCAACCGGGGGCCAGGCGACAGAGGCCCGCGCGAGGAGAGGCGGGGTCCGCGTCCGCCGCGCCGCGATGGCAACGAGCCGGCGCTCAGGCTCTATGCCACCACGGAAAAGAAGGGCGATGCAGCGGCAGCCGATTCGCCGTTTGCCAAGCTGCTCGAGCTCAAGCTCGGCGGAAAGAAGTAGCCGGCAAGTGAGCCGGCCGACGGAACGCTAGGCGACGATGCGGCTCGACAAGTGGCTGTGGCATGCGCGCTTCTTCAAGTCCCGCAGCCTGGCCACGCGCCATGTCGAGAAGGCCCGCTGCCGGATAGACGGTCGCGTGGTCGACAAGCCGCATGCCAGCGTGGCCCCGGGCATGGTGCTCACCTTCGCACTTGGTCCGCGGGTGCGCGTCGTCCGAATCCTCGCGCTCGGCGAGCGCCGCGGTCCTGCTCCGGAAGCTCGAACGTTGTATGATGAAATCGACCCTGCGTAACTCAGACTTCTTGCGCCAGCCGGCTCAGCGCGTTAAGCACCCGCCCGCCCGTTTCGAGAGTCGTCGATGACCTATGTCGTGACCGAGGCTTGCATCAAGTGCAAGTACATGGACTGTATCGAAGTCTGCCCCGTGGATTGCTTCTACGAGGGCGAGAACATGCTGGTCATCAATCCCGACGAGTGCATCGATTGCGGCGTCTGCGAGCCCGAATGCCCGCCCAATGCCATCCTGCCCGATACCGAGAAAGGTCTGGAGCAGTGGCTAGAGCTCAATCGCAGCCTGGCCGGCGAATGGCCCAACATCACGCGCAAGGGCGAGCCGCCGTCCGACGCCGACGATTTCAAGGACGAGAAAGACAAGTTCAAAAAGTATTTCAGCAAGAACCCGGGCAAGCGTTAGATTCCCGCCGTTCAGCCGAGTTTCGCACATCTTTTGCAACAGCCATGCAGTTTTCGCATGGCACGACCGTTGCCGAAATGCAACATCGCACGCGACTCGCGGGCCGATTCCTGCTATAAAGTAAGCGCTGAAAGCGGACCGACTTCAGGTTCGCCGCCAGTTCGGTGTCCGAGTCGGTAGCCGAAAGCAACTGATAATGGATACCCGGGCTGATCACGCAGGGGAGCGTGTGCGGCGAACTGCGGTATCGCAGAGCGAGGGGTCGAAGTGAAGGAAGAACTGGATATGGCCAAGCCGAAGAAGATCGCGGCCAAGGCTAAAGATTTGGCCTTCGAGAAGGGTGATTTCGTCGTCTACCCGACTCACGGCGTAGGTCGCGTGATCGACATCGAAGCCAAGGAAATCGCCGGGCACAAGCTCGATCTGTTCGTCATTTCGTTCGAGCAGGAGCGCATGATGCTGCGCGTCCCTGTCGCCAAGGCGAAGATTTCCGGGCTGCGCAAGCTGTCGTCGCGCAAGATCATGGAGAGCGCGCTGGTGACCCTGAAGGGCCGCAGCCGCGTCAGCCGCGCCATGTGGAACCGTCGCGCCCAGGAATACGAAGCCAAGATCAACTCCGGTGACCCGGTGTCGATCGCCGAGGTCGTGCGCGACCTGCACCGCAATGCCGGCCAGCCGGACCAGTCGTACAGTGAGCGCCAGATCTACGAGGCGGCGCTCGACCGGCTGGCCCGCGAGCTGGCAGCAGTCGAGCGCATCGACAAGGACCTGGCGACCCAGAAACTGAACAGCGTCCTGCAGAAGGTCGCCTGATCGGGCCTGCGTCGTCGGTATTCGAGCGAAGGCCGCCTGGGCTGGGCCTCCGGGCGCCCGTGGTTGGAATATTGACCTCATCCTGAGGAGCCGCGCTTGCCGCGGCGTCTCGAAGGATGGGATCAGACACGGTGCCGGTTGCCCATCCTTCGAGACACGCCCTTCGGGCGCTCCTCAGGATGAGGTCATTGCCTGTTGCACGCCCTTGGCGCGCGGCCCAGCTCCACGACGCCCTGAAGATCAGGACGTGCCGCCCTACGGCTGGATCGTCTTGATCTGCGCCTGGCGCATCAGCGCGGCCGGGCTGTCGGCGCCGTTCAGCACGAGAAGCCGTTCCAACTTGTAGTCGTCGTAGGGCAGGCCCTGGGCGAGCCGGGCCGCCGAGGCCCCGCCGGTCGGAACGACGCGTAGCCGATAGGGCCGGAGCCCGGCCAGCTCGGCGTCGGAGAGCGCGCGGAACGTACGCGCCGCGTTCATCAGCACGTCGATCCGATGATCGCGATCGGCGCCATCGCTCAGCAAGTTGAAGTAGCACACGCGATCGCCGCGCCTCACCATGACGTAGCGCAGCTGGCTCAGGCCGGTGTCGGAGCCGCGCGGCCGGGCGCCGATCGCCGCCTCGGCGCCGCCGATCTCGGTCGCCTGGATGTCGGTCGGCGTCGGCTTCAGCTGGTTGCGCATCCAATCGGTCAGGCTGCCGGTCACCGGCTCGGGCAGGCAGGAGAAGAACATCAGCGAGCGATCGCGCCCCACGCCCAGGACGCCTTCCTGATCGTTGAACAGGCGAAAATCGCGCGGCGCCTCGAAGCCCAGCATCATCACCGGATGGAAAAACCGGTTGCCGCGGACGAAGCCTTCCTGGGGCGAATCGTCGACCGACATGCCGTCGATCGCTTTCAGGTAAGGCTCGCGGCCGCTCTCGCCCGGCAGCGCCAGGTCTGGCAAACGGCGCAGCGCTTCGTAGCGCTCGACAGGCGCCGGATGGGTCGACGTGGCGCTGCGCCGGTCGACCGCGTCGGGTGCTTCCCCCATCAGCTGCATCTCGAGCTGCGATTGCCGGCGCAGCTTGTCGATCAGGTCGGCCATCGCCGTTCCGCGGTAGCCGGCCCGCACCAGCAGGGCGAGCCCGAGCTGATCGGCCTCCAGCTCCTGGTCGCGCGAGTAGCGCCGCAGCGCGATCAGGCCGTCGCGGGCGACCGAGCGGCCGACCGTCACCGACCCGGTCGCCGCCGCGGCCTCGATGGCGGCATCGAGGACGCCCTGCCGGGCCTGGGCGCGCTGGGCGGCATGACGCTGCAGAAGGTGGCTCACCTCGTGGCTCAGCGCCGCCGCCAGCTCGGCTTCGTCGTCGAGACCGGCAAGCAGCCCGCGCGTCACGAACACATAGTTGGACACCGCATGCGCGTTGGCGTTCGGCAGGTCGAGCACGATGAAGCGATAGGGCGTGGCGATTCCCGACCGCCGCAGCAGGCGCTGGCCCACGCCATCGACGTAGGCCTGCAGCGCGGGGTCGCGATAGGCCGGGCCGATGTCCCGCTCGAGGCTGCGGGGCAGCACCGGGACGCCAACGGAAGCCGACGAGGCGCCCGTTGCCGGTCCGGCCGGACCCGGAGAGGTGCAGCCGCCGAGCGCGCCGGCGAGGAGAACAAGGACAAGGCCGAAAAGCCGCAGGAAAACCACCGATCCTCCTGGCCTCCCCCGACGCCGACCATAGACGCTGCGAGGGCGCCGCGGCAATCGTCGCGAGGCCCCCTCTCGACGTCGGTCTCTCGAAGCTGGCACAACGATCGCCGCTATGGCAGTGATGCAGGGACAATCATCATGCCTCGATCGGAAACTCCCCTTCGCTCAGACCTCTTCCCGGAGATCTCGCCCTATGCCAGCGGCATGCTGGCGGTCGACCGGCGGCACACGATCTACTGGGAGCAGAGCGGCAATCCCGCCGGCATGCCCGTGCTGTTCCTGCACGGCGGTCCGGGCGCCGGCTCGGCGCCGGTTCACCGGCGCTTCTTCGATCCGCAATTCTACCGCATCGTCGTCTTCGATCAGCGCGGCTGCGGCCGGTCGATGCCGCTCGGCGAGCTGCACGACAACACCACCGACCATCTGGTGGCCGACATGGAGCGGCTGCGGCTCCATCTCGGGGTCAACCAGTGGCTGCTGTTCGGCGGCTCGTGGGGCAGCACGCTCGCGCTCGCCTATGGCATCAAGCACCCCGAGCGGGTGAGCGGCTTCATCCTACGCGGCATCTTCCTCGGGGCGCGCTCGGAGATCGACTGGTTCCTGCACGGCATGCGGGCGATCTTTCCGGAGGCGTGGCGCGACTTCGTCCAGCACCTGCCGGCCGCCGAACGCGGCGACGTCCTGGGCAACTACTACCGGCGCCTGATCGACCGCAACCCCGACAGCCATCGCCCGGCGGCGCGGGCGTGGAGCCGCTACGAGGCGTCGTGCTCGACCCTCTACCCGACCGCGCGGGCACCCTTCGAGACCGATCACGGCGGCTTCGCGCTGGCGCTGTCGCGCATCGAGGCGCACTACTTCGCCAACGGCACGTTCGTGCCCGAGGGCTGGCCGTGGTCCGATCTCGACCGCATCCGCGGGCTGCCCGGCACCATCGTGCAGGGTCGCTACGACATCGTCTGCCCGCCAGTGACCGCCGACGCGCTGGCGCGAGCGTGGCCGGAGGTGCGCTACGTCGTCGTGCCGGACGCCGGCCACAGCGCGCTTGAGCCCGGTATCCGTGCCGCCCTGGTCAACGCGACCGAGAGCTTCCGGCTGTCGGCGTCCGACACCGATCTTTTCGCGCCGAGATTCCCGTGGGAGACCTGACCTCCTCCGCGCTGCCGCCCGAGCAGACCGGCGAGGCGGCCTGGTACGGGCCGCAGATGGCGGAGCGGACCGATTGGCTGATGCCGCTCGGCGCGACCGAGATCGCCGAGATCGAGGCCGCCACGCGCGCCCTGGTGGCAGCCGACGCCGACATCGCCTCGATCTCCGCCCGCGATTTCCCGCTGCCGTCCCTCGGGCCGCAGCTCGTCTCGCGGGTGCGCGACGACGTGCTGAACGGCCGCGGGTTCCTGCTGCTGCGCGGTCTGCCGGTCGAACGCTGGACGATGCGCGAGTCGGCCACCGCGTTCTTCGGCCTGGGCAGCCACCTCGGCAGCGCGCGCTCGCAGAACGGCAACGGCCATGTGCTGGGCCATGTTCGCGATCTCGGTCTCGACGTCAGCGACCCCAATGTCCGCATCTACCAGACCAGCGTGCGCCAGACCTACCACACCGATTCGTGCGACATCGTCGGGCTGCTGTGCCTCAGGACGGCGCAGTCAGGCGGCCTGTCGGCGCTGGTCAGCTCGACCACGATCTTCAACGAGATGCGGCGGCGGCGCCCCGATCTGCTGGCGCTGCTGTTCCAGCCGCTCGCCACCGACCGGCGCGGCGAGGTGCCGGAAGGCCAGAAACCCTACTTCGAGATCCCGGTGTTCAACTGGCACGAGGGCTTCCTGAGCGCGATCTACCAGCGCCAGTACATCGACTCGGCCCAGCGCTTCCCCGACGCGCCGCGGCTCGGGCCGGCCCAGGTCGAGGCGCTCGACCTGTTCGATTCGCTGGCCAACGATCCGCGGCTGTGCATGTTCATGGCGTTCCAGCCGGGCGACGTTCAGCTCGTGCACAACCACACGATGCTGCACGACCGCACCGCGTTCGTCGATTGGCCGGAGCCGGAGCGGCGACGTCACCTGCTGCGGCTGTGGCTGGCGGCGGCGGACGCCCGCCCTCTGCCCGAGGTATTCGCCCAGCGCTACGGCACGGTCACGATCGGCGATCGCGGCGGCATCATCGTGCGCGGCACCAGGCTGAACGCGCCGCTGGAGGCGGTTTGACGTCGCACGCCAAAGGGAGAAGGCGAGGGTGGTTGACCGGAACCATCGCCGTCCCTAAGTGAAGGCCGCTGAAATCCCACAGATATCAAGGACAACCGTATGGCCAGCGATCCAACCGCGGGCGGTGCCTCGGCTGAGATGCCGGTCGAGACCCCCGAAGAGACCCTCGACATTCCGCCCCGGCCCGCCGGCCAGGAGGCGGACGTCCAGCAGCTGCAGGCCGAGAAGGCCGACCTGCAGGACAAGCTTCTGCGCGCCCTCGCCGACGCGCAGAACGTGCGTCGACGCGCCCAGCAGGACGTCGAGCGCGAGCGCAAGTTCGGCATCGAGCGCTTCGCCAAGGACGTGCTGTCGGTGGCCGACAATCTCGGCCGCGCCCTGTCGGCGCTGCCAAAAGACAGCGATGTTGCGGACCCGGCCTTGCGCAACGTCATCGTCGGCGTCCAGGCGACCGAGCGCGAGCTGCAATCGGCGCTGGAGCGCCACGGCGTCACGCGCATCGAGTCGCTCGGCAAGCCGTTCAATGCCGAGTTCCACCAGGCCATGATGGAGGTGGAGGATCCGGGCGTACCGACGGGCACCGTCGTCCAGGAGCTGATCCCCGGCTACCTGATCGCCGGGCGCCTGTTGCGGGCGGCCATGGTGGGCGTGTCCAAGGGCGGCCCGCCGGTGCGGGCGGCGAGCAACGAGAACTAGATCCGGACCGGCCGATTTGCCGCCCGGAATGGCAAGATTCCGCAATTTTGGGCCGCCTGCTCCATTGCAGGTGGCCGCGTAGAAACTATATAGCCCCTGTCCTGACCCGGTCTTTTGCCGGCAGGTAACACATACGGGGGTCCCCCCGGCGCCTCACGGGCCGGATCGACCTGCCTAGGGAAGAGAGAACAGTCATGGCGAAAGTCATCGGTATCGATTTGGGCACGACCAATTCGTGCGTCGCGGTCATGGAAGGCGGCGACACCAAGGTCATCGAGAATTCCGAGGGTGCACGGACGACGCCGTCCATGGTCGCCTTCACCGACAGCGGCGAGCGCCTCGTCGGCCAGGCCGCCAAGCGCCAGGCCGTCACCAACCCCATGAAGACCCTGTACTCGGTGAAGCGCCTGATCGGCCGCCGCTTCGACGACCCGATGGTCGCCAAGGAGATGGCGCTGGTCCCCTTCAAGATCGGCAAGGCCGGCAACGGCGACGCCTGGGTCGAGGCCAACGGCCAGCAGTACAGCCCGAGCCAGATCTCGGCGTTCATCCTGGGCAAGATGAAGGAGACCGCCGAGGCCTATCTCGGCGAGAAGGTCGAGCAGGCGGTGATCACCGTGCCGGCCTACTTCAACGACGCCCAGCGCCAGGCCACCAAGGACGCCGGCCGCATCGCCGGCCTCGACGTGCTGCGCATCATCAACGAGCCGACCGCGGCGGCGCTCGCCTACGGCATGGACAAGCGCAAGAGCGGCACCATCGCGGTGTACGACCTGGGCGGCGGCACGTTCGACGTGTCGGTGCTCGAGATCGGCGACGGCGTGTTCGAGGTCAAGTCGACCAACGGCGACACCTTCCTGGGCGGCGAGGATTTCGACCTTCGCGTCATCACCTACCTGGCCGAGGAGTTCAGGAAGGAGCAGGGCATCGACCTGCGCAACGACAAGCTCGCCCTGCAGCGCCTGAAGGAGGCGGCCGAGAAGGCCAAGATCGAGCTCTCCACCGCGAAGGAGACCGAGATCAACCTGCCGTTCATCACGGCCGATGCGAGCGGCCCCAAGCATCTCGTGATCAAGCTGTCGCGCGCCAAGCTCGAGACCCTGGTCGAGGACCTTGTCCAGCGCACGCTCGAGCCGTGCAAGGCGGCCCTCAAGGATGCCGGCCTGCAGGCCGGCCAGATCGACGAGGTCATCCTGGTCGGCGGCATGACGCGCATGCCGAAGGTCATCGAGGTCGTGAAGCAGTTCTTCGGCCGCGAGCCGGCGCGCAACGTCAACCCCGACGAGGTGGTGGCGGTCGGTGCGGCCGTCCAGGCGGCGGTGCTGAAGGGCGAGGTCAAGGACGTCCTGCTGCTCGACGTGACGCCGCTGTCGCTCGGCATCGAGACGCTGGGCGGCGTGTTCACCCGCCTGATCGAGCGCAACACGACCATCCCGACGAAGAAGAGCCAGACCTTCTCGACGGCCGACGACAACCAGACCGCGGTCACCATCCGCGTGTTCCAGGGCGAGCGCGAGATCGCCGCCCAGAACAAGCTGCTCGGCCAGTTCGACCTGGTCGGCATCCCGCCGGCGCCGCGTGGCATGCCGCAGGTCGAGGTCACCTTCGACATCGACGCCAACGGCATCGTGCAGGTCTCGGCCAAGGACAAGGCGACGAACAAGGAGCAGCAGATCCGCATCCAGGCGTCGGGGGGCTTGAGCGAGGCCGACATCCAGAAGATGGTCAAGGATGCCGAGCTGCACGCCGAGGAAGACAAGAAGAAGCGCGAGCTGATCGACGCCCGCAACCAGGGCGAGGCGCTGGTGCATTCGACCGACAAGAACCTCAAGGAGTTCGGCGACAAGGTCGGTGCGCCCGAGAAGTCGGCGATCGAGAGCGCGATGGCCGAGCTGAAGACGGCGCTGGCCGGCGAGGACACCGAAGCCATCAAGAGCAAGACCAACGATCTTGCCCAGGCGGCGATGAAGCTCGGCGAGGCGATGTACAAGGCCCAGCAGGCGGAGGCCCAGGCCGGAGCGGCGGCGGGCGGTGCCGGCGGCGCAGGGCCTGCCGGCGGTGCGGCGAACCAGGCGGGCGGCGAGAAGGTCGTCGACGCCGACTTCGAGGACGTCACCGACAAGAGCAAGAAGACGGGCTCGGGCTGAACCCGACGCAGGAACTGAGCAACCCGGCCTCCCGCGCAAGCGGGGGGCCGATGTGTAAGCGGGCAAGTTGGGGGCTGCGTTAGGCTTTATGTCGCAAGACTACTATGAGCTGCTCGGAGTCGGCCGCACGGCGAGCGCCGACGACCTCAAGAAGGCGTTCCGCAAGCTCGCCATGCAGCACCACCCGGATCGCAACCGGGACAACAAGGACGCCGAGAAGAAGTTCAAGGAAATCAACCACGCCTACGACATCCTGAAGGATCCGGAGAAGCGGGCGGCCTACGACCGCTACGGGCCGGCCGCCTTCGAGGGCGGCGCGGGACCGGGCGGTCCGGGCGGCTTCCAGGGCCAGGGGTTCGATTTCGGCTCGGTGTTCGGCGATGTGTTCGAGCAGATGTTCGGCGCTGGCCGCGGGCCGGGCGGGCGCGGCGACCAGCGCGGCCAGGACCTGCGCTTCAATCTCGAGATCTCGCTCGAGCAGGCATTCGGCGGCACCGAGGCGACGGTCCGCGTGCCGAGCTCGGTGAGCTGCGAGTCGTGCCGGGGCAGCGGCGCCGAGGCCGGCTCCAAGCCGCAGCAATGCCCGACCTGCAACGGTCGCGGCCGGCTGCGCGCCCAGCAGGGCTTCTTCACCATCGAGCGCCCCTGCCACGCCTGCCACGGCGCCGGCCAGGTGATCGACAAGCCATGCCGGACCTGCGCCGGCCAGGGTCGCGTGCGGCGCGAGAAGACCCTGAAGGTGAACATCCCCGCTGGCGTCGAGGACGGCACGCGCATCCGCCTGACCGGCGAGGGCGAGGCCGGCGCGCGCGGCGGCCCGGCGGGCGATCTCTACGTGTTCCTGTCGGTGCGCCGCCACCAGCTGTTCGAGCGCGAGGGTGCCGACATCCATTGCCGCGTGCCGATCTCGATGGTCCAGGCGACGCTCGGCAGCAACATCGAGGTGCCGACGCTCGACGGCAAGATGGCGCGGGTCAACATCCCGGCCGGCGCCCAGGGCGGCCACCAGTTCCGCCTGCGCGGCAAGGGCATGCCGATCATGCGCTCGAGCCAGCACGGCGACATGTACATCGAGATCAACGTCGAGACGCCGACCAACCTCACGGCCAGGCAAAAGGAGCTGCTCAAGGAGTTCGAGAACGCCGGCAAGACCAGCCCGACCTCCGAAGGCTTCTTCAGCAAGGTCAAGGAGATGTTCGGGGGGTAGCGGCGGTCAGCTCGACCCTTCTCTGAGGCTTCTCTGCCCCGCTAGGGGGAGAGGTTGGGTGAGGGGGTTACAGGTGATGAAGTGGCTTCGAAGCCCCCTCACCTAGCCTCTCCCCCTAGCGGGGAGAGGAACATGACTTTGAACGCCTCACGCCGCCGCGAGCACGCACCTCACCAGGTGACTGTCGCTTCTCGCGCGCAGGTCGGGCGGTGCCGACAGGCAGTCGGGCTGCACGAAGCGGCAGCGCGGGGCGAAGCTGCAGGCTGCCGGGACCTCGGCGAGATCGGGCGGCGCCCCCGGGATCGCCTCGAGGCGCTGGCCGCGCATTCCGTCGTGCACCGTCGAGGCGAGCAGGCCGCGGCTGTAGGGATGCTGCGGCGCGTCAACCATCCGCTCGACCGGCGCCAGCTCGACGATCTTGCCGGCATACATGACGCCGATGCGGTCGGACACCTCGACCGCGACGCCGATGTCGTGGGTGACGAAGATCACGCCGAGATCGAACTCGCGCTGCAGCTCGCGGATCAGCAGCAGGACCTGGATCTGCACGGTGGCGTCGAGCGCCGTCGTCGGCTCGTCGGCCAGCAGCAGGCTGGGGTTGCACGACAGCGCCAGCGCGATCATGGCGCGCTGGCGCATGCCGCCCGACATCTCGTGCGGATAGGCTTTCAGGCGCTGCGCCGGCGACGGGATGCGCACCAGCTCGAGCAGCTCGCGCGCCCGCTTCCAGGCCTCGGTCTCGCTCTTGCCGGTGTGCTTGCGGATCGTCTCGGTGATCTGCTGGCCGATGGTGAAGACCGGATCGAAGGCGGTCGCCGGCTCCTGGAAGATCATGGCGACGCGCCGGCCGCGCAGGTCGCCGAGCGCACGCGGCGCCATGTCGAGCACCTCGTCGCCTTCGAGCCTGATGCTGCCCCTCCAGCGCGTGCGGTGCTCCGGATGCAGGCGCAGGATCGAGCGCAGGGTGACGCTCTTGCCCGACCCCGACTCGCCCAGGATGCCCAAGGTCTCGCCGCGCTTCAGGTCGAAGCTGACGCCGTTCACGGCATGGACGGTGCGGTCGGGCGTGGCGAAGGTGACGTGGAGGTCGCGGACCTGCAGGAGATCGCTCATGTCAGGCGGCCCCCGCCTTCGAATGGCCGGATCCGGGCTGGCGCATGTGGCAGGCGACGGCCTGCGCCGCGGTCTCGGTCAGCAGCGGCTCCCGGGCGGCGCAGACATCCTCGGCGAACGGGCAGCGCGTGCGGAAGCGGCAGCCCGACGGCGGATCGATCGGGTTGGGCGGATCGCCCTGGATCGGCGCCTCGTGCGTGCGCCTGCGCGGGTCCATCGACGGCCGCGCCGACAGCAGCGCGCGCGTGTAGGGATGCAGCGGGTTGCCGTAGATCGCCTCGACTGCGCCGAGCTCGACGATCTTGCCGAGGTACATCACCAGCACGCGGTCGCTGAGATACTGCACCACGTTGAGGTCGTGGCTGATGAACACGTAGGTCAGGCCGAGCTCGCTCTTGAGATCGACCAGCATGTTCAGCACCTGCGCCTCGACCGATTTGTCGAGCGCCGACACCGCCTCGTCGAGAATCACCAGGCGCGGCCTGAGCGCCAGCGCGCGGGCGATGTTGACGCGCTGGCGCTGGCCGCCCGACAGCTCGTGCGGATAGCGCTCGGCATAGCTCTCCGGATCGAGCCCGACCTGGGCCAGCAGGTCGCGCGTCCGCGCCCGAGCCTCGGCAGCGGGCAAGCCATGCGCCTTGGGCGCGAAGGCCAGGGTCTCGCCGATCGTCAGCCGCGGGTTGAGCGAGGCGTAGGAGTCCTGGAACACCATCTGCACCTGGCGGCGCAGCTCGTTCACCGTGATGCCGTGCGGCTCGTCGACCGGGTCGCCGTCGAGCACCAGAGTGCCGCGGTCGGGCCGGAGCAGGCGGATCAGCAGGCGGGCCACCGTCGACTTGCCGCAGCCCGATTCGCCGACCACGCCCAGGGTCTCGCCCTTGGCGACCGAGATCGTGAGGTCGTCGACGGCGCGCACCACCTTGCGTCCGCCGCCCAGCAGGCCGCCACCCACCGGGAAGTGCTTGCGCAGGTCCTTGGCCAGGAGCAGCGGCTGCGCCGGGCCGCCGCGATCGGTGATGGGAACGAGCGTGTCCATGTCAGGCCTTCACGTCCATGGCGGCGCGCAGGCCGTCGCTCATCAGGTTGAAGCAGATCGAGGTGATGAAGATCATCACGCCGGGCAGCGCCGCCAGCACCGGGTTGACGTAGATCGCCTGGCGCAGGGTATTCAGCATCAGGCCCCACTCGGGCTCGGGCGGCTTCACGCCGAGGCCGAGGAAGCTCAGGCCGGCGGCCAGGATGATGGCGACGCTGATCAGCGACGTCGCATAGACCAGGATCGGTCCCAGCACGTTGCCCAGCACGTGCACCCGCACGATGGCGAGCGTGCCGGCGCCGCTCGCCTTGGCGGCGTCGACGAAGTCGAAGCCGCGCACCTGCGTGGTGACGCTCTCCGACACGCGGCAGATCGGCGGGATGAACACCAAGCTCAAGGCGAGCAGCGTGTTCTCGGCGCCGGCGCCCATCGCGCCCGACAGCGAGATGGCGAGCAGCACCGACGGGAAGGCGTAGAACACGTCCATGGTGCGCATGATCGCCATGTTCACCCGGCCGCCCAGGAAGCCCGCCGCGATGCCGAGGAAGCCGCCGATCAGCAGCGCGCAGGCGACCGGCGTCACGCCCATGAACAGCGACAGCCGGCCGCCATAGATCAGGCGGGCCAGCATGTCGCGGCCGAGCTCGTCGGTGCCGAGGAGGTTGTTGGGCGAGCCGATCGGATGCAGGCGGCGGATCATCGACGTCTTGTAGGGATCGGCGAGACCGAGCCAGGGCGCCAGCAGGGCGGCAGCAACCAGCAGGATCAGCACGCCGGCGCAGATCAGGGTGACGGGATCGCGCGCGAGCCGCCGGCCGACCGACTTCCAATAGCCGCGCGAGGCCGAGGCCTTGCTCGCCTGCACCGTGGCGGCGCCGCCGATGTCGAGCGCCGGGCTTTGAATGGCCATGGGGTCAGCCTCGCTTGATGCGCGGATCGACCATGGTCTGGATCACGTCCACGGTGAGATTGAGCATCATGAAGAAGAAGGCGAGCACCAGGGTGGTGCCCTGCAGGATCGGCAGGTCGCGCCGGAAGATGGCGCTGTTCAGCAGGAAGCCGGTGCCCGGCCAGGCGAACACCGTCTCGATCAGGATCGAGCCGCCGATCAGGTTGCCGGCCTGCAGGCCCATCACGGCGAGGCAGGTCGGCGCGGCGTTCTTCAGCACGTGCTTCAGGATCTGGCGGTCGCTCATGCCCTTGGCCTGCAGCGCGGTCACGAACTCCATGCTGAGCGTTTCCTTGACCGTCGAGCGCACCGTGCGGGTGACGACGCCGAGCGGGATCACCGACAGCGCGATGGTCGGCAGGATCATGTGGGCGAGATGGGCGCGGTCGAGCCGCCAGCCGGTCGAGTTCTCGGGACCGATGCCCATGGGCGGCAGGGCGCCGAGCTCGACGGCGAAGATGATCACCAGCACGATCGCCAGCCAGAAATGCGGCACGCTGACCCCGACCAGCGAGATCAGCGTGACCAGCCGGTCGACGATGCGCGACTTTGCGTAGGCCGCCGCCGTGCTGAGCACGATGGCGAGGGAGAACGCGAGCGTGGTCGCGGCGATGGCCAGGATGATGGTGTTGCCGAACGCCGTCGCCACCTCGGTCGCCACCGGCCTGCCGGTGCCGATCGAGGTGCCGAAATCGCCGGTCAGGGTGACGCCGAGCCAGCGCAGGTACTGCACCGGCAGCGGCTGGTCGAAGCCATAATACTCCTTGAGCTTGTCGACGACCTCCTTGGGCGCGTCGGGCGGCACGATCGCCGAGATCGGGTCGCCCGGCGCCAGGTGAACCAGCGCGAAGACCAGCAGGGAGACGCCGAAGGCGACCGGGATCAGGTAGAGGAAGCGGCGCAGGGCGTAGAGCAGCATCGCCGGTCGTCCTTGGTTGCTATCGGGCTACGGGCAACTGGCTACTTGGCCATCTCGACGGGCGTCAGGTCCTGGAACCAGCTCTGGGCCTGCACGAAGCCCTTCACCTTGGGGCTCATGGCCCGCGGGTTGAGGTCGTGCGCGATGTAGACCCAGTAGGCCTGGTCGACGATGTAGGTGTGCACGTCGGCCAGCGCCTTGGTCTGCGCCGCGCGATCGAAGCTGGTGTGTGCCTTGTCGATCAGCTGGTCGAGCTTGGGATCCTTCAGGATGCCCCAGTTGGCGCCGGCCGGCGCCACGAAGGCCGAATGATAGAGGCGCATGAAGGCCGAGTAGGGATCGACCGTGGCGCGGCTGACGTTGATGCCGTTGACGCCCGCCTTGGTGGCGGCCTCGCTGGTCGCCGGCTGGAACTGGAAGTTGACCAGCGCATTCCATTCCATGACCTCGAACTGCGTGTCGAAGCCGACCGCGTTCAGGTTCTCCTGGACATACTCGTTCATCGGCAGCGGCAGCATCTGGCCCGAGCCCGAGGTCGATATCGCGATCTTGATCTTCGGCTTCTTTGTCGGGCCGTAGCCTGCCTCGGCGAGCAGCTTCTTGGCCGCCTCGGGATCGTACTTGATGTCGAAGGTGGGCGAGCCGAACCACGGATGGCCGGGATAAACCGGTCCCTTGGACTCGATCATCATGCCGCCCAGCAGCTTGTTGAGCCCGGCGCGGTCGACCGCGAGGTTGGCCGCCTTGCGCACGCGGATGTCGGCCCACGGCGAGCCCTCGACCATGCTGGGATGATAGCCCCAGTTGTGCGGGTACTTGTTGGTGACGATGTTCATGCCGCCCTGCTTTAGTCGCGGGATGGCGTCGGGCGCCGGCACCTCGATCCAGTCGATCTGTCCGGCCAGCAGCGCCGCGGTGCGCGTCGCCGCCTCCGGCATGGGGAACAGGATCACCTTGTCGAGCTTGGGAACGCGCGCCTTCTCCCAGTAGTCTGCATTGCGCACCAGCTCGAGCCGCTCGCGCGGCACCACGCGCTCGACCTTGAACGGGCCGGTGCCCGACGGCTGCATCGCCACCTTGGTCCAGTCCTTGCCGAGCTTCTCCCACTGCGCCGGGCTCGAGAAGAAGATGTAGGACATGTCGTAGGGGAACAGCGAGTTCACGACCTTGGTCGTGAGCTCGATCGTGTGCTTGTCGATCGCCTTGTAGCCCACCAGCGTCGGGATGCGGGCGCGCGCCTGCGCCATCTGCTTGCGATCGAACTGCGGCGACTTGTCGTCGAGCAACTTGTCGAGGTTCCAGATTACCGCGGCGGAATCGAAATCCGAGCCGTCGTGGAACTTCACGCCCTGGCGCAGCTTGAACACCCACTTGGTCGGATCGCCCTCGACCGCCGACCATTCGGTGGCGAGGCCCGGCCGGATGTCGGCGATGGTGTCGGCCTTCGACAGGTCCCAGTTCACCAGCGCGTCGTAGATCGTGTAGCCGGCGAAGCGGAATCCCTCGAAGCCCTGATCGGGCTGGCCCGTGGTCTGCGGGATATCGGCAGCTGTCATGCCGATGCGCAGAGTGCCCTGCGCCAGGGCAGGTGCCACCGCAAGGACGCACAGGCCCACTCCGGCAACCGCGACGCGTAGGTGCTTGAACATGCTAGGCTCTCCTGTCCGGCGCGCGTCCGGTCGCGGACGCTCGCCCGGGACTCATGCAAGCGCCAAGCCAAGAGACTTGCGGCTCACCCGCGACTCGGGCGGCATGTCGCTTGCATGATCGTCCAAAGGAGGAACCGAATGCCCGAGCCCGAGAAGGAAATGACCCTGGAGGAGTTCCGCGCGCGTGCGGCACTGACCGGCCTGCCGCTCACCGAGGAGGATATCGGGCACCTGCACAAGGGCTACATCGGCCTGCTCACGCTGATGCAGCGGATCCCGAGCCAATGGGCCTGGGCCGCCGAGCCGCCGCACGTCTTCCGCGCCGACGAGTAGTGCCCACCATGACCGACCTCACGACGCTCGGCATCGCCGACGCAGGCCGCATGATGGCGCGTGGTGCGCTCACCTCGAGCGCGCTCACCGAGGCCTTCCTGACGCGCATCGCCGGCATCGACGGCAAGCTCTCGAGCTACATCACCGTGACCGGCGAGCGCGCCCGCGCCGCCGCCGCGCAGGCCGACGCCGAACGAAGCCGCGGATTCTCGCGCGGTCCACTGCACGGGATACCGATCGCGCTGAAGGACATCTACGAGACCGAGGGCGTGCTCACGACGGGCCACTCGCACCTGCTCGCCGACTACGTGCCGGCCGTCGATGCCGAGACGGTGCGCCGCCTCAAGGCCGGTGGCGCGGTCATCCTGGGCAAGCTCGCGACGCACGAGTTCGCCAACGGCGCGATGACGCCCGACCAGCCGTTCCCCGCGGCGCGCAACCCGTGGAACCTCGCCTACCAGCCCGGCGGCTCGTCGAGCGGCTCGGGCGCCGCCATCGCCGCAGCGCTGTGCATGGGCGCGATGGGCTCCGACACCGGCGGCTCGATCCGCAATCCCGCGGGCTTCTGCGGCACCACCGGCCTCAAGCCGACCTACGGCCTGGTGAGCCGCTGCGGCATCTATCCGCTGTCGTTCAGCCTCGACACCGCCGGGCCGCTCACCTGGACGGTCGAGGACAGCGCCCTGATGCTCGACGTGCTGGCGGGCTACGATCCCAACGACCAGGCCTCGGCCAGGGCGCCCAAGGTCGACTACGGTGCGGCCGCGCATCGCCCGGTCAAGGGACTGCGCATCGCGCTGGCGCGCCATTGGTACGACGGCATCACGCCGGACATGGACAAGGGCATCGACGAGGCGGTGCGCGTGCTGCGCGACCTCGGCGCCATCGTCGAGGAGGTCGTGTTCCCCGACCTCCGCGACTATCACATCTGTGGCCGCGTCATCATCACGGTCGAGGCGCACGCCATCCATCGCCGGGAGGTGATCGAGACGCCGGAGAAGTTCGGCTACACCACGCGCCGCCGCTTCCAGCTCGGCGCCTTCCTCAGCGCCGAGCAGTATCTCTCGGCGCTGCGCTTCCGGCGCAAGCTGCAGGTCGACACGCGCGCGGCGATGCGCGGCTACGACCTGGTGATGACCGCCAACCAGTGGGGCGCGCCGGAGACCTTCGAGGAGCCGCAGCCGATCTTCCACTTCCTCGGCAAGCCCTCGCTCACCATGCCGTTCAACGTCACCGGCCAGCCGGCGCTGACCGTGTGCTGCGGCTTCGGCAGCGACGGCTTCCCGCTCGCCTTCCAGCTCGCCGGCCGGCCGTTCGACGAAGCGAGCGTGCTCGCCGCCGGCGCCGCCTACGAACGCGCCACGCCGTGGCGGGAACGGCGGCCGAAGCTCTGAGGTCTTTCCCCTCCCCAAGCTTTGCTTGGGGAGGTGTCCGCGGCTTCGCGGACGGAGGGGTCATGAGCAGCGGGACGGGGGCCCATGACCCCTCCGCCCCCGATTACGGGGGCACCTCCCCAGCTTCGCTAGGGAGGAATACAAATCAGCAGCCGATCTTCTTCGCCAGCTCCACCATCGAGTTGCCGACGGCGTCCCATTCGCCGTCGGCCTTGAGGTCGGTCTTCTGGTTGGGGCCGTGCTCGGTCGGCCGATGCACGAAGCCGGTCGCGAGGCCGCATTTCTGCGCCGCCTTCAGGTCGCCGTTGTGAGCGGCGACCATCATCACCTGGTGCGGCTCGAGGTACATCGTCCGGACCACGCCGAGGTAGGCTTCCGGGTCGGGCTTGTAGTGGCGGAAGGTTTCGCCCGAGAAGCAATGATCCCACGGGATGCCGCCGTTCTTGGCCATGTTGATCAGCAAGGCCGCGTTGCCGTTGCTGAGCGTCGCCACGACGTACTTCTTCTTCATCATGCCGATACCCTCGACCGAATCGGGCCACGGCCGTAGCTTGTGCCAGAGCCGGGTGAACTCCCAGGACCCGGCCTCGCCGGGATGCTTCAGCCCGCGCTTGGCAAGCAGCATCTCGAAGGCTTCCTTGTGCAGCTCGTCGATGTTGGTCCACGGCAGCTCGCCCTTGCGCACGCGGTGCATCTGCGGCTGGTAGAGGCCGCGCCAGTCGTCGGCGAAGCTCGTCCAGTCGGTGTCGAGGCCGTATTTCCTGCCCAGGCCGGGCAGGTCGGCGATCAGGCTGCCGCGCCAGTCGACCACGGTGCCGAAGACGTCGAAGATGCAGACCTTCAGGTCGGCGAGAGATTTGGCCATGGGTGTGTTCCTCCGTTGCCCGTCGAGCACACCCCGTTTCGCTGTTCCAGCCGAACGGGGTGTGCCTGTTGCAACAACCAGCTTGATTGCGCGCATTTCGGATCGGGGTGCGCTGGCGCGCCCCGATCCGAAATCGCCCCAGTGTGGCGTCTCGCGAGCGGCTTGGGTAGGGTCGCGCCATGGTCGACAAACCCGACACGGTGAAGCCCGACACGGTAACGGGCACCGACAACAAGCCGCGCTGCCGCTGGGCATCGGCCGATCCGCTGTACGAGCGCTACCACGACAGGGAATGGGGCCGGCCGCTCAGGGACGACCACGCCCTGTTCGAGCTGCTGACCCTCGAAGGCTGCCAGGCCGGCCTCTCCTGGATCACCGTGCTGCGCAAGCGCGAGCACTACCGCAAGGTCTATGACGGCTTCGACCCGGCGAAGATCGCGCGCTACACCCCGGCCAGGCTCGAAAAGCTGCTGGCCGATCCCGGCATCATTCGCCACCGCGGCAAGATCGAGGCGAGCGTCGGTAACGCCAAGGCTTACCTGGCGCTCGTCGAGCGCGAGGGCTCGTTCTCGAAGTATCTGTGGAGCTTCGTCGGCGGCAAGCCGATGAGGAACAACCGCCGGAGCCTGAAGGACGTGCCGGCGCGCACGGCCGAGAGCGACGCCCTGTCCAAGGCCCTGCAGAAGGCCGGCTTCAAGTTCGTCGGCTCGACCATATGCTATGCCTTCATGCAGGCCTCCGGCATGGTCGACGACCATGTCGCGGGCTGCCATCGCTATCGGGAGTAGGGTTTGACCAAACGCGTTTTCATCGCGGCACTGGGCACCGAGACCAACCAGTTCGTCCCCTTCCCCACTGGCTTGCGCGGCTACCAGGAGCACGGCATCTGGCGCGGCGACGCCACGCGGCACGAGCCGACCAACTTCACCGCGCCGCTGCATGTCTGGCGCAAGGCGATCGAGGCGCGTGGCTGGACCGCGATCGAGGGCCTCGCCACCTTTGCCGCGCCCTCGGGCACCACCGTGCGCGCGGTCTACGAAGGCTTTCGCGACGAGATCCTCGACGGCATCCGGGCGGCGCTGCCGCTCGACGGCGTGCTGATCAACGTGCACGGCGCCATGGTCGCCGACGGCTACGACGATTGCGAAGGCGATCTCCTGTCCCGCGTGCGGGCGATCGTCGGCCCCGACGTGGCGATCGGCGCGGAGTTCGACCTGCACTGCCATCTGAGCGCCCTGATGCTCGACAGCGCCGACGTGCTGATCGGCTACAAGGAATACCCGCACACCGACACGATGGAGCGCGCCGCCGAGCTGTTCAAGATCATCGCCGACACGATCGAGGGCAAGGTGAGGCCGGTGATGGCGCGCCACGACTGCCGCATGATCGCCCAGTACCGCACCTCGGTGCCGCCGATCAGCGAGCTCGTCACGCGCATGAAGTCGCTCGAGGGCAGGGACGGCATCCTCTCGGTGTCGCTGAGCCACGGCTTCGCCTTCGCCGACGTCGAGGATGTCGGCACGCGCACCCTGGTGGTCGCCGACCGCGACCGGGCCAAGGCACAGGCGCTGGCCGAGCAGCTCGGCCGCGAGCTGTGGGACAACCGCGAACGCTACGCCACGAAGTACCTCACGATCGCCGAAGGCATGAAGCGCGCGGCCTCGCACAACCAGGGCCCGCTGGTGCTGGCCGACCGCGCCGACAATCCCGGCTCGGGCGCGCCGGGTGACTCGACCTTCCTGCTGCAGGCGCTGGTCGAGCGCGAGATCGGCCCGGCGCTGTTCGGCGTGATGTGGGATCCCATGGCGTTCCGCATCGCCGAGGAGGCCGGCGAAGGCGCCCGCCTGCGCATGCGGCTCGGCGGCAAGTCGGGCGAGGTAAGCGGCGCGCCGGTCGATCTCGACGTCACGGTGAAGAAGATCGCCCGCGGCGTGCGCCAGCCCTACGGCCCGGTGATGGTGCCGCTCGGCGACATGGCGCTGCTGTCGTCGAAGCACGTCGACGTGGCAGTCTGCACCTTGCGCACCCAGACCTTCCACGCCGATGCCTTCAAGGCCGTCGGCGCCGACCCGGCCGACTACCGCGTGGTCGTCGTCAAGTCGGCGCAGCATTTCTACAACGGCTTCGTGGGCGTCGCGAAAGAGATCCTCTACGTCGCCTCGCCCGGCGCCGCCGACCCCGACGTGACGCGCTGGCCCTACACCAAGCGCAAGACGCCGTTCTGGCCCAAGGTCGCCGATCCATGGGCGTGAGCCCCGCATTCTCCTCCCCAGCGAAGCTCCACGGAGTGGACGCATCTATATTCCTCCCCCGTCTTACGGGGGAGGTGCCCCGGGAGGTGCCCCCGGAAGGGGGCGGAGGGGGAAGGCCCCAAACGAGATCCATGAGATTCCGACGTCGGAATCGGAGGCATCCAGAGTGTGGCCTTCCCCCTCCGCCCCGTAGGACGGGGCACCTCCCCCGATAAGGCGCTGTTTACAGCGCCATAGGGGGAGGGACTCGAGAGGTGTCCACTCCGCAGCGAAGCCGGGGAGGAGAAGACACGCGGCCGCGCAGGACGGACCCTGCATTTTGCGTCCGTTGCGTCAGTGGCCTTTGATATCAAGGACTTGGGACTGACGCACCGGAGGGACCTTGCGTCGGGAGCAGGCCGGCTTGCGTCAGCCAGGGTTGGCGATCACGGTCGTGTCCTTCGGTCTGCACACAGGTGTGCCCGACCCGCTATCACGCGGCGGCCCGAGCGGGCAGGACGGCAAGCCGACCTGGATCGCTTTTGCCGCCACGACCGCGTGCCTTCGGCTCCCCGCCCGCTTGCACGAGAACAAGGCTCACAGCATCGGCGCCAGCGCCTCGCGCGTCGTCTTGCCCTCGACCACGGGCACGACCTCGAACTCGACGACGTCCTGCCAGTCGGCGATCCAGCGCTGGAACAGCGTGACGTCGTCGGTCTCCATGAGCTGGAAGCAGCGGCCGAGATCGGCCGACACGTAGCTCGCCACGAATTTCAGCCCGTCCGGCAAGCCGCGACCGGCGTCGCGCAGCTTGCGATAGACCGCCTTGCCGTCCTGATTGCGCAACTTCTCGACCACCATGAAGAGCATGTCCGACCCCTTTCGAGTCCGCTACTGTAGGCCGGCAAACTCGAGGGGAGCGACATGAAGATCGCCGTCGTCGGCGCCGCCGGGCGCATGGGTCAGATGCTGGTGCGCCGCATCGCGCATACCGAGGGCGTCAGCCTCGTCGCCGCCAGCGAATCGCCCAACAGCAACGCCATCGGCCGCGATGCCGGCGAGGTGGCGGGGCTGGAGGCCAACAAGGTGAAGATCGGCGGCGACAGCGCCGCCGCCATCGCCGCCGCCAACGTCGTGATCGACTTCACCGTGCCCGCCGCCACGGTGGCGCATGCCAGGATCGCCGCCGACAAGGGCGTGGCCATGGTGATCGGCACGACCGGCCTCGACCCGGCGCAGACCGCGCTGATCCACGAGGCGGCGAGGACGGTGCCGATCATGTGGGCCGCCAACATGGCGCTCGGCGTCAACATCTTGCTGGCGCTGGTCGAGAAGACGGCGTCGATGCTCGACCCGAGCTACGACATCGAGGTGATGGAGATGCATCACCGCCACAAGATCGACGCACCCTCCGGCACCGCGCTCGCGCTCGGCCGAGCCGCCGCCGCCGGCCGGCAGGTCAGGCTCGAGGAGGTGTGGCGCAAGAGCCGCGACGGCCACACTGGCGCCCGCCCATCGGGCGAGATCGGCTTCGCCACCCTGCGCGGCGGCGAGGAGGTGGGCGTCCACACCGTGATGTTCGCCGCCGCCGGCGAGCGGCTGGAGCTCAGCCATCGCGCCTTCAGCCGCGAGACCTACGCCGCAGGGGCCGTGCGCGCCGCGCAGTGGCTGGGCGGCAAGAAGCCCGGCCTGTACGGGATGAAGGACGTGCTGGGTCTCTGATCCGTGCAACTGATTGCACGAACGGCATGTCACGGCAGGGAATCCTCGTCGATATTTTGCGTCATTTGCGTCACTGCGTCACAAACGCTTTGCAATCAATGGGATAGCGTCGCGCGCCGAGAGCGCGTTTGCGTCACGGAGCGTCACGGGCCGTTCTTTCGTCTGTGCGCTCATTCATTCTTCCCGACAGCATGATGCCCGTTCAAGGGGAGCGCCCCGGCCTCGACCGGAAAACCCTGCGCACCCACGGTGGCGTGTGGAACAGGTGATAGTGGACATCGGCAGCGGCGATCAGGGGAGCCAGCCGAGTTGGCTCTCTCCTGCAGCCAGTCGGCCGAGTTTTTTCACCACGACCAACCATCCGGCCTCCTCGTCCCAGACGAATGCGCTTTCGCCGTCGGTCGCCGCAGCGCCCGAAGACCGTATCGCTCCAGTTGCGAGTCGGATTCTCCGAAGCCGGGTCAGGCGTTGCTTGCGTAAGGTAATGGTTGACATGTTGTAGGGTACAGGCTTACATAAACTCTCGTGATCCGGTCGTTCAGAGACAAGGCCCTCCAACGCTTCTTCGCGACCGGAGACGGGCGCCGGCTCAGCGTTCAGAATACGAGGCGTATCGCCAACATCTTGCGCGCGCTCGACGACGCGTCACGGCCCGAGGACATGGACCTGCCCGGTTTCCGCTTTCATGGGCTCGTCGGCCGCGACAGAGGTCGCTATGCGGTCAATGCGAGCGGAAACTGGCGGATCACGTTCGGTTGGCTGGAAGGTGACGCAATCGACGTCGATCTGGAAGACTATCATTGAGGAAGGTCCGATGACCAGGAAGCTCCCAAGGCGCGGCCTGCCCCCCATGCATCCCGGCGAGCTTCTGCGAGAGGAGATTCTGCCGGCGCTGAATCGGCCCAAGACGGAGATCGCCCGGTTGCTCGGCGTGTCGCGTCAGACTCTCTATGACATCCTCGAAGAAAAGCAGCCAGTGACGCCAATGATGGCGCTGCGGCTTGGGAAGCTGTGCGGGAACGGTCCGGACTTGTGGCTCAATCTGCAGAAGCGCTACGACTTGCAGCGGGCCGAGCAGGAACTCGGCGCCAGGATCGACGCAATTCCCACATTGGAAGTAGCATGAATCGCAACTGCCGCGAGCCTTCGATCTGTACGGATCTTCGACCGCGGTTGCCGCAAATACCGCCAAGCCGGTCAAGGTCATTCCGATCCTGCTCGAGGTCGTCGAGCGTGAACGGGATGTAGACGTCACGGGCCTTGAGAAAACCATCCAAGGCTTGCCGTGTTGCGAATCCAAGCAACTCCCGTAACTCGCCCTTGGTCAACCGGCCGAAACGGAACTCTTGCACGGCCAACGCCTCCAGCGCCCGACGCGGCAGATCGCCCTCAGCCCCGAGACGGCCGGCGATATCGTCTGGGATCCGGATGGTGACGTCCATTCCTGTACTGTACTGGGCGACACGATGACGTCAAAAGACGGAGCGAGGCTGCCCGTGGGATGGCGCGCCATTGGCTACTCCCACCTGTGATCGTAGCGCGGTGCGCGCATTGCGGCGATGGCGGCCTTCAGCTGATCGGCGACCTCGAGCCGGCTGGCGGGGTCGAGGAAGCGGCCGATCACCACCCGGTTGCCGCGCGAGCTGACGACCAGACGCTCCGCCTCGGCATCCCAGTCGACGCGCAGCCAGTAGGCAGCCAGCCTGACCTGCTCGCGCTCGCCGTCGGGCGCCACCCGCTCGACGATCAGGTCGCGGTCGGTCAGAACCAGGGTCTCGCTGCGCCTTGCGTCGAGATAGCTGCGCTTGAACAGCAGCCACAGCAGCAGGATGTCGAGGCCCATGAAGCCCAGCACCGGCCAGGCGCCGATCACCAGCATGGGCAGGCCGATCGCCAGGTTGGCCGCAACGGCGATGCGGATCAGCCACTTGAAGCCCTTCGGCGACAGGCTGCGATAGGGCACCAGCGAGGTCGCGAAATGGACGGCCGGGACGGGCGTTTCAGTCATGCTATGAACCCCTATGGCCCTGATGAAGCTCGCCGTCATCCCGGAATTCTTCGCCCGCCTGAAGAAGGCGATTCCGGAGCCCGAGACCGAGCTCGAGTACGACAACGTCTACCAGCTCCTGGTCGCCGTCGTCCTGTCGGCCCAGGCGACCGATGCCGGGGTCAACCGTGCCACGACGCCCCTGTTCGAGAAGATCAAGACGCCGGCCCAGATGATCGAGCTCGGCGAGGCGCGGCTGATCGACCATATCAAGACCATCGGCCTGTTCCGCATGAAGGCCAGGAACGTGATCGCGCTCAGCCGGTTGCTGGTCGAGAAGCATGGCGGAGAGGTGCCGCGCGACCACGCGGCGCTGCAGGAGCTGCCCGGCGTCGGCCGCAAGACCGCCAACGTGGTGATGAACGTGGCATTCGGCGAGGCGACCATCGCGGTCGACACCCACATCTTCCGCGTCGGCAACCGCACCGGCCTGGCGCCCGGCAAGAATCCGCTGGAGGTCGAGCTCAGGCTGCTGAAGCGCGTGCCCGAGCCCTACCGCCTGCACGCCCACCACTGGCTGATCCTGCACGGCCGCTACACCTGCAAGGCGCGCAAGCCCGAGTGCCCGCGCTGCGTTGTGAACGACCTCTGCCTGTTCAAGGGCAAGCAGATGGCCCCTTGAACGGCCTGGGGGAGGCCCCGGCCCGGATAGACGATTGACCATCGGCTTTCGCGCAATTACATTGCGAACAATGTAATTGGATACGATCAGATGGTACAAAAGGCTGAACCGCTCGCCGAGATGCCGCCTCTCGATGCGCACCTCTGCTTCGCGCTTTACGCCGCGGGCAACCACATGACGCGGCTGTTCGTGCCGTTTCTGCGCAAGCTCGGCGTCACCTACCCGCAATACCTGGTGATGGTGGTGCTGTGGGAGCGCGGTCCCCGGGGGGTCGGCGAGCTGGCCGCGGCGCTGGGCATGGATTTCGGCACGCTGTCGCCGATGCTGAAGCGGCTCGAGCGCAAGGGGTTGATCGCCCGGCGGCGCGATGCGGCGGACGAGCGCCGCGTGATGGTGTCGCTCGCGCCGAAGGGCGTGGCGCTGCGCAAGCGCACGCAGCAGATGCTGGGCGAGTTCTACTGCTTCCTCAACGTCCCGCTGGACGAGCTGGAAGACCTCAGGGATCGGCTTCGCCGCTTCGTGCGGAGCGCAGGACCGACGCAGCAACGGGCGGCCTGAACAGGGGAGAGCGCGATGATCACCATTCACCATCTGGGAGTGTCCCAGTCCGACCGGGTCGTCTGGCTGATGGAGGAGCTTGGCCTGCCGTACCAGCTGAAGTGGTACAATCGCGGCGAGGATCGCCTCGCGCCGCCGGCCTATCTGGCGCTGCATCCGGCGGCCACCGCGCCGGTGATCACGGACGGCGACGCAGTGCTCACCGAATCCGCCGTCATCCTCGAGCACATCTGCCACCGCCACGCCGGCGGCCGGCTGACCGTGGGGCCGAGTCAGCCCAACTACGCCGAGTATCTCTACTGGATGCACCTCAACAACAACCTGCTCGGCCTGTTCTTTGCCCAGAACGTCCTGAACGCGGGCGCCAGCGGCCCGGCGGCGGACGTCTATGCCGGGCTGATCAGGCGGCGTCGCGAGAACTACTACCACTATCTCGACCAGCGTCTCGGCAAGGTGCCCTACCTGGCGGGACCGGAGCTGACCTGCGCCGACATCATGGTGACCTTCAACCTGACCGCCCTGCCCCTGTTCGGCGGCCGCGAGGTCGGCGACCTGGCGAACGTCACCGCCTATGTGCGCCGGATCGAGCAACGCCCGGCCTACGTCAAGGCGATGCAGATCGCCGGGCCGAAGGCGTCACCGCCGGCATGACGGCCAAGCCTCACGTGGCGGCGCAGCCAACGGCGAGCAGCGACGCTCCTGCGGTGGAGAATCAGGTATTATCGGGTATGGATTCGGATATCACCTAAACCCCTGCACGGGCGGGCCCGGGTCACGCCGGGCGCCGGCGGCCGAGCCCCCTCAGGATGGCATCGAGCACGTCGTCGAGATTCTTGCCGACATCCTCGGCCAGAAACCGCAGGACGAAGTAGCCGTTCTCCTGCAGCAGCCGGTCCTTGCGACGGTCGCGGCGATAGGCCTCCGCGTCGCCGAGGTGCTGGGCGCCATCCAGCTCGATCACGAGGCGTGCGTCGGCACAGAGCAAATCGGCCTCGAGGGCGCTGCTCGCATCGAAGGCGATAGGCAGCCGCTCGTTGAGGCGGAACCGTCCCTTCGTCCCGGCCAGCGTCTCCAGCCGCCGGAACAGGAACGCCTCGGTCGCGCTGCGCGCGCGAGCGGCCCCCTCCGCGTCCGCCTGCACCGCCCGGGTCGTGTGAACGAACAGGCTCGCGAGCGGCGCATCGACGCCGTCGCGCACCAGCCGCCGCACGCTTCCCGAATAGTCCCGCTTCCACACCGGATCCGCCGGCAGGACGACGTCGACGGGCCAGCCGGGAATCGCGCTGGCCGGCAGCACGACCGTGTAGCCGATGGCCTCGTAACCCCGGCAGCGCCGGTCGAACATCCGCGCCAGCATCGGCACCTCGAGGTCGGCGTAGTCGTAGATCCGCACCTCCTTCTTGCCGTCGCACAGGCGGTGGAGCCGGCCGGCGTACTGCGCGACCGTGCCGCGCCACGACACCGGCAGCGTCAGGAACAAGGTGTCGAGACGCGGATCGTCGAATCCCTCGCCGACGAGCTTGCCGGTGGCGATCACGACCCGCTCCTCGTCGGGCGGGATCGCCGCGAGCCGCGCGGCAGCGTCCTTGCGCTGCCTGCCGCCCATTCCGGCGCGCAGGACGACGACGTGGCGGATGTGCGGCCCGAGCGCCTGCGCCAGCAGGTCGAGATGCCCGGTGCGCTCGGTGAGGACCAGCGGCGAGCGACCGGCCCGGACACAGCCCACGACATCCTCGCAGATGCGGCGGGTGCGCTCGCGATCCTCGATCAAGCCCTGATAGAGCGCCTGAAACTCCAGGCGCTTGTCGGCTTCCGGCGCCCCGAGGGCTTGGAAAGCCGTCGGCCGCACGATCACCTTGTGCTCGAACGGCCGGGCGGCGGCCTGGGCGCGGGCATCGACGCGATGCCGGACCGGCCCGCACTGCATGAAGACGATCGGATGATGACCGTCCTTGCGCGTGACCGTGGCGGACAGGCCCGCCACGAAGCGCGCCTTGGCCTGTCGCGCCACCTGTTCGAAGCTGCGCGCGGACAGGTGGTGGCACTCGTCGACGATGAGCTGCCCATAGCCCGCCACGCAATCGTCGACCACGCCCTGGCGGACCAGGCTCTGGACAACGGCGACATCGACCAGCCCGGTCGGGCGGCGCTTGCCGCCGCCGATCCGGCCGATCGCGTCCGGCGGCAGATCGAGAAACATGGCGAGCCGCTCGACCCACTGATCGAGAAGCTGCCGGCGATGAACGAGCACCAGCGTGCTGACGCGTCGTTCCGCGATCAGCCACGCCCCGATCACCGTCTTGCCGAACGCGGTGGTGGCCGCCAGCACGCCGGTGTCGTGCGCCAGCATCGCCTGCGCGGCCGCCCGCTGCCCGGATCGCAACTCTCCCCGGAAAGTCGCGGCGAGCGCTCTGCCGCCGCAGCGCTCGTCGCGAACCGTCACGTCGATCCCGAGGGCGCCGAGCGTTCGCAGGGTTTCCTCGAGGCAGCCTCTCGGCAGGGCGATGTGCTGCGGGAAATCCTCGGCGCAGGCCACGATGCGCGGCGTGCCCCAGGTCGAGAGCCGCAGGGCCTGCGCCTGGTAGAAGGCGGGGTTCTGAAACGCCGCGAGGCGCAGCAGCCTGTTGCGCAGCCCCGGCGGCAGGCCGTCCTTCGGGATGTAGATCTGATTGCCGAGCACCAGCTCGATCACTTTCGGCAGCTGCCCGACGATCGGCGGTGTCCGCGCGCGCCCCGAGGGTGGCGCGCCCCACGGTTCGCGCTCCTCGTCCTCCTGCGGCGGCAAGCGCACGCCGAGCACGCGGCCGCCGCGCTCGGCCACCTGGACCGTTCCTTCGATCGTCTCGCGACCCAGCCTGCGCACGCCCGAGAGGAAGGCCCACTGATCCGCCCAGGGCTCGAGCCCGTCATCGAGAAAGACGCTGTTGCCGTGGTCGCGCGGCGCTTTCTGCAACGGCAGGGCGATCAGATTGCCGAAGCCTCCCTGCGGCATCGTATCCTGGCTCGGGAAGAGCCGGTCGTACGAATCGAGACCCAGCTCGGGCCGCCGCTCCATGGTCTCGGTCAGCACATGAGACCCGAGCCGCCGGCCGAGCGCCGCCGGTACGGCCTCGTCGAAGAAGAGCCACAGGTGGGCACCCTGCCCCGAGCGCGAGCGCTCGAGCGCGGCCGGAAGGCCGAGCCGCCGACAGGTGTCGAGACAGGCCGCCGCATCCTCCCGCCAGCCGCTCTTGTCGAAATCGATCGCGAGGAACCAGCAGGTCTCGTCGGGCAGCAGCGGATAGACTCCGGCGACGAGGGGATCGCCGCCGCCGTCGGCGCCCGACAGATGCCCGCTTATCACGTCGTCGGTGAGAGGAAGAAAGCGGCGGCTGACGCAATCGGCGCATTTGACGCGCGGCTTCTCGCAGACGCCACGGATCCATTCGTTGGCGCAGGCCGGCGCATAGCCGTGCCTGCCCGTCCTGCGATTCTCGAACCGACGCGCGTAGACATCCTCCCGTCCGCGAAACAGCGAACGGAACAGCCCGATCTTTGCCGCGACCGGGGAGCGGCGATCGATCATGGGGCTCGGGTCCATCGCGTGAACCGGTATTGTTCGGCCTCCTGCCGGGGGATGCTTCTGTCACCAATGTACGGCACCACGCTACGCCTTGCCATGCTGGCTTCCAGCGACGTCCGAACGGAGATGCAACTATCAGTTTCATCCGCCTTGGGCGCTTCGCTGTCACTTGCCGTAGCTTTCCGAGCCGAGGGTCGACTGGCGGACGAGATGCCCAGCTTTTGCGGCCTTGCCGCGCCGTGACGACCGACAGGCCACAGCGCGAGACGCTCAGAATTTACTTGCCGTCCGCCTCCCATTGGATGGAGAACAACCCGATACCGAGCAATCTCCCATCAGAGCTTATGCCGGCGCTAGCCGGCGAATGCGGGCGTCCGACGTGAAGCTTCAGCATGACATGTCTCGACCCCGAAGCGCTCGGGTCGACAACGACACGTATGGTGCGCACTTGGCCCGCTACGAGCTCGCCTTCCCAAAGCGTTCTATCTCCACTTACCACGGCAAGAGTTTGCGGCCGCGACGGCACGGCCGAGAAAGCCGTCAGCTCGAGACGAACAGCGCGAGCGGGTGGGTGCACCGGCAGGGGCAGGCCATTGGTACACGCGATGGAGACCGGTTCACCATCGGCCACCAGTCGCCCGGTGGCAGCCAGCGGCCAATGCCACCCGTCTTGCAAGAACGCCTCGAGGCCAATCACGCCGACGGCGACATCTCCGACCGGCGATTTCCAGAAGGGGGCATCGACCGACCAGAGTATGGGTCCCACGAGCCACACGCCATGCAGGGCACCGATCAAAGCCAGCAAGACGAGAGGTCCCCAGCCCGCGTGGCCCGCGACGTCTGCTTCGTCGGACGTGCCGGACCTCACCGCCGCCACGTGTAGATCGCCGAAACGGCGTAGTTCCAAACCGAGCCGACCAGGGCGCCGGCCAGCCCGGCCTGCCACCAGGACGACCAGTGAGTATGGATCGCACTTGCGATGCCGACATTGGCGATCGCGCCGATGCTGCAGATCACATAGAAGCTCGCCAGGCCGCTCACGATTCTCCAGCCGCGCCTCCGCTGATCGGCGTAGGTGAGAAGATTGTTGAGAAAGAAGTTGTTGGTCATGGCGACCCAGGTCGAAAGCCCCTGGGCAATAACGAAAGGCAATCGCCAGTCCAAGGCAACTGCGAGGACGGCGAGGTGAACGAGGAGCCCGATGCCACCCACTGCCGAGAACAGCAGGTAGCGCGCCGGCACGACGCCGGCGCAGAGCTTCTCGACCAGCAGCAGCAGGTAGGCAGCGGCGATACCAGCACTCAGCTTGCTGTCGCCGGTATGGCGAGGACGAAACCGGAAGGGCAACTCGACCACCTTGAACGGCTTCTTCCCGCTCACCAGGATGTCGAGCAGGATCTTGAACCCGATGGCGCTCAAGCGCGGCGCTACCTCGTCGAAGCGCGCGCGACGCATGGCGAAGAACCCGCTCATCGGATCGGACACCGGCTGCCGTAGGACTAGTTTCGAGAGCATGGTGGCAATCCGGCTGGCGGCGCCGCGGCGGGCGCCCAGGGCTGTCCCGTCTCCGCCTGCCACGTAGCGGCTGCCGATAGCGAGATCGACAGTGTCGAGTGCCTGCACCAAGTGCGGAATCAGGTCGGGATCATGCTGCAGGTCAGCGTCCATGACGACGAAGGCCGGGGTCGTGGTCGCCAGGACGCCGTCTATGCATGCCGACGAGAGACCGCGGCGCCCGAGCCGCCGCAAAAGGCGTACCCGGGGATCGCGGTGAGCCAGCGCCATCACCGCCTCGGGAGTCCCGTCTTGACTGTCGTCGTCGACGAAGACGACTTCCCAGATGATGCCGCGCAACGCGCGCTCGAGCGCTTCAACTGTAGGTTCTACATTGGCCCGCTCATTCAAGGTCGGGACAATGACCGACAGGGCCGGAACGCCGTTGTCGCCGGTCCTGGCTTCGATGGCAGGGAAGCTCATTGGCTGCACAGCCGGCCTAACGGAGAATGATCGCGCCCCATACCCCGCCCGAGTATGTTCCGGTCACCCGACTCCCGCGAAGCCTGCCGACGTACGTCATTCTGGCCAGTTTGTCGTGCGGCGCGCGCGTGATAAAGATCTCGTCGCCATCGCGCACGATCTCGGCCGTGTATTGCACGACCATGCCACCTTTGGTCATGGTCGCGTCGAAGATGTTCGTGCCGGGGCGGCGGATCAGCGCGCCCGACCAAGCATCCTCCTCCATATACCAGACGTTGCCGGGCGGCATTCCTTGGGCAGTAACGGCTTCCACCTTTGGCCGTATCTTGCGTGAGTAATAGGTCACCCCGGACTCGACGATCCGGCCGATCGGCCAATCCTTGACGAAGGTTCGGTCCTTGACGGCGACGACCTCGGCATAGCCATAGACGAACGGCGCCTGCACCAGCACCAGCGCCGACAGCCAGCAGCCGACAGGCAGCCACCGCCGCGGCGGTGCAGCGGGGGCCACCGACTCCACAAGCAGAACTGCCAACAGAGCAAAGAACGGCGCTGGCGCCAGGAAACGCGTCAGATCCCAGCCGACCAGGTTGATCGACAAGGGAAGGAACGTGGCGGAGCCGAGCGCGATCCAGGCGCGCGCGTTCGCGCGCTCCCGTCCGTAGAACCCGACCATCAGGGCCGCAGGCAGCGTGAAATAGGCCACTGCCACCAAGACGTTCGAGAAGCTGTGACCGATCTTCCACAGCACTATGTACAGGCTCGACAGGAAGGTCTGCCCGAACTGATAGGCGAGACTGAAGGCCTTGACGTCGTCTGGCAGCGGTGCCGCCTCCATCTGGGCAATGGCGGCCTCGGGCGTCGGCACGAAGTACACAATGGCCGTCGTGACCAGCGGCGAAGAGACTGCGAGGCAGGTCCACAGGCTGGGCCTCAGCCACAGCGCCACGATGGCCGGGCAGAACCAGGTGAAGATGAAGGCATCATGAACGAATGGGCCGGCCGCCCCGATCACAGCGGCGAGCCATAGACGATCTTTCGCCAAAGCGATCGCTGCCAGCACCAGCAGCAGGTAGTCGTAGGCGTCGAGAAACCCCACGCCATGGGAGACCGTCGGGATGAATTGCGACGCCGCATACAGCGCATAGAGCGAGGTAGCCAAGAGGTCGCGGCGTCGGAACTCGATCCTCACCGTCCAGGCGAAGAGAAGGGCGAGAACGGCGACGTTCGTCGCGAGATATACGTCCGCCGCGACCGCCAACGTATCGGCTAGATTCGACTGATCGACGATCCAGGACAGCATGTGGCCAATCAGGCCGCGACGCACCAGCCCATCGTGGTAGTTGATCACATAGTAGAGATGGACCTCGGAGTTGATCCCGTAGGCGAACCCCTTTGCCACGCCGAAGAAGGTGAGCAACGCGCAGGCAAAAATGGCAAGCCACGAGGGGACCGTCGACGTGGATCGCCATGCCATCCCCGCCGGCATTCGCGTTTCACCCTGCATCCTACTCATCTGCTTACCTTAGAACTCCAAGCTCTCTCACAATGCACTTGCGTCACAGCCTTGCGGCGTACCCAGACGACGCCAGCTCGACCACGAGACGCGAGTCGGCACACAGGGCGTCGAGGGCGCTGAGCGCATCGAAGGCGATCGGCAGTCGCTCGCTGAGGCGGAACCGCGTCCGTCTGATCCGCCCGGGTCGCATGAACGAACAGACGGGGTCCGCTGGCAGGTTGCCAAGGAGGCACAGCCAGTGGCTCGACTTCGCTCTGTACCCGACTCATCGTCTTCCTTCGCGAATGAGCGGATACACTGCACGGGATTTGAAGACTTCACTAGGAGTGCAATTGCGGGTAAAAAAGGTAGAGAATAGAGAAAGCGGCGTGGAGTGAACAGCGGTCGACCAGTGCGACCTCCGATTGAGAGGCCTGCGGTCAAAGCCTGCACGCTTAGGGTTCACGTCGCCGCTTGTAGTGGACCGGCCGGTGTTGGGGAAAGTTCGTCCGATGGTCTCTCGCGTAGGTAACTATCCGCTGCTTCGGTCGGCCAGACCACCACAAGAAGAACAACCTCTCCGCCTGCTCCTCTTGGGCACTTGCACAGTCGGGCGGCTCGCCGAGGCACTGCGCCAATGTGGCAGTGCCGCCGATCATCTCCTCTGCGAATCATACGCCATCTCGGAGATACCGGAGGCGGACCATAATTCATACGACTGCGTGCTCGTCGCCCTGACGTTGCGTCACATCGTCGAGGATGCCGCACAGCACTTTTCATCGGGCACACTCCCGCCCACTTGCACGCACTGGGTACGAGCTTTGGCCGATGGGCGGGAACAGGAGTATTTCGAGGCCTGTGCGAGCATGCTCGAGCAACGCGTCGAGCAGTTCTGCTCTGCGATTCAGGGGGCAAGGGTGTTTTCCCCAGTATCATCGAGCCAATGCACAACTACTATGGAAACCTCCTCCCTCGCCATCGACTTTCCAATCCCGTTTACTTCACGCGACGACTCAACGAGGTCCTCGAGACGGCCGTGCAGCGTCATTCGGGGGCACACTTCCTCGACATGAACGAGCTGATCTGCCTGCTCGGCCGGGTGCGGATCCAGGGCGACTACATCAACCAGCTGTCGCACGCCTCCTTTCTGGGAAACGATCTCTGGGATGCAGATCGCCTTCAGCCGTCGACACCGCCTGTCGACATGTACGATTGCGAGAGTCAGATCTCGAGCCTGGGTTCGCTTATTCTTCAGCGGTTGCGAGACGACCTGGCCATCCTGTCCGCTCCATTGCGGACGAAGGCCATCATCGTCGACCTAGACGACACGTTATGGCGGGGCGTCGCGGCCGATCAGGACCGCCCTCTCTACGAGTTCACCGAGGGGTGGCCTCTCGGCTTGATGGAGGCCTTGCTGATCTACAAGGCGCGCGGTGGGCTGCTCGCCATCTGCAGCAGGAACGACCTGCCGAGCACAAGGGAGCGCTTCGACAGAATCTTCAACCAGAACCTGCGGTTCGACGACTTTTCGTCGATGCGCATCAACGACCGGCCGAAGTCGGAGAACATTCGCTCAATTCTCGACGACCTGAATCTGCTCCCCGGCAATGTTCTTTATATCGACGACAATCCGCGAGAGATCGACGAGGTGAAGGCAAGCTTCCCCGACATCGAGACCTTGAGCAGGGAACACTACGATTGGCGCCGAAAGATCCTGATGTCTGCCGATACCCAGGTCGCGACGGTGACCGAGGAAGCTCGCTGGCGAACTCGATCCGTTCAATCGAGGATCGAGCAGATCGAGTTGGGTCGCATGCGGGATCGCGGCGAGTGGCTCGCCTCCCTGGAACTCACGCAGAGGTACGAGGCGATTCGCAGCACCGGCAGCGCCCACTTCGCAAGGGCCTTTGAGCTGATCAACAAGACCAATCAGTTCAACACGACCGGCAAGAGGTGGGAGCTGCGGGAGCTCGAGAGCCTGTTCCAGCAAGGCGGCAGCTTGGTCTGCTCGTTTCTCCGGGATCGTACCCTCGACAACGGGCTCATTGGCGTCTGCATAGTCCGGGAGAACTGGATCGTCCAGATTGTCCTCTCTTGCCGAGTGTTCAACCTCGGCTCGGAGGATGCTTTGGGTCACCTGGTGTGCCGGTTGATACTCGACCGGTACGACGAGGTTCTCGCTTGCGCCACGCACACCGAGAAGAACCTGAGCTGCAGGGACTACTTCCCCCGCCTCGGCTTCGAGCTTGTCGACGGAACCTTCCGTGGAAGCAGGGTGCCGGACCATCCCGCGCACGTGAGGAGCGACCTGGCCAACCATTCGCGCCTCGCGGCTATCCTCTTGCGAGATGACAAGGAGGCAACGCTGCCTCTTGCCGAACACTCGGATGCGCCGACGGCCATCGCGGGCGGCAGCCGCGCGGTGACGTCGAAACCGAACAAGTCGAGGTTGGCGAGACTGCTCAGCTGGTTCCCGTGAGGGGCACGAGCACCCTCCCAGACGACTACCCGAACCGGTCGGGCTGGTCGGCGGCACCTTCGACAACCTCGACGGCGATGCCGACGGTGACCCGAGCATGTTCCGGTCACCCGATTGCCGCGAAGCCTGCCGACGTACGTCATCCTCGCCTGTCGTCAGCCTATCCTGTCGCGCAGCGCGTCCACGCGCCGTTGGAGGAGCGCCAGCCCCTTCGCCGAGGCAATCTCCGCGGCTTCCGCCAAGGCCGCCCGGGCCGCCGGAACGCCGGCGTCGTTGGCAGCCTGCGCTTCCGCCAGGATCAGGTGCGCCCAGCCCAGGACCGCCGCCTCCTCGCCCTCGATGGCGAGCTGCCTGGCCTTGCCGGCCATGTCCAGCGCGTCGCCCAGCCGGCCGAGCACCAGGAAGGCTTCCGCGTGCAGCACGAAGGAAGCCCCTTCACGTGCCGCCATCGGCCGGGAGTCGATGGTGCGGGAGAGCATGACATCGACGGCTTCGGCGTCGCCCAGGTGCGCGGCGGCGAGCGCGCGGCGGCTGAACAGCCAGGGCACCCCGGCAGCAACCTCGTGAAGGCCGCTCTGCTCGTTGCCGATGTCCATGATCTCGGCTGCCCGCTCCCACCGCCCGAGCCGCAGCAAGGCATGGCCGTAGCCGAAGGTCGACACCATGATCGAGTAGGGCTGACCGAGCGCGCAAGCGTTGTCGAAACCGCGCCGGCCGACCGCCTCGGCCTCGTCCAGCCGGCCGATCTCGGCCAATGCCCAGGCCCGGAAGCTGCAGGCAAAGGTGAAGGGCGACCCGCCGAACGCGAAATGGCTCCGGCCATCCTCCGAATCGAGGCTTGCCGTGGCGCGGCTCAGCACCCGGTCGGCTTCGATCATCTCGCCCAGCATCACGCAGGCGATGCCGAGCCGGTAATGCGCCAGGGCCGTCAACGTCACATCGCCGGCCGCCTCCGCGACCGCGAGCGCCTCGCCATAGATGGCGCGGGAGGACCGATGGCGACCGGCGACCCATTCGATGGCTCCGAGATCGAGCAAGGTGCGCGACAGCAGCAAGGGGTCGTCGAGGGTGCGAGCAAGCCGCGCCGCCGCCTCGACCTGGGGAACGCCCCCGGCGAGGTCGCCCACCACCCAGAGCTCGTCGCGGATACGCAGGCGAATCTCGATCTCGCGGCGTACCGGATCGACGGCCTGGTGGCGAGACAAGGCATCGAGCGCGTTGTTGAAGTGCGACAGGGCATCGCGATAGGCCGAGTGGGCCGCCGCGCGATTGCCGGCATCCATGCTGTAGCGCAGCGCCTTCGGCCAGACGCCGCCACGGACGGAATGCATCGCCAGCTGGTCGAGATGCTCGGCCAGCCGATCCTCGTGGACACGCTCGATCGCCTCGACGATCCGCGCATCGAGCACGGCTCGCCGCTCGCGCAGCAGGCCACCGAGGGCGACGTCATGAGTAAGGGCGTGCTTGAAGGTGAACTCCGCCTCGGGAAAGAGCCTTGTCTCGTAGACGAACTCGTTGGCGCGCAGCACGGCGAGGCTGTCGTCGATCTGATCTGACGGCAGGTCGGCAATCTGCCCCAGGAGCGCGCGCGAGAAGTCCTTGCCGATGACCGCCGCCGTCTGCAGCACGCGCTTGATCTCGGGATCGAGCCTGTCGATGCGCGCGGCGAGCACCGCCTGCACGTTGGGCGGCACCACGACATCGTCGAACCGGCCGACCAGGCGTCGCTGCCCGCGCTCGCCCGAGATGGTGCCTGCCTCGAGCAGGGCCCGCACACTCTCCTCCAGGAAGAAGGGGTTGCCGGCGGTGCGGCTGGCCAGCAGGCGCTTCAACCTGTCGAGCGCCGGCTCGAGGCCGAGCAGGTCGTCGAGCAGGGCCTGCGCGGATTGCGGCGGCAGCGTCTGCAGCCGCAGCCGCGTGTAGTAGGTCTTGGCAGACCAGCGCTCGATGAATTCCGGCCGGAAGTTGACCAGCAGGAGGATGCGGGCGGCTGGCAGCGACTCGACCAGGCCGTCGAGCAGGCCGAGCGTCTCGCCGTCCGCCCAATGCAGATCCTCGAACACGGCGACGACCGGCCGCTCCTGCGCCTCCCGATGGATGATTGCCTTGAAGGCGTCGACGACCAGGCTGCGGCGACGCCCGGGATCGGCGCGCGCCCAGGCCTCGTCCGTTACCGGTACGTCGAGGATCGACAGCAGCGGATTGACGATGCCGTGCAGCCGCTCGTCCAGCGCCAGCACGCGGCCGAGGCAACGCTCGCGAATCTGACGCGCGTCGTGGCCGGGCTCGATGCCGAGATAGCTTCGCAGCAGGTCGGAGGCCGGCAGGTAGGCGGTCGCCTTGCCATGGGAAACCGAGCCACTCTCCAGGACGAGGCAGCCCTCGACGCGCGGTGAATGCAAGACCTCGTGGAAGAGCCGGGACTTGCCGATGCCGGCCTCCCCGACCGAGGCGACGATCTGGCCTCGGCCGGTGCGAACCTCCTCTATGGCCTGCTCCAGCTGGGCGATCTCGGCTTCGCGGCCGACGAAGCGGGTGAACCCGCCTGGTCCGGCCGCCTGCAACCGGGTGCGCGCCTTCAAGGCGCCCGCCAGCTCGAAGACCGGCAAAGGCTCCGTCAGACCCTTGATGGGCATGCTGCCCAGGGACTCGAAGGACAACCAGCCCTCCGCCAGCCGCGCCGTCGACTGCGACACCCGCGTGGTGCCGGGGCGCGCCAGCTGCTCGAGACGCGACGCGAGGTGCACGGTGGGACCAATGGCGTCGTACTCGACGGAGAGGTCGTTGCCGATCGACCGGACGACGACCTCGCCCGAGTTGAGCCCGATGCGGATCAGGGGATCGATCCCGAAGCGGCTGCGCATGTCGCCTGCCACCGCCTGCATCGCCTCGTGAATCGCAAGCGCGGTGTAGCAGGCGCGCACCGCATGGTCCTCGTGGGCAATCGGCGCGCCGAACACGGCCATGACGCCATCGCCCAGGAGCTTGCTGACAGTGCCCTCGTAGCGATGCACCGCCTTCATCATCGTCTTGAGGGTTGGATCGAGCACCTGACGGGTCGTTTCGGCGTCCATGCCCGCCATCATCTCCAACGATCCCTTGAGATCGGCGAACATGACGGTGACCTGCTTGGCCTCGCCCTCGACGGCACCCCGGCTGGTGCGGATCAGCTCGGCCAGATGCCTCGGCGTCTGCTGCGCGAGCACCGGCTCGACGACCGGAGCCGTCACTGGCTCCTGCAGCTCCACGATCGCCACCAGAAGCTTGCGCCTTATGCCGATCGGCAGGCCGAGCTCGCGCAGGTCGCCTTCGGTCAGATGGCGAAGTGCTTCGTGGTCGATCTTCTCGGCAGCGAATCGCTCGGCGTACTCGGCGGCGCCCAGCCGGGCCAGCCAATCCGCAACATTCGGCAAGGCGCCCCCCACTCAGAAGCGAGGGATTATGAGGCAACCCGCGAGAAAGACCAAAGCGGCAAGCACGCCGAGAACCGGCGACGTCACAGCGAACGAATGACCCCGGCGATCTCCAAAGGATCATCGCCGATGTCCGAGCCGATCCCGGATCGACGTCGAGTCGACAATCGCTCTATCCCGGAACCCCCGTCCTCGCCTCGACGCCCGAGAGTTTGAACACTGTCCGGGTGCCGTCGTCCGCGACGTTGCGGAATATCAGGGCCTGGATGTCCTTGCGAGGCACCTGGACGACCACGTGCTGCAGGCCGGGCATGGCGGCCAGCACGCGCTCGGGCACCAGGAACTTCGCGAAGTCCGGGCCGCAGGCGACGATACCCAGGGCACCTTCGACGACCTCGACGGCGATGCCGATGGTGAGCAGGTCGCCGGTGCTGCCCGGTTCCAGTGCCAGCGAGAGGGCGTAGCCCCAGCGGTCGGCCGAGGTCTCCACCGGAACGTCGAGGACCTCGCGCAGGTCGACGCGGCGCGGCGCGTCCGGCTTGCCGCCCGATTTGAAGAGCCGGTTCCACAGAGTCGGGCCGGGCGCCGAGGCCGGGCGCAGCGCCGCGCCGTTCAGCAGGTCGGCGCCCTTGACGAACGACCGGCCGAGCGGCGTGCCGCCCGCCGCCATCCGCTCGTCGACCCGGGCAGGCGGCGGGAAGAGCAGCTCCATCGAGGCAACGGGCGCCAGCCCGGCGAACGCCGCCTCGCTGCGCTGCAGGACGTAGTTGTCGTGGCGGTCGAGCGTCAGCGCCTTGCGGTAGCCGCGCCGCGCCAGCCAGGCGAGCGTCTCGGCCGGGCTCTGGTCGCGCTTGGCGAGCGCATGGTTGAGCTCGATGACGATCACCGGGTCGTGCTTCAGCAGGGTCTGCTCGGCGCCGCGCAGGACCTCGAAGTCGAAGCTGTCGACGTCGATCTTGAGGCAGTCGACGCGCTCGATGCCCTGCTCGCGCACGAAATCGTCGAAGCGGTAGAACGGGTAGTCCTTGACCTCGCCCTCGCTTCCCCAGATTCGGAAGATCCGCTCGTTCAGCTGTCCCGTCCTGGCGCCCAGAGCCACCTCGTGGACGGCGGCGTTGCCCACCTTGTTGTGGGCGAGGTTGGCGCGCAGCATGTCGGCCGTCTTGGTCGGCTCGAAGGCGAACACGCGGCCAGCGGGAGCGAGCTGGGAGAACAGGATCGTGTAGTAGCCGACGTTGGCGCCGACATCGAAGATCCACCAGTCCGGCCGGACATGCTCGACGAACCAGCGCTTGGTCTCCTGCTCGCACAGCGGATAGTAGTCGCGAAACTCCTCGTAGAAGGCCACCAGCTCGATCGGCGGCCGGCCCGGGATGGCGGTCAGCATGCGGTCCGTCCTGGAGAGCATGTCACGCCGACGGGCTGAGCAGGAACTTGTACGCGATCAGCAGCGCGAGCGCCGCCCACAGCACCCGGGACTGGATGTAGAAAACGTTCGTCATCACCTTGTACTGCATGTAGCGAAGCGCCACCGCCGAATCCAAGAGGAAGTCGGAGAGCACCTCGGCGGCCTCGGTTTTCGCCAGGTCGGGGAAATCGCGGGCCATCGCGTAGTTCCCGATCGTCGCGACGATCGAGCTCAGGAAAGCCAGCACGGCCACAGCCCAGATCGCGCCAGTCACGCTCGTTCCTCCCCTGCCGTCGAATTGGGCCTCGTGATCGAGCTGGACGCGGTGATCGAGCCCGCTCCCGCGATCGATTGCATTGCCGTGCCAGACGCCTCGTTCATTGCCGGTCCATCGGCTTCGTCCGCGGTTGGCGCAGGCCGCCGAGGCCGACGGCCGACGCATAGCGATCGCGCAGCCGGCTCAGCCGCCCTTTCGTGGTCGTTGCCGTCACCGGCGGCCCGGCCAGGACCTGCGTGCTGAACGGGTTGATGTTCGCCGCCACGTAGTCGGTGAACAGCCGAGTGTTGGGATTGTTGATGACGTTGACGCCGATGAAGCGGCGCGGCACGTGATGGCCGGCGGGCCGGGTCTCGGCCTCGGTGCCCGCGGCGAGGCGGAACAGCTGCTCGACGATCTTCAGGCGGGCATGGTCGAGCGGGGTGCCGCGCCGGCCGGTTCGCACCGGGTCGTGCGTCTGCTGCGAGGCGAAGCCGAGCTCGACGATGAACAGGCCGGCACGCCGGACGAGATCGCCGAACGGCGCAGTCTCGATGCCGGGCAGGGCGGCCGTCTCGGGATGCTGGCACTCGGCCGGCACGAGGATCGGCGACGTGAACCCCATCGCCGGCCATGCCGCCGCGAAGCGCCGCAGGAACTCGGGCCGGGCGCCGATCACCATCAGGCTCGTCTGCCGCGGATAGGTCAGGACCTGGTCGCAGACGAAGGGCAGCGTATGCATCAGGTCGTAGGACAGATCCGCGTAGTGGCTGCCGTCTAGGGTGCTGGCGGTGTAGGCCGCGGTGGCCGGCTCGATCGCCGACCGCACGCCGGCCTGGTAGCGCTCGAACGACGTCTCGCGATCGAGACGGATCTCCTCGAGCGCGACATCGGGCCAGCCCCAGCTGTCGGCCTGGGCGGGCAGGTAGGGCGTGGTCACGTCCCAGACGAAGCGATGCTCGTCGTTCATCCGGGTGGCGCGGCCCCGGTTGTTGGCCGCGGCGACCCGCGTGTGGTCGCAATGGTAGCCGAACACCCTGTCGATCAGCGTGTCGACGCGGCCGCGGTAAAGGGCCAGGCGGACCGCCAGGTTCGAATCGCAATGCCAGCCCCGGATCATCTCCTCGTCGAAGCCATGGATGGCGAACAGATCCTGGCGCAGGGCGACCTGGAAATCGCCCGGCGCGTCGTACTTCACCGGATGGGCGTTGTGAACGACCTGGTTCAGCCGGAACTGGATCGCCCATTCCCGCAGCCTGGCCAGGTTGCCCGCGGGATCGCGCCGATCGAAGGCACCCTCCCACAGCATCTCGGGAATCTCGAAGCGGGGCAGCTGGTAGAAGCCGTCGGCCGTCGTGCCCAGGATGGTGCTGAGCGTCTCGCCCTCGTTGCGCGGCACCAGCAGCATGTCGGTGTTGGTGTAGAGGATCCAGCGGTTGCTCGGGTTGGAGCGCCTGAGCGCGACGTTGCGCGACTGCGCCTCGAGGGCGACCAGGTGCGTCCTCGACTTCAGGTGGGCGTGCTGCTCGGGGCGCACCCGCAGGATGCGCATCGCCTTCCTGGCCTTGTCGGTCAGCGTATCGTGGATCGCCTCGGGAAAGGTCGGATGGTCGTCCGGCGTGTTGTAGTCGACGAACAGGATCTCGTCGTCCGGATCGGACATCACCTCGGCGAGCGCGTTGAAGCTGATCGCCGCCCGCTTGTGCAGGTTGTAGCCATGGCTGTCGTTGCGGCCGTAGACGATCACCGAGAACATGGCGCCGCGAGCCCGGCCTAAGCGCCCAGCCGGCGCCGCTCGTGACGTGCGGCGGCGTGCTCGATCGTCGCGGGCGCCGCGATCTCGATCGCCTGGTCCCAGTGCCGCCGCGCCTCCTCGGGGGCGCCGGCCGAGGCACGGACGGCGAGCTGAAACAGCGCCTCGGCTCGGCGGGCAGGGTTGTCGGCGCGCGCCAGCACCTCGTCGGGCGACGTCTGCCCCGCCTGCAGCGCCAGCAAGGGCCCCGGCCAGGTGGCGGGAATCGCGTCGCCGGATGCGAACGCCCCGGCACGATCGAGCCGGACCAGCGCCGTCCGGTGGTAAAGCCGCCAGTAGGGGTCGGCGGGCTCGGCCTGTCGGGCGGCTTCCAACGCCGGGGCCGCCGCGCCGTAGTCGGCGAGTCGCAGCAGGACGCAGGCGCGTGCCGGAGCATCGCCGGGCGCCAGCAGCTGCAGTTGCCGGCGCCAGTCGCCGTCGGCGTCGTCGAGGCGACCAAGGGCGAGGCAGGCAAGAGCCCGGCTGCCGAGGATCTCGGCGCTGTCCGGCTCGATCTGCATGGCCCTGTCGAGCTCGGCGAGCGCCATCTCGGGCTGCCCGAGCGCCATCAGTGCCTCGCCCCTCAGCGCCAGGACATTGGCCAGGTTGGGATCGGACCTCAGCGCAAACGCGTAGTCGATCAGGGCAAGCCTGGGGCGTCCGCTCGCGAGGTAGGCATTGCCGCGGCCAAAATAGGCGTGTGCCCGCCGCTTCGCCCGACCGGCCCGCAGGAGCTTGGTGTAGGCCACGATCTCCGCCACAGGCATCCTGCGATTGCGAACGGCAAAATGGCGATCGGGCATGCCGCACCGCACCGCGGGTTCTGCCATCTGCCCTTGCGAACGCTCGCCCAGCGGAACATCTGCCCAGGCGCGCAAATCCCGGACGGCATCGCGGCCCTGGCGCGCCGCCGGGTTGTCAGGATCGGCGGCCAGGAGCTCGTCGAACAGCTCCGCCGCGGCGTCGAGGGCCCCGATGCGCAGGCTTTCCTGGGCACGCACGTAGAGGGCCTCCCGGCTGGAGGCGCTGCCTGGAGGCGGCGCGACGGGCACGCAGACGCGATCCGCGGCGCGACGCCAAAGGTCCAGGACGGCCTCCCACAACGGTGCCGTCGGCACGAACTTCAAGGCTTGAATCTTCAGCACGTGCAACTGTCTCGGATCGTATCCGTCCAACGCCTTACACTACACTGCCCATGGCCCAACGCGAGCGGCAATCGGAACGCACCTTCGTGGCTGTGGGCTATCCCCGTCCTGCGTTGCCGAATTCTCGCCTCATGCTGTCCTCCCTGCGCGAAGCGCGGGGAGGTGCCCCCGGAGGGGGCGGAGGGGTCATGAGCCAAGGCTCTCGGGACCAGTCGCCCATCAGTGTCGTCACTATGACGAGCGTTCTTGCAAAGCGTGTGTTGCTCTCGACCCCTCCGCCCCCTCCGGGGGCACCTCCCCGCGCTTCGCGCAGGGAGGACAGCATGAGTGCAAGCTCGACAGCCTGTTAGAGCGCAACGGCTGTCCTGCCGCAGACATTCGTTGTCCCTCGCACCCACTTTTGGCATCCACGCGGGAATGCAAAGGAGTCTTTCACTGGCACGCAACCGGCACGACCGTGCGGCGCCGCGGCTGTCCGGAGAATTCGTCGATGTCGACTGACCGCGGCCTGTTCCATGGCTGGCGGGTCGTCGCGGTCTGCTTCGTCATCGCCTCCTTCGCCTGGGGGCTCGGCCTGTTCGGGTCGAGCGTCTACCTGCAGGCGGTCACCGCGGCGCACGGCTGGCCCGTGGCAGAGGTCGCCGCGGCGATAACGCTGTTCTTCCTGGTGAGCGCCTCCGTGCAGCGTCTCGTCGGGCGCAGCATCGACCGCTGGGGTCCACGGCCGGTGCTGTCGATCGGCACGCTCAGCATCGCCGCCGGCGTCGCGCTGATCGGCCAGGTGCGCGCGCCCTGGCAGCTCTATCCTTGCTTCGTCCTGGTCGGCATCGGCTGGTCGGCGCTGTCGACGACCGGCCTCGCCGCGACCGTGGCGCCGTGGTTCGAGCGCCACCAGGGGCGCTCGATCACGCTCGCCATCATGGGCGCGAGCGTCGGCGCCATCGCCGGCGTGCCGCTGCTGCTGCTCGCGCTCGAACGGCTCGGCCTCGGCGGTGGGCTGGCGGTGGCGGCCCTGGTGGCCGCCGGCGTGCTGCTGCCGCTCATCGGCTGGGTGCTGCGCTTTCGCGGGCCCGCCGATCTCGGCCTGCGGCGGGACGGCGATGCGCCGCCGGCGGGTGACACGAGGGCGCCCACGCCTTCCGCCGTCGCAACGCCGGCCGTCCGCCGCATCCTGCTGTGGAGCGCGGCAGCGGGGTTCGCGCTCGGCCTTACCGTGCAGATCGGCTTCATCACCCATCACCTCGCGCTGGCTGCGCCTGCCCTGGGCGCCGCCGGCGCCGGCCTGCTGGTCAGCGCGACCGGCGTGACGGCCTTCGCCGGGCGCCTCGTGCTGGCGCGCATCGTCGATCGGGTCGATCCGAGGCGGCTGGCCGCCGGCATCATGGTGCTGCAGACGACGGCGCTCGCCGCGATCGCCTTTTCGCCGGCCGCTGCCGTGCTGATCGTCGCCAGCCTGGTCTACGGCTACGGCATCGGCCACGTCACGACCTTGGGGCCGGTCGTCGTGCGCCGCGAGTTCGGCGCCGCCGCCTTCGGCGCCACCTACGGCAGCGCCGCGACCGTGATCCAGGTCGTCTCGGCGCTGGGGCCGGCCCTGTTCGGCGTGCTGCGCGACGCGTTCGACGGCTATGCCGTGGTTCTCGGCGCGGCCGCGGCCGCCACGACGCTCGGCGCAGTCGTGCTGACGCTGGGCGGGCGAAGACGGGCCGGCCGGTCCTGATCTCGCCCTGGGACACCCGTTGGCGAGGCCGCGGCTGCCCGCCGGAGTCGACAAGCCTTGCCAGTCACCTGTTGATCTCGCGGCTCGCAGCCTCAACCATGCTTCTTTTGGTTGCACGATTCGAGACACGCCGATGAAGACAACGGTCGAAGTGCCCGACGAACTCTACCGCCGCGCCAAGGCGGAGGCAGCGTTGCGTGGCCGCAGGCTGCGGGACCTCGTCGAGGAAGGCCTGCGGCTCGTTCTCGAATCCCCGCCAAGCAAGGCGCGGCAACCCAGCCTTGCCGAGCTGACCAGACTTGCCCGGGGCATGATCGACTCCGGCGTTCCCGATCTCGCGTCGAACCCCAAGCATCTCGCGGGCTTTGGACGCGGTGACCGCCGCCATCGCTGACACGGGGCCGCTCGTTGCCCTTTTCGACCGAGCCGAACGGCACCGGCGACCGCTCACTCCGGCTCGATGCCTGCCGCCTTGGCGATCTCGCGCCAGGTCTCCAGCTCGCGCGACACGCGCCTGGCGAAGTCTGCCGGCGACTCGCCGCCCGCCTCGCTCGCCAGGTCGCGGATCTTGGCCTTGACCTCGGGCTCCGCGAGCACCGCCACGACGTCGTCGCGCAGGCGCTCGGCGAGGGCCGGCGGCAGGCCGCGCGGGCCGAACAGCGAGAACCAGGCCGACTGATCGACGCCCGGCGCCCCGATCTCGGCCATGGTCGGGATGTCGGGCAGCTCGCCCAGCCGCTTGCCGCTGCTCACGGCGAGCATGCGCAGGGTGCCTGCGCGATGGTGCGCCATCACCGTCAGCGGGCTGGTGAAGCCGACCGGGATGTGGCCGCCCGCCAGCTCCTGCATCATCGGCGCCGCGCCCTTGTAGGCGACGTTCTCGATCTTGAGCCCGCTGCGCAGCCGGAACAGCTCGCCGATCAGGCGCGTCGTGTTCTCGGTGCTGCCGAACGTGTACTTGCCGGGATTGGCGCGCGCGGCCGTCATGAACTTCTCGGCCGTGTCGAAGCCGGCCTTGGGCGAGCCGACCAGCGCGATGACGCCCAGCACCAGGGTCGTCACCGGCGTGAAGTCGCGCTCGGTGTCGTAAGGCAGGGTCTTGTTCGTGAAGGGATTGATGGTGTGGGCGCTGGTCATCACCAGCAGCGTGTGGCCATCGGGCGGCGCCTTGGCGACGATGTCGCTGCCGAGAATGCCGCTCGCGCCGCCCTTGTTGTCGATGACGACGGTCTGCTTCCAGCGATCGGCCAGCCGCGGCATGATCAGGCGCGCCACGAGATCGGTGCCGCCGCCCGCCGGATAGGGAACGACCACCCGCACCGGCTTGGTGGGAAAGTCCTGTGCCCGCAGGACAGCGGGCGCCATCGCTGTCGTGGCCAGCGCCAGCGCGCCGGCCGCGAATCCGCGCCTGTCGATCCGTGTCGCTTTCATTGTTGCGTCCTCCCAGTCCGCTTGTCGGCGCAGACACTAGGGGCAGGCGCGGCAAGGTCAAGGATCGCCGTCACGGCGCCGGCGGATGGCGCCTCAGGCCCGGCGTGCGACGCAGGATATCGGCCAGCCATGAAACCGCGGCCTCGGCGGCGGCATAGGCGGCCACAGAGGACGGGAACGCCGAGCCCGAATGGTAGGCGAGCGGCGTCCAGGCGCCATCGTCCTCGACGTCGCGCCGGAACTCCTCGAACCCGAAAGTACCGTCAGGCCGCTGGAACACGTCGACGCATCGGTCGTGCTCGTCGTTCTCCACGCTGGCGAACACGATCCACGATCTGTCGATGCGCCTGGACATGGCTCGCCGCCTGGCGTCACTGCCGCTGGCAGCGGCGCCGCTAGGCCGCGTCGGCCAGGATCGTGTCGCTCTCGTTGTCGACCACGACCGCCGTCTCGAAGTACCGGATATCGGGCGGCGCACCGTAGCGCTCGGCGATGTAGGCCTGCCATTGCGGCGTGTAGACCGCCTCGGCGTCGGCGCGGCTCTTCCACAGGTAGACTCCGCCGCCGATCCGGCTCTGCCCGTCGAACAGATAGTACTTGCGCACCAGGCCCTTCATGACGCGGTACTTGGGCGCCGATTCCTTGAACAGCTTGGCCGCCTTGCCGGCATCCATTCCGTCCGGCAGCTTGAAGTTGACGATGGCGGTGATCATGCGGTCCTCCTTCGAAGATCGTGGCGCGTGCGGGCGTGCCGGGCGTCTCGCTAGGCTTCGGCGCGCTCCTCGCGGACCTGCCAGAGCAGGCAGAAGCCTAGCACCAGGAAGAACAGCACGCACGCCACGCCCAGCCGGTTGGAGCCGGTCGACGCGGTGATGATGCCGATGGCGAGCGGCGCCATCCACGCGGTCGCCCGTCCGGACAAGGCGAACAGGCCGAAGAACTCGCCGCTCATGCTGGGCGGCGCCAGGCGGCCGACCAGGGTGCGGCTGGCCGCCTGCATCGGCCCCATGCAGAAGCCGAGCAGCAGGGCGAAGGCCATGAACACCTTCTCCTGCAGCGAGCCGAACAGCGGGCGGTCCGCCACCAGCTCGCCCGCCGGCACGAAGAACAGCACGCGATCGTGACTGACGCCGACGATGCCGAGGGTGGCGACGATGACGCCCAGGATGGCGAGCTGGACCGTGCGCTTGCTGCCCACCCAGTCGTCGAACCGGCCGCCCAGGAAGGCACCGGGGATCGCGAACACGGTGAGGATGATGCCGAAGATGCCGAGCGTCACCGTGCTCCAGCCGAAGGTCGCGGCGGCATAGACGCCGCCGAAGGCGATGATGGCCGCGAGCCCGTCGTTGTAGAGCATGAAGGCGATCAGATAGAGCAGCGCGTTCCTGAAATGGCCGAGCCGCTTGACCGTGTGCACGAGCGCCAGCCCGCCGTCGCGCGCGGCGCCGAGCAGGGAGACGCTGCGCCTGGCCGAATCCGGCGTGAACAGGAACATCGGGATCACGAACACGGCGAGCCACAGCGCCGAGGCCGGGCCGATCAGGCGCTCGAGCTCGTGGCTCCCGGCATCGAGCCCGAACAGCGGCTGGTCGTTGCTCGCGGCCAGGCCGAACATCGACGGCATGCCGACCATCAGCACGGCGAACAGCGAGATCAGGCCGCCACAATAGCCCAGGCCCCAGCCGTAGCCGCTCAACCGCCCCATGCGCTCGGGGCGCACGATGCTGGGCAGCTGCGCGTTGTTGAAGACGATCGACATCTCGGCGCCGATGGTGGCGACGACCACCGCCCAGCTGATCGGGCCGACCAGGTCGGGCCGGCCGGGATAGGCCCACCACAGCGCGCCGCAACCGAGCCCGAGCAGCAGCTGGAAGGCGAAGATGTAGGGCTTGCGCCGCCCGCCGGCGTCCGCCATGGCGCCGAGGAAGGGACTCATCAGGGCGATCAGCACGCCGGCCGTCGATTGCGTGAAGGCCCATGCCGCCTGGCCCTTCACCGGGTCGCCGACCATGACGTTGGCGAAGTAGGGCGCGAAGATGAAGGTGGTGACGATGGTGAAGAAGGGCTGGTTGGCCCAGTCGAACAGCGCCCAGCTGAACTGGCCGAGCTTCGAGGCTTCCCTTCGAGGTTCAGTCGAGCGGCCGGCGGTCACAGGATGCGAACCTGGGAATGCCGCCGGGCCGCCGTGACCAGGCGCTGATCGTGGGTGAGAAGGGAGGCGTCGAGTGCCTCTGCCAAGGCCACGTACACGGCATCGTAGGCACTGAAATTGTTTCGAAGCTCCCACACACGAGCCAGGAGGGCGTCGTGCGCGTGCCGGGAGATCGGGAAGTCGAGGAGATCCGCAAGCGCCTCCGCTCCACGCTCGGGGGCGATCTCTCCCGCCAGTGCATAACGGCGAAGGACCTGGGTAACCTCGACGTCGACCAGGTGAGGTGCGTGCAAGCTTCCTCCCGACCCCATCAGCTTTTGCCTGACGGCTCGCGCCGAGGCAGTGCGCAGCAGAAGCTCGATCAGTGCCGAAGCGTCGATGACGATCACCGACCGTCACGCTCGGCACGAACCGCGCGGACCGGATCGAGGGATGGGCTGACCGCCGAACGGCGCTCCAGTCGCGCGAGCATTTCCTCGAGCGTCGGTCGCTCCGCAACCTCGCGGATCTGACGCAGCAGATAGTCCGAAAGCGACATGCCCGCCAACGCCGCACGCGCCTTCAGGCGCCGGTGCAAGGCGTCCGGAACATTGCGGATCTGGATCATCACGCTCATGCAATCATGATGAAAGCATGTTCAGCACATGTCAACCCGAGATCGAACCCCGCGCACGCAGCGGCAGTTGCCGGATCGCGTCGCGATTCGTCGGCGAGAACACCTTCCTGGCCGCTTCCTGCCAGGGCAGCCAGAGCTGCGCCACATGCTCGGCCGGATCGAGGGTGGCGACGGTCGCGCTGTCGACCAGGAAGCCGAACACGTGCTCGGTGTTGTGAGTCACGCCGGGCGCATAGCGGGCGCGCCATTGCGGCCAGATCTCGTAGCGGTTGGTGAGCCGCCAGTCGCTGAGCGTGCCCTGGCCGAGGCCGGTCTCCTCGAGGAGCTCGCGCCCGGCGGTGGCGCGCAGGTCGCGGTCGTCCGGCTCGCGCGAGCCGGTCACCGATTGCCAGAAGCCGGGCTGCGCGGCACGCTCGAGCAGCAGCACGTCGAGCTGCGCCGTATGGACCACCACCAGGACCGATTCGGGGATCTTGAACGCCATGGTGGCAGGATAGCCGGAACATTGACTCCCCGCCTTCCACGGCTATGGTCCGCCGGCGATTTCGCGAGACGCATTTCAAATTCGGGCTCCTCTCCCCCGCCTCACGAGCGCGTTCGGCAACGGCGCGGTTTACCGCGCCGCAGCCGAGCCGCACATGAGGGGAGAGAGGAACATGAAGGTGTGTCCTTGATTGTACGAGGGGAGCGATGAGCAAAGGGCTGGAGGCCGCCATCGATGCGGCGTGGGAAGCGCGTGACGGCATCAGCAGCGCGACCAAGGGCGAGGTGCGCGACGCCGTCGAGGCGGCGATCGCCGGGCTGGACAACGGCACCTATCGCACGGCCGAGAAATTCGGCGACGAGTGGGTGGTGCACCAGTGGCTGAAGAAGGCCGTGCTGCTGTCCTTCCGGCTCTACGATTCGGTGCCGATGGACGGCGGCGCCGCCTTCCCCGGCCTGGGCAGCGCGCCCTGGTTCGACAAGGTGCCGCTCAAGACCACGGGCTGGGACGCCGCCCGCTTCGCCAAGGCGGGCTTCCGCGCCGTGCCGGGCTCGATCGTGCGCCGCGGCTCCTACGTGGCGCCGTCGGTCGTGCTGATGCCCTCCTTCGTCAACCTCGGCGCCTATGTCGACAGCGGCACCATGGTCGACACCTGGGCGACCGTGGGCTCGTGCGCCCAGATCGGCAAGAACTGCCATCTGTCCGGCGGCGTCGGCATCGGCGGCGTGCTCGAGCCGCTGCAGGCCAACCCGGTGATCGTCGAGGACAATTGCTTCATCGGCGCGCGCTCGGAGGTCGTCGAGGGCGTGATCGTCGGCACCGGCGCCGTGCTGTCGATGGGCGTCTTCATCAGCGCCACCACCAAGGTGGTCGATCGCGCCACCGGCCAGATCCACGTCGGCAAGGTGCCGCCCTATTCCGTGGTCGTGCCGGGCAACATCGGCGGTGGCCCCGACCGGCCCTCGACCTACTGCGCCGTGATCGTGAAGACGGTCGACGAGCGCACGCGCTCCAAGACCTCGATCAACGAGCTGCTGCGCGACTGAGCCTCCTCAAGCCCGGTGGCGCTCCCATTCCGGGCGCGCCTTGATGCGGGCTCCTTCCCTGGCCATGATCTTGGCCACGCGCTCGGGCGCGAAGCCGATGTCGAGCAGGCCGAGGTCGGCGTTGGTCACCTCGCGGTACTCGGCGATCCTGCCGTCGCGCAACGTCATGATCGACACGCCGTCGAAGCCGACCCGCCTGCCCTGGGCCTCGGGCAAGGTCGAGACGTAGCTGAACGTGTAGTAGGCGTAGAGCGTCCTGCCGTCGGTCACAGGACGGAACATGTCCCAGCGAAAGTCGCGGGCCGTGCGATGGAACCAGTCGTCGATCATCTCGGCGATCCGGGTGCGCCCCTCGAAGGCGCCGTAGAACACGTCGTGATAGACGCCGTCCTCGGTGAACAGGCTGGCGAACGCCCGGCCGTCGCGGCGCTCGACGGCGCCGCAGAATTCCTTCAGCAGTGCGACTGCATCCATGATTGGTCCTCCCGCAGGTGCCGCATTCATGACTAAACTGGACCGGGCGGCAAGAGCGGCCCCCGCATTGGAGCAGCTCGCATCGGAGCGGCCCGCGTCGGAGCAGCCCGCATCGGGGGAGATCGAGGCATGAGCTTCTGGATCATCGTCGGCGTACTCGCAGCGATCGCCGTCTGGCTGATCGCGATCTACAACGGCCTGGTCGCCGCCCGGAACCAAGGTCAGACGGCATGGAGCCAGATCGACGTTCAGCTGAAGCGCCGGCACGACCTCATCCCCAACCTGGTGCAGGTCGTGAAGGACGCCATGGGCTACGAGCAGGAGACGCTCACCAAGGTGGTGCAGGCGCGCAACGCCGCCGCCGCGGCCACCGGCCCCGCGCAATCCGGACCGGCCGAGGCGGCGCTGAGCGCGGCCACGCGCGGCCTGTTCGCGCTGGTCGAGAACTATCCGCAGCTCAAGGCCAACGACAACGTCAAGCAGCTGCAGGAAGAGCTGACGACGACCGAGAACAAGATCGCCTTCGCGCGCCAGTTCTACAACGACTCGGTCAACGCCTATAATACGCGCATCCAGAGCTTCCCGGCGGTCGTTGCCGCGGCCTCGCTCGGCTTCCATCCGATGGAGCTGTTCAACATGCCGGAAGCCGAGCGCGAGGTGCCGAGGGTGGCGCTGCGGTGAGAAGCACTCCCGTTCGTGCAGGACGGCCTCATCCTGAGGAGCCGCGCACAGCGCGGCGTCTCGAAGGATGGGGGTCAGGCTCGGTGCAGGTTGCCTATTCTTCGAGACGGCCGCTGCGCGGCCTCCTCAGGATGAGGTGGTGGGTGTGGCGGCGGTTGAATGAAGCCAGCCTATGAGCACCGCCGCCACCACCGACTTCGTCGCCGCGCAGAAGGCCAACCGGCGCAACACGATGCTGCTGCTGGCGGCGCTCACCGGCATCGCGGCGTTCACCGGCTACCTGGTCGGCTGGGCGCTCGAGGGCGAGCTGACCGACAGCGTGCCGCTGTGGAGCAGGGCGGGCGTGGCGATCGCCGCCGTGCTGGCGGTGGTCAGCGTCGTGTGGAGCCTGATCTCGCTCGTCGTCGGCGACCGGCTGGTGCTCGGCATGGCCAGCGCCAGGCCGATCAGCAAGGAGGATGCCCCGCAGCTCTACAACGTGGTCGAGGAGATCTCGATCGCCGCCGGCCAGCCAATGCCCCGGGTGATGGTGCTGGAGACCGACGCGCTCAACGCCTTCGCCACCGGCAGCCGGGTCGGCAACGGCACCATCGCCGTGACCCGCGGCCTGCTCGACACGCTCACCCGCGACGAGCTGCAGGGCGTGGTGGCGCACGAGATGGCCCATCTCGCCAACCTCGACACGCGCTACATGGTGGTGGTGGGCGTCACGGTCGGCCTGATCGCGCTGGTCTGCGACGTGCTGCTCAGGACCACGGCGTGGGGCGGCTCGGGCCGCAGCAGTGGCAGCGGCAGCGGCAAGAAGGGCTCGGGCGGCGGCCTGCTGATCATCGTGCTGATCGTCGTCGCCATCGTGGCGCCGCTCGCCGCCAAGGCGGTGCAGATGGCGGTGTCGCGCCAGCGCGAGTATCTTGCCGACGCCACCTCCGTGCAGTTCACCCGCAATCCCAACGGCCTGATCTCCGCGCTCGGCAAGCTCGCCGACAAGGCCGCGCCGTTTCCCGGAGTCAGCCGTGCCACCCAGCACCTCTTCATCGTCAACCCCGTCCAGACCTTCACCAGCAAGACGCCGGCGCTGCTCGCCACTCACCCGGCTGTCGAGGATCGCATCGCTCGCCTGCGCAATCTGGGCGGCTGAGATCCTGCCGGCCGGCGCCTTCGACCTGCAGGGCCATCGCGGTGCGCGCGGGCTCGCCCCGGAGAACACGCTGGCCGGCTTCCGCGCCGCCCTCTCCCTCGGCGTGACGACGATCGAGACCGACCTCGCCGTCACCAGCGACGGCGTCGTGGTGATCAGCCACGACCCGGTTCTCAACCCCGACCTGACGCGCGGGCCCGACGGCAAGTGGCTGGCGGCGGCCGGACCGGCGATCCGCACGCTGAGCGCGGCCGATCTCGCCAAGTACGACATCGGCCGCGTCAATCCCGAGAGCCGCTACGGCAGGCTGTATCCCGAGCAGAAGCCTGCCGACGGCGAGCGCTTCCCGACCCTGGCCCAGGTCTTCGCGCTCGGCGGGCCGCCGCTGCGCTTCAACATCGAGATCAAGACCGACCCGACCAAGCCGGACGTGACGCTCGACCCCGCGCGCTTCGCCGAGCTCGTCGTGAAGCAGGTCCGTGACGCCAGGGCATCCGACCGCACCACCATCCAGTCGTTCGACTGGCGCGGCCTGCTGGCGGCGCGCCGCCTGGCGCCGGAGATCGCCACCGCCTGCCTGTCGATCGAGAGCAACAACATGGACACGGTGCGGCGCGCCGGCGGCCAGCCGTCGCCGTGGCTGGGCGGCCTCGATTTGCAGGCGCACGGCGGCTCGCTGCCGCGCCTGGCCCAGGCGGCCGGCTGCGCGGTGTGGTCGCCGTTCTGGCGCAATGTCACGGCCGCGGCGGTCAAGGAAGCGCAGGCGTTGGGACTGAAGGTGATCCCGTGGACGGTCAACGACCCCGCCGAGATGGCCCGCCTCATCGCCCTCGGTATCGACGGCCTGATCACCGACTATCCCGATCGCGCCCAAGCGGTGCTGAAGGCGAGGTAGGACGAAGAACACCACCTCCAGCCTCCCCCGATTGCGGGCAGGGCATTCGCATAGAGGCGCGCTTTTCAATCTCCTCCCCAGCTTCGCTTAGCGAAGCTGGGGAGGTGCCCCCGTAATCGGGGGCGGAGGGGTCATGGGCCCCAGTCCCGCTGCTCATGACCCCTCCGTCGGCGATTACGCCGACACCTCCCCAGCTTCGCTGGGGAGGCGAGAGCCTCAACGCGTCATGTAGTCGTAGGACGCCAGCACATGGGTGCGCACGATGTGGAGGAACTCCTCGACGTCGACGTGCTCGTCGTGCGAGCCCATGCCGTGCGGGAACGGGCCGTAGACGCAGGTCGGGATGTTGCGGTAGCGCCACAGGCGCGCGTCGGTGCCGCCGAGGCTGACGATCGGCGTCGGGCGGAAGCCGCGCAACTCCTCCACGGTGCCCTGCACGATCTCGATGATGTCGCAGCCCGGGTCGACCCAGGACGGGAGGTTGCAGTTCGTCTCCTTCACCGTGGCGTCGGGGAAGTCCTTCAGGATCCTCTCGACCTCGGCCAGCACGCGCTCGCGCGTCACGCCGAGCGGCAGGCGGATGTCGGTCTCGAACACGGCGCTCGACGGCACCATGTTGACCTTCACGCCGCCCCTGACGGTGCCGATGTTGAGGGTGACCTTGTCGACGATGTCGCCCGCGCCCGCGCCCATCGCACGGTCCATGGTGGCGCGGCCGGCATCGATGCCGCGCGCGATGTTGTCGGAGATCTCGGGCCTGATCTCCGTCACTTCCTCGAGGCGCCCGGCGAGGGCCATGGCGATCTTGGTGGCGCTCGCCGTCGCGTGCGTGTAGGCGCCGTGCGCACCCGCCGTCCGCACCGTGAACTCGAGCCACAGCGGGCCCTTCTCGCCGAAGCGCACGCTGAACGGGCTCGACGGCTCGCCGTTCAGCAGCGCGTCGCCGTGCACCTCGGGATGGTGCTCCATGAGATAGCGGGCACCGTAGGGGCCGAACGTCTCCTCGTCGGACACTGCCGTGAGGGTGAGCCGGCCCTTGAGGCGATCCTTGAGGCGCGACAGGTATATGTAGGTCCAGATCGACGCCGAGGTACCGCACTTCATGTCGGCCGCGCCGCGGCCGTAGACCTTGCCGTCGACCAGCTCGCCGCCCCACGGGTCGCGTGTCCATCCGTGGCCGTCGTCGGCGACGGGAAACACGTCGATGTGGCCGTTGAGCACGAGATGCTTGCCGGGCCGGCCGGCCTCGAAGGTCGCGACGATGTTCGGCATCTCGGGATGGGGCGAGATGATGCGATAGTCGAGACCGCGCGCCCGGAGCTCGCCGGTGAGGAAATCGGCCGTCGAGCGCGTGTCGCCCGGCGGGTTCGGGCCCTTGCAGCGCACGAAGGCCCGCAGGAAGGCGATCAGCGTGTCGCGATCCTCGTCGATCCAGGCCTTCAGCTGCTCGCGATCGTTCGTCGCCATCGTCCGTCTCCCTTGCCGCTTCAATCCAGGAACATCACGCTCCAGGAGACTTGTCCCGGCAGCCAGCCAAAACGTCTCGAGTCATATCAAGCATCCGTGTTCATCTGTGTTCATCCGTGGCTAACTCTTTCAGCGCAGCAAACGACGGGTTCGTCGCGCGGCTGCTAAGGCTGCTGCCGGTTTGACGAGCGCTGCAGGAGCTGGGTCAGGCCGAGCAGGAGCACCGAGATCAGGATGAGGAGCGTCGAGATGGCGGCGATGGTCGGGTCGATCTCGTCGCGCAGGGCATTGAACATGCGCCGCGTCAGGGTCGCCTTGTCGCCGCCGGCGATGAACAGCGAGATCACGACCTCGTCGAGCGAGGTGATGAAGGCGAGCAGCGCCGCCGATATCACCGAGGTCTTGATCTGCGGCAAGGTCACCGTGAGGAACGCCCACGGGCGGCTGGCGCCGAGGCTGCGCGCCACCATCTCCTGGTTCATGTCGTAGCTCTTGAAGCTCGAGGCGACCAGGATCACGACCAGCGGGATCGCCATCACCGAGTGCGCCAGCACGATGCCGGTGAGCGTGTTGTTGAGCCCGAGATGGGCATAGAGCAGGAAGATGCCGATCGCGATCAGGATGCCCGGGATGATGAGCGGCAGCATGAAGGTCGCGTAGGCGAGCTGGGTGAAGCGCGAGCGCGAGGCGTGCATGCCGTAGGCGGCGAGCGTCCCGAGCGCGGTCGAGATGACCATCGTCAGGGTCGCCGCGGTGAACGACATCGCCGTCGCGTCGCGCCATTCGATGGCGCCGAGATAGGCCTCGTACCAGCGCGTCGACCAGCCGGGCGGCGGGAACGCGAGATAGCGCGAGTCCGAGAAGCTCAGCGGGATGACGAGCAGGCTCGGCAGCACGAGGAACAGCAGGACGAGCCCGGCCAGACCGTAGAGCCACAGGCGGCGGCCGTGGGTGATCTGCGTCTCCGTCGCCGGCCGCCCGAGCATCTAGCGGCCTCCCACGATGCGGTCGAAGCCGATGAGGCGGCCGACGCCCCACAGGATGGCGAGCGTCATGGCGAGCAGCACGACGCCGAGCGCGCTCGCCGCCCCCCAGTCCGAGTGATAGGTGACGTTGCGCTCGATCTGCATCGACCACATCATCACGCGCCCGCCGCCGAGCAGCGCCGGCGTCACGTAGAAGCCGAGGCACAGCACGAAGACGATGATGATGCCGGCGAACAGGCCAGGCAGCGACAGCGGCACGTAGACGTGCCAGAAGGCGCTCACCGGCGAGGCGCCGAGGTTGGCCGCGGCGCGCATGTAGTCGCGGTCGATCGAGCGCATGGTGGCATAGAGCGGCAGCACCATGAACGGCAGCATGATGTGGACCATGCCGATCGTCGTGCCGGTGAAGTTGTGCATCAGCCGGAGCGGCGCCTCGATCAGGCCCATGTCCTGGAGCCAGCTGTTGACCACGCCGCGCCGCTGCAACAGCACGAGCCACGCGTAGCAGCGCACCAGCAGCGACGTCCAGACCGGGAACAGCACCAGCAGCAGCAGGACCGCCGCGAGGCGCGGGCGCACCTGCGCGATGAGATAGGCGAGCGGATAGCCCAGCGCGATGCAGATGGCGGTGACCAGGAACGACAGCTCGAACGTCGTCTGCAGGGTCAGCGTGTAGGTCGGGTGCAGCAGCCGCTCGTAGTGCTCGAGCGTGAAGCTCTCGCCGCTGCGGAACGAGAGCCAGAAGAGCCAGGCGATCGGCGAGAGCGCGACGGCGCCGATCAGGAGGAGGCCCGGCACGGCGAGCCCCGCCAGCGCCGTCGTCTCGCTGCGCGCGCGCCGGCGGTAGGCGGCCTCGTTCGGCGCTTTCGCCGCCCCATCGGCGGGCCGGCCCCCCTCGTCGCCGAGGCTGGTCACGGTCATGGCAGGCGCTCGCCGGGGACCACCATGGTGTCGCCGGCCGGCAGGCCGAGCCGCACCGGCGTTCCCGGTGCCGGCAAGGCCGGTCCCATGCTCGTCGCCGGCTGGCGGATCGCCACCTCGACGTTGTCGGGCAGATCGACATAGAGCAGCGTGCTCTCGCCCTGGTAGACGATCTCGCGCGCCGTCCCTTCGAACACGTTGAATCCCTCCTCTTCGCCAGTGACGAGCCTGAGCTTCTCGGGGCGCATGACGAGGAACTGCTGGCCGGACGGATGGCGCGGCGGCTCGGCCAGCTGCAATGGCCTGTCGCGGTAGTGCGCGGTGCCGCCGCGCACGGCGACCGCCACCAGGTGCGATTCGCCGATGAACTCGGCGATGAACCGGCTCTCGGGGCGCTCGTAGACGTCGCGCGGCTTGCCGATCTGGTGGAAGCGGCCCCTGTCGATCACCGCGACGCGGTCCGACATGGTGAGCGCCTCGCGCTGGTCGTGCGTGACGTAGACCGTCGTCATGCCGAGGCGCTGGTGGAGGTGGCGGACCTCGATCTGCATCTCCTCCCGGAGCTTCTTGTCGAGCGCCGACAGGGGCTCGTCCATCAGCAGGATGCGCGGCTCGAAGACGATGGCGCGGGCGAGCGCGACGCGCTGGCGCTGGCCGCCCGAGAGCTGGTCGATCTGGCGGGCGCCGAGCTGGCCGAGCTGGACGAGCTCCAGCACCTTCTGCACGCGCTCGGCGATCTCGGCCTTGGCGACCTTGCGCAGCCGCAGGGGATAGCCGACGTTGGCCGCGACATTCATGTGCGGGAACAGGGCATAGTTCTGGAACACCATGCCGACGTCGCGCTTGTGCGGCGGCACCAGCGAGACGTCGCGGTCGCCGAAATGGACCTCGCCGCCGTCCGGCCTGATGAAGCCGGCCAGCACCATGAGCAGCGTCGTCTTGCCGGATCCCGAGGGCCCCAGCAGGGTGATGAACTCGCCGCTCGCGATCTCCAGGCTGACATCGTCGAGGGCGGTGAAGCTGCCGTAGGTCTTGGTGACGTTGCGGATCGAGATCGGCAGCGATATCGCCGAGCCTTTCCCGGCTGCGGCTGTCAAGTCGGCCTACCGGGTGCAGGCGATCTTGCGCGCGCACTCATATTTTCCTCCCCAGCTGCGCTGCTACGGAGTGGACACATCTCGAGTCCCTTCGCCGTGGGACAGGCTGTCCAGCTTGCCCTCATGTTGTCCTCCCTGCGCGCAGCGCGGGGAGGTGCCCCCGGAGGGGGCGGAGGGGTCGAGAGCAACACACGCTTTGCCAGGACGCTCATCATAGTGACGACACTGATTGGCGACTCTTCCCGAGACCCTTGGCTCATGACCCCTCCGCCCCCTCCGGGGGCACCTCCCCGCGCTTCGCGCAGGGAGGACAGCAGGATGCGTGAATTCGGCAGCGCCAGCCGCCCCTCTACCTCTGCAGGAAGGCGTCAAAGCGCTTCACCATCGCGTCCGCGTTGTTGACCCACCACGAATTGTCCTGGACGAAACCCTTCTCGAAGTTCCCCGGCGAGTTCGGCAGGCCGGGCAGCTTCTCCTTCGGGATGACGCCGGTGTCGTAGCTCTTCGAGTTGGACGGTGCGTAGTTGATGTAGTTCGAGATGCGGGCGTTGACCTCGGGTCGCGACATGATCGCGATCGCCTTCAGGGCGAGCTCCCGGTTGGGCGCGCCCTTGGGGATCATCCAGCTGTCGGAGACGAGGATCTGCTGGTTGAAGGTGGTCTTGATCTTGCCGCCCTTGCCCTCGGGCTCGTTCTCGAGCGCCTGGATGCGACCGTTCCACGCCGCCACCATGTCGACCTCGCCGTCCTTCAGCACCTGGGCCGACTGCGCGCCCGAGCTCCACCACACCAGCACGTGCGGCTTCAGCTGCTCGAGCTTCTTGAAGGCGCGGTCGACGTCGAGCGGGTAGAGCTTGTCCATCGGCACGCCGTCGGCGATCAGCGCCATCTCGAGGGCGTAGATGGGATGCTTGCGCACCGAGCGCTGGCCGGGAAAGGTCTTGGTGTCCCAGAAAGCCGCCCAGCCCGGCGGTTCCTTGCCTGGATACGCCTTGTCGCGCCAGCCGATGGCGACAGAGTAGACGATCTGCGGGGCGCAATGCTCCGAACGGCCGAGCGTCGTCGGGATGTCGGTCAGCGCCTTCATGGTCTCGGCGTCGAACTTCTCGAGACGGCCTTCCTTCTCCAGCAGCGCGCAGCTGTAGGCGCCCTGCGTCGTGAGGTCCCAGGTCGGCTTCCCGGAGGCGACCTGCGTGCGCACGTCGGCGATGCCCGAGGTGTTGTCCTCCTTGATGACGACGTTCAGCTCCTTCTCGACGATGCCGAACCACGCCTCCTTCTGGGCCTTCTGGAAGGCGCCGCCCCATGACGAGATGGTCAGCGTCTTCTTGTCCTGCCCCGCCGCTTGCGGTGCCGCAAGCAACAGCGCCGTGCATACGAGCGAGACTGCACCACCGTACTTCCTGATCATCGCGACACCCCCATTGCGAGTTCGATTGGCCAATGCATTTCGCGGCACCGCCGGCCAGCCGTCAAGGCATTACGGTGACGCCGATTTGCGCAGGACGTGACCGATGAATAGGCTCGGTGCCAGCCTGGAGGGAGGGGACCATGGCGCTGCACTTCGAGCGTGCGGAATTCGAAAGCCGCATCGTCGCGGCGCGCAAGGCGCTCGCCGCCGACGGCCTGGACGCGCTCCTGCTGTTCGCGCAGGAGAGCCTCTACTATCTCACCGGCTTCGACACGAGCGGCTTCGTCTTCTTCCAGTGCGCCGTGCTGACCCGGGACGAAGGGCCGATCACGCTGCTGACGCGGCGGCCCGATCTCGAGCAGGCGCGCCGCACCTCGATCCTCTCGGACATTCGCCTGTGGTACGACGCGGAAGGCAGCGACCCGAGTCGCGAGCTTGCCGAGATCCTGGCCGAGAAGGGGTTGAAGGGCGCCCGTGTCGGCATCGAGCTGCGCACCTTCGGGCTGACCGCCGACAAGCACGAGCTGGTGCGTCTGCGCCTGGCGGACTGGTGCGAGCTGGTCGACGCCTCCCATGTCGTGCGGACCTTGCGGCTGGTGAAATCGCCGGCCGAGATCGCTTACGTGCGCCGGGCGGCGGAGCTCGCCGACCAGTCGCTCGAGGCGATGCTGGCGACGGCGCGGCCGGGCGCCTTCGAAGGCGACATCGCGGCAGCCGGCTCGGTGCCGATCCTGGCCGGCGGCGGCGATCCGCCGCCCTCCGGCCCGGTGCTCGGCTCCGGGGACCGCGCGCTCCTCATCCGCAGCGCCACCGGCTTTCGCCATCTCGACCCGGTCGACCAGCTGACCCTCGAGTTCGCCGGCAGCTACCGGCACTACTGCGCCTGCCTGATGCGCACCGTCGCCATCGGCAAGGGCAACCGGGACCAGCGTGCGATGTTCGACGTGACGCGCGAGGCGCTCGCGGCGATGACGGCGGCGGCCCGGCCCGGCCGTCCCCTCGGCGAGATCGACGACGCCCACCGCCAGGTCTACGACGCTGCCGGCTATGGCCATGCACGCATGTCGGCCTGCGGATACTCGCTCGGAGCGCTCTATCGTCCGACCTGGATGGACGTCCCGCCGATGCTCTATTCCGGCAACGCGATGCCCGCCGCCCCCGGCATGGTCCTGTTCCTGCACGCGATCCTGATCGACGCGGCGAAGAACCTCGCCATGTCGCTCGGCCACACGATCGTGCTGACGCCCACGGGCGCCGAGGTGCTCAGTCGGATCACGCCGGAGTACATTGTGTGCCAATGACTTCCTTCCCCCGCCTCTTCTCCCCGATCCGGCTGCGCAACACGGAGATTCGCAATCGCATCCTGTCGACCGGGCACCAGACCTATCTCGCCAAGGGCGGGCTGCCGGGAGAGGACTTCGTCGCCTATCACGAGGCGCGGGCCAGGGGCGGCGCCGGCCTGATCATCACGGAAGCCGCCCGCTTCCATGCCACGGGCTTCACCGACAGCCCCGAGCTGATCGTCGCCAGCGACGATTGCATTCCGGGTCTCAAGAATCTCGCCGACAGCGTTCACCGCCATGGCGCCAGGATCTTCGGCCAGCTCTCGCATTCCGGGCGGGTGACGAAGCGGATGTCCGGCGGCCTGCGCGGCGTCGCTTACGCGCCGTCGGTCGTCCCCGACCAGCGCTTCCACACCATGCCGCGTGCCATGCCGGTGGCGCTGATCGAGGAGCTCGTCGAAGAGGCCGGCAAGGCCGCGCGGCGCTTCGGCGAGGCGGGCTTCGACGGCATCGAGCTGCTGGCGAGCCACGGGCTGCTGATCTCCGACTTCCTCAATCCGCGCAACAACCGGCGCACCGATGCCTACGGCGGCAGCTTCGAGAACCGGCTGCGCTTCCTCACCGACCTTCTGGCCGTCGTCCGCGCTGGCCTGGGCGACGGTCCCGTGATCGGCATGCGCATCTCCGCCGAGGAGATCGAGCCCGGCGGGCTGGAGAAGGACGAGGTGATCGCCATCTGCCAGGCGCTGAAGGCCAAGCGGGCGATCGACTACGTCAACACCACCCTGGGCTCGATGCAGGGCCTCGGCGGCTCCGTGCACGTCGTCCCGCCGATGGAGATCGAGCACGCCTACGTGGCCCCGAGGGCCGGCACCCTGCGCGCCGCCGTCGGCCTGCCCGTGTTCGTCGCCGGCCGCATCAACCAGCCGCAGATCGCCGAAGCCGTGCTCGCCGCCGGGCAGGCCGACATGTGCGGCATGACGCGAGCGATGATCTCGGACCCCGAGATGCCCGACAAGGCGCGCACGGGCCGCCTCGACGACATCCGCGCCTGCATCGCCTGCAACCAGGCCTGCATCGGGCACTATCACATGGGCGTCGGCATCTCCTGCATCCAGAACCCGGTGACCGGGCGCGAGCGCCGGCTGGGCAGCACGGCAAAGTCTGTCACGCCGCGCCGTATCCTCGTTGCCGGCGGCGGGCCGGCAGGCATGAAGGCGGCGCTGACGGCGGCCGAGCGCGGCCATCGCGTCACGCTGCACGAGGCCGGCCGCCGGCTCGGCGGCCAGGTGCTGCTGGCCCAGCTGTTGCCGGAGCGCGCCGAGTTCGGCGGGCTGGTCACCAACCTGCAGCACGAGCTGGCACGCGCCGGCGTCGAGGTGAAGCTGAACGCGCCGGTTTCGGCCGAGACGGTCCGGCACGAGCGGCCCGATGCCGTGATCGTCGCCACCGGCGGCCTGCCCTACCGCCCCGAGATCGAGGGCGCTGAGGACGCGCACGTGCTCGATGCCTGGGCCGTGCTCGAAGGCCGCGCCAATCCGGGTGGGCGCGTGCTGGTCGCCGACTGGCGCTGCGACTGGGTCGGCATGGGCGTGGCCGAGAAGCTCGCACGCGAGGGCCGGCATGTGCGGCTGGCCATCACCGGCACCAATGTCGGGCAGAATCTGCAGCAGTATCTACGCGATCATTGGGCGGGCAAGCTGCACAGGCTCGGCGTCGTGGTGATCCCCTACGCGCGGCTTTTCGGCGTCGATGCCGACACCGCCTACATGACGCACCTCGTCACCAACGAGCCGATCATCGCCAGCGAGGTCGAGACGGTGGTGCTCGCCCTCGGCCATCGGCCGGATACGTCGCTCGAGGAGGAACTCGCGCCGCTCGGCATACCGCTGCACCTCGCCGGCGACTGCCTGGCGCCGCGCTCGGCCGAGGAGGCCGTCTACGAGGGCATGATGGCGGGGCTGGCGGTGTGAGAGAGGGCCTGTTCCTCACCTCCGGGGTACGTGCATGCGCCCGAATTGCCTCGCTCTGGCAAAGCACTCATCAGCCTGCTGCCGGCCGAGTGCCGTGACCACGGACCGCGCCTGGAGCAGGTCCACGGTCCACCAGGCTCGAACCTGGGGGAACCGCTCACGCGCGATCCGCCGTGCCTTTCGGTCATCCATCACCAGGTCGAGCCCGCGCGATGCCGCGACGGCGATGCACGCCGCTTCGCCATCTCCCAGCGCGTCGACTGCCGGTGCTCCGACAATGTCGAGAAACAACCCCAGCTCGGCTTTCTCGAGCGCGACGATCGATACACTCGGCATCTTGCGCAGAGGGTGAGCGATGGCCTCGAGAGTTTCACCAGTGATGGGGTGACGCCTTGTCTCCGCGATGACCTGCTCCGGTGCATGGCACGGGATCACCAGTGCGTCGAGTATCGGCTCGATCATTTCGGTCGCCAGCAGATTGATCCAGGGGCTCGTGTCGAGCACGAGACCGCTGCTCGCGGCCGGATCAGGCATGCAGGGACAGGGCCTCTTCGGTTTCGAAGGGCTCCAGCGCCTCCCTCAACTCCAACCTGTCCACGGCCAACAGGTCACACAGCTGTCCTGCCGACAGCAATTCACGTTCGAGGGCGATCGATGCCAGATAGGCGAGCCGAGGCTGTATGCGCGGCGGCTTGGGATGAACGGCGACCTCGCCGATGGCCCTGCGTTCCAGGTCGCTGGCAAAGCCCCGATCCCTGATCGAGTCCCACGTCCCTTGGGGCAACAGTGCGAGATCCTCGAGCCGTCGGCACATGGCTTCGGACGCAACGCCGAACTGATGGGCCAGGAGGATCAGTTGTCGGACGTTGAAGCGATCTTGGGAGCCGACGAGCTGATCGAAGCGCGCCCGCACGCCCGGCGCCGGCATCAAGAGAGCCGGTCCGAAACGCCTGGCAAAGCGCTCTTCGATCGAGAGAGAGACTTCCTGCTCCTCGAGGATGTCGGCATGCGACCGATCGGACACGAAATGCCCAGTTTCATGGGCCGCAGTCTGGACCCGACGCTTCCAGTGATGGTTGGCGTTGATCAGGATGCACGCGCCGATCACCGGATCGTAGGCGTAGAGACCGGCGATTTGCGACGGAAGCGGTCGAAAGAAGAGTCGCACGCCGAGCTCGACTTCCAGGATGCCGATGAGATCGGGTATCGGGGCCAGACCGACCCCGAGCCGCGCCCGAAGCCCGTTGGCAGCGTCCTCGGCCTGTTGGTCGACGTCTCTCGGGTTGATGCGGATCGGCGGCGGATAGTCGGTTCGCAACGGCTCGTCGAGCAGTCGCTCGAGCTGCACGGCGCCCGTCGCGAGACGGTTCAGCAGGGCCAGGGCATCTGTCGCGGCCCGGGAGGCCTCGCGCCCCTCCGCGCGCCGAAACTTGGCCGAGAGATCGACGTGGACTGAATCGGGCGAGGTGAGCTTGCCGACGCTCACACCATAGAGATGCGCCATGCCCAACAGCTCTTCCGGACGGACAGGCCGCTGACCTTTTTCTATCGCAACAAGGGTCGTTCGGGACATCCCTAGTGAGACTGCCGCCGTATCCTGGGTGAGATTGACGCCTGAACGCGCGGCCCGGAGCCGTTCGCCCAAGTCAGCGGGAGGCGTCCCCCTCCTGGTCACAGCTGACCTACGATTTGTCGAACCCAGGATTGCTGCGGCAGGGAATCAACAAAGGCGTTCCACTCGAACTGATGCCGTTGAAGCGATCGCGTCAGGCCAGCTCGCGCTTTCTTCGGGTGATCCGGGTCAATCAACCGGGCTTCGCGATCTACCGCAGATCCGCCCACGGGCAAGCGGGTCAAGCTCGCGAACTCCGGCATCGCGGCGATGGCTCTGACTGCGACCGCACGCTCTCCCCGAGTCATCGATTGATCTCCCCCATCTTGCCTACGGACCTAGTCGTCCATTGCACAAACATCGAATGCATTGGTTCCACGATCTAGTGAAAGACAGGCAGCGTTGGCAGACACCGTGCGCAGCAAACAGCCTCCACATACACCGCACCCATGATGACCATACGGTCCAACGGGCCGGGTGACGCACGAATGGTAGACACGCGGGACCAATCGCACCTTGACCGTTCTCACCGATGACAACGGATTCCGCCCGCGTGGTACCGCGCTGTACTCGATGAGCCGGCGTCGAAAACCTGGCGAGATTTTGTTTGTTAGCGACGGACGTGAAAAGCTGCACTGCCTGCTCGCACATGCGGTCAGGACGGGCGCGATCGGCATCGCGCTCGGCCATTCGGCAGAGTTTCCGAACAGGACGTGCAAGGGACGTTCCTCGATAGCGGTCATCGCGCATGCTCGTTGAGATGGGCCGTCTGTAAGACATTGTCAAGAATTTCAGTCTAAAATGTCTGACATTGTCAATTTGCTCCTCTTCCTTGACAGATCGAGATCTGTGTTCTGTATGCAGACCATGCGACCGATCATGCCCGAAGCTGATCTCAGCGAGAAAATCCACGACTCCGTCCTCGAGGCCATCTGCTCCGGCGAGCTGAAGGCCGGGGTGCGCATCACCCAGGAGGAGCTGGCCCAGAAGTTCGGCGTGTCGCGCCAGCCGGTGCTGCAGGCGATGATGCTGCTGCGGCGCGAGGGCTTTCTCATCGATGCCGGGCGCAAGGGCGTCTGCGTGGCGCCGCTCGACGTCCAGCATGCGCGCAATCTCTATATCGTGCGCGGCGCCCTCGACGGCGCGGCGGCGCGGCTCGCGGCGGCCAACTACACGCCGCACCTTCGGCAACGCGGCCGCGACCTGCTCGATGTCGGCCGGCGCGCGGTGGCAAACGGTCACGTGCCGGCGGTGATCGAGGCCGACATCGATTTCCACCTGTTCATCTACGAGGCCTCGGGCAACCCGCTGATCGGCGAGACCGCCCATCCGCACTGGCAGCATCTCCGGCGCGTGATGGCGGCAGCGCTGAGCGAGGCCGACCTCCGGGTCAGCGTGTGGGACGAGCACGAAGGCATCCTGCGCGCGCTCGAGGCTGGCCAGATCGCCGAGGCCGAGGCGCTGTGCCGCGGCCATGCCGAGCAGATGGCCGACGTTCTCACCGGTCGCCTGAAGGTCGTGATCTCGCGCGCCGCCTGAGCGCGCCCACAACAGCAGAGGAGGAGCGCCATGAAGCTCGCCGCCGAGCAGCTCGCCCAGTTCGACGAGCAAGGCTACCTGTTCTTTCCCGACTACTTCTCGCCCGAGGAAACCCGGATCCTGAAAGCGTCGGTGCCCGAGGTGTTCGCCCAGCGCCGCCCGGAGAACGTCCGCGAGAAGACCGGCGACGTCGTGCGCACCGCTTTTGCCGTGCACACCTGGCACCCCGTGTTCGAGGCGCTGGTCCATCACCCGCGCTTCGTCGAGCCGGCCGAGCAGCTGCTCGGCGACAGGACCTACATCCACCAGTTCAAGATCAACGGGAAGGCCGCCTTCGACGGAGACGTCTGGCAGTGGCACCAGGACTACGGCACCTGGAAAGCCGACGACGACATGCCGGAGGCGCGCGCCATGAACCTCGCCGTGTTCATCGACGAGGTGAACGAGTTCAACGGCCCGCTGTGGTTCATCCCGAAGAGCCACAAGAAGGGTGCGATCGAGGCCAGCCACGACCTCACCACGACATCGTACCCGCTGTGGGTGATCGACAACGACACCATCGCCAAGCTGGTCGACCAGGGCGGCATCGTGGCGCCCAAGGGCGGGCCGGGCTCGGCGATCTTCTTCCACGGCACGCTGGTGCACGGCAGCCCGCCCAACATGTCGCCGTGGGACCGCCAGATCATCTACGTCACCTACAACGCCGTCTCCAATGCCATCCGCCGCTTCAAGCGGCCCGACTACATCGCCCACCGCGACTTCACGCCGATCGATGCCTGGGAGGACGATGCCGTGGCGCGCGCCGTCCGGCGCAAGGCGGCGGCGGAGTAACGGCGCCTCGAAGACCTCCGGGCCGCGAAGTCATGGCCGGGGGCGCGCCACTCCAGTGGCGCGATCATCGTCGATCCCATAGAAGACGCGCCACTGGAGTGGCGCGCCCCCGGCGCATAGTCACAGGAGGAATCCCATGAGTCTCCATCGCATGCTGCTGGCGCGCGCGGCCGAAGCGAACCCCTTGCGCATCGGGTTGATCGGCGCCGGCAAGTTCGGCGCCATGTACCTGTCGCAGATCCCGACCACGCCCGGCATCCATCTGCTGGGCATCGCCGATCTGTCGCCGCCCCGGGCGCGCGAGAACCTGGCGCGGCTGGGCTGGAAGCCCGAGGTGACGGCGGCCGGCTCGTTCGCCGAGGCACGGCACCATGGCAACACCTTCCTGACGGACGATTGGCGCGCCCTGGTGAGCCACCGCGAGATCGACATCGTGGTCGAGGCAACCGGCGATCCGATCGCCGCGGTCGAGCATGCGCTGGAAGCCTTCCGCAACGGCAAGAGCGTGGTCATGGTGACGGTCGAGGCCGACGCGTTCTGCGGCCCGCTGCTCGCCAAGCGTGCCGCCGAAGCCGGGGTGATCTACAGCCTGGCCTACGGCGACCAGCCGGCGCTGATCTGCGAGCTGGTCGACTGGGCGCGCACCTCGGGCTTCGAGGTCACCGCCGCCGGGCGCGGCCACAAGTGGCTGCCGCACTACGCGCAGTCGACGCCCGAGACGGTGTGGAAGTACTGGGGCCTCAACGAGGAGCAGGCCAGGCGCGGTGGCTTGAACCCCAAGATGTTCAACTCCTTCCTCGACGGCTCCAAGCCCGCCATCGAGAGCACGGCGGTCGCCAATGCCACCGGGCTGACGCCGGCACCCGACGGTCTCGCCTTCCCGCCCTGCGCGGTCGAGGACCTGCCGTTCGTCATGCGTCCGGCCTCCGAGGGCGGCCAGCTGCATCACAAGGGCCAGGTCGAGTGCGCGAGCTCGCTCGAGCGCGACGGCCGCGCCATCCCCTACGAGATTCGCAAGGGCGTATGGGTCGTGTTCGAGGCGGCGACCGAGTACCAAAAGAACTGCTTCGAGGAGTACATGCTGTGCACCGACCCGAGCGGACGGTACTCGGTGATGTACAAGCGCTGGCACCTGATCGGGCTCGAGGTCGGCATGTCGGTCGCCTCGGTCGGCCTGCGCAAGGAGCCGACCGGCTGCCCCATCGGCTTCCACGCCGACGTCATCGCCACCGCCAAGCGCGACCTCAAGGCGGGCGAGATGCTCGACGGCGAGGGTGGCTACACCGTCTACGGCAAGCTGTTCCCGGCCGGCAAGTCGACCGGGCTCGGCAGCCTGCCGCTCGGCCTCGCCCACAACGTCAAGCTCCTGAAGCCGATCAAGGCCGGCCAGTCGCTGACCTACGCCGACGTGGCGATGGACGAGACGCTGACGGCAGTGAAGCTGCGGCGGGAGATGGAGCGCGCTTTTGCGCCGGCGGAGAGGATCGCGGCGCAGTAGGGGCGGGCTGCTCGCAGGTTCAAATCCCTGCGCAGCCCGTGGATCCTGCCCGTGTAGGCTTGGCAGAATTCCTTGCAGACTTCTTCGTCCATCAAATGCGCCCTCAGGGCATCGAGGATCATGGCCTCCCGCTCGACACGCGCGATCGTGCGCCTGTTGGTCGGTCAGGGCGAAGGGGGAGAGGCGCTCCCAAAATGGCGTCGACCGAGCACCTGCACGCGTTTGGAACGATGCAGCGCGACAACAGCGCTTCCCCTAGACAATGAGCCATCGTCCTTGAGGCGCTGCGGCCGGATGTGGAGCGTATCGGGGCGAAGATCATCGGTGGCCTTTTCTTTCTCTGCGCAGAGCCGCCTTCCGCAGCCGATCGGTCGAGGAAATCGACCATCATGGCGGCGGCCGACTACCTCTGCCATAGACCAGATTCAAGGCCGTCCGCCGTCGATCTCGTGCACCTGCCCGGTCACGTAGGCGTTGCTCATGAGATAGAGCGCCGCCTCGGCGATGTCCTCCGGCGTCCCTACCCGGCCGACCAGCGATGTCGTGGCATAGTCGGCATACATGCGTTCGCGCGCCTCCTCGCTCAACCCGTCATAGGCGGGCGTGCGCACCAGCCCTGCGGCGATGACGTTCACGCGCCTGGGCGCGATCTCCCTGGCCAGCTGGCGGGCGAAGGCCTCGACGGCGCCGTTGGTGGCGCCGATCGCCGTGTGATTGGGCAGCAGCTTGCGCGCGCCGGCGGCGCCGCTGAACAGGACGATCGAGCCGCGCGGCGCGAGCCTTCGCTGGCCGTGCTTGGCGACCACGAACGGACCCCAGAACTTGGTTTCCATGAACGCCCGGGCAGCCGCAATCGACATGCCTGCGAGCGTGTCGATGGCGCCGGTGACGACGGAGGAGGCGTGCGCCGTCACCACGAGGTGATCGATCGGGTGGTCCATCGAGTCGAAGAAGGCTGCGACGGCGCGCTCGTCGGTGATGTCGAGCCGATGCGGCGTGGCCGCGCCGCCGGCCTGGGCCGCCGCGCGCGCGAGCCTGGCTTCGTCGCGTGCGGCGATCATCACGCGCGCGCCCGCGGCGACCGCCGCCCGCGCAATCGCCAGACCCATGCCCGAGCTGCCGCCAATGACGAGGATGCGTTGATCTGCGAGCACGGTCTCGGTGGCTCCTTGGATGCAAAAGCGCTTGCAGCCTAACGAGGCATTTGTTATGCGGTCAATATCAATTAGACAGGATCGACGAATCCTGCACTCCGGGAGGGCTGGCAATGCGTGCTACCCGTCGCCATGTCGTGTCGAGCCTGCTCGCTGCTGCCGTGGTGCCCCCGGCGCTGGCGCAAGGCTTCCCCACGCGGCCGCTGACCTTGATCGTGCCCTTCCCCGGAGGCGGCTCGACCGATGTCATGAACCGCATGCTGGCCGAGAAGCTCAAGGAGCTGCTCGGCCAACCGGTCGTGCTGGACTTCAAGCCCGGTGCCGGCGGCAATATCGGGACGGAGATGGCGGCGCGCGCAGCGCCCGACGGCTACACTTTGGTGTTCGTGGCCATGCCGCAGATCATCAGCCGCAGCGTCTATCCCAAGCTCGGCTACGACCTGCTGAAGGACTTCGAGGCGGTGGGCACGTTCCTGGAGACGTCACCGGTGCTGGTCGTCAATCCCGCGCTCGGCGTGAAGTCGGTGCGCGAGCTGATCGCAGCCGCCAAGGCACAGCCCGGCAAGATCGAGTACGGCACCGGCGGCAACGGCACGTCCGCTCATCTGCTGGGCGAGCTTCTGAAGCGCGACACCGGCACCGATCTCCTGCACGTGCCCTACAAGGGCGCTGCGGCGGCAGTGACCGATCTCGTCGGCGGCCAGATCAAGGTGATGTTCGAGACGCCGCCGAGCATCGTCGGCCACGTCAAGAGCGGGACCCTGGTGCCGCTCGCCGTGATGGGGCCCAAGCGCCTGGCGGCGCTCCCGGACGTGCCGACGATCGCCGAAGCCGGCTATCCAGGCCTCGAGCTGGTGCAGTTCGCCACCCTGCTGACGCCGGCCGGCGCTCCCAAGCCGGCGATCGATGCGCTGGCGGCGGCGCTCGCCAGGATCGTGGCCATGCCGGATGTGCGCGAGCGCTGGGCGGCGATCGGCGCCGAGCCGGTGTCGATGTCTCCGGCAGCGTCGATGGCCCGCATCACCGCCGAGGCCGAGCGCCTGGGCGCCATCGTCGCCGCCGCCAAGATCAAGGTCGATTGAGATGGATCCGGCCAGGCGTCACGAGGGCCGCGTGCCGGACTCGTCCGCGTGACGCGCCTGCCGGTCGCAGGGCCGCCCGAGGCGGCAGGCGGCGATACGTGAACCACCTCGTCGTTCTCGCCCATCCGCGCGACGGCAGCTTCACGCGCGAGGTTTGCCGCATCTACATCGAGGAGCTCGAGGCGCGCGGGCACGACGTGGTGCTGCGCGATCTCTACGCCATGAGCTTCAACCCCGTGGCCACCGTGGACGACATCACCGGCAACCGGACGGGGCGGGTGCCGGCCGACATCGAGGTCGAGCAAGATCACCTCGTGTGGGCCGACGTGATCGCCTTCATCCACCCGATCTGGTGGATCGACCGGCCGGCGATCCTCAAGGGCTACATCGATCGTGTCTTCGCCATCGGCTTCGCCTATGGCCACGGGCCGAACGGGCCGGTCGGCATTCTGAAGGGAAAGCAGGCCATCCTCTTCACCAGCGCCGGCTCGACTCAGGAGCATTTCGACCAGAGCGGCAAGATGCAGGCCGTCCGCGTGGCGCAGGATCTCGGCACGATGGAGTTCTGCGGCATCCGCATGATCGAGCATGTGCACTTCTCGCCGGTCGGCAGCCGCAGCACGCCGGAGATGGTCGAGGGCTACAAGCAAAGGGTCCGCGACGTGGTGCGGGCGCGCTTCTAGCGGCCCGCTCCCTCGACATCGACCACGATCTTGCCGTTCTGACGCCCGCTCTCGATGTAGCGGTGAGCCTCGACGATCTGGTCCAGGGCGAAAACGCGGTCGATCACCGGGCGCAGCGCGCCGCTTGCCAAGCGGCTGCCGATCCAGTCGACCGCGCGCGCGAGGCGCGCCGGATCGAGGGTGATCTCCCACAGCGTGTAGCCGCGGATCGCGAGGCCCTTGCGCAGCACGTCGAGCAGCGGGAACGGCGTCGGCTCGCGCGAAAGCTGGCCATACTCGACGATCGAGGCCGCCGTTCCTGCGGCCTGGGCAAGGGCCGCCAGACCGGGTCCGGCGACAGGATCGAGGGCGAGCCTGAATCCCCTGCCGCCCGTGATGGCGGCGACGCGCGAGACCAGATCCTCCTCGCTGGCGACAATCACGTGGTCGGCGCCGCCAGCTCGCAGCGCTTCGACCTTTGCCGGCGAACGCGTCACGGCCACGACCTCGCAGCCCAGCAGCTTCGCCATCTGGATCGCGCCCCTGCCGACGCTCGAGCTCGCGGCCGTCACCAGCACGCAGTCTCCGGGCCCCAGCGCGCCGTGCTCGACCAACGGACCGTAGGCCGTCAGGTACTGCTGCCACACCGCGGCACCCTCGACGTGGGACAGGGCGGCCGGCATCGGTACCAGGGCGGCGGCCGGCACGATGGCCCATTCGCCGTAGACGCCGCCGCGCTGGATATCGAAGCTCGGAACGGTCGAGACCTCGTCGCCCGGCCGAACGGACCGGACACCGTCGCCGACCGCCTCGACAAGGCCGCTGCACTCGCGCCCCAGCCGCGTCGGGAAGGTCGTATCGCGCATCGGATACTCGCCGCGCCGATACTGCGCCTCCGAGTTGTTGAGCCCGATCGCCCGAACGGCCAAGCGTACCTCGCCGGGACGCGGCGCTTCGCGCGGCACGGTCTCGAGACGCAGCACCTCGGGACCACCCACCTCGTACAGGCGCACGATGCGCTCGCCCATGTCTCAACTCCGCTCTACCCAGCGGCCGATTGTGACAGCAGCGCGGGTGGTGGCTATAACCGCCGCGTGTCCCAGTCCACCAAGCTCGTCTCGGCGGCCTACATCCTGGCCTACGTCGCCAGGCATGAACCAGAGCAGGTCACCACGGAATCGATCGCGCGTGTCCTGAAGGACCACCCCGCCCGCGTGCGCCAGATCGTGTCGGCGCTGGTCAAGGCGGGCCTGTTGAATTCGGCCCGCGGCGCAACGGGCGGCATCACGCTCGCCAGGCCTGCTTCCAGGATAGACTTCCGCGAGATCTACGAAGCGCTCGGCGAGAGATCGCCCCTGTCGCTCTCGATGCGCGACGACGACCCCGGCCGGCACTATCAGTGCAACGTGCATCCCGTCGTCTCCCGGCTGTTCCGCGACATCGAGACCGAGACCTTGTCCAGGCTGGGCGGGCTGACGCTCGACAAGGTGATCAACCGGCGGCCGTAGGTTGGATGTTCCAGTCGTAGGGGAACGGCATGGTGCCGTGCTTCAGGACGATGGGCACGGCATAGCGCGGCACGACGGCGCTGGCATCGACGTCGATGATGCAGAGCCTGCCGGAGGCGAACGCGTCCGCCACCGCCGGCTTGAGCTCGCTGGCACTCGAGACCTTGTACACCTTTGCGCGCAGAGCCTCGCCGATGAGACCCAGGTCGGGGTTCCACGGCTCGCCGGTCTTCTCGATGCGATAGTGATCGCCGACACCGCGCCCGAAACGGGCCTTGGCGCCCTCGACCTCGGCCTGGATGGTCTTGTTGTCGAGCACGATCACCACGCCCGGGACGCCGTATTCGGTGGCGGTCGCGAGCGACAGGCCGGTGTGGATGAACGACTGGTCGCCTACCCAGACGAGCACCGGATGCTGCCGCCGCTCCAGGCCGGCGCCGACGACGCCCGGGGGCCCAAATCCCATCTGGCCGAACTGCTGGTTGTTGGTCGCGAACCACGGGTGCTTCAGGGTGAAGAACGCAGGCAGGAAATTCATGATGAAGCCGGTGTCGCAGACCACCGAAGCCTGCGGCGCGACTTCGTTCATCACGTCGGAAACGTCCTTGACGATGCGGGCGTAGTGCAGCGGCGCGATGTCGGACTCGACGAGAGGCCTGATCTCCTCGTGCCAGGCGCGCCGCCAGGCGGCGATCGACTCCAGCCATGCTCGGGTCCGCCCGGGCGGCGCGCCCCTGCTCTTCCAGGTTTCATTCAGCGCCGTCAGGAACTTGCCGGCGTCGCTGACGATGCCGACGTCGACCGGATAGACTCGCCCCAGCTCACCGGGATCGATGTCGACGTGGACGAGCTTCTGGCCCTTGCCGAAAGTGTAGAATGACCAGCCCGCCGTATTGAGGTCGTTGAACCGCGCGCCGATGTTGACTACGACGTCCGCCTCGACGGCGGCCCGGACGCCGTGACCCGTGCCACAGCGGTCGACCACGCCCAGCGACAGAGGATGGTCCTCGGGCAGGGCGCCCTTGGCGCCGAAGTTGGTCGCGACCGGAACCTGCGCCGCGTCGGCGAAGGTCCTGAGCTCCTGCCAGGCGCGCGCATTGTTGACGCCGGTGCCGACCCAGACGAACGGCCGCTCGGCGGCAGCGATCAGGTCGACCGCCTGCGCGATGGCGTCCTTGTCGGGGCCCGGATTGTGGATGTTGGTCAACCATCCGGCCAGGTTGGGCAGGTCGATGTCGACCGGGGTGTTCTGGACGTCGAGCGGCATGTAGACGACGACCGGCCCGGGACGTCCCGTGATGGCGATCTTGTAGGCCCGCATGGCCGACTGAAGCGCGGTGTCGGGCCGGATGGTCATCACCGCGTGCTTGGTGATCGGCCGGAACAGCTGGAGGAACTCGTCCTCGCCGTAGCGATAGACTTCCTGGATGCCGCCTCGTCCCAGCCACTTGGTAGGGCCGCCGGCCATCAGGCAGAACATCGGCGTCGAATCGTAGAACGCCTCGGCGATGCCCGGGATGGTGTTGAAATTGCCGGGGCCGACGGTGGTGCACGTCACCGGGATGGGAAGCGACCGGCGCATCCGCCATTCGATGTCGGCCATGTGGATGGCGTGCACCTCGTGGCGGGTCCGAATGCCCGGGATCTTCGCGTCGTGCTCCAGGGCATCGAGCAGTCCCCAGTTGGCGTGCCCGTTGTAGAGGTAGTAGCGGCGGGTCCCGACGGCCTTCAGGAAATGGGCGATAGCCTGCGCCGCAGTCATCCTGGCCATGACGGTTCCCTTTCTGGGACGTTTCCTCACGAAGTATTGTTATCGAATGTATAACATTTTGCAAGCGGCAGCCTGCCCGAGGAGACGACACCTTATGTCCCTCGCCGCCCGCCCATCATGTTGTCCTCCCTGCGCGAAGCGCGGGGAGGAAAATACGACGTGTTGAATTCAGCAGCGCTTACGCGGGCGGAGAGGACGCGATGAGCGACCTCTCTCTCCGGATCAGGCCGCCTTCATGACCCCGGCGAGAGTCGTGTAGGCCTCTGTCCACGCCACCTTCACGTCGGGCGTGAAATCGCTGCCGAGGCCCTGCTCCGGGGTCCACAGCAGGGCGGCGCCGACAGGGGTGTAGTGATCGTCGCTGACGCCGTAGCCCTTGTGGCGGCGGCCGAGATCCTGGACCGCCGGCACGATCGTATCGAGCTTGTCGAGGCTGTTGACCGCGGTCGCCAGCATGCCGATCAGCTTCTTCTTCTGCTCGGCGAGATCGTCGGGAAACATCGGCCGCACCGTGGGCGCGATCTCGAACAGGCGGTCGTAGAACAGGTCGGCGGCGGTGCCGGCGATCGGCACGACCTTCCTGAAGCTCGATTGCACGAGCTCGATCTGCTGCGGCGTCACGATGCTCTCCCCCGTCTGTTGCGCTGCGGGGGATGCCGCAACATCCATGCCAGGGGTCGGTGCCAGCGGTCGGGGGCCGGCGACGGTCAGGCGGCCGGCGCGGTCTCCTTGGGCTTGGCCGCGGGCTTGCCTTCGGCGGCGTCGCGCTCCTTCTCCTTCCGGGCCTTGAGGAGCTTGCGCAGGATCATGTTGCGCTTCAGCGCGGAGATGTGATCGATGAACAGGATGCCGTCGAGATGGTCGATCTCGTGCTGCACGCAGGTCGACAGCAGGCCCTCGCAGGCCATCTCCTGCTGCACCCCGTCGCGGTCGAGATAGCGCACGCGCACCTTGGCCGGGCGCACCACGTCCGAGTAGTGCTCGGGCACCGACAGGCAGCCTTCCTCGTAGCTCACGTCGTCGTCGGAGGCCTCGACGATCTCGGGGTTGGCCATGAACAGCGGGCCGGTCTTGACGTCCTCGCGATCGATGTCGAGCACGATCACCCGCTTCAGCACGCCGACCTGCGGCGCCGCCAGGCCGATGCCCGGCGCGGCGTACATCGTCTCCAGCATGTCGTCCATCAGGCGACGCAGCTCGTCGTCCACCGCCGCGACGGGCAGAGACTTCTTCTTGAGGCGCGGGTCGGGCGCGGTGAGGATGGGCAGGGAGGCCATGGCGTCTAAATATGCAGCAAAAACAGGCGTTTCAACCCCGGCCGCGCTTGACCATGGTACCCACGCCCGATTCGGTGAAGACTTCGAGCAGCAAGCTGTGCGGCACCCTTCCGTCCATGATGACCGCGGCCTCGACCCCCGAGTTCACGGCATCGATGCAATTCTCGACCTTGGGAATCATGCCGCCCGATATCGTGCCGTCGGCGATCAGGGCGCGGGCCTGCTCGACCGTCATGTCCTGGATCAGCTGGCCGTTCTTGTCGAGCACGCCGGGCACGTCGGTCAGGAACAGCAGGCGCTTGGCCTTCATGGCGCCGGCAATGGCGCCGGCCGAGGTGTCCGCATTGATGTTGTAGGTGAGCTCGTCGTCGACGCCGAAGCCGATCGGCGCCACTACCGGGATGACGTCGGCCTTGCGCAGCTGCTCGAGCACCATGACGTTGATCTTGGCCGGCTCGCCGACCTGCTTTAGGTCGACCTTCAGGAGCTCGCCCGTCTTGGGATCGCGCATCTCGGTGACCTTGCGAGCCAGGATCAGGTTGCCGTCCTTGCCGCAGATGCCGACGGCGATGCCGCCGCACTCGTTGATGTCGGCCACGATCGCCTTGTTGATCGAGCCTGCCAGCACCATCTCAACGATCTCCATGGTCGCGGCATCGGTGACGCGCAGGCCGTTCACGAACGTGCTCTTGATGCCGACGCGCTCCAGCATCTTGTTGATCTGCGGGCCGCCGCCATGGACCACGATCGGGTTCATGCCGACCTGCTTCATGAGCACGACGTCGCGCGCCACCAGGTCGCCCAGCTTGGGGTCGGTCATCGCGTGGCCGCCGTACTTCACGACGAAGGTCGCGTCGTTGTGGCGTCGCATGTAGGGCAGGGCCTTGGAGATCGTCTCCGCCATGCGGATGAGCCGCCTTTGCGCGCTGTCGGTCTGCACCGGCTCGGCCATGTCTTCCGGACCCCAGGTTGTGAAAAACCCTCTCCGCGCCGGGAGAGGGCCTGAACCCATCATATATCAGGCGGCCGGCGGATAGAAGAAGAGGGGCCGGCGCGGCAGGATGTCCCCATGTTCGACATCGCAACTCTCGCCGAGCGCGGATATGTCGTGGCCTCCCGGCTGATCGCCCCCGACATGTGCCACTCGCTGGCTCTGAGATGGGCCGACCGGGCGCGCTTTCGCAGCCACGTCGTGATGCAGCGCCATGGCTTCGGCCAGGGCGAGTACCAGTATTTCGCCTATCCGCTGCCCGAGCCAGTGGAGCGGCTGCGCCAGGCGCTCTATCCCGGGTTGGCCCGGGTTGCCAACCAGTGGAACGAGCTGCTGGGCATACCCCGGCGCTTTCCCGCCGCGCTGCCGGCCTGGCTCGAGCAGTGCCACCGGGGCGGCCAGCAGCGGCCGACGCCGCTGCTGCTGCGTTACGGCGCCGGCGACTACAATTGCCTGCACCGCGACCTCTACGGCGACCTGGTGTTCCCGCTGCAGGCCACGGTGCTGCTGAGCGATCCCGGCCGCGACTTCGAGGGCGGCGAGTTCCTGCTGGTCGAGCAGCGGCCGCGCATGCAGTCGCGCGGCGAGGTGGTTCGCCTCGGCCAGGGCGATGCCGTAATCTTCGCCGTCAACGAGCGGCCGGTGAAAGGCACACGCGGCTTCTACCGAACCGCGATGCGCCACGGCGTGTCGACCGTGCGGCACGGCCAGCGCTTCACCCTCGGCATCATCTTCCACGACGCGGCTTGACGAGTCGGGGCTGGGCACGAGCGGGCTGCCGTGGCTTGCCGGCCACGGGCGGATCGGCGAAGTCCTGCGCCCGGTCGCCCAGAAGGTAGCGCGGACCGGCGCCGCCCCGAGCGGCCTTGTCGCCGCGGTTGTAGAGGACGCAGCGGTCGAGCGAGAGACAGCCGCAGCCGATGCAGCCGTCGAGCAGCTCGCGCGTCCGCTCCAGCATGCGCAGCCTGGCCTCGAGCGCGCCGCGAATGCGCGTGCTGATCGCCTGCCAGTCCGATCGGGTCGGCGCGCGGCCCTTCGGCAGGGTGGCGAGCTCGCGCTCGATCTCGGCCAGCGTCAGGCCGAGCTGCTGGGCGATCAGGGCGAAGGACAGCCGGCGGATGTCGGCGCGCGGGAAACGGCGCTGGTTGCCGCCGGTGCGGATCGCCGTCACCAGGCCGCGCGCCTCGTAGAAGCGGATCGCCGACACCGAGAGGCCGGTACGGCGCGCCAGCTCGCCGATCGACAGCAGCGGGATCGCGAGAGCTTGGGTCCCGGGCAAAGGCTTGACCTCGAGTTAGGTCGAGATTTTACACTCGGCCGATACCTTCGTGAAGGAGCCCATGATCATGTCCGGACTGCGCATCGAGCACGTCAACGTCACCGTCAGCGACCCGGCCCGTACCGCACGATTGATGGAGGCGCTGTTCGGCTGGCACATACGGTGGCAAGGGCCGGCGCGCGACGGCGGCCGCACCATCCATGTCGGGTCGAGCGAGCACTACGTGGCGCTCTACACCGGGCGCGACGCGCGCTACACCGCCGACGATTTCGCCAAGGGCCGGCCGCTCAACCACATCGGCGTCGAGGTCGACGACCTCGCCGGTACCGAGGCGCGCGTCGTCGCCGCCGGCCTCAGGCCGTTCTCGCACGACGACTACCATCCCGGCCGCCGCTTCTACTTCCTCGATCCGGACGGCATCGAGTACGAGGTGGTCAGCTATCGCAACAACTCGTGACGAGCGCTCGTGCCTTCCGGACCGTGAGCGGCCCGCTCGCTCATGCATTCGAACGAACGCGGCGCCCTCGGTCCGGAGGACAGGATCCGTCAGGTCGACCCGTCATGCGTTTACCCCGGCAGGCTCTACGGCACGCCCCACTTCGCGGCGAGGCGGGCATAGGTGCCATCCCGCCGCATGTCGGCAAGGGCACCATTCAGAGCAGCAAGGAGCGCGGTGTTGGTCTTCGCGAGGCCAATCCCGAGCGGCTGCGGATTGTTCGGCACCTCCGCCGCGATGCGCAGGCCCGGTGTCTGGCGGGCGAGCCAGGCGGCGACCGGGTAGACCTTCATGACGGCGGTGATCCGCCCGGCCGCGAGATCGACCATGGCCTGGCCGATCTCGGCGAACGGATAGACCTTGACGCTGCCGATCTCGCCGCGCGCCCGCATGGCCATCGCGATGTCGTAGTCGGTCGTCGCGGCTTGCACGCCGACCGACGCCTTCCGGAGGTCGGCGATGCCGCGGACATGGGGCGAGCGCCGGCTGTCGACCACGAGGCTGAGGGTCGTGGTCATGTAGGGTGTCGACCAGGCGAGCCGCTGCTCGCGCTGCGGCGTGATCGTGATGCCGCCGACGATGCAGTCGTACCTCCCCTCCTGCATCTCCTGCAGGATGGTCTCCCAGCGCGTGTCGACGAACTCCGGCGCGAGCGACAGGCGGCGGGCGATGTCGTCCATCAGGTCGACCTCGAAGCCGATCCTCTGGCCGTCGGCGACGTACTCGAAGGGCGGGTTGACGAAGTAGGTCCCGATGCGAAGCTTGCCGGACGCCATCGTCATGCCGCGCCCGGCGTGCGGTGCGCAGGCGCCGAGGACCATGCCGGGAAGCAGGGCCAGTGACCAGGCGACGAGGCGGCGGCGGGCGCCGGCGGGCGATCGGTTCGCGGTCATGACGGCAGCGAGTTCAACCCGTCTGAATTGGAAAGGCAACCGAAGGCCCATGGCCCGGAAGAGTCATCGCCCGGGAGCGCGCCACTCATGGGCGCTGACTTTCGGGTTCTCCCCCCAGCTTCGCTTTAGGCTCAAGCTCCCGCCGCGCCCGCAATCTCGGCCCTGAGCTCGGCGATGCCCAGGCCGGTCTCGCTGCTGGTCGCCAGCGCCCGGGGATGGGCGGCGCCGTACTTGCGGGCGACGGCCTCGGCGGCGGCGACGGCGCGGGCGACCTCGGCCGGCTTCAGCCGGTCGGCCTTGGTCAGCACGAGCTGGTAGGAGACGGCCGCCCGGTCGAGGTTCTTCATGGTCTCGCGGTCGGCTTCCTTGACGCCATGGCGGGCGTCGATCAGCAGGCACACCCGCTTCAACGTCGGGCGGCCGCGCAGGTAGCCAGCCGCCAGATCCTGCCACGCCTCCTTGAGCGAGCGCGACACGCGGGCGAAGCCGTATCCCGGCAGGTCGACCAGGAACAGCCGGCCGCCGAGGTCGAAGAAGTTGATCTGCTGCGTATGCCCGGGATTGGACGAGGTTCGCGCCAGCGACCGCCGGCCGGTGACCGCGTTGACCAGGCTCGATTTGCCGACATTGGAGCGTCCGGCAAAGGCGACCTCGGGCAGGGCGATGGCCGGCAGCGACTCGAAGGACGCCGCACCGGCCACGAAATCGCATGGGCCGGCGAACAGCTTGCGGGCCGCTTCGAGCTCCTGTGGGGTTCGTGCATCGGCGTCGGAGTCGGCCATCAACCCTTCTTGGCCGCGCCCTTGCCGCCCTTCTTGCCGCCGCTGCCACCGCCGGCATTGCCGCCGCCACTCCCGCCACCACCGGACGCAGCCGCCGGCGCCGCCGGCCCCGCCACCGCGGCCACCGCGGGCTTGGCCTTGCCGCCGATCTGCGCGCCGTGCTTGCGCATGATGTAGTACTGCTGGGCGATCGACAGGATGTTGCTCCATGCCCAGTAGATCACCAGGCCGGCCGCGAACGGCGCCAGCATGAAGGTGAACAGGATCGGCAGGAACTGGAACACGCGCGCCTGAACCGGATCGGTCGGCTGCGGGTTGAGCTTCTGCTGCAGGTACATCGTGACGCCCATGATGATGGGCCATATGCCGATATTGAAGAAATGGAAGATCTCCGGCACCTGCCACGGGAACAGGCCGAAGCCGGTCATGATGGTCAGCGGATCGGGCGCGCTCAGATCCTTGATCCAGCCGAAGAACGGCTGGTGACGCATCTCGATCGAGGTATAGAGCACCTTGTAGAGCGCGAAGAAGACGGGGATTTGCACCAGGATGGGCAGGCAGCCGGCCGCCGGGTTGACCTTCTCGCGACGATAGAGCTGCATCAGCTCCTGGTTCATGCGCTGGCGATCCTCGCCGAAGCGCTCCTTGAGCTTCTCCATCTCCGGCTGCAGCGCCTTCATCTTGCTCATCGCCGCATAGGACTTGTTGGCCAGCGGGAAGAACACCGCCTTGACGATCACCGTCAGCACCAGGATGGACAGGCCGAAATTGCCGAGATGCACGTAAAGCCACTCGAGCAGCCAAAACAGCGGCTTGGTGAAGAACCAGAACCAGCCCCAGTCGATCGTCAGGTCGAACTTCTCGATACCGAGCTTCTTCTCGTAGGCGTCGATGACGCGCACGATCTTGGCGCCGGCGAACAGGTGAGAGTCGGACGTCGACGTGGTGCCCGGCGCGATGGTGGTGGCGGGAGCCACGAAATCGAACTGGAACTTGAGATCCGAACCGGCGCCGGTCGACTTGATCGAGACGTCGACCTTGTTCCTCTGGTCGGGCACCAGCGTCGCCATCCAGTACTTGTCGGTGATGCCGACCCAGCCGCCGGTGGTGGTGAATTTCTGCTGCTTGTTGTCCTTGAAATCTGAGTAGCCGAATTCCTTGAGGCTGCCGTTGAAGACGCCGTAGGGGCCTTCGTGGAGGATGTAGATGCCCTCGGCCGGCGGCTCGCCGTAGCGCACGACCAGGCTCCACGGATAGAGCGTCACCGGCTTGTCGGTCTTGTTCTCGACGCTCTGCTTGACGTCGAACATGAAGAATTCGTCGATGCTGATGTCGAGGCCGAATATCAGGCCCTGGCCGTTGTCCCAGGTGAGCTTGACCGGCTTGCCCGGTGCGACCGTCTTGTTGTCGGCGGTCCACAGCGTGTCCGGGCCGGGCAGCTTGATCGAGGCGTCCGACGTCGACCAGCCGAACTCGGCGTAATAGGGGTGCGCGCTGCCGACCGGCGACAGCACCGGAACCGGCGGGCTCTTGGGATCGATGGTGACGCGATACTTGACCAGGTTCACGTCGTCGATGCGCGCGCCCTTTAGCGCGATCGAGCCGACCAGCTCGGGCGTGTCGAACGTGACGCGCGGCGACCGCTCGAGCGCGTCCTTGCGGCTCACGATCTGCGCCGGGGCGCCGGCAACGGGCGGCGCCCCCGGGGCACCGGGTTGACCGGTTGGGGCCTGCGGGGCGCCGGGCTGGCCGGTCGTCTGCTGCTGGCTGCCGTTGACCGGCGGCTTGGGCGGCGGGAAGGCCGCCTGCCAGCCCACGATGATCAGCACCGAGAGCACGATCGCGACGATAAGGTTCTTCTGGTCCATTGAAGCGAACTCCGGCAGCGCGTCAGGCGCGCTCGGCGGGATGGCAGGAAAGCGGCGAGCGATTTTCAGCGGCGCCGCGGGTCGCCGCGAACGCTTCACGACGATCAGCGGAGGCCGGCGGCACGGGATCGTAGCCGCAGCCGCCCCACGGGCCGCAGCGACACAGCCTGAGGCCGGCGAGCCAGCTGCCCTTCAGGGCGCCGTGGCGCGACACGGCCTCGGCGGCGTAGGCCGAGCACGAGGGTTCGTAGCGACAGGCGCCGACGAAGAAGTAGGCGAGCGTCAGCTGATAGAGCCGGATTGCCCCCCGCAGCAGGCCGGCCATCGCGAGTGAAACCATGCGGCCCGGAAACTGGCGATTTGGCGGCCGCTGCGCAAGCGATCCTTGGGGGGTCATGGCGTCGCGACGGCCAGCGCGCGCAGACGCTTCAGGGCCTGCAGCAGCTCCTCGCGCATCGTCGAGAACTCCCGGCCGAGGGCCGCCTGCCGGCCGATCAGGACATAATCGAGGCCGGCCCGCGCCTGGCCGGGGATGACCTGCCGAGCAATCTCGCGCAGGCGGCGGCGCACCCGGTTGCGCACCACGGCGTTGCCGACCTTGCGGCTGACGGTGAAGCCGACGCGGATCGGAGGCCCTTCGGGGCCGGCGGGAGCGAGGTCGGCTGGAACAGGGGCCACCTGGACGACAAAACCGGGCATGGCGCAGCGCCGCCCGGCCTGGACACGCAGGAAGTCGCGGCGGTTCGGCAGGCGCCCCAGTCGCGCCGCGCTCAAACGGGCCGCGCCGCGCTCACGGGCGCTAGGCCGACAGGCGCTTGCGGCCCGAGCGGCGGCGGTTGGCGATGACCTTGCGGCCGCCGACCGTCGCCATCCGGGACCGGAAGCCGTGGCGGCGCTTGCGCACCAGCTTGCTCGGCTGATAGGTGCGTTTCATGACGCAACTCCTGTAAATGCAAGGCCCCCGCGCGTACCCGGCGGGGGCAAAATCGTGGGCGAGGGTAATAAGCGCGGTGGCGCGTCGAGTCAACGGCGGGCTAGCCTGCCCGCATGTCCCTGGTCCTGCACGGCTATCGCTACAGCGTCTACAATCGCATCGCCCGTCTGGTGCTGGCCGAGAAGGGCGTCGAGTGCATCCGCGCCGAGATCGACCCGTTCGCCCTGCCGGTCCCGCAGGCCTATCTCGACCTCCACCCGTTCGGCCGGGTGCCGACCCTGGTGCACGACAGCTTCGTGCTCTACGAGACCGGCGCGATCTCGCGCTATGTCGACCGGGCCTTCGCCGGGCCGACCCTCCAGCCGGCGGCGCCGCGCGCCCAGGCGCGCATGGACCAGATCATCTCCGTGGTCGATTCCTATGGCTACTGGCCGATGGTCCGGCAGGTCTTCTCGCACGGCGCCTTCCGCCCGGCCGCCGGCCGGCCGGCCGACCCCGGCGAGGTCGAGGCCGGCCTCGCCGGTTCGGCCAAGGTCCTGACGGCCCTCGAAGCGCTGGCCGAACCCGACGGCTTCCTGGTCGGCGATCAGGTCTCCCTTGCCGACTTTCATCTCGGCGCCATGGTCGCCTATCTCACGCTGGCGCCCGCGGGAGCCGCGCTGGTGCGAGAGCGGCCACGGCTGGCGGCGTGGTGGCAATCGATGAGCCGCCGCCCAAGCTTCGCGGCGACCGATCCGGGGTTGCCGGGGAAGCCATGACTCATGCGCTGGAAGCGCATGAGTCGTCACACCACCGTGACTCGCATTTGCTTTGAGCGCGCCGGCAGGCGCGCCAATATCGGCGGTGAAACGAGCGACCGCCGAAAATGAACTTGCCGCAATGACCATGCCGTCCTGGCGCCGGCTGCTTCCGGTGGCGATCCTGCTGCTGGGGCTGGCGCTGTTCCTGCTGCTCGACTGCAAGCGTTTCGTCTCCTTCGAGATGCTGAGCCGCCACCATGTCGCGCTCGCCGCCTGGGTCGCCCAGAATCCCCTGCTGGCCAGCCTGCTCTACTTTATCGCCTACGCGCTGGTGGTCGCGTTCTCGCTTCCCGTCGCCGCCCTGCTCACCCCGATCGGCGGCTTCCTGTTCGGTGTCTGGCTCGGCGCCGGGCTGTCGGTGATCGGCGCCACGCTGGGCTCGATCGTGCTGTTCCTGGCGGCCCGCTCGGCCCTGCACGATGCCTTCCATCGCAAGGCCGGCGCCACCTTGGCGCGCCTCGAGGCCGGCTTCCGGCGCGACAGCTTCAGCTACCTGCTCTTCCTGCGCCTGGTCCCGGTGTTCCCCTTCTGGCTGGTCAACATCGTGCCGGCCCTGCTCGGCATGCGGCTCGGTCCCTATGTCCTGGCGACGGTGATCGGCATCATCCCGGCGGCGATCGTCTACGCCAGCCTGGGCGCCGGCCTCGGCATGGTGATCGAGCGCGGCGAGGTGCCCGATCTCGGCATCATCTTCGAATGGCGCATCCTGCTGCCGCTGCTCGGCCTGGCGCTGCTCGCCCTGATCCCGGTCGTCTACTCGCGCCTGCGCCCCGGCCCGATCTCGCCAAGGTGAGATGACCGAAACGCTCACCCCGGACGTTTGCATCGTCGGCGCCGGCTCGGCCGGCCTGGTGGTCGCCGCCGGCGCCGCCCAGCTCGGGCTCGAGGTCGTGCTGGTCGAGCGCGCGCTGATGGGCGGCGACTGCCTCAACCACGGCTGCGTGCCGTCGAAGGCGCTGATCGCCGCCGCCCGGATGGCGCAGGCCCAGCGGCTCGGCGGCGCCTTCGGCGTGGCGCCGGTCGAGCCGCAGATCGACTTCGGCAAGGTAATGGACCATGTCGCGGCGACGATCGCCGCCATCGCGCCCAACGATTCGAAGGAGCGCTTCGAAGGCCTGGGGGTGCGCGTTCTCGAGGAACAGGCGCGCTTCATCGGCCGCACCGAGCTGCAGGCCGGGCCGCATCGGATCAGGAGCCGGCGCATCGTGCTGGCGACCGGCTCGCGCGCCGCGGTGCCGCCGATCCCCGGCCTGTCCGATCTGCCCTTCCTCACCAACGAGACGCTGTTCGCCAACCGAACGCTGCCGAGCCATCTCCTCGTCGTCGGCGGCGGACCGATCGGTCTCGAGATGGCGCAGGCACACCGGCGGCTGGGCGCGCACGTCACCGTGCTGGAGGCCGCCGGATTCCTGCCCAGGGACGATCCCGAGCTCTCCGCCATCGTCGTCTCCCGTCTGCGCGACGAGGGTGTCGAGCTCCGCGCACCAGCGAGGATCGCGCGTGCCGAGCGCACCCCCACAGGATTGGCGCTGATCCTGGAGGACGGCGAGCGAGTCGAGGGCTCCCATCTCCTCGTCGCCGCCGGGCGCACGCCGACGATAGACGGCCTCGATCTCGAGAAGGCCGGGGTCGCCAGCACGAAGCGCGGCATTGCCGTCGATCGGGCCCTGCGGACCTCCAACCGCAATGTCTGGGCCATCGGCGACTGCAACGGCCTCTATGCCTTCACCCACATGGCTGGCTACGAGGCCTCGCTGTTCATTCGCGGCGCCCTGTTTCGCGCGCCCGCCCGGCTCGATGCGTCGATCGTGCCGTGGGCGACCTACACCGACCCGGAATTGGCGCAGGTCGGTCTGAGCGAGAAGGCCGCGCGGGAGAAACACGGCGATGCGATCAAGGTCCTGCGCTGGCACCTCGAGGACAACGATCGCGCGAGGGCCGAGCGCGAGACCGAGGGGATGGTCAAGGCGATCACCACGCGCCGCGGCCGCATCCTCGGCGCGGCGATTGCGGCACCGCATGCCGGCGAGCTGATCCAGCCGTGGTGCCTGGCGATCGGCAAGCGACTCGGCATCTCCGCCCTGGCGGGCTTCGTGCCCCCCTATCCGACCCTTGGCGAGGCGAGCAAGCGCGCGGCGGGAAGCTACTTCACCGAAACGCTGTTCGGTCCCCGCACGCGACGGCTGGTGGGCCTGCTGGCAAAGCTGCCGGTGTGGTGACCAGGACGGCGGAGAAAGGGCACGACTGCCTGGCGATAGCGCTGGCGCATCGATCCCATAGGGAGGCGATATTTCAGCGCACGCGGCGCTCCCGGCATGGTGCGGCCACCCGCAAGGGCAACCCATCGATCCAGGAGACGAACATGATGACCAAGCTTACCATCGCCGCCGCCCTCAGCACCGCGCTTCTGGCGGGCATCGCCGGCCAGTCCTACGCCCAGGGCAACATCGAGAAGTGCTACGGCGTCGCCAAGGCCGGCAAGAACGACTGCCAGACCGCGACCTCGTCGTGCGCCGGCACCTCCAAGAAGGACGCCCAGGCGGACGCCTGGCTCAGCGTCCCCAAGGGCACCTGCGAGAAGATCATCGGCGGCCGCCTGAGCTGAATCACGCGCGCCGGCTCCGGTCGAGCCCCGGAGCCGGCGTTCGCTCCCTCCCGGAGGATTTGCCATGAAGGACATTGCCATGACAGGCGTTTCCCGACCCATGCCGGCGCACGGTCGGCAGTCGTCGGCCTGGACCATCGCCGGCCGGCTCGATGCCGCCCGCACCCTGGCCAGCCAGTTCCCGCTGTCGTTGCTCGAGCTCGGCATGCGTGTGGCGGTCGGCGCCACCTTCTTCCGTTCGGGCATGAACAAGGCGCAGAGCTTCGACACCGCGATCGTGCTGTTCCGCGAGGAGTATCGCCTGCCGCTGCTGCCACCCGAGATCGCAGCCTGGCTCGGCACCGCGGTCGAGCTGTCGGCGCCGGTCCTGCTGGTGCTCGGCCTGTTCGCCCGGCTGGGGGCGGCGGCTCTGCTCGCCATGACCCTGACGATTCAGTTCCTGGTCTATCCGGCCAACTGGCCGGAGCACTTGATGTGGGCCTCGATCCTGGCCTACGTGCTGACGCGCGGCCCGGGGGCGCTGTCGATCGACCGCGCCATCGCCTTCAACCTGTTCGGCCGCGCCTAGCTCACCCGGGCTGCGGGTGATTGCCGACGTGAAGGAGGCCAGCCGATGACCCGACCGCGCATCGTCATCGTCGGTGCGGGGTTCGGCGGCCTCAGCGCCGCCGTCGGGCTGGCCGGCGCCGATGCCGACGTCACGGTCGTCGACCGCCGCAACTATCACCTGTTCCAACCGCTGCTCTATCAGGTGGCGACCGCCGGCCTGTCGCCGGCGCAGATCGCCTCGCCGATCCGCGCCATCCTGCGCCGTGCCGGCAACGTCCGCGTCGTGTTGGGCAAGGTCTCCGGCGTCGACCGGGAGCGCCGGGTGGTGAAGGTCGACGACCGGCCCGGCCTCGCCTACGACCACCTGATCCTGGCTACCGGCGCGCGTCATGCCTATTTCGGCCATGACGACTGGGAGGCGGTGGCGCCCGGCCTCAAGACGATCGACGACGCCACCGGCATCCGCCGCCGCATCCTCACTGCCTTCGAGAATGCCGAGGCGGCCGACTCGCCGGAGGCCCGACGCCGGCTCCTGACGTTCGTCGTGATCGGCGGCGGGCCGACGGGCGTCGAGATGGCGGGCGCCATCGCCGAGCTCGCCCACGCCGCCCTGCGCCATGATTTCCGCACCGTCGATCCGCGCGAGGCGCGCATCGTGCTGGTCGAGGCGGGCGCCCGCCTGCTCGCGTCCTTCCCCGAGGCGCTGAGCACGGCGGCCCGCGACTCATTGGAGCGGCTTCATGTCGAGGTGCGCCTCGGTGCGGCGGTCTCGGCGTGCGACGCCGACGGCGTGACGATCGGCGAGCAGCGCCTGGACGCGGCGACGATCGTCTGGGCGGCCGGCGTCGCCGCCTCGCCGGCGGCGCGCTGGCTCGGCGTCGAGGCCGATCGCGTCGGCCGGGTCAAGGTCGCCGCCGACCTCTCGCTGCCCGGCCATCCGGAGATCTTCGTCATCGGCGACACCGCGCAAGTCGCCGACGCCACGGGCCGGCCGTTGCCCGGCCTCGCCCCGGTAGCCAAGCAGCAGGGCGCCTACGTGGCCCGCCTGCTGCGCAGCCGGATCGCCGGACGTCCGCCGCCACCGCCGTTCCGCTACCGCAGCTTCGGCACCATGGCGACCATCGGCCGGCGCGCCGCCGTCGCCGATTTCGGCTGGGTCCGCTTCGACGGCACTCTGGCCTGGCTGCTGTGGGGTGCCGTGCACATCTCCTTCCTGATCGGCTTCCGCAACCGGTTGATCGTGATCCTCGACTGGCTGTGGTCCTATGTGACCTTCCAGTCCGGCGCCCGGCTGATCACCGGCCCGGGTTCGAGCTGATATCGAGACGGGCGACGTTCGGCGTAGCCCATAAACGGCCGAGTCATCGCCCCTTCTTGTCGCACAATCCCCTTGTCGGCTTCGCGGGATGCCGGGCTGGCTGCCGCGGCAGCCAGTCGGACCATTTGCCCATCGCCTAGACGAGGGCGTCCGCGATGACCAGATCGGCCGCCAGCTTCATGCCCATCAAGAGGCTTGCGGGATCGGCAGTGACCGAATGGATCAATGCACTCGCCGCGGCCCTGTTCTCCGGTCCCCACGTCGTCCCTTTCTCGAATTGCCAGTCGACGTATTCGAGACTGACCACGGCCCTGCCGGCGAGGACAGCGATGTCGTGGTTGCCGCCACTGTCCTGGGCGCCGCTGATGATACTGACAACGATCGAGCCGAGTGCCTGTCCGGTGGCAATGGCTTGCTTGATCTGACCTGCCCAGTAGGCGCCTCCGGCCGCGTCGACCGCACGTCCGAAAAGGTTGTCGTAGACGCTGTCGAGAAGAAACCCGATTTCGTCGTCGCTCGTCGTGGCAGGATCGGCAAGCAGCGGATAGATCGCCTTGGCCTCGGCGCTGGCGGCAAAGTTGTTCGCCATCTCGTGGAACGCTTCCGACAAGCCCGGTGAACGTTCGTTGGAAGCTTCCTGATCGCGTGCCCAGTAGAGGAAGCCCGCGAGATCCGCGCCGCGGCCAAGGAACCCGACATACATGGTTGCCACCAGCTCGGCGACGGACAGGTTCATCAGGTCGAGAACCGCCGATGCCCCGCCCGCGACCGGGGTGACATTGACGAAGGCCAGCGCCTCGCCGCTCTGGCCCGACGCATCCGTGGCCTCGTAGATGAAGTTGTCGAAGCCCTGGAAGCCAGCGTTCGGGGTGTAGGTGAACGTTCCATCACTTTGCAGATCCACGGTCCCATGCGACGGCCCGCGAACGAGGCTTACGGACGCAGGCGAACCGGAGCTGTCGTTGGCGAGCACGCTGGTCCCGACGAGGACACGGTTCTCCAGGGTCGTGTAGGCATCGGTGTAGAGGACCAGATCCGGTGGCGCCGGCGGCGACGGCGGTGCTGCCAGCGCGATCGCGCTGCTGGCCGACACCGGCGTAAGCGTGCCGTCGGATCCCACGGAGTAGTACTGCTGCACATACTGGTTCGGATAGTTCGAAGGCGGCTTGTCGTTACCCCAGATGGTTTCTCCAATTCGCGCGACGTTGGCGGGCGTCGACGTCACGTTTCGCGCGACAGCCGGGCTGTGTACGGGGGCGCGATCGTCGTCGGCAAGCGCGCCATGTACTTCGATGCCCGGGATTCCAGTGGCGATTCGCAGTTCAAGTTCTCCCTGTTCCTGCCTTCGCCGCCCGCCAGCGTGCTGGGCGGGCTGTGGTCCGGCACGACCTTGCTGGGGCCGATCGCACAGCCCTCCGTGACCCGCGTCGTGATGGTGCGCCTGCCGGCCGCCAGCGCCCGGTTGCGCGCGGCCCCAGGAGTAGTGCCGCTCGGGGCGTCGCTGGCCAACGACCTGGCGACGATGGGCGTTCGTGTCGCGAACCCGGCTGCCGTCGACCGGCACCTCCGCGAATTCCTCACCGGCGGCGCCGGCGGCGGAGTCGACCAGATTCCGATAGCTGCCTATCACGCCCTGGTCGAGCTGTTCGACCAGAGCTGGTGGGGGCGGAAGACGCCGGGCGGCGCGCAGGCTTCGGGGGCCGGCACACTGCAGCTCATCACGCCCAAATGACGTCGGCCCGCGGCCGCACAGCCGATGGGAGACCACAGTGCAGAGGTCACATCGGCACGATTGCACAGGCGACAGAAAATCCCGATCATCCGGCGATGGGAGTATCGGGATGAAGAAAACGTCGATCACCGCCAGTCTTCTCGCGGCTGTCCTGGCGGGGGGCGTTCCCGTCGCGCTCGCACAGCAGCAGCCGCCACCGGCCGCCAGCATGGCACCGACGCCGCCCAAGCTCGGCCTCAAGGTCGAGCTCGAGCCGGCCGCGATGGCCCTGGTCAAGGCGATGAGCGACAAGCTCGCCGCCGCCAGGACCATGAGCTTCACGGCGGTCACCGGCTACGAGAGCCCGGCGCGCACCGGCGAGCCGCTGCTCTACATGACGCTGTCGCAGGTCGTCCTGCAACGCCCCGACAAGCTGCGCGTGATCACCCTGGGCGACGGCCCGGAGACCGAGTTCTACTACGACGGCAAGACCGCCCAGGCGTTCGAGCCGGCGGTCAATCTGGTGGCGACGGCCGAGGCGCCCAATACGATCGACGCCATGCTGCTCGCCGCCTACCGGCACGCGGCGATCTACTTTCCCTTTGCCGATGTCATCGTCTCCGATCCGATGGCCGACCTCTCCAGGGGGCTGCAGATCGCCTTCGTCGTCGGCAAGTCGCGCGTCGTGGGCGGCGTGCCGACCGACATCGTCGTGCTGGCCGACCAGGCGACCCATCTGCAGATCTGGATCGGCAGCGACGACAAGTTGCCGCGCATGATCCGCGCCACCTACATGAACGACCCGTCGCGCTATCGCCACACCGTCGAGCTCTCCAACTGGAAGCTCGACGAAGCGGTGCCGGCCGACGCGTTCACCTCGCCCAGGCTGGCGGGCGCGCGGAAGATCCCGTTCGCTCGTCCCGATGCACCGCCGCCCGCCAAGAAGTGAACCCTCGACAGGAGAGCGCCATGAACAGGATCCTGATCGCCGCCTGCGCGATCGCCATCGCCGTCCCCCTCGAGGATGCCGGCGCCTGGGGGCGGGCAGGCGGCTGGAGCGGCGGCCACGGCTCGTGGAGCGCCTCGGACGCACGCGGCGGCAGCATTTCGGGCGGCGGCGGCTCGTGGAGCGCCGACGGCTACCGCGGCGGCACCGCGAGCGGCGGCGGCGGCTCGTGGAACGCGACCGGCTACCGCGGCGGCACCGCGAGTGGCGGCGACGGCTCGTGGAACGCCACGTCGGCGTCGGGCCAGCATTACTACGGCGGCTCCGACTATTGGCAGGGCGGCTACTACCACGCCTACAACGCGCCGACGGTGGTCAATTCCTACAACGCCAACTGCTACAATTGCGGCGGCTGGAGCAATGGCGGCGCAGTCGCCGCCGGCGTGCTGGCCGGTGCCGCGGTGGGTGCGGCGGCGGCCAACGCCAACACCGCGCAGGCCTACAATGCCGGCGTCGCGGCAGGGGCCGCGGCAGCGACGGTCGGCACGCTCTACGGAACCTTGCCGCCGGGCTGTACCTATCAGCCGATCGGCAGCACGCCCTACTACAGCTGCGCGAACGGCAGCTGGCTCAGCCCGTCCTACGGCGCCAACGGCGTCTACTACCGCGTCGTGCCGATGCCGTAGCTTTTCATCCGGTGAAGATCGGAGGGGACCGCCCTGAGCTTCACGGCGCCTTGGTGCACGCCAGCGTGCCGGCGATCTCCCATGACAATGTGCTGCGAGCGTGCCACTCCGATGATGCTCTTCCCATCGACCACGCATCCCATGAGCGCCCTACTGGTGGCGAAGTCTATTCGTCACCAGTAGACGCGCTCCCAGCGAAGGGTCACGCCGTCGGCGCTGCGGTCACCCACGGGAACGCCAGCACCTCGCGGACGAAGGCGCCGACGGCGGGGACGTGCGGGCGGCCGCGGACGGTGACGACCTGGATGATGCGGACGATCTCGGGATCGATCAGCGGGCGGACGCAAAGGCCGGGCATGGTGACGGCGAACTCGGGGATGAAGGTGAAGCCGAGGCCGGCCAGCGCCATGCTCTGCACCCAGTCGTCGCGGTTGGAGCTGAACACCATCGGCACCGTGGTGCCCCGCTCGCGCCACAGGCGGCCGGCGTGGCCGAAGAACTCGCAATCGGTGCGATTGAGATAGGCCATGCCGTCGAGCTCCTCGACGCGCACGGCGTTCTGCCTCTCGAAGGCGTGGCCGGGGCAGACGCCGATCACGAAGCGCTCGTCGTACAGCCGCCGCGCGTGGAAGCGATCGTCGATCTCCTCCGGCTGGCCGTAGATCGCCACGTCGAGCTCGCCCTTGGCCAGGCGCTCGCGCAGCTCGTCCGACGAGCCGTCCCGCACCGCCAGCCGCACCTTGGGATGGCGCTCGCGGAAGCTCTGCAGGAAGGGCACGAAGCGGTGCGGCCCGATGGTGCACATCATGCCGAGCTTCAGCTCGACATCCTCGAGCCGGCCGAAGCTCCTGGCGCGCTCCTTGGCAGCATCGGTCTCGATCAGCACCTGGCCGAGATGGGGGCGCATCATCTCGCCCAGCCCGGTGAGGTGCGTGTTGTTGCGCTCGCGCCGGAACAGCGGGCCACCCAGCTCGTCCTCCAGCGCCTTGATGGCGCGGGTCAGCGACGGCTGCGAGACATGGCAGGCCTCGGCGGCCCGGGTGAAGTTCAGCGTCTCGCAAACCGCGAGAAAATAGCGAATCTGGTGCATTTCCACGGCGGTGGTCCCCCGAGTACGCCAATCGAGTGCGCCGGCAGTGTGCCCGAGACGATCATAGCCTGCGGCTATCGACTGCCATACCCGAAGGTATTTCCGCCCGTGTGCGACTGTCGCCAGACTGGCCGTCCATGACCCTCACGGCAACGCTTCTGGAATTGAGCCGCCGCCACAGGGCGGCGCTCGACGCCCGCGATCGCGCCGATTTCGAGGACGAGCTCGACCGCCTGCGCATGCTGCGGGTGCCCGAGGACGGCCTGGATCTGGGCGACTACCTCCCCGATTTCGCGCTCGAGGACGCCACGGGGCGCACCTGGACTTCCGACGAGCTGCTCGATCGCGGACCGCTGGTGCTGGCGCTGTTCCGCGGCGACTGGTGCCCGTTCTGCGAGCTCACCATGGCGGCGCTCGAGGCGGCGCGGCCGACGATCGAGGCGCTGGGCGCCACCGCGGTCGGCGTCATGCCCGACCGGCCGCCGGTGATCGCCCGCACCGCCGCGCGCCGCCACATCGGCTACCTGCTGCTGAGCGACCCCGCAAATGCCTTCGCCCGGACCTGCGGGCTGGCCTACGATCTCTCGCCCGGCCACATCCGCATCCACCAGGAGCGCGGCCGCGACCTGCCCGCGATGCACGGCGATCAGACGTGGCGGCTGCCGGTCCCCGCCGTGTTCGTCGTCGAGCCAACCGCGCGCGTGGCCTTCGCCTTCTCCGACGCCGACCCGTCGCGCTGGCCCGATCCGGAGGCGCTGCTGGCCTCCCTGCGCGAGCTCGGCGATGCGCACACGCTATCGAATCGGTAGGGAAGCGGCATTTCAGGCGCGTTCGCCGAACGCGCAAGGTGCGATCACCAGGTACGGGAGATCGCACATGCTTCACGGCAAGACGGCCATCGTTACGGGATCGACCAGCGGCATCGGGCTCGGCATCGCCGAGGCGTTCGCACGCAGCGGCGCCAGCGTCGTGTTGAACGGCTTCGGCGATGCCATGGAGATCGAGAGAACCCGGGCCGACCTCGCGTCGCGCACCAATGCCCGCGTGGTCTACTCGCCGGCCGACATGAGCAAGCCGAGGGCGATCGAGCAGATGGTGCGCCAGACCGTCGACGCCTTCGGCGCCGTCGACATCATGGTGAACAACGCCGGCATTCAGCACGTGGCGCCGATCGAGGATTTCCCCGAGGAGAGGTGGGAGGCGATTCTCGCGATCAACCTCAGCTCGGCCTTCCACGCCACCAAGCTCGTGCTGCCCGCCATGCGGCGCAAGGGCTGGGGCCGGCTGATCAACGTCGCCTCGGCGCACGCCCTGGTCGCCTCGCCCTACAAGGCGGCCTATGTCGCGGCCAAGCACGGCGTGCTCGGCCTCACCAAGGTGACGGCGCTCGAGACCGCCGAGGACGGCATCACCTGCAACGCCATCTGCCCCGGCTACGTGCGCACCCCGCTGGTCGAGCGGCAGATCGACGACCAGGCGCGCGCCCACGGAATCGCGCGGGAAAAGGTGATCAGCGACGTGCTGCTGCAGAGACAGCCCAACAAGCGCTTCGTCGAGGTCGCCGAGCTGGCGGCGCTGGCCCTCTTCCTGTGCAGCGACAGCGGCGCCTCGGTGACTGGCGTGGCGCTGCCCATGGACGGCGGCTGGACGGCGCAGTGAGGAGAGGACGATGGAGATCAAGCGCATCAACCTCGCCCTGCAGGGCGGCGGCGCCCATGGCGCCTACACCTGGGGCGTGCTCGACCGCCTGCTCGAGGACGACCGCGTCGAGATCGAGGCGGTGTCCGGCACCTCGGCCGGGGCGATGAACGCCGCCGTGCTCGCCGACGGCATGGGACGGGGCGGCCGCGAGGAGGCGCGGCGCGCGCTCGAGACATTCTGGCAAAACATCAGCCGGGCCTCGCAGGCCGGTCCGCTGCAGCCCACCCCGTTCGACCGCTTCGCGAACGGCTGGAACCTCGACCACTCGGCCGCCTTCGTCGCCTTCGACATGCTGACCCGCATGCTGTCGCCCTATCAGTTCAACCCGATGAACCTCAACCCGCTGCGCCGCGTGCTCGAGGACTCGGTCGACTTCGAGCGCCTGGAAGGCTGCCGGCGGGTCAAGCTATTCATCAGCGCGACCAACGTGAAGACCGGCAAGGTGCGTGTGTTCCAGTCCGGCGAGATCACGCCCGACGTGCTGCTGGCCTCGGCCTGCCTGCCGTTCCTGTTCCAGGCCGTCACGGTCGACGGCGATCCCTACTGGGACGGCGGCTACATGGGCAATCCGGCGATCTTCCCGCTGATCTACGGTGCCGAGACGCCCGACGTGGTGATCGTCCAGATCAACCCGCTGGGCTGCGACCGGGTGCCGACGACGGCGACCGAGATCATGAACCGGGTCAACGAGATCAGCTTCAACTCGTCGCTGATGCGCGAGATGCGGGCGGTCTCCTTCGTCACCGACCTGATAGACGCCGGCAAGCTCGACAACAACGCCTACAAGCGCATCAACGTCCACTGGATCGAGTCGGAGCGGCACATGCGAGGGCTCGGCGTGTCGAGCAAGCTCAATGCCGGGCTGGAGTTCCTCCTGCACCTGAAGGAGATCGGCCGCCAGGCCGCGGATGACTGGCTCGGCGCCAATTTCGACGCCATCGGCCGGCGCTCCACCATCGACATCAAGGAAAAGTTCCTGTGACAGCCGACCACACAAGATCGTGCGCCGCGCTAGGCCGGGCCGCCCTCCTCCGATAGAATCGGGAGGCGATGGCTGCCGACCTGACCGTTTCCGCCGAGACCGTGAAGCCAGCGCGACGCCGCCGCGCCGTGTTCGGCCTGTCGTGGCGCATCCTCGGCTTGGTCGTCGTGGCGGTCATGACCGCCGAGATCCTGATCTTCCTGCCGTCGATCGCCCGCTTCCGCGTCGTCTATCTCGAGCAGCTGATCGAGAGCGGCACGCTCGCCGCGCTGGCGCTCGACGCCACGCCCGACAACATGGTGACCGAGCAGGTCAAGCAGTCCCTGCTCGACAATGCGCGCGTCGACGCCGTGGTCCTGGTCGAGCCCAACAAGCCCAAACGCGCCCTGATGAACATCGAGCCGCGCCCCAGCATGCCGGGCTACAATCTCAAGGAGCAGGGCTTCTTCAGCCTGATCTGGGATGCCCTGGCGGCGATGGCGCACGACGGGCAGCGCTACATCAGGGTCGGCGGCGAATCGCTGCGCCTGCCCCAGGCAATGGTCTGGATCGTCGCCGACGAATGGCCGATGCGCATCGCCATGTACGGCTATGCCGGCCGTATCCTGGCGCTTTCCATCCTGATCGCGCTGTTCACCGCCGGGCTGCTCTATCTCGGCCTGCGCTGGCTGGTCATCCTGCCGCTGCAGGACCTGTCGGCGGCGATGACCGCCTTCCGCCGCGCGCCGGAGGAGGCCGGCGCCGAGCGTGCGCCGACACGACGCAATGACGAGATCGGCGTGGTCGACCGCGAGTTCCAGAACCTGCAGCGCGAGCTGCGCGCCTCGCTGCGCCAGAAATCCCGCCTGGCCGAGGTCGGCGCGGCGACCAACAAGATCAACCACGATCTGCGCAACATGCTGTCGACGGCGCGGCTCCTGTCCGATCGCCTGGCGCGCAGCGACGACGAGCGCACGCGGGCGCTGGCGCCGACCATCCTGGGCACGATCGACCGGGCTGCCCGCCTGGCGAGCGATGCGATCCAGTACGTCCGCGACCAGCCGGCACCGCGCCTGACCAGCGTCGACCTCGCCGACCTGGTCGACGAGGTCGGCATCGCGCTGCAGGAGCAGGGCGAGGAGAGCACGCCCAACGTCGTGCGCCAATGGGTCAACGCGGTCGGCGAGCACAACCACATCCGCGCCGACCGCGATCTGCTCTATCGCGTCTTCGTCAATCTCGGCCGCAACGCCTTCGAGGCCGGCGCACGCACCGTCACGGTGCGGCACCAGGCCGACGGGCAAGACACCATCATCGATGTCGTCGACGACGGGCCGGGCGTGCCGCAGGCAGTCAGGGCGCAGATCTTCCGGCCGTTCGCGACTGGCGGCCGGGCCGGCGGTGCAGGCCTCGGCCTGGCGATCGCGCGCGACCTCGTGCGCGCCCACGGCGGCGACATCGCCCTTACGGAGAGCGGCGCCAGCGGCACGACCTTCCGCTTCACGCTGCCATACGGCGGACGGTGATCACCGGCTGCCGGCAGGGAGCATGGCAAGGCGAACCGGCGCAGGCGCAAGCTTGCCGCTTACGCCATTCGGCGCCGATCCGCCCGTTCAGGGCGTGGCTTTCAGCCGGGCGGTGAACTCGCGGATGCGTTGCGCATTGACGCCGAGGTCTGACTCGCCGCTGCGGCTCTTGGAGCGTATGTCGACCCGGCTGCCGGCGCCATCGGCACGGATGCGCACGACGATGTCGTCGCGAAAGCCGAACCACTCGCTGGTGGCGACGGCCTCGAGACGGCCGTCCGCCGGCGCGCGCGCCACGACGTCCCAGCCCATTGCCATGGCCGCCTCGTCGACCCGCCTGAAGGCCTCGGCCGGCGGCACCGGCAGGATCACCGGCACGATGTCGGGATAGGCCGAGCGCTGCAGGACGCCGGCGCTCTTGCCGGGCCAGACCGGCGGATTGGCGGCACCGCGACGGAGCTGCAGGGTGACGACCAGCGGCGGCGGGTCGGCGATGTCGGTCGATATGTCGTTGAGCTCGGGCATCTGCTGGGCGCGTTGGAACCAGCTGAGCGGCGTGTAGGCGGCAGCCGTGCCGATGGCGATCGCCAGCACCGCCGCGACGAAGCCGCGCCGCCGGTCGCCCGGCCGGGTCGGCACGACCGTGGCGACGCCCAGCGCGACGCCGGCGACGGCGACATAGAAGCCGTAGCGCATCACGCCGATGGCGATGTCCACCCCCAGGCCGGCAAAGCGGTGCAACGGGCCGGCCAGCCCGACAACCAGCGCGCCGACGCACGCCAGGACGAACGCCAGGCGCGCCAGACGATGACTGAACGGATTGGTCGGCCGAACGAACATGGCTGCAAGCCCTATGCTAGCCGCGAACGGCAGGTCACGCATCCGCTGGGGCAGGAGGGCGGCGCCCCCATGCGCCGAGCGTGACGTCCGGCGAGCCCGCCCGGCGGCGGGCCATGGCGGCCGGTCTCGCCGCCATCGTGCCATGTGGAGCGCGCTGGCCGCGTCCCCGGCGTCAGCCGGCGCCGTCCCGCTCGCCAGATGGTTGCCGAGACGGTCACCGTCGGCTGCGCGCCCGGCGCCGCCCGTGCCCGCGAGCTCGGCCTTGCCGCACTGCTCGGCCGGCCGCCATGCCGCCGTGGGTTCGATCGTCCGGCTTCTCCTATATTGGCCTTCCGTTGGACTTTTCGATTTATTGTTGTAAAGTTGATTATCGTGAGTAAGACTAAAGTGCCGGTGTCGCGACCCTATGAGAGCCCGTTGCGCCAGGCGCAGGCGGCGCTGACGCGCGAGCGCATCCTGACGGCGGCCAGGGACTTTCTCGAGCACGACGACATCGAGAGACTGACGCTGCGACACCTCGCCGGGCTCGCCGGCGTCTCGCCGCCCACGGTCTACGCGCATTTCGCCACCGTCGACGAGCTCGTGGCGGCGTTCTTCGCCTGGCTGAAGCCGCGCCTCGGCCTCGACAGGCCGCTGCCGCCGCTCGAGCGGCTCGGCGAGCTGCCGGGAACCCTGTTCCCGGCCTACGAGGCCTACGGCGCCTTGTTGCGCAACCTGATGAACAAGCCGTCCTGGGATCGCCAACGCGTGGCCGACCGGGACGTGCGCCACGGTGGCTGGGTCGCGGAGATCGGCGAGGCGCTGCCGCATCTCACGCCCGAGCAACGCCGGCGCGGCGCCCTGATCATGGCCGCTTACTGGACGCCGACCGTGTGGCGCTGGCTGGCGGACACTTGCGGCTTTCAGCCGAAGGAAGCGCAGCAGGTCGCCAGCTGGGCGATCGCCACCCTGGCCGAGGGCCTGAAACGCGACGCCGCAGGACTGGCCGACCGACCGCACAACAAGACCGCCTCCAGCCGGCGCGGAGCCAGCGCGCGCGGCAAGGCACCTCGGGAGACAAGACGATGATCCACCATTTCTCCATTTCCGCGCACGACCCCGTCGCGGTAGCGCGCGTGCTGGCCGAGCTGATCGGCGGCCGAGCCTACCGGTTCCCCGGCCCCCTGCCGGGCGCGGCCATGGCGGTGAGCGGCGACCGACACGGCACCATGATCGAGGTCTATCCGGAGCGCGTCGCGATGGCGCCGGGCGAGGGCGAAGAGCCGATCACGTTTCACGACGTGCCGGTCGAACCTCGGCATGCTGCCTTCCATGCGCTCCTCTCGGTGCCGCACGATCGCGCTGCCATCGAGCGCATCGGCGCCGCCGCCGGATGGCGCACCAAGTTCTTCAGCCGCGCCGCGCCCGGCCAGCCGCCGGTCTTCCACGTCATAGAGGTCTGGGTCGAGAATCGTGTCCTGCTCGAGGTCGTGTCGCCGGACATGGTCGAGACCTACGAGAGCTACATGCAAATCGGGCAGATGGACGCCCTGGATCTGTCGCTCGAACCCTAGACGCGAAGCGGCCGATCGTTCTCGACGGCCTCGTCGGCGCAGCCCCGGATGGCGCCTCAGCCATGCCCCGGCGACCAGCCTGGCGGCGCCATCTCGAAGCCGGAGAAGTCGAAGCCCGGCGAGACGGTGCAGCCGACCAAGGTCCAGGCGCCGAGCGAGCGGGCGGCCTGCCAGACGTGGCGCGGCACCACCGCCTGCGGCTGCTCGCCGATGCCGAAATCGATGCCTAGCCGCAGGTGGCGGACGGCGCGACCGTCGTCGCTCAGCGACAGCTCGAGCGGCGCGCCAGCGTAGAAATGCCAAATCTCGTCGGCGTCGACCTTGTGCCAGTGCGAGCGCTCGCCGGCCCTCAGGAGGAAGTAGATCGCGGTCCCGGCAGCGCGCCCGGCGTCGGGCGCACGGAAGGTCTCGGCGAAGTGGCCGCCTTCCGGATGCGGCCTGAGCCCCAGCCGGGCGATCAGCTCGTCGGCCGTCATCAGCCGGGCGGCGGCACCGTCGCCTTCATCGACGGCAGCTTGGCGAAGGCCGCGAACCACTTGGCGAGCTTGGGTCGGCGGGTGCGCCAGTCGTGGCTGGCGAAGCGGTAGTCGAGATAGCCGAGCGCGCAGCCGATGGTGATGGTGCCGATCGTCGGCTTGCCCTTAAGCGACTTGACCTCGGCCTCGAGCTGGTCGAGCACGCCGTCGATCTTCTTCATCTGGCCCTTGGTCCAGTCGGGCCAGCGCTTCTCCTCGGGACGCAGGAAGCTCTCGTAGCGCGCCAGCAGCGCGGCATCGAGCAGGCCATCGCCCATGGCCTGCTGGCGCAGCGCCACCCAGCGGTCGCGGCCCTTGCGCGGCACCAGCTTGCGGCGCTTGTGCTGGCTGTCGAGGTACTCGCAGATCACCGGCGAGTCGAAGAGGTCCATGCCCTTGACCGACAGGGCCGGGATCTTGCCGATGGGGTTGTGCTTGTCGACGTCGGCATTGGGCATCACCGGCGTCAGCGCGACGTTGACCGACTCGATCTTCTTGTCGAGGCCGCTCTCGAGCGCCACCACCCTGACCTTTCGGGCATAGGGCGAGGCGGGCGAGTAGTAGAGCGTCATCCTGGCCATGGCGGGTCCCCCCTTCATCCCCTCAGGCGACGGCCACGCCGGGGATTTCCGTATCGTTCAGCCTGACCTTGCGGGCAACCTCGATGAGCTGCTGCCAGGTCGTGCCGTCGATCGGCACGCCGTTCTTCTCGCGGTCGGCGCGGCGGGCGCGCTCGGGCTCGCCCGGCGTCAGCACCTCGGCCACGCCCGGCTGGGGCCGCGCCGACTTCACCCAGCCGATGAAGGTCTCGACCTCGTCCTCGAAGGCCGCGACGCCGCCCATCGCCGCCGGATCGATGATGATCGACAGCATGTTGTTGATGATGCGGGTGCTGTCCTTCCTGATCGTGCGCGGGCTGTGGGTCTGGCCGCCCGTCAGGGCGCCGGCCAGCAGGTCGCAGATCACCGCCAGCCCGCCGCCCTTGTGCAGGCCGAACGGCAGGATGGCGCCGAATGGCGGGTTGTAGAGCACGCCCGGATCGGTGGTCGGGTTGCCCGCGGCATCGATCAGCAGGCCGTCGTCCATCTGGACCTTCTTGTTGTTGGCGACGCGCACCTTGCCCGCCGCCACCTGGCTGGTGGCGAAATCGAGCACGATCGGCTCCTTGCCCTTGCGCGGCACGGCCGTGCAGTAGGGGTTGGTGGTGAAGCGCGGCTCGGCGCCGCCGAACGGCGCCACCAGCGACTTGTGGCCGTGCACGTTCACCCAGTGCGTGCTCACCATGCCGGCCCGGGCGCATTGCTCGCCCCAGTGGCCGATCCGCCCGATATGGTGCGAGTTGGTGAGGCCGAGGACGCAGACGCCATGCTTGCGGGCGCGTTCGATGCCGATGTCCATCGCCTCCTTGGCGATGACCTGGCCATAGCCCGCGCCGCCGTCGATCACGATCACCGCGCCATTGTCGCGCGCAATCTTTGCATGATGGTTACGGGTGCAGTTGCCGGTCGTGGTGTTCTGGATGTAGGCCGGCATCATGCCGACGCCGTGGCTGTCGTGGCCGTACAGGTTGGCCAGCACCAGGTGGTCGGCGACCAGCCGGGCCTCCTCGTCCGAGCTGCCGTCGGCCCGGCAGATCGCCATCGTGAAGGCGTGCAGCCGATCGGGCATTACCCGTACTTCGCCCACCGAACTCACCCCGTCCGCCATCCTGCCGTCTCCCTTGGTTGCTCGACGCGGCGCACCGTTCCGCAGGGGCAGCGTGCTGTCAACCGAGGCCAATAGGTCGCAGACCTGGGCTTCGGTTGGGCCGCGCCGGGCGGCAAGATTGGCCGGTCGTTGGCGCGGGGCGCGCCATGGTATCCTTCTCGCAGCATAGATGACCCACCTTCTCCGCCTGGCCTGTCTCGTCCTGCTGCTCGCCGCCGGCGCCGCGCTCGCCCAGGACAGCGGCCAGCCGCAGCGGCCGTTCAGCCAGCTCATCGAGCTGTGGACACGCCAGCTCGATCGTATCGGGGCGCGTGCCGACCAGGCCGACCTGCTGCCGGTCGAGATCGACGGCTTGCGCGAGCAGGTGCTCGATGTCCGCGCTGCCGCGACGGCGGCCGCCAACCTGGCGCGCAACGAGCTGGCCGACACTCGCAAGCTGCTGGCCCCGCTCGAGGCCAAGCCGGCGACCGACGGGGTGCCGGAAACCGACGCCGTCAAGGCCGACCGCCAGCGCCTGACCGACCAGGCAGCGGTCAGCGAGAGCCGCATCAAGCAGTGCGAGGTCGTCATCGCCCGCGCCGACCAGCTGCACGAGCGCCTGACCAAGAAGCGCGCCGAGGTGATGCTGCAGACCCTGTTGCGCCGCGACGCCTCGCCGCTCTCGGCGCGAACCTGGAGCAAGCTCGGGCCGCAGCTCGACGGTGCCCTCGAGGTCCTGGGCGCCGCCTTCGCATCCTGGGCCCGCCAGGCCGCGGCCGGCCTGCCGATCGACAACAGAAGCCTCGTCGCCCTGACCGCCTGGGCGGCCCTCATGGTGGCCCTGTGGTGGCTCGGCCGGATGCTGCGGAGCCGCTACGGAAAAGGCGAGGCGCAGGACGTCGGCGAGCGCGATCGTGCCGTCGTCGCGGCGATCGACGGCGTCGGGCTCGTGCTGGTGCCGATGCTGGCCGTCTGGCTGATCGGCCGGGTGCTGCTCGCCACGTCGCCCCCGCCGCCGCTCGATTTTCTCGTCACGCAGCTCTCGACGGACGTGATTTCCTTCCTGCTGGTGATCGGGCTCACGGCCGCTGCGCTGTCGCCGGCCCGGCCGGCGTGGCGCGTGCTGCCCTTCACCGACGACAGCGCACACCACCTGTCCCGCTCCCTGCGGCGGCTCTTCGCGGTCGTGCTCGGCGCCGATTTCCTCTATGTCGCGTTGTCGCGCAGCAACGACAGCACCGATGCCGTGACGTCGGTGGGCGCGCTGGTGCTGGCGACCCTGGTCGCGGCCTTCACCATGCCGGCCCTGGGAACGCGCGCCTGGCATGCCGAGCGTCCCGAAGGCTCCGCGCTGCCGGGCATGATCGGCGGGACCTGGTGGTCCGTCGCGCGCCTGGTTCTCAGTATCCTCGTCCTGCTGCCGATCGTCATGGCGCTGCTCGGCTATGTCACGCTGGCGGCGCATCTGCACAATGCCGTCTACACGACCGTCCTGCTCGTCGCCGTCGCCGTGCTGCTGCACCGGGTCGTCGGCGCCCTCCTGGAGTCGGCGGCCGCCGCCGAGACGAGAGCCGGCCAGTGGGTGCGCCATCGCCTCGGGCTGCCGGGCGACGCCACGCTGCGCGGCCAGCATATCGTCATCCTGCTGTTCGACGTGGTCCTGCTCCTCCTGCTGGCCGTCGGCATCCCGACGGCCTGGGGCGTCGACACCGATGCCGTCATGGACGGCATCGGCAAGCTGCTGCATGGCGTCAAGGTCGGCGGCATCACCATCTCGCTCAGCAATATCGGCATCTCCCTCATAGCCTTCGGCGTCTGCATCGCCCTGGTGCGCCTGCTGCGCAGCGTGGTGCGCGACCGCGTGCTGCCGACCGTCGACGCGCCCCTGCCGCTGCGCCAGTCCATCGACGCCGGGCTGAACTATCTCGGCGTGGCGGTCGCGCTGCTGATCGGCGTCGGCGCGCTCGGGATCGATTTCACCAACCTCGCGATCGTGCTGGGCGCGCTCTCGGTCGGCATCGGCCTCGGCCTGCAGAACATCGCCAACAACGTCATCTCGGGCGTCATCCTGCTGGTCGAGCGGCCAATCAAGGCGGGAGACTGGGTGGTGGTGTCGGGCCACGAAGGGTTCGTGCGGCGCATCAACATCCGCGCCACCGAGATCGAGACCTTCCAGCGCACGCATGTGATCGTGCCCAACAGCATGTTCCTGCAGAACCCTGTCGTGAACCGGACCTATGCCGACACGTCGAGCCGCATCGAGATCAAGCTCACGGTCGGCCTCGGCACCGACGTCGCGGCGATGGAGGGGATGCTGCGCGAGGCCGCCCTCGGCCATCCCAACGTGCTGCGCGTGCCGGCGCCGATCGTGCGCTTCGTGAAGGTCGGCCCGAGCGGCCTCGACTTCGAGCTGTTCGTGTTCGTCGCCCGGCTCGAGGATCGGCTGATGGTCGGCAACGATCTCAACAAGACGATCCTGGCGCGCCTGATCGAGCTCAGGATCATCGATCCCGCGCCGGTGCCGGAGCTGCGGATTCGCGGCATCGAGCCCTACCTGAGCCAGGTGGGCGCCGGTCACGAGGGCGGCCATGCCCAGACGCCGACCTGAGGAGAATGCGCGGCGCCGGCGCTGGCCGATCGTCCTGCTGCTCGCCGCCGCCGTGCTGGCCGGCGTTGCCCTGTGGGCCTACTCGCCATCCCTGCCGCCCGAGCTGCTGATCGCACGCTACGGCAACGACGACTCGCGCTTCATCGATGTCGGCGGCGTCAACGCCCATGTCCGCGACCAGGGCAACCGCGACGGCATTCCGATGGTGCTGATCCACGGCTCGATGGGCTCGCTGCACATGTGGGAAGGCTGGGTGCTGGCGCTCGGCGACAAGGCCCGCCTGATCAGCGTCGACCTGCCCGGACACGGCCTGACCGGGACGTGGCCGCGCGAGGAGTACACCATCGAGGCCTACGCTGATTTCGTCGAGGTGCTGGTCGACGCGCTCGATCTCGACCGCTTCGTCCTGGTCGGCCATTCGATGGGCGGCGCCGTGGCCTGGACCTTCGCCGCCACGCGGCCCGACCGGGTGAGCCAGCTCGTGCTGGTCGACGCCGCCGGCTACCCGCGTACCGGCGAGGCGCCGTTGCCGACGCGGCTCGCCCGCACGCCGGTGCTCGGCGACATCGGCATCTATTTCAAGCCCGAGGGCCTGGTGCGGCGTTCCCTCGCCGAGGCCTACGCCGATCCGGCGATGGTGACGCGCGCGCGCGTGACGCGCTACGCCGAGCTGCAGCGCTTCCCCGGCAATCGCGAGGCGACGGTGCTGCGCGCCCGCACGCAGGAGCCGCTCGACCCTGCGCCGCTCAAGCGGCTCACGGTGCCGACGCTGCTGCTGTGGGGCGGCAAGGACCGCTGGGTGCCGCTCGCCGATGCCCACCGCTTCCAGGCCGACATCAAGGGGGCGCGGCTGGTGGTCTTCGAGACCCTGGGCCACAACCCCATGGAGGAGGATCCGGCCGCCACGGCGGCCGCGGTGGCGGCATTCCTGAGACCCATCCCGCCGCGCCCGCCGCCGCCCGACCCGGAGCCGGTCGATCACCCGGTCCTTCCGGCCGTGGTGCCGGAGAGGGAGTGACGGGCACTTTCATGTCGTCCTGAACGAAGTGAAGGACCTCGTCGCCGTGGGCAACAGGTGCGCCTTGGAATGACCGGCGCCTGGATCCTTCGTTGCGCTCTGGATGACAGTATTGGTTTCATCCTGGGCGTTGCGGGGCTCTTCTCTTGTCAGCCCGACAGCCTCTACCGACTCCGCAACATCGCCACGACCTTCTCGAACGCCTGGTCCGCGATCGCCTCGATCTCGGCCTTGGTGCGATTCTGGATCGGGTGTGGGACGTAAACGACGGCGGGCTCGAAGCCCAGCGAATCGCTCTGTGCGGCCACGCCTTCGATGAAGCCGGTGGTGACGATGTTGACGCCGGGCAGGCCGCGTCCGTCGAGGCTATTGAGGTCGTGCAGACTGCACGATGTGCAGGACCCTCAATCGCTCAGCGCAATCACCGCGAGCTGGTTCTCGGCGGCGATCTTCTGCAGCAGGTCGGTCGGCGCCACCTTGGTGTTGGTCGGCTTGCGATAGCGCCGGGTGGCGATGCCGGCCTTCCTGAAATGGCCTTCGAGGCGATCGATGAACTCGGCGCCGCGCGCCTTGCCGATGTCCATCAGGGCGACGCTGCGGCCGTCGAGCGACGGCGGTGGCGCCAGCCGGGCGCGCCGTGTCGGCGATGTCTCGGCCGTCGGGTCGCGCAAGGTGATCGATAACATGTCGGGGTACCTCCTTACCTGATCTCGTGCGTCACGGCTTGGCATTCGTCGCGAACCGACTGCCCCGGCCAGCCGCCGATGATGGCCGAGAATAACCCGGCTTCGCCACCGGCGCGAACGATCAGAAGGCCGTCGGGCTGGAACTTGTCGACCAACTGGTCGGCCATCGACGGCGGCATGCCCTCGGGCACGTCGTGGGCTCCGCGGATCACGTCGCGGCCCGGACGCTTCAGCGCCTGGAACAGCGCGTCTTCGAGGCGCCGGCGGTCCCAGCCGGCATCCTTGAAGATCAGGTAGTGCTCAGGCGACAGCACTAGCACGGCGTTGCCGGCACCGCACAGCTTGGGATGGCCGACGCCGAGCAGGCCCATCGCCAGCGACCGCACCAGCTCCTCCGGCGTGCGCGACTTCTGGTCGATGAAGCCGTTGACGCCCTCGCCATGGAACAGCGTCACCGCGTTCTTGCCGGGCGCGATGCCGCGGCGCACCGACAGCGGCTCCCACGCCGCGTCGGATTCGTCCTCGGCGAAACAGAACGTGTACTTGCCGGGATTGCCGAGCGTCGCACGATCGATTGCGCCGGGCAGGCCGCCGCCGACATTGCGCACGATGAGCTGCAGGGCGCGGCCGATGGTGGCGTTGGCGCGGTTGCCCTGGCCCAGCGCGTTGGTGCCGCTGTTCATACCGATGGCTCGCGCGATCGGGCCGTTGATGATCACCAGCGGGCCGGAGAAATGCGTGGTGCAGAGCAGGCCGTGCAGGACGAACAGCGGGTCGAGCGCCGCCTCCAGCACGCCCAGCACGACCGGCATGTATTCCGGCTTGCAGCCCGCCATCACGGCGTTGATCGCCACCTTCTCGACCGTGCATGGCGCGAGGTTGGGCGGGATCAGGCCGACCACCTCGTCGGGCTTGCGCTCGGTGCCGCCCAGCATGCGCAGGATGCGCTCGTCGGTCGGCGGCACCACCGGCAGGCCGTCGCTCCAGCCGCGCTCGAAGCAGGCCTCCATCGGATCGTCCCAGTTGCCGACCGCGATCGCCCGCGACTTGAGCCCGGGATCGCCGTAACGCGCGATCAGGGTCTCGCGCACGCCGGGCTCGACGCTGCGCGAGCCGCAGCCAGGCTGCCATGCCGGCAAGCCGTCGCCGACGGCGGCGGTGCCGGCGACACGCACCCACTCGGCGCGGTCCCAACCCACGGTGCGCTCGACCTCGCGGCCGCCGGCGAAGCGGATCAGGGTCGGCACCGATTCGACATCGAGCCGGAACGAGCGCTCGAGCGCGCGATCGTCGATCACCGCGCGTACGCCGGCGGGAAAGCCCGGGTCGTCCTGGCTCACCACGGCGAGCGCGCCGGCGCGATCGAGGCTCTGCATCACCGGCTCGACCAGCACGCAGGTCGGGCAATCGCGCTTGGCGACGATCACCAGGCCGTCGTTGGGCAGTCCATCAGGCATGGGCGGCTCCTCTCGCTTTCAGGCGGGGACGATATCGCCGGGCGCACGGAAAAGGAAAGGTCCCACAGTGGCTCACTGACGCGCCTCGACCAGCACCACCTCATCCTGAGGAGCCGAGCGGAGCGCGGCGTCTCGAAGGATGGGCACCAACGAGGTCTGTGTTGCCCACCCTTCGAGACGCGCCCTCTGGGCGCTCCTCAGGGTGAGGTGGTTGGGTGGCCCAGCCGCGCCCTACAGCCGCTGCGCCCTGAACGTGTCGCACTTGTTGGGATCGCCGCTGTCGAGGCCGATCATGAACCAGCGCTTGCGCTGCTCGCTCGAGCCGTGGGTGAAGCTGTCGGGCACGATCCTGCCGCGTGCCTGCTGCTGCAGGCGGTCGTCGCCGATCGCCGAGGCGGCGGCCAGCGCCTGATCCACGTCGCGGTCGTCGATCATCCGGCCGCCGCGCGCGCGGTCGGCGCGGTGCGCCCACACGCCGGCGAAGCAATCGGCCTGCAGCTCGGTGCGCACCGAGAGCGCATTGCCGTCACGCTTGCTCATGCTCTGGCGCATCTGCTGGACCTTGCCCGAGATGCCGAGCAAGTTCTGGACGTGATGGCCGATCTCGTGGGCGATGACGTAGGCCTGCGGGAACTGACCCGGCGCATGGAAGCGGCGCGCCAGGTCGTCGAAGAAGGAAAGGTCGAGGTAGACGCGCTGGTCGGCCGGGCAATAGAACGGCCCCATCGCCGCCTGGCCGGCGCCGCACGCGGTCTGCGTGGCGTCGCGATAGAGCACCAGCTTGGGATCGACGTAGCGCCGGCCCATGTCGCGGAACAGGTCCGTCCAGACGTCTTCGGTGCTCTTGAGGACCCGCGACACGAACTGCGCCTCGGGGTCGGCGGCTGGCGAGGATTGAGCGGGTGGGCGCGCCGTTCGGTTGGCGGATTGCTGCTGGGTCGGCACATAGCCCGAGTTAGAGCCGCTGCCGCCGAGCCCGCCCAGCAGCGCCATCGGGTCGGCCCCGAAGATCAGGGCGATGACGATGAAGGCGATGACGCCGAAGCCGCCCTTGAACAGGCCGCCGCCACCACCGCCCATCGGCACCGGCATCCCGCCGAGTCCGCCACCGAAGCCGCCGCCGGCATAGCCGCCGCCTTCGCCGCGGCGATCCTCGATATTGCTGCTTTCCTCGCCATCCATCTGCATCGCAGCTCTCCAAGATCGAGATCGTGCCGGGATCGTCTATAGTGCCCGGCGATGAGCCTCACCATCGCCACCTGGAACATCAACTCGGTCCGTCTCAGGATCGACAACGTCAGGCGCTACCTGAAGCTGCGCCGGCCGGACGTCCTCTGCCTGCAGGAAACCAAGTGCCCCGACGAGCTTTTTCCGCACTTGGCGTTCGAACGGCTGGGATACAAGCACCGGCTGGTGAAGGGCATGAAGTCCTACAACGGCGTGGCGATCGTCTCCAAGGTTCCCTTCACGGCAACCGACATCCATCACCGCTGCGGCAAGGAGGACTGCCGGCACATCGAGGTCGCCCTCGATGTCGGCGGCGATCCGATCCTGCTCGACAACCTCTACATCCCGGCCGGCGGCGACCTGCCCGACCCCGACCAGAACGAGAAGTTCGCCCACAAGCTCGATTTCTACCGCGAGATGGCGCACTGGTTCGCCGACCGCAAGCCGGCATCCGGCGGGGCCAAGGGTACACGCCGTATCGCGGTCGGCGATCTCAACGTGGCGCCGCTCGAGCACGACGTGTGGAGCCACAGGCAGCTTCTCACCGTGGTGTCGCACACGCCGGTCGAGGTTGCGCTGTTCGGCGGCCTGATGGCCTCGCTCGACTGGATCGACGTTCCGCGTCGCTTCGTGCCGGCCGAGCAGAAGCTCTATTCGTGGTGGAGCTACCGAAACGCCGACTGGCGCGCGTCGAATCGCGGCCGCCGGCTCGACCACATCCTTGCCTCGCCGGCGCTCGCTGGCGCGATCTCGGGCCATCGCATCGAGGTCAATGCGCGCGGCTGGGAAAAGGCGTCCGACCATGTTCCGGTCCTGGCAACGTTCGAGGTATGAGGAGACAGGCATGACGATCATTGGCGTCCTGATAATCGGTTTGATCGTGGGCTTGCTCGCCCGGTTCCTCACGCCGGGGCCAAACCCGAGCGGCATCATCGTCACCATCGTGATCGGCATCGTCGGCGCGGTGATCGCGACCTACGGCGGCCAGGCACTCCATCTCTACCGGCCGGGCGAGCCGGCCGGCTTCATCGGCTCGGTGGTCGGTGCGGTCGTGCTGCTGGTCCTGCTGCGCCTGTTCACGCGGCGCTAATCGACCCGGTAGAGAAAATAGCGGTCTGGCGGCACGCCCGGCGGCTCGGGCAGGCGGCGCCAGCGCGCCACCTGGAGCGGCTGGTTGGCGAGGACGTAGCCGCCGGAGCCGGCCAGCGTGTCGAGCGCCGGGCCGAGCCATTTGCCCATAGCCAGGTTGGCCTCGTGGTCGCCGGTGCCGAGGTCGGTGTGGATCAAGGCGGCGTGCGCGCCGAGGCGCCGGGCGGCCTCGCGAATCGACTCGCGGGCATCGCCCAGGAAGAGGTGGCTGTCGGCGGGGATGCAGTCGGGATGCGCCGCGACCTTGCGCTCGAACACGTATATATCCCGGCCGGGAAAGAGATCGCGCAGGTGATCGTAGGTGCGGCCGTTGCCCAGGCCCACCTCGAGGATGGGGCCCGGCAGGGTGTCGATCCTGGGCTTCAGGAAGTTGAGGCAGTCGCGCTGCGCCTGCATGCGCGCGATGAAGCTGTCGAGCCGGCTCATCGTGGAGGTGTCGTCTGGCGCCGTCGGTCCGCTTTCCCTAGGCCGCCTGCTTGGCCGTCGCCTCCCGCAGCTTCTTGTTGGTGTCGACCACGCGCTGGGCGAGCTCGCGCATGACCTCGATGGCCATCTGCGGCACCTCGTCGACCAGGCGATAGAACGTGTCCTTGGAGATCTTGAGCGTGCTGAGCGGCTCGCGCGCCTTGATGGTGGCGGTGCGCGGCACGTCGCACAGGATGGCGATCTCGCCCAGGAAGTCGTTCTTCTTCATCTCGGCGACCCGGATCTGGCCCTTCTCGGAATCGATCAGCACGTCGGCCACGCCGCCCAGGATGACGTACATGGCATCGCCTGGATCGCCCTGATGGCAGAGTTCCTGGCCCTCGGCGTAGTTCACGCGCTCGCTGGTGAAGGCCAGAAGCTTGAGCTTGGCCGGCTCGATCTTGGAAAAGATCGGTACCCGCTTCAGCAGTTCGACTTCCTCGTTGAGGTTCATCGCGTTCTCCTGCTCATCCTCGAGCCCACGCCATCAGGCGGCCGCCATCAGCTCGGCATACAATCCACCCCGTTCGGCCAGATCGGCGGGTGCTCCCTGGGCGGCGATCCTGCCACCCTGCATAACGACGATCTGCTCGAACGGTTCGGCCTGGGTCGGCCGGTTGGCAATCCACACCACGCCACGGTCGCCCGCGGTCGCCGACGCCAGGATATTGTCCCGGATGCGATCTTGCGTGCGACTGTCGAACGTCGCAACCGCCTCGTTCACGATCAGCAGCTGCGGCCGCTTGATCAGCGCGCGGGCGATGCCGAGCTTCTGGCGCTGCGCCGCCGTCAGGCGCTTGCCGCCGACGCCGACATTGTACTCTAGGCCGACCTCGATCACCGAGTTGCGCAGCCCCAGCTCGTCGAGCACCTCGGCAATCAGGGTGCCGATCCGGGCCTCCGCCTGGGCCTGGCCGTAGACAAGGCGGCCGAACAGGACGTTGTCCTGCAGGGTCGCGGCGCTGTTGTAGCGCTCGAAGTCGTAGAACTCGACCGCGCCCCGCAGGTCGGCGGGCAGGCCGGTCTCGAACGCGCGCCGGGCGGCCAGCAGCCGGTCCTCCATGGCGCCGTCGATCAGGCCGAGGCGATGGCGCGCCTCGATATAGCGGAAGGGCAGGGTCATCAGCCGCCGCCCGTCGCCCTCGGGCACCGCCTCGATGCCCTTGCCGCCCAGGCGCTGCAGCAGCAGCCGGACGTTGGGCAGCTCGTCGGCCGAGATGAAGCTGTACTGCTCGAACAAGGGGTTGTCGGGCGACAGGTCGGAGAACAGCTCGACCATGGTCTCGGCGATGGTGAGGCCCATGCGCTGCAAATCGCGATCCAGGCCCGTCGTCCGCAGGATCGACTCGACGTAGGGGTCGGCGGCGATATTGTCGCCATCGAAGGTCTTGCCGAGCGGCGTGCCGAACAGCAGGTTCTCGGCCACCGACAGGTTGCGGTTGTAGCGGTCGTCGTTGAACGTCTCGACCAGCCCGGCATAGGTCTCGTTCTGCAGCCGGCCGTGCAGCGCACGGCGGGCCTCGAGGATCTTTTCCGCCAGATCGGGGCGCTGGGCAGCGTCGACCGTGCCGCGCAGGCCGAGCGAATAGATGTCCTCGTCGAGCTCGACCTGCTTCAGCGCCTGGACCATGCAGGGCAGCAGGTCGGCCGGCCCGGTGGCGCCGGCCAGCTCGTAGTCGATCCAGTCGGCATTGGGGTCGAGCGCCGGGTTGCCGGCGCGCGTCGATTCCTTCCAGAACGCCTCGCGCAAAGCGCGCGTTGCGTCGTCGTAGGTGGCCGGTGTCGCCGGCCGGATCTTGAGCCCGAACAGCAGGTTGTCGCGCACCGACAGCGGGAACAGGTAAGTTTCCTGGCCGACATACGAGGTGCGCGAGCCCAACACGTACTCGGGCAAACGGAAGAAGTCGTTGCCGTCGATCTTGATGGAGCCGGCGCTGGGCAGAGTGACGCGGGCCAGCACCTGGCCGAGGACGTCCTTGCCCGAGCTCGACTGTCCGATCACCGCCATCCTGCTGCAGGTCGGCACGACCAGCGAGACGCTGTCGAGCTGCTTCACCCGGCCGTCTTCCGACACGGTGACGCCGGCCAGCGCCAGCTCCTTGCCGAGCGGCGGCGGCGGGCCGTCGGGGATGGCCTGCAGCTCCTCGGGCATCATGCCCTCGGGCTGGAACTGGTCGATCACCTGCTCGTACTTGATCTGGACGTCCTGGCGCTGCTGGTCCCAGTCGATCAGCTCCTTGATCGGCGACGGCAGGTCCTTGTAGGCCAGCAGCACGCCGACCACGGCGCCGACATCCATCTGTCCGGTGATGGCGAAGTAACCGCCGATCAGGTAGATGGCGAAAGGCGTCGCCTGGGACAGGATGTTGTTCCAGAACTTGGCGACGAACTTCTTCTGGTAGAGATCGAAGCGAATCTTGAAGATGCGGCCGAGCCGCTCCGAGATGTCGGCCCGCTCGTAGTTCGCCGCACCGTGGACGTGGATTTCATTTACGCCGTCCGCCGTCTCGGCAATCCGGCCGGCGAGCTGGCGCGCCGACAGCTGGCGCAGGCGGCCGAGCACCAGCACCGGCTTCCGCAGTCGCGGGATGATGGCCATCTGCACGGCCAGCAGCACGATCACGACGATGCCGAGCAGCCAGTTCTGCAGCATGATGAAGATGATCGCCGTCAGCGCCTGGCCGCCAAGGAACATCGGCGCCACGAAGGCGTCGCCGATGAAACCGCCCAGCGGCTCGACCTCGTCCTTGATCATGGTGGCGAGCTCGGCCTGCTTGACCTTGCGGAAATGGGCGGCCGGAAAGCGCAGGATCCGGTCGTACAGCTCGTAGCGCAGGCGTCGCAGCATGCGCTCGCCCATGCGACCCTTCTGGGTGTTGATGGTCTTCTTGAACTGGCCGTTGATGACCACCGCGGCCAGGAAGACGAAGCTCATGACCACCAGGTACTGGAGCTGGTCGACCTGGAAGCCGTCGAACAGCCTTATGACCCCGACCGGCAGGACGGCCGACAGGTCGAGCTCCCAGACCAGGAACGGGATCGTCTTGGTGTCCTTGAAGGCATTGCCCTGGATGCCGTTGTTGACGATCGACTTCGGCACCGTGAGCGACATGAAGTAGAAAATCTGAGCCAGAATCACCAGGCCCAGGATGACGACCTGCTCGGGCCTGCTGTGCCGCCAGATGTACGTGAAAAGATTGCGCTGCATCGGAATCCGTGTCGCCGGAGCCGTCCCCGCTTCACCTATATTCGATCAGTGCCTTGATTACATTCGATTTTTTGCAAGCGAGCCAGCGTTTTGCCGGCCCGCCGGGTTATGGCATAGTCGCCGCGAAATTCACCGGCTGGGGCAGGAGGCGCTTCGGCAACGGGGAGACGGACCGCATGCCGAACAGCAGCCGATCAAAGCGTGTGCTGCTCTATAGCCACGACTCGTTCGGTCTCGGCCATGTGAGCCGCTGCCGGACCATCGCCAACGCCATCGTGGAGGCCGACCACACCCTTTCGGTGCTGATCCTGTCCGGCTCCCCGGTGATCGGCTCCTACGAGTTCCGCTCCGGGATCGACTTCGTGCGCATCCCGGGCGTGGTGAAGATCGAGACCGGCGACTACGACTCGGCCAATCTCCGGGTCGGCGTCGAGCATACGCTGGAGATGCGCACCCGCATCATCCGCGACACCGCCGACATCTACCGGCCCGACCTATTCATCGTCGACAAGGAGCCGCTCGGCCTGCGCGGCGAGGTCGTGCCGGCACTCAAGCTCCTGAAGGAGCGCGGGACGCCGCTGGTGCTCGGCCTGCGCGACGTCATGGACGACCCGGCGGCCCTGGCCCAGGAATGGCAGCGCAAGAATGTCGTGCCCGCCCTGCGCGATCTCTACGACGAGATTTGGATTTACGGGCTGCCGCAGATCAACAAGCCGCTCACTGGCATCCAGGTGCCGCCGTCGGTGCGGCACAAGATGGTCTACACCGGCTACCTGCGGCGCGACCTGCCGCTGCACGCCGACATCCCGCACGAGATCGCGGAGATCGACGGGCCGTTCATCCTGGTGACGGCAGGCGGCGGCGGCGACGGCGCCGACCTGATCGACTGGGTGCTGGCGGCCTACGAGAGCGACCCGCACATTCCCTACGGGGCGGTCATCGTGTTCGGCCCGTTCATGTCGGCCACCGAGCGCGAAAGCTTCAAGGAGCGCGCCGCCCGGTTTCCCAATGTCCGCACCCTGACCTTCACCAACAATCTCGGCGCCCTGATGCAGCGCGCCGCCGGCGTGGTCGCCATGGGTGGCTACAATACGTTCTGCGAGATACTGTCCTTCGACAAGAAGGCCATCATCGTGCCGCGGACCAGGCCCCGGCTGGAGCAGTTCATCCGCGCACGGGCAGCGCGCAACGTCGGTCTGGTCGAGATGCTCGACGCCGACCAGGGGCGCGATCCGCACGCCATGGCCACCGCGCTGCGGCAGTTGCCGCAGCAGGGCCTGCCGAGCGACGTCGTGGTACCCGGCCTGCTCGACGGCCTGGGCAACGTGTGGCGCCTGGTCGCCAAGCGCCTCGCCCATCCCCACCGTGGCCCGGCGCCACTCGAGGCGGCCGACGGCGATGCCGACCCGGTGGCTGCCGCACCCTCGTCGTCGCGCGCCAGGACCTGATCATTGCTCGTTCGATGAGGGGCGGTCGCTCGATGATGGCGCAGCCGGGGGCGCAGGCGAGGGTAGCGGTCGTCCTGAAGGGCTGGCCACGCCTGTCGGAAACCTTCATTGCCCAGGAGATCGCCGGCCTCGAGGCGCGCGGGGTCGCCTTGGAAATCTGGTCCCTGAGGCGACCGACCGACACGGCCCGCCACCCGGTGCACGACCGCGTCACCGCCCGCACGTTCTATCTGCCGGAGTATCTCAAGGACGATCCGCGCCGCGTCCTGGCAGGCTGGGCCGCGGCGCGTCGCCTGCCGGGTTACCACACGGCCCGCGACAAGTTCCTGGCCGATCTGCGGCGCGACCCGAGCGCCAACCGGATCCGGCGCTGGGGCCAGGCCCTGGTGCTGGCGGCCGAGCTGCCCCCGTCGATCGACCGCCTGTATGCCCACTTCCTGCACACGCCATCGTCCGTGACCCGCTACGCGGCGACCATGCGCGGCCTGCCATGGAGCGTCTCGGCACACGCCAAGGACATCTGGACCAGCGAGCCGCGAGAGATCAGCGACAAGCTCGACGATTGCGCCTGGCTGGTGACCTGCACCCGGCTCGGCCTCGAACGCCTGCAAGCGCTCGCGCGGCACCCCGAGCGCTTGAAGTTGGTCTATCACGGGCTCGACCTCGCCCACCTGCCGCCGCCGCCGATCGGGAGGCCGCGGCGCGACGGAGCCGACGCGGCGAACCCGGTGATCATCCTGTCGGTCGGCCGCAAGGTCGAGAAGAAAGGCTACGACGATCTGCTCGAGGCGCTGGCCCGGCTTCCGGCCGCGCTGCACTGGCGCTTCGAGCATATCGGCGCGGGCGAGCTGTCCGACGCGCTGAAGGCCGCAGCCACCCGACTCGGCATAGCCGGGCGATGCACCTGGCACGGCGCTCAGCCGCAGAAGGAAGTCTTCGCCGCCCTTGCCCGGGCCGACCTGTTCGTCCTGGCGAGCAAGAAGGCGGCCGATGGCGACCAGGACGGGCTGCCGAACGTGTTGATGGAAGCCGCCCACCAGGGCCTTGCCCTCGTCTCGACCCGCGCCGCAGCGATCGGCGAGTTCATCAGCGACGGCGACAATGGCCTGCTGGTGCCGCCCGGCGCTCCCGACGCGCTGGCCGATGCCATGGCGCGGCTGATCGGCAACCCCGACCTGCGCCGAAGCCTGGCGCTGCGCGCCGGCGAGGCCGTTCGGACGCATTTTTCGTACGAGGCGGGCGTCGACTGGATCGCCAGGGCGCTCGGCCAGGAACCGCCGGCCGACGTGCGCGCTGCGGAGTGACCCCCCATGCGCGTGCTGCTGCACACGCCGCTCAAGCCGCCGGACCATCCCACGCCCTCGGGTGACCGCGAGATGGCACGCGGAATTGCCCGTTTGCTGAGGTATCTCGGTCACCGGGTGATCATGCCGGCGGCAAGCCGCGTCGCGGCCGGGGTACCGCCCGCCGGCGCCCATCTCGCGCTGGAACGCCGGGCGCGGACCCAGGCGCAGCGCCTGATCGCCCGCTGGCGGTCCTTGCCGGCCCGCCATCCCGAGCGCTTCGATCTCTGGCTCACCTACCATTGCTACTACCGCAAGCCCGACTGGCTCGGCCCCGAGGTCACGGCTGCGCTGGGCGTGCCCTACGTGATCGCCGAAGCATCGCACGCCCCGCGCCGCGCCTACGGGCCGACCCGGATCGGCCATCGCGCCGTCGAGCGCGCCCTGATGGCGGCCGATCTCGTCCTCACGGTGAACCCGCGTGACGTGGCTGGCGTGAAGGCGCGGTTGCGGCCGGGCGGGCATCAGGCGTGGCTGCCGCCCTTCATCGACTCCGCCCGGTTCGCCGCCGCCTGCTCCCGGCGGCCGACTAACCACCCTCCGGTCCTGCTGGCCGTCGGCATGATGCGCCGGCGCGACAAGCTCGCGTCGTATCGCGTCCTGGCCGAGGCGCTCGCCCTGCTGAAGCACCGACCGTGGCGCGCGGTGCTGGTCGGCGATGGCGAGGCGCGCGGCGAGGTCGAGGCCGCGATGGCGCCGCTCGGAGAGCGCGTGCACTTCGCCGGCGCGATCCCGCGCCGCGACCTGCCGCAGATCTACGCCGCAGCCGACCTCTACCTCTGGCCGGCGATCAACGAGGCCTACGGCATGGCGTTTCTCGAGGCCCAGGCGGCGGGCCTGCCCGTGGTCGCCGGCCGCACCGGCGGCGTGCCGGCGGTGGTGGCGCACGAGATCACCGGCCTGCTGACGCCGGTCGGCGACGCGAAGGCCTTCGCCGACGCCGTGGCACGTCTGCTCGACGCACCCGACCAGCGGGCGCGCTTCGCCGCCGCCGCCCGCCACCGAGTCGCCGCCCTGCACGACGAGCACGCTGCGGCCGGCGCCCTCGCGGCGGCCCTGCGACGGCTGACATGACAGGTGTGTCCTTCGCCATCCTGCGGCACGCCACGACGACGTGGAACGAGCAGCATCGCCTGCAGGGGCTCACCGACACGCCGTTGAACGCAACGGGCGAGGCCAATGCGCGCCGCTGGCGACTGCCCGCGCCGGCCGACGCCTGGCGGCGCCTCAGCAGCCCGCTGCAGCGGGCGCGGCGCACTGCCGAGCTGGTGCGGCCGGCGGCCGCCGTCACCATTGATCCGGCCCTGCGCGAGATGAGTTTCGGCGCCTGGGAAGGCGCCACGCTCATCGAGCTGCGCACGACGGTCGGCGAGAGGTTCCTCGACGCCGAGCGCCGCGGCCTCGATTTCCTGCCACCGGGCGGAGAATCGCCGCGCATGGTCATGGCCCGGCTGGGACGCTGGTCGGCGACGATCGCCGCCCAAGGTGCACCCGTGGTGGCGGTCTCGCACAAAGCCGCGATCCGCGCCCTGCTGGCGTTGGCGACCGGCTGGGACATGACGGGACGGCCCCCCGAGAAGCTCGACTGGCAGTGCGTGCACTTCTTCGTCGCCGGGCGCGACGGCCGCGTTGCCGTCGACCGCCTCAACGTGCCATTCGAGCGCGCACCATGACCGCTCGCGTCCTCTTCTATGTCCAGCACCTGCTGGGGATCGGTCACCTGCGGCGGGCGGCGACGCTCGCCCGGGCCCTCTCGGCAGCCGGTTACGACGTCCTGCTGGTGTCGGGCGGCGCGCCGCTCGGGGATCTGGCGCTGGGCGGGGTGCGCTTCCATCAATTGCCGCCCCTGCGGGCGGCCAACGAAGGCTTGAAGGAGCTGGCGCAGCTCGACGGCACGCCCGTCGATGCGACGTTCCAGGCCGATCGGACCCGGCGCCTGCTCGACCTCCTGCGCAGCGAAGCCCCCGACATCGTCATCACCGAGCAGTTCCCCTTCGGACGAACCCGGCTGCGCTTCGAGCTGCTGCCCCTGATCGCGGCGGCGAAGGCGCTTCGCCCTCGCCCCCTGATCGTGTCGTCGCTGCGCGACGTGGTCCGCCGGTCGGCCTCGCCCGAGCGCGTGGCGGAGACGGTCGCGACGTTCGCCGACTTCGACGCCCTGCTGATCCATGCCGACCCCGCTCTCGTACGTCTCGAGGAGAGCTTTCCCGCCTGGGCAAGCGTGGCCCCGCGCGCGACCTACACGGGCTACGTCATGGAAGGAAACCCGGCTCTCGGCGTCGAGACGACGGCGGGAACGGGCGAGGTCGTGGTCTCCGCCGGAGGCGGCGCCATCGGCGGTCCCCTGCTCGGGGCTGCCATCGGCGCGCGACGGCTGGGTGCGCTCGCCGATCGGACCTGGCGGCTTCTGGTCGGCCCCAACATGCCGCCGGCCGACCGGGAGGAGATCGAGACAGCGCGCGACGAAGGTCTGATCGTCGAGCCCGTGCGGGCCGATTTCCCCGTCCTGCTGCACAACGCGGCGCTTTCGATCAGCCAGGCCGGGTACAACACCGTGATCGAGACCGTCCGCCATGCCGACCGCGCGGTGCTGGTGCCCTTCGGCACGGCGCGCGAGACCGAGCAGGTCGACCGCGCCCAGGCGCTGGCCGCGCGCGGCATGGTTACGGTCGTTGCGCCAGGCACGCTCTCGCCGGCAACCCTCGCTGCCGCCATCGCCAAGGCGATGGCCGGTCCGTCGATCCGCGGCTTTCCGCCGATCGACATCGGCGGCGGCGCGGCGACGGCAAGTGCGCTCGGGCGACTGTTGGCGAGGCACGCCAATGGCTAGCTGGCAGGCGCTCGCCGACGAAGCCAAGCGGTGGGCCGATACGGGGCGCGTCGGCGCCCTTTGGTGGCGCGACGACGACGCCGTCGATGCCAGCCCCGCGCTCGAACGCCTGCTCGCGATTCAGCACGAGCAGGGAGTGCCGCTGGCGCTCGCCGTAGTGCCGGCGCAGGCAACGGCGGCGCTGGCCGCGCGCCTGCGCGGCACCCGCGATGTCGACGTGCTCCAGCACGGCTATGCCCACGTCAATCATGCGACCGCGGGCGAGGGCAAGAAGATGGAGCTCGGCCTGCACCGGCCGGCCATGATGGTGCTGGGCGAGCTCGGGACCGGCTGGCTGGCGCTCGAGCGCCTGTTCGGCGCCCAGGCGCTGGCGGTGATGGTGCCGCCGTGGAACCGGGTTGCCGCGACGCTGGTCCCCACCTTGCCGGAGATCGGCTTCACGGGGCTGTCGACCTTCGGCCCGCGCCGTCGCCCGAGACCTGTGCAGGGCTTGCTCGAGATCAACACCCATGTCGATCTGATCGACTGGAAGGGCGCGCGCGGCTTCGTCGGCGAGGAGGCCGCCCTGACCGTGCTCGTTGCCGCCCTGGCGCGCGCGCGCGCAGCGTCGCCGCCGGATTCGGCCGAGCCGGTGGGCGTGCTCAGTCATCATCTTGCGATGGACGGCGAGGCCTGGGATTTCCTAAGGTCCCTCTGGCAAAGAGCAACAATCTTGCCAGGGCTCTGTGTCAGCCCGGCGCGCGCGTTGTTCACGACCGGGACGGCACCAACCTCCTCGCTCGTGACAGGGGAGGCAAACGGTTGAGCACTGCCGATCTGCGCTATCCGCGCGAGACGCTGTGGGCAGACTATGTCCGTGCCTCGATCGGCGTTCTGCTGTGCGGCCTGCCGTTGCTGCTGATCGACGTCAATCAATGGCTCGGCTTCTTCCTCGCCGCGGGCTTCGTGCTGTTCGCCCTGTTCCTCGTGCGCACCGCCTTGCGCCATCGGACGCGATACCTGCTGGGCGCCGACACCTTGTGCGCCGACGGGCCCGCCGGCGGCATCGTCGAATGGCGCCGCCTCGACCGGCTGAAGCTCAGCTACTTCTCGACCAAGCGCGACCGCTCCGACGGCTGGATGCAGCTCTCTGTTGGCTCGACCGGCGGGCGAACGGTAAAGATCGATTCCTCGCTCGAGGGATTTCACGATGTCGTCGAGCGGGCGGCACATGCGGCGGGAGAGGCAGGCTTGACACTGAGCGAGGCGACGCGAGCAAATCTCAAGGCCATGGGAATCACGGTGGCAGGTCAGGAACTGACGGTATGACGGACCTGCTGCGCGTCGAGAAACTGACGGTCGATTTCGGGGTCCACGAAGGCACCTTGCGTGCCGTCGACAATGTCTCGTTCGCCATCCCGCCCGGCGGCACGCTGGCGCTGGTCGGCGAATCGGGCTCGGGCAAGTCGGTATGCAGCCAGGCGATCATGGGGCTGCTGCCGCGCACCGCCACCATCGTATCGGGCTCCATCCTATTCGACGATCCGCGCCGTCCCGGCACCCCCATCGACATCGCCCGCCTGGATCGCACCGGGCCGGAGATGCGGGCAATCCGCGGCGGCTCGATCTCCATCATCTTCCAGGAGCCGATGACGTCCTTGTCGGCGCTGCACACGGTGGGCGACCAGATCGGCGAGGCCGTCGCCCTGCACGGCGGTCACTTCAGCGCCATGCACCGGCTGGGCGATCAGATCGGCGATGCCCTCGAAGGGTCCGGCCGCAAGCTGACCCGCCAGCAGATCGACGCCATGACCGTCGACATGCTGCGCATGGTCGGGTTTCCCGATCCCAGGAGGGCGCTGCGCACCTATCCGTTCGAGCTGTCGGGCGGCCTGCGCCAGCGTGCCATGATCGCCATGGCGCTGGTCTGCCGGCCGGCGCTGCTGATCGCCGACGAGCCGACGACGGCGCTCGACGTCACCATCCAGGCGCAAATCCTGCGCCTGATGAAGGACCTGCAGAGCGAGCTCGGCATGGCCCTGCTGATGATCACCCACGATCTCGGGGTGGTCGCCAACGTGGCCGACGACGTCGTCGTGATGTATCGCGGCAAGGTCGTGGAATCGGGCGACCTGCATGCCATCTTCCGCGATCCGCAGCATCCCTATCTCAGGGCGCTGCTGCACGCCGTGCCGCGCTTCGACATGGAGCCGGGAGAGCGGCTGGTGCCGATCCGCGAGATTACCGCCGCGACCGGCCATCTCCTGAAGGAGAAGGCGGTCACCAAGCCGACCGCCACCTTCAATCCCGAGGCGCCCGTGCTGAAGGTGCGCCACCTGTCGAAGACCTTCCGCATCCGCAAGGCCGACACCTTCCTCGAGTCGCTGATGGGCGGCGGCACCACCCGCACGGTGCGCGCCGTCAACGACGTGAGCTTCGATGTCGTGCGCGGCGAATGCCTCGGCCTGGTCGGCGAATCGGGCTGCGGCAAGACCACCCTCAGCAAGATCCTGATGCGCGGCATCACGGCCGATCCCAACGACGATTCCGGCCGCATCGTGTTCGACGACTGGGGCAACAAGGTCGACGTGCTGTCGCTCGCCGGCGGCGAGCTCGACCGCTTCCGCACCAAGCTCCAGTTCATCTTCCAGGACCCGTTCGGCTCGCTCAACCCGCGCATGACGGTCTACGACATCCTGGTCGAGCCGCTGGTGATCCACAGGATCGGCGACGACGCCTATCGCCGCGAGATGGTGAGCGAGCTGATGGAGATGGTGGGGCTCGACCGCCGCCATCTCAGCCGCTACCCGCATTCCTTCTCGGGCGGCCAGCGGCAGAGGATCGGCATCGCCCGCGCGCTGGCGCTGCGCCCCGACATGGTGATCTGCGACGAGCCGGTCTCGGCCCTCGACGTGTCGATCCAGGCCCAGATCCTCAATCTCCTCAAGGACCTGCAGAAGCAATTGGGCCTCACCTACCTGTTCATCTCGCACAACCTCGCGGTCGTCGACTATATCGCCGACCGAATCGCCGTGATGTGCGCCGGCCGGCTGGTCGAGCTCGCCCCGGCAGGCGAGCTGTTCCGCAATCCCCTGCACCCCTACACCAAGGCCCTGCTGTCGGCCGTGCCGATGCCGGACCCCGATGCGCGGCTCGATCTCGGCGCGCTCATGGAAGGCAAGGCATCCGATCCCGCCGCTTGGCCGGAGCCGTTCCGCGACACCGGCAAGAACAGCGTGCTGTGGACCGAGGTGTCGCCCAACCACTACGTGCGTCTCGAGCGGGAAGGGGCCTGACCATGCTTCGCTATGTTGCGCGGCGCATCCTGCTGATGATCCCGACCCTGTTCGTGATCAGCGCCCTGGTTTATTTCATCATCGACCTGCCGCCCGGCGACTGCGTGACCTCGCAGATCGACGAGCTGCTGGCGCGCGGCGATCCCGACGCCATGCGCCGCGCCGACGAGCTGCGCCAGCTCTACGGCCTCGATCAACCGCTGTGGCAACGCTACCTGGAATGGGTCGGCGGCATCTTCCGCTGGGATTTCGGCCTGTCGTGCCAGGACACGGTGCCGGTCTCCAGCCTGATCGGCGAGCGGCTGGTGCTCACCCTCATCATGGAGACCGCGACGATCGCCTTCATCTGGATCGTCTCGTTCGTGATCGGCGTCTATGCCGCGACCCACCAGTACAAGATGGGCGACTACGTCGCCTCGTTCATCGGCTTCGTCGGGCTCTCCATCCCGAACTTCCTGCTGGCGCTGGTGCTGCTCTATGTCGGCAAGGTCTATTTCGGGCTGTCGATCGGCGGCCTGATGGACCCCGAGTACATCGACCAGCCGATGAGCTGGGGCAAGGTCGTCTCAGTGATGCAGCACCTGATCATCCCGGTCATCGTCATCGGCATGTCCGGCACCGCCGGCATGATCCGGCGCCTGCGCGCGAACCTGCTCGACGAGCTGCAGAAGCAGTATGTGGTTACCGGCCGGGCCAAGGGCCTGCCGCCGATGCGGCTGCTGATCAAGTATCCGCTGCGCCACGCCATCAACCCCTTCGTCGCCGACATCGGCGGCCTGCTGCCCGACGTCATCTCGGGCTCGGTCATCGTCTCGGTGGTGCTGTCGCTGCCGACGACCGGCCCGATGCTGCTCGGCGCGCTCAAGACCCAGGACGTGAACTTGGCGGCGACCTTCCTGCTGTTCGTGGCCACCCTGACGGTGATCGGCACGCTGATCTCCGACCTGGCGCTGGCGGCGCTCGATCCTCGCATCCGCTTCGGCGCGACGTCGGAGAAGTGACATGACCGATCAGACGTCGCCCCCTCCCGCCGCCGCGCCGCGCCGCAAGTCCGAGCACTACGTCAACCGCGAGCAATGGGACCCCTACGTCTCCGAGCGGCTGACCGCCGAGCAGGAACGCTACTACATGGCGGGCCAGTGGAAGCTGATGTGGTGGCGCTTCCGCCGCCACAAGCCCGCGGTCGTGTCGCTGGTCTTCCTGCTGTTCATGTATCTCTCGACGCTGTTCAGCGAGTTCATCGCGCCCTACGAGCTGCAGGCGCGCCATTCGGCCTATATTTTCGCGCCGCCCCAGCAGGTTCACCTGTTCCACGAGGGCAGCTTCCTCGGACCGTTCGTCTATGCCCTGAAGACGACGCGCGACCCCGAGACGTTGCAGCGCGTCTACACGCCCGATCCGACCAAGCCGCAGCAGATCCGCTTCTTCTGCCTCGGCGATCGCTACGAGTACATGGGCCTGATCGAAGGACGGTTCCACATCTTCTGCCCGCCCGAGGGCTCGCAGCTGTTCCTGCTCGGCACCGACCGGCTGGGCCGCGACATGTTCAGCCGCATCGTCTACGCCGCGCGCATCTCGCTCACAATCGGCTTGATCGGCATCACCCTGTCGTTCGTCCTGGCGCTCGTCCTGGGCGGCCTGGCCGGGTACTACGGCGGCTGGATCGACAACGTCGTCCAGCGCGTCACCGAGATCATCAAGAGCTTCCCGCATCTGCCGCTGTGGCTCGCCCTGTCGGCGGCCCTTCCGGTGACGTGGTCGCCGCTGCTGGTCTATTTCGGCATCACCATCATCCTGGCCCTGCTCGACTGGCCCGGGCTGGGGCGTGCCGTGCGCTCCAAGCTCCTGTCGCTGCGCGAGGAGGACTATGCCGCGGCAGCGCAGATGATGGGTGCCAAGCCGGGCCGCATCATCGGCCGCCACCTGCTGCCGGGCTTCATGAGCCACCTGATCGCCTCGGCCACGCTCTCCATCCCGTCGATGATCCTGGCCGAGACGGCGCTCTCCTTCCTGGGCCTCGGCCTGCGCCCGCCGATCACGTCCTGGGGCGTCCTGCTGAACGAGGCGACCGACATCAACGTGGTGGCGGTGAACTGGTGGTTGATGCTGCCGGTCGTGCCGGTGATCCTGGTGATCCTCGCCTATCAGTTCCTGGGCGACGGCATGCGCGACGCCGCCGATCCATACGCCTGACGATCATCTCCGGACCGCAGGAGTGTCGCTCGCCGAAGAATGTGAGCGGGCGAATGCGCTCGCGGCCCGGAGTAATGAGCCCGCAGTCGTTCGATCATTGCGCCTGCGCCTCGCTAGTGGTCACAAATGAGCAAGAAACGAACACCGGGCCGCAACTGTAGGCACATGTCGCCGCGTCGATCCCTTTGCCAGCTACATCTAGTGTGACCAAAAAATCACACTTCCGCCCCATTTGGGTCTAGCGAGGGCCATCCGGGGTTTCCATCTTCGGGCTCTATCTCCCCCGAACGTGGTCCCCCCAAAGCCACGTTCTAGCCTCCTCGGAGGCGCTTGGGCCGTCCTCTCACTCTCCCCCGAGAGGACGGCCTTTTTCTTTGCCGCATGGTAGGACGGCCCCGTCATCCTCGATGTGTGAGTCATGGCGGCCGAGCCCGGTGCCCCGATCCTGGACGTTTCCGACCTCGCCTGCCGTCGCGGCGGGCGGATGGTCTTCAACCATCTGTCGTTCGCAATGGGCGAGGGCGAGCTTCTGACGTTGCTCGGCCGCAATGGCAGCGGCAAGACCACCCTGTTGCGGGCGCTCGCCCTGCTGGCCCGCGCCGAGACCGGCATGGTTCGATGGCGGGGCACCGACGTCAGGCGAGAGCCCGAGGAGTGGCGCCGGCAGATCGCCTGGCTGGGGCATCTCGACGGGCTCAAGGGTGATTTTTCCGTGCGCGAGAACCTGCTGGTCGCCGAACGGCTGCGCGGCGCTCCGCCAGCGGAGGATCGCGTCGACAGCGCTCTGGTGGCCTTCGACCTGCCGGCGCTCGCGGCGCGGCCCGTCCGCAGCCTGTCGGCCGGCCAGCGGCGGCGCACGGCGCTCGCACGCGTGCTGCTGTCGCAGGCGCCGGTATGGCTGCTCGACGAGCCGATGAACGCCCTCGACCAGCCGGCCCAGCAGACCTTTCACGCCGTTCTGCAGGCCCATCTCGACGCCGGCGGCCTCGCCCTCGTCGCCACCCATGCGTCGCTCGCGATCGAGAGGGGGCGGCGCCTCGAGCTGACCGCACCCGTGCGGGCGCGCCCATGAGCGGCTTCCTGGCTCTGGTCGCCCGCGACCTGCAGCTGGTCTGGAGACGGCCGGGCGACGTCGCGGTCGTGCTGGCCTTCTTCGTCGTCGCCACCTCCCTGTTTCCCCTCGGCATCGGGCCGGAGACCAACCTGCTCGCCCGCATCGCCGCTGGCGTGCTGTGGTGCGCGGCCCTGTTCGCCTCCCTTCTGTCGCTCGAACGCCTGTTCGCCGCCGACTTCGAGGACGGCACCCTCGACCTGCTGCTGCTGGCGCCCTGGCCGCTCGAGCTCGCCGCGCTCGCAAAATGCCTGTCTCACTGGATTGTGACCGGCCTGCCGCTCGCCGCCCTGGCGCCCGTCCTCGGCATCGCCTTCGGCCACACCGGCACGACGCTCCTCGGCCTGTCGGCGACGCTGCTGATCGGCACGCCGACCTTGTCCCTGATCGGCGGCCTGGCCGCTGCCCTGACGCTCGGAGCCAGGCGGGGCGGCGCTTTGCTGGCCCTGCTCGCCCTGCCGCTCTGCGTGCCGACGCTGATCTTCGGCACCAGCGCGATCGAGATGCTGGCCACCGGGGACGATTTTGCCGCCCCCTTGGCGGTGCTGGCGGCACTGGCCCTGGTCGCGCTGGCGACGACGCCCTGGGCCATGGCCGCCGCCTTGCGGCAGGCTGGCGAATAGACAAAATCGCTGCCGGGACGGAAACCAATCCTCGATGGCCGATCTCCATTTCCTCGCCAACCCGGCGCGCTTTCGCCGCTTCAGCCAGCGCGTGCTGCCGGGCCTGACGCTGGCCACGGTGCTGTGCCTGGGGGTCGGCCTCTATCTCGCGCTGCTGGGTTCGCCGCCCGACTATCAGCAGGGCGAGACCGTGCGCATCATGTTCGTTCACGTGCCCTCGGCCTGGCTGTCGATGGCGGGATACGCCCTGCTGGCCGCCCTGGGCGCGGCGTTATTGGTGTGGCGCCATCCGCTGGCCGCCCTGATGGCGCGTGGCGCGGCGCCGGTCGGCGCCTGCTTCGCCCTCGCCTGCCTGCTGACCGGCTCGCTGTGGGGCCGGCCGATGTGGGGCACCTACTGGGTGTGGGATGCCCGCCTGACGTCGATGCTGCTGCTGTTCTTCCTCTATCTCGGCCACATCGCGCTGACCAATGCCTTCGATGACAGCGAGCGCGGCGACCGGGCCGCCGCGATCCTGGCGCTGGCCGGCGTGATCAACCTGCCGATCATCAAGTTCTCGGTTGATTGGTGGAACACGCTGCACCAGCCCGCGTCGGTCACTAGGCTCAGTGGGCCGGCGATCCATCCCACGATCCTGATGCCGCTGCTCTGGATGGCAGCCGCGTTCACCCTGCTGTTCATCCTGCTGGTGCTGGTGCGCACCGAGACCGAGATCGATCGCCGCCGCCTCGAGATCGCGGACCAGGACGCATGACGAGCTACGCGGTCTTCATCCTGTCCGCCTACCTGGCGGTGCTGGTGATCCTGGGCGGCCTCACTATCGCCTCGCTGAGCGCGCGACACCGCGTGCGCCGCGAGCTGGCGCGCCGCGGCCTCGAGCGACAGCGCGGGCAGCGTGCGGGAGCAAGCCCATGACGCCCAAGCGCCGCCGCCTCTGGCTGCTCGTCGGGTCGCTGGCCGCTCTGGGTGCCGCCGCCGCCCTCGTCCTGACGGCATTGAGCGACAACCTGGTGTTCTTCTATTCGCCCTCGCAGGTCGCCGAGAAGGGCATCGCGCCCGATCGCCGCTTCCGGCTGGGCGGGCTGGTCGAGGCGGGCAGCGTGCAGAAGAACGGCGAGGAGGTGCGCTTCACCGTCACAGACACGCACAAGACCATGCCTGTCGTCTATCGCGGCCTGCTGCCCGACCTGTTCCGCGAGGGTCAGGGCGTGATCGCCGAAGGCACCCTGCGGGCCGACGGCGTGTTCGTCGCCCGCGAGGTCCTGGCCAAGCACGACGAGAACTACATGCCGCCCGAGGTCGCCAAGGCCATCAAGGAAGCCGGGCAATGGAAGGACAAGAAGTGACGCATCGCGCGGAGCCGCGCCCGTGATTCCCGAGGTCGGCCACTTCGCCCTGATCCTGGCTCTATGCGTGGCGCTCGTGCAGGGCACGCTGCCGTTGCTCGGCGCCGCCCGCGGCGACCAGCGCCTGATGGCGCTCGGCCGCACCGCCGCCCTCACGCAAGCTTTCCTGGTCATCCTGGCGTTCGGCGCTCTCACCCAGGCCTACCTGACGTCCGACTTCTCGGTGGCCAACGTCGTCGCCAACTCCCATTCGGCCAAGCCGCTGCTCTACAAGATCTCCGGCGTGTGGGGGAACCACGAGGGCAGCATGCTCCTGTGGGCGCTGATCCTGGCGCTGTTCGGCGCCGCGGTCGCCGTCTTCGGCGCCAACTTGCCCGACACGCTGCGCAGCCGCGTGCTGGCCGTGCAGGGGCTGATCGGCCTGGGCTTCCTCGCCTTCCTGATCTTCACCTCGAACCCGTTCGAGCGGGTCGCGCCGGCGCCGCCGGACGGCAACGGGCTCAACCCGCTGCTCCAGGACCCGGGGCTCGCCTTCCATCCGCCGCTGCTCTATCTCGGCTATGTCGGCCTCTCGGTGACCTACGCCTTCGCCATCGCGGCCCTGCTCGAAGGCCGCGTCGATCCGGCATGGGCGCGCTGGGTGCGCCCGTGGACCTTGGCGGCGTGGTGCTTCCTGACGCTCGGCATCGCGCTCGGCAGCTGGTGGGCCTACTACATTCTCGGCTGGGGCGGCTTCTGGTTTTGGGATCCGGTCGAGAACGCCTCGCTGATGCCGTGGCTTGCCGCCACTGCGCTGCTGCATTCGGCGATCGTCGTCGAGAAGCGCGATGCGCTCAAGAGCTGGACCGTCCTGCTCGCCATCCTGGCCTTCTCGCTGTCGCTGCTCGGCACCTTCCTGGTACGATCCGGCGTGCTCACCTCGGTGCACGCCTTCGCCCAGGATCCGGCGCGCGGCCTCTACATCCTGGGGTTCCTGATCGCGGTGACCGGCGGCGGCCTGGCGCTCTACGCCTGGCGGGCGCCCAGCCTGCAGGGCGGCGGGCTGTTCCAGCCGATCAGCCGGGAGGGCGCGCTGATCCTGAACAACCTCCTCCTGTGCACCCTCGCCGCCACGGTGCTGCTGGGCACACTCTATCCGCTGTTCCTCGATCTCCTGACCGGCGCCAAGGTCTCGGTCGGGCCGCCGTTCTTCAACGCCACCTTCGTGCCGATCTGCGCGCCGCTGTTCGCCGCCCTGTGCGTCGGCCCGTTCCTCGGCTGGAAGCGCGCCGAGCTGTGGCCCGCCCTGATGCATCTCAGGCTCGCCTTCGTCGTCTCGGTGATTGCCGCGATCGTCGCCGCCATCGTCGTCGACAGCCGCGCCGCCCTGGCGGCGATCGCCTTCGGCTTCGGCGTTTGGCTGATCGCCGGCAGCCTGGTCGAGCTCGCGCAGCGCCTGCGGCTCGGCACGACATCCTTCGGCGACTCGCTGCGCCGGCTGCGGGCGACGCCGCGCGCCAGCCTCGGCATGACGATCTCGCACGCGGCGCTGGGTTTCGTGGTGCTGGGCTCCGTGGCGACGAGTGCCTGGCACACGGAGCTTATCCGCACTGTGAAGCCCGGCGAGACGATCGGCTTTGCGGGTTACCAGGTGACGCTGCAGCGGGTCGAGAGCGTGCAAGGGCCGAACTACATCGCCGAGCGGGCGACCCTGGCGGTCTCGCTGGGCGGCCGGCCCTATACGACCCTGCAGCCCGAGCGTCGGCTGTTTACGGTGCAGCGCCGCCAGGTCGCCGAGACCGCCATCCAGACCAACCTGCTGCGCGATCTCTACGCCACGCTCGGCGAGGGCGACGCGGGCTCGGGCTGGGTGATCCGCCTCTACCTCAACCCGCTGGCGCCATGGATCTGGCTGGGCGCTGCCCTGTGTGCCTTCGGCGGCTTCGTCTCGCTGTCGGATCGGCGGCTGCGGGTCGGCGCGCCCTCGCGCCTGCGGCCGGCAACGGTGCGCCCGTGAGCCGCCGTCTCCTGTTCCTGCTGCCGCTGCTGACCCTGGCGCTGATGACCGGCTTCTTTGCCTGGTCGCTTCTGGCGGGGCGCGATCCGGCCTCGATCGGCTCGGTCATGATCGGCCGCCCGGCGCCTCGTCTCGAGCTGCCGGCGCTCGTGCCGGGAGAGCCGCCGCTCGGCGATGCCATGCTGCGCACCGGCAAGCCCGTGCTGGTGAATTTCTTCGCCAGCTGGTGCGCGCCCTGCCTCGCCGAGCATCCGCTGTTCATGCGGCTCAGGGACCGCGAGGGCGCAACCCTCATCGGCGTCGCCTGGAAGAACAAGCGCGAGGACGCCATCCCGTGGCTGAAGCGGCTGGGCGATCCGTTCAAGGCGGCCGGCCTCGACCTCGACGGCAAGACGGGACTCGACTGGGGCCTGAGCGGCGTGCCGGAGACCTACGCCATCGACGGCAACGGCATCGTCCGCCTGCATTTCCGCGGGCCGATCACCGAGCGCGACCTCACCGACTCGATCCTGCCGTTCCTGAAGGGACAGAGGTGAAGCTCCCGTCTCCCGCGGCGCTCGTCGCCTTCATCCTCGCGTCCGGTCTGTTCATCGGTGCCTGCCTCGCCGTCGAGCCGACCGAGATGCTGAAGGATCCCGCGCTCGAGGCGCGCGCGCGAACGATCGGCCAGGCGCTGCGCTGCGTCGTCTGCCAGAACCAGTCGATCGACGATTCGTCGGCCGAGGTGGCACGCGACATGCGCCGCGCCGTGCGCGATCGGCTGACCGTAGGCGACAGCGACGACCAGGTGTTCGCCTACATGGTGGCGCGCTACGGCGACTACGTGCTTCTGAAGCCGCCCTTCAAGACCGGCACGCTGGTCCTGTGGCTCGGCGGCCCGGCCCTGCTCGTCGTGGCCGGCACCGCCCTGCTGATCGCCGCGCGCCGGCGCACGCGACGCACCGTGGCGCCGCCGGCTCCGCTCAGCGCCGAGGAGCGCCAGCGCCTCGACGCGCTGCTGAAATCCTGATGCTGGAGTTCGTCCTCGCGCTGCTCGCGACGGCGACCGTCGGCGCCCTGCTGATCCCGTTGTTGCGCGCACCGCGTCGCTCGGCCGCGCGGCTCGACGGCGAGCTCGCGATCTACCGCGACCAGCTCGACGAGATCGAGCGCGCGCGCGCCGCCGGCACGATTGCCGAAACCGACGCCGCAGCCGCCCGTCTCGAGATCGAGCGTCGGGCGCTCGCAGCGGGAGATCGGTCCGTGGCCAGGCCGGCGGGCCAGGCCGACAGCCTGCTGCACAAGGTCCTGTCGCCGGCGCTGGCCTTGGCGATCCCGCTGCTGGCGCTCGGGCTCTACCTGAACATGGGCCGTCCGGGCCTGCCGGCAGCGCCGACCGTCGCCAGCACGCCGCGGCCGGCGGCGGAGCCGGTGGATGTCGCGCGCCTGGTCAAGCTGGCGCAGGACCGGGTCGCCGCGCAGCCCGATGATGCCGAGGCGCAGTCGGCGCTGGGCGAGGCGCTGACCCTCGAGGCCGACGGCACCGTCACGGCAGCCGCTGCCGCTGCCTTCCGGAAAGCCGTCGCCCTGCAGCCGGGCGATGCGCGTGCCATCTACTATCTCGGCCTGCACGACGCGCAGAGCGGCGACAGCCGCGCCGCCATCGCGCGCTGGCGCGAGCTCGAAGCCGGCAGCCCGCCCGACGCGCCGTACCTGGCAATGTTGCGCTCCGAGATCGCCCGAATCGCCCGGGCCGCGAACATCGAGATGCCGGGCGCGCCGCCATCGACCATGCCACAGCCCTCGCGCGAGCAGCAGGACGCGATGGCGGCTCTGACCCCGGAGCAACGCCAGCAGGCGATCCGTGGCATGGTCGAGGGGCTGGCCGCCCGGATGAAGGACAATCCGCAGGACCGCGCCGGCTGGCTTCGCCTGGCCAACGCCTGGAAGGTGCTGGGCGAGAATGCCGCCGCCGTCGACGCCTATGCGCGGGCCGACGCGCTGGCGCCGGTCGATGCCCGCCTGCTCACCGACTGGGCCGAGGCACATGTCCGCCAGCTGAAGCCCGGCGAGGCGCCGTCGCCGGATGCGGTCGCCGTCCTGCAGCGCCTGGAGAAAGCCGAGCCGCGCAACGGCCTGGCGCTGTTCTATCTCGGCGCCGCCGCCTTCGCGGCGGGCGACAGGAAGGCGGCGGCGGCGCGCTGGAAAACGCTGCTCGCCCTGCTGCCGGCCGACGCGCCGATCCGGCCGATGCTGGAGGAAAGGATCAAGGAGGCGGAGGAGACTGCGAGATAACCGCCAAGCCATGGGCTCCCGTCACGCCGTTGGTTGGCCCGTTCGGTGGTCTTGTGCCCGCATGCTCGGTTGGAGATTCGACTTCTCGACGGGCATCCCGGCCCGATCGTCCGGCTGCGGCAGCATGAAGCCGTCGAAGTACGACGCGAGCTGCTCGTGGTCCTCCAGCGGGAGGATTTGCGCGACGTATTGATCGGGCCGCACGATCACGATGCACCCCCGCTCCCGATCGATGCCACGCATCGCGAAGATGTCGCTGCCGCCCGCGATATCGGCGCAGAACATCTTCTCGTAATCGAGCAGGCCGTAGCGCCCCTTCTTCGGCAGAAGCAGCGCGGGCATGTCCTCGATGGCGAGCGCGCGATGGGCCTGCTGGAACACGGCGCGGACATCGATCGTCGCGTCGACGTCCTCGTCGCGACGCGTGTACTTCCGCACCGGCGAGCCTGCATCCCCGGCGAGGAAGTCGCACAGCTGGCGGATGGCGGATCGCGGGGCGGCGGGATCGGCCGCCCCGGCGAAGGCGAAGATGCGAAAGCGACCGTCGGCCTGGACGACGTGGCCGAGGTGAACCGGCTTGGCGTCGGCAAGGCGGATGACCGGGGCGGAATGGAAGCGCTTTCCGATGACGAACCCTTCGGCAAGACGCTGGTGGACGGGCTGGCCGGTCAGGAGCGAGGGACCGTACTGCGTCGCGGTCCCTGCCGTGTAACGTCCGTGCCTGATGAAGTAGCTCTGGGTCCTCGCAGGGTCGGGGCCGTCTGCCGCACCTTGCGTCGAGGCGAACAACGCCGCCCATTCGCGATCGAAGTCGATCAGCTCCCCGGCAATGGCGCGACGTTCCGCCGAGTAGGAATGCAGCACGGCAGGCGCGCACCGCTGGCGCAGGACGGCGGCGAGCTTCCACCCGAGATTGAAGGCGTCCTGCATCGAGACGTTCATGCCCTGCCCGGCCTTCGGGCTGTGGGTGTGGCAGGCATCGCCGGCAATGAACACACTGGGCGCGCGTGTCGCGACCTCTTCTGCCGGCACGTCGTCGAACTTGTCGGTCAGGCGCTGGCCGATCTCGTAGACCGACCACCAGGGAATCTCCTTCACCTCGAGCCGGTACGGGCTGAGGATTCGCCGCGCCTTCGCGATGAGCTCCTCGACAGTGACATGACGGCTCGCGACCCGCTCGCCGATCTCGAGCCGGGTGAGCTCGACGTAGAGGCGGACGAGATAGCCGCCTTCTCGCGGGATGACGAGGACGCTGCCCTCGCTGGCCGACTGAATGAGGGACTTGCAGCGAATGTCCGGGAAATCGGTGACGGCCAGCACGTCCATGACGCCCCAGGCGTGATTGGCCGAATCGCCGCGAAGCTCGCGGCCGATCGACCGGCGCACGACGCTGTGCGCGCCGTCGCAGCCGACCACGTAACGGGCGGTGACCGTCTCGACCTCGCCCTGGTGCGGCGGCTCCTGGCGCTCCAGCGTGACGGCGACGCGGCGTGCCCCATCGTCACCGACAGACGCCGCAGGCTGCACGGCGACCACGCGCCGCCCGTAGTGCGGCTCCAGCTTCGCCGCCGACCGGCGCATGAGGTCGAGATAGCAGTCGTGCACGCGCGCCTGGTTCAGGACGACGTGCGGGAACTCCGACAACCCGTCCTCGACGTCCTGAATTCGCCCGCTGCGCACGATGGTCGCCGGCCGCCGGTCGTCCGGCTTCCAGAACGTCGTCTCGTTGATCCAGCAGGCCTCCCTGGCCACGCGCTCGCTGAAGCCGAAGGCGTGGAACATCTCCATCGTCCGGCAAGCGATCCCGTCGGCCTGGCCGAGCTGCAGGCGGCCCGGCTTCTGCTCGACGATGCAGGTCCTGATGTCGGTAAACGCCGCCAGCTGCGCGGCGAGCGTCAGCCCGGCCGGGCCGCAGCCGACGATCAGGACGTCGACCTCCGCCGGAACCGGCCCTCGTGCGCCCGACGCCGGATATCGCTCTGCCCTGTCGAATATCTCCGGGTCGCCCGGCTCGAAGCCGTTCAGGTGAAACTGCATGGGCGTCCCCCGTCGCTGAGAAGCGTGCAGCACGAACTTACGGCACAAGCCGGTCAACGGGAATTCGCCAAGCAGCGAACCAATCGCCCGGCCGGCGTCCACGCCCCCATAGGCGCTACCATAGAAGGAGACCTCATCCTGAGGAGCGCCTACAAGGCGCGTCTCGAAGGATGGGCTGCACAGGAGATCGTTGCAAATGCGCTGTCGCAGCACACTTCACTGTTGCCGACCGAGGGGCGAAGGCTACTTCGCCCTTTGGTGAGGAGGAGAGCTTGCTCAGGATGAGAGGGCCGCGTCTCAATTGGGGCAAAGTATCCGTCGCCCCTTGGTCAGCAACACCACGGTACTGCAACCCAGTCTGTTCGGTGATCTCGTCTGCGGCCCATCCTTCGAGACGCCGCGCGCCGCGCGGCTCCTCTGGATGAGGACATTGCTGGTCTACCCGTCAGAGTCGGCGCCCTTGAAATTCTATCGCTCCGACTGGAGCTTCGAGCGCAGCGCATAGATCAGGTCGAGGGCGTCGCGTGGCGTAAGCTCGTCGGGGTTGATCGCACCCAGCGCCTTCTCGACCTCGGAGTCGCGCGGCTTGGCCGCGCCGCCGGCCGGTCGCGCCGGAGCCGCGGCAAACAGGGGAAGATCGTCGGCGAGGCGTGTCACCGCGCCCGACTGCTCGCCCTTCTCGAGCTCGGCCAGCACCGTCTCGGCGCGCGCCACCACGGCGGCCGGCAGGCCGGCGAGCTGGGCGACGTGGATGCCGTAGGACCGGTCGGCGGCGCCGGCCGCGACCTCGTGGAGGAAGACGACCTGGTTCTGCCACTCCTTGACGCGCATCGTGTAGGGCGCCAGCGCCGCGAGGCGCTGCTTGAGCGCGCCGAGCTCGTGGAAGTGCGTGGCGAACAGGGCGCGGCAGCGGTTGACGTCGTGCAGGTGCTCGAGCGTCGCCCAGGCGATCGACAGGCCGTCGAAGGTCGCCGTGCCGCGGCCGATCTCGTCGAGGATGACGAGGCTTCTCGCTGTCGCCTGGTTGAGGATGGCCGCCGTCTCGACCATCTCGACCATGAAGGTCGAGCGGCCGCGCGCCAGGTCGTCGGCCGCGCCGACCCGGCTGAACAGGCGGTCGACCAGGCCGATCGTCGCCTGCCGTGCAGGCACGAACGAGCCGGCCTGCGCCAACACCGCGATCAGCGCGTTCTGGCGCAGGAAGGTCGATTTGCCGGCCATGTTGGGACCGGTCAGCAGCCACAGCCGCCGATCGGAGCCGAGATCGCAATCGTTGGGCACAAAGCCGGCGCCACCCTGGCGCCGCAATGCCGCCTCGACCACCGGATGGCGGCCGCCCGTGATGGCGAAGTCGGCCTCCTCGCTCAGCGCCGGCCGCACATAGCTTTCGCTCGCCGCCAGCTCGGCGAGCGCGGTCGCGACATCGAGCGCCGCGAGCGCGCGGCCCGCCGCGGCGACCTTGGCCGAGGCCGCCATCACCTCGCCGACAAGCGCCTCGAAGATCGCAAGCTCGAGGGCCAGCGCCTGGTCGGCAGCGCGGCCGATGCGGGTCTCGAGGTCGGCCAGCTCGGCAGTGCTGTAGCGCGTGGCATTCGACATCGACTGCCGTCGCGTGAAGCCCAGGGCGGCAAGATCGAGCTTGTCGGCGTGCGTCGCCGTCACCTCGATGTGATAGCCGATCATGTTGTTGTGGCGGATCTTGAGCGTCGCCACGCCGCTCGCGCCCCGGTACTTCGCCTCGAGCGCCGCCACGGTCTTGCGGCTGTCGTCGCGCAGGGTGCGTTGCTCGTCGAGCTCGGCACGGTAGCCGGCGCGGATGAAGCCGCCGTCGCGCGCCAGCAGCGGCGGCTCGTCGGCCAGCGCGACGATGAGCGACTCGATCAGCGCGCGATGATCGGCACAGGCCGCGACGATGTCGGCGAGCGGTGCGGGCGGCGGCGCCAGCGCCTCGGGCTCGGCGCGAAGCAGGGCCGCGAGCGCCTCGCCCGAGTCGAGCCCGTCGCGCAGCGCCGCCAGATCGCGCGGCCCTCCGCGGCCGACCGACAGGCGCTGCAGGGCGCGCTCGATGTCGGGCGTGCGGCGCAGCGCCTCGCGCACGCGTTCGCGCACCTGGGGGCGCTCGACGAAGAGTTGCACCAGGTCGAGCCGGCGCTCGATCGCCGCGCGGTCGGTCAGCGGGGCGGCAATGCGCTCGGCGAGCAGGCGGGCGCCCGGGCCGGTCAGCGTGCGATCAATGGTGGAGAGCAGGCTGCCGTCGCGCCTGCCGTCGAGGCCGCGCACCAGCTCGAGGTTGCGCCTGGTCGCCGGGTCGATCTCCATCGTGCCGTCGGCCCGCTCGCGGCGCGGCGGCGACAGGGCCGGCAGCTTGCCGGCCTGGGTGAGCGCCACGTAGTCGAGCAGGGCGCCGCAGGCCGCCGTCTCGGCGCGCGAGAACGCGCCGAAGCTGTCGAGCGCCGCGACCTTGAAGGTCGCCTGCAGGCGCTTGCGGGCGTTGTCGCTGTCGAAGCGCGCCGAGGGCAGCGGCGTCAGCACGCTGTTCCAGTCCTCGAGCGTGGCCTTGAGCGGATCGCGCGCCAGCAGGCGGTCGGGCAGCAGCAGCTCGCCGGGGGCGAGGCGGGCCAGCGCCGCAGGAAGCTGGCCGGGCAGCACCGGCTGGGCGGCGAAATCGGCGGTCGACAGGTCGAGCCAGGCCAGCGCCAGCTCGCCCTGCGCCTCGGCGATCGCCGCGAGATAGTTGTGGCTGCGCGCGTCGAGCAGCGAATCCTCGGTCAGCGTGCCCGGCGTGATGACCCTCACCACGGCGCGCTCGACCACCGACTTGGCGCCGCGCTTCCTGGCCTCGGCCGGGTCCTCGACCTGCTCGCAGACGGCGACCTTGAAGCCCTGGCGGATCAGCCGCGACAGGTAGGCCTCGTGGCTGTGCACCGGCACGCCGCACATCCTGATGTCCTCGCCGAGATGCTGGCCGCGTTTGGTCAGCGCGATGTCGAGCGCCGCCGACGCGGCTACCGCGTCGTCGAAGAACAGCTCGTAGAAATCGCCCATCCGGTAGAACACCAGATGGCCGGGATGCGCCGCCTTGATCGCCAGGTACTGGCGCATCATCGGCGTCACATCGGCAGGGATCGCCACGGGAGGTGGGGCGCTGTCGGGCACGACGTTGGTTTAGCATGCCAGTGCCGTCGGCGACCGGGGCCGTCCGGGAGAAATGTGGGGATACCAGACGATCGCGTCTCGACCTCGCAAGCTCTCCAGAAGGGTGATAAGTAAGGCGTCGATTCCACTTCGCCTTACTGGAGGTTCCCTTGGGCGCTACCGTGACCAGCAAGGGCCAAATCACCATTCCAAAGCAAGTTCGAGAGCTGCTGGGCATCGGGCCTGGAAGCGTGGTCGAGTTCAAACGTGCGGAGGACGGCAGCATCGTCATGGTCAAGGCCGGGAAAAAGGTCCCCCCGAGCCGTTTCGCAAAGTGGCGAGGTCATGCGGGGAAAGGACTGACCACCGAGCAGATCATGGCTTTGACGCGAGGCGAGCGTTGATGTGACCCTGATCGACACCAACATCCTGCTGGACCTCGTTACAGCCAGCCCCGATTGGTACGAGTGGTCGCTGGCTCGACTCGACGATGCCGCCTTGGCAGGTCGGCTGGTCATCAACGATGTCGTCTATGCCGAAACCTCGATCCGATACGATCGAATCGAGGATTTCGACGCCATGCTCGCCGGCACGATGATCGACATCGCGCCAATGCCGCGGTCCGCCCTGTTTCTCGCCGGCAAGACGTATGGGCGATATCGCACGGTTGGCGGGACACGAACCGGCGTCCTTCCCGATTTCTTCATCGGGGCACACGCCGCCGTCGAGGGTTGGCCCCTGCTCACGCGCGACACCCGCCGATATCGCACCTATTTTCCGAACGTCACACTCATCGCGCCGGCAGCCTGAATCCGGCTGTTTCCGGCTGGGCCGGCGGCGAGCACCGCCGGGCATCACGTTGCGGCGCGGTATGGCCCGCTGGCACCGGCGGTCGATTGCCGCCAATATGCCCTTTCAACCGGGAGAGAGACGCGATGGCGAGCAAGGGCTCGGAAGCAATGGTCAGCAACGAGATGGGCGATCTCGACGGCGATTCGCTGATCATGCACCGCACCGGGCGGCCGGGGAAGATCGAGATCATCGCCACCAAGCCGCTGGTCACCCAGCGTGACCTGGCGCTCGCCTATTCGCCCGGCGTCGCCGCCCCCTGCCTGGAGATCGCCAAGGATCCCGACACCGCCTACGATTACACGGCGCGCGGCAACCTGGTCGCCGTGATCTCCAACGGCACCGCGGTGCTGGGCCTGGGCGACATCGGCGCGCTCGCCAGCAAGCCTGTGATGGAGGGCAAGGCCGTCCTGTTCAAGCGCTTCGCCGACGTCGATTGCATGGACATCGAGGTCGGCACCAAGGACGTCGACGAGTTCATCAACTGCGTGCGCTTCCTCGGGCCGACCTTCGGCGGCATCAACCTCGAGGACATCAAGGCGCCGGAATGCTTCATCATCGAGCAGCGCCTGCGCGAGCTGATGGACATCCCGATCTTCCACGACGACCAGCACGGCACCGCCATCGTCTCGGCCGCCGGCCTGATCAATGCGCTGCATCTCACCGGGCGCAACATCAAGGACATCAGGATGGTGGTGAACGGCGCCGGTGCGGCGTCGATCGCCTGCATCGAGCTGGTCAAGGCGATGGGCATGCCGCACGAGAACGCCATCCTGTGCGACACCAAGGGCGTGCTCTACCAGGGCCGCACCGAGGGCATGAACCAGTGGAAGAGCGCCCACGCCGTGCGCACCAAGGCGCGCACGCTCGCCGAGGCGATGAAGGGCGCCGACGTGTTCTTCGGCCTGTCGGTCAAGGGCGCGGTGACCAAGGACATGGTCCTGTCGATGGCCGACAAGCCGATCATCTTCGCCATGGCCAACCCCGACCCGGAGATCACGCCCGAGGATGTCCGCTCGGTGCGCAGCGATGCCATCATCGCCACCGGGCGAAGCGACTACGCCAACCAGATCAACAACGTGCTGGGCTTCCCCTACATCTTCCGCGGCGCGCTCGACGTCCGCGCCCGCACCATCAACGAGGAGATGAAGGTCGCCGCTGCCGAGGCGCTGGCCAAGCTGGCGCGCGAGGACGTGCCCGACGAGGTCGACCGCGCCTACTCGGGCCGCCGGCTGCGCTACGGGCCGGAGTACGTCGTGCCGGTGCCATTCGATCCGCGCCTGATCTCGGCGGTGTCGTCGGCGGTGGCGCAGGCGGCCATGGAGTCGGGCGTCGCCCGCCGGCCGATTCCCGACATGGCGGAGTACAGGCGCGCGCTGTCTGGACGCCTCGACCCGACCAGCCACTGGCTGCAGAGCCTGTTCGAGCAGGTCAAGGCCAACCCGCAGCGCATCGTGTTCGCCGAGGGCGAGGAGGAACGCATCATCCGCGCCGCCGTGGTGTTCCGCGACAACGGCTACGGCACGCCGATCCTGATCGGCCGCGAGGAGCTGGTGCGCGAGACCATGAAGTCGCTCGGCATCACCGACACGACGGGCATGGAGATCCACAATGCCCGGCTCAGCACGCGCAACGCGCCCTATACCGACCTGGTCTACAAGCGCGTGCAGCGCGACGGCTTCCTGCGGCGCGACGTGCAGCGCATGGTCAACCAGGGCCGCAACGTGTTCGGCGCCTGCATGGTGGCGATGGGCGACGCCGACGGCATGGTGACCGGCATCACGCGCCGCTTCCCGGAATGCTACGGCGATGTCCAGCGCGTGATCGACGCCAGGAAGGACCGCGTGCCGATGGGCTATTCGATCGTCGTCGCACGCCACGGCACGGTGTTCCTGGGCGACACCTCGATCAACGAGACGCCGACCCCCGAGCAGCTCGCCACCATCGCCAAGCAGATGGTCGCCAACGCCCGCATGATGGGTCACGAGCCGCGCGTCGCCTTTCTCTCCTTCTCCAACTTCGGCAGCCGCGAGATCGATCGCATCGAGCGCATCCGCACCGCGATCCGCCTGCTCGACGCCGAGAAGGTCGACTTCGAGTACGACGGCGAGATGCAGGCCGACATGGCGCTCGACTACGAGCTGTTGCGCGAGACCTACCCGTTCTGCCGCCTCACCGGGCCGGCCAACGTGCTGGTGATGCCGGGCCTGCACTCGGCCCACATCTCCTCGCGCCTGCTGCAGCGGCTCGGCGGCGTCACGGTGATCGGGCCGGTGATCGACGGCCTGCAGAAGCCGGTGCAGATCGTGCAGATGGGCGCCACGGTGAGCGACCTCGTCAATCATGCAGCCCTTGCCGCCTACGGCGCGCTGGCACAACGGAGGTAGACATGGCCGATCTCGTCATCCGCGGCGCCACGATAGTCGACGGCCTCGGCAGCGAGCCGCGCCGCGCCGACCTCGCGGTCGTGGACGGCCGCATCGCCGACATTGGCAGCATCCGCGACAAGGGGGCCGAGACGATCGATGCCGACGGGCTGGTGCTGGCGCCGGGCATCGTCGACGTGCACACGCACTACGACGCGCAGGTCACCTGGGATTCCACGCTCTCTCCTTCGCCGTCGCTCGGCGTCACCACGGCGGTGATCGGCAATTGCGGCTTCGGCATCGTGCCGGCACCGGCTTCGGTGCGCGACCTGGTGATCCGCAACCTCTCCGTGGTCGAGGGCATGGATCTCGACGCCCTGCGCGCCGGCATCACCTGGGATTTCGAGAGCTTCAGCGACTACATGGGCATGCTGCGCCGGCGCGGTGCCTACGCCAACCTGGCCGTGCTGGCCGGCCATTCGACCATCCGCACCGCGGTGATGGGCGAGGACGCCTCGCAGCGCGTGGCGGCGACGCCCGAGGAGATCGCGCGCATGACGGCGCTGGTCGCCGACGCCATGGCCAACGGTGCGATCGGCCTCGGCGCGTCCTATTCGCTCAACCATTCCGGCTACGGCGGCGTGCCGATGCCGTCGACCATCGCGCCGTTGTCGGAGCTCGAGGCGCTGGTCGGCGCCATGGGCCCGCGCGGCAAGGGCGTGATCGCCATCGCCTCGGGCGCAAAGGAGCCGCAGGAGCTCGAGCCGATGGCTGCGAAGTATGGCAGGCCGTTCTTTCAGGGCACGGGTATGGCGATGCACAACGAGCAGGCGCCGGAGCGCGCGCCGCGCCTGTTCGACCAGTGTGCCGCCGCGCTGCGCCGCGGCAACGGGCTCTATTTCCAGATCCCCTGCCAGCCATTGTCGTTCGACTTCACGATGGCCAACGCCTATCCGTTCTACAGCCATGCCGCGTTCGACCCGATCAAGGCCTACTCGCCCGAGCAGCTGAAGGCCGTGTTCCGCGACCCGTCGTGGCGCGCGAAGTTCCGCGAGAACCTCGGGAACCCGCGGCCCGGCATGATCTTCCAGGGCAACTGGGATCGCGTCATGGTCGCGGTCGCGCACAAGCAATCGAACGCGCGCTACGTCAATCGCTACGCCGCCGAGATCGCCGCCTCGGAGCATCGCGATCCGCTCGACGTCGTGCTCGATCTCAGCCTCGACGAGAATCTCGAGACGGCTTTCCTCGGCCGCTTCCTCAATGTCGGCGACGACGGCGTCGCAAGGCTGCTGAAGCACGAGGCCGGCGTGGTGGCGCTCAGCGATGCCGGGGCGCATCTCATCTACATGTGCGACGCGGGCTTCGGCCTGCATTTCCTGGCGCACTGGGTGCGCGAGCGCGGCGATTTCGACCTCGCCGAGGGCATGCGCCGCCTGACCAGCCATCCGGCCGACCTCTACGGCATCCGGGATCGCGGCCGCCTCGCGATCGGCGCCCACGCCGATCTGCTGCTGTTCGATCCGGCGACGGTCGGCATCAGCCCGGCCGAGCGGATCGCCGACCTGCCGGGCGGCGGCCGTCGCACCATTCGCCGGCCGACCGGCGTCCATGCCGTGTTCTGCAACGGTATCAGGACCTTCGACGGCAAGGACTACGTCAAGCACGCCAAGGGGCCGGGGCACGTGCTCGACAGGTTCAATCCCTCGCAGGGCCGGCACGTGACGGCGATCGCGGCGCAGTAGAACCCGAATTGCCCCCTACCCGAGCGGGGAAATCGCATCGGGAAAAGATCCCGTCATCCCGAGCGGAGCCGTCCGCGGCGCAGTCGAGGGACCTTTCTTGCTGATGCCGCAATAAGAAAGAAAGGTCCCTCCGCTGCGCCTCGCTACGCTCGGCTTCGGTCGGGATGACGATGTGCTTTGGCATCTGCGAATGCGCTGCCTGATACCGGGCGAGGCAAGTCCCTCACAGCGCCGGCTTGCCGATGCCGCCGCGCGCGCGGCGGGCGAGATAGACCTGGAGATGGGCGTAGGCCAGGCGCAGGTTGGGCGTGGCGATGCCGGCTTTCCTTGCGCGCGCGATCATGTCGCCGACCACATGGTCGGCCTCGACCAAGGAGCCCTTCTCGAGGTCGTGCAGCATCGAGGCCGCGAAGCGCGAGCCCTTCTGGGTGAAGAAGGCACGCACGGTCGCCATCCCCGCCTCGCCGGGATCGCAGCCCGCCGCGGCGGCAACCCTGCGGCATTCCTCGGCGGTCTCCAGCATGATCGCCTGACCCTCGGCCGCCTCCAGGATATCACCCGAGGTGCCGCGCAGCAGGCAGCACATCGAGGCCAGGGTGCAGAGCATGATCCACTTGTCCCACAGATCCTGGACGATATTGGCGTGCAGCCCGCCGTCGAGGCCCGACTTCTTCACGGCCGCATCGAACTCCACCAGAGCCGGCCGGGCCGGCTTGCCGTCGCGCTCGCCGAACGAGACGGCGGCGAACGGGCTGGTGTGCAGGATCTCGCCCGCCAGCGACAGCGCGACACCGACCCGCGCCAGCCCGCCGGTCACGTTGGCGCCGCCGAACCTGGCGTCGAGGATGTCGAGATGGCGCATGCCGTTCAACAGCGGCACCACTGTCGCGCCCGGCTCGACCGCCGGCGCCACCGCCTCGATCGCCGAGTCGAGATCGTAGGCCTTGCAGGTCAGCACGACCAGGTCGTAGGGACCGCCCTCGGCACCGGCCAGGACCGTCTTTACGTTCTGGGTGATGTCGCCTTTCGGGCTCCTGATCACCAGGCCATCGCGCTGCAGTGCCTCGCGCCGCGCCGGACGGACGAGAAACGTCACGTCGGCGCCGCTCTGGTGCAGACGGCCGCCCATGTAGCCGCCGATCGCGCCGGCGCCCAGGATCAGGGTCCTCACGGCTTCAGCCCTCCGCGCGCGCGGCGTGCCTCATAGGCCTGCAGATGGGCATAGGCGAAGCGCAGGTTGGGCGCGGCCACGCCCGCCTTGCGCGCGCGCATCAGCATGTCGCCCACGATCGAGCGGGCCTCGACTGCGCCGCCCTTCTCCATGTCGCCCAGGATAGAGGCCACGGCCTTGCCGCCCGGCTGCGTCAGGCCAGCCTCCAGCCCGGCCCGCACCTTGGCGCTGGGCGCGTGGCCCGCGGCGGCGGCGACCTTGCAGCATTCGTCCAGCGTCTCGCGCACCAGCGCGGCGCCGTCCTCGGCGGCGACGATGTCTCCCACCGTGCCGCGCATCGCCGCGCACATCGAGGCGATGGTGCCCAGCATCACCCACTTGTCCCAGAGGTCCTGGTTGATGTCGGGGTTCAGGCCGCCATCGATGCCGGCCTTCCTGCAGGCGGCGTCGAGCTCGACCAGCGCCGTGCGCGCTGGCTTGCCGTCGCGCTCGCCGAACGACACGCCGGAGGCGCCGCTGTGCAGGATCTCGCCGTCGGGTCCCAGCATGCCGGAGATGCGCGCCAGGCCCCCCGCCACGCGCGCCGCGCCGAACCTGGCATCGAGCGTGGCGAAATGGGCGTGGCCGTTCAGCATCGGCACGATGACGGAGTCGGGACCGACCGCTGGCGAGATCGACGCGATGGCTGAGTCGAGGTCGTAGGCCTTGCAGGCCAGGATCACGACATCGTAGGGCCCACCCTCGTCGCCGCCGGTGACGACCTTCGGCGCCACGGTGAAGTCTCCCTTGGGGCTCTTCACCACCAGGCCGTTGGCCATTACCAGCGCCGCCCGCTTCTCGCGCAACAGGAAGGTGACGTCGACGCCGGCCTGAGTCAGACGGGCACCCCAATAGCCGCCGACGGCGCCGGCACCCAAGATCAGTATCTTCACTTCTGGACTTTCCTTTCGGCCACCCAGTCGGCGAGCCACGTCGCGAGATCGTCCGTCTGGTGATGAATGTGATCGAGGTCGAGGCCTTCGGCGCGCTTGACGCTCTCGTCGGTGCGGATCCACACCGTGCGCATGCCGAGGTCGCGGGCCGGCTTGAGATTGACCACGATGTCGTCGCACATCGCGGCACGGGTCGGATCGACGCCATGCCGGGAAACGAGCTGCTCGTAGATCTGCTTGTGCGGCTTGGGCCAGTAGTCGCCCGCCACGATGTCGAAGATCGCCTCGAAATGATGCGCCACGCCGAGGCGCTCCATGACCCGCTCGGCGTGCGGCACGTCGCCCGCGGTGAATATCAGCTTGCGCCCCGGCAGGGCGGCCAGCGATGCCTCCAGCGAGGGGTTGGGCTGGACCGGCGAGTAGTCGATGTCGTGCACGTAGTCGAGGTAGTGGCGTGGATCGACGTTGTGCAGGCTCATCATGCCGCGCATCGATGTCCCGTGCTCGCGCCAGTATTGCTTCTGCACGCGGCGCGCTTCCTCGGCGTCGACCTTGAGCCAGTCGGCGATGTAGCGGCCGATGCGGACATCGATCTGGGCGAACAGGTTGCAGCGCGCCGGATAGAGCGTGTTGTCGAGGTCGAACAGCCAGACATCGGGATCGTGTTGGGGAGGCATGAGGGCTTGGATTAGCCGCGTCGGGAGGATTTGTCGATCACCTCGCCTGCCTGCGCAGGGCAGGGTTATCGCTCATGCCCGGGTCAGGGCGTAATCCCCAGGGTCGGCTACCCCTTTGTGGCACAATGGCCGATATCATGGACTATCTGAACATCGGGCTTCTGGGCGTGGCGGCGCTGCTTCTCGTGGCGCTGCTGCTGGTCATCCTGCGCCGCGGCGACGGTGGGGCCGCCGAGGCGCTGCGCCAGCAGCTCGCCTTGGCCCTCGGCCAGCAGGCCGAGACGGCCCAACGGGTCGAGCGCTCGCTGCGCGAGCAGGAGCTGGCGCTGTCCAAGGTGGTCGCCGAACGGCTCGAGCGCACCGAGAAGGCGACCGGCCAGATCGTCACGGACCTGCGCGAGCGCCTGGTTCGTATCGACGAGGCGCAGAGGAAGATCGGCGAGCTGTCGACCCAGATGGTCGGCCTGCAGGAGGTGCTCTCCAACAAGCAGGCGCGCGGTGCCTTCGGCGAGGTTCAGCTGGCCGACCTGGTGCAGAATGCCTTGCCGCCCCAGGCCTATGAGCTTCAGTGCACACTCTCGACGGGCGTGCGCGCCGACTGCGTGCTGAAGCTGCCCAATCCGCCGGGCGCTATCGCCGTCGACGCCAAGTTCCCGCTCGAGAGCTACGCCGCGCTGCGTGCCGTCCCGGCCGGCGACGGCACCGCGCTGCAGGCCGCCCAGCGCGGCTTCCAGCAGGCCATTCGCAAGCACATAAACGACATCCGCGACAAGTACATCGTGGCCGGCGAGACGGCCGAGTCGGCGCTGATGTTCCTGCCCTCCGAGGCGGTCTATGCCGAGCTGCACGCGAGCTTCACCGGCCTCGTCGAGGAATCCTACCGCGCCCGCGTCTGGATCGTCTCGCCGACCACGCTGATGGCCACCCTCAACACCGTGCGCGCCGTGCTGAAGGACGTCCGCATGCGCGAGCAGGCCGGCGAGATCCAGAAGACGGTCGGGCTGCTGCTGGAGGACGTGCGGCGCCTCACCGACCGGGTCGACAAGCTCAAGACCCACTTCGCCCAGACCGAGAAGGATCTGCGCGATGTCGACATCTCTGCCGACCGCATCGCCAAGCGCGGCCAGCGCATTCTCGATGTCGAGCTGGAGGAGGAATCGGCGGTGCTGCCGCCGCCAGAAGGAGGACGGACATGAGCGGGACTGCCAGCATCGCGACCCTGAAGGCCCTGGTCGCGGCCTTCAACGCCCACGACCTCGATCGCATCATGAGCTTCTTCGCCGAGGATGCCGTGCTAGAGATGCCGCGCGGCCCCGATCCGTGGGGCCGCCGCCACGTCGGCGCCGCCGCCGTACGCGAGGGCTTGCGCGGCCGCTTCGAGGGCCTGCCCGATGTCCACTACGGCGACGACAGCCATTACGTCGACGGCGACATGGGCATCTCGCAATGGACCGTCACGGGCACCACCCGGAGCGGCGAGCGCATCGCCGCCCGCGGATGCGACTTCTACAGCTTCCGCGGCGATAAGGTGGTCAAGAAGGACTCGTTCTGGAAGATCGTCGAGAAGGGCTGACGCCCTTCTCGAGGGTCAGGGTCAGCCCCAGGGGCCGCGGCGATTCCGCTGGGGCTGGGGTGCAGACGCCCACGGGCCGTTCGGCGACATGGCGGGCGCCATGCCGTAGCCGTGCCCCGCCATCGCCTCCAGCCGCGCAATGCGCTCCTCCATCGGCGGATGGGTCGAGAACAGGCTGGCGAGACCGCCGGAGGTCAGCGGGTTGGCGATGTAGAGGTGCGCCGTCGCCGGGTTGGCCTCGGCCACCTGGTTCGGAATCTGCTGTGTGCCGGCATGCAGCTTGGCCAGAGCCGAGGCGAGCCACTGCGGCTGGCCGCAGATTTCCGCGCCCATGCGATCGGCCTCGTACTCGCGGCTTCGGCTGATCGCCATCTGCACGAGGGTGGCGGCGAGCGGCGCCAGGATCATGGCGGCGATCGCCACGATCGGGTTGACCAGGGGCCGTCCGTCCGAGTCCCGGCCGCCGCCCATCAGGCCGCCGAAGGTCGCCAGCATGCCGATGGCGCCGGACAGGGTGGCGGCGACCGTCATGATCAGGGTGTCGCGATGGCGGACGTGGCTCAGCTCGTGCGCCATCACCCCGGTGATCTCCTCGCGGCTGAGATAGCGCAGCAGGCCGGTCGTCGCCGCCACGGCGGCGTGCTCGGGATCGCGGCCGGTGGCGAAGGCGTTGGGCTGATCCTCATCGATGACATAGACGCGCGGCATCGGCAGGCCGGCGCGCTGGGCCAGCGTTTGGACGATGCCGTACAGCTCGGGCGCCTCGCTGGGCCCGACCTCCTGCGCATTGCTCATGCGCAGCACCATCTTGTCGCTGTTCCAGTAGGCGAACAGGTTCATGCCCAGCGCCACGACGAGGGCAATGATCAGGCCGGATTGGCCGCCCAGCAGGTAACCGACGACCAGGAAGAAGCCGGTCAGCGCGGCCAGAAGGAGGGCAGTGCGAAAGTAGTTCATGGCCGCAAAGATGGTTTCCGACTGTGGCGAATCAAGGCAGGGACCGGCATCATGGCGTCATGACCGACGCAAAGAAACCGGCTGTCCCCGAGGACACGCCGCCATCCGAGAATGCCTTGGCCGGGACGCCCGCCGCCGATCCGAACGCCGCGGCGATGGCCCTGATCAAGAAGGTCGAGGAGATCGGCGGCCCGCCAGGCCTCGAGCCGACCCGATACGGCGACTGGCAATTCAACGGCCGCGTTACGGATTTCTGAAGGTGCGTAAAGACATCTTCCATCCCGACTTCAAGGCGGCGCCGTGGTGGTGGGAGGCGTGGAAGCCCGACAACGCGCTGTCCCAGGACCCGCCACGACGCACCGACGTGGTGATCGTGGGCGCGGGCTATGGCGGGCTGTCGACGGCCCTCGAGCTCTGCCGCAACGGCGCGCGCGCCGTGGTCCTGGAGCGCGGCGATTTCGGCATCGGCGCCAGCACGCGCAACGGCGGCATGGTTTCGGGCGGCACCAATCTCGGCAAGGGGCTGGGCGGCAAGAGCCCGATCGCCGACGAGTTCGAGCGCAACAAGGCGGCCCTGATGGGCGCCGGCGCCGACTCCCTCACCGTACTCACCGACATCATCGCCCGCGAGAAGATCGAGTGCGGGCTGATGATGAACGGCCGCTTCGTCGGCGCCTGGACACCGCGCCACTATGCCGACATGGCGACCAGGGTCGAGACCTACAACACCTACGCCAATGCCGGCAGCCACATGGTGCCGCGCGAGCGCCAGCGCGAGATGATCGCGTCCGACTACTATTTCGGCGGCATGTACTCCGAGCGCGCCGGCCATCTTCATCCGGCGCTCTACTACAAGGGCCTGATCGAGGCGGCGCACCGCGCCGGCGCCATCCTGTGCGCCAACGTCGAGGCCGAGCGCCTCGAGAAGACGGCGACCGGCTGGCGCGTGCTGACGGCCAAGGGGCCGGTCGAGGCGCGCGAGGTCGTCGTGGCGACCAACGGCTATACCGGCGACCTGACGCCACGCCTGAAGCGCCGGGTGGTGCCGGTGGCGAGCCACATCATCGCCACCGAGGCGCTGCCAGAGAATGCCCGGAGCCTGCTGATCCCCGAGCTGCGCGCCATCGGCGACACCAAGCGGGTGCTGACCTACTACCGGCCCTCGCCGGACGGGAAGTACCTGATCTTCGGCGGCCGCGCCCGCTTCACCGCGGCGCCGCCCGAGGTGAGCGCGCCAGCGCTTTACCGCTACATGGTCGACCGCTTCCCGCAGCTCGACGGCATCCGCATCACCCACGCCTGGACCGGCAACGTCGCCTTCGCGCTCGACTACATGCCGCACATGGGACAGGACCAGGGCATCCACTATCTGCTGGCGTGCAACGGCAACGGCGTCGCCATGATGACCTATCTCGGGACCCAGACGGCGAAGAAGATCGCCGGCGGGCGCAACGAGCCGGTCAATCCGCTGGACGGCCGCGACTTCCCCGCGCACGCGCTCTACAACGGCGAGCCGTGGTTCCTGCCGATGATCGGCGCCTGGTATCGCACGCGCGACTGGCTCGACCGCCGATTGGCAGCCTGACGATGAACGAGCTTCCCGTCAGCCTGGCCGATATCCAGGAAGCTGCCAGGCGCATCGCCGGCGCGGTGGTGCGCACGCCCTGCCTGAAGAGCGATACCCTGTCGCGCATCGTCGGCGCCGACATCTGGGTCAAGTTCGAGAACCTGCAGTACACCGCCTCGTTCAAGGAGCGCGGCGCGCTCAACACGCTGCTGCAGCTCACGGCCGACGAGCGCAAGCGCGGCGTCATCGCCATGTCGGCCGGCAACCATGCCCAGGGCGTCGCCTACCATGCCGGCCGCCTCGGCATCCCCGCCACCATCGTCATGCCCTCGTTCACGCCCAACGTGAAGGTTAAGCACACGCGCGACTACGGCGCCCGCATCGTCCTGCACGGCGACACGCTCGCGGAAGCAGGCGCCGAGGCGCATCGACTGGCCGCGGCCGGGCACCTGGTGTTCGTGCATCCCTACGACGATCCGCGCATCATCGCCGGCCAGGGAACGGCGGCACTCGAGATGCTGCAGGACGCGCCGGAGATCGACACGCTGGTCGTGCCGGTCGGCGGCGGCGGCCTGATCTCCGGGTGCGCCGTGGCGGCGCGCGGGCTCAAGCCCGATATCCGCATCATTGGCGTCGAGGCGGCGGGCTACGCCGCCATGCGCCAGCTGCTCGCCGGCGAGCAAGTGACGGTCGGCGGCGACACCATCGCCGAGGGCATCGCCGTGCGCGACATCGGCAACACACCGCTCGCCATCGCCCGCGCCCTGCTAGAGCGCGTGCTGGCGGTCGACGAGGTGACGATCGAGCGCGCCATCGCGCTCCTGCTCGAGATCGAGAAGACGGTGGCCGAGGGCGCCGGTGCCGCCGGCCTGGCAGCCCTGCTCGCCGATCCGCAGGTGTTCGCCGGCCGCAAGGTCGGGCTGCTGGTCAGCGGCGGCAACATCGACACCCGCCTGCTCGCCTCGATCCTGCTGCGCGGCCTGGTGCGCGACGGCCGCATCGTCCGCCTGCGCCTCACCATCAGCGACCTGCCGGGCCAGCTCGCCCGCGTCGCGGGCATGATCGGCAAGGCCGGCGGAAACATCGTCGACGTCCAGCACCAGCGCCTGTTCGGCGGCGTCGCCGCCAAGTCGACCGAGCTCGACGTCACCGTCGAGACCCGCGACCGTCCCCACGTGCGCGAGCTGGTGGCGGCGCTGGAAAGCGAGGGCTTCAAGGTCCGCGTGCTGCAGGACGCGGACGCGTGAGCGCGCTCTACATCGCTCGCTTGATATCGGTGAGCGCGAAGTCGTCACCTTTGAACAACAACGGCGAATCGAGAGTCTTGGCGAGGGCGTAGGCAAAGCAGTCGCCCAGATTCAACGCGGCGCGATGTCGGCCCTTGCCGTATCGGTGAAATGCCTCGCGCGCTGCCTTTGCTTGCGCCTGATCGAACGGCACCATCGCGATGCCGACGTCATCGATCAGCATATCCATCTGTCTCGCTCCGGCGGGGCCCCATCGCAGTTCCACCACCATTGCCGTCTCGACGTAGGTCGCGGTGGAGATGCAGGGACCACCGAAATCCACGATCGTGTCGATGAAGATACGTTGCTCGGGCTCATCGCGGAGGATGGCGACGAGAGCGGAGCTGTCAATCACGATCAATCGAACAGCCCATTCTTGTTGTAACCGAGCAATTCCTCGTCGGTTCCCTCTCGCAGAACCGGCAAGGCCTTGATTCGACGGACGATACGATCGACGGCACGATGGACCCGTTCTCGATCCTTCTTGGCATCGAGCTCTTTCAATTTTCCATCGGCAAGCTCAATGACGGTGGCCGTCATGCTCTTGCCGAGCAGCCGGGAAACCCGCCTCAGCTTTCGCTCCGCCTCCACACTCTTGATGCTGACGCCCATAGTCGCGGTCCCTGTCTAGAAATCCTCAAATAGTCTAGAAGGTCGGCCCTTACAACGGGCAGCCGCGGGGAGTATAGACCGCGCCATGTCCGCCTCCCCGCACGACGTCCCCTCGCCCACGCCCGACCTTGCCCGCATCGAGAGGGCGCTGGTTTCCGTTTCCGACAAGGAAGGCCTGATCGAGCTCGGCAAGGCGCTGGCCCGGCACGGGGTCGAGATCCTGTCGACCGGCGGCTCGGCCAAGGCCCTGCGCGATGCCGGGATCGCCGTGATCGAGGTGAGCGACCACACCGGCTTTCCGGAGATCATGGACGGGCGGGTCAAGACCCTTCAGCCGTCGATCCATGGCGGCATCCTGGCCCGCCGCACCGATGCCGGACATCGCAAGGCGATGAGCGATCTCAAGATCGCCGGCATCGACCTGGTGGTGTCGAACCTCTACCCGTTCGAGGCCACGGTTGCGCGCGGTGCCGACTTCCCGACCTGCGTCGAGAACATCGACATCGGCGGGCCCGCCCTGATCCGCGCCTCGGCCAAGAACCATGACTTCGTGACCATCGTGGTCGATCCCGCCGACTACGGCGCGGTGATCGCCGAGCTCGAGGCAAACAAGGGCGCCACCACGCTGGCGCTGCGTCGCAAGCTCGCCGCCAAGGCTTATGCACGCACGGCATCCTATGACGCGGCGATCGCAGCCTGGTTCGCCATCCAGCAGGGCGAGACCTTCCCCGAACGACTGACCATCACGGCCGAGCGCGTGCAGACCCTGCGCTACGGCGAGAACCCGCATCAGCAGGCGGCGTTCTATTCGGACGGCAGCAGGCGGCCGGGCATCGCCACGGCGCGCATGGTCCAGGGCAAGGAGCTGTCCTACAACAACATCGGCGATACCGAGGCGGCCTACGAATGCGTCGCCGAGTTCAACGAGCCGGCGGTCGTCGTGATCAAGCATGCCAACCCGTGTGGCGTGGCGATCGGCGCCGATCAGTACAGCGCCTACCTGAAGGCCTATGCCTGCGACCCAGTGTCGATCTATGGCGGCATCGTCGCCCTGAACACGACGCTCGAGGCGCGCACCGCCGAGGATTTGGCGAAACGCTTCCTGGAAGTCATCATCGCGCCCGACGCCACCGAGGAGGCCTTGGCAGTGCTGGCCCGCCGCAAGGCCGTGCGCGTTCTGCTGGCCGGCAGCCTGCCCGATCCGGCGAGCGCGGGCATGACCCTGAAGAGCGTCGCCGGCGGCTACCTGCTGCAGAGCCGCGACAATGGCCATGTACCGAAGAGCGCGCTCAAGGTCGTGACCAAACGCGCGCCGACGCCGAAGGAGGTCGACGACCTGCTGTTCGCCTTCACGGTGTGCAAGCACGTGAAGTCGAACGCCATCGTCTACGCCCGGGACGGCGCCACCGTGGGTGTCGGCGCCGGCCAGATGAACCGCCGCGATTCCTCGCGCATCGCCGCCATTCGCGCCGCCGAGTCGGGCGAGCTGGCCGGCCTGAAGGAAAGCCCGGCGATCGGCAGCGTGGTGGCGTCCGACGCGTTCTTCCCCTTCGCCGATGGGCTGCTGGCCGCCGCCGAGGCCGGCGCCACGGCGATCATCCAGCCCGGCGGCTCGATGCGCGATCAGGAAGTGATCGATGCCGCCGACGAGAAGGGCCTGGCCATGGTGTTCACCGGGATGCGGCACTTCCGGCATTAGACCGGCCGTTCGGCCGGGTCCTGCTCGGCGTCGGCTCACTGGTGGCGATCCAGATGCCGGAGAATACCGCGATCAGGCCGAGCACCAGGTTGAGCGTCACGGGCTCGCCGACCAGCGCATTTGCGAGCATGGCCGCGGCGATCGGATTGACCGTCATGGTGTTGGCGACACGCGTCGGCGAGGCGCGCTCCAGCGCCATCACCCAGAGGATGAAGGCCAGCGCCCCGCCCGTGACGCCGAGATAGACGCCGGCGATCCACTGGCCCGGGCCGAAGGTCGCCAGGACCGCGAGCCGGCCGGTAACGAGGGCGACGATCAGCAGGGCCACCGCGCCGGCCCCCATGCCGACGGCCAGGAATCCCAAAGCGCTGGAGCGCTGGATCAGCGGCCGCGACAGCACATTGTACAGCGCCATGCAGACGACGGCGCAGGCCATGATCAGCTCGCCTTTCCACGCACCGTCCGGAGCGACGCCGAGATCGAGCGCCAGGGCGGCGACCACGCCCAGCACGGCGATGCAGACTCCGACCGTCTTGCGCAGGGTGAGCGCCTCGACGCCGAGGAGCGCGCCCACCACCATGGTCTGCAGCGGCAGGGTCGAGAGCGCGAGGCTGGCGCGCGCCGCCGTCGTGTAGCCGATCGCGAGATTGTAGAGGATGGTGAACAGGCCATAGAACAGGAAGCCGAGGCCGACGACGCTCGGCAGGTCCTGGCGCCCCGGCCAGCGGGCCCGCATCAAGAGGGCCACCGGCAGCACGCAGAGCACGCCGATGCCCCAGCGCAGCAGCGCGAGCGTCAGCGGATCGGCGCTGCCCACCAGATAGCGGGTCACCGCCGCCGCCGTGCCGCCGAGAGAGCTCGACACGATCGCAATCGCTACGCCCAGCCACTCGCCCAACGAACCCTCCACAGGTTGCTTCGCCGCGATCCCGCCGCTGCTCGATCCGTCTCGCCGCAACCCTGTCGTGTCGCCGCTTGGCATGCCAAGGTGGCAAATATAGACGTGATTTCAACTACTTGGCAGGTAGTCATGGAGAAGAGGCAAGGCTTCGCGGCAGAGTTGCGGGCATGGCGCCAGCGCCGCGGGCGCTCGCAGCTCGATCTGGCCGGTCGCGCCAACATCTCGCAACGGCATCTCAGCTTCCTCGAGCTGGGCCGCGCCGCGCCGAGCCGCGACATGGTGGTGCGGCTGGCGACGGCGCTCGACGTGCCGCTGCGCCAGCACAACGCACTGCTGCTGGCCGCCGGTTTCGCGCCGGTGTGGCGCGAGACCGACCTTGCCGCGCCCGAGCTTGCCCAGGTGAACGACGCGGTGGGACACATGCTCGCCCAGCAGGAGCCGTTTCCAGGAGTCGCCGTCGATCGCCAATGGAGCCTGCTCAAGGCCAACAGGGGAGCCGTCCGCCTCGTCGAGTTCCTGGTCGGGCCGCTGGCGCCCGACGCCAAGGTCAATCTCGCCGATGCGCTGGTGGCACCCGACGTCTTGCGGCCTTTCCTGGTCAACTGGACAGATGTCGTGCGCTATTTCGTGCGCAGCGTCGAGGCCGATGCCGCCGCCGACGGACGGCCCGAGACGGCCGCGCTTCTGGCGCGGCTCCTGTCCTATGACGGCGTGCGTGCGGCGCTGCAGGAGCCGACCTCCTATGGCGCCGCGAGCCCGGTGCTGCCGATGCACTTTCGTAAGGGAGACCTCTCCCTCCGGCTCTTCACCACCATCGCCACGCTCGGCATCCCACGCGACATCACCTTGGAAGAACTGCGCATCGAATGCTTCTTCCCGATGGATGCGGCGACAGCCGAGATCCTGCGCGGCTGGGCGGCCTAGCGCGGGACTTTCTATGGTTGAAGCAGCAAAGAGTGACCTCGTCCTGAGGAGCCACGCAGAGCGTGGCGTCTCGAAGGATGGGCAACGGGTTGATTTGGTCCACCCTTCGAGACGCGGCCTGCGGCCGCTCCTCAGGGTGAGGTCGTTCTCTGGTGCTTCGATCAACGAAGATCACGCTCTAGCGATCCGGCACGCCGACCGAGAACGCCGCCGGCAGCACGCTGACCTCGAGCGGCAGGCGGCCGACGGTTTCGCCATCGAGGTCTACCAATGTATCGACGTCAGACTCGAAGCGGAACGACGTGCCGCGGCTGGTGCGCACCTTCGGATGGGCGAGATGGGCGCCGCTGTAGAGCTTGGGCATGACGCCCATCAGCACGCCGAGCCGCGAGACGTCGCCCATCTCGATCAGGTCGAGCACGCCGTCGTCGAAGCGCGCGCCGGGCATCAGCTTCATGCCGCCGCCGCCATTCTCGGTATTGGCGACCATCGCCGTGAAGAGGCGGCGCGTGCCTTGCGCGACTCCATCAATCTCGATCGCCACGTCGCGATGGCGGTAGCCGAGAACCACTGGCGGCGTCATCAGGAGATAGGAAATCTCGCCCAGCTTCTTGAGCCAGCGCGACTGCGAGGTGCGATGGCTGATCGTCGCCGCCGCGCCGAGCGAGACGATGAGATAGCCGAAGCGGTCGACCGGCCGTCCGTCGAGACCCTTGCAGCGCACACGCATCAGATCGATGGCGCGTGTGCCGCGGCCGGCCACGGCATCGAAGGCGCGATCGGGATGCTGCAGATAGCCCAGCGCGCGGCACAGCTCGTTGGCGGTGCCGGCCGGGATCGGGCAGAGCACGGCGTCGGGCGCCGCCAGTCGGCCCGAGTGTTCCAGAAGGCCATTCAACGTCTCATTGACGGTCCCGTCGCCGCCCACCGCGGCGAAGCGGCGCGCGCCGCGCCCAAGAGCCGTACGCGCCAGCTCCGTCGCGTGGCCCGGCGCGGCGGTGAACAGCGGCTCGAAGGCGCCCAGGCGCCTGGTCAGGGCCGCCTCGATGGACGGCCAGCGCCGCGCCGCGCCGCCCATATGGGCGGCGCGATTGACGATCACGGTGACTGGCGGCGCTGCGTTGGATGGCGGCGATCCCATGTCCCTCTTGTGCTGACAGAATCTGACAGCGGTAAATGCTAGGGTAGCATGGAAGTACTGAGTCGCACGAAGGAGCGCCGGTGTCGCGCGCACAACGCCTGCTCGACCTCATCCAGGTGCTGCGGCGCCACCGCCATCCGGTCAGCGGCGCGACGCTCGCCGAGGCGACCGGCGTGTCGCTGCGCACGCTCTATCGCGACATCGAGACACTGAAGTCGGAGGGCGCGTCGATCGACGGAGAGGCCGGTGTCGGCTATGTGCTCCGCCCGGGCTTCATGCTGCCGCCCTTGATGTTCAGCGAGGAGGAAATCGAGGCGCTGGTGCTCGGCTCGCGCTGGGTACATCAGCGCGCCGACCGCTCGCTGGCCGATGCCGCCGCCAACGTGCTGGCCAAGATCGGCGCCGTGCTGCCCAAGGATCTGCGCGACGCGCTGGACGATTCGGGGCTCTTGATCGCGCCCGGCGAGCCCATCCCGGCCGGCGACGCCGAGCTGCCGAAAATCCGCCAGGCCATCCGCAGCGAACGCAAGCTCGGCCTGTCCTATCGCGACAAGGACGGCGCCGCCAGCAGGCGCACGGTGTGGCCATTCGCCGTCGGCTTCTTCGAGAAGGTGCGCGTCGTCGTGGCGTGGTGCGAGCTGCGCCAGGATTATCGCCATTTCCGCACCGACCGCATCGTCACCCTGACCGTCACCGACAAGCGCTATCCGCGGCGCCGGCAGGCGATGCTCAAGGAATGGCGCGAGCGCGAGCAGACGCGGGAAGCGTAGACCGTCGGCTCCGCAACCTCCGTCTGATCCCTGTCGCATTCTTGTTGCCTCCCTGCGCGAAGCGCGGGGAGGTGCCCCGTCATACGGGGCGGAGGGGTCGAGAGCCCCAGTCGAAGCGTCAGGCCCATTTTCTTGCGTGGCCTTGACGTATAGCCAATCCACCCTGTTGCTCATGACCCCTTGTCGGCGAAGACGCCGACACCTCCCCAGCGAAGACGCTGGGGAGGAGGACATGAGTGGCCGCCTGGTCCGACCCTCTCGTTTCGAAAGGCTGACGGAAGCGCTCGTCGATCATGTGAATGCGCTGCCCGTCAGCGGGGGAGGATTGCGCCCATGCTGTCAGTATCTGACAGCTGTCAGCTCTAGATTGGCGTCACCAAGCCAAGGAGACACCGATGAGCAAGTTGAGCTTCGTGCCGGGACAACAGCCATGACCCGGAACTGGCTGGCGGTCGCGTCCGCCGAGCATGTCGAGATCGGGCTCAGCGGTGGATTCATGGAGGTCTCGCACGGCAAGGCATCGCCGCTGCGACGCATCCAGCCCGGAGATCGCATCGTCTACTACTCGCCCAACCGCCACTACACGCCGAGCCACGCGCTGCGCGGCAAGGACCAGCTGCAGGCCTTCACCGCCATCGGCACGGTGAAGCCGGGCGCGCCCTACCAGGCCGACATGGGCTTCGGCTTCCGGCCCTATCGCCGCGACGTCGCCTGGCACGAGGCGGAGCCGATGCCGCTGGCGGCGCTGAAGGATGCGCTCGCCTTCACCCGGGACAGCAACTGGGGATATCGGCTGCGCCAGGGCGTGGTCGAGATCAGCGACGCCGACATGACGGCCATCGCCGATGCGATGTTCACAGCCTCGGCACCACCTCGTCGGCGAGCAGCCTGAACGTCGCGCGGCTGAGTGGTGCGCACATCAGGTAGTTGAGGCCGATCTCCTCCCGCAGCCGGTGAATCTTCTCGACCACCGACTGCGGCGTGCCGTGCAGGATGACGCTGTCGATATAGTGCTGGGCCGGCTCCTTGCCGTCATAGGTCCGCGGCGGCATGGCCTTGCGGTGCGCATGTTGGGGACCGGAGTAGGAATCGACGATCCACTGGGCACCGCGCCGGGCGATCTCCTCAGCTTCGCTCATGGTCGGCGCCAGGGCAAGCAGGCGCGCCATCGGGATGTCGCGCCCGCCATCGGCGAAGCCTGCTTCCTGGAGCTTCGTCGCATAGTACCGGCGCTTTCGCCCGATGTCGGCCATCGAGGCATGCGGGTCCATCAGGATGGAGAAGCCGCGGCTGGCCGCCCAGTCGATGGCGGTTTCCGAGGTCGCCGCCATCCACACCGGCGGATGCGGCTGCTGCAGCGGCTTGGGCAGCACCTCGACATCCTCGAAATCGAAATGCGCGCCTTTGAAGTTGAGGCGCTCCTGCGTCCAGGACTGCAGCACGATCTCGACGGCTTCGCGAAAGCGCTCGGCGCTCTGCTCGGGCGGCACGCCGAAGGCGTGGAACTCGGAGTGGGCGAAGCCGCGGCCGGCGCCCCAGTTGACGCGGCCTCCCGACAGCATGTCGAGCAGCGCCACCTCCTCGGCGAGTCGCAGCGGGTGATAGAGCGCGGCGAGCGAGACCGCCGTGCCGATGCGCAGCCGCTTCGTGCGCGCCGCCGCCATCACGCCCAGCATGTGCACCGACGGGCAGACGCTGAACGTGGTGAAATGATGCTCGGCCAGCCACACCGCGTCGAAGCCGCCGCTTTCCATGATGTCGATGCGCTCGAGGGCACGGGCATAGACCTCTTCCAAGGGTCCGTGACGGCCGGGCCAGGAGAAGAACTGCAGAACGCCAATTTTCATGATCACTCCGCCTCGACGCCGGCAGCCCCGCCGGCCAGCCATCCCTTGTCGAGATTTAATCCAGCCCGATCAAGTGCTTAACGTGGAGCCCCATTTCTCTCCCGCGCGATCCGGCGGGATCCTTTCACTTACCAATTGAAACCAGCTCGCAGCGCAACCACATCTGCCGCGCTGCAGAAGCGCCTCGGGGAGAGTTCGTGTTGCCCGTACGTCGTCGTTTGCTGGCCCTCGCGGGCTTCGCCTTCCTCGCCCTCACATCCGCAGCTCTGGCCCAGGGCGGCCCGCCGGCGATGCCGGTCAGCGTCGCCGCGCCGATCGCCAAGCGGGTGACCCAGTGGGACGAGTATTCCGGTCGCTTCGAGCCGGGTAAGCGGTGTTCTGACCGCATCTTCATAGGCGGCTCGTGATTGTTCATCGTCCGCTCCTAGGTAACGAGCGGAGTGGTTTTATGCTGGACACAGATGTTGCGCCGACGTCGGAGCCGGACGTCCG
>Ga0268299_1000209_pt1 | contig 227368 bp, 175 predicted proteins | sample NOBtaG_FD_193484 | JGI IMG/M metagenome (GOLD analysis project Ga0268299, IMG submission 193484) | Activated sludge microbial communities from bioreactor in Nijmegen, Gelderland, Netherland - NOB reactor | ecosystem: Engineered > Bioreactor > Aerobic > Activated sludge | place: Netherlands... | reverse complement strand
GCTCGGAGGTCGTTTGGCGGAACATTGGACGGCCTTCAACGGAGTCATCTGGCGACATACCAACCCGGTCACGGGAACAATGCTTCAGGGCGCGGAACGCTCGGAGTTCGACCCGCTCGGCGCGGAAGTCGGCAATTACGATCCCTGGGTGAACGATCCGACTCCAACGTACCAGGAACTGAAAGGCAGCGAGCCGCTCTACATCGAAGGCGGCGATCCCTTTAACTCATCCTCGGGTTGTACGCGGGACGGCTTGCCGATTAGTTGCAACGAGGCTTATCGCCTCTCCATGTCAAGGAGTGTGGTAGACAGGAACGGCAATGACGTTATCGCTTTGGCGGGCGGGACGATTTTGTATGGGGTGTTTGGACAGAAGCTTGTGAATGGAGATTTTGCGGGCGATGTGCTGGTAGATATTGGATCGTTTCTGGTCCCAAGCGCGATTTCTCTCTCATTTTTATCCAACGATGGCGATGTATATGGGAAGGGAAAAAATAGGTTCTTTGGGAATCGCTGTCCGACACCGCAAAATATGGTGGTCGTATTCAAATCTCAAGTTGAAGGAATTCTCTCGTGTTAGTTTCATTCGATGATCTGTTGAATTTGCCGCAAGTGCGCGTCGTAGACGCTCAACTTACGGAGACTGAAATCACGCTGCAGGTCGAGCACACGCAGCATTTCGCTATTTGTCACAAGTGTGGCGCGCGGGCAACGGAGTTTTTCCGCAATGGAGAAAAGCTCGTGCTTCGTCATTTGCCGATCTTCAATCGCCCGGTCTTCCTTGTCTTGCAAACCAAGCGTTATCGCTGTCTGCACTGTGGCGGAGACACCACGACGACTCAACAGGGAGATTGGTATGACGCCGTGGCCCATTGCACAAAGGCCTTTGCCCAGTTTCTGCTGCTGGAGTTGGTCAACAGCACGATCAGCGATGTGGCCTCCAAGCATCAGGTCAGCTATGACTTGCTGCGCGGCGTGCTTGAGCGCTACGTCGCAGGCGAAGTTGACTGGAGTCAATTCGACCGCTTGCGAGTGCTGGGCCTCGATGAAATCTCGTTGCTCAAAGGACACAAGGATTTCGTGACCATCGTCAGTACTCAGGATGAAGCCGGGCAGCCCGTCGTGCTGGCCGTGCTCAAAGGGCGCGAGAAAAAGACTGTCGTCGAATTTCTCCAAAGCATCCCGGAGCATTTGCGCGCCACCATTGAACAAGCTTGCACAGACCTCTACGACGGTTTTGCCAACGCCATCAAAGAAGTTTTGCCGCACGTCAAATTGGTCGCCAACAGGTTTCACGTTGCCAAACTCTATCGCGCCGCCGTTGACGACTTGCGAAAACAGGAAATGAAAGAACTCAAGAAAATCCTCAACAAACAACAGTACGCCGGTTTGAAAGGCGTCATGTGGAAACTGCGCCGCAACTTTGATGACCTGTCGGAAGAAGACAGGCAACTGCTCGAATTGCTGTTTGAATGTTCACCGGCTCTGCGCCGAGCGCATGCTCTGCGCGAGAAGCTGACAGCCATCTTCGAGCAGAAACTGACCAAAGTAGAAGCCACTCGACAGATTCTGGCTTGGATGGAAGAAGTAAAACAGAGCGGCCTGACTTGCTTCAATAAATTCCTTGGGACGCTTGAAAACTGGATGGAAGAGATCACCAATTACTTCATCAGCCGCCTTTCAAGCGGTTGGGTCGAAGGTCTCAACAACAAAATCAAGGTGCTCAAACGACGATCTTACGGCTTGAGCAACATTGGCAACCTCTTCCGCCGCATTAGCCTTGATCTGCAAGTACGCGCCGCATTCGCATAAGGCGGCCACAAGATATGGGATGCTTGGACAGCGATTACCAAAGAACCATAATTGTTTCCGCCAATATTGAAGATCGTACATTCTCTGTACGGATCGGCGTGCGGATAACTTTGCCTGGTTTCAGTCAGATTTTTCCATCGCGCTTTTTTGGCCACGCGATACCAGACATCAAGCGAATCTTTCGCCTCCGGGAATTCGTCCCCAAACTCGATCAATCTTTTTCTGCTGATAACATGCATGGCAATGAGCATCCAAACTGGATGTTGCCAATCTGGCAACATGGTGTCAAGCAATGAATTTTCGCCTGGACTGAATGTCAAAAAGCGCGAGCATTGAAATCACTCAACGCTCGCGCTTTTGGTTTCAGACTGGCAGACCGCTTATCGTTGTCCGCCAGATTTCACAGCAGGTTTGCCGCTTGGGCCGCTCGGTTTCGCAGCGCCGCCCGCTTGTGGCGAAGGTTTGCTGTTGTAATTCGGAAACGCAGCCGGACGCTTGTATTTCGGAGCCGGTTTGGCTTTCAGTTCGGCCATTGCGACTTCGACGGCTTTTTCCAGTTGCGGGTCGCGGCCCTTGCGCCATTCTGCCGGATCGAGTTCGACTTCGACATCCGCCGGAGTGCCATAATTTTCCACGTCCCATTCGCCCTGCAGGTTGTAAAACGCAACGCGCGGAGCCGTCACCGAACCGCCGTCCATCAGCGTCGGGTAATCGTAAATGCCTACCAGACCGCCCCAGGTGCGTTTGCCGACGGTTTTGCCCAGACCGGCTTTGCGGAACAACCACGGCAGCATGTCTCCGCCGGAACCGGCGAATTCATTGATGATCATGACCTTCGGTCCAAAGATCGAAGTCGCAGGCGTAGAAAAATCTTCGCCTTCGCGCGTCACCCATTTGTTCATCAGAGGGCGGCGCATGTAATCAATGATGTAATTGGCCGCCGTGCCTCCGCCGTTGAAACGTTCGTCGAGCACTGCGCCTTCCTTGTCCACTTGCGAAAAGTAGTAACGGTTGAAATTGGTGTATCCGCCGCCGCCAGTGTCTGGCAGATAGATGTAGGCAAGCCTGCCGCCGCTCAATTGATCTACTTTGCGGCGATTGCCTTCCATCCATTCGCGGTTGCGCAGCGCGCCTTCGTTGCCGACGGGCACCACGACCACTTCGCGCGACCCAGCGCCGTCCGGATTTGGACCGACCCGGATCGTGACCTGTTTCCCAGATGTCGCTTCGAAGAATTGGTAGATGTTGTCATTGGCCGTCAGATTGCGACCTTTGACCGCCAACAGGTATTCGCCGTCTTTCACTTCGACGCCGGGCTGAGTCAGCGGCGAACGCAGATTCGGATTCCAGTTTTCGCCGCTGTAAACGTGCGCAAAACGATAGCGTCCGTTTTCGATCTTGTAATCGGCTCCGAGCAATCCGCCGGGAACGAAGTTCGGACGCGGAATTTCTCCGCCTCGGACGAAGTGGTGACCGACGCCGATATTGTTGAGCATTTCGTCAAACAGGTAATTCAAATCGGCGCGATGCCCAACGGCGTTCAACCAGGGTTCATATTTCTTCTTGGTTGCGGCGTAATCCAGACCGTGCAGATTCGGGTCGTAAAGGAAGTCGCGTTGAATGCGCCATGCTTCTTCGTACATCTGCCGCCATTCGGCTTTGGGATCAACCGCGACTTCCATATCGCCGACTTTCAGCATATTCGGGCCGCCCGGAGCGCCCGGCGGAGTCGGCGCGCCCAGACTGGCGACATTGCCAATCACCCAGTTGGGACCTTGCCGATACAACGCTTTTTCGCCATTGGCCGAAATGTCGAAGTAGGTGATGCCTTCCATCACCTTGTCGAATTTGCGTTTTTCCAGATCGAATTTATGAAGCGTCGCCGGGCCACCGCCCAGCAAACCGCCGCCGCCAGTGCTTTCGGCCAGAAACAGCAAACCGGATTTCGCCGCGCTCAGCCCTGTGTAATTGCGCGCTGGGATCGGCAACGCCAGAATGCGCTGGTCAATGTTTTCAAAATCAATCGTAACGACGACTTCTTTCTTTTGCGGCGGAGCTTTCGGAGCTTCGTCTTTCTTCTCTTCCGCAATCTTCTCTTCGTCGCTTTCAGGCGCCAAAGGCGAAGCCTCGCCTTTCTTCAAGACGACGACATAAACGCTGCGTGTGGTCTGGTAAGGGAAGCTGGACATATCCAGCCAACCCGTTGTCGGCCCCGTGTCGGTGCTGGCCGTGAAATACAGGTACTTGCCGTTTTTGTCGAAGTTGGCGAATCGCGTGTCGCTCAACCCGTCACTGATTTGCGTGGATTTTCCTGTTTCCAGCGAATAGACAAACACCGCGCACATGCGGTTTTTCAATTGTTTGGTATAGGTGATCCACTTGTTGTCAGGCGACCACGCCGGGTCCATCACTCGCCACGGATTGTCGTAAGTGTTGGTGTCCACTTTGACCGGCGCGCCTTTTTCGATGTCCACGTACCAAAGGTTCAACCGTTTGTCGGTGTAGGCAATTTTCTTGCTGTCGGGCGACCAGGTCGGCGAATAGAAAAACGACGGCGGATCACCGAGATTGATTTTTTTGACCTCGCCCATTCCGGTCTGATTGCGAAGGTGCAAGGCATATTCGCCGGATTCATCCGAAAAGTAGGCGATCCATTTTCCATCCGGCGACCAGGCCGGATCGCGCTCCATCACGCCTGTCGTTCCGGTCAAATTGCGCGCGTCGCCTTTGTCGGCAGGAACGCTCAGAATTTCGCCGCGGGCTTCAAACACCGCGCGCGCGCCCGACGGAGAAATCGCAGCGGCGCTGATGCGGGGGCCGACTCGTTCAAAGCGCGTACGCACCGAAGTCAGATCGGCAGTCACCCGAATGTTCACTTTCTGCGATTGATTGGTTTTCAGGTCTAGCACGTAAATCGCGCCGAACTGTTCGTAGACAATCGCATCCGAACTGGCCGAAGCCGATTTGATGTCGAGGCTGTTGTTATTGACGATTTGCGCAATCTTTTTGGTTTTGGTGTCGAAGGCGAAGAGCGAAGTCGCGCCGTTGCGATCCGAGAGAAAATAAACTTTGTCCCCAACCCACATCGGATTTTTGTCGTTGGAATTCGCGCGCGGCAGCTTTTCAATTGTCGAATCGCTCAAGCGCGCAATCCAGATCACGTCCTGCTGGCCGCCTTTGTAATGCTTCCATTCGGGCTGCCATTGGATCAAAGGTTCGTAGGCCAGATAAGCACCATCGGGCGAATACGAACCACGCTCGGCCATCGGCAATGGTAATTCTTCCGGCAACCCGCTGCCGTCTGTCCCTATCGTGAACAAACGCGGAAACCCCTGATAACTGTTGCGCCCTGAACTGAACAACACGCGCCTGCCATCGTTCGTCCAACCTACGGCCTGATCGGCGCCGGGGTGAAAGGTCAGCCGCTTCGGAACTCCGCCCGTCGCCTGCACAACAAACACATCAGTGTTGCCGTCGTATTGCCCGGTGAACGCGATTTGCGAACCATCCGGCGAAAACACCGGCTCAGTTTCGAGACCGACTCCGGTGGTCAATTGTTTAGCTTCGCCACCGCCGCGCTCGACGATCCACAAATCTCCGGCGAAATTGAACGCAATGTGCGTCTTGCTCAAAGTCGGGCGCTGCAACAACAGCGGGGATTCTTGAGCAAAGGTGAACTCAGCAATGGTCAATAAGAAAATCAAACTTAGAGTGATTCTTTTCAACATTTCTTTCTCCAAAGGCGAGCGTAGCGATTCATAGGTTGTAAGCTCGCTACGCTCGCATTGGCGGGCGAGACGCCCGCGCTCCCAGATTTAGTTCTGGCTGCTGCCGTTTTTCGCCGATTGGCCGCCCGAAGCCGGAGCGATTGGGTTGGCTTTGTGGTAATCGGGATAAGGCGGACGCTGGACTGGCTTCGGAGGATTTTTCTTCAATTCCTCCATCACCCAGTTGACGGCTTTTTCCAATTGCACGTCGCGGCCTTCGCGCCAGGCTTTGGGATCGAGGTCAATTTCGATGTCGGGCGCAACGCCGCGATTTTCGATGTCCCATTTGCCTTCCGGCGTGTAAAACGCGAAGTTTGGAGCCGTCACGCTGCCGCCGTCCATCAACGACGGATACCCGCCGATGCCTACAAGTCCGCCCCAGGTGCGTTTGCCGATCAGCGGGCCTATGCCATATCGCCGGAACAGATAAGGCAGATAATCGCCGCCCGAACCGGAATACTCGTTCATCAACATGGCTTTGGGGCCGGGCAAGGCTCCAACGGGCTGACGAAAATCTTCGCCGTCGCGCAACGCCCAGTAACTGTTGACTGGTTTCTTCAGGTAATCCACCACGTAATCCGCCGCGTGGCCTCCGCTGTTGTAACGTTCGTCAACGACTGCTCCCTGCTTGTCGAGTTGCGAGAAAAAGTAGCGATTGAAAAAGGTGTATCCGCCCTGAGCCGTGTCCGGCAGATAAATGTAGGCCAGTTTGCCATCGGACATTTTTTCAACCTGACGGCGATTGCTTTCGATCCAGGCCAGATTGCGAAGCGCGCCTTCGTTGGCGATTGGAACGACCACGACATCGCGCGAACCAGCGCCGTCAGGATTCGGGCCGACCTTGATTGTCACCTGTTTGCCCGCAGTGGCTTCAAACAGACTGTTGATGTCGTCAGCCGCCGTCAAATCGCGGCCTTTGACCGCCAGCAGGTATTCGCCCGCCACAACATTGACGCCGGGTTGCGTCAGCGGAGCGCGCAATTGCGGATTCCAGTTTTCGCCGTTGAAGACTTTGGCAAAGCGATAACGCCCGTTCTCAATCTTGTAATCGGCTCCGAGCAATCCGCCCGCGACACGTTTGGGATCAGGAATGTCGCCCCCCTGCACATACAAGTGGCCGACGGTCAATTCGCCCAGCATTTCCTGAAACAGGTAATTCAAATCCGAACGATGAACCAGCGCCTGCACGTAAGGTTCGTATTTCTTCTCGGTCGCTTTCAAATCCAGTCCGTGATGATTCGAGGCGTAAAAGAAGTCGCGTTCAATGCGCCAGGTTTCGCGGTACATCTGCTGCCATTCGGCTCGTGGATCAACAAAGACTTCCATGTCTTCGGTTTTGATCCTGCCTTCGCCGGGTTTGAACGCAGGCGTTCCCATAGTCGCCGTCGCGGCGATGAACCAACCCGGCCCCATTCGGTACAACATCTTTTCGCCGTTGGCTGAAAAGGTCAGGCCTTGCAGGTTATCAATCACCTTATCGAGTTTGCGCTTTTCCAAATCGAATTTGTGCAGCGTGGCTCCTTGCGCGCCTTCGGGAAATTCAACGACCCACAAGGTTCCCGGCTTGCCAACATCCAAACCGACGTAATTCTTGTTCGGAATCGGCAAAGCCAAAATACGCTGGCCGATGTTGTCGAAATCAATGGTGACTTTCGGAGCGTCTTTTTTATCAGCGGGCTTGTCGGCAGGTTTGGCAGCGGCAGCATCAGCGGGTTTCGGAGCATCCTGACCAGCAAGCTTCTGCCCTTCACCTTGTCCCCCATTCCCCCCTTCAGGCTTCTTCTCTTCGGCGACTTTCTCTTCATCACTTTCAGGAGCCAGCGGCGAAGGCAAATCTTTCCTCAACACGGCCACATAAATGCTGCGCGTCGGGCGATGCGCGTAAGCAGACATATCGAAGCCGGACAGTTTGGGACCGACATCAGTGCTGGCCATGAAGTAAATGTACTTGCCGCTCTTGTCGAAAACCGGAGTGGCGGCGTCGCTCATTCCATCTGTGATTTGCGTAGTTTTGCCGTCTTCCAGCGAATGAACGTACACGGCGCTGTAATACGATTTCAGCGGTTTGCTGTAAGTCAGCCAACGACTGTCAGGCGACCAACTGACGCCGATTCCGCCACCGAAGCCCAAGGTCAGAGAGTCGTATTTTTTAGGCTGCCCGCTTTCAATATCTACAAGCCACATGTTTCCGCGCTTGTCGCTGAGCGCAATTTTCTTGCTGTCAGGCGACCATTGAGCGCCGTAATAAAACGTCGGTTCGAGTTTGATCTTTTTGACCTCGCCCATTCCCTTCTGATCGCGCAGGTGCAATTCGTATTCGCCGGATTCATCCGAAAAATAGGCGATCCATTTGCCGTCCGGCGACCACGAAGGATCGCGTTCGGCCACGCTGGTCGAACTTGTCAAATTGCGCGCATCGCCTTTTTCCGCCGGAACCGAAATGATGTCGCCGCGCGCTTCAAATACGGCGCGAACGCCGGTCGGCGAAATGGCGGCATTGTTGATGCGCTGGCCGACCTTTTCATACTTCGGACGCACCGCCAGTTGATCGGCGTTGATGGTCACGTTGACCTTCGTGCTGCGATTCGATTTCAGATCGAAGATGTTCAACGAACCGAATTGTTCATACACAATCGCGTCGCCTGTGGTGGCCGCCGTCGCCGATTTGATGTCCAGGCCGGTGTTGTTGATGAGTTTGTTTACGCGCCTGGTTTTGGTGTCGTAGGCAAACAGAGTGATCGCGCCGTCGCGGTCGGAAAGGAAATAGACCTTGTCGCCGACCCACATCGGACTGAAGTCGTTGGAATCTTCGCGCGGAATTTTTTCAGTGCTGGAATCTGCGAGCGCCGCAATCCAGATGTAAGAAGCGTGTCCGCCGCGATACCGTTTCCAGGCATTGAAAGCACGCGGCAATGGTTCGTATGCGATTTTCGTCAAGTCCGGCGAAAACGAACCTTCGTGGCCGGTTGGCAACGGCAATTCCGTCGGCAATCCGCCCGAAGCGGCGACGGTGAACAGCTTCATGAAACGGCGCGATTCGCTGGAGCGCTCGGAAAGAAAAAGCAGCGATTTGCCGTCCGGCGTCCAATTGCACAACGCATCCACGCCGGGATGAAACGTCACGCGCCTGGGAACTCCGCCGCCCGCTGGCACGGTGAAAATGTCCGTGTTGCCGTCGTATTCCCCGGTAAAGGCAACCGTCTGGCCATCAGGCGAAAAGATTGGATTGCCTTCCGTGCCAACACCTGTGGTCAATCGCGTCGCTTCGCCGCCCGCGCGCGGCACGCTCCACAAATCGCCCGCGTATTGAAAAACTATGTGCGTGCGATTCATCGTCGGTTTACGCACCAGCAACGGACGTTCCTGCGCCGAACTGCGATTGTCGGAAATCAACATCGCTGCGGCCATCAGCAACAGCGATAACATCAAAATTGCTTTTCTCATTATTCCCTCCAAGTTATTTGGAGTGCGCGCGCCTCGACGCCGCTTTTCGTTCTCAATGGAAAGTTCCGGTTTCAGCAGAAAGTCACACACGAACGTAAAGCTGCGCCAAGTCGCAGCGCTCCAAATTCTCATCTTCGCTATTGATTGCCACGACCGCCCTGACCGACAGGCGCGGGCGTAGTGTTTTTGAAATAGTTCGGGAATGCCGGGCGTTTGTATTGCCTGGGCGGATTCTTTTTCAATTCGTCCAGCAAGTATTCGACCGCGCGTTCCAATTGCGGATCGCGTCCCTGCCGCCAGGCTGCCGGATCGAATTCGACTTCGATGTCCGGCGCGACTCCCGCGTTTTCAACTTCCCATTCGCCGTCCAAGCCGTAAATCGCCGCATCGGGCGCGGTGTGTCCGCCGCCGTCCATCAACGGTGGCGGACGAAACGAAGCGATCAATCCGCCCCAGGTTCGTTTGCCGACCAGCGGACCAAGCTTGGATTTTTTGAAGTACCACGGCATGGCGTCGCCGCCCGAACCAGCCATTTCGTTAATCAGCATGGCTTTCGGACCGTAAATCGCGCCAGCGGGAACAGGCACGTCCTGATTGCCTTCGCGGTAATGAATGTTGCTGAGTTGCTGGCGACCGAGCAGTTGAACGACATAATCGGCCAACAATCCGCCCTGATTGAAACGTTCGTCCAACAGAATTCCGTTCTTGTTGGTTTGCGCGAAAAAGTACCTGTTGAAACTGGTGTAACCGCCATTGGCCGTATCAGGCATGTGCAGATAGGCCAGTTTGCCGCCGGACAATTGATCAACTTTGCGGCGATTGCCCTCGATCCAGGCCAGATACCGCAAGCTCTGTTCATTGGCGACCGGCACAACCGTGACTTCGCGCGAATTCGATCCATCCGCATTCGGGCCGACTTTGATCAAAACTTGTTTGCCGGCTTTCGACTCAAAAAAGCTGTAGAGGTTGTCAGTCGCTCGAAGCTCGCGCCCGTTGACTGCCAGCAGGTATTCACCTGCTTTGACGTTGACGCCCGGTTGAGTGAGCGGAGCGCGCAAATTCGGATTCCAGTTTTCGCCGTTGTACACCTGGCTGAACCGATACCGCCCGTTTTCGATCTTGTAGTCCGCGCCCAGCAATCCGCCCGGCACAAAGTTAGGCCGTTGCTGATCTCCGCCACCGATGAACATGTGGCCGACGGTCAACTGGTTCAGCATGTCCGTGAACAGATAAGTCAGATCGCTGCGATGCGCTACGGCCTCGACGTAAGGTTCGTACCGTTTCTTCATCTCTTCCAGATTCAACCCGTGCAGGTTTTTGTCGTAGAAGAAATCACGCTCATTGCGCCAGGCTTCGTTGTACATCTGCCGCCATTCGATCTTCGGGTCTACACGAACTTCCATGTCGGCGGTTTTCAGCATGCTGGGACCGCCGGGCGCTCCCGGAGGCATAGGCGCTCCGAGCGTCGCAGTCGAACCAATGACCCAATTGCCGAAACCCTGCCGATACAGCGCCTTTTCGCCGTTGGCGGAAATCTCAAACGAGGTGACGCCGTCAATCGCCTTGTCCAGTTTGCGTTTTTCCAGATCGTATTTCTGTACGGTGAAACCGGGAGCGGTGGCGGCAGCGGGCTGTTCAATGATGTAAATCAAGTTGGCTTTGCCAGCGATCAATCCCTGATAGTTTCGGTTGGGAATCGGCAGAGCGATGATGCGCTGGTCAATTCCATCCAGATCAATGCGCGTCGGCTCTTCTTTCTTAACAGGCGGAGTCGCTCCCGCTGGTGGCGCGGCTCCAGCTTGAGGCGAAGCGCCAGCAGGCGGCGCAGCAGGCTTCGCCGCGTCACCCTGTCCGCCGGTCGCCGCTTCAGGCTTTTTCTCTTCGGCGACTTTTTCTTCATCGCTTTCAGGAGCCAGCGGCGAAGGAAGATCGTTGCGCAACACTATGGCATAGACGCTGCGCGTCGGTTGATTTCCAAATCCTGACAAGTCGGCAAAGCTTATGCTAGGCCCCAGGTTAGTGCTGGTGGTGAAATAAAGATATTTGCCGCTGCGGTCGAACGCCGGATACCGCGCGTCGCCCATCGCATCGGTGAGCTGATGCGTCTTGCCGGTTTCCAGCGAATAGACAAACACCGCGCGCAGCAGGTTGGGAAGCTGTTTGGTGTATGTGATCCATTTGCTGTCTGGAGACCAGACAGGGTCCATCACGTCTTCGTTGAAGCCTATGGGATTGGCGTCCACCTTGACCGGCTGCCCCTTGTCTATTTCCAGGTACCAAAGCTGAAGTTTCTTGTCGGTGAAGGCAAGCTTCTTGCTGTCTGGCGACCACGCAGGCGACGCGTAAAAGGTAGGCGGCAAGGCGATTTTCTTCACTTCGCCTTCGCCTTTTTGATCGCGCAAATGCAATGCGTATTCGCCGGATTCTTCGCTGAAATAGGAAATCCATTTGCCGTCTGGCGACCAGGCCGGATCGCGTTCCATCACGCCGGGAGTGTTGGTCAGGTTGCGCGGATCGCCTTTTTCCGCCGGGACTGTGATGATTTCGCCGCGCGCTTCAAACACTGCGCGCGCGCCGGTCGGAGAAATGTGCGAGTTGAAAATCCGCTGGCCGACTCGTTCAAATCGCGGACGCACCGCCAGTTGATCGGCGGCCACGCGAATGTTCACTTTCTGCGCTTTGCCGGTTTTCAGATCGTAAAGGTGGATGGTTCCGAATTGTTCAAACGCAATCGCCGCCGTGGATTTGGCGTCGCCGCTCCAGGCCGAAGCGGTCTTGATGTCGAAAACGCTGTCTTTAACCAACAGTTCAACGCGTTTCGTTTTCACGTCGTAACTGTAAAGCGCGTAACGTTCGTCGCGGTCGGAGAGAAAGTAAATTTTCTCGCCCACCCACATCGGAAACCGGTCGTTGCCGCCTTTGCGCGGAAGCTTTTCAATCGTCGAATCGGAAAGTCTGGCAATCCAGACAACGTCCTGCTGTCCGCCGTAATACCGTTTCCATTCCGGCTGCCATTGATTCAACGGCTCGTAAGCGATACGCGTGGCATCCGGCGAAAACGCGCCGCGTTCGCCAGAAGGCAGCGGAGCTTCCTCCGGCAATCCGCCTCCATCGAGTCCGACAGTAAACAGTCGCACAAACCCCGCGTAACTGTTGCGCGCGGAACTGAACAGCACGCGCTTGCCATCGGGAGTCCATCCGGCGGCAACATCCGCCCCGGGATGATAAGTCAGCCGTTTCGGAACTCCGCCCGTCGCAGCCACAACGTACACATCCACATTACCGTCGTATTCGCCTGTAAACGCGATCTGCGTTCCGTCCGGCGAAAAATACGGATCGGTTTCCGTGCCGACGCCTGTGGTCAATCGTTTGGCGTCGCCGCCCGCGCGCGGAACGCTCCACAAATCACCCGCATAAACGAACACGAGGTGGGTTTGATTAACAGTGGGCTTCTGAAACAGCGTAGCTTCGCTTTGCGCCAGACAAACGGCGGCCAAAGCCACAACAAGAAGCAGCGACAAGATTGGCTTGGTCATACATTCGACTCCTGATTGGTTGATCAAAATGGAATTCGGTTGGCGAGTTTTCTGTACGTCAGATAAACCCGGTCAGTTCGGATTTTGTGCTTTTGGCTGAGGATTGCAAGGTTTCGAGAAAACCTTTTACAAGATTTACATCCCGCGATGGTCAGACTGAGAGTCGCTCCAGCTTACTTCACGCTTCCTGGCAAGACTGGCTTTTAAAAAGCTTCCATTTGCCGATCCAGACGTTCGACCTTTTCAGCCAGATGACGAGCCTCGACTCGGTGAGCCGCGATGTCTCCGCGTACTTCGTTAAGTCCGCCCCGTAATTCTGCTCGCAATGTATCGAAACGTACGTCAATGTAACTCTTCAGAGTTTGTGAGTTGAGCCAACCTGCTCCGAAAATTGCGAATACCAATGTCGCCAAGGTTATAATCAATTGCCAGTTGGTCATCTTCGCCTTCCTTTCGTATCCCAATGATCGTTTGGAACAACTTCATATCGCAAGCGGCGCTCACTTCTTCGACGTTTTGGTCATTCTTCGCGCTTTTTCCGCCAACTGCGCGGAATTGTTCATTTCGGCCAACGCGCGTTTAAGCTGCGCATCTTCTTCGGCGGTCATGCGTCGTTGCGTGTCCACGCCGTAAGCGGCCAGCAGCGCTTCTTCTCGAATCTTGCCGCGCGACCAGGCCAGGTGATCGTCCACCATTTTCATCGTCAATCCGAAATCCTGATTTTGGGCGATGAATTCGTTCATGAATTCGCGGTAAGCTTTCAGAATGTCGTCATTGATAACAAATTCGCTGGGCTGCGGCTGATGATCGAATTCAATGGCGTCGCGTTTGAAATGAGTAGCCGCGACAATTTCGCCTGCCATCAACTTGCGAACGAACATAAACAACCCGGTCGTCCAGATAGCGGCCTGTTCATTCTGGATCAAAGTCGGTTCAACGATTACGTCGGGTTCAATGCCGCCGCCGCCATACACCGGTCGTCCGAGCGAAGTGCGGCGCATCTGGCTTTTGGTCTTGTCTTCCTGTTTCACATCGCCATTGGCCGAGCGGCGAAAATGGTATTCGTAAATCGAACCGCTGGAATAATCCCGCTGGATCAATCGCCCGCTTGGCGTGAGATAACGGGCCGTCGTCAGCGTCAATCCTGTTCCGCCCGAAAGCGGATAAATCGTCTGCACCAGACCTTTGCCAAAACTCGGTTCGCCGATAATCAAGGCTCGATCATGATCCTGAATCGCTCCGGCGACGATTTCCGACGCCGACGCCGACCCATCGTCAATCAACACCACCAACGGAAGCGTTTCCGGCGAACCGGATTCGGCAGTCCAGTCTCTGTCGCCTGCCCTGCCTTCGCGGCTGCGGACGGAAACGACGACCTGTCCGCGTTGCAGAAATTTGTCGGCGACGCGAATCGCCTGATCCAGAAAGCCCCCGGGATTGCCGCGCAAATCCAGAACCAACTGGTTCATTCCCTGCTCTTTCAGATTGTTGATCGCGGCGCTCAGTTCGTCGCTGGTCGTCGAATGAAAACCGCGTGAAAGCGCAATGAATCCGACGCCGGGTTTGAGCAGGTAATGGCTGGAAATGGAGGGCAGGTCTACGGCGGCGCGTTCCAGCGTGACCGTCATCGGTTGCGGAGCGCCTTCGCGTAGAACTGTGACTTTGACTTCGGTTCCGAGTTCGCCTCGCAAATGATCGCGGACTTTGTCCGAATTCCAGTTTTCAGAGCTTTCGCCGTCAACCTTGATGATCTGATCGCCATATCGCAATCCGGCGCGAGCGGCAGGCGTGTCCTTGAACGTTTCCATGATGTACACGCCGCGATGGCGCGATTGGATGGAAGCGCCGATGCCGAAATACTGGCTGCGCTGTTCCATGCGCATTTCTTCGAAGGCTTTTCGGTCGTAAAAATTCGAGTGCGGGTCTAGCACGCGCAACATGCCGGAAATGGCCGCCGTCGTCAGCATTTCGTAATTCACTTCCTGCACGTAATTTTCGCGCACCAGTTCCAGCGCCTGAATGTAATCGCGCGCCAGCTTTTCCTGAGCCAGACGCTCATTGGTGACCGCCTGCGGTCGCAATGCCATCAACCCAGCCAACAGCCCAACGGTCAGGAAAAAAATCGAAAACCGATGCCAATGTTTTCTCACTGCTGAAAACCTCCAACTTGTGATCAGTCGTTTTTGCGGAAGGAATTCCAAGGCGAGACCGCATACTAATTCAAAGCTTGCAGGATGCAAACCGCCTTGCTGAACTTCATCAAGCGGCCCGATAAAACCAGTCAAAGCCGAACAAAGATTGACAGATCGGCATCGCCTTTTTATTATCCGACCGTCAATTACAACAGTTCCCCCTGAACGAAAAGCATCTCAACAATCAAAAGCGTCTTCTGGAGACAAGCAGCCGGGCGAAGCTTTTGCATCACTTTTGACAGCCAATTGACACATTCACACACGCATCCTGAGACGTTTGAAAATCAACTGAACAATCAATCGCACAACAGGCGATGACTTAAAAGCCAGCGACTTTAAGCCCCAAGTCTCGTATTCGGCTTCCGTGCCCCATCTTACGCCCCGATATTGCCCCGCAGTGTGTCTTCAAGTTGCTCGTGGGCTATTCGTGTTTTGTTCCATCGTAATGTCAGGAAGGAGGCTTGAGATGAAATCACAACCATTGTCCATTTTGTCCAGCGCAACCGATCAAGTGGCTGCGCACGAAATCACGGCTGATGACCAAGGAGGGTTTTCCAGTTCCCTCGCTCGGTATCAGGCATTTCTGAACCGTCAAACATCAAATTTCGATTCGAAATCGCCTGGAACCGCAAACCCGATTCGTGTTCTCCAAGGCTTATTCAGCTTTGCCGTCTTTGTCGCCATGTTTTTGACCATTCTGACCATGGTCGGGTTTTGGCTGTCCAGCATGGGCGTCATCGCTCAGGTATCGCCATCTAAAGTATCGGCTTCCAGTCAACAAACTGAGTCGCCTGCCGCTCATTCACACAGCGCTGCCCCGAAAAGGAAAAAAGGCGGCAAATAAATTTTCACCGTCAACGACGAATGGCTTTGGCGAACTTGCTTCATCAAACCCGCCAAAGCCATTTGGTCTTCAGATTTTTTTCTGAGACTTCCTCGCATTGCTTGACGGTATAACCATCTCAAAACATAATCCGCCTGCCAAAAGTGGTTTTACCACTGACTCATAACCTAAGCTTTTCTGATTAAGATTTTGATTCCCTGTAGTTTGCTTTGCCACCCACAGTCAGACCTGTGTGGTATTCCACTACCGCGAGTTCTCTGCTCCGGTTTTCAAAAAACTCAGTGGCGAATCAATCGCCCCGAACAAAGTGAGGTTACCCATGACCAGGACATTCCGACTCTCGATTCCTCTGGTTTTCAGCATTTTGTTGCTTGCAGTTTCGGTCCTTGCTCAGGACTTCCGAGCGACTGTCACCGGTCGCGTCACCGACGCCAACCGAGCGGCAATCCCCAACGCTCAAGTCTCAGTTAAAAACATCGGCACCAACGAAGTTTCAACTGCGACCACAAACAGCGAAGGCAATTACCGAGTCCCTTTCCTGCGCCCCGGCGCTTATTCAATTACTGTCGAAGCCACAGGCTTCAAAAAAGCCACCCGAGACAATATCGAGCTTGTTATTTCGCAGGCAGCGACATTCGACTTTTCGCTTGAACCCGGCAACGTCAGCGACAGTGTGACGATCACCGGCGAAGCAGCCGTCATCGAAACCGCCACGGCGGATCGCGGCGGAGTGATTGATCGTCAAAAGGTCGTCGAACTGCCGCTCAACGCTCGCAATCCATTCATGCTCGGAGTGTTGACCGCAGGCGTGAATTTTTACGGAGCTTCGATCTGGCAGCGTCCCTTTGACAACGGCGCAATTGCCGAATGGACAATCAACGGCAGCCAGACGCGCGGCAACGAATTTCTGCTGGACGGCGCTCCGAATAATGGGCAAGCGGGGGGCAACAACATCGCCTATGTGCCTCCGGTGGATTCGGTGCAGGACTTCAAAATCATGACCAACACCTATGACGCCCAGTACGGCAAAACGACTGGCGGCATTATCAATGTCAATCTGAAAAGCGGGACTAACGCCTTGCACGGTTCGATCTATGAATTCATGCGCCGGGAATGGCTGGACGCAAACGACTTTCGGCTCAACGCCACGAATCGCCCCCGCCCAAAACATTGGCTCGATCAATACGGATTCCAAGTCGAAGGTCCGGTTTACATTCCCTGGCTATACAACGGCAAAGACAAAACCTTCTTCATGTTCAACTATGAAGGTTATCGCGAAGGCGTGCCTTCGCCGCTGGTGCTGTCCGTGCCGATGCCGGAAATGCTCGATGGAGATTTCAGCAAGCTGGTAGACGGCGCCGGACGCCCGATCATCATTTACGATCCGTTGACCGGTCGCGCAGATTCCACTGCACCGGGCGGATGGCGGCGCGATCCGTTCCCCAACAACAAGATTCCGGTCAACCGCATCAATCCGATAGCGAAAAAGATTCTGGGCTTTCAACCGAAAGCCAATCGCAGCGATCCGGTGGCGGGATACGCTCGCAGCAATCTTTTCCTCCCGATTCCTGCGACAGACGCTTTCTTCAACTACGTTTTCAAAATTGACCAGCAATTTAACGAAAGGCATCGGATGTACGTCCGTTTCGCCCAGAACGATCGCACGGAAGATCGCAATACCAACGGCGTTTTCAGCGGCCCCGGACAAGACGGCCAACAACCATTCAAACGCATCAACGACGCTTTTGTGGTTGACCATCTGACGACCTTCTCGCCGACGTTCATCTTCAACTTTCGCGCTTCCTTCAACCGTTTCATCGAAGACGGATTTGGCGAAGGAAACGTTGGCTTCGATAAAACCACACTCGGTTTCCCATCCAGTTTGATCAATCAGGTTCCCGGCATCACGTCCTTCGGACGTTACACTTTCGCCGATTACAACGCACTGGGCAGATTCCGAGGAAACAACATCACCAACACCATTGCCTCGCATCCGAATATCACCTGGATTCGCGGTTCGCAGACCTGGCGCGCAGGCGTGGATATGCGCTGGACGCAATTCATCACCCGCAACGAAGGCAACCCTTTCCTGCTGACCGGGACACGCGGATTCACACAGTCTCGCTTCGATCAGGGCGACCCGAACAGTGGCGATTCCATCGCTTCATTCCTGCTCGGTTATGTGGGCGGCCAATCGGATTACAACCTCTTCCCCACCACGCTCGGCAAGTATTACGCGCCGTGGTTCCAGAACGATTGGAAGCTCAGCCGCAAGCTGACGATCAATCTGGGGGCGCGTTGGGATGTCAACGTCGCGCCAAACGAGCGGTATGATCGTTTGAACCGCGGTTTCGATCCAAACGTCACGAATCCGGCAAACTCATTGGTTAATCGCACGCAGTTTCCAGACCTTCCGCAACTCAAAGGCGGAATGAATTTCGCTGGCGTAGGCGACATTCCGCGCATCGCGGCAGACATTGACTGGAACAACGTGCAACCGCGACTTGGCTTTGCCTATCTGCTGAAAGACAAACTGGTCATGCGCGGCGGGTGGGGATTGTATTTCGTCAATCCCAACAACGATTACATGCAATTCAACGGATTCTCGATCAGCACCCCGGTCATCAATTCAAACGACGGCGGGCGAACACCGATTGGAGACATTCTGAGCAATCCTTTCCCGACCGGCATCACTGTTCCGGCTGGAGCGGCTGGGGGAGCGTCAACCTTCCTCGGACGTGGATTCAACTTTGTCAATCCGCAGTTCCAGATTCCTTATGTTCACCAGTTTTCGCTGGGCTTCCAGTATCAATTGCCATGGGAATCCAAACTGGAAGTTTCGTACGTCGGCAACCGCACGTTGAAGCTGCAAACCACGCGCCCATTCAACGAACCTGATCTGGCATTTCGACAAAAATGCAATCCGCTGGAAGGCGGCAACCCGGTTTTTTGCAATGAGCAACTACCTAACCCGTTCCGCGGCTTGGCTCCGTTTGCCGGAACCAACCATTTCACAGCAACTGGCTTGTCGCGCTTCAATCTGGCTCGCCCCTTTCCGCATTTCGGCGGCATCACCGAAGTAACCCGCAACGACGGCCGCATTGATTACAATTCGCTGCAGGTGACGTTTGAAAAACGCGCCACTCGCGGATTGAACATCACTTCGACCTACACCTTCTCCAAGCAGATCGAAGAGTGGGGCTTCAACGATTTGCAAAGAGGAATCACACAACGCGGGTTATATCTGGCTGACCGCCCGCACCGTTTTACGGCGGGAGCGGTTTATCAATTGCCATTCGGCGAAGGACAGAAGCTCCTGAACTTCAGCAACGGATTCCTGAGCAAGATTTTCAGCGGGTGGCAATCCAGTCTGATTATGCAATGGCAATCAGGTCGTCCGTGGGATTTGAACGGCAACATCATGTGGATCAACCCGGACGCCTACCTGAAGAACATAGACTGGAAGGGCGCGGATCAGGTTTGGGCTTTCCGCACTTACCCGGATAGAAACAACCCGGCCGTCCGTTCGGTTTGCGCGGCGCGAATGCTCGACAACGGAACGCTGGCTCTGCAAAGCTTCAGCGCCAATCTCGAAGGTTGCAGTCTGGCAAACGTGGACATGATTCGAGTTCCGAATTTCGCCCCGCGTTTCACGTCGTTTCGAAGTTCGACCGTCCGTCTGCACTCGCCGCCGAGCGCCGATTTGTCATTCAACAAAATGACGAAGATCACGGAGAAAATCGGCTTCCAATTCCGTCTCGAGATGTTCAATTTCACGAACACCTATTCGTATGGCGTTCACCATTTCACCAACAATCCGGATGATCGCAACTTCGGCAGTCTGTTCCCGCGCAATGCTGGCAACACGGCTGTCGCTTACCCGCGTCATATTCAGTTGGCCGGAAAGATCATCTTCTAGCTGGCTGCTCCACAAAGCACACAATGGGCGCGAAGATTCTTTCAGATCCTTCGCGCCCATTGTGCTACCTGGCAGAAGTTTCTCTGACTTCAAGAAGCTGATCCGGTTTCACGTCGCGTAACATCTGAACAACGCCGCTCGGCCAGCGAATTTCAACCAGCCTAACTGAACTTTCTTTTCCCAACCCAAAATGAACAATACGGCTGCTGGACGAAGCGTAACCGACGCTGGTTGTCGCGTGATTGAATTGAGCCGTGCCGTCAACAGTCACCAATTTGATCTTTGCGCCGATGCCATCACGGTTGCTGCGCATTCCAATCAGCTTCAGCTTCAGCCAGCGGTTTTCGTCCGGCGATTCATTTCGCCAAAATTCCGCCGCTTCGTTCAATGAAGTCGTCACAGCGTCAACTTTTCCGTCATTGTCGAAATCAGCAAATGCCGCGCCGCGATGCGCACGGCGAGTTTGAAACTCAGCGCCAACCGATGATGTCACATCGCTGAAATTGCCGTTACCCAGATTCATCAGCAAGCTGTTCGATTGGCGATAGGTTTGTTCATTATAAAGTTCAATGTTGTCGTTGACGTGCGCATTGGCAGTAAACACATCCTTCCACCCGTCGTTGTTGAAATCAAAAAGTCCCAGACTCCAGCCGCTGCGTTTGATAGTCGCCGGGCCAATGCCGCTCGGCCAGGTCACATCGCTGAAAAATCCCTTGCCCAGGTTGCGAAACAGCGGGAAGGTTTCGCCTTCCAGCGCGGAGAAAATCAAATCAGGCCGCCCGTCGTTGTCGTAATCTCGAAAATCCACTCCCATACTCGAAACCGGACGACCGCTTTCATTAACCGCCACGCCTGCCGAAAGGGCGACCTCGTCAAACTTTCCGCCGCCCAGATTGCGAAACAGAAAGTTCGGCAGCGTGTCGTTGGCGACAAAAACGTCAACCAAACCGTCGTCGTCATAATCGGCCACACCCACGCCCATGCCTTTGCCGATATGTTTGCCGATGCCGCTCGAATCGGAAACATCAGTGAATGTGCCGTCGCCATTGTTGCGAAAAAGCTGGTTCGGCAAGCCTTCGTATTTGTCCGGGAAGCAATAAGTCCGCCAGCCTTCTTTCATCGCGCCGCAGTAAGGATCGGCTTCCGCGTGCCATTTGCAGTAATTGGCGACAAACAAATCCAGGTCGCCGTCGTTGTCGTAATCGAACCAGGCCGCAGCCACCGACCAGAATTTGGCGTTCGTCAATCCGGCTTTCGCCGTCACGTCGCTGAACCGTCCGCCGTCGTTGCGATAAAGAATGTTGTGGTGAACTCCGGCGACGAAAATATCCGCGTCTCCGTCGTTGTCGTAATCGGCGACAGCCACGCCCATTGAAAATCCTGCGCCTGCGACTCCGGCTTTTTCAGTGACATCGTCAAAACCGCCTCGCCGGTTGTTGCGAAACAAACGATTCCAAAATTGCGGCGACGACTTTTTCATCGCTGGCAATTCAGCGCCGTTGACGAAATAAATGTCTTCCCAACCGTCGTTGTCAAAATCAATCACGGCCACGCCGCCGGTCATCGTTTCCACCTGATACTTTCGCGGCGAAGCCGAATTCCTCAACACAAAATTCAATCCGGCTTGCGCCGCCACATCACGAAATTTCACAGCGTCCGGGCGTTTCTTTGTTTTCTCATCTTTCCTTATCTCAGTCACAACAACACCAGCCCGCAACCGTTCCAGCGCAGCTTGCGCCGAAGGATTGCCATCAATCGCCACTGATTGCCGATAATCCTTTTCGGCTTCGGCCAGCTTGCCCAATTTTTCGTAAGCGTAGCCACGAATCTGAAGCAGATAGCTGGATTGAGGATTCAACCCAATCACTTCAGAGAGATAATCGGCTGCTTCGGCATACTGCTCTTGTTTCAGCAACAATCGCGCGGCATTGTCGAAAGGCACAACCTGAATCCGTTTTTGCTCGCGGTGCAGTTTTATGGCTCGGCGATAATGAGCCAGCGCATTCGCATAATCGTTCAATGCTTCCAGCGCCATTGCCAGGATCGTGTGGCCGCCGGCAGAACTGGGATCAAGTTCAAGCGCGCGCCGTGCCGAAGCTTCAGCTTTTTTCTGTGACGATTGCAGATGCTGTATGCGCGCCAGTTCGAACCACATCTCGGCATCGTTGGGAAAAATCTTCAAGGCTTCGACGTATTCCCGCTCTGCCTGATCGTATTGCTGAATCAATTGAAGCGACAATCCGCTCAATCGCCAGGCGTCGCGCAATTTCGGATTGGCCTGGCGCGCGCGACGAGCAGTGATTGCTGATTCGTCAAATCTTCGCTGATCGAATTCGGCTCGCGCCTGCCGCAGCAATTGCTCCGCCGATTGCTGCGACGCGACCGGCCACAAAGGCAACAATGCGCCAAGTATCAGCAGACAAAAAATCTGTTTTATCGAACGCATTGAATTTACCCAAGCTCGCGCACCAGCGGCACGAGCGATTCGATGTAACCCGACAACTGCGCGTCGCGTTCCAGCGCCGGAACCTGCTGGCGAACGCGGCGATACACATCGGCCAGCTTCGGCCCCGGCTTTAATGGTTTCAAAAATTCCAAGCCCTGCGCCGCGCAGAGCAATTCAATCGCCAACACAATTTCAACGTTGCGGACAATCTGCGCCAGTTTCAGCGCCGCAGTCATTCCCATCGAAACGTGGTCTTCCTTGTTTGCCGAAGTCGGCAGCGTAAAGACCGAAGCCGGATGTGCCAACACGTTGTTTTCGGCAATCAACGCCGCCGCCGTAACCTGAGCGATCATCAAACCGGAATTCGTTCCCGGATGCGGCGACAAAAACGCAGGCAAACCGGACAACGAAGGGTTGACCAATCGTTCGACACGGCGTTCCGAAATCGTAGCCAGATCGGCCACCGCCACCGCCGCGTAATCGTATGCCAGCGAAACCGGTTCACCGTGAAAATTGCCGCCGGATAAAACCTCACCCGCGTCTGCAAACACCAGCGGATTGTCCGTCGCCGAATTGATCTCGACTTCGACTATTTGCCGCGCGTGATCGAGCGCATCGCGCACGGCTCCGTGAACCTGCGGCATGCAACGCAGCGCGTAAGCATCCTGCACGCGCGGGTCGGCGGTTTTGTCGCGGTGCGATTCGCGGATTTCGCTGTGTTCGATCAGTTCGCGCAAACGGCGCGCGCTTTCTCGCTGGCCGGTGTGAGGCCGCACGGCGTGAATCTTTTCGTCAAACGCCACAGGAGTTCCGCGCAATGCTTCCAGCGTCATTGCGCCAATCACGTCGGCGGCTTTGGCAAGCTTCAAGGCGTCAACCAAAGCCAAACCGCCTGTCGCCGTCATCGCCTGAGTTCCGTTGAGCAATGCCAACCCTTCTTTGGCTTCCAGCAGCAACGGTTCGACGCCTGCTCGTTGCATCGCATCGCCGCCCGGCATTCGTTCGCCGCGATAAAAGGCTTCGCCTTCGCCGATGACCACCAACGCCTGATGCGCAAGCGGAGCCAGATCGCCCGAAGCTCCAACCGACCCTTTGGCCGGAATCACCGGATGCACGCCGTTGTTCAACATAGCAATCAGAGTTTCCACCACCAGCGGACGACAACCGGAAAAGCCCTTGGCCAACACGTTTGCCCGATGCAGCAACATTGCTCGGACGACTTTTTCTGGCAACGGATCGCCAACACCACAGGCGTGCGAACGAACCAGGTTGATCTGCAATTCGCGTAATTGATCGTTCGCAATCGTGACTTCGGACAAAGCGCCGAAGCCCGTATTGATGCCGTAAACGACTTCGCCGCGCGTGATGATTTCTTCGACAAAACGGCGCGACTTTTCGATTCGTTCGCGAGCATCATCTGAAAGCGAAACCGGCTCGCCATTGGCTACGGCTTCGGTTTGAGCCAGCGACAACGATTGGCCATCAAGTTCAATCATGGGAATTCTCCTTCTGGCCGGCGATTCTATCGAAGCCGTCGCCCCAATCAACTTTGCGCGCACGCTTCCAAGTGTCTTTATCGCGTTTGGTGATCTTGAGGCGTTGCAATCCTTCCGGCGTGCATAACTGAAGCTGTATGACTCCCGGCTGATGCAGAGGATGGCGAATGACTCGTGCGGCTGTTGGTTTGAGTGGATGTTTGGCGGCGGCGACATAGGAAAACTTTTCGTCCTCGTATCCCAGTGAGCCGCCTTTCAACCGCCTGTGCAGCGAAGTGCGATCAAACCGCGCCGGAAAATGGCACCAGTCGCTTTCATCCGTGGGCATTGGACAAGCTTGAGAATGAGGACAAGGCGCAACCAGGAATGCTCCGGCTTCGATCAACCACTCTCTCGCAGCGCGAATCGTCGCAAAGCCTTTTGTCGTTCCTGGTTCAACGACGACCAAAACCTGCTTTGTGGCCTGCCACGCTGAGTTCAGAATTTTGCCCGCCGCGATTGATTCGATTTCGCCGAGCGAATACGAACAAATGACCAGGTCGTGCGGATCGAATTCCGCCAGCGTTCGCAAATTTGCCGCTCGCCAATCAGCCAAACGCAAGGTTTCGTTTTCCGCCGCAAGCCGCCGCCCGAGTTCGATCAATTTGCCGTCTTGTTCGATCAACGTGAATCGTCGCAACGAATCGAACTGTCCAGCCGCCGCCCAAGCTGCGGCACCGGTTCCGGCTCCCAAATCCAACAAACTTTCCGGCTGAAACTCTTCGCCGAATTGCGCTGATGCTTTGCTGACGGCGGCAAAGGTCGCAGGCATTCGCACAGCCACGTAAGCTAGCCGATGCGCGTCGGTGGTAATGAATCGGTCAGTTTTTTTCTGTTGTCGGTATCGGTCGGAAAGCTCTGTGGCTGCGGCAGTCAACGTGCTGAAGCTGGCATTTGATAATTCCTGTTCAATGGCTCTGCGAAGTGCGGCTGGCAATTGCATAATGTTGAAAGCTGTAAGTGTAATTAGCCATTGACCATTACAAATCAGCCATTATCGGTCAGGGTAGAAAAAGGCTTACCCTGTCGGGTAATGGTTAATGGCGAATGGATAATGGTTAATTGTCGCTTGCTCATTTCAGACTTGTTGAAGCGCAGCGGAAATCAACGGCAACAATGAATGCGGTTCCGCCAAAAATCCATCGTGGCCATGATCGGAAATGATTTCCGCGTATTCGGCATTCGCCTCTGCCGCCTGCATTCGTTCCGCCAGACTGCGAACTTCGGCGGGTGGAAACAGCCAGTCCGACGAGATGCCAATCAACAACATTTTCGCCCGAATACGGGCCAATGCCGTCGCTTCGGATTCGTAGCCGTTGGCCGGATGAAAATTGTCCATCGCTTTGGTGATGACCAGGTACGAATTCGGATCGAAGCGCCGCGTGAAAATTTCGCCCTGGTAATCCAGATAACCGCCAATGTCGTAACGTTCTATCAACGAATGCGTCGGGTCTTCGCCGTTACGGTTCGGACGGCGAGAGTAGCGTTCATCAAAAAGCTTATCGGATTTGTACGACAGCATGGCAATCGCTCGCGCCGTCGCCAACCCATTCACCGGATCATTGAAAATCGCCTGCCGCTGCAGATGGTTCAACGCCAAGCCCATCGCCGTCAGCGGAGCGGCTCCGATGGCGACGCACCGCGCGACGCGGTGCGGAAAATCAATCGCCCACTGAATCGCCTGCATACCGCCAATCGAGGCTCCAATCACAGCGCGCAGCCGTTCAATCCGCAGATGATCGAGCAACAAGGCTTGCGAACACACCCAGTCACGCACCGTCACCAGCGGAAAGTCCGCGCCAAACTGACGCCCCGTCGCCGGATTGATCGTCGCCGGCCCGGTCGAACCGTAACACGAACCAATCAGGTTTGAGCAAATGACGAAATCGCGTTCCAGATCGAACACGCCTTCGGGATTGTCCGGCGAGCGGAACAATTGCGCCCACCAATCAGCCGCACGCGCCGAACCGCTCAGCGCGTGGCAAACCAGAATCGCGTTGTCCCGTCGTTCATTCGGTTTGCCGTACACCGCGTAATGCAGCGTGACGGGTTGCAACGATCCGCCGGAAATCAGTTGGAAAGGTTGATTGGTGGCGAAGATGAAATCGCCTTCGTAAGTTGGCTGGATCAGTTCAGACATAGTGAAAAATCAAATCCACAAAGAACACGAAGATTCACGAAGAAGGAATCATTGCTCGCTTCGTGTTACTTCGTGTCCTTCGTGGATTCTTTTCATCTGGTTTACGCTGCCGCCTTCAGCGCCTGTTCGATATCAGCGATGATGTCGCGGATGTCTTCGATGCCGACGGACAAACGAATCAATCCGGGCGTAACGCCGGTCGAAGCCTGCTCTTCTTCGCTCAACTGCGAATGCGTAGTCGAAGCCGGATGAATGACCAGCGATTTGGCGTCGCCTATGTTCGCCAGCAAGCTGAACAGTTTCGTCGAGTTGATGAACTTCTTCCCGGCTTCCAATCCGCCGCGAATGTTGAACGTCACCAGCGCGCCTGCGCCTGTGGGCGAATACTTTTTCACGCGGTCGAAATAAGGGCTGGATTCCAGTCCCGGATAATTGACCGATTCGACCTGCGGATGTTTTTGCAGGAACTTCGCCACCGCCAGCGCATTTTCGGAATGGCGCTCCATTCTCAGGTGCAAGGTTTCGGCTCCCTGCAAAATCAGGAAGGCGTTGAACGGCGACAAACAGGCGCCGATGTCGCGCAATCCTTCGACGCGGCATTTCAAGATAAACGCCAGCGGCCCAAACGCATCGGCATAGACCAATCCGTGGTACGACGGGTCAGGTGTCGTAAAGCCCGGAAAACGTCCCGAAGCTTTCCAGTCGAATTTGCCCGCATCCACAATGCAACCGCCAATCGAATTGCCGTGCCCGCCGACAAATTTTGTCAACGAATGAATGACGATGTCGGCTCCGTGTTCAATCGGGCGACACAACGCAGGCGAAGGCGTCGTGTTGTCAATGATCAGCGGCAAACCGTTTTCGTGTGCGATCTTGGCCAGCTTTTCAATGTCCACAATGTCCAGCTTCGGATTGCCTACGGTTTCGGTGTAAATGGCCTTGGTTTTGTCGTTGATCGCCGCGCGCAACCCGGCTTCGTCTTCGGCGTCTACGAACCGAACGGTGATGCCCAGCTTCGGCAACGTGTAATGAAACAGGTTGTAAGTTCCGCCGTACAGCGAAGTCGTCGAAACGATTTCGTCTCCGGCGTTGGCCAGCGTGAAAATGGCCAGCGTTTCCGCCGCCTGCCCCGAAGAGAACGCCAGCGCAGCCGCTCCGCCTTCCAACGCGGCGATGCGTTTTTCCAGCACATCCACCGTCGGGTTCATGATGCGCGAATAAATGTTGCCGAATTCCTGCAATCCGAACAGGCTGGCCGCGTGTTCGGCGCTGTCGAACAGATACGAAGTCGTTTGGTAAATCGGAACCGCGCGCGATTTGGTCGCCGGATCACCATCGTGTCCGCCGTGAACCGCAATCGTGTTGAATTGATAGTTGGGAGTCTCGTCAGCCATTAGTTTTCTCCTTGGGTTGAGTTGGTTTCAGACGAAACAACGGCCTGAAATCAAAAGTCAAAAGGCAAAATTCAAAAAGCAAAAGTACTGAACTCGCCTTCATTTTTGACTTTTGAGATTTGCCTTTTGCCTTTTGATTTTCCAAACAGAAAAACCCCTGGCGCTAAAACAACGCCAGGGGTTTCCGCTGAAAACTTGGGAACTCGTGAACGCTCTTTAGCAGTTTTTTTCGTGGAGCAAGTCGCTGAAATCGCCACGTCACATTTCAAACTGTCATTGGCTTGTTGATGATCTACCGCAATGACCGGCGCAGTCTAGGCGATTGCCCTTGAAGCTGTCAAAAGTCGGTCTTGGCAAGGCAAAAACATTGCCGCTTCCAATATGCGCAACTATACTCCGCGGCGTCATTGAGAGTTTCTGAAACAGGTTCATTGACCATCAATCAATTCAGAGGCTCTGCGCCATATCGTTGAGCAGGAAACTGAAACCAGAGCAACCCGAATAACGATGAATGAAGAAAAAATGAAATCGCAAAAACGTCTTAATCTGCTCTGTTCCTTGCGCGAAGAAATAGCCACTCTGTCCATCATGAAATGCCGTATGTCCCACGAGCGGGTGATAAAAGACCAGGCGTCAGGGCTATCTGTAATCTGTCGTTTTCCAGAAGGTAGCTATCAGCGGGTCGGCCTATGTGCGCCCGACTTACGAGCCACGAGGCTGGGTTGTAGCCATACGACTGCGAGGGTGAAATTAGACGACGCGATCAAGGTATTGGGAATGAGCGAGGTAATGGATAAAGCCTACGTTTCGGTGCTAAGCAGAGAGTTGAGATGGCTGGACAATGCGATTCATCTGCTGGATCACCGCAAGGGGGAGGCAGAAAAGAGGCTTGCGAGAATACGAGACGAAGTTTGCGGAACCAGCGAGCGTGAAGAGAATGGGGAGAAAGTCAGAGAGGCCGAAAAGGAGGTTGGGAAGATGGAACAGAGACATGATGAGTACGTGAAACGGTTAGGACAGTTGAGAGACAAGGTAGTCAGTGAGATTGATAAGCTATTGTTTGATGACACACTGAGGAGGGAAGCGGAGAAGTCTGAAGCGGTCTAACGGAAGCGTTGGGCATTCACCACGGCTCCCTTAACAAGAATGCAAGGTATGCTGGATCAAATTGTAAATGGACGAACTGATTTGGTCTTCGATTACCTGACAGCAGGCAACGCGGCGACTGCCACCGACGCGGACGGAGTGTCGCTGATTCAGCATTGCGCGTATTACGGAGATGTCAGCGCGATTCGTTTTTTGCTCAGCCAGGGGGAATCGCTGGCTTCGCTCGGAGACAACCTGGACTTGAACGGAGCGGCGTTTCACGGGCATTGGCGGCTGTGTCAGTTTCTAATTGAACAAGGCGCGGATGTGAATTTCCCGCTTGCCGACACCGGAGAAACTCCGCTGCACGCGGCGCTCTGCAAAGCCCAAAGCCAAGCTCACGAACCGGTCGTCAAAGTCTTGCTGGCCGCCGGAGCCAATCCCAATGCCAAAACCAATCCCGCGGTGGAAACCGGCTGCTTTATGCGCGATTGCCGCACCAAAGGCGAAACTCCGTTGCATCGCGCCGCAGCCTTTGGCACAGCAACCATGATTCAACTGCTGCTGAACGCCGGAGCCGACCGCGAACTGACGGATATGAACGGCGACACGCCGCTCAGTTGGGGAAGCTGGTATTTGCGCCCGGATTCTCTCTTGCGAATGCTGTGTTACGGCAGGTTTTTCATTCGCCCTGACCGCCATCCCGGCGGAATGGAAGCGTATCTGCTGGGCGAACCGAAGGAATAGGAGTCAGGGGCTAGGAGATGGGAGTGGGGAGCGGAAAGAAACGTCCACTCCCACCCGGTCGTTTACTTGCTGAAAACTTCCAACGTGAGCGTGTTGGCGCCCGGTTTGATTTCGACGATGTAATCGCTTTTGTCTTTCGGGCGTTGGCGGCTGAACACACGCTGGTTTTCGATGCTGGGCGACAAATCGCGCTTGCGAACGTATTCGCCCCACGCTTTTCGATCTTCGTCGGTCAGCGAACGATTCCGAAGTTTTTCCATCATCTGAATCATGATCGGGTCGCGCGAATTGCTCAGCCAGCGCGTGGCGTCCTGCCGAACTTCGACACGATATTTTCCGGCCACTGGCCCTTGTTCCGGGCTGATTTCAAATGATCCCAGTTCTTTGGTGTGCGCGTTGGTTATGTACATCGTCACCGGCGGAGCCGTCGGTTGATCCACCGGAGTCAAAATCACCATGCCGCGAATCAGCGGCGTTCCATCCAGCTTCACGACGCCCGCCAGCGAAGCGCGCGGTTTGGCCGTCAAAAATCCGCCCGCCATCAACCATTTGTGCATCAGGTGCGGCCATTCGCCCAGCACCGGATCGCCCAGCGCAAAGCCTACGCCATGAACGCCATTGACGAAAAAGTGCGCTTCGGCAGGGACTTTGGCTTTCAGCAAACTGGAATACAAATCCACCATGCCGCGCATCTGCCCGGCGTCTTCGGCGGTGCAGTACATAAACGTCGGAGGAACGTTTGCGCCCGCCACGGAATTGGGCATCTGCATCGAACCGTAAGACAAAATCAGGAAATCCGGTCGGCTGGAAACTTTTTCTAGCGGATCAGTTGATGCGGCGTTGGCCGCCAGCGGATTGAATGAAGCGTCGGCGGCAAGCTGCGCTCCGGCGGAAAAACCAATGATGCCGATGCGGTTTGGAGAGATGCGGTATTGATCCGCATTGGCGCGAACGAATTGCATCGCGCGTTGAGCATCGGCCAGCCAATCCTTGCGTTCGTACAACGGGCGAATGCGATAGCGAACGATGAAAGCCGCGATGCCGCGTTCTTTCAACCATTGCGAGACCAGCACGCCTTCGTGATCCACGGCGCGCACAGTGAAACCTCCACCGGGAAGAACCACAATCGCCGCGCCAGTGTTTTTCGCGGCATCGGGCAAAACAGGAATGATCGCCGGTTTGTCTTCATTGGAATTGCCCGTTGCGCCAGGCGCTCCGCTCGGCCATAGCAAAATCGGCTCCGCCAGCTTTTGCCCTAACGCCGGAACAGCAACAACCAGCAACACAAGAACAGTCAGGAATTGGTATCGAAGTTTCATCGGGTTTCTCTTTCTGAATTTATGGTTCGATCAATCGGTAACTGACAAACGCCAGTTGTTTGCTGTCGGGCGACCACGAAGGAACGTTGATCGTTCCCTGCCCGCCAAAGAGTTTGGCCAACACCTGGATTTCTCCGCCGCCAACGGGCGGCATCAAGGGCAATAGGCGCAACATCACGTCTTTGTTCGCCGGATGGCCTTCGACGTTCGGTTCGAAGGAGAGAAAGACCAGCCATTTGCCGTCCGGCGAAGGATGCGCGAACCAGTTGTTGTATTGGTCGTCGGTGATTTGCGTCTGTTCGCTGCCGTCTGGTTTCATGCGCCAGATTTGCATTCGCCCTGTACGCACTGAATTGAAATAAATGTATTGGCCGTCGGGTGAATACTCCGGGCCATCGTCCAATCCGGGAGCCGTCGTCAACCGTTTTTCTTCGCCGCCTTCAAACGGAACCGCGTACACGTCAAAGTTGCCGTTGCGTTCGGCGCAATAAACCAGCGTTTTGCCGTCCGGCGACCAGCCGTGCCAGTACGACGGCGCAAGTTGCGTGACACGACGCGGCGTCCCGCCTTCAATCGGCACAACGTAAATCAACGAACGGCGCTGTTCCTGCGATTGATCGCTGATGGCCAGCCATTTGCCGTCGAAGGAAATGCCATGATCGTTGTTGTTGCGCGTGGCAAAGCCCGTGTCCAACGCCACAGGTTCGCCGCCCGTCACGGGTAATTTCATGATCCGCCCGGCCTGATTGAACAAAAAGTATTTGCCGTCGCGCGACCAGTTCGGCGCTTCAAAGTGGGCGCGTTTGGTGTAAATGACTTTGCGGTCTTTGGAACTGATGGCGATGGTTTCCAGCGTGCTTTCCACAATCGGCGCTGGGCGTTGTTTGAGTTCAACGTTGGAAAAGACGGCTTTTTCGATGGCGTTGTTGTTGTGCGCGCAAACTCCCAAGCCGACATAAAAATTGCCGGTCAGAGCGATGCGAAACGATCCGCCAGCCGATTGCAGCGGTTCGCCATCCTTGGCATTCAGACCGGAAAGGGACATCCAGACGTATTCGCCGCGTTTTTCGATCTGCAACCGGCGCGGAGCTTTGACGTTGGCTTGGATTTCGCGCGTCGGGCCGCCTTTGGTTTCGCGGTATTGCAACGAAGTCAGCCCGTCACCGTGCAGCGCCGCATCGGCATAAGCCGAATCCGCATCCAGATTTTGGCGAATCATCAACACAGCTTTGCGATGCGGATCGCCGCCCGTGCTAAGAAGTTGAATATCCGCCGCGAGGGAAAAATCTCCGTTGATGCGTCGCCAGACGAAATGAAATCCATCCATCGCCGCCCACATGTTTTCGCCGCCTCCGGCAACGGTGTAACTTTTCTTCGCGTCGTCATACACCACCGAACCGGCTTGTTTGACCGCGCCGATGTCGCGGCTGTCTTCAAACAAACCGTATTTGTAAACCGGCTGGTTGCTTTGAGAGAAAACTGGCTTGCCACCGGCCAACATCCCGGCGGACAGAATCAACAAACAAGCCAAAGCGATTGTTTTCATAGTTGCCTCTCTGGTTGCGTTCATTCCTGAAACCCGACATTGACCCATTGGCCGGTTTGGGCGCTGACGTAAATCGCTTCGCCCAACACCAGTTCGTAATGGCCGTCTTCAAACGTCGGGAAATCCGGCTCAGCGTTGAAATCGCCTGCCGACAGATACCGGTAAATCGCGTGATAAAGCTGTTTGAAGGTGTCGGGAAATCCTTCGTCGTGGCCGCCGGGATACGACGTGAACTGGCGCGCTTCCGGCGCAAGCAAAGCCGGGTCTTTAAGCAGCAATTCGTTCGGGCGTTCCCGATGGCCGATCAACAATTCGTTCGGGCGTTCGCTGTCCCAACTGAGCGACGAACGCGAACCGTCAATTTCAAAACTCAGGCGGTTTTTGCGCCCGGCGCTCACCTGAGAAACGGTGACGACTCCGCGCGGATTCGCGCGGCGTTCCGTTGTGTCGAACCGCAGCAAAATAGTCGCGTAATCTTCGGTCGTGATTTCCTGTTCTTCGTAATCGTCTGCGTTCATCAGCTTGCTGGAAAAAGTGTCAATTGGTCTGGTCGGCTTTTTCCGACTGGGGATGAACGTCGCGAAATCGGCGCAAACGGCTTTGACGCGCAATCCGGTGATGAATGTGATCAAGTCCAACCAGTGCGATCCGATGTCCGCAACGGCGCGCATCTTGCCGCCGAGTCCAGGTTCCAATCGCCAGTTCCAATCCGTAGGCAGCAACAACCAATCCTGCAAATACGAACCTTGCGCGATAAAGACATCGCCGAGTTCGCCGCTCAGCGCCATCGCCCGCGCGTGCTGCACGATGGGATAAAACCGTATATTGAAATTGACGGCATTGACCAGCTCTCGTTCGTTGGCCAGCGCCACGAGTTCGGCAGATTCCTGCGGAATCATCGCCAGCGGCTTTTCGCAGACGACGTGTTTGCCAGCTTCGAGCGCGGCTTTGGCTTGGGCGTAATGCAGATGGTTCGGCGACGTGATGTGAACGACGTTTATCTGATCGTCAGCGATCAAGGCTTCAAACGAATCGTAGACTTTGCCGAACCGCAGTTCCTCGGCTTTGGCGGCTGCGCGTTCGGGGCTGCTGCCGACCAGACCAGCCACTTCAATTCCCAGTCGCCGCAAGGCTTCGATGTGCGCCGGGCCGATGAAGCCTGTGCCGGCGACTCCGACTTTTATATTTTTCATTTTCAGGTTTGCTGGTTGGCGACTAAGCTGCTTTTCGTTTGAAGTTCAACGGAATAATTTGCGATTGATCGGTAATATCAGCTTCAATCCAGACATTGTTATCTTCGTCCAAAAACTCTACCAAGTACCCACCAGGGTGGTGTTCGTTGGCATCAAAAGACTGAACTATTGTTCCGACATCACCTCGCCGCAATCCTTGCTGAGGGAAATCAACAAGCAGTGCCACGACATCAAGCTCTTTTATTGAATCCATAATTACCGCCCTTCAAATTACGTAACAACTGATCAAACGTGGGAAGTCTGTTCCGTACTCAATAATCCAGGAAGTTCTGACTTTTGCCGCTTTATCGTTACGAGTAAGCAACAGGTCAACGACAAACTTTCTTCCGAAAACAGATGCCGGAGCCTCTCTTGCTTCCATTCTTTTCACTCCTTCCAATATCTGACTTCTCAGCCAGTCAACATCATTCACCGTGATTGCCAACGCGGAGCGAAACACAATCGCCTTATGGCCGCCGCGATCATGATCCATATTCAAACTGTAATCACGCAGCTTTGCAATCTCAACAACAGCGTTGTCCGCATTGGGAAGCAGTATTCAATACCTCAATAACCACCTGCCGGTTCGGCGCGTTCGATCTTCAATTCTCCCGCTCGCCATTTGGCGAAATCGTCGCACATCGTTGCCGTCGCAGTCGCACCGATGCGCGTCACACCTGCTTCTATCATTTCCAGCGCCGCCGCCAATGTGCGCACACCGTGAGCGGCTTTGACCTGCACGCGGTCGCTGACGTTGGCGCGCATCAATCGAATGTCGGCAACAGTCGCTCCGGTTGGCGCAAAGCCCGTTGAAGTTTTCACCCAATCGGCTCCGGCTTCGTCGCAGAGTTTGCAGGCGATGATTTTCTGCTCGTCGGTCAGATAGGCGTTTTCAAAAATGACTTTGACTTTGGCGTTGCGCGCGTGCGCCAGATCGCAGATGGCTTTGACTTCGCGGGCAACGTAATCCGTTTCGCCTGAACGCAACTGGCCGTAATTGATGACCATATCCAGTTCAATCGCGCCTTCTTCCAGAGCCTGTCCGGCTTCGGCCAATTTGGTTTCGGTGGTTGAACTGCCGTGCGGAAATCCGACGACCGTGCTGACCAGCACATCGGAATCGGGCAGAAGCTTTGCCGCCAGTTTGACTTGATACGGCTTTACGCACACCGACGCGACACGATACCGCGCAGCCAGTTCACAACCGGCGACGACATCGGCTTCGGTCAATTGGGGCTGCAACAACGAATGGTCAATCGTTTTGGCGAACCGTTCCGCCGTCAACGTCTGAATGTTCAACCTCACAGTTACTCCTGATAGACAGAGGGAAAGAGAGAATGAGGGATAGAGGGAAAGAAATTGCAGTAACGCTTCTGCTCTCTCTTTCCCTCCATCCCTCTGTCGAATTTTCGCAGATGGAAACCTACAATTGCTGTCTCGCCCAGACAGCCGCGCCGATCAATCCGGCAGTGTTGCCCAATTGAGCCTGAACGACTTCGACTTGCAACGAATCCACCAGAAAGACGCGCGACCGCATCGAACGGCGAATCGGGTCGAGAATCAATTCTCCGGCAGCGGCGACGCCTCCGCCGATGACAATGCGACGCGGCGTGACTGCGGTAATTACGTTGGCGATGCCTGCGCCGATGATCGTTCCGGCGAATTCGTAAATTTCACGCGCGGCTTCATCACCTCGCCGGGCGGCTTCGCAAACCAGTTCCGGCGTGATCTTGTTCAAATCGCCATCACACATATCAGCCATCACGGTGTTGCGGCCTTGCACAACGTCTTTCATACCCATCGCAGCGATGGCCGGGCCGGAAGCGTACGCTTCGATGCAGCCGCGACTGCCGCAACCGCATTTCGGGCCATTGAGGTCTACGCTGACGTGGCCGAGTTCTCCAGCCGAACCGTTGATGCCCAGATACAGTTTGCCGCCCAACACCAATCCGCCGCCGATACCTGTTCCAAGCGTGTAACACGCCGTGTCAAAGCCTCGCCCCGCGCCGAATTTCCATTCGCCCAGGGTCATCGAACGCGCGTCGTTCAAAATCGCCACGTGCAATCCGGTCAATTTCGCCAGTTGATCGCGCACCGGCACGTTGCGCCAATTGCCCGGCAAATTCGGCAGAAAGATCGTTGCGCCTTTTTCCAGGTCGAGCGCGCCAGGAATGCCAATACCTACGCCGCCGAAATCGGTTTTGGCTTTGCCGCTGGCCAGAATGATTTCTTCGACCAGCGCAGCCATTTGCGCAATCACTGCGTCGTGACCTTCGCGGGCGTGCGTCGGTTTTGACCGCGTCGCGGCGATTTCGCCTGTGTCCGTGTTGACCAGAGCGGCTTTGATGTTGGTTCCGCCCAGATCAATTCCTATGAATAGATTTGTGTTTGACATAACTCCAATCGAAAGTTGGATAGATATTTTGAAGCAGGCAGTCTTTGTTCAGCCCGCCGGGATGGTGGAGAAAACGATTGCGTGAGACTTTCAACCAGAAACCGCTTCTATTTCGGACGATTGCGTAATTCTTTATTCAACTCGTCCAGGTTGCGCTCGACTCGCTCCAAACGTGAGTTCGTATCCTTCTGCATCTGATCAAGTCGTTTATCAATCTGGTCAAAGCGTTTTTCGAGCACACTGTTCTGGTAATTTACCAAGCCGATAATCAAACCGGCAACGCCAACCATAAAAATGACAAACTGCCAGATGGTTTGTTTGCTTGCGTCGGCGATTCGTCCTTCGGTTCTGGAAACGCGTTCGCTGAGCAGTCCCAGTTTCGATTCGAGCAAATCCTGCTTTTCGCGCAAATGAATATATTCGGGATTCACCATGACCATTTCCTCCACGCGGCGAATTCTATAGCCGCTCACTCGCCTTAGCCAAACGAGTCAGGTAGAATCCGCCGCGCTTTCATCGAAAGCGACACCAACGATTTTCAAAACCCAACACAAAGCGAGAGACACAAATTTATGAATGCGAAAATCCGCCTGCAATTGTCGGCGATGATGTTCTTGCAGTTTTTCGTCTGGGGCGCGTGGTTTGTCACCGCGCCGAATTATCTGGGAACTATTGGCTTCACAGCCGAAGACATTAGCTGGACGTATGCCGTCGGCCCGATTGCGGCGATCATCGCCCCGTTCATTGTAGGAATGATCGCCGACCGGTTCTTCGCCGCTCAGCACGTGATGGCCGCCCTGCATTTGCTCGGAGGCGTGTTGATGTTCGTCGCTGCCGGAATGATGAAAGGCGGCAATTCGCCCAATGCCATCAACTTCATGATCTTTCTCAGCCAGTTGACCTACTACCCGACGCTGGCGATGAGCAATACGCTGGCGATGAAAAACATTGCCGACACCGAAAAGGACTTTCCGCTGATTCGCGTACTGGGAACCATCGGCTGGATCGTCGCCGGTCTGGCCTTGAGCTGGTTGGGCTGGGAAACCGGCATCAATATGTTTTATCTGACGGCGGGCGCTGGAATTTTGCTGGGGCTGTACAGCCTGACGCTGCCGCATACCCCTCCGGTGAAAGACGCCAATGTCAGTCTAGGCCAGGTTCTGGGGTTGGACGCGCTGGCCTTGCTGGCCAAACCGTCGTACCTGATTTTCATGCTGTCGTCGTTTTTGATCTGCATCCCGCTGTCGTTTTATTACCAGATCACCAGCCGCGTTGTGGAAATGACCGGCTTGCCGATTGGCCAAACAATGTCTTACGGCCAGATGTCGGAAATCTTTTTTATGCTGGTCATGCCTCTGTTCTTCCGCAAACTCGGCGTGAAATGGATGCTGGCTGTCGGCATGCTGGCCTGGGTCATTCGTTACGGACTGTTTTCATTTGGCGCACCGGATGAAGTTCGCTGGATGATTATCGTAGGCATTTTGCTGCACGGCATTTGTTACGATTTCTTTTTCGTCACCGGACAGATTTACACAGATCAGGTCGCGCCGAAACACATCCGCGCGCAAGCGCAAGGTTTGCTGGTGTTGTTCACACTTGGGCTTGGAATGATGATCGGAGCTTACGCTGCGGGGAAAGTGTTGACGCAACACACCACCGCTCAATCCACTGAAGCCGCGCAGCAGATGGTCGCCAAAACTTCAGAACTGGAAAAGCTCAAGGCCGATCCTGCGCCTGACAAGGCTCAAATTGCGCAACTGGAACAGGAAAAATCCGATTTGCGCCGCGCGGAATTGAAAGCCATCGAATGGAAACCGCTATGGGCCAAACCGGCGATTTTTGCGGGGGCGATACTGCTCATCTTTTTGTTATTGTTCAAAGACAGGTTGGCTACGAAAGAAGCCTGATAGGAACGCCCGCGCTCCCGCGGGCAAATCCTTTCATTTACCAAGCCTGCCCGCGAGCGCGCGGGCGCACCAAAGGAGTTATATGAAATTCAATTTTGTCTGCGCCAATTGGCGCTTTGTCATGATCTTATCGGTGGCGCTGTTTGTGGCGTGCGCCGATGCGCCGAAACCAATCGCTACCAACGAACCGGCATCGTCAACATCCGGTTCTTCGCAATCGGGAATTGCGGTGGGACACGGTTCCGGTTCGGCTCCGACTTCAACCGGAGCGACCGTGCCGATGCAATCCGGCGGAGGCAGCGGTTTGAAATGGACTGCGCCTTCGACTTGGGAAAACAAAGGCGCCAGCGGAATGCGCGCGGCGACTTATATCGCTCCGCCCGCCAAAGGCGACCCCGAAGGCGCGGAATGCGCGGTGTTCGACGGCGGCATTGGCGGCGGAGTCCAGGCCAACATTGATCGCTGGATCGGCCAGTTTGAACAAGCCGACGGCAGTTCGTCGGCGAACAAAGCCAAACAAAGCAAGGAAACCATCAACGGAATGACCGTGACGATGGTTGATCTGACGGGAGTTTTTGCCGGTGGAGGAATGGCCATGGGACAACCTTCGACCAAAAAACCCGGTTATCGTTTGCTCGGCGCAATCGTCGAAGCTCCGGGCGGCGAAGTCTTTTTCAAAATGACAGGCCCGGCCAAAACTATGGCCGAAGCGCAAGCCGATTTTCAGAAGATGCTGAAATCCATCAGCAAGTAATGTTCGGAGTTCACGCTTCAGCGTGCGAAACCTTCAACCAACACGCTGAAGCGTGAACTCTGAACGACATAACCTCGCTTGCCACGTCAGCCAACGCTCTTTAGAATCCTCCGCGTCAACCAAGCATCTAAAAGTCATAACGCTTTGCCGTACTTCAGACTCAACCGGACACGCATACCGCCGCAGTGTGCGTAACAAAAACTGGATACAGACAACCAACAAATCTTCCCTTCAGGAGACAATCTTATGAAACAGATATTCAAGCTGTCAGCGATGCTTGCGCTGTTATCGTTTGCCTTGATTGCAACGGCGATTGCTCAGTCCCAGAGCACGACCGGCGCGATTCAGGGTACGGTCAGCGATCAGGCCGGAGCGGTCATCGCCGGAGCGACCGTTACGGTCAACAACCTAGACAACAATTCAACTAAAAACCTGACCACCGATGAAAACGGTCGGTTCGTGTTTCTGCAACTGCAACCCGGCAGATACACACTGACCTTAGCCAAATCCGGCTATGCCACGCTGGAACAACAAAACATCGCTCTAACGGTCGGCCAGACGATCAACTTGTCGTTGAATTTGAAAGTTTCAGCCGTCGAAGAGCGCATCACCATCACCGCGACGCCGACGATTGACTCCGTCAAAACCGAATCCAGCACGACGCTGAATGAAAAAGCGATCAGCAAAACGCCTATCCTCGGACGCAAATTTGAAGATTTGCTGACCCTGACTCCGGGCGTCAGCATCACGCAAGGCCCCGACGGCGACGAAATCAACTTCAACGGCCAACGCGGAATTTTCAACAACATCAGTCTGGACGGCGGCGATTACAACAACGGATTTTTCGCCGAACAGGCTGGCGGCCAGCGCGCGGCGATTGACATCCCCATCGGCGCCATCAAGGAATTTCAGGTCGTCGCCACCGGAGCCAGCGCCGAATTCGGGCGCGCAGCCGGAGGTTTCGTCAACGCCATCACCAAATCCGGCGGCAATCAATTGCGCGGAGACGTGTTCCATTTTCAGCGACTGGAAGCGTTGAGTTCCAACACCGCCAACGGACAACCGCTCAAGGATTTTCACCGCGAACAGTTTGGCGGCAATATCGGCGGCCCGATTGTCAAAGAGAAGGCGTTTTTCTTCGGCGCGTTCGAACAAATCACAGGCAATCTGACCCGCCCGAATTTGAGTCAGCCCATCGGCACGCCCTGTTCAGTGCAGACTCCGACGATTCTGGCCAACGAAGCGCTGATCGCCAACAGTTCCGATTGCCAGCGACTGGCGCTGATCAACTTTTTCAAAACCACGCGCAACCAGGACGAAGGCCAACCGATCAAAAAACCCATCTTCACGTCGGCTTTTCTGGGCAAATTGAATTTCAACCTGAGTCAGGCCAATGAACTTTCCATGTCGTACAACTTCAACCGGTCGAAGAAGGAAAACGAAACCTTCGACGTGCCGACCTACGGCAATTCGGCCAACGGCACGGAAGGGCCTGGCAAAATCCACGCGTTCAACCTGAACCTGTTCACCACCTTGTCCGCCAGGAAGGTCAATGAATTCCACGCGACTTATCTGCGCGAAGATCGCCCGCGCGCGGCAACTCAATCCAACGTTCCAGCCGACACGGCAATGGGCTTTGTCACCAGCTTCCGTTTCGGCAATCCGTTTTTCCTGGGGCCGAACGTGGACGAACTGTTCCAACGCTGGCAGTTGAAAGACAGTTTTTCGATCATTGCCGGCAATCACAACGTCAAGATGGGCGGCGATTGGACGCACAGCAACAACGCACAGGTCTTTCGCGGATTCTTTCAGGGACGTTACATCTTTGACAGCGTGGTGGGATTTCTGAAATACGCCACGCCGGCCAGCGCCGGGCCGGGTTTTGGACCTCAAGCCAACGCTTCGTCGTTGCTGCTGTATTTGCAGGGCGCCGGATTGAGCGGACCGGCGACGGACGCCGCCGGAGCGTCGAACATAGACAACGAGGAATTTTCGCTTTTCATTCAGGACAAATGGCAACCGCATCCTGATTTCACGCTGAGTTACGGATTGCGTTGGGAAGCCCAATTGTTCCCGGCCATGACCATCGCGCCGCAATCAACGGCGTATGGCGGCTTTCTGAACGATCCGCGCTTTCCGTCGGACGGAACCTTGCCGGATCAATACAAACAGTTCCAACCGCGATTGGCGTTCGCCTGGAATATGACCGGAGACGGCAAAGCGGTGTTGCGCGCCAGTTCAGGCATTTATTACGCCCGGCAAAACATGCTGTCGCAGGTTGGTTCGATCACAACCAACGGCGTGCAACAGCAGACGATTTTCATCAACGGCGACATCATCGCCGCGGGCGGTCCCGCGCCAGTCTGGCCGAACGTAGTTGTTCCGACGCCGGTTCCGGCGGGACAATTTCCGCTTTTCACAGGAGTGCGCGTGTTCAGCCGTGATTACGAAAACCCGCGCATCTATTCCACCAACATCGCCTTTGAACGCGAACTGGTTCGCACGCTGGCCTTGTATGTGGACTTCACCCATTCGAAGGGCGTTCACATGACACGGTTCCTGAACGTCAATCGCAGCGGCATCTTTTCGCCGCAACTGGGCGAAGTCATGGTCACGAGTTCGGTCGGCAAATCGCTGTATCGCGGAGTGACCATCGGTTTGCGCAAACGGTTCAGTCGCGGAATTCAGTTCGAAGGCAATTACGTTTACGCCTACGATTACGACGACGATTCCAACGAACGCGATCCGTTCACTGACCGTTCGTTCGACATCAACCGTCTGTTCCTGGATTACGGATTCGCCGACCGCGACATTCGCCACAAGTTCAACTTTTCAATGAACAGCGAACTGCCCGGCAAGTTTGAAAGCAGCCTCCGCATACAGGCGCGCAGCGCGCAACCGTTCACCCCCAACGCGCGCGCAGCGAACAATCGCAACACCGCGCGAAAAGACAACGAATACTTTTCGCTGGATTGGACTCTGTCGCGCCGTTTCGGCGGCGAACGGTTTGCCATCATTCCGATGATCGAAATGTTCAACACCTTCAACAATCGTAACCTGATCAATCCGCAAATCATCGCGCCTTTCCCGATTGATACGTTGAACGCCTCGCCGGGACTGTTCAATTTCGACGGCTTCCTGCGCCAGGGCGTCGGCGATCCGCGCCAGGTTCAGTTGTCGGTGAAGGTCACGTTCTAAGCCAAAACTGAAACGCGAAAACAAACCGCCGGCAAGCTTCCCAACCTGCCGGCGGTTCGACTTTTCGATATTTGCGAGTTCGGTTGCGTGCTAGAATCGCCGTCGTTCAACAAGAAAAGGAGACTCAAACTATGAATAAAGCCGCTCCAGTCAGCGAACACATAGCCCCCAACCCCGAAGATTTGCCGATAGATCGCCCCCGTAAGTCCGGCCTTGTCATTCGTCCCGGCAACCGTGAAGGAGCAATAAATTTGCTGGATCAGTTATTAGCTGAAGGCGATCCCGAAGAAGAACGTGAGACGCTGGAATTCCTCAAACAAGCGATTAACGAACACCGCGCCGCTATAGGCGCAAGGTTGATGTTCCCAAATGAGCAAAATCATTCTGCTTGATTCTGGGCCGCTCGGAATCGCTGCCAACCCGAAAGTCTCAATAGAGACTGCTGCTTTTAATCGCTGGCTGCGCGCCCAGCTCGTCAATGGGATAAGAGTCGGCATTCCTGACATTGCCGATTACGAAGTCCGACGCGAATTGACACGGGCCAGCAGAACCAAAAGCCTGTGGAAACTGGATGCCTTGCAATCACAGTTTGATTATTTGCCCATAGGAACTCCGATTCTGCGACGCGCAGCTCAACTCTGGGCGCAAGCGCGAAACTTGGGCAAGCCGACGGCTGATGCTTTGTCTCTGGATGCTGATGTCATCATCGCAGCGCAAGCCCCCTTGTTGATTGAGGACGGCGACGAAGTCGTGATTGCCACTACCAACCCAAAACATCTGTCGCTGTTCGTTCCTGCCGCTCGCTGGCAGGACATTGCCTGAAATTCACGCGCCAGCCACACGTTCAAAAAAACGCGCGAGCCTGTCTTCATCCAGCTTTCCATCAGTCCGCACGCCACTGCATAAATCCAGTCCAAAAGGTTCCACCGCGCGAACCGCTTCGCCGACATTTTCAGGTTTCAAACCGCCAGCCAGAAAGATCGGCACGCCGGCAGTTTCGCGGATTTTCCGGCTGAGCGTCCAATCGTGTGTGCGTCCGGTTCCGCCTAGTTCTTTCACCGCCAGATTCTGATTGCCGGAATCCAGCAGGATGGCGTCCACTTGCGAGGCGACGGTCACGGCTTCAGCGACCGATTCTTCGCCAGTGACGTGAATCACCTGCACGAGCCGTATGCCAGGCAATGCCCGCCGCAAATCGTCGTAACTTCCACGCTCCAACCGATCCACAAGCTGAATGGTATTGGCTCGCAAACGGCGTTGCTGTTCGATGATCGAATCCGCATCCTGCAAACTGGTCAGCAAAAACGTCGCAATCGGCGGCGGCATACGCGCAACGATTTCAGCTATCAAATCTTCCTCGATGACGCCGGGTCCGCTGGGCATGGCCGACACCAGCCCCAAAGCCGAAGCCCCATATCGAACCGCCAGTTCAGCTTCGGCAAGGCTGCTGATGCAGCAAATTTTCACTCGTGGTTTGGTCATTTCCTACTTTCTGGCCAGATAAAACATGCGCCCGTCGCTCAGATTGAAGCCGAATTCGCGCCTGGCGTCATAAGTTTTCACGCGCAAAAACCCGGCATCGGCCAACGCGCTGAGCACTTCTTCGGTGTTGTAATAGCGTTGGAGCAGCGTCAAATCCGCCCGATGCCAGCTTTGTTCTTCCAGTTGAAACATGGTGACTTCGTACCGTTTCAGCTTTTTCACCTGATTGTAACTGCCGCGCACTATGCAGACATGATCGTCTTCGATCATATCCAGCGTGCTGCCCAGCAATTCCGAAGCGTCTTCGATGTTCAGGTCGAACAGAAAAATACCGTCGTCGGTCAGCGCTTCATGCACGTTGCGAAACACCGTCGTCAGCTCTTCAAGTTCCATGATGTGATTCAAACTGTCGAATGCGGAAATGACGCATTGATAGTTCTGCGGCTGATGAAACGCGCGCGCGTCGGCATGAATGAATTCCACTCCGGGAGCGTTTTGTCGAGCGAACCGCAACATAGCTTCGGAACCGTCCAGACCGGTCACGCGAAACCCGCGCTGGCGCAGTTCAGCGGAAATCTGGCCGGTTCCGCAGCACAAATCCAGAATCCGGCTCTCCGGCGGCAGATGCGGAAACAGCAGCACGTTGTAAATCGCCAGCGCAGGCGAACAAAATTCCGGTCCCCAATACCGGTTGTAAAACCACGCGAAGCGGTCGTAATCGGAATAAATGTCGGATGCTGACGATTCCCTGTTCACACCGTTTCCCTCTGCAAACTCGGCGCAGTGGGGAGAGCGTAGTTGCTTACACTCATTAACGTTAAGTTGAGCTGTCAGAATTAACCATTGACCATTAGGCATTGGCCATTAACGGACGGGGTAAGGAACATCCCTACTTGTCGGATAATGGTTAATGACCAATGGTTAATGGCTAATTTCATTCCTGGTTCCTTAACTTCATGTCAATGCGGTTACGCTCCCCATACTGCGACAACTACTTGAACGTCACCGTCACGGCGTTGGCCGTGCGACCATCCACCGTCAGATTGATTGTCACTTCTCCTTTGCCAATCAGGTTGCGCGACAATTCAGCGTTGATTTGATCCAGCCCGGCAAAATCTCCCTGCGTCCCGGCATAAGACACCGTGGCATTTTCGCCGCCGACCACAACCGTAACTGCATTCAACGACGAACGCCCGCCAATTCCCGATCCATAAAGCAGCAGGAACAGACGGTCTGTCGCCGCGCCGAAATCAATCGGCACAGGAACTACGCTGTTGGTGGTCGAATCGAAACGACTGATGGCCTCGAAGCTCTGCGAACCATCGGCTTTGACGCGCAACAACACCGCAGCCGCCAGACCGGTGCCGCTGGAATTGGTGGTGAACAATGCCGGAGACACGGCGGCGATTTCGACTATGCCATCGGCGACGAACGAACCGTCAAGCGCCGTTCGCACAATTGCGTTGCCGGTGGCGGTTCCCGATGGAACCAACAAATTGATCTGGCTGTCGGCGACAAAAAACAACTGCGCCAAACGCGAGGCATTGCGCGAATCAATCACCAGAACGTTGACGCCGTCCAAAGTCGTCGGCAATGGTTGAGTCGTTGCAACCTGAGCGCTTCTGGCCAGGCCAGCGCCAAACGACGCGGCGATGGAATTCGGAGCCAATGGCGCAGTGAATCGCGCCGCAGACACGGTGCCTATGCGGCCAAGCTGGCGAATGTTGAGCGTCTGCCCGCCGATGCCGAGCGCGGTCGAACGACCTGCCGCACTGGTGTTTTGCTGTATCTGATAACTCAGAACGAATTTCCCTTTGCCTTGTCCGTTTTGCGGAGCGACCAATGTCAGCCACGGCGCTCCGCCGGTCAGCGCCCACGGACAGGCATCGTTATTCGCGTTGATGACTATGCCGCCAGTGAAAGGATTCGTCGGCCCCGTCAAATTCGATGACGAAAACAACTGGCTGGTGGAGGAAAGCGACAACGCGCAACTAACCACATTAAAGCTGAGTTCGGCGGATGTGCCTCCGCCCGGCCCCGGCGTGAAAACAGTGATTTTGTTGTCCGCCGCGCTGGCGAAGTCAGCGGGTTGCAAGGTGGTCGTCAATTGCGTGCTGTTGACGAACGTCGTCGCTTTCGCATTGTTGTTGTAACGAATTTCCGATTGCGGCGTGAAATCCGCGCCAAACACCGTCAATTCCTGCTGCGTGGTCGCGCCTGCGGCCTGCGAAGCCGGCGACAGCCGGGTAACCAAAGGCACAGGACGATTGGCTTCGATCTTGAAACTGGCGGCAACGGATTCGCCAGCATTGGCCGTAGAAACCGTCACATTGGCCGTTCCGGCGTTGGCCACATCGGCAGCGGTGATTTGAGCTTGTAACAGCGTGCCGCTGACGAAAGTGGTTTGCCGGTCGGAATTGTTCCACCGCACGACCGAATTCGGTTGGAAATTACTGCCTTGCACAAACAAGTTGAATGCCGCGCTGCCGGGCGAAGTCGCGCTGGGGCTGATCGAAACCAGCGCAGGCGACGGCGTTGCGCCCAGAGACGCCGACAACACAACGCGCGACAAAAAATTCACCGGCTGGTTGGAAGAAGTTTGCAGCGGCGCAAAACTGCCGAAATTGTTGGTGGAAATGAACGACCGATTTTGTTGTTTGCCATTGAGATCGGCAGCGATCAGGACGCTGGCGTTGGTGGATTGCACGCCAACATACAAATCGCCCGAAGTGATCGGCGCCGGATTTTGCTGCGCGGCTGATTCGGCCACATTCGTCAACGGAGTCGTCAATGGAACTTCGATAAACCGCGTCCCAGGCAAATTCGGAATCGTCACCATTCGATCCACGATCAAAGTCGGATTGGCGGGCGGTTGTCCGGTTCGGTTGGCATCCAGAAATGCCACGATGCGCAGCGACTGCCCAACCGGCGAACTGCCGTCCGATGTCGGCGGGATCTGCACGCGCACGCTCTGCAAAGTGGCCGGGTATCGCGTCGGCGTGTAACGGTTGACGACTATGGCATTGGTCAACGCCAAAGCGTCTTCGCGCGAACCATCGTCCACCGACAAAATTTCGGTGGCTGTGATGTCGGGATTGATTTTGTATCCCATAAAACTGAGCGCAGTCAGATCGTTGAACGTGATGGTCAATCGTTCGCCCGAAGCGGCGGTCGGGTCCATAACCCCCGTGTAAGCGCCAATCAGAGCGTTGTCTTTCCAATGACTGCTTTGCCTTCCATCGCCGCCCGCTCCGCCGGAAGTCGCCGTCGAAAGCGGCAATTCGGCTCCGCCCACAAAATAGGTTTGTTCGCCGCCGGCCAATTGCACTCGATTGCCTGTGGCAAAGGCGGCGTCGCTCAATCCGCCGGGACGAAACCGAAAGATGTCCCAAACCGCCGGCGCCAGCAAAGCCGTCGAAGGCGCGGATTCTCTGTTGCCCACGCCGGAAACAAAACCGAGCGCGTGGCCTAGTTCGTGAATGGCCACGGCTTCGAAGTCGGTTTTTTCCGTGTCAATGCCGTCGGTCGGATCGAAATCGAAATTGAAGCCGGAATTAAAGCCAATGCCTGGCGGCGGCCCAAAAATGGCGAGTTCTGCGTCCGGATCCGCCACCGGAGGAATTAGTCCCAAAGCGCGCAATTGAGCCGAAGTGCCGGCGATATTGCCGGTCGGCCCCAAATCAGTGGGCAGAATTCCAGGCAAGGCATTGAAGATTTGCGATTGCCGGGCATTGGCCGCCTGTCCAACCAGCGACGCGCGAACGCTGCCGTAAAAATTCTGCCCGGTCAGCAGTTGCGGGCCGGTCCCGCCAATGATGTTCGGCGATGGAAAAGGAGTGCCAAAAATCGTCGGGCCGAAATCCACGTCAATCACTACGGTGATCGGCGATTGGATGATGGATTCCCATCTGGCCGCGGCGCGCAAAAACGCCTGTTTGGCGGCGGGAAAGTTTTCCAGTTGCGGCGTGCTCCGCAAAGTGATTTTCAATCCCTGCTGCGCTCGCAGATTTTCCGAACGCGATTCTGAAATCACATGCAGATTCGTCCGCGCCTTTTCAACCTGAAGCTGTTCGGATTCGCGTTCGGTCATGGCTCTGCAAACCACGCCGTCGCCCGAACGCACGATCAGATAACCGCCGGAATGCGCATCCGGTTCCAGCGACGCATCGCTTTTTGCCTGCCGCTGAAATTGCCCGCTGCGTCGTGACTGTCCCTCTGATTGAGCTTGTCGCGAAGGCGCGACAACGAAACTAAAAATGGCTGCGCAGACGCACAGGCAAACAAACAACCTGCGGTAATTCACTTTCATGGAAATCCCTCCCTGGATTGACTTGCGGAAAAAGCAAGCTGATGGAAATTGAGATGTTGTCAACGTGGTTGAGTTGGGGCGGCATTCTGGCCGAGCCGCGAAAATCCCGCAAGCGAAGATTCAATTCATCGCCTGGGCAAATTCGTCCACTCCTGATTCCCATTCAGGCAGCAGGATGTCGAGGTTTCGGCAGGTGGCCAGCACGGAATACGCCGGGCGTCTGGCAGGGCGCGGGAATTCCGCCGTCGTGCAGGGTTCGACAACGGTTTGAATGCCGAATGCTCCATACAAGCGCCGCGTGAAATCGAACCAGGTGGTCTGTCCGCTGCCCGCCAGATGATAAACGCCGTAAGCGTCGGTTTCGATCAATCGGGCAATCGCAGCGGCCAGATGCGGCGCGTAAGTCGGCGAACCATGTTGATCGTTGACGACTTTGACCGATGGTCTGTGCGATTGCGAGAGCATGGTTTTGGGGAAGTTTTTCGCGTTTGCAGGTTGGTGGTGATACAGCCACGCCGTGCGGGCTATGAAATGACGAGGATTGTTTTCGGCGACGAATTGTTCGCCCGCCAGTTTGCTGCGTCCGTAAACCGATTGAGGATTGGTCGCGTCGGATTCGACGTAAGGCCGGTCGCCCGCGCCGTCGAACACATAATCGGTCGAAACCTGTACCAGTGCGATGTCGTGTTCGGCGGTGGCAATCGCCAGATACCGCGCAGCTTCGGCGTTGAGTTGAAACGCCACGGTTTCATCGCTTTCGGCGGCGTCAACGGCAGTGTATGCCGCGCAGTTGATAACCAACTCTGGGCGAATGGCGGCAACGGCAGCACGGACATCGTCAAATTTGGTCACATCGAGTTCAGCGCGAGTCAGCGCAATGATTTCCCTGCTCGCCAATGTCGTTTGCAGCGCGCATCCAAGCTGGCCTCCCGCGCCTGTAATCAGAATTTTCATTTTGTGTGCCTGATTTGAAACCACAAAAAGCACAAAAGGCACAAAAAACTATTACTCTTTTTTTGTCTTTTCTACTTTTTGTGGTCGGATTGCTGATGTTCAACAGAATACTCAATCAGCGTCAATTGACATATTTTCGGATTTGTATTTTTGACGCCCCAAAATTTATCAACATTCCGTGCCTGATTCCCGCAGCTTTCATATAGCCGAACAGTTGGGCTGTGTGTTCATCGGTTAGATTTTTGCAGGCTTTCAATTCAAGGATGATTTGGTCTTCAACGAAGAGGTCAGCGGTATAAAGTCCGATCTGTGTGCCATCTTCGTCAAACACCTGGAGCGAATGTTGCTGCAAGACTTTTATTCTTTGCTTGGAGAGACGATGAGCCAGGGCATTCTCATAAACTTTCTCAAGGTAGCCATTCTTCAGGTACACGTGAACATCATAAGCCGTTTGCCTGATCACATCACACAGTTTCAAAACTTCATCATCGCTCAACAACTGCCCTAATAAATCCATAACCCCTCCAAGTTTTTTTGTGTCTTCTGTGCTTTTTGTGGTTTCTACGAACTGTCATCTGACAACGTCATTTCCAGCAAATTCCCTCCAAGCCTTTTTGTGTCTTCTGTACTTTTTGTGGTTTCTACGAACTGTCATCTGACAACGTCATTTCCAGCAAATTCCCTCCAAGCCTTTTTGTGTCTTCTGTGCTTTTTGTGGTTTCTACCCGCCTTCAAACCAAGGCAAAACATCCATCAATTGTTGCAGCGGTTTGGCCAGCAAATCTTTTTTCGACAGTATCGGTTCGGCGATTTCATCCAGCGGCCAGTCAATGCCGATTTCCTTGTCGTTCCACAGCACACTGATTTCCGAAGTCGGATCGTAAAAGTCCGTGCATTTGTATTGCACTTCGGCAAAATCGCTGGTCACGCAGAAACCATGAACGAACCCCGGCGGCACATACATTTGCCTAAAGTTGTCCGCCGTCAACCATGCGCCAACCCATTGCTTGAACGTAGGCGAACCGCGCCGCACGTCCACTGCCACGTCAAAGATTTCGCCAACGCTGACGCGAATCAATTTGCCTTGAGGACGATTGATCTGGGCGTGCAATCCGCGCAGGGTTCCGCGTTGCGACCGCGAATGGTTGTCCTGCACGAACTCCGGTTCGATTCCGGCTTCGCGATATTTCTGGCGGTTATAACTTTCCAGAAAAAAACCGCGCTCATCGCGGAAGACTTGAGGCTCCAGGATTAGGACTTCAGGAATTTGTGTGTGAGTGATTTTCATCAGTGTTCGATCATTCTCAGCAAATACTGGCCGTATTCGTTTTTCTTCATCGGTTCGGCGATGCGGCGAACATCGTCCGCAGACATCCAGCCTTCGTGATAGGCGATTTCTTCCAGACAGGAAACCATCAAGCCCTGTCGTTCCTGCAAGGTTTGAATGAAGCCCGACGCCTGATGCAAGGATTCGTGAGTGCCGGTGTCCAACCAGGCGATGCCGCGTCCCAGCTTTTCGACGTGCAGCGCATTCCATTCCAGATAGGCTCGGTTTACATCCGTAATTTCCAGTTCGCCGCGGGCCGAAGGTTTCAGGTTGGCTGCAACGTCCAGCACGCGGTTGTCGTAAAAATACAATCCCGTCACCGCCCAAAACGAACGCGGAGCTTTGGGTTTTTCTTCCAGACTGATGGCGCGCCCTTCGTCGTCAAATTCGACCACGCCGTAGCGTTCTGGATCGCGGACTTGATACGCAAACACTGTCGCGCCTTCTTGACGTTGGGCTGCTCGCCGCAAATCTTCCGGCAATCCGTGCCCGTAAAAAATGTTGTCACCCAGTACCAACGCCACGTTGTCTTTGCCGACGAATTCGCGCCCGATGATGAACGCCTGCGCCAAACCGTCCGGACTCGGCTGAGCGGCATAAGTCAGCTTGATTCCATACTGCGAACCATCGCCAAGCAATCGCTGAAACTGCGATTGATCCTGGGGCGTGGTGATGACCAGAATTTCTCGAATCCCCGCCAGCATCAGCGTCGAAAGCGGGTAATAAATCATCGGCTTGTCATAAATCGGCAGCAATTGTTTGCTGACCGACATCGTGATGGGATACAGCCGCGTGCCGGAACCTCCGGCAAGGATGATGCCTTTCATTCAGTTTTCTCGATTGATAATGACTCACCCCCTTCTCGGAGGTTGATGAAATACTGGCAAAGGCTGTTTGAAAATTAGAAGTTGCTTTAGCTTCGTAGGAGCGACCTGTTTATAGCAGATGCCTGCAACATTTCTTCAAGCTCCGTAGGAGCGAAATGTGGTAGATGCCGCTCCTACGGAGCTAAGAACTCTCTGCGTCCATTAGCTATAAACATTCCGCTCCTAACGGAGCTAACTTTCAAACAGCTTCTTTACTTTTCCTTGGGCAACCAGCCCAAGCCGCCGCAATAGCAAACAATGAAATCCAAACCATGCTTTGCCGACCATTTTTCATTGCCAGTTCCATCGCAATGCGGGCATTCGACGGCGTCATCAGGTTTAGACGGAATCAGTACGTTTAACTCTGGATACTTCTTGCTGCCCTGAAACAAGGCGATATTCAGAATGCGTGGATCGGTTTCCAACCGCAAATCCCGTTTATCGTCATAAAGAAGGCTGACGATTTCGCCATTCGTACGTATGGCATAGCAGCCGCTCATATCAAACATCAACGGCAACAAACCCAATTCGCGGCAAACCGTGTTCACGCCATTCGGGTCAGGAAGCGATTCGCCGCAAACCTCATTCAACTTCGAAGTATGCCACTCTTCAAAGTCAGTAAATGTTTTCATCGCATCACCTCCACCACAATCATCTCAGTTTGCCGCAATTCCCAGACGTTCGCGCTCATACTTACCAGCCAGCACGGTTTCGCACCACTTTCGATTTTCGAAATACCAGCGAATGGTTTTCGCCAAGCCCGCTTCAAAGTCATAAGCCGGTAACCAGTCCAGTTCTGCGCGAATCTTGATGGCGTCAATGGCATAACGTTTGTCGTGGCCAGGTCGGTCGGCGACAAAGGTTTTCAAATCCTGATAACGCGACTTGCCCAGAGCTTTGAGCGCGGGATTTTCAGTCGCCGGTAAGATTCGTTCGACTTCGTCACAGATACGATCAACGATCTGCAAGTTCGTGCGTTCATTGCCGCCACCGATGTTGTATTTGCCGCCTGGCTGGCCGCGCCGCAACGCCAGCAGAATTCCGGCGCAGTGGTCTTCTACATAAAGCCAGTCGCGGACATTGCCGCCGTCGCCGTAAATCGGCAGCGGTTTGCCGTCCATGGCGTTCAGCAGCATCAACGGAATCAGTTTTTCGGGAAATTGCAGCGGGCCGTAATTGTTCGAACAGTTTGTGATGATGGTCGGCAATCCAAACGTCTCATGCCAGGCTCTGACCAAATGATCCGCCGAAGCTTTAGACGCCGCGTAAGGTGAGTTCGGAGCGTAAGGCGTGGTTTCTGAAAACAGTCCGGTTTCGCCCAAGCTTCCATATACTTCGTCGGTGGAAACGTGCAAAAAACGAAACGCTCGCCGCGCTTGGTCGCTGAGCTTGGCCGTGTGTTTGCGCGCGGCTTCGAGCAGGACAAACGTTCCGGCGATGTTGGTTTCGATAAACGGCGACGGATCGTCAATCGAACGGTCTACGTGGGATTCCGCCGCGAAATTAACGACGGCAGTCGGTTGCGAATCGCGGAAGACAGCCGCCATCGCATCTTTGTCGGCGATGTCGGCCTGGATGAATTGCACACGCGGATCGTCGAGCGCTCCTTCCAGACTGGCCAGATTTCCGGCGTAAGTCAGTTTATCCACGATGACCAGCCCCGCGTCGGTTTGGCCGAGCGCGTACCGAACAAAGTTCGCGCCAATAAACCCCGCGCCTCCGGTCACAATAATGGTTGGCATGAAAAAAGACACTCCTTTGAAAACTGGGTACGCACGCGCCCTCGCGTGCGAGTCTGCTGCATTGAGTCAACCGCGAGAAAGAGGTGAAACCAGCAAGCCTGCACGCGAGGGCGCGTGCGTACCGATGCTTTTACACCGCAGCCCCGACGATTGTACAGCATCAAAAAAAGTCTTTGCGCGGTTGCAGAGATTAGCCATGTAAGCTATTTTCCGCGCACTACCAAGACGACTTTTTCATCTCAAAAACACAGGTCATCAAAAATCAGGAGTGTAGTGTATGCAGTTTGCTCAAACTTCGGGTTCCCGGTTGCTCAAGTTTCTGGCCATAGGCTTTTTGCTGTTGCTGGCCAACAGTTCGTATCTGGCGTCGTTTGATTACCCCACGGTGTTTTACATCCTGAATCTGGGATTGCATTTCGGGCTGGGCTTGTTGCTGACGCTGCTGTTCCGCTTTTACCTGAAAAAAAGCTGGGGCGAGATGACAGGTGGCGGCAAGTTGGGTTCGCTGTTGCTGCTGGCCAGCGCGGGATTGGGCACTTTCATACTGGTTTTCGGCGCCACGCGCCCTTATTTCGGATTCGGCAAACCGGTGAAATGGGCTGCGACCTGGCACGTGATAGCGGGTGTGGTCGGCGTGTTGATTTTTGCAATGGCGATCATTCGCCAACGCACGCAACAAACCTTTGCCCGCGCATTCGGCTTCGTGCTGGCGCTGGCGCTGCTGTTTCCGCTGGTGGCCTGGCAGATTCAAAAATACACGCGAGCCAGCATTGACCACATTTCCAACCCGACCAATCCGCCGACTTCAATGGACGGCGAAGGCCAGGGGCCAAGCGGGCCGTTTTTCCCGTCTTCGGCGACGACCAATACCGGCGGCAAGATTCCGTCGAACTTTTTCATGACTTCGGAAATGTGCGCGCGTTGCCACAAAGACATATACGACCAGTGGAATTCTTCGGCGCATCACTTCGCGTCGTTCAATAACCAGTGGTATCGAAAATCCATCGAATACATGCAGGATGTCGTCGGCACGCAACCGTCGAAATGGTGCGCCGGGTGCCACGACCACGCGGTGCTGTTCAACGGACGTTTCGACACGCCGATAAAGGAACAGATCAACACGCCCGAAGCACAAAACGGGTTGAGTTGCACGTCGTGCCATTCCATCACGCACGTGCGCAGTTCGATGGGCAACGGCGATTTCGAGATCGAATACCCTGCGCTGCACGACATGGCCGTCAGCAAAAACAAGTTCATGGAATGGAGCCACGACCTGCTGACTTACGCCAAACCGGAAATGCACGGCAAGACGTTCATCAAACCGTTCATGCGCGACAACACGCCGGAATACTGTTCGTCCTGCCACAAGGTGCATCTGGACGTTCCGGTCAACGATTACCGATGGTTCCGCGGATTCAACGATTACGACAACTGGCAGGCTTCGGGCGTTTCTGGACAGGGCGCGCGCGCGTTTTATTACCCGCCGAAATCGCAGAAGTGCGCCGATTGCCACATGCCTATGGTTCCGTCGAACGATCCGGCGGCCAAAAACGGCATGGTCAAATCGCACCGCTTCCCCGGAGCGAACACCGCCCTGCCGTTCGTCAACAAGGACGAAACGCAGTTGAAAGTCGTCGAAGATTTTCTGAAAGACAAACAGGTGACGGTGGACATTTTCGGCATGTCGCCCGGCAAGGCGCGTGAAGTCAAAGAAGCCAGAAATCGCGCTGGCGAAGAATCGCCGCGACTGGCTTCCACTTTCGCCATCGGCGAAGAAGGCATGGATTTTGGCGCGTCGAAAATCTTCATCTCCGAACCGACCGAAGTCATCGCTCCGCTGAACAAGGTGGAAAATCTGGCCGTGCGACGAGGCGACGAAATGCGTTTGGAAGTCGTCGTCCGCACGCGCAAAGTCGGCCACTTTTTCCCAGGCGGAACTGTGGACGCTTTTGACGTGTGGGTGGAATTGCAGGCCGTGGACAACAACGGCAAGACGATTTTCTGGAGCGGCAAGACTGAAGACGACGCCAGCGGTCGCAAAGGCCCCGTTGAACGCGGCGCGCACATGTACCGCAGCCTGATGCTGGACGAACGCGGCAATCCGATCAACAAACGCAACGCCTGGGCTGCGCGCAGCGTGGCTTATGTGAGGTTGATTCCTCCGGGAGCGGCGGACACTATTCATTATCGGTTGATGATTCCGCCCGATTGCGGCGACCAGATCACCATCAAAGCCAAAGTCAATTACCGCAAATTCTCCTGGTGGAACACGCAATGGTCGTTCGCTGGCGAGCGCGATCCGAACCAAAAAGATTATTCCGTCACCAAAAATCACGACGACGGCAATTGGGTCTTCACCGGCGACACGTCCGGCGTTTCGGGTCAGATCAAGGAAATCCCAGACCTGCCGATTGTGACTATGGCCGAAGACACTGTGACGATGCGCGTCATGAACAAAACCGACAAAGCGCCGGAATTGAAATCCGTCATGACCAAGGAAGTCCGCGAACGATGGAACGATTACGGCATAGGGTTGCTGTTGCAAGGTGACATCAAAGGCGCGGAAGCCGCATTCCTGAAAGTCACGCAGATGGAACCGGAATACGCCGACGGCTGGGTGAACGTCGCGCGCGCGCGCATTCAGGAAGGCAACATGGCAGCGGCGGCGGAAATGCTGACCAAAGCCTTGCAGATCAATCAGAATCTGGCCAAGTCGCACTACTTTTACGCGCTGACGCTGAAAGCCGAAGGCAAATACGACGAAGCGCTGCAACATCTGCAAACCGCTTCGTCGCAATATCCGCGCGACCGCGTGGTGCTGAACACCATGGGGCGAGTGCTGTTTTTGCAGCGCAGATACCAGGAAGCGGTCAACGCGCTCCAACGAGTGTTGTCCGTTGATCCCGAAGATTTGCAGGCGCATTACAACCTTATGCTCAGTTATCAGGGATTGGGCAACGCCGAACAGGCCGAGCGCGAACGCAAACTGTATTTGCGATTCAAGGCCGACGAATCAGCGCAAGCCATCACCGGCCCGTATCGCCAGCTTCACCCGGAAGACAACAACGAACGCCAGCAGATTCACGAACACGTATCGGTTCCGCTGGATAAATCAAAGCCGACGAATTATGTCGCCGCAACCAAATCACGCGGCAAACCAGTCGCCGCGTTGCCACGCAAACCGCGATTGGCAACGTCCAATTGAGCCATTGAATTATGCCGCGTAGAATCCGAGAGTTGATACGCGAGTTGGAAAAAGCTGGCTTCGTCAATCGAGGCGGCAAAGGAAGCCATCGTAATTTTGAATATCCGAAAGGCGCTCGCATCACCATTTCTGGTCAGCTTGGAGACGACGCCAAGCCATACCAGGAACGAGAAGTTCAGAAAAAGATTCAAGAGGTAACTGAAAATGAATGAAAGCTCTCGCTACGTGAAGATCGTCGAGTGGTCTGATGAAGATCAATGTTTTGTCGGCCAATGTCCTGGAGTCATTGGCCCTTGCTGTCACGGCGATGATGAGGCTCAAGTTTATGCTGAACTTTGTCAGATAGTTGACGAATGGATTGAGTTGATGAAAAAAGACGGAAAAGCTTTGCCGTCACCGACAGCAGGAAAGGGTGCGATAGAAAGATATTTGAAAGCCGCTTAAAGTCCGAGAGACATAAATCAAAACCCGACGGAGTTCGCCTTTACGTTATGGAAAACCTTTCCAATGCTTCCCAATTAAAATCTCAACCCACAATTCTAAATCGCAAACTGGCCTGGCTGATTTTGCTAATCGTCGTCGCAGTTTCGCTGGCGGTGGTCATGGTTCCGGCAATGTTGATTATGCCGTTCAAGCCGCAAACGCCGCGCGCGGTGGAAATTTCGTACCTGCTGAAAGGCTGGTCGCCGATTGTCACTGCTTTGGGGTTGATTGCATCGCTGGCGTTGGCCGCTTGGTTGTGGATGGGCAAACGGTCGTGGTGGCGACGCAGTCTGCTCGTGCTTTCGATGATTCCGTTGCTGGCGGCGGCTTGGTTCGCCCGGCAGAATCATTTTGAGTGGATGTTCAATCCGCTCAAACAAACCGGATTTGTCAAAGCCGGCGAAGCCGGGTTCGTAGGCGACAAGGACATGGTCATGGCCGTGACGATCAATGGCGAAGCGGCAGCGTATCCCGTGCGTCAGATGGGTTATCACCACGTGGTTCACGATACGGTAGGAGGTGTGCCGATTGTGGCAACCTATTGAACGCTCTGTCACACCGGTCTGGTGTGGGAATCACGAGTAGACAATCGAAACCTGAAATTTCATCTGTCGGGCATCAACAACCAGAACTTCATCATGCGAGATGAAGAAACGGGTTCGTGGTGGCAACAGGTCACAGGCGAAGCAATACAGGGGCCGATGAAGGGCAAACGGCTCAACGCGGTGTTTTGCGATGAGCTGACCTTTTCCACCTGGAAACAGGAACATCCCGAAGGCCGTGTGCTGAAACCCGAAGCGCAGGTTGCCGACAAATACGAGGCCGAAGATTGGGAAGCGCAATACGAAAAGTTCCGCGTCGTCACGCCGATTGACCCGGCGGACAAGCTGAAGCCGCGAACGCTGGTGGTCGGCATTGAACTGAACGGCGCGTCAAAAGCCTACCCGGTCGAATCGTTGCAAAAACAGCAATTGATTCTGGACGAAGTTGGCGGAACGCCGCTGTTCGTGTTGATCGGCGAAGATCAGAAATCGGCGCGCGCATTCGAGCGTAGTCTCGATGGTCGAAATCTGGAATTTTTCGTCGTCACTGAAGGCGGCAAACGGCAGTTAATTGACGCCGAAACCGGCAGTTTCTGGGAATTCACTGGGCGCTGCCAACGCGGGCAACTGGCCGGAAAGCAGTTGAGGCCGATTCCCGTGCTCAAGGATTACTGGTTTGACTGGAAAATCTATCACCCAAAAACAGCGATTTACCTGCTGGGCGAAAGCCTGAAGGAATAACGCCCGGCAAGATTCATCACAACCGAACATCTGGAGACACAATGCAAACATTCCGCAAGCTTCACTGCATCACAAGCAAGTCCCTCCTTTTTCTTCCCCCTTTCATCGCAATGGCATTTCTGGCGTTGATTTGTATGACGCCCGCTGCCAGCGCACAACAAGCGGCGACGGCCACCTTGAGCGGGCGAATCACCGACCCCGCAGGCGCTGTGATTGTCAAAGCGACGGTAACGGCCAAACGAAAAGCGACTGGCGCGGAACGAAAAACCGAAACCAACAGCGAAGGAATTTATGGACTGCCCAACCTGACGCCCGGCCAATACGAAGTCACGATTGAAGCTTCGGGTTTCAAAAAAGTCATCATCGCGGACGTTGACCTGACCGTCGGCCAAAGCATTTCGCGCAATGTCACGCTGGAAGTGGGGCAAGTGACCATCACACTGGATGATGATCTGGGGGCATGGACGCCGCTGCTCAACACGACTTCCGGCGTCGTGGACGGAGTAATCACCAACAAAGTCATCCAAAACCTGCCGCTCAACGGTCGCAACTTTCTGGAACTGGCGCTGCTGATTCCGGGCAATGCGCCTGCGCCGAATTTCGATCCGACCAAAACCAACAGCGTGATTATTTCTTCGGCGGGTCAGTTGGGACGCGGCGGCAACGTGACGATTGACGGCGCAGACAACAATGACGATGTGGTCGGCGGGCCGCTGGTCAACGTGTCGCAGGATGCAGTGCAGGAATTTCAGATTGCCACCAATCGCTTTTCGGCGGAACTGGGGCGTTCGTCGTCTTCGGTCATCAACGTCGTCACCAAAGCGGGGACGAACGATCTGCACGGATCATTTTCCTTCTTTGAACGCGACCGCCGTTTGCAGGGCTTGCCCGCGACTTACAACCGTTCGGGAAATCAGACTCCGCCGTTTGATCGCCAACAGTATTCCGGGACGCTGGGCGGCCCATTGGTCAAAGATCGCGCGTGGTGGTTCGGTTCGATGGAATATCGCAATCAGGACGGCGCAGTGCTGGTCGGTGAACGCGACGTGGCCACGCGCACGATTCGACAAAATTTCGCGCTTGCTCCGCTCGACGATTTGCTGGCAATGGGGCGAGGCGATTGGAAGGCTTCGAATGACGACAACCTGAGTTTCCGTTACGCCGTAGAGCGGCTGAAGGACATTGGAGCGACCAAGCTGGATCGCGCCATCGGCTCGGCTTCGCAGCGACAAAACAGCCGCAACAATCACCAGGTCTTTTTGACCAATTGGACGCGAGTGCTGACTCCAACGGCGATCAACAGCTTCAGCTTCAGCGTCAACAATTTCATCAACCGCACTTTGCCAGTGGCGACCGGGCCGCAATTGACCTTCCCTTCCATTCAGGACGGCGTTTCGTTCCGCGTTCCGCAACAAACCCGCATGAACCGGTTTCAATTCGCCAATACGCTTTCGCTGGTTCGCGGCGCGCACAGCTTCAAATTCGGCGGCGAATTTCAGCGCATTGACGCCGATTTCGATCTCGGCGTTTTTCAACAGGGACGCATCGAACTGGTGCAGGATTTCGCCACCTTCGACCATAACGGCGACGGCAGAGTTGACGACAATGATTTGCTGTTTGCCGTGACCTTGCGCAGTTCGAAACCGACGCAGGCCCTGGTGCTGCCAAACAACGACAACAATCATCTGGCCTTTTTCGCGCAGGACGACTGGCGCGTCAGCCGCAATTTGACGCTCAATCTGGGGCTACGCTACGAACTCGACACCAATCTGAAAAACAACAGCGGTTACGGAAACATCAATCCGCTGGTGCAGCAGTTTTATCGTGGCAACCGCGGCATGGATACGAACAACTTCGCGCCGCGCTTCGGTTTCAACTGGGCGACCAGAGACGGCAAGACGAGCGTTCACGGCGGGTACGGCATTTATTACGACCGCATCACGTTGCAAATCATGTCGCTGGAACGCGGATTGGACGGACGCGCGCTGGCCGTTGAAGTCCGCGCCGGAAACGTGCTGACCGATCCAACCGGCATGCCGATTTTCATTGATCCGGCAACCGGACGATTCCGCCCCGGAGCGCCGACGCTGGCCAATCCTTTCACCGGATTCATTCTGCCGGGAGCGGGCGCGTCGGGAATCAACATCATTGACAACGATCTGCAAAACCCCATGGTGCAGCAGTTCAATTTCGGCATTCAGCGCGAACTCATGCGCGATCTGGTGCTGCGCGCAGATTACGTTCACAACTACGGCACGCGATTCATCATTGGACGCAACATCGGCGTGGTCAACAACCCAGTCGTGGGCGGCCCGGATCGCGTGGTCAATCTGGAATCGAGCGTCAAAACTAAATACGACGGATTGCTGTTGAGCGCCGAAAAACGATTCTCCAACCGGTATCAATTCCGCGCGTCTTACACGCTGTCGAAAGCTTTCAACTATGCCAACGACGATCAGATTCCGTTTTCCAACGGCCCTGTGGATTCGCGCAACGTCGGATTGGAATACGGTCCAACTCCGAACGACCGCCGCCATTACTTCACCTTTTCGGGCGGAGTTGAACTGCCATACGGCTTCCAGTTGTCGCCGATCATGACAGTGGCTTCGGGAGTGCCTATGGACATTCTGTTGCCGGACGCCAGTTCGCGCATTCCTGTTTTGCAACGCAACGCTGGCGGGCGGTTGTTCAAAACCGGCTCGGAATTGAACGCCTTCCTTTCGCAACTCAATGCCGCAGGCGGCGTCAACGGACAGCAATTGCCGCTGGTGCGCGACGACGCACAGTTCAACGACGGTTTCACTTCATTCGATCTGCGCCTATCCAAAGTGTTCAAGCTCGGCGAAAAAGCGCAGCTCGAACCTATGGTCGAAGTCTTCAACCTGTTCAACGTGACGAACATCCTGGGCGTGTCGAACGTCAACTATTCTGGATTTTCAAACGTGCTGATCCGCGACAACAACGATCCGGCGAATGCAGGATTTTTGCGTTCGTCCAGCTTCGGTCGCCCTGTGACGGCGGCGGGCGGCGTTTTCGGTTCAGGCGGCCCGCGCGCATTTCAATTGGCGGTCAGGCTGAATTTCTGATTTGGAGGACGACCATGGCTCATATTGATCTTCCAGCGGGAATTCCCGGCATCACCGGGCCAATGACGAAGTACCCGGAAACCGCGCAGCATTTGCGTGGATTGGCGGAAACATTGATGCGCGGCCCGTCTTCATTGACGCTCGCCGAACGCGAACTGATAGCCGCTTACGTTTCGTCGCAAAACAACTGTTTCTTTTGCACAAGCTCGCACGCGGCCATCGCCAGACATTTGTATGGCGATGAGCGTGCGGTTGTGGATCAGACGCTGGCGGATTTTCGGGAATCCGCCTTGAGCGACAAGCTGAAAGCGCTGCTGGTGATTGCCGGAAAAGTTCAGCAGGGCGGGCGGCGCGTGACGGAAGAAGATGTAGCGAAGGCTCGCGCGGCAGGCGCCGACGATCAGGCGATTCACGACACAGTGCTGATTGCCGCCGCTTTCTGCATGTTCAACCGTTACGTGGACGGATTGGCGACGTGGGCGCCGGACGATCCCACCGTCTATGAACTTCGCGGAAAAGAAGTCGCCGAATTCGGTTATCTGAAAAGGAGAGCCGAAAGTGCCTGACGCTGTTTCGCCGCCGCCGTTTCACTGGAACGATTGGTACGAATCCATAGGCGGGCGCACCATCAAAATCGCCGAAGTTGACGAACTGCTCAGGCAAATTCATCAGGAGCAATATCCGCGTTTCGATGGCGAAATCGCGTCCGAGCGGCGCGATTTCGCTTCGCCGCAAGAAGCGTCGGCGCACCTGAAGGAAAAGGCGCTGGAGTTCGGCGCGGACATCGTTGGAATTTGCGAAATCGAACCTTCGGATGTTTATCGCGGCAAAACCGTCACGGAAAAATACGCCATCGCAGTAGGCCAACGAATGCGCTGGCGCGCTTTCCAGACGGTTCCTTCGCAGGAATCAGCGATTGAATGCATGCGCGTTTACCACACGTTGGGCGAAACGGTGATTCGGCTGGCGGCTCACATACGGTCGCTGGGTTATAACTGCAAGGTCGAACATCCCATTGGCGACAGCGATTTGCTGCACGTTCCAATTGGATTGAAGGCGGGTTTCGGCGAACTTGGCCGTCACGGTTCAATCATTCATCCGAAGCTCGGCCCGCTGTTTCGCATGGGCAGCGTCATCACTTCGATTCCAATGGAAACCGACAAACCCGTGGATACTGGCATCGCAGCGTTTTGCGACACCTGCCGCGCTTGTCGAATCTATTGCCCGGCGAAGGCGATTCCAGACGAGCGCAGTCCGCAGGCGGGCAAAGACCATCTGGGTAAGGATCGTTACATCGTTGACACCGGCAAGTGTTTTCCCTATTTCGCCCGGCATTATTACTGTTCCATCTGTCTGCCGGTTTGCGTTTACAACCACAAGGAATGGGCGCGCGATTTCGAAGGCTTCCAGACCAAACTGTTTCCCAAAATTGTGATGAACGAACCGCCACCGCCGACTGACATTCCGGGCGAAAAGCGGCACACGTACCAGTTCACGAATTGAATCATTCATGCAATCAATCGAGACTTTTCAGGCAAATAACCTGGCAAACGCGGCCACGCGACGTTCCGCCTGGATGGTGGTCGCGGTTTCGTCGGTCGGACTGTTTATGCATTTCGGATCACTGCTGGTCAACGCTTTCGGCGTCATGCTGACATCGCTGTGCGATCAGTTTGGCTGGACGCGCGGCCAGGTTTCGCTGGGTTTCACACTGGCGACGCTGACGGCAATGCTGACCATGCCGCTGACCGGCTGGTTGACGGATCGGCTGGGATCGCGTCGTCCGATTCTGGTCTGCACGACAATCTTCGGCGCGCTTTACGCTTCGCTGGCTTTTCTGACGCCGCAAATCTGGCATTTGTTTGTGATTTTTCTGCTGCTGGGATTGGTCGGGCCTGGGACTTCTGCGGTTCCGCACGCCAGTCTGATTTCACGCTGGTTCACTGAACGGCGCGGACTGGCGCTGGGTTTCGCCATGTGCGGAACGGCGCTGGGCGGAGTGATCTGGCCTTGGGCAACGCAAAAAATGTTGGGCAATTTCGGATGGCGGAACACTTACGCCATTTCCGGCGGAGCGGTGTTGCTGGTTGCAGTTCCGCTGATGCTGCTCTTGCTGAAAAATCCGCCCGCTGCCGAAGGCAAAACCGAACAGGCTTCAAATGACAATCAGGCTCAAGGGTTGACGCGCCGCGAAGCCTTGCGCGGCAGCTTGCTGTGGTTGCTGATTGGCGCGTTCTTCGTCATTTCGATGAGCATTCAAGCCTGCATGATTCATCTGGTCTCGCTGTTAAAAGATCGCGGAATGACGCCTGAAAGCGCCGCTCTGGTTGCGTCTGTGATGGGTGTGGCGGGAATGACCGGCAGACTTGGAATGGGATATTTGCTGGATCGTTTGCCTGCCGAACGCGTGCCGTCACTCGCCTTCGGCCTGGTCGCCGCCGGAATTTTTCTTTTGTTTGGCGGCGCGACCGGCGCCGCCGCATACGCTGCGGCAGCGATGATCGGTTTCGGTTACGGCGCGGAATCAGCCACGATACCGTATCTGGTCAGCCGCTATTTTGGTCTTCGCTCGTTTGGCGAAATTTACAGTTATCTGTTCATAACTGTGCCGCTGGGCGGCGCGCTCGGCCCTGCGTTGATGGGCTTGGGATTTGACCGCACAGGCTCTTACCAAACGACTTTGTTCGCCTGCGGCGTGGCGACTGTGATCGCCGCGCTGTCGCTGCTGCGCTTGAAAAGCTATCCTGCATTCGATGTGCAGCGATAAATTGGCATGGATCAGACAAAAAATTTTTCGGCGTAATCGCTCCTTTCATTTCTCATTTTCCATCTGTCATTTTTCATTGTTGCGGCAGACGCCCCGGGCGCTGACAAATGACAAATCAAAAATGAAATATGAAAAATTGAACTGCCGCAAAATTCTTGCCTGACTGCTTGCCTGATATTTCATTCCCCCAGAACAGGAGGAAACCTGATGGCCTGGATTCGAACCGTTCCAATGTCTGAAGCGGACGAAAAGCTTCGTCACGCGATGGAAGCCCAACGCGAGCTTTACCCAATCGAATACGCAACTCCGGTGCAGCCGACTCAAGACGGCGCAGCCGGCATCGTCGCTTCGCATTCTCTGATTCCCGACGCGCTGTATCACGCCTTTTCTACTTTCGGCTCGCTGATGTCGCCTGACCTGCCGCTCGAACGAAGACAGCACGAAATGATCGCCACCATGGTCTCGGTCGCCAATCGCTGTCATTACTGAATCACCTCGCACGCAGAGTTTCTGCGTCGGGTTACAGTAGATGAAGCGATGGTCAACGCCCTGCGCGAAGATTACACGACCGCGCCTATCACCGAAGCTGAGCGCGTCATGCTGGATTACGTGGTGCAATTGACCAAAGACGCCACACGAATCACGCCCGAACATCACGAACGGCTGCGCGCCGTCGGATTTGACGATCAGGCGATTCTGCAAATCACGCTGATTGCATCGTGGTTCAATTACATCAATCGCGTTGCGGATGCTCTGGGAGTAGGCCGAGATTAAGGCTCTCGTTCATTTTTCCAGTTGTCATTTTTCAATTGTCATTTGTCATTGCTGTCCGGCGTTTCGTGCGATGACAAATGACAACTCGCAAATGAAAAATGGAAAATTGAATTGCCGACAAATTTTCGCTCGAACGTTTATTTTTTTGATTAGCGCCATAGGAGAGGTAACGACATGAAATTCTTGATGACTTTTTTCTTGCTCACATTGCTGTTTCCCTTTGCCTTCGCCCAGGACGATTCCGCAATCTGGCGAGCGGCGACCGAAAAAGAATTGTCCGGGCTGATACCCGCCCGCGCCCAGGTTGAAAAAGAACGGATCGAAACGGAGTTGCGTTCGGCTTCCGGCGTGACCGATGGCAAAGGGCATTTCATCGCAGGAGTCTTGCTGATTACCGCCGGATATTCGGCGCACGGCAAATATACGCATTTTTTCATCACCCAGACTACGATCAAAGTGGGCGACGCAAAAATGAAACCCGGCGAATATGTTTACGGGTATCGCCGTCTGGATGATGACACTCTGGAATTCATTTTTTACGAAGCAGCCACAGGCGTTCAGGTCGGCACGGCCAAAGCTCCCAGAGAATCGCGCACCGGCCCGATTCGCTCGCTGCTGATTACTCCACCGATGAGAGGCAAGGGAACGATTCAAATCGGGCGGTTCTCTTGTGAATACAGTTTGGAAAAATAGAAATGATCTGGCCGGCGGAAGGCAAAGCGATTTGCCTGTGATGAGAAATTTTCGGTCTGGATCATTGAGCAGCCAGTCTTAAGAAATGCTGTAAGTCATCCGGCAGCGGAACGGAAAATTCGACTCTTTCTCCGCTGGCCGGATGCTGAAAACTCAGCCGCGCGGCATGCAAAAAAGGACGGTCAAGTTTGGCTATGGCCGCTCGCAATCGGGCGCTTTTGATCGAATTGGCTCGGCCAGCCTGATATGTCGTGTCAGCGACAATCGGGTGTTTGATGTGCGCCAGATGAACGCGAATCTGGTGCGTTCGTCCGGTTTTGATTTCCACGTCCAGCAAGGTGAATTCGCCGAAACGTTCGACCACTCGAAACAAACTCAGCGCGTCGCGCCCTTCGCCCGCGGGACGAATCGCCATCTTGACGCGGCTGCGCGGATCGCGGCCAATCGGCGCTTCGATTCTTCCTTCATCATCCTTCACCACGCCGTAAACCAAAGCTGAATAAATCTTGCGAACCGTCCGCGACTGGAATTGTTCGGCCAGATGCAAATGCGCGCGGTCAGTTTTCGCGACGACGATCAAGCCGGAAGTGCCAACGTCCAACCGATGCACTATGCCCGGACGAGAAGCTCCGCCGCGACGCGGCAACTGCAAGGCCTGCTGTTGAAAGTTATGCACCAGCGCATTGGCCAGCGTGCCGGAACTGATCCCTGAGCCGGGATGCGTGACCATACCGGCGGCTTTGTTGATGACAATGATTTCGTCGTCTTCGTAAACGATGTCGAGCGGAATGGCTTCCGGTTTCGCTTCGAGCGGCGGCGTTTCAGGCAACGTGATTTGAATGTTTTCGCCTGCGCTGACTTCGTAGGCGGGTTTGAGAATGGGCTGTTCGTTGACGAAAACTTTGCCAAGTTCGATTGCCCGACGAACTTGCGAGCGACTGGTTGTCGGAATTTGCGAAGCAAGATATGTGTCAAGCCTTGTGCCCGCGGCTTCGACAGTTGCAGTGAAGGAGAAAGAAGCGGTTTTCTCTTCGGCTTCGTCAATTAAAAGGTTCATCTGAGTTTACGCGACGTGAGCCACCGGACGTTCCAACATCCTGGCATACTTCGTCGGATTGTCTGCTATGGCTTCCAATTGCTGCGCTGTCGCCAGATCACAAAAACGTTCGTGACAATTTGGGCAATACTCAAAGGGAACATTTTCAATCCAGACACCTCCAAAAATAGTGTCTTCTCTGATGACCTTGATGCCTGGCTGGCTACACATAGGGCATTTTTTTCCCTCCACCTTGATGATTTATTTTTCTATTCATAGTCGGTAATTTCCAATTGAAAAGCCGTAATTACTACAACTCGTAAGGCATCATCCTATTTGGTTACAACACCCATTTCGTAGTGGGCGATTGATTCTCCATAAATCACAAACTTCAGATCGCCATTGCGATCAATCTGATTTTCAACGATTTCTCCAACCAGAATGCAGTGAACCGCATCGCCAATCTTGAAGTTTTCTGCTCGCAGTTCCTTGAGCGCGTGATAACGAAAAACGATCCTTCCATCCCTAACCGCGCCTTGTATCAACTCCATTTCCCGTTCATACATTGAAACTATACCTCACGCGAGAAAAGCAGCAGACTCAGTCAATATACAACTCCTTCGGATAACGTTCGACCGGAGCGCCGACCTTTTTGGCCAGCGCGAAAATGTTGTCGCCGCGAAGCTCCGTGCCGATGTGAACCTGGCGCAGCAAATCCAGTATCGCAGGATTTGAACGCGCCCAGACATCTTCGGTTTCCAGTTCCACCACTTCAAAGCCCGCCGCCGCCAGAGCCACGCCGACTTCGTAAGGCGCGTATTCGCGGTTGTGTTGATCCACCATTTCGCGGACGTTGTATTGCGCCAGCAAATACGGAGCGCAGCCAACCAGCAAACCTTCGATTGCACGGCAACTGGCTATGTTCGGAGTGGTCAGCAACAACCAGCCGTCCGGTTCCAAAACGCGATTGCTCTCCCAGAGCATGTGCATCGGATCGCTTTGCAGATGTTCGATCAGTTCGCAGCACAACACGACCCGAAAGTGATTGTCTGGATAAGGAAAAACGTCGCGTTCGACATTGAAGTTGCGAAGCTCGAAAGTATGCGTTTCCGGCTGGCGATGGTCGCTTGTTCGTTGCGTAACGGTTTCAACAACGGACGCCTGATCCGATTCCCAAAAATCAGCGCAGTGAACTTCGCTGTAGCCACAATACTTTTTGATCGCCGGAGCGATGTGCGACAGGCTGCCGAGTTCCAACATCCGGTCGGAGCTTTTCTGCGCGGGCGGAATTCTCTGCAACGTGGAAACGAAACGACGCAGATGCTGACGGATGTATTGCAACTCTTTCGCATCGCCAACGAAGCTGAGAATGTAATCCACCACTTCCTGTTCGTCGGGCGAAAACCTGTTCAGTTCTTCGTGGGCGACTTTTTTCCATTCCAGAATCTGGTGATAGAGCGGCGAGGCCCCGGTCTGTTTGATCTTGGTTGCGACGTTCGTGGCGACGTTAGCCAGTTTGCGAAAGGAAATCAGTTGACTGTGTGATTCGTCTGCCGATTCTGAAGCCTCTTCGCCGTTTGAAGTCGTTTCGCTTTTCGGCGTCGCTGATTCTCTGAGCGCTTTCAATTCGCGGCGTTGTTTGTCCAAACGCTGTTCGAACAATTGCAGCATCACGTCGTTGCGTTCGACGATGTCGGTGGAAAACTGGCGGATCATCGCGTCCACTTTTCGCTCGTGCCGTTCCATGCGGTCATCCAACCGATGATCCTGAGCGATGAATTTCTCGTCAATCTGTTTTTCAGTTCTGACAAACCGATCATCCAATCGAAGGTCAATTTCTCGCGCCCGCTCATTAAACCGCTCGTTGATTCGTTGGTCGAGCGCTGAATGGCGCTCCTCCAACCTCATGTCCAGCGCCGCTTCGCGTTCGTCCAGGCGACCATCCAGCGCGACTTCGCGTTCGTCCAGGCGGCGATCCAAAATCACATCTCGTTCATTCAGGCGACTATCCAGCGCCTTTTCATATTCGTCCAGGCGACGATCAATCGCGACGGATCGTTCATCCATTCGCTGATCCACTGCCTTTTCATAACTGTCAGCGCGTTGATTCAGCCTGGTTTCGACTTCGCTGAGCTGAGCGCCGATCTGTTCTGTCAGTTCGCGCGAAAGGATCAAACGCAAGTTGCGGAAGATGGAAGTTAGTCGGCTCATAATCGAAAGTAGACAGTAGGCAGTAGACAGTAGAAAAAAATCGCAAATGTTGTGGCCAGCAAACGGTAATCAGGAGTTTTGGGCGAGTGATGCTTCAAAAACTACTGTCTTCTGTCTACTGTCTACTCACTTCATCATAAATACTCTGAGTTTCACGCGCGGCGCGATCCCAGGAAAAGCGCGCGGATTGCTCCAAGCCGACGCGCTTGAAATGTTCGCGCGCCGTTGGATCGCCAAGCAGTTGGGCGATGTGCCCGGTCAGCGTTTGCCAGTCGTGTGGGCCATGAGTTAATCCAGCTTGCCCGACGACTTCCGGCAAACTGGATACGTTGCTGGTAATGGTCGGCGTACCGCACGCCATCGCTTCCAACGGCGGCAACCCGAACCCTTCGTACAACGAAGGGTAAAGGAACGCTTCGGCGGCGGAATAGAGCGCGGGCAAATCTTCATCGGGGACGTAGCCGGTAAAGCGAACCTGATCCGTGAGCTTCAACTCTTCGACCAGCTTGAAAACTTCGTCAAACAACCAGCCTTTGCCGCCGCATAAAGCCAGTTGCGGACGATGCTCCGTCGTGCGCAGCAATTCGTCGTAAGCGCGAATCAGCGTCAGCAGATTTTTGCGCGGCTCAATCGTGCCGACATAAAGCAGATACGGTTGCCGAAGCTGGTATTTGTCCATCGTCGGTTGCGATTCAGCCAAGCCGAGCGGCTTCATATTGTCGCGCGCAGCTTCAAAGACGACACGGATTTTGTCTTCGCGAATGCCCAGATACTGCATGGTTTCGCGTTTGGTGAATTCGCTGGGAACTATGATTTTAGTCGAGCGGCGAGCCATCAAAGGCATACGACGTTTTCCGCGTCGGACGTTTTCGTCTTCGTGCGTGTGTGATTGCGTAAACAGCGACAAATCATGAATCGTCACCACCGTCGGACAAGGCGAAAACACCGGGATACAATAATTCGTTCCGTGAAAGACATCGAACGGCGAAATTCGCAACATTGCTGGCAATCCGGCCAGCCACCATTTGCGAAAAATCGAGCGCACAGGGAAAAACATCTTGCTCAAATTCGGCGGCGTGCCGTTGTTGGCATGAAATGCGAAATCGAAGGGAGAAAGTAAAACGTACTGATGATCGTAATGAATGCGCGCTAGCGAGGATGCCAGCGCGTCCGTATAATGCCCAATCCCTGTTTTCGCCGCGACCAATGGGATAGCGTCAAGCCCTATTCTCATAAGCGGTCTCACTGATACCACCACTGACAGTTAATTTCAAATCTCGAATTTCCAATGATAAGCATTTCCACAGACAACGAACTACGACAAATTCTGGATCACACCGCCGCCGCTCAACGCGACGAACTGACGATGACCGGTTGGTGGCACAGCATTGATCTGGGCAACGGATGCATCACCGCGGGCGCTCACAAGATAGAAGAATTACGCGACAACTTTGTCAGATTTCAACTGCCTGAACTCAAGGGCAAACGGGTGCTGGACATTGGCTGCTGGGACGGCTTTTACAGCTTCGAAGCCGAAAGGCTCGGCGCGGAAGTCTTTTCGGTGGATTGCTGGCGACCGGAAAAGTTCTTCGTTGCGCGCGAAGCTCTGAAGTCAAAAGCCGAATTTCAGGAACTCAGCGTGTATGAAGTCACCAAAGCAAAACTGGGCGCGTTCGATGTGGTCTTTTTTCTCGGCGTGCTTTATCACGTCAAACATCCGCTGTTGGCGTTGGAACAGGTCTGCGAAGTGACGCGCGATCTGGCCGTCATTGAAACTCACCAGATTGACAACCTGTTCGACACCAAGCATCCGGTGATGGAGTTTTATGAGATGGATCAACTCGGCGGCCAGTACGACAATTGGTGGGGGCCAAACGTAGAATGCCTGATTCAGATGACTCGCACAGCCGGTTTCGTTCGTGTGGAAGTTCTGCGCCGCCAGGACACCCGCGTCGTCATCAAGGCTTTTCGCCGCTGGGACGACAAACCTGCTGAAACCGCGCCTTCGCTGAAGATCATGGACGTGCTGAATGCCGTCAACCTTAATCACACCTTGCCGCGCAGAGGGCGAAACGCCGTGCTGGCCTTATCGGTCGCGGGATTGCCGGAAACGGCTACGCGCGACACGGTGCGTGTCGAAATTGGCGGCTTCGGAACCAGGCCAGTGTACGTCGGCAAATGGGGCGACGAAGGCAATTGGCAGATCAACGTCCCCGTACCGCCCGGTTTGGAATCGGGCAAAACTATAGTCACGGTGTGGAATGCCAATCAGCTTTCCGACGAATTCGACATTGAATTGACCGAAGGCGGGCAGTGGTAAGGCTTATGAGCGACCGCGAGTTACGAGACAAAGTCCGGCAGGTCGGCATCGAACAAAATGAAATGCTGCTATCCGGTTCGTGGTGGCACAGCATTGACCTTGGCCATGGCCTCGTAACGCCGGGCGTGCATTCGCTGGCTGAGTTGCAGGGCATTTATGCCAGTCTGGATTTGCCCGAGGATTTGAGCGGCAAGACTTTGCTCGACATTGGATGCTGGGACGGTTTTTATTCCTTTGAAACAGAACGTTGCGGCGCGCGCGTGACCGCGGTGGATTGCTGGCGTCCGAGCAATTTCTTCGCCGCGCGTGAAGCTCTGAAGTCCAAAGCCGAATTTCACGAACTCAGTGTTTATGAACTCGGAAAAGACACCTTCGGTTCATTCGACATCGTGTTGTTCATGGGCGTGCTTTATCACTTGCGTCATCCCCTGCTGGCGCTGGAAAACGTCTGTGAATTGACCAGCGATTTCGCCATCATCGAATCTCACATCATTGACAAGATGCGGGAAGGCGACGAACCGGCGATGGAATTTTACGAATTCGATGAATTGGGCGGTCAATATGACAACTGGTGGGCGCCGAATCTGAAATGCATGGCGCAAATGACGCGCTCAGCAGGCTTTGCCCGCGTCGAACTGCTTTTCCGCAACGATACGCGCGCCGCGATCAAAGCTTACCGCCGCTGGAATGACAAGCCTGAATCCATTGCACCAAACTTACGAATTCTGGACGTACTTAATGCCACCACATTCAATCATCGGTTTCCATATCGCGGACGCAATTCGGGGCTTTCGATCTGGGCGGAAGGCTTGGCTGAAACCGCTCGACGCTGGGAAGTCCGCGTAGAAGTTGGCGGTTTTGAAATACATCCCACGTATGTCGGCCCTCCTGGCGACCCTCAATATTCGTCCTTGACCCAAATCAATGTCCCCATCCCCCGTGGATTGGAACCGGGTCAAACTTCAGTCTGTTTTTGGCATGACGGAAAGCTGTCAAATGATTTTGAAATTACCTTAACCGAAGCTACTCGCTGGTAATGCGGCGTTGATGCCCAAAATTTCCTACCTTAACATCCCTTTTAAGCAAGCCTTTTGGTTAGCTACAAGAATCTGATTACTTCCAAGCTTCTTACATTGCGTTAAATCACTGTTTTTACAGGTTTTTTCCCCGTCCAGCCTCTAGTCGAGCCATAGCTCTTATGCTACGTTAAATTTGCTTGATGGCTCTTGTTTTCAGTTCAAAAAAACGGAAACGCTACTGTTTGATCGCAAGCTCACCAAGGTAAGTTTCAATCGGTAATTAGTCATCAAGAACCCCAGATCGGTTTACATCCCCACAATTGAACTGAAGTCTTGGATTCTCCCAACATCGTTTTTTGTACCAGGTTCACTTTAGGCATTGGCAGGCTTGTTTCAGGCATGAGTGTCAATCCCGAAGCTGGAGCAGTCTTGAAAATGATGTTGTGAGGAATTCCCTACTATCCATCCAAAAGTTATTTTTCAAGAAAGAGGTGCCAAATGGAAATCATCATTGAATTGCTGAAGTTCATCAAGAAGTACTGAGGCAAACCAGATATCAAAGACACGAGGCGTTCAGTTTTCATACGAGCTTGATTGCGTGAAATCAAGAAGTGTTTTGATTCGCAAACCTGGTTTACATTGGGTTTCGCGATCAGCTTACGCTGAAAACTGAGCGCCTGTTCGCAAAGTTTGAAGAGCGGACTCTTTAGCGACCAGTTTCAAAAGCAGGCAGGTTGACATCGTGCTCGAAACGAATACGAAGAATCGTTCCCGGAGCCAGTTTGATGTCATTGCCTTTGGTCATCAGCACGCCGCCCAGAACTCCCGCGCCTACGCCTCCAACCACTCCACCGACTCCTCCGCCCGCTGCTCCAATAACCATTCCACCAAGCGCTCCCAATCCACCACCGACCCCGGCATTTTTAGCCGTACGCGAACCGGACTTGCCAGCGCCGACTTTGCCTTCCTCGTCTTTGGCGCGCATTTTTTCGTCGTTGGCAAAATCGTCAATCGCCGTCACGACGGTGGAGATTTTCTCAGTGCCGTAAGACATTCGCATCTTCTCGAACACAATGGTCATCGTCGCTTCTTTTTGAGGTCGTTTGGCTGCCTGCACCTGAGCGACACGGCCAATGAATTCCGTACCACGCGGAATGGCAATGCGACCATCAGCGGAACGAATCGGTTCGTACACCACGCCGATCACCTCGTCGCCGACTTCGCTGATCTTTGAGCTAAGTTGGGTTTGCAGCGAAATCTTGCCCGTTGCACCCTGCGCAATGATGATGTTGGCATTCGCGTTTTCCGTCGTTTCGGTTTGAGCCTGACCGACAACACTGACTGCCAGCAGAATCGCCACAAGCACACTGATCGAAAAAATCTTCTTCATTGTAGTTTTACCTCCGAATTCCCTTTTGGGGTTGGGTTGTGGATGGCCGGCGATCTGGTAAGGGATATTCGCTACCACCGTCTGCGTTGGTCGCTGCGCCGAATTTCGTCAATGTCGAAATCGCGCAGTTGACTGCGTTCTGAACGAGACTCTTCGAGTTCGCTTGCACCCGAAGATCGGCGTAACAGCCGAAGCGCTCCGTCACGAGACTTTTTGATTTCGCGGCGCCCGTCTTCAAATAGAACTTCGACCGCCGCGCCGCCTTCCAACAAGCGGGTGATTTCACCGTAAACTATGCCGGAGCCAAACGCGTAGGAAATTTCATCGCCTACGCCAAAGGTCGTGCTTTTCGGTTTGTTTGAATCTGCCATTTGGGACTTCCTCCGAATGAATTGATGTCGCGGATTATACGCGCGGATTGTGGCTTTGCCATCTTGTCACCTGTAAGTTTGCAACCCGGCATCGGTCAGATGTGGAATTGCGTTGAACATATCCAGCGAGATGCGGTCTTTGCCAAAGGTGAATTCCGTCAGCGAACAATTTTTGACGCGCCAGTTCAGTTGCAAGGCTTGCTGATCCGGCGCGCTGAGCGCCATCTGAACGGATGTTCCTATGACCCCGCCGGAAGTGAAAGCGACGACGCGCCGCCCGCTTCCCTCAACTTCCAGAATCTGTTTCAGAGCCAACCGAACGCGCGTTTTGAAATCTTGCCAGGATTCAACGCCTTCGACTTCCAGTTCGCCGCCGAGCCAGGCTTTGGTGGCGACTTCAAACATCTTTTGAAAATGACGGTTGCGGTCGGGCGATTGGCGGTTTTCCTCAAACGTCACCAACAACTGGCGAAATCGTTCATCGCGTTCGGCTATGGCCGGGATCAGTTTGTGAGTCACGCCGTCGGCATCGTATTCGTTCAATCCCGGAAGCGTTCGATGTTCAGGCCAGTGCAACCCGGCTTCGACGAATTGCTGGCCGACAATTTCGGCGGTTCGCCGTTGTCGAATCAACGTGCCGCTGTACATTTCGTCAAATCGTATGTCGTGTTCGATCAAATACCGCCCCAGCGCTCGCGCCTGCTGTTCGCCTATTTCCGAAAGTTGATCGCTGATCTTTTCAAACGGTCTGGCTTGCCCGTGCCGAACCAGAAGCAGAGTTCCCATAATCGCCTTGTTAAATTGCCAATGCCTTTCAAAAGTTGGGTTTCAGTAAAACCGAGTGTAGCCGATGCCCTGCCATTTTCCGAACTCTCGCCGGATGGTACGATGCCAGCGATCACGAAACACCCATGGAATTACCAATTTTCAACGACAACCTGAAATCGTCTGCGTCGTGGACGGAAGCTTTGGCGACCGAACAGAAACTCTGGAATCAGTCGGCGGCCTCTGCAGAAAGGGCGCGCCAACATCAACTCGAACATCTGCTGCGCCGGGCTGACGATCAATTGAATCAAGACCGTTTGCTGGCGGCATTCGGAAAAATCTCAAGTTGGGCTGCCGAATCCTATGCTCATTTCAGCAAAGACCGGTTGCTGGAATTGCACGCAACCCTGACCGGAGCAGAAGCACTGTTACGCCAGAACGAACCAAGCCCGCTGAACGCGCTGCACGATCCGACTCCGGCTGTTCTGTTGCCCAAGATGCTGGATTTGGCGTTCGACTGGTTTTCAACTGACAGTTTCGCCGAACTTCACGCCGTCGAGCAGGCGGCAGTCGTGTATTTGCGGTTGCTGGATTTGCATCCGTTTCCTACGCTGACCGAACCTACAGCGATGCTGGCTGCCAGTTTTTACACTCAACGCGCCGGACTGCCTCCGCTGGTGATTCTATCCGACGACATCACTCAGGCGAGATTCAATCAGGCGCTGGAAGCCGCTTTTCGCATGTTGACGCAGCCGCTGGTCGAACTCTTCGCCGAGATGCTGCGAAAGGCCATGGAGCGATGATTCTTTCCACGAAGCCACACGAAGAAAAAACACGATGCGATTTCATGCTGTTGAATCCCGTAAACCCTGTCTGAAAATTCTTCGTGAAACTTCGTGTTACTTCGTGGGAGAAAGAAAATGAAACTGAGAGGCGAGCCGTTGCCGCTCGAAGTTCAACAATTGCTCGCGCCGTTTTTTCCTGGCCTGGAGTTGAACCGGGTTCACATTTACGAAGACATTCCACGTTATGTCGCCATCGCCGCTGCCGAAGAACCGATTGGCTACACCGACGGTTGGCGAATTTATTTCGCGCCGGGTTGTTACCGGATTGATTCGCCGGAAGGACTGGCGCTGATTGCTCACGAAATCGCGCATTGCCGCCAGTATCAAGAATTGGGCAGGTGGCGCTTTCGCGCGAAGTATCTGGCCGCGTATGTTCAAAATCGGCGCGAAGGAATGGACGCGAAAACCGCATACGCACAAATCCCTTTTGAAATCGAAGCGCGCAAAGTCGAACGCCAGGTTCTTTCAACGCTGCTTCGGTTTCAATCCGACTTCATCATCGAATGACAAACAACTCTTCAACAATTCTGAACCTGTTGCCGGATGCGCTGAGTCGTCTGGCTCAATGGCAATCGCGCTGGCACGGATACGAAGTTGACGAAACGCTGCGGCTGCCCGAAACAAAATCGCGCGAAGTTTTGGCCGAACTGGTTGACCGCCTGGGCGACAATTATCCGTTCTGGCATCCCAGCTACGCCGGGCAGATGTTGAAGCCGCCGCATCCCATTGCTTCGATGGCGTATTTCATCGCGCAGCAAATCAATCCGAACAATCACGCTCTGGATGGCGGCCCGGCCACGGCAAAGATGGAAATTGAAGTTGTAGCCGAAATGGCGCGAATGTTCGGCTACGAAAATCATCTGGGCCATCTGACTTCAAGCGGCACGGTCGCCAATCTGGAAGCTCTGTGGGTTGCGCGCCACCTGCACCCGGAAAAAGCCGTAGCCTTTTCCACTGAAGCTCATTACACGCACGGTCGCATGTGCGAAGTGATCGGCGCGAAAACGGTTGAAATCGCCGTTGATGGTCGCGGGCGAATGGATTTGGACGACCTGCGCTCGAAGCTTAAGACCGGCGAGATCGGAACCGTGGTCATGACTTCGGGAACGACGGCGCTCGGCGCGGTTGATCCGATTGATGAAGCGATGAAGCTTCGCCGCGAATTCGAGTTTCGCATACACGTGGACGGCGCTTACGGCGGATTTTTCAAACTGCTGGGCGATGCCAACGCGCTTGGCGCAGAAGCCAACGCCGCGTTCCAGGCCATTGCCGAATCCGATAGCGTCGTGGTTGATCCGCACAAACACGGGCTTCAGCCTTACGGCTGCGGTTCCGTGCTGTTCCGCGATCCAGGCGTAGGCCGATTTTACAAACACGATTCGCCGTACACCTATTTCACGTCGAACGAATTGCATCTGGGCGAAATCAGTCTGGAATGTTCACGCGCCGGAGCCGCTGCGGCTGCGATGTGGGCGACGTTGCAATGTTTTCCGCTGAAAGCTGAAACCGGGCTTGGAGCGATTTTGCGAAAGACACGCGCGGCGGCGTTATGTTGGGCGAAGCTGATTGAATCCAGCAAGCACTTGCGTCTGGTTTTGCCGCCGCAACTGGACATCGTCAACTTTTACGCGGCGACCGCCAGCCACAAGGTTTCCGAAACCAGCCAGATCACGCATCGCGTCTTTGAAGCGTTGATGCACGACGCCGAACATCCGATTTATCTGGCTAAGTTCAATGCCAAGCCCAGTTTGCTGACGGAGCATAAAGATTTGGTTTGGGATGAACCGGCAATGACTGTTTTTCGCAGCGTGCTGATGCGACCCGAACATCTGGATTACGTGCCGACTCTGCACGAACGAGTTTTATCAAAGTTGTAATTGGAGCGATTTTTTATGAATCAACAAACCGAAGACGAGAAGGAATATCCGCATTGGAATCGTGTTTACGTCACCGTCATCATTTACACCATCGCCACCATTGTTGGTCTGTGGTTGTTTTCGCGAATGTTTCAGTAGCCCGCGCGTAAGCAAGGGCTTTTTGGTCTTTCAGCCTCCCTCGCGGTCGGGCTACTGACACGGAGCACACATGCATTGGTTGGATTGGGCGATTGTCGCCGCTTACCTTGTTTACATCGTTTACGACGGATTGCGGCTGACGAAAAAGAGCAATGAAGTCGAAGGTTATTTTCTGGCCAATCGCAGTTTGCCGTGGTGGGCGGTTGGATTGTCAGTGATGGCGACTCAGTTGTCGGCAATCACGCTGGTCGGAACAACTGGTCAAGCGTATGCCGACGGGATGCGCTTCATTCAGTTTTACTTTGGCTTGCCGCTGGCGATGGTGATTTTGTGCGTGACGGCTGTGCCGTTCTTTTACCGCGCGAAGGTTTACACGGCTTACGAATATCTGGAACGCCGCTTCGATTCCAAAACTCGTTCCTTGACCAGTTTCTGCTTTCTTATCTCGCGCGGTCTGGCCTGCGGAGTCATCGTTGCCGCGCCCTCCGTAGTCCTGTCACTGGTATTGGGCTGGAACGAAGTGACTACGATTCTGGTGATGGGATTGACGACGACGATTTACACGATGTTCGGCGGAGTTCAGGCCGTTGCGTGGACGGACGTAAAACAGATGGTTCTCATTTTCATTGCGCTGGGAATCATACTGTTCGTCATCATAGGCCAATTCCCAGCCGGAGTTTCTGTCGGCGAAGCCATGGATTTGGCCGGAGCCGTCGGGCGCATGAAAGCCGTGGATACGAAATTCGACCTGAACGAAACTTACACGCTGTGGTCTGGATTGATCGGGGGATTGTTTTTGATGCTCTCGTATTTCGGCTGTGACCAGAGCCAGGTGCAGCGTTTCCTGACCGCCAAATCCGTCAGCGAAGGCCGCACGTCGCTGTTGATGAGCGCCTTCATCAAAATCCCAATGCAGGTGTTGATCCTGTTCATCGGCGTCATGGTCTTTGTGTTTTATCAATTCGTTCAGCCGCCGATGATCTTCAAAGCCGACGATCGTGCCAAAATCGCCAACACCGCCGATTACGTGAAGCTTAACGCGCAATTCGATCTGGCATTTCTGGCCAGGCAACAAGCGGCGACCAGCTTCGCCAATTCCGAAGGCGCAGCCAAAGAATCCGCCAAACAGGAATTCATCGAAGCCAACAAAACCATGACCGGCATTCGCAACGAAGTCATCACCGTTTTCAAACGCGAAGCCAATACCGACAAATTCAACGATACGAACTACGTCTTTCCGACTTTTGTCACGACCTACGCTCCGGCTGGAATTGTCGGCCTGATTATCGCGGCAATCTTTGCGGCGGCGATGAGTTCGGTTTCGGCGGAACTGGCTTCGCTTTCGACGGCGACGGTGATTGATTTTTATCGCCGCCATTTCAAGAAAAAAGCGCCCGATGCGCATTACCTGCTGGTTTCCAAAATCGCCACTGGATGCTGGGGACTTTTCGCCTGCATCGTCGCGCTGTATGCCGGTCGGCTGGGTTCGCTGATCGAAGTCGTCAACAAATTCGGTTCGTACTTTTACGGTTCGATTCTGGGCGTATTCGTGCTGGCCATCGCCACAAAACGCGCCAATGGCAACGGAGCCTTTTTCGGATTGCTGGCGGGAATGGGCGCGGTTGCCGTGGTTGGCAACACGACAAAAATCAGCTTTCTTTGGTACAACGTCGTGGGCTGCCTGGCAGCCGTCATCGTAGGCCTGCTCATCAGTTTGTTATCACCGCAACAACCCAAACAACAGGAAAATTAAGGTTATGAAAAAAGTTCTGGCGTTCGCTTTGATTGCGATTCTTTCGCTGCAAACCATTCAAGTTTCGGTCACTGCCGACACGCGCCCTTCGCCCGAAGAGCGCGGAGCCAGCGGATTGGCGTTGACCTTGCGCCGGTTGCAAACCATCGGCAGCGTACTGCACACGGCGGCTCACCCCGACGATGAAAGCACTGAACTGCTGGCGTATATGTCGCGGGCGATGGGAGCGCGCACGGCTTATCTGTCGCTCAATCGCGGCGAAGGCGGGCAGAACGGCATTGGACCGGAATTGGGCGAAGCTTTGGGAGTCATTCGCACCGAAGAATTGCTGGCCGCGCGCAAACTGGATGGCGGCGAACAATACTTCACGCGGGCGATGGATTTCGGCTTCACTCGTTCGGTCGAAGAAACTTTTCAGAAATGGAATCGCGAAGAAATTCTCGGCGATATGGTTCGCGTCATTCGCATGATGCGCCCGCTGGCGCTGGTCAACGGATTCAGCGGAACCGCGCAGGACGGCCACGGCCAACATCAAGTCGCCGGATTGCTCGCGCCCGAAGCCATCAAAGCCGCCGCTGATCCCGCGCGTTTCCCAGAACAAATCAGCAAAGAAGGTTTGCAGCCATGGCAAGTGTTGAAACTGTACGCCCGCCGTTTCGGCGGAGGCGGTTCCGGCCCGCGAGCCGAATTCGATGTCGGCGCTTACGATCCCGTGCTGGGGCGTTCGTACAACGAACTCGCTTCCGACGGCCGCAGCCGTCATCGGTCGCAGGATTTCGGCATGATTCAAACCAAAGGCTCGGCGGTGCGTTCGTTCCCGCGCTTGTTTTCGCTGGTGGAAACGACGGAAAAAGAGACGTCTTTGTTTGGTGGCATTGACGTGACGCTGACCGGCGTCGCCAAATTCGCAGGAAAAGACGGCGAACGTTTGTTACCCGCGCTGACAAAGATCAAAGACGCCGCAGCCAAAGCTCTGGCCGAATTCAAAATCGAACAGCCGGAATTGATCGCGCCGCACCTGGCCACAGGTTTGCGCGAAGTTCGCGCGTTGCGCGCTTCGCTTGGAAACCTCGACGCAATTTCAAAAGCCAACGTGGATTCGATGCTGGCGACGAAAGAAGCTCAGTTCAACGACGCACTGGCCAAAGCGCACGGCGTCGTAGTGGACGCGCTTTCCAATACAGAAATTGTCACGCACGGCGAATCGGTTGACGTAGCCGCGCACGTTTATTTTCGAGTAACAGCGGCAAACTGTTCGCCCGCAGCCCAGCTTCAGGCTCCGGCGACTTGGCAAATTGCGCCGCTTGCGCCCGAGCCTGAACCTCCGGCGGGCGGAATGGCAATGTTGCGCGGACGCGAAACGCCGAATTTCGTCGCGCGATTCCGCGCCATCGTTCCCGAAGGCGAAGCCTCGACGCAACCTTACTGGTTGGCCAAACCGCGCACCAAAGACCAGTTCGATTGGCCAGAGGATGATGCCAAGATGCCGCGCAATTTGCCATTCGCTCCGCCCGTAGCGCAGGCTCGCGTTGAACTGACTTTGAGCGGCGAACGAGTCGTGTTGACGCAACCGGTCGAATATCGTTTTGCCGACAAAACCTTTGGCGAAATTCGCCGCGAATTGAAAGTGGCTCCCGCCATTACGCTGACCGTCAATCCGCAACTACTGATCATTCCCAGCGAAAGCGAAAATCGCACGCGCGAAATTTCTGTCGAAATCAAAGCCAACGCTCGCCGTCCGATCAACGGTTCGGCCAAACTGATCGCTCCACAAGGTTGGAAAGTCGAAAACGATCCGCGTCCGCTCGCCTTCACCAAACAAGGCGAAAAGACAGCGCGCACATTCAAGGTCACTCCGCCTGCCGGAGCCAATGGCGAGTTCGATCTGCAAGCCGTAGCCGAAGAAGGCAGCAGAAAATACGACAACGGCTACACGGCGATTTCCTATCCCCACATCGAAACGCATTTCATTTACCGCGCAGCCAAAACCAAAGTCGAAGTCTTCGACGCCAAAGTCGCCGCCAATCTGAAAGTCGGTTACGTGATGGGCAGCGGCGACGACGGCCCACAAGCCTTGCGACAACTCGGCGTCAACGTTCACCTGATCAGCGCGGCGGAACTGGCTTCGGGCGATTTGTCCGGTTACGACACCATCGTGCTAGGCATTCGCGTCTACGAAGTCAACGAAGACGTGATGGCCAACAACAAACGCTTGCTGGAATACGTGTCGAACGGCGGCACGTTGATCGTGCAATACAACAAACAGGAATTCGCCAGCGGCAACTTCGCGCCATACCCGGTGAAGATGACGCGCAACGACCGCGTGACGGACGAAAATGCTCCGGTGACGGTGCTGGTTCCCGATCATCCGTTGTTCAACTTCCCTAACAAGATCGGCGCAGACGATTGGAAAGGTTGGACGCAGGAACGCGGGCTGTATTTCCTCAGCGATTGGGATCCGCGCTACACACCGTTGCTGGCTGCGCCGGACGACACCGGCAAAGTCCTCAACGGCGGCCAACTGATCGCGCAATATGGCAAAGGCAATTACATCTTCACGGGCTACGCGTGGTTCCGGCAATTTCCGGTCGGCACACCGGGCGCGTATCGGATGTTTGCGAATCTGGTCAGTTACTCAAAAGCCGTGAAGAAGTAATGTCAATTTCCAATCCGAGGTTGAGAGAGCGAACGAATGAATCCGCGCTTCACCATCTCCAACAAAATGACGGCAGGACTGACTCGCATTGAACGAGCGCGAGGCTTTCTGGATGCCGCGCAATTGTCGGAAGAATGGTTGGCGGCCATGCGTTCGCGGGCGTTGTTGTTGGAAGCTCATCACACGACTCACATCGAAGGCACTCGGCTGACCATTGAACAGGCCGAGCAATTGCTGGCAGGAAAATCCGTCCGCGAAGCTGACCCGAACGACACGCGCGAGTTGTTGAATTACCGAGATGCGTTTCAATTCGTCAGCAGCTATTTGCAGGATGATGGGCCAGTTACCGAAGGCTTGATTCGTGAAATCCACCGGCGATTGGTGGATGGAGTTCGTGGAGGTTCTGCCGCTCCCGGCGAATACAGGCGCGTGCAAAATTACGTCGCCAATTCTTTGACGGGCGAAATAATTTACACACCGCCTTCGCCAATGGAAGTGCCGCCATTGATGGCGGAATTGGTAGCCTGGCTAAATGCCACACACGAAATTCATCCGGCGCTGGTTGCGGGCATCGCACAATTCCAGCTTGTTCACATTCATCCTTTCGTAGATGGCAACGGGCGGACTTCGCGTTTGTTGTCTACGCTGTGTCTGTATCGTGCCGGGTACGATTTCAAACGGCTTTTTTCCATCAGTGAATTTTACGACCGCAATCGCCCGGCGTTTTACTCAGCCATTCAGAGCGTGCGCGATCAAAAAATGGATTTGACCGGTTGGCTGGATTATTTTGTCGAAGGGTTGGCCACTCAAATGGCCGAAGTCACCGAACGCGGCAAACAAACGATCCAGTCGGAAATTCTGGCGAAACAACACGGCCTGAACCAAAGACAGACAGCGGCGCTCAGATTTTTGATGGAACATGGCAAACTCACAATTCAGGATTACGAAGCCCTGTCCCCCGAAGTGAACCGCCGCAGCCTGCAACGCGATTTGAAGCAGATGCTGGAAAAAGAACTCATCGTCGTCAGCGGAGCTACTAACTTACTGGAATACAGGCTGTTATAGGAACTTGCGACAAACCTGCGACGAAACTTGCGACAACGCGCATAACCTGCCCCAGCTTTGATTCAACTCAGGAGAGCCAAATGAGTGACAAACGCTTTCGCATCGCCTTTTCCTTTGCCGGAGAAAAACGCGACTTCGTCGCCGAAGTCGCCGTTCTGCTTGCCAAGCAATTTGGCGCGGACGCCATTCTTTACGACAAGTTTCATTCCGCCGAATTTTCGCGCAGCGATCTGGCTTTTTACCTGCCTGATCTTTACAGAGAAAAAGCCGACCTGGTGGTGGTCGTGTTCTGCCCGGATTACGAGAACAAAGAATGGTGCGGCTTGGAATGGAGCGCCATCTACGGTTTGTTGAAAGCGCGCAGAGTCGGCGAAGTGATGCTGACGCGGTTTGCGCGTGTCGAAGGCAAAGGGCTTCACGGGCTGGCCGGGTACACTAACCTGGATGATTTGTCGCCGCAGCAGGCCGCCGACGAAATTCTGGAACGACTGGCCATCAACGAAGGCTTGCCCAAAGACCATTACAAACCCTCTGCCAAAGGCAGCAAGCGCGCAGCCATTCCGAACAACCTGCCTCGGTTGCAATACTTTTTCGGGCGCGAAGCCGAGTTGAAAAAGATCGCCGATTCGCTGGCCGAAGACGCTCGCGGCTGGGGAGCGTTGATTGATGGACCGGGCGGCATCGGCAAAACCTCGCTGGCCATTCGCGCGGCGGAGCTAGTCCCGGCGGGGCGGTTCAGCCGAATCATTTTCCTTTCGTCCAAAGAACGCGAACTGACCGCCGACGGCCAACGATCGTTGGGAAATTTCGTGGTGCCTGGTTATCTGGAAATGCTGAACGCCATCGCCCGCGAATTGGACAAACCCGACATTGCCAAAACCACCGAAGAAGAACGCGCCGAAGCCGTGTTGCGCGCGTTGCGAGGCAAAGATGTTTTGTTGCTGCTGGACAATTTGGAAACCTTGCCAGAAAGCGACCGCGATCAGTTATTCGCTTTCCTGAACCGGTTGCCACACGGATGCAGCGCCATTGTCACCAGCCGCCGCCGCTCCGACGCCAGCGCCGTCATTGTCCGGCTGGACAAACTGGATTGGCTAGCCGCCAGCGAACTGATTGCCGAACTGGCCAAAAACTACGACTTGCTGCGCCGCGCAACCGACGCCGAACACCGCGCGTTGTACGAAGACACGGGCGGCAATCCGTTGCTGATTCGCTGGATCGCTGGGCAGTTGGGATTGGGACGTTGCCGCACGATTTCCGCCGCGCTGGAATTTCTGCGTTCCTCTCCGGCAGGCAACAATCCGCTGGAATTCATTTTCGGAGACCTGCTGGACACCTTCACAGCCAACGAAACCAAAGTGCTGGCTGCGCTCAGCTATTTCATCACGCCGATGGCGGTGAGGTTCATCGCCGAACTCGCCAATCTGAACGAAGCCGCTGCCCAGGGCGCGCTGAGCGACCTTGCCAGCCGCGCGTTGGTGCTGGCCGATTCGGAAGAACGAAGCTTCATACTGACGCCGATGATTGCCGATTTTCTACGGAACGCACGGCCAGAAGCTGTAGCCGAAATCGGCAACCGGATTGAAGAGTACGCGTATGCGCTGATTGTGGAAAACGGTCATAACAAATATGACCGTTTTCCGGTGCTTGATGCTACTTGGCCAACTATTTCGCCCGCCTTGCCGCTTTTCATTGCTGGGGAAAATAAACGACTTCAGACCATTTGTAAGTCTCTTTTTAGTTTTCTCCATTTCACGGGCCGTTGGGATGAACTGCTCTCACTCAACACGAAGGCGGAAGCTAGGGCTGTGGCCACTTGTGATTATTATCAAGCCGGCTGGCGGGCCTATCAGGCAGGATGGGGATTTTATCTACGGAGCCAAGCAAACGAAACGTTGATTTGTGCCGATCACGCTGCCGAGTATTGGCAAACTGCAAACAGCGAAGTTCGCGAGCGTTCAATCGCCATTGAGTTGCGAGGACTTGGATACATGTTGAAAAAAGATTACCCAAGTGCAATTGCTGCTTTTCAGGAAGATCTCAATCTCCGGCGCGCTTTGTCCGTCGAAAACAAAGACGTTGCAATTGCCCTTAACTGGCTTGCTAAGGTTGAACGACTCTCTGGTGATCTTGAAGCGGCAGAGCGAAATTATCGCGATGCCCTCCGGATTAGCCTCGCAGTTGGACACACCAATGGTGTTGCGAGTTACACAAGCGATCTAGCGGGCTTGGCGTTAGATCGAAAACACTGGGTGGAAGCTCAAACACTAGCGCGTGAGGCGCTGACCTTGTCCGAACAAATAGGCCGGTTGGAATTGATTGCGCTCGACTGCCACTATCTTGCCAAAGCTCTGGTGCGACAGGGCAAATCCGCTGAAGCTCTGCCTTACGCCCAACGTTCGGTGGAAATCTACGAGCGGCTTGGTTCGCCCGACCTCGAAGCCGCTCGCGCGATTCTGCTGGAATGCGAAGCCTGACCGTCTGGCTTATCGGAAGATGCTCTCTTTGCCTTTGATGACCATACCGGGCTCGCTTTGTTCGATCTCGGCGATCAAGTTGCGGACTTCAGATTTGGTGGAATGATTGGCTTGCCAAAGCCGGCGCAAAATCAGTTTCAGATCAAGACAAGGAATATGATTGGCCTGGCAGTAATTGCGGGCGCGTTTGTCATTGGTCAGCAATTTGCCTCTGCGTTTGGCGCACAAAGCAATGCATTCTCTTTCACCGGAATTGAGCGAGGACGGTAAGGTGCTGGCCAAATTCTTTTCTTCAACAGTCAGGTCAAGCGGCTGAAATGCACCGCCGGTTAAACCGTCAATAATCGGTTGCAGGAAGTCGCGGCCCCTGCGAAATCCGATTTCGATCTCTTTGACGACGGCTGGTGGCAGATAAAGAGCTTCGGTTTCGGCAACGGCAAAGAGCAGATCGAGTCGTCCGATACGCGCAAAGGTCGAAAGGATGTTGGTGTCAGCGATAATCATGCAGGCAGGCTGAAAAAACTGGCGATGTCGTCATCCATCGTTTCGGCGGATTCGGCTTCGATCACAATCGGGATTCCACGTTCGATCAATGTTTCCTCAAACTGCCAACGGTCGAGTCCAGCCATTTCCGATGCGCGCCCCAACGAAATCTCATCGTTTTTGAACAGGTCAATCGCCAGTTCCAACCGCAATGACCGGTTGTTGAGCAGCAGATTACGGACGGCATCTGAAATCACTTCTTCCTTGTTTTGATAAAGTCCCAGCCGCAACAGCGATGCGACTTCCAAGTCAACAAAATCCGAATAAGACATCTGATTTTCTCCAATGGTTCAGTAGCGTTGAATCGGTCGGGATTATAAAGCTCGGCATACAAGCGTCCAAACCTGTTCCAGAATCGCTTGTGCTAAACTCCGTCGCGTATGCCCACATTCGAAGACGCACAATCCGCGCTGGAACAGCATTTCAGTTTTTCCTCGTTCCGCGAAGGCCAAGCCGATGTCATTCGCGCCGTGCTGGATGGGCGGGATTGCGTGGTTGTCATGCCTACAGGTGGAGGCAAATCGCTCTGTTATCAACTCCCTGCCCTGATGTTTCCCGGAGTCACGCTGGTCGTTTCGCCGCTGATTGCCTTGATGAAAGATCAGGTGGATGCGCTCAACGCTCGGCAGATTCCCGCGACGGTCATCAACAGTTCGATCAATTTTGACCAGCAGATGTCTCGGCTGCGGGCAATGGCCGACGGACAGTTTCGGCTGGTGTATGTCGCGCCGGAACGGTTCCGCAACGAACGATTTCTGGAAGCGCTGAAAACAGTCAAAGTGTCGCTCTTCGCCGTGGACGAAGCGCATTGCATTTCTCAATGGGGGCACGATTTCAGACCGGATTATTTGCGGCTGCGTTCTGCGGTTGAAGCTCTGACCGACGGAGCGAAACGTCCGCAGATCATTGCGCTGACGGCGACAGCAACGCCCAAAGTCCGCGACGACATTGCCGTGCAGTTGGGGTTGCATCGCCCAGCCAGTTTCATTGCCGGGTTTGACCGCCCGAACCTGATGTTGCGCGTTGTGCCGTGCAAGTCCGATTCCGAACGAATCTCACGCGCAGCAAACATCATCGAACGCAGCGACGGCACCGGCATCATTTACGCCTCTACGCGCAAAGCCGTCGAAGAAATCACCACTGACCTGAAAAGCCTGAACCTGAAAGTCGTCGGTTATCACGCCGGAATGTCGGAACAGGTTCGCGCCAATGCTCAAGACCGGTTTATGTCAGGCGAATTGCAAGCCATCGTCGCCACCAACGCTTTCGGAATGGGCGTGGACAAACGCGATCTGCGATTCGTCACGCATTACAACCTGCCCGGTTCAATTGAAGCCTATTACCAGGAAGTCGGACGCGCCGGACGCGACGGACTGCCGTCGGTTTGCACGCTGCTGTTCAATTACGTTGACACTCGCACGCACGAATTTTTCATCGAAGGCAATTACCCCGAACCGGATTTGATACGCGATGTGTACGATTGCCTGAAAGGCTTAAACCGCGACGAAATCGAATTGACCGCGCGCGAAATCGCTCCGCGCATCGGCGTCAGAAACGAAATGGCGATCAATTCGGCGCTGGTTTGTCTGGAAAAAGCCGGTCACATAGAACGCGTGCAGGGCGGCGGCACGATCAAACTGCTCGACCGCGTATCGCGCATGCTGTTGCGCGTGGATTGGCACGACCTTTCCAAACGCCGAGCCGCCGAAGAACGCAAGCTGCGAGAGATGGTCAACTTCGCTTATGAAAAAGGCTGTCTGCGGCAATTCGTGCTGCGCTATTTCGGCGACCGCAAACAGCCGACCAATTGCCGCTGTTCCAATTGCCAGCCGCGCATGAAGTGGAAAGACATCGAAGAAGCTGTCGAAGAACGTCACCAGCGACTTGCCAACTCTGCGGCTTCAACTCCGCCAATTGAAACCGGCGGCGCTCGCGCGTTGACGGACGAAGAACATCTGGCTGCGCGAAAAATACTGAGCTGCGTGGCGCGTATGGAAGGCCGATTCGGCAAATCCGTCGTCGCCGGAGTGCTGCGCGGTTCTCGCGCCAAAAACATTCAGGCCAGTCAACTGGATCAACTCTCGACTTACGGCTTGTTGCGTGAGTATTCGCAAGACGATCTGACGAAATTTCTCAATGCTTTGATCGTCGCCGGATGCATTCGCCAAAGCGGAACGGCTTATCCGGTGGTGACGCTGACCGAGCTTGGGCGGCAGGTCATGCTGGACAAAGCGCGCGTCGAACTCGACATGGAAGGCGTCGGCGCGGATTTGTCCGACGAGGTCAACGAAGACACCGAAGCCGCCGAAATCAAAAATCGGCTGCAAAAAAATCGGCTGGGCGAAACGCATCTGAAAACCTTCGCGCTGTATCGGCAAGGATTCAGCGTTGCCGAAATCGCCGCACAACGCCAACTTAAATCCAGCACCATCGAAGAACATCTTTCAGTATTGATCGAAGCCGGGCGGGAAATCAGCCTGAATGATTTTGTCAGCCCAGAAGACCGCGCGTTGATCGAAGCCGCTTACGCCGAATGCACACAAGCCGGAAAAGTCGGTTTGACTCCGATCAAGGAATTGCTGCCGGAACAAATCAGCTACGGCGCAATCCGCATGACGCTGGCCTCGCTCAGAGCCAAACAGCAACAAGCCACACAGCATTGACCAGTCGCTAAAAATTGGTCATGGTTTGCGCCATCACTCACTTCAAAAGTTACATCAACAACTGAAATCAGCCCGAAACGCCGCTGAAACTTTGCGCGTTCGAGGCTTTGGAGAGGAATAATCAACCAGATGAAAGCACCAGCTAAATTCGTTTTGGTCAGCGCGATTGTGTTGTCGTTGGCCTGGTTTTTCGGCGTCAATTCGACAGCGCAGCAAACTGCCGGTTCAACGGGCAAAGACGCTCCGCCCGACGGCGCAAAACTTTACGAAGAACGTTGCGCCGTGTGCCACGACAACACGGGCAACAATCCGCAAGATCGAACTCCGCCGAAATCGTTGCTGGCGCGGCGCGCGCCGGACGACATCATCGCCGCGCTAACCACTGGTTCGATGAAAGCGCAGGCTGCCGGTTTGAAGGAACTGGAAATTCGCGCGATTGCAGTTTACCTGACCGGCAAACAACCGAACGGCGTGATTGATCCTTCACAACTGGACAATCGCTGCCAAGCGCCGGGCGGCCCGATCAATCTGAAAGCGACGGGGTGGAACGGTTGGAGCGCCGATCTGGACAACACGCGATTTCAACCCAAGCCCGGTTTGAAAGCCGAAGACGTGCCGCGATTGAAAGTGAAATGGGCGTTCGCTTATCCGGCGACAATGGCCATAGGCCAACCAACGATTGTCGGCAATCGGTTGTACGTGACAACGGATTCCGGCCAGGTCATCAACCTGAACGCACAAACCGGCTGCGCGTATTGGGCCGTCAGCGTTGGCGCTCCCGTGCGAACTTCAGTTTCAGTCGGAGCCTTGCCCGCCGGCAGCAAAGCGAAATTCGCGGCTTATTTCGGCGACGAACGCGCCACCGTGCATGCAGTGGATGCCGAAACCGGAAAACAATTGTGGAAGATCAAACTCGACGATCATCCGGTGGCCCGCATAACAGGCTCGCCAGTGCTATACAAAGATCGGCTTTACGTGCCTGTGTCATCGGTCGAAGAAGCCATTTCGCGCCCGGACAAATACGAATGCTGCAAGTTTCGCGGCAGCATGGCGGCGCTGGACGCTTATACCGGCAAACTGATCTGGCAAACGTATTCCATCTCTGAAGAGCCGAAACCTTACAAGAAAAATTCTGCCGGAACGCAAATGTACGGCCCGGCTGGAGCCGCCATCTGGTCAGCGCCGACATTGGATTTGAAACGCGGCGTGCTTTATGCCGGAACGGGCAATTCATACACCGACGTGGAAACCAGCGGATCGAACGCCATCATCGCGTTTGAACTGGCGACGGGAAAAGTTCGCTGGGTCAATCAGGTGTTGCCGAAAGACAATTTCATCATGAACTGCGGCAGACCCGGACTGGGCAATTGCCCCGAAAACGCCGGACCTGATTTCGATTTCGGCAGTTCGCCGATTCTTCGCAAATTGCCTAACGGCAAAGACGCGCTGCTGGTTGGCAACAAAGGCGGAATCCTGTTTGCGCTCGATCCCGACAATCAAGGCAAAAAGCTTTGGGAGATCAAACTCGGACTGGGAACTGCGCTGGGCGGCATTCAGTGGGGATTCACCGCCGACGCCTCTACGACTTATGTTGCAGTGGCCGACCCGTTTGGAAATCCCACCACTCGCAATCCGGGATTGTCCGCCGTGAAAATCGCTACGGGAGAAAAACTCTGGCAAACGCCTGCTCCGGTCGTGCCTTGTTCGTGGGGCAAATCGCGTTGCACCAACGCCCAATCGGCAGCGGTCACGCTGATTCCCGGCGTAGTTTTTTCGGGGACGACGGACGGACATCTGCGCGCATATTCGACTGCCGACGGAAAAATCATCTGGGACTTCGACACGGCGGCGCAGCCTTATGACGCCGTCAATGGCAAACAAGCCAAAGGCGGCACAATTGACGCCGGCGGCGCAACCATTGCCAATGGCATTCTCTACATCAATTCCGGTTACGGCAGAATCATCGGCATGCCTGGCAACGCGCTGTTGGCGTTTTCTGTGGACGGGAAATAGCGTGAAAAGAGCAATGTCAATGGCCGATCCCGTTCACCGCAGAGGCGCAAAGGACGCAGAGGCAGCGCGGAGTGAATTCTCTGCGAAACCTCTGCCCTCTCGGCGTCTCTGCGGTGAAAATGGCTTCCTCAAACTCGCCTCGTTTTCTTTTGCAGCTTTGCTGCTGTGCGCCGTTGCGCTCAATGCTTCAGCGCAGGAAACTGCCGCGACACATCATCAACGCGGATTCGCCCATCACGAACGCCGTTCGCTGGACGAAGCCAGCAAGGAATATGCTGCGGCGTTGGCGCTCGAACCGCCGCGAGAATTGACCGCCGAAGAATGGCAACTGGCGCGGCGATTCGCTCCGCGTTTGTACACCACGCCGACGGAGTTTTTCCCGCTCAAGGATTTCGCCGTCATTCTTCACCCTACCGAACGGCTGATCGCATATCACCTCTTCTGGGAAGACGACATTGACTTCCCTGAAGACAACGATCCCTGCGATCACGAATTGATCTGGGTGCAGTATTCCGCCGACAAGCTGCGGCTGGAAAAAGTCTGGTCGTATTTTCACGGACGGATTCTGGCAGGTGAAGAAATGGCGTTACTGGATGCCCGGCGAAACGGAATGCGCCCGCGCGTCAATGTGCAGTGGGGCAAACACGGTTCGCTGCTTGTCGGTTGGGAAACCATGACGTTGAAAGCCGATGCGGGCGACGCCGAACGCAAGTATTACCCCACTGGCCAGCCGATCACTCTGCAACAATACAACGAAGGCACGTTTCGCAAACTCAACACCGAAGGCCGTCGCCTGATTGACCATCCTTTGGCCAAAAGGCTGAACTGGCCGGACAAATTCACAGGTTCGTGGAAAGACTTCATCAATTTTTCGCGGCTGGTTGATCCGCTGACGTTGCTGACCAAACGCCGTATGGCGCTGGTTTCGCTATGGAACAACGCCACGATTGATCAACACTTTTTGCCGTACAACTTCCGCCCAAAGACTGAATGGCCGGTCGGGCCAGCACTCAACGAAAGAAAATGACTTCACTGTTCAGAGTACCGCCTTCAGGCGGAAGCAGTTGGTAAGCGAGCCATACCGGGCGGCTGAAGCCGCACAGCCGCCTGAAGGCGGTACTCTGAACACCATCAACTGGAGACTCAACTCATGCGCGCTTTACTCACTTCACGCAGTCGCAAAGCCTGGCTGATTACCGGATTGATTTTGATCGCCGGATTGATCGGAACCGCTTCGCAATCGCAAACCCGTTACGAAGCCGAAATCCGCCACACCACCAACGGAATTCCGCACATCACCGCCAAAGACATGGGCAGTCTGGGCTTTGGCGAAGGTTATGCGTTTGCTCAAGACCATCTGTGTTCTCTGGCCGATCAGGTCATCAAAGTGCGCGGCGAACGCGCGAAGTATTTCGGCGCGGGCGAAAACAATCGCCATTTCAACAGCGACGTGACGATGAAGGCTCTGGGCATTTACGAACAGGCCAAAGCCATGTTGGAAGCCATGCCCAAAGAACATCGCGATCAGGTCGAAGGTTATGCCGCCGGTTACAACCAATACCTGCGCGAAGTCACCGCCAATGGCGTGGGCGGTTGGTGCAAAGGCAAAGACTGGGTGTTTGAAATTACTGCCGTGGATGTGATGGCGTATAACCAGAGCGTCGTCGTCACCAGCACGCAGTTCGCCGATATGATTGCGACCGCCGCGCCTCCAACCAAAGAAACCGCCGTCAACTTTTCGCTCGAAGCTTTTCGCAACGCTGCTTTGCCCGAAGCCGATGTCGCCAGCAACGGCTGGGCGATTGGCTCTGATCGTTCGGCAGGCGGCAAAGGCATGCTGGTCGCCAATCCGCATTACCCGTGGACGGGCAGCAACCGGTTTTGGGAAAAGCATCTGGTCATCCCAGGCAAGTTGAACGTGTATGGCGTGGGCTTGCTGGGTTCGCCCGGAGTTTCCATAGGCTTCAACAGCGCCGTAGCCTGGACGCACACCGTGTCGGCGGGCAAACGCTTCGTGCTGTATTCGCTCAATCTGGCCGAAGGCAATCCGACCAAATACCTGTACGACGGCAAAGAGCGCGAAATGACCAGCAAGGTCGTCAGCGTCGCCGTTCGCCAAAACGACGGCACAACCAAACAAATCGAACGCCGCGTGTTTTTCAGCCACTACGGCCCGATTGTGAATCTGCCCGGATTCGGTTGGTCGCCGAAACGCGCCGTCACCATGCGCGATGCCAACGCCAACAACACACAGTTTTACGCTCAGCGCGTAGCCATGAATGCGTCGCGCAGCCTGGATGAATTCAAACAGGCGCACGCCAAATACAATGCCATCCCGTGGATCAACACCATTGCCGCCAGTGCCGACGGACGCGCCTGGTATGCCGACACTTCGGCGACGCCGAACCTGAACCCCGAAGCGATTGCCGCGCTGATGAAGCGCAAAGACAGCGATATGCTGACCAAAACCGCCTGGGATCGCGGGATGATTCTGCTGGACGGCAGCGATTCGCTGTACGAATTCGCCAGCGATCCTTCCACCCGCGAAGGCGTCATTCCCTGGTCGCGTATGCCGCAACTGGAACGCAAGGATTATGTCTTCAACGCCAACGACAGTTTCTGGCTGGCGAATCCGCATCAATTGCTGACGGGCTTTTCGCCGCTGCAAGGATTGGAAGGCACGCCGCGCAGTTTGCGCACGCGCATGAACGCCGTCATTTTGGACGACACCAGCGCCAACGGAGCTTCGGGCAAAGACGGCAAATTCACGCTGGACGAATTGGCCGCCGCCGCCGTCAACAACCGCAGCATGTCTGCGGAACTGTTGCGCGCCGAAGTGGTCAAACGCTGTCAGGCGACTTCCACGGTCAGCGTGGACGGGCAGAGCGTGGATTTGAGCAAGGCTTGTCAGGTTCTGTCGGGGTGGAACGGACGATACGACGTTGACAGCGTTGGCCCTGTGTTGTGGCGCGAATTCATCACGCAATACGACATTGCCGACACCCAGCGCAAAGGCAAACTATTTGCCAGCGATTTCAACGCGACGGATTCGGTCAACACGCCGCACACCATGACACAGGATCAGAACAGCGAAACCTTGCAGAAACTGGCCAAAGCCGTTCGCACCTTGCAGCAAGCAGGTTTCGCCGTGGATGCGCCACTCGGCAAGTTGCAATACAGCGGCAAAAACGGCGGACGCATTCCGATTCACGGCGGCGACGGCCCGTTTGAAGGCATCGCCAACGTCGTAGGCTTCGGAACCAACCGCACGACGCTGGAACCGGAAACCAGCCCGGCGCGCATCAGCGGCAGCCGCAACCTGACCAAAGAAGGTTATCCGATTACGGTCGGAACCAGTTTCATTATGGCGTTGGAGTTCACGGCCAACGGCCCGCGCGCCCAGGCGTTTTTGACTTACTCGCAATCGGGCGACCCGACTTCGCCGAAGTCTTACGACCAGACAGAACTCTTTTCGGCGAAGAAATGGCGCAAGATTCTGTTCACCGAAGCCGAAATCAAATCCGACCCGAATCTGAAAACAAAGAAAGTCGTCAGCGGGAAGTAACGCCGACGACCGTGCGCCTTTCACTGCCAAACACAGCCTTGGCTCAATCAGGGCGGATGTTTGGCTTTGGCTCCGTAGGAGCCGGATGTTTATAGAATTTGCGACGGCCTTGCTCCAAGCTCCGTCAGGAGCGGAATGTGTTATGCCGCTCCTATCGGAGCTTGGGAAAAAGCGATGCCCCAAAGCTATAAACATGCCGCGCCGCTGGCGCTAAAACGTTCGATGAGAATCCCACATAGCCTTGACTGAGATTTCAATCATCTCACCTGCCGCTGAAAATCCCCACTCTGCTTGAAGCTGTTGCCGCTCTTCTCAGATTCGCAGTATGCTTGGCCGCAGTGAGGTGAACTTATGGAACTAACATTGACGATTCCCGATGACGTAGCAAGCGAAATTCAAAACGGCAGCAAGATGCCTCTGTCCCGCAAGGTGTTGGAATTGACAGCCGTCAAAGCCTACGAAACCAACGTTATTGACGAATGGGAGGTAATCAAGATGCTAGGGCTGGATGGCAGAGAAGAACTCTATGAGCTTTTCAAGCGGTATGATGTGCGCGCCACGCACATTGATTTGCAAAAGGAGGGTGAAAAGCTCGCCGCGCTGCTGGCGCGTCACCACGGATGATTGTCATCTCCGATACAACGCCGCTCCGCTACCTCATCGAAACTGATCTTGTCCACATTCTTGAAGCTCTTTTCGGAAACGTCATCATTCCGCAAGCTGTCTTTGCCGAACTACAGCACGCGAAAACGCCGTTGAAAGTCAAAAACTGGATTGTCAGCCATCCCGCTTGGCTCGAAGTGCGACAAGCCGATCTTTCTACTTTTACGCCACGGAAACAGATTGGACAGGGAGAATTGGAAGCCTTCGCTCTTGCGGTTGAACTCAACGCCACTGCGGTCTTGCTTGACGACCGTGCCGCTATGGTTGAAGCGCAACGTCACAACATCACGACCATTCCAACATTTGCAATTCTTGCGCAGGCTGCGTCACAAAACTTGATTGATCTGCCAAACGCTGTTGCCCTGATGCGCCAAACCACTCTGCGGCTTCCGTCTGAAGCAGAGATTGAGGCGATGCTTGAACGCGACCGGGAAAGAAAACTGGCCGGATAGCCCGAGGTAGAAATCATGGAAGGAACATTGAAGATCCCTCATAGCATAGCAAGAGGAATACAAATTAGCGCCTAGCCACAAATAACCTCCTTAGTGTGCGAGCTATCCTATTCTGGCCAAGGGATGGACACTGTATCAGCACCACCTCCGACATCTTGCTCGTATGGTTCCTTATAGGCTTGAAAATATGCGCCATACATAAGAATTGACATTCGTACCTGTCGTTCCCAATCCTGCAATGTTTGAGGGCCTTGCTGTTCAATTGACTTGCTGAGGTGAAGTTCTCTAAGGGCAGCTTTCAGAAACGCCTCGAGCAAATTGAAAGTGCCAAGGTCTATGCCTTGGTGATACCAAAAAGGGTCGTGTTGGACAGCGCGAGCCGCAAGATATGCACGAATGTTTTCAGGCGTTATATTTCCGTTTGAGAGTTCAGACCACACACATTCCACCGCCTTGAACTCTTCGCGAATATCTTTCAAATGCGGAGGGTCGTGATCATTGCGAATAACCCAAACGGCTGGTACCTGAATTCCTTCCTTTTCTTCAAAGCCACCAAGATGAATGATTAAAGGCAAAAATTTGTTCTCAGCTTCAATGTAATGCCGCTCTTTCTCAGCCCAATATTGCTCTTGAACGCATTGTCGGAGTGATTCGGCAAGAGTTTCAAAACTTCTGAAAGTCAAGTTATCTCCAATAAACTCGTATAACCACTCATCCGTTGCCCCACCAATATCGGCTTCTCCTGCATAACCAATAAGTGCAGTGCGTTGAGGCCAACGAAGAACTTTGGGACGAGGCGTCTGGAAATAATGGCGATGGATTATTTCGTAATAGGATTTTCCATCAGACCCATCAATATGCTGTGGCTCTCCCTTTGCTTCAATGCTTATGTTTCGGTCGGCGCCAAATATAATTCCTTGTGGAATCAGCTCAACAACAAGAATTGACATAATGCTTTCTCTCTTACCCAAACTGCTTCATTTGAATACTTCCGGTTATTTCGATGTTTGGGAACTTGCCAAGTCCCGCATTCATCACTTCTCCAACGTCAAATACAGATCGCCGAACCCCTCTACCAAATGAAATCAGTAAAGCAAGGACGGCTCATACCACGCACCTCTGCCTTGTCCTTGACGTTTCAACAAACCGCGCTTGACCAGATCAGCAAGGCGCGTTTTAACCGTAGGCCGTGGCGCACCGGTCAGCTTTTCCGCTTCGCCGGTTGTGATGCGTCCGGTTTGGCGCGCCGCTTCCAGAATCTTCAGCGCGTCGGGATGCAGCCCTTCGCCCATTGGTTCGCGCACAATCTTTTCTGCCAAACGATCCTTTTGTTTTTTCAGCGAGCGCAAAAAGAACAGCAACCACGGCTCGAAATCAGGAGCTTCTTGCGACAGCGTGCCTTGCGTGCGCCGAAGGCCGAGGTAATAGGCTTCCTTGTTCGCCTCGATCACGCTTTCGAGCGAACTGTACGGCACATAGGCGTAGCCCGCCTGCAACAGCAACAACGTCGTCAGCACTCGCGACAGCCGCCCGTTGCCATCCTGGAACGGGTGAATTTCCAGAAAGACGACGGTAAACAACCCAATGACGATCAGCGGATGCCACGCGCCATCCGCCAAGGATTCGCGCGTCCACGCGACCAGTTCCTGCATCCTGAACGGCGTGTCGAACGGCGAAGCGGTTTGAAAGACGACGCCGATGCTTTTGCCGTCCGCATCAAAGGCTTCCAGGTTGTTCGGTGTTGTTTTGTAACTGCCGCGATGCCGTTCGTCTTTGGTCGAATGGCGCAGCAGCATGGCGTGAAGCTGTTTGAGGTAGTTTTCAGTCAACGGAATGGAAGCCCAAGCATCGAAGACGGCATCCATCACTTCGGCGTAACCTGCGACTTCCTGTTCGTCGCGGCTGGCGAAGGCTTGGCTTTCCAGGCGACCGAGCAATTCTTCAACTTGCGCGTCGGTCAGTTTTGCGCCTTCGATGCGGGTTGAAGAACCGATGCTTTCAATGGTGGCGACGCGTTTGAGGATGGCCAATCGCTCAGGAGCCAGCGTCGTCATCGCTCGCCAAGTACCTTTGAACTCGTCTATATCGGCGATGAGCCGCAGCATTTCGGGCGAGATTTTCAGGGCTGCCGTGTTCATTGAATATCCAATTCTCTGTCCGTTTCGAGCCATGAATATCCATTTTTATCCATTTCAGCAAGAATTGTTTCAGCAAGAATTGCTCAGGCGAGCAGCGGATTGAGGACGTGGCAGGCGCGGCAGCGTCGCGTAAATGTCACACGATTTCCAGAAAGAAAAATGCCGCGTGTTCGACTGAACGCGCGGCGATGAGACACCGGAAAACCGCGCAGGATTGGCAGTCAATCCTGCGCGGTTTCATTTATCGGCAAGGAGGAGGAAAGACTGGAATCACAAAACTGTTCGCGCTGTCCAAAGTCAGCTTGTGCAGGTTGCGTCCCTGGTTATAGGCCAGCGCGGAAACTGCTGAGTTCGGATTGAAGTTGATGACGGCTCCGGAAATCCCCTTGTTGCCGTCGTTGCCCGCAATCCAGAACTTCATCCAACCGCTGTTGCCAGACGGAATGAATTGTTCCAGGCGTGGAATCGTGCGCGGGAAGTTGGATGACAACGTTCCGCGAAGCTGGCATCCGCCGGTCAGGTTGAAGCTGGAACTGATTTCGGAATCGTTGTAGACGATGCCGAACAGCGACCCTAGCGGCGATGTTCCCAAGCCCAGATTGCCGCCGATGCGGTTGATAATCACCATCGTATCGTTGCCGTCGGCCCGGCTGGGAATGTCGTCCACAGCCAGCGCGCGCGGCAATCGTCCGTAATTCAATCCGTCGAAATTCAACGTGGCAATGGGCGAGGTCTGATCGCACAGCGTCGGCAAACCGGCCACCGCTGCGACGGCTTCGGCGGGCAGATTGGCCGCGTGGCCGGACGAAAACTTCACGTATTCATCGCCTATCAGGTAGTTGAAATTGATCGGGCAGCCGGTGATCGAATCCACGGCTACGGCAACCATGAAGCCCGTGGTTCCCGGATCGAAATCGGCCATCAAAAAGCTGGTCGTCTGGTTGCGCGTCAGACAGATAAAACTGTCGGCAACGGAACAGCTATCGCCGTCAATGAAAAACAAATGCACGGCTACGTCCTGTCCGGGGTTGACGTTGGTGATGTTGATGCGTGTGTTTTGCACGGCTGGCACGGTCGGGTTGGAAGTGTAGATGTTGTAAATCAACACAGACCCGGCGCGTTGATCGCTGACTTCAGACAATGCCGGAAACGCCACGCCTGGGCCAACCGGAGGCGCGCAGGTGTTGACCGTCAACACAACGTCGTCGGTTGTCGAACCGCAGGCAGGTTGGCTGGCGCTGGTCACCGTCAATCGCAGCGTGACGGTTCCAGTGCCGTTGACGTTGACCGCAGTTGTGGCGCTGCCCGGACTGAGAATGTTTGCAGTCGCCGAGCCTGTCGAACCGACCACGCTCCATTGCGGAGCGCCGCCCGAAGCCGATCCGCTGACGTTGAATGCCGTAGGATTGCTGATAAAACACGCCGTCAAATCGGTTCCGGCGTTGGCCGTCGGAGCAGGATTGAGCGTGACGTTGGCCGAACTGCTGGCGTTGCATCCCACAGACCCGTTTTGGCCGGGCGCGCTGACCGAAACCGACAGCACAGTGGTTCCGCCGCCGCCCGCCGTCCAGGTGACCGTGCGAGACGTTTGCCCGCTGGTGATCGTGCCATTGGTGATTGTCCAGTTGTATCCGGCTCCTTGCCCGGCGTCGGGCACGGACGACGTGTTGCCGGTCGAAACCGCGCACACCGTCGCCGGAGCAGTGATTGTTGCTGAAACGGCATTGTTGACGGCCAAGACGACTTCGTCGCTGGACGTTCCGCAACCGGCGCTGCTGTTGGCCGTGAAGCGCAACGTCACAGAGCCGATTCCCGCCACGTTGACCGAAGTGCTGGCGCTGTTCTGGCTGGCCAGATTGGCTGCCGCCGTGCCGGTTGAACCAACCACCGTCCAGGCGGGCGAAGCCGGAACACCGTTGGCGATGGTTCCGTTGACGGTGAACGCCGTCGCTCCGCTGCCGGTTGAACAAACCGTCTGGTCAACTCCGGCGTTGGCTGTGGGCAGGGCGTTGGTTGTCAAAACCACATCGTCCGCAGCCGATCCGCAACCGCCGGTTCCCGTCACTGTCAATCGCAACGTCACGGTTCCCGCGCCTGTCACGTTGACCATCGTATTGGCGCTTGCCGGACTGGCGACAGACGCCGCTGCTGAGCCGGTGGAACCAATGACGCTCCAACCGGGCGTTCCGCCTGAAACCGTGCCCGTCAGATTGAAGGCGACGGTTCCCTGAGCCGACTGGCAAATCGCCTGATCGGCTCCGGCGTTGGCAGAAGCGGATGACGTAATCGTCGCCTGTCTGGAACCGGCCGCCGCGCAACTCGTTCCCGCCGTAACGCTGACTCCCAACGTCACCGCGCCGGAAGCTCCGGCAGTCCAGGTAATTTGATTCGTACCCTGACCGCTGGTCACCGTTCCGTTCGTCACCGTCCAATTGTAACTTGCGCCGCTGCCCGCGCTGGCCACCGAAGCCGTATTGCCTGTGGAATTGGCGCAGACAGAAGCGGGAGCAGTGATTGTAGTTGTCGGCGAAGACGAGAAATTGATGCGCACCTGATCGTTGGCGGCTCCGCAGATGCCGGGCGGATCGTTTGTCATCAATGTCAGGTTGACGAATCCGGCTGATCGTTCGGTCGTTGATGGAGTGTACGTGGCGTTGAGCGTGTTGCGATTCGGCGAAAACGTTCCGGTTCCGCCAACCCAACTGGCGCTGGTGGCCGATCCGCCGAACGAACCGTTCAGTTGAACGGGAGAGCTGCCGCAAACGGTTTGATCCGGCCCGGCATTGGACGTTGCCGCGGGATTGATGGTGATGACCATTTGATCGCTGGCCGGGCCACAAGGGCCGTTTGGATTATTGGTTACCAGCGTCAAGGTCACCGAACCGGCGGCGATTTCGCTGGCCGATGGAGTGTAAGTTGCGTTGAGCGTGTTGCGGTTTGGCAGGAAAGAACCTGTGCCGCCTGTCCACGAACCTGTGGAAGCTCCGTTGCCGATTGCGCCCGCCAAACCAACGCTGGGGCTGGACGCGCAAACCGTTCGGTCGGTTCCGGCATTAGCCGTTGGTGCGGCAGTGAAATTGATGCGGACTTGATCGCTGGCCGCTGCGCAGGCGCTGGCAGGTTTGTTGGTTGTCAGCGTCAGAGTGACACCGCCCGAAGCAATTTCTCCGGCAGTCGGCGTGTAGCTCACATTCAAAGAATTGGCGTTCGGCGAAAACACTCCCGCACCGCCGCTCCAGGCGCCGCTGGTGGCCGAACCGCTGATTGTGCCCGCCAGCGAAACTACAGGACTCGCCGCGCAAAGCGTTTGATCCGCTCCGGCATTGGCTCTGGCCGCCGGCTGGAAAGTGATGACCATTTGATCTCTGACCGCTCCGCACGGGCCAACCGGATCGTTGGTCGTCAACGTCAACGTCAACGTTCCGGCAGCAATTTCCGCCGCCGTCGGCGTGTAAGTCGCATTCAACGTGCTGGCGGTGGGCGAAAACGTTCCTGCGCCGCCGCTCCAGGTTCCGAAAGTCGCGCCGCCGCCGATTTGTCCGGCCAGCGCAATTGCCGGGCTGGACACGCAGACCTCGCGGTCGGCTCCGGCGTTGACGGTTGCCGCCGGAGTGATAGTCACCTTCATTTCATCTTTTCCTGTTCCGCAGCTTCCGCCCGCGGTGGTCAGAGTCAATGTGACCTCTTTGGCGGCGATGTCCGCCGGAGAAGGCGTATAAACGGCGTTCAATGTGTTGGCATCCGGGGAAAAAGTTCCGGTTCCGCTGCTCGTCCAAACTGCGCCCGAAGCTCCGCCGATGGCTCCAACCAGTTTCACCTCAGGAGAGTTGGAACAGACTATCTGATCGTTTCCGGCCTGCGCCGATGCAGAAGCGCCGATGATGATGTTGATCGAATCGTTGACCGCAGCGCACGGCCCAGTGGCCGTCAGTCTCAATGTGACAGAACCGGCGGCGATTTCCGCAGCCGTCGGCGTGTAATTAGCGTTCAAGGTGTTGGCGTCGGGCGAAAACGTTCCTTTGCCGCCGCTCCAAACTCCGCCGGTTGCGCCTCCGCCGACCGAACCGCCAAGAGAAACCGTTGGGGTGGCAGCGCAAGTTCTTATGTCAGCCCCCGCGTTGACGGTTGCCGCCGAAGTCAGGTTCACCGTTCCCAACGCAATCAGGGAAGAGCAGGAATTCGCATCTTTGACGGTTACTGAATATGTGCCAGGCGACGAAACGCTGATGGATTGCGATTTCGCCGAAAAATCACCGGGACCAGTCCAGATAAAGCTATACGGCCCAAATCCGCCGTTCACTGTCGCCGTCAAAGTCGCCGTTCCGCCGGAACAAATGACTTCGGAATTGACTGCCACAGTCGGCGCAGTTCCAAAATTCACCTGCAACGGTTCCAGGAAATCGCGCACGGTGGCGTCTGCGTCAGCAGAGCTTTTTGATTTAATCAGAACTGTTTTGAAGCTCAGACAATTGGAAGCTTTAGCCAGAAATTGATTCAAATTGATTGCGGCTTCGGCAAAGATGTTGGCGGCATAAGTCGTTCCGCCAAACGCTCCGAAAGGAGCCGCTACCGAACTGCCATTGGCGGCGGTGTAGACCGATGTTGCCGAATCGGATGTGGTAACGACCGTCACCCAATCGAACGTGTTACCGGTCGCCTGCCAGCGTTGGACGAACAATTCGGGTTTCGTGTTACGCGCGGACATTTTGATCGTCAACAGCAAATCGCCGACGGTGCGTCCGCCGTCCTGTCCCGCCGATGTGAACGTGCCGTTGCTGTTGGCCGTCAGCGTGTTTTGCAGCAATTCGAAATCCAGGTAGCTGTCGGCTTCGCTGCTCAAACGGTCAACGCCCAGCACCAACCATAAATCCTGACTCTTGTCGGTGGAAATGTGCAGCAACCCATTGTTGATGTCGTCGGTTGGAGTGGCTTTTTGAGCGCCCCAGCCCCAATTGTTCGGGTTGTCGTTGGCTTTCAGCCCGCTTTTGAAAACGTTGTCGTTCGCGTTGTTATAAGCATCTGTGCGACGAAAGGTCTTGCCATTGTCCAGTGAAGCTCCGGCTCCGCTGAAAACTCCGGCGCCGGTTCCCTTGGCTCCGGGAACCCAGTCGCTGGTGTTGGCGTTTGGCGCATTGGATTCCAGATTGCCTTCGATGTCGAAACCGCCAGGATCGCCAGTCGGCGCAATCGTCGCCGCAAGCACTGGGCCTTGAGCCTCAGTCGTCATCGAAGCGTCAATTCCGGCTTTGAGAGTTGTTTTGGGGACAGGAGTAGAAATGTTCGGAGCGGTGAATGGTGAGATCGGAAAAATTCCTTCTAAAATTTTTGCTTTGCCGCTGCTGACTACAATCAGCCCAACGACCAGGAACAAGGACACGGTGAACGCTAGATACGCTCTTGAACGCAGGCGCAACATTACAGCTACCTCCTATGATTGTTGGTCGTTCATTGCCAGCCCTACGCGGAAATAGGCCACCGACTGACACGAACTCTCAATCCGTATGCGATTCAAAAAATAGGGGACTCTATTTGGAAATGAATTTTCACAGGCTTGCGGAGAAAAAAGGCTGGATGTGTCCGGGCGGTTTATCCAGTGAGGCTCACAAGCCAACTATTGAACTGCTTCAGATTATGACATGGACGTTTGGGATGGCCTACGAATATAATTTTTCTGGAAACATTAGCTCATTCATTCAGACTGGTGTATTAATCAACCCGCCTCGACATTTGTAACTTGGTTAAGGTTCGACCCAAAATCCCTGGTCATCGAAATCTAGGAGGAGACTTGATGAAATCAGCCACAAAGTTTCTGTTCTCGTTGTTCCTGCTGATGAGCGCTTCCCTGGCATTAGGGCAAACGCCACCGCCGAAAACTCCCGGAACTATTTCCGGGCGAGTCACAGCCGGTTCGGAACCAGCGGTGGGCGTCGAAATGATCTTGAAGCCGGGCGGCAATTCTCAGGTAACGGATATTCTGCAATCCGGTCCGGCCATCACTGCGACCACCGATTCCGATGGATGGTTCAAGTTCGCAAGCGTCGCGCCCGGCAGTTATCGCTTGGTCGCTTATGCTCCGGCGCACATCATCGAAGGCGAAGCGAATCCGCTAACGCCTGGCAAAGTCATCAACATCGGCGAAGGAGAAACGATTGAAAACATCGGCTTTTCCATCACGCGCGGCGGCATAGTCACAGGTCGAGTTACCGATCCGGATAATCGCCCGGTGATTGCCGAAGCGGTTCGCGCGCACAAACTGGATGCCAACGGCAAACGCGTTTCATCCGGCATCCCGGTTTTCAACGAATGGCAAACCGATGATCGCGGTGTTTATCGCATTTACGGATTGGAACCCGGCAAATACATAGTTGCCGCCGGAGCTTCGTCTGAAGATGCTTCGTTGAGAATGGGCGGCGGAGCGGGCGGCACGTATTATCGTCGCACGTTTTACCCTGAAGCCGTCGAAGAAGCCGAAGCCACAATCATCGAAATCCGTTCCGGCACGGAATCAGAGGGCGTAGACATCAAGCTCGCGCCTGCCTCCAAAAGCAAAACCTTCACCGTCACAGGGCGCGTCATCGAAGCCGAAACCAACAAACCCGTCGCCGGAATGATGATTGGTTATGGTGTGACCAAACAAGGTTCAGTCAGTTTCGGGTTTGGCAATTCGGCGACGAATTCGGCGGGCGAATTCCGGCTTGAAGGCCTGACGCCGAACGCCTACAACGCTTTTATCATCGGCTTGGACGCCAGTGAAAATTACGGCGAGCAGGCCAATTTTGAAATCACCAACAGCGATGTTTCCGGCATTGAAATCAAAATGTACACGGGCGGAAGCATCAGCGGTGTCGCCGTCATCGAAGGTTCCGCCGATCCCAAGCTTCGCGAAAAACTTGCCAGTGTCTCAGTTTTTGCCCGACCGCTTGGCGATGAACAGCAGATGGTGTTCTCAAACATCACAGGCGGAACAACTCGGATTGCCGCCAACGGCACGTTCAAAATCGGCGGCATTCGCCCCGGCAAAGTGCAATTGATGGCCAACACGATGATGGCGGAAAAAGGATTTTCACTGCTGCGCGTTGAACACAACGGCGCAGAAGTCAGAGAACTGCAAGTGAGCGCAGGGGAACGATTGACCGGCGTGCGGTTGATCTTTGCTTACGGCACGGCCAGCATTGCCGGACGAGTTGAAATACGCGGCGGCGCTTTGCCAGCAGGCGTCAGGTTGATGGTCAGAGCCAGACGCGAAGGTGGCGGGGACGACAGTTTCAGCTTTGGCGCAGGCAACGCCGAAGTGGACGCTCGCGGCCAGTTTATGCTCGAAGGTTTGTCGGCAGGCACGTATCGGGTGACGCTGTTTGCGCCTTCATTTAACGCGGGAACAACAGGATTCAAATTGCCGAAAGTCGAACAAACTGTTTCTGTCAGTAGCAGCGGACGGCAAGATGTGTTGTTGGTGGTAGACCTGTCGAAGGAGGAAAGATGAACGAGAGACAGCGTGACAAAGGGATAGAGGGATCAAGCCTGCGAATTCTGCTTTTGCTCGGAGCAATTGTTCTGGTTGTGTTGATGGCCATGGAGGGTTTTGCTCAGCGAGCAACCGGTTCCATTTCCGGTCGAGTCGTTACCGAAGACGGCCAGCCGATTCCGCACGCCAAGGTCAGCATAATCGGCGTTGGCGGTGGAGTCAGAAAAGCATTGCCCGGGCGATTGGAAATCGTCGCAGATGAACACGGCAACTTCACTGCTGACAAACTCGATCCGGCGTCTTATTCGATCAGAGCCACCGCACCGGGATATGTCGTGTTGCCTGATGAAAAAGTCACCGGGCAATTCGGCACAAGCACGACGAAATACGCTCGCGTTGGCGATGTGGTCACAGTCCGCATGTTGCGCGGCGGAGTCATTACCGGGCGTGTAGTGAATGCTTCCGGCGAACCGGTCATAGGCATCACCGTCGAAGCTTCCCGCGTCCGCGACGAAAACGGAAAGCGCGTCACTGAACAAACCAACTTGAACGAAATGGGACTCGGTCGCCAAACGGATGATCGGGGCGTTTATCGAATTTACGGACTGGCTCCGGGGGCTTATTTGGTCAGCGTGAGCGCGGGAAGTATGGGGTTTTCGATAAAGCCAACACCGTTTGCCGGACGCGGAAAGATTTTTTATCCGTCTGCGACGCGCGACACCGCCGTTGAAATCACTGTTCGCAGCGGCGAAGAAGCCAGCGGCATAGACATTCGATACCGTGTCGAACGCGGCGCGGCGCTCAGCGGCAAGGTCACAGGCGCTGTTTCCGTTGGGCAACAATCATTGGCGGCAACATCCGTGGCTCTGACCATAGCGGGAACAGACACGCTGATCGGGACTACAGTTGTTCTTCCGGTTGGTGACAACACCGGCTATTCGTTTTACGGATTGCCGAACGGCGAATACGAAGTAACGGCGACGCGGCCTGACATCAGCGCTTCCGGCAACACTATGATTTCCGAACCGCGCCGCGTCACCATTGCCGGACGCGATCTGACGGGAATTGATCTGGCGTTGTTGCCGACGGCTGCGATCAGCGGCACGATCAGTCTGGAAAAACTGGCTGCGCCGCCCGCCGGTCAAAAATGCGAATCAGGGCGCGATTCTTTTCTGGATGAAATCGTTATGACAGCACGGTCGGATGGCCGCGATCAAAAAGGTTCTTACAACCAATTGGTGTTTGGGATGTCTGGGCCGATTGGACTGAGCGCGTCAAATGAAAAAGGCGAATTCACGATTGCTGGATTGAAAGCCGGTCGCCAATTCGTCGAACCGCAATTGCCAGACGAACACTGGTTCATCAAATCCATGACGCTGACCACAGCCGCCGCGAATGCTCCGGCGCGTGACGCTGGAAAGAATGGCGTCACGCTCAAAGTCGGCGATAAACTCACGGGGCTGGCCGTTGCGCTGGCCGAAGGCGCAGCCGGACTGAAGGGCAAAGTCGTTTCCACCGGTCAACTGCCGTCGCGGTTGCGCGTGCATCTGTTGCCCGCCGAACCTGAAGCCAAAGACGATTTGCTGCGTTTTGCCGAAGCGGTCGCGGACGATAACGGCTCTTTCAATTTCGCGCACCTTGCGCCCGGAAAATATCTGCTTCTGGCGCGAACGATTCCCGACACAGAACTCGGCGACAAACCCGCCAAGCCCGTTGCGTGGGATGCGCTGGAACGCGCCAGGCTGCGAAAAGAAGCCGAAGCCGCAAATTCCGTAGTGGAATTGAAAACCTGCCAGCGTATCAGGGACTTTTCTCTTCGTTGGGCTAAGTGACCAGAAATTGGGCGTGGTTTGTTACCGGGCAGGCTTCGACTTTATGGCAATCATCAAAGTGACACAGCGAAAGATGTCGCGTTCACGGCGCAAGGGCTAGTCTGTTGATGCAGAAAAATCTTTTGCATCAAGGAGACAAAATCATGCAACACGTTACATCATCATTCCCAAACATACTGCGTTGGAGCGCAAGAGTTCTAAGCGGGATAATCGTTTTGTTCTGGGGCTTTTTCCTGCTGGCGCATTTGTTCGGTGACGCAGGAAGCGCTTCCCGACCATTGATCTGGGCGGATTATCTGATGCTTGGGGCGCTTATCGTCGCCGTCATTGGCTTGGCCGCCGCCTGGAAATGGGAACTGTTCGGCGCAATCATTACGCTGATCGCGTTTGGCATTGTCGCCGCCGTCAATTGGCGAGTCGTCATCTTTCCCGGAGCGCTGATTCCCATTACGGCATTGCTCTTCCTGGCTTCTTGGTGGATTCACCGGTCGCCGCGTGCTGTGGATGCGCTGCTCAGCAAAAGCTGAGGAACAACTTTATCAAGCAGTGCCCCTGCGATGCCCAAGCCTGAGGCACTAAACATAATTTATCCGCACGAATAGATTTTGAAATGAATCACCAATCCAGATTTCATTCACTAACTTCGCGCCGCGAATTTTTGTGGCAAGCGGGCGGACTCGGCGGAATGGCTTTGGCGGCAATGCTTGCCGAAGATGGAGCGTTGGCGCAATCGTCAAAGCCGCGCACGTTGCATCACCCCGCCAAAGCCAAACGTGTCGTGCATTTTTTCATGGCCGGAGCCGCCAGCCACATTGACCTGTTCGATTTCAAACCCGAACTCATCAAACGCCATGGCCAGCCGAGCGATTTCGGCGAACACGTCGAAGCCTTTCAAGACGGGCTTGGCCCGTGGTTGCGGCCCGTCTGGGATTTCAAATCCTATGGCCAGACCGGCAAGATGCTGGGCGAACCGGTCGCCGCGTTGGGCAAAGTCGTGGATGACATCGCCTTTGTTCACAACATGGTCAGCAAATCCGGTGTTCACAGCACGGCGACTTTGTTGCAAGCGACGGGATTTCTGCTGCCCGGTTTTCCCGGAGCCGGTTGCTGGGTCAGTTATGGCTTGGGTTCGATGAACGACAACCTGCCGACTTTTGTCGTGATGCCCGATCATCGCGGCATGCCGTCAAACGGAGTCAAAAACTGGGACGCAGCGTTTTTGCCCGCTGAACACAGCGGCACAATGATTTTTCCCGGCACGGAAACTCCTGTCGCCGATCTGTTTCCGCACAAATCCGGCAAATACATCTCACCGCAAAGCGAAGCCGCCGCGCAAAAGCTGATGGCGGAAATCAATCACGCTCACGCCGCCAAGCGCGAAGGCGATCAGCGATTGGAAGGCCGGATTCGCAGTTACGAACTCGCCGCCAAGATGCAACTGGCCGCGCCCGAAGCCCTAAACCTGCAAGACGAGCCGGAACACGTGCTGAAACTGTACGGCTTGGATCGAGGCCCGCGCGAATGGCCAAAGGAAATCAACGACGACGAAGAGACGTTTTACTTCGCGCAAAAATGCCTGGCTGCGCGGCGATTGCTGGAACGCGGCGTGCGCTTCATTCAAATCTGGAGCGGCAACGACAATAGTTTTCCCCGCCGCAATTGGGATTCGCACGAAAACATCAAACAGGATCACGGCCCGCTGGCCGTTGGGATGGCTCGCGGATGCGCGGCCTTCATTCAGGATTTGAAACAGCGCGGCTTGCTGGAAGACACAGTGATTTTGTGGACGACGGAATTTGGCCGCCTGCCGTCAAGCCAGGGCGGCGCCGGACGCGATCACAATCCGTTTTGCTTTACGAACTGGCTCTGCGGCGGAGGCATCAAGGGCGGCGTGACTTATGGCGAAAGCGACGAATTCGGCTACAAACCGCTGGATCGCAAACGCCCGACGGAAGTTTACGACATTCACGCGACGCTGCTGCACCTGCTGGGCATAGACCACGAAGAACTGACTTTTTACCATAGCGGCATTCAGCGCCGTCTGACCGACGTGCATGGCCGCGTGCTCAAACCCCTGCTGGCCTGAGCGCCAATCAATTCGTCAAACCAGAACTGGTTCCACGCCCGCGCAGTATTTGCCCCGACTTTGCGCCGACGTGCTTGTCTTGTTCGATGACAACCTGTCCGTTGACGACGACATAGTGAATTCCCGCCGGATACTGTTTCGGCTGCTCGAAGGTAGCGCGATCCGCGACTTTGTTTTCATCGAAGATCACCACATCAGCCGCCATTCCCGGTCGAATCAAACCGCGATCCCACAACTTGAACGTTCCTGCCGGCAGCGAAGTCATTTTGCGAACGGTTTCTTCCAGACCAACCAGTTTCTTGTCGCGCGTGTACAGGCCAAGAGCGCGCGCATTGTTGCCGTAACCACGCGGGTGCGGAATGCTGGGGCTGTCCGGGTTATGAATGCCGGAATCCGAAGCGATCATCGTGAAAGGTTGGCGAAAAATACGACCCACATCGGCGTCGGACATGCTGTGCAACACCATCTGCGCGCCTCCGGCCAATTGGATTTCAATGACCTGTTCGGCCTGCGATTCCAGATCGGTTTTCTGTCTGGTCAGTTTGGTGATTTCGGCAATGTTTTTGCCATTGAACGATTGATTGGCCGAATGATTGGCAACCACGGCAAAGGCGAAATCAGGCACGCCGCGTTGTTTTGCTTTTTCGATCAACCCCTGGCGAACGCGAGCGCGCGTCGCCGGATCGGTCAATCGTTCTTTTGCTTTCTCCGCGCCGCCATCAAACACCCACGAAGGAAACAAAATGCCAATGCCAGTGCTGCTGGCCGGATACAGATATTGATCCACAGTCACCTGCTGGCCGCGAGCGCGCGCGTCTTCAACCTGCTTGATAGTCTGCACGCTGGCGCCCCATCGTTTGCGGCTGGAAATTTTGAAATGCGAAATTTCGACCGGGCAATTGGCCTTTTCGCCGATTTCGATGGATTCGCTGATGGAACGTTCGACGAATTCGCCTTCGTCGCGCATGTGCGTGGCATAGAGGCCGCCGAATTTCGCCGATGCTTTTGCCATTTCTACAATCTCATCCGTCTTGCCGTAAGTGCCGGGGATATATTCAAGACCGGTGGAAAAGCCGACAGCTCCGTCGCGCATCGCCTGAGTTACCAGATCGCGCATTTTTTGCAGCTCTTCGGGCGAAGGCGCGCGGTCGAAATCGCCGTTCATTCCGGCTCGGCGAACCGTGTTGTGCCCCACCAGCGAAGCCACATTGATCGAAATTCCCAGCTTCTCCAACTGCGAAAACCATTCGCCCAAGTTCAACGCCGAGCTTCCGCAATTGCCAGTGACGACGGAAGTTACTCCCATTCGCAGAAAATTTTCCGCCACCGGAAATTCCGTGATGCCGCCTTCGATGTGCGTGTGAACGTCAATGAAGCCCGGCGCGACAATCAATCCCCTGGCGTCAATTACGCGAGCCGCACGCTTCGGATCGAGTTTCCCAATTTCCGCAATGCGTCCTCCATTGATGGCGACATCGGCGACGAACCACGGATTGCTCGTGCCGTCCACAATGCGGCCTCCGGCGACAATCAGATCGAAGTCTGTCTGAAATGAATTTGCCGAACGGTAGAAGAAACCAGCCGCAACAGCGACAAACATCACGCAAAGCAAAAGCAGTTTTCGAGTCATATTTATTCCTTCAGAAATGGAGTCTTGGAAAGTTTGGAATAGATTACGGAACAAACGGAAAGAATGGAATAGACGGAATCGGATTGTCCTTTCCGTTCATTCTGTTATTTCCGTTTGTTCCGTTATCCCTCCTCTCCGTTTGCGGTTGAGTGAGTCCCTCCCCAGCATAGATTTTTCATCCCTCTGAAGCTATGATGCCGCGCGTTCGGGCAGTTCAATCTTTTCAATTCGTTCCACAACCCATCAACTCAAAGCGGAGGCAGTTATGAAGAAGTTCTCGACCTCTCTTCTGGCGATCCTGTTTGCGTTCGCGCTGGCAATCACCGCAGTGGCGCAAAAACGCATGACCATAGAAGACGCGCTGGCGATGAAAAACGTCGGCGCGCCGCAGATTTCGCCCGACGGCAAACGCATCGCTTACACCATCAGCGAATGGGATAAAAAGGAAAATCGTCGCGTCAGCCACATCTACCTGATTGCGACCGAAGGCGGTCAACCGACGAAACTGACCAACGGTGAAAAAGGCGAAAACGCGCCGCAATGGTCGCCGGATGGTTCTCGCATAGCCTTTCTGGCTGACCGCGATAAAGGCAACCAGATTTGGATCATCCCGGCCAACGGCGGCGAAGCCATGAAGTTGACCGAAGAAGAAAATGGCGTGTCGGCGTTTCGCTGGTCGCCCGATGGCAAAGCTATGGCCTTCATCACGCGCGACACTCCCAAAGACAAAGCAGACCGCGAGAAAAAGAAGAAAGACAAATTCGACACCATCACCGTTGACGCCGATTTGATCTATTCGCATTTGTGGACGATCAACGTCGAATCGAAAGAAAAGAAACGGCTGACCGAAGGCGACTTTTCCGCCGCTGCTCCGCAATGGTCGCCGGATGGCAAGTACATTGCCTACACATGGTCAAAGACTTCGTCGCAGGAAAGCGTCTGGTCGGACATTTCCGAATTCAGCAACAGCGAAGTCTACGTCGTTCCTTCGGCAGGCGGCCTGGCGCGCAAGCTGACGACAAATCCAGGCCCGGATGGAAATCCGCAATGGTCGCCCGACGGCAAATGGATCGCCTTCACATCCAGCACGTCAAACTGGGCAGCCAAATCCAACGTCATGGTTGTTTCCGCCGAAGCGGGCGAACCGAAAAACCTGACGGCGGATTTCATCGAATCCGCGTTCGGCATCAACTGGTCGCCTGACGGCAAAACGATTTATTTCGGCAGCGGCGTCGGAATGTATTCGCACATTTACAGCGTGCCCGCTGCGGGCGGCAAAGTCGCACAAGTCACCAAAGGCAATCGCAATTTTGGCCAGTTCCATATTTCCAGCTTCCCGTTAAGAAGGAGTGTTCTTCTAACGCCGCCTTTTAACCCGAACGAGCCTGCCTTTACCCCTAAAACCATGCTCGCTTACATGGTCAACGACAACCGCTCGCCTGATAATATCTGGGTTGAAACTCTAGGTGGCGACGATGCCAAACAATTGACAAACGTCAATCCGCAAATCAAGGACTTCGCCATCGCCGACGCTGAAGTCATCAAATGGAAAGGCCCGGACAATTTCGACATCGAAGGCGTGCTCATCAAACCTCTCGGTTACGAAGCGGGCAAAAAATATCCGCTGATACTGAACATTCACGGCGGCCCTTACGGCAAATTCAGCGACAGCTTCAATGCGCGCAACCAGATTTGGACGGCGAATGGGTATGCCGTGCTGATGCCGAATCCGCGCGGTTCGACTGGCTACGGCGAGAAATTCACCAAAACCAACATCGGCGATTGGGGCGGCAAGGATTTTCAGGACATTATGGCTGGCGTGGATGCCGTCATTGCCAAAGGCATCGCCGATGCCGACAAATGCGTGGTGATGGGTGGCAGCTACGGGGGCTTTATGACCTTCTGGACTGTGTCGCAAACCGACCGTTTCAAAGCCGCCATCGGTCACGCAGCCATCAGCGACTGGTACAGCTTCCACGGCCAGAGCGATATTCCAGGTTTGATGGAATACGGCTTCAAAGGAACTCCGTGGGATGTGCCGGAAAACTATCGTCGCTGGTCGCCTATGACTTACGCGAAGAACGTCAAAACGCCGTTGATGATTACGCACGGCGAACGCGACATGCGCGTCAACATCCAGCAAAGCGAACAGTATTACCGCGCGTTGAAAAAACGCGGCGTCGAAACCGTCTTTTACCGATACCCGCGCGAAGGCCATGGCATTCAAGAACCCAACCACGTCATTGACCTGACCGCCAGGCAATTGGAATGGTTCGATTCGCATCTGGGCATCAAACGCGAAAAACCTGTCGAAGTTAAAACCGTCAGCAGCGGAACTTCTCGATAAACGTCTCTCGTGTCAGTAAAGACGGAGAGACAGAGAGATGGAGGGATGGAGAGAAATTGCGGCTCTCCATCTCTCGTTCCCTCAATCCCTCCTTCGTGTCACTTCGTGGATAAAAACAAATATGAACTTAAATAATCTGAAACGTGAATTGCTTGCTGAATTTCTGGGCACCTTTGTTTTGATCGCATTTGGCTCGGCCGTCGTCGCCCAAGTCGTGCTCGGCAAACACGAAAACGGCGAATATCTTTCGATCAATCTGGCGTGGGGCTTTGCCGTGACTATGGGAATTTACGTCGCGGGCGGAGTTTCCGGCGCGCATCTGAATCCGGCAGTGACAATGGCCGCAGTCGTTCGCCGCCAAATGCCGTGGTCAAAATTTCCGCTGTATTTTGCCGCTCAAACCGCCGGAGCATTTTGCGGCGCGGCGACGGCTTTTGCCGTTTACCGCGAAGCCTTTCACAACTTCGATGGCGGCGTGAGGCAAATGAATACCGCTGGAATTTTTGCGACCTATCCGGCCAGCTACCTTTCAACCAGCGGCGCTTTGCTGGATCAGATTGTCGGCACGGCAATGTTGATGCTGGTGATTGCGGCCATCAGCGATGCGCGCAACAGCGTTCCGGGCAACGTCGCGCCAATTGCCATAGGCTTTTTGGTTATGACAATCGGCATGGCGTTTGGATTGAACGCCGGTTATGCGATAAATCCGGCTCGTGATTTGGGACCGCGCTTGTTCACGGCGGTCGCAGGCTGGGGAGGTCAGGTCTTCACCGCTAATCACTATTACTTCTGGGTTCCGATTGTAGGCCCGCTGATTGGCGGCCCGCTCGGCGCGCTGGTTTACGACTGGTTCATCGGCAAACGCTTTCCGGCTGAAGCCGACAATTGACCATTACCTATTGACCATTAGCCATTAATTGTCGGCGTAAATTCTCCTGTCGAATAATGGCTAATGGTCAATGTTTAATGGCTGATTGCTCGCGCGCAATTTTCATAAACGCCTCCACTCGTCGCCCATCCACTTCGTTCTGCCATTTCCCTTCCCGTTTGAAATACGAACCAATGATGAAGCCATCGGCTTTTGGCCAGAACTCGGCAACGTTTTTATCGTCCACGCCTGAACCCAGAATCACCGGTAATCGGCAATGCATTTTTGCTTCTTCAACGTCGGCCAATTTAGGCGGATCGCCCGTGGCGCTGCCGGTGATGATGACGGCGTCGCCGCGCATGAACTCTACGGTTTCGGCCATCGCGCCCAGACTGATGTCCGCCGTGATGGCGTGCGACGAATGCTTTTTCTTCACGTCAGCCCAGACTTGCACGCGGTCGGCTCCGATCATTTTGCGATAGCGAAGCAGCTTTGCCGCGGAAGATTCGATCAAGCCTTCGTCGGCGACGTGCGCAAAGGCGAAACTTTCCGCGCGAATGAAATCCAGATTGGCGGCGTGCGCGACAGCCATCGCTTCCAGATTCGCTCCGGCCAGAATTTGAATGCCGACCGGCAAACCGCTTTCGGCTTTGACGGCTTGTCCGACCAGCGCCATTGCTGCGACGATTTCCGGGCCGACTTCACCGCGCAGGTAAGGCACGTCGTGCATGTTTTCAATGGCGATGCCGTCCACGCCTGCTTCGCGGTAAATGGCGGCTTCGCGCTTTGCCTGAGCGATGATTTCAACAACGCTTTGCGAATTGGCTGGAGTTCCAGGCAACGCGCCGACGTGAATCATTCCAATGATGGGTTTTGGCGATGAAAACAGTTCTGTCAACATTCCGCTCTCCAAACTCAATTGTTTTTCCGCACCCTGCAAAGGGCTATAATCGTATCGTTCTTGGGAAGCATTTTTGAGGTGAAGTAATGATTACCATAGTTCGTTATCCAAAACGAAAAAAAGGCTTGCTGATTGCGGCGGCGCTATCCGTCGTGACTCACGCCGTGCTGTATCTGGTCGTGTATTACGGGCCGATTTTCGGATTGGCGATGCAACTGCGCGACGTGCAATTCGTCGAGGAAGATTACAACCGTGGCATTCTGATCACCTTCGCCAAAAAGATGAAATACCCGAACGGGTATATGGGTTTTCGCGCTCCTGAAAAAATGCAATCGCTGGAAGATCAGAAAAAAGAACAAGCCAGGCTGGCCAAACGCGAAGCCGAGCGTCGCCGCAAAGAAGAAGAGCAGCTTCGCCGCGAACAGGAAGACGAAGCCGAAGAAAAAGCCGCCGCTGAAAAAGCCAAAGCTGAAGAATTGGCCAAAGCTCAACAATCCGAAACTGCACAACCTGACCAACCCAATAAACCCGATGGTTATGGAGCATTCGGCAAAATCAACACGGCTCCGATCAAGGATCAGGTCAAACGGCTGTACGACGCCAACAAGGAAGGCAAGCTGTCATTGCCCTCTGGCAAAATGAAAATCGGCGTGACGGGAACGGTCAAACCGGATGGCACGCTGGCTGATTACAAAATCACTGAATCATCCGGCATCAAGGAAATTGACGACGCAGCGTTGGCTATTTTGGCCGCCGTCAGTGAAAGCAAGGCTATGGGGCCGTTGCATCAACTGACTTCGCTGAGCCTGGTGCTGGCGATTGACCAGGAAGCGCAATTGATCGTCACAGGCTTCACAGCCAACGAAGAAGATGCCCGAAACATCACCAATCTGGCGCAAGCTGCTCTGTTGGTGGCGCGGCTGAAGAAAACCGACGACCCCGGCGCAATGTTGATGCTCAACAATCTGAAAGTCCGCCGCGAAGGCCAGCGCATTCAAGCCATCATCAGCATGCCGCGCGAAAAAGCGCAGGAAAGTCTGACCAAAACGATGGCAAAAGGCCAAGGCTGATTTTTGGGAACGCAGGCGTCCGCGCCTGCGTTTTTGGTTGGCAACAAACACAAAAGCGCAGGCGAAAACGCCTGCGCTCCCAGCAAATACTGATGACAAATTCAGCCGCTACTTCGCCACTTTCAAATACCGACTGGCGAATTCCAAAAACGTAGGCCAGTTCGGCCCCGGCGTATGGCCTCCGCTGTGCTGGCGGAACGTGATGTCGCCCGCCATCAAGCCTGTTTCCATCGGCGGAAACTCCATCGTTCCCATATCTTTTTTGCCGAGCAGTTTGTAAACCGGCCCGGCGTGCGCGGCGGCAAGAAACATGCCTTTGGCGTCTACCCAGCCATCGCCTTTTTCCACCGACCCCGCGCTGATAAACACCGGACGCGGAGCGCACAGCGCCACCAGTTCGTGCGCATCCACCGGCAGATCATTCGCCGTCAGCGGCCCAGCGTATTTCACGTAATTGCCCGCCATCCAGTGGTACTCGCTCGCGGCGGCGACGTTTTCGACCATCTCGCCGTAATTGTTCCGACGATGAATTTTGGCTCCGCCCGCGCCGGAAGAACTGACAAAGGCAATGGCCAGACGCGGCTCGTAAGCCATCGCCACCAGCGTCGCTTTGCCGTAACGCGAATGCCCTTCCAGACCGACCATCTTTGCGTTGACGGCTTTGTCGGTTTCAAAGTAATCCAGCGCGCGGCTGACGCCCCAAGCCCAGGCGCGCAATGCGCCCCAATCATCGGCTTTGCGCGGCTGGCCTTTGTTGACCAGACCGATGATGCCCGCCGTCAAACCTGCGCCGTTGTCGGCCTGAATGCTGGTCGGCACCAGCGTCGCGTAGCCCCAGCCTTTTTCCAGCACCTGTTGCTGCCAAGGAGTTCCCGGTTGTTGCGGCAACGGCGGCGCGTTCGCCGGACGCGGAGGTAGTTGAAACATCAACTCCATGATCACCGGCACGTTTACGGCTTTGGCCGGAGTCGTCAGTGTCAACTTGATGTCTACGTTGACGGCTGGATAGGACGAATTGTCTACGTGACCGACAAGTTGTTTGGTCACAACCGGCACGCCGTACTTGTCTTCATTGGTCGTGCTGACGACTTCCCACTTTACCTTCGGCGTGACTTTCGGCATGCGGCCATACACTTCGCGGTCGAAATCTTCGACGATTTCCGCGCGTCGCTGATTCCACCAGACTTTGGCCGATGTGACTTTCTTGCCGTTCTTCAAGACCAGCGGATCGGGCAGCGGCGAATACGGCTTCACTTTCGATTCATCGTAGTTGGCGAAGTTCGGCGCTTGCGGATTGCTACCATTCGCGCCCGGTCGCAATTCCTTGATGCCAAGCAACGCCATCATCCGCTGATGATCTTCGCGGGTGGCGGCTTGTTGCGCTTGCTGTTCGGGCGTGAGCTGACGTTGCGGTTGCTGGGCGAAAAGTACAGCGTCAGCGAGTGCGAAGAGTAAAGTTGTTGCGATTGTTGCGATTAATGATGTGAACGGGCGTGTCATGCTTCTAATCCTATCTAGTGGCTACGGGCTTTTCCTACACGACGGGAACAGGGCAAAGTGGCAGCAATTCTCCTTGGCGCAAGTCTGTGCCGGAAGTCGCTTCCCAAAATGATTCAACCGGAAGCATCTATTCAGTCTCTATCTCTTCGTCATCAAAAATCCCGCTGAAGTCATAGCGTGCAGGCTTTCCTTCACCAGCCTCTACAAAACGCATCTGTACGACAAAAGAATCTTCAGGCGGCATGTGCCGCAAACTGAAAACGTCCAGACCTTCGACATCTTCCTCGCTATACATTTCATCCAGTATTTTCAGCGAGTCTTCTGTCGAACCACGCACCGGCATATCTTTCAATCGCTCTGAAGTTTTTCGAATAACAGCCAGCAAGGCTTCATTTCGCGGTGAGACTTCTTGTGGTTCTTCCGGCTCGCTCATTTCTGCGGCGAGTGGTTTCAACAGTTCTTCGAGCGTGGTTCCCTGAGCTTCCGCCTTTTGCTGCAACATTCGCAAAATAACGGCGGCATTCTGATTCACCTCAATGGTAGTCATTGGCGCGTTCATAAACTTTACTTCCTTCCAATCACTAGGTTCCGCTGGTTCTGCGGCATCTTACGCCCGTCGGGTCAAACCAGACAACGTTGAATCAATCAGCGCTCAGGTTAGTTCGTCACAGGTTTATCGGGCCGCCAGAACGGTTCTGCCGCCGCGATGAATTCAATCGGGACTTCGGGGACAAAGCCTTTCAGCCAGTCGGCGCAATACTTCATCCCGGCTTGTTCCGACACGACGTGGCCGAGCACAATCAACGCCTTTTTCTGCCCGGAAGAAATCATGTCCTGCGCGTATTCGACCAGTTCCCATTCGTTGGTTTCGCCGATGATCAGCACGTCAACTTCTGGGCGGGACAGAAACGGAACGCCCGGAAACAGGCTGCAATTGCCCCAACTGGCCATCGCGCGTCTGATCGGCAATTTTGGATCGCCGACGACGCGCATCGTGCGAATCTTCAATTTGGTTTCCAGTTCCTTGGCCAGCTTGGCAAGCGGAATGCCGGGAAAGGTGAACTGGCGAAAGTTCTGCGGATCGTTGTTTTTCTGCCAGCCCAATTCCCGAATCATTCCCGTGGCGATGCCGTCCATTGGCTTGAGTCCGTGCCAATGATCGTGGAAATGAAAGACGACCATCTGGTTCTTGTTCAGAAATTCGAGCTTGTGCTGATAGGTCGCGTCTTGTTGCAGATTGTCGGTGCGATCCTGATGCGAAAAGAACGTGGATTCGTGGGTGATGACCATGTTCTTGCCTGCGGAGGCGGCGCGTTTGACCACGTCCAGCGTCGCCATCATCGTCGTGGCAATGCCTTTGACCGGAGTGTCCGCCGTGCCCGCAATGATGTTATCTACGGTTTGCGCGCGCCACGGAATGCCTACGTTGGCTTTGATGCGATCAATCACCTGCCCGGCGGTGAGCGTTGGCGTGTTTTGCGCGCGGACAAATTGCGTGGCGGCGAATCCAAGAGAAGACAGCAGGAACGTGCGGCGAGAAGCATCGTAAGGGGTCATAGGGTTTTCTCGTTACCAGTGGTTTTACCAAAAAGAACTCATCGCCCAATTTCGATTTGCTGTTTCAGAGCGATGGCTTCACGGTTTTGCGGATCGAGTTCCAACGCTTGTTTGCAATGCGCCAGAGCTTTGGCCACGTCGCGCCGAGCCAGATAAATCCTGCCGAGCATGATGTGCGCTTCGGGCATGCGCGGATTCCACGAAACGGCGGCCTGAAACGAACGCAGCGCGTTTTCGGTTTCGTTGCGGCGCGTATGCACAATCCCGCGCAAAAAGTAAGCGTCGGCGTTGGCTGTGTCGGCGGCCAGCACACGTTGTAATTCGGTCATGGCTTCGGCGTCTTTGTTGGCGGCAAGCAATTGGCGAATGTTGTCCAGCGCCTGTTGCTGGGAAATCTGCTGTGGAGTAGCGCTCGTTTGCGCTGGCACAGATTGCTGGCGCAACAGCTTGGCCAGCGCCAATTCGTTCAAGTCTTCTTTCATGCGCGACAGCACGGGAACTTTGTCCGGTGCGACCGCCCACCGAGCATAAGAACTCAAATAACGTTTCGCTTCGTTGTCGGCTTTGGCGGCTTCGTCATTTTTCTCGGATGCGGCCAGGCATTTCGACAACACAAACCATGCCTCGCCGTCGCGCGCGTTCAATCCAACGACAGCGCGAAGCTGTTGCGCGGCCTCTTCATAAGCCTGATTTCGCCACGCGGCGTAACCGTAATTGAAACGGTAAGCGACATCGTTCGGATTGGCTGCAATGGCGCGTTGCAGAAACGGCAGAGCGCGTGCGTTTTCGCCTTTGGCAGTGAGCGCGGCTCCGGCGTTGTTCAAGATTTCAGGCAACGGAACGATTCCGGCCAGCTTTTCCGACGCCGCGGCGGCATCGTTGAACATCCCGGCCTTGAACGCGGACAAACCCAGATAAAACAATCCTTCTTCGTAATGCGGATCGCCGCTGGTCAATTGTTTGAGCAGCGTGACGGCTTCTTCAAATTCCGTCTGGCGATATTGCAACACGCCTAGTTCGTAAATCGCTTGCGCGTAATGACCGGGCGCTCCGGCGATGTCGTGTTCCTGAATGGCGCGTTTCAAAAACGATTCGCGCAATCGCAGATCAAGCGTCTGCACGCCTTTGACATAACTTTCATAAGCGCGCGGCGGAACGCTGGTCGCGCGACGAACCATTTGTTCTTTGGTGTATGGCAAAGAAGGATTTCGTTCATACAACACCTGCCAGGCCAGTTGCCCCTGCATCAATTGCAAATCGCTGAGCGGACCGCTGAAGTTGAAAACCTTGTTGCCTATCAAACGCCCGGCTTCGATTTCGATCAAGCGCGCCGAAATGGCTATGGTGACGTTTTGCTTGTCGCCGCCGATGTCGAATTCGCCCAGCACAACCAGGTTGGCTTTGGCGGCTTCGGCCACGCGAATCATGGCCGCGCGAGTCAGCAAATCAGTAGGGCTGAGACGGACTTGATCGAAAGCCTGCAATCGTTCATCGGCATTGATCACCGTCACGCCCGGCGCGTCCAGAATGTCGGCCAGCAAAATCGAAAAGCTCTCTCGCACCCAGTTGTGCTGGCTGGATTGCGAGCGATTTTCAAACGGCATAACGATGATGACATCCGCCGCCCACGCTTTCGCCGCCGAACAAGCCAGCAGGCAGCCAGCCAGAAACAGATATTTGAAACGAAGTTTTGTACCCATCGGCTGGATCATAGTTGGCCAAAGCGTTGAAGGCAAAAAGCGAATAGAGAGACAAAGGGATTGAGAGACAGAGCGAGCGAGAATTTGAATTTACGTCCCTCAATCCCGCCTTCCCTCTTTCCCTCCGTCTCTCTTTCCCTCAGTCATAATGGAATGTTGCCGTGCTTACGCGGAGGATTGGTGTCGCGTTTGTTTTCCAGCAGCTTCAATGCGCGAATCAGTTTTTGGCGTGTGTGTTTGGGTTCGATGACTTCGTCAATGAAACCGCGTTCGGCAGCCACGTAAGGCGAAGCGAATTTGTCCTGATACTCTTCTATCTTTTCTTTGCGAGCGGCAGCCGGATCGGCGGCGCCGGAAAGTTCGCGGCGATACAAAATGCCGACTGCGCCTTCGGCTCCCATCACGGCGATTTCGGCGGTTGGATACGCGAAGTTGATGTCGGTTCGGCAATGTTTCGATCCCATCACGCAATAAGCTCCGCCGTAAGCTTTGCGCGTGACGACAGTGATTTTCGGCACAGTCGCTTCGGCGTAGGCGTAAAGCAGCTTGGCTCCGTGCCGAATGATACCGCCGTATTCCTGATTGACGCCGGGCAGAAAACCCGGCACGTCTTCAAAGGTGATGATCGGAATGTTGAAACAGTCGCAGAACCGCACGAAGCGACCGGCTTTGACCGAAGCGTCAATGTCCAGCACTCCGGCCAGAAAATTCGGCTGGTTGGCAACGATTCCGACCGATTGGCCGTTCAATCGCGCAAAACCTATGACGATGTTGCGCGCGAAATGCTCCTGAATCTCGAAAAAGTATTCGTTGTCCACGACCTTCGTAATGATCTGGCGAATGTCGTAAGGCTTGTTCGATTCCGGTGGAACGATGGTGTTCAGTGATTCGTCGGCACGATCTATCGGATCATCGCAAGCAACGCGCGGCGGATCGTCCATGTTGTTAGATGGGATGAACGACATCAGTTCGCGGATCAATCGCAAACAATCTTCTTCGTTGTCCGCCGCGAAGTGCGCCACGCCGCTGGTCGAATTGTGCGTCATCGCGCCGCCGAGTTCTTCTTTGGTCACGTCTTCATGCGTGACGGTTTTGATGACATCCGGCCCGGTGATGAACATGTAGCTGGTGTCTTTGACCATCACTATGAAATCGGTGATGGCGGGCGAATACACCGCGCCGCCTGCGCACGGCCCCATAATCGCGGAAATCTGCGGCACGACGCCTGAAGCCAGAGTGTTGCGCAAAAAGATGTCGGCATAACCGCCCAGGCTGGCAACGCCTTCCTGAATGCGCGCTCCGCCGGAATCGTTGAGGCCAATCACAGGCGCGCCGACCTTCATCGCCAGGTCCATAATCTTGCAAACCTTTTGCGCGTTGGTTTCCGACAGCGACCCGCCAAAGACCGTGAAGTCCTGGGCGAAGACGAACACTTCGCGGCCATCAATCAGCCCATGCCCGGTGACGAATCCATCGCCGGGAATCTGTTGAGCGTCCATGCCGAAATCGCGCGAACGATGCGTGACGAGTTTGTCGAACTCTTCGAACGTGCCGTCATCGAGCAAAAACTCTATCCGTTCGCGCGCAGTCATTTTGCCTTCGGCGTGCTGCCGGGCAACACGATCCGCTCCGCCGCCTGCTCCTGCCGCAGCGTTTTTTTCTTTCAAAAGTTTCAGTTTGTCTTCAATCATAAGTTGGTAATGAATCAATTCGCTTTCATAAACTCCATCCACAGCGAATGGAATTGGTGAACTCCGTTTTCTCGTTTTACCGAATACCGCCCTCGGTCGTAGGCAATGGATTTCAATCGTCTTTGCACTTGTTCGCAAATCCAGATGTCTTCCTGCTGAACTTCATCGCTCAATTCGATCGTGGTCTGGATGCGCTGTCTGGCTTGCGGCGATACGACATCGTGAAAATACCATTCAAAAATGGTCAGCGTTTTGTCGTGCCCCACAGGCACAATCAGATTGGTCGAAAGATTGTCCGGGTAAATGTTCAGCATCAAATTCGGGAACACCCAGAAGTACAAGGCTTCGTTCTGTTCCGCCGACGCCGAGTAAACGCGTTCAGGATCGTCGCTGGTTTTGATCGGCGCGTCCTGCAACGATGAAAATCGGCGCGTGACGGTACGGTAGCGTTGAAAATCCAGTTCGCGCATCAAACTCGGATGAACAATCGGCACGTGATAACCTTCGGCGTAGTTGTCCACATACACCTTCCAGTTGCAATCAATCAGGTAATCGCGGCGTTCGGCGAACTTCATTTCGGAAATGCGGCAATGACGGGTCAGCGCCGGAATGTCTTCCAGAAAATCGCGCAGGCTGAAAGCGTTCGTCTGTACGTCGAGTTTGGCGAAGATGAATTGCTCCCAGGTTTCAATCTGCACGGGACGCAATCCGAATTCATCGCGGTTGAAATTTTCAACGCCGTCAAAATCCGGCACGCCGATCAATCGCCCATCGGTCGAATACGTCCAGCCGTGATAGCCGCAACGGAACTTGCTGCAACTTCCCTGCCCTTGCGCAATCGGCCCGGCGCGATGTCGGCATACGTTGTGAAAACCGCGCAATTCGCCGTCGTCGCCGCGCACAATGACAATCGGTTCGTCGCCGACTTCAGCCGTGAAAAACGCGCCCGGTTCGGCCACCTGCTCCAATCGCCCAACCAGTTGCCACGTGCAATTGAAAATTCGCCGCTGCTCCACAGCCAGATAAGCCGCATCGGTGTAACACCGCGCGGGCAAGGTTTCGGCATATTCGATTCGTTCATCAAAATCGAAGTTCAGCAAATTCATGTTCGATTGGAACTTTGGGTGCGCAGGCGTCCCGCCTGCTGTAATAAAAGCGCGAAGCTTCCTTGATTCGGCGCGAAGGGTAAGCTCTGACTCGAAGTTTGGCAATCCTATGGAACGCCCGCGCCCTCGCAGGCAAGTATCTGGAACGCCCGCGCCCTCGCGGGCAAGCTTTAGGTTCTTACTCGCGGGGGCCCGGGCGTTCCGATGGCCAAGTCATTTTCTTGACCGACTTTACAGGCTTTTGCTACTATCGCGTCGCTTTTGGGCAAGACACTCAAGCATTTACAGGCATCGGGCTACAGCAACACCTGCGCGAAACCAGTCAGGTTCGGAGTTTCAAAAAATGAAGTGCGAAAATTGCGGAAATGAGCTTGTCGGAGCTTCCATCGTTTGCCGGCAATGCAATCACAACAATGCGCAAGGCCGCGTCAGCCAATGGCGCGCGCGACGAAGCGGCGAATTGCAACCGATTCCTGCTGCCGCGTCGGCAGCCACAACTCGCACCATTTCGCCGCTCCCATCGCCCGCCGCCGCTGCGAAACCGGAACTCAACCGCGCGATTGTCGAACCCAAAGCTCCGGCTCCTGTTCCTTTTGACCAACACCGCCGAACCAATCCCGCGCCTGCCTCGCTTCATAATGCTGCTGCTTCCGCCGCTTCTGAAAATCAATCTGAAATCGTCGAATTGCCGGCGTGGCGCGCGCAGTTGAAAGAAAAGGTCAAACAGGTGCGCGAACGGCGCAGCGGCGAATTGCAACCGATCCAAACCGAACCCGACGAAGCGCAACTGGATCCCAATCCGATTGTCGAATCGGCGTTGAAACGCATTCGCTGGTCGCAACATTCGCAACCGATCACGGCAATTCCTGCGCCAGCGGTTTCCGAATCGCCGAAACACGAAGCTGAAGCCAAAATCGAATCCAGACCTTTCGCCAGAACCGAACCACAGCCGGAGCGAGAGGCAGAACCAAGACCGTTTCCCAAACCTCAACCCGCGATTGCCAACCCATTGTTGGCGCGCAAGCCTGCGCCGCAACCGGCTCAACGCCCGGACACAGCCGCGCTGGCTCAACGTCCGACAGTGAAAACCGAACCGGTTCGGCAAACCGCCGAAACCCGCGTTCGCGTGGAATTTCCAGCGCCGCCCAAGCCCGCGGCCAAACCGTCGTCGGAATCTGCGCCCACCGAGCCGAACATCAGAACTACCGGCGAAATCAAACCGCCAGTCGCTGAACGTCGCACAGATTCAGGTTCACTGGCTCAACCGCCGCGCAATCATGTCGAAACCCGTGTCATCGGACTGGCCCCGGCGCTGAATTCGGTCATCGGTTACGCCAACACCGCAACGACCAATCAGCAAGCCGAAATTCCAGACACCAATCCGTTCGCCAAACCTTCGACCGCGACTTTGTGGATAAGAACTCTGGCGGGCGCGTGCGATTTTGAAATCGTCGCCGTAGCGTATTTGCCTCTGTTTGCGGCCTACGCCGTGTTGAACACAACCTTCGGGATTGAATCGGTGACGATCTTGTTTGTGCTGCTTGCGGCGTTGGCGTTTTGTTACCAGTTTTTGTCGCTGACCATAGCCAATCGAACCACCGGCATGGCGTTTTTGAAATTGCGACTGGTCAACATCGCCGACAAAGACCACCCCGTCGCGTTCAGGAGCAAACTGCTAAGAGCCGCCGGCGCAACCGCCGCCATGTTTTTGCCGCCGATCAATTTTCTGGTCATGCAATCCAACCCGCGCCATCACAGCCTGCCCGATCTGCTTTCCGGCACTACGTTGATCGAACGAACCCGGCGCTGATACGGCTCTGAATCCAATGGACAATTTCCTGCTGCAAGCCATAGTCAATGAGCTTGAGCCGTTGCTCGCCGGTCATCGGCTGGGCAAGACGGTTCAGTTGAACACTACAGACATGGCGTTGGATTTCAGGCTGCGCGACGGACGCTGGCTGATGGTCTCCACCGATCCTTCAAGGCTGGCGTTGTACCTGACTTCGCGCCAACCAAAACAACTCAGCGATGAACCGCGCACTGACACGTCCTTTGTAGCGTTGGTCAAAAAATATTTGAGCGGCGCTCGGCTGACAGGAATTGAAAAACTCGGTTACGACCGCGTCGTCAGTTTCCACTTCGACGCCGAAGACGAAAACGGAGGGCATTCTCATCGCAAGCTGGTCGTGTCGCTGACCGGTCGCGGAGCAAACATACTGCTGGTCGAATCCAATCGAGCGCTGGCTCGTTTACGCGAAAGTGGCGAGGCTGAAGAAAATTACATTGAACCTGCGCCGCCTGCTGACAAACTCGATCCGTTTCAATGTTCCGCCGCTCAGTTGTACGGCTTGATGGCGGAATCGGACGGCAGCCTGGCCACCGCCGCGCACAAACACTTCATCGGCTTCACTGAAACTTACGCGCGCGAACTCGCGTTTCGCGCTTCGCAAACCGACGCCGAACAGGCGCTGCGCCAATTGCTGTCGGATTTTTTCGAAGCGAATCCGGTTCCAACGATTTATTCCTCGCCTTCGTTGGAAGAGTTGAAACGCGAAATTGGCCGTGACGAATTCCATCTGACGCTTTCGCCAATTGAGCTTCGCCATCTTTCCACGCTGCCTCAAACTTTGTTTGCGACGGTCAATGAAGCGGCGGAAGTTTGTTTTTCGCTGTTGGATGCTCGCCGTCGCTTTCTGGCGCAGAAGCAAAAACTGGCTTCGCAGCTTGCCGCCAAACTTAAAAAGCAACGCACACTGGCAGCCAATTTGGAACGCGAACGCGCGGGTTTTGCCAAAGGCGAACAACATCAACGCTGGGGCGAATTGCTGCTGGCCAATCTTCATCAGGTCGAAAAAACTGACGCCGGATTTGCCGTCACGGATTTTTACGACGAAGCGCAACCGACAATAACCATTCCAGCCGCCGACAAATCCAACGCGCAGGAAGCCGCCGAGCATTACTTCAAGCTGGCGCGTAAATCGAAAACCGGTCTGGCGACGATCAACGCGCGTTTGCCTGAAGTGCAAAAAGAAATTGCTGATTTGGAAACTGAATTGGCGCGATTGGCTGAGATTACGCGCGCCGATGAGTTGAAACCGCTGATTGAAAACGCTGGTTCGACTGCTCCTGCCAAACAAACGCCGAAAACTCAGCCGGGTAAAAAACCGAAAGAAGAAAAGATCAGTGGAGTGCGAAGGTATCGTTCCACTGACGGATATGAAATTCTGGTGGGACGCACCGACCGCGACAACGATCATCTGACAATGCGCGTAGCCAAATCGTATGACCTGTGGTTTCACGCGGCGGATTATCCCGGTTCGCACGTAGTGCTGCGCAATCCGCAACGTCGTGACGTTCCTCAACGCGCCATCCTCGAAGCCGCTCAACTGGCGGCGAAATTCAGCTCTGCGCGCGCCAACGCCAAAGTCGCCGTCAACTTCTGCGAAAAGAAATTCGTCACCAAACCCAAAGGCTTCAATGTCGGACAGGTGCGACTGGCGTCGTTCAAAACCATAATGGTCGAACCGGCGGAAGCGGGTGAAAGAATTTACTGACCAATATCTTCACCGCCCTTCTGCGGTTTGTCTGAAAGCGATTCCACTAAAACCCAGCCAGCACAATTGGCTGGCAGCGATGATGCATCCACTCTCAACCAACACTCTCCCTCGCTCCTGTATCCCTCTATGACTTTGTACTGAGAACTGTATGTCGTTTTATCGGGGGGAAGACACATTTTTGCTGAACGGCTCGGTCCTTGACGCAAATCTGACGCTTGCATCCAGAAGATTTGCCCTTTGAAGTGCCCGAAATTACATTGGCGAAATGGCCATGGAATTTGTCCCTTCGCTACCAGAATCCCAATCACAACAAGAGCAGCAACAATGACAAATACAAATATCGACGAATTCTCTCCTGTCTTTACTGGTGAGCTGTAATTTGTGTCTCTCTGAAACGAGAATTGTCTTGTACGATCCCGGTCGCGTCTGACGACTTCGAGTAATTGCCCAGCCTGCCGTTTGCCGCTGTCAGTCAGTTCGTAGTAAACAACCCGCCCCATGCCGCGCTCTCTGATGTAACCCAACCGCCTTAGTTCGCGCAGCGCGTCGTTGAACTCTGGCTCGTACAGCGATTCTGTGTAGTCACTGGAATGTCCGAGCGATATTTTCAATTCGGAAAATAACTGGCCATAACTGGTCAACGGATCCCGTGTAGGGCTTTTCCGGTAAGCGTCATATAGATGTTGCAAGATACGTCTGTTAAGGTAATTCAACGGGGGTAACCTCCTTGTATCAAGCTGGCTGAACCTGAATTATGGAATGCCGAGCGATTTGTTGATGAATTCAATCGTTTTAGGCTGTTGAAAATAATTGACGTGATGCACTTTGGAATTAGTGCCGAAATTGAGAACGTCTTTGAATTTCGCCGCGTCTTCCTCAAGGCCGAACAACTCCGTCATCGAGCGAGTGTTCACCACCAGATCGTTTTCGATTTCGAGCGGGTCTGTTTCGTCGCGTCCGAAGATGAAATCCACGCCGGCGTTGGCGGCGCGCAGGGCGGGTTGATCCACGAAGACTTTCCAGAATTTCCAAAGGCCTACCGGATCAGGCTGAAAGTTCGATTTGACGGCAAAGTAATTCGGCAGACGGTCGTGGCTGGTTCGCAACCGGCGCAATTCAAAATTGTTGCCGACGCGCGATTGCGCGGCCAGGCCTGGAATCATTGCAATCGCCGCGTCAATCAGCGGCACTTTGGCGGTCAAGCTGGCAAAGGACGAAATGATTTTGACCAGACTGGCCGACAGCACCAAAAACGGATTGCCGCCGCTGAATTTCATTCCTGCCGAACCCAGTGCGCTGCCTATGTTCGCCAGAAATTCCACGCCGGAACGCAATCGCGTCGGATCGGCCAGACTGGTTCCGCCCAGCGGCGAACCGACCAGCACTACGTTTCCGGGTTTGGCGCTGCGCTCGAAAACTTCCAACCACCAGCGTGTCACTAATCCTCCGCGACTGTGACATATCACATCCACCTGCGCTTGCGTATTGGCAAACAACCGCGACAAATCCAGCGCGTTGAGCATGGGGCTGACCGACAAGGTCGGATGATCGAAAGCCAGCACTTCGTCGTAAGGCTTCTTTGCGCCCTTGACCAGCTTGTCCATCAGCTTTTTGCCTTCGTCAGAGGTGACGAGTTCCGCGCCGACTACGTGATCGTTGCTGCTGAATGTGCCGTGAATGAAGATCAGAATTCGCTGGTTGGATTTGACGGCGGCGGGACGTTCAATCACTTCCCAGGCGGCGTTGTTCGCTCCCGTGACCCGACGCAACTTGCCCAGATTAGGCGTCAGTTTTTGATCCAGCGATTCCAGCATCAGGGCGATTTCGTTCAATCGCAGCTTTTCAAATTTCAATTGTTTGACGGTTTCGCCCGAAGTCACTGCGCCGGGGCCGCGCCGCATTCTGCGACCGGGACGGCTGAACGGAATCACGCCGTCTTCCCAGCGCAAGACGCCATCGGCGTCTTTGGTCAATGTGACAGTGACAACTCGTTCGTCCTGTGGAGAAATCCGGCGACGCCGTCGGCGAAGATTCGTCGGCAATTCGCCCTTTTCGATTTTTTCAGTTGAAAGAAAGCCCAAATCTTCGACGGCCTTGTCCAGTTCGCGGCTGAGCAATTCGGTTTGTTCGTTTTTGGTGATCGCCATAGTTGTTCCCCTGTGGAGTGCGGTGTCTCGACACCGCTTTTCGTTCTTGGCGAAACGCTCTCAACATCAGTGAGCATTTCTACTACCAACCCAAAAGCTGCGTCGAGCCGCAGCAGTCCAAAATCTACCGTCCGCGCATGGGAATTGGCGTGACGCGGTTTTCGCGCGCTGTCACGATGTCCAGCATCGAGTGAAATTCGCTGCGGTTGCGGAAATTGTCCATGCCCTGAGCGATGGCGTCGCCGAAACTGCCGCGCGTGGTCAGCAGCGTGCTTTCCAGCGGAACCAGTTTGGCTTCGCGTATGTATTCCAGCACGATGTCGTAAAACCTTTTCTCGAAATACCAGGGATAGGTCGGTTTATATGAATCGCTTTCCCAGCCAGCGGACGGTTTGATGCTGCCGCCGAATTCCGCCATCTGCTCCATGAACTCCAACCTGTAAGCGTCGCTGCGCCAATAACCGACAAACGCATGCCCGGTCAGCAAAAACAACACCGGATAGACTTCGATCAATTCCAGACACGAAGCCAGCAACAATGTAGTGTCAATGCAAGTCGCGCGTTTGGCGTCGAAGATTTCCGACGGCGAGCGCAATCGCTGCGACCTTTCTGTAAAGCTGGGCGGCGGATTGGTGTAACTGATGCCGTGATCGTAAACGATGGCCGACCAGAGCGCGCGCGCCTGATAATCCAGGTCTTCGGCGATTTCTTCGGGAGAATCCGAACCGTCAATCAGGCTTTGATAACCGTCGAAGCCTGCAATCGGATCGTCGCGCAAGGCCATCAAATATCGCTGGCCGGATTCAATGATGCGACGCACCGCCGGATCGCGCGGCAATACGAAAGAAGGCAGCCAGACCGTGTTGACATCGTCGTCGCGCCATTCGTCCAGCGTCAGCAAAGTCACCGGATGAGTTTGCCTGTACAGTTCGTTATTGCCCCAGCGCAAACGAACCGACAATGTCGTTCGCGCGCTTTCGCCAAGTTCAGCCCATGCTCTGTTGAGCAGCGGCAACCGAATCTTGTCGCGCAAATCCAGCGGCGAATCCACCACGTCCCACGAAGCCGAGTATTCAGCCTTTTGATCGCCGACCTGCAACGAAACGTCCACTTCGACGTGATTGACTGCGCGCACATGCAGTTTGTGGATCAGGAATTTTTTGAACAGCGGGCGTTCGTTGTGCAACATCGAATAATTGATCGTCACGCCCGGTTCGATTTCCACCGGCAACAGATTGCGCGCGGCGGCTTCGTCCTGCGCGAATTCGGCGTCATCCGGTTTGATGACGTTGGATTTTTCCAGCCGCATCAATTGTTCCAGCCCGGCCAGGTCAGGCATTTGAAACGCTTCGTTTTTCTCGACCGCCTGTTGCAGAAAAGAATGCGCCGTCCACAAAACGACGCCTGTTCCGCTCAATCCGCGCGGCTGAGCGCGCAGAACCTGACAGGCCAGCACAAAGGCTGCGAACAGATTCCATTCGGAAATGCGCCAGGCATGATAAAAAGCGCCGAAAAACAATTCGGCCAGGGCTTCGTCGAATTCATCCTGAAACCCGATTGCCGCGCCTGCGCCTCCGGCTACGATCATAGGGCCGATGCGCGCTGCCGAATGCGAGATGTTGCAGGCGACCAGCGCCGGGCGTTTTGCCTTATTCCCGACATTCAAAATTTCGCCAAGCTGTTCCGCCGAAACCGCCTCAATCGGCTCTGTCTCGCCCTTCATCAAAAATCCGTCGGTGATGATGGCGCTTTGCCTGCGTGTTACCGTCGCGCCTTGATTTTCATCGGCCATCAAATCAGCAATCGGGGCCTTGCGTTCCGACGGAGACCAGATTTTCAGCATCGTCCCCTGATGAGTGTCAATTCCGGCCAGATGAATAATGTCTGGATTGAGTTGATGAATCTTGTGTCGCAATTGAACCGGGGAATCATTCAAACTGCGTTCGCCATTGATCCCCAAAGCGGCTCTGACCATGTCGTGTTCAGCGTCGAAATTCGATGTGTCACGAACCTTCCCCGGCGCGCTTTCGATCATCAACAAACTTTGCGGCTTTCGTTCGCTCGGCGCTGCGCTGGTGTCCAGATGGCGGATGATGGTCAAAGGGCGACCTTGCCGTTGCGAACTTGTGGCGGCGGTAATCAAATACTCCCAGGGTAAAATCCGCGCTTCCCAACCGATTTTTTCCTGCTTGTAGGGAACGCTGACTTCTATGATGCGGGCTTTGGCCAATTCGGCGATGGCGGCTTCGATGTCGGCTTCGATTAGCTGGGTGATTTCCTGCTCGATCCGTTCCTGAATTTCCTCCGGTGAACCTTCTCTGCCTTCCTTCAACTGTTGCTTGAGCGTGGCGATTTCCGGCGATTTCAACTGGCTAAGCTTCAACGCCTCTTTGACATCTTCCGCAGCCAATCGCGCTCGTTCGTCGCGCTTTTCCTGATTGCCCGTCCACAAACTGCGATTGCGCACGACGGCGCGCCATTTCATCGCAATTTCCTGCAACCGGCGATTGCTGTAAAAACTGATGGCGTATCCATGATCCGTTCGCAGAGTGATTTTCACCCATTCTTCTTTTTGCGAACCGGCTTTTTTCGCTTTTGGCGATTTGTCTTTTTTTGAGATGGTTGGTTGGCCAGCGTCTTTTGATGATTTCGGCATATCGGTTTTCTCCCGGACTGACTGAAGATCAGCGCGCAGCCGATATACCGGCAAAGCCAGCAGCGGTCAAGGCTCAATTGAGCGACTGGTTTTCGCGACGGCGTAAAACCAAGAAAGCGGCGATTCCGCCAATGACCAATCCGATCAAATCGCACTGCAAATCGTTCGGCGTGTCATACGGACCGTGAATTCGCATGCCGGGTTGCGGCCACATATATTTGTCGTCCCAGTATTCGATGATTTCGTAAAACCCCGAAATGGTGAACATGGTCGTGGCGGCAAAAAACGTCACCAGCCACAGCGGCAAATGGTATCCAAACCGTTTCAGCCCTTCGTTCAACAGCCAGACAACCACCGGAGCCGTCAGCGCAGGAATCGCCGTGTGCGTGAATTCGTCGTATTGAAAGTATTTGTATTTGGTGCTGTACAAGTCGAACAAATTGCCAAGTCCATCCAGCGCCACCGAAGCGTAAACCAGCGCCAGCAACACAAGCGGAATCTTCACGTCGAAGCGCTGTTTGACGTAAAACCAAATCGCCCCAAGCCACGCAATGCAGATCGGCGTGCTGAACCAGATTCGCAAATACGCCATGCGAAGCAGAAAGACGGAACCCCACAACAGCAATCCACCGACAATGACGGCGTCCAACAGTGTGAATGAAGACGAATTGCCGGTTTCAGTTTTATTGGGGCTAGAGATAACCTGGCTCATGAATTCCTCCGTTTGAAAACGATGATTGAAAGTAACAATGCAATTGAAAGAATCGTCGCCCAATTGCCAAAACGGCGAATTGGCGTCGAACGATATTCCAAAATGATTCGATGTTCGCCGGCTGGCACGTCCACCAGAATGTTTTTGACTGCGCCTTCCCGAATCGTCGCCAACTGGCCGTCAATCGTCGCCGTCCATCCAGCGAAGTTCCGTGTGCGAAATTGGAGTTGATCGGCTTCGTTCAGACTGACACGAAGCTGGCGGAATTCCGGTGTCCACCATTCCTGGATGATCGAACCGTTGCCAGCCGCAAGCTGCACTGGCGGCATCGGCGGATTCGCGCGAGAGCTTCCGCGCGGCAATGTGGCGTAGTTGTAATGCTCGTAATTCGGCTCGAACGCTTGCGCGCGCCACATCGGCCAGACGACGTAATACCCGCTCATCGCCAGCGCGCCAAGCAGAATCACCATCGCAAACAGTCTGCGCCAATCCGCAATCCGCAATCCGCAATCAACAATCGCTCCAGTGAGCATCGCCATCGCAAAACTGGTCAGCGTCAGCATGCGCCACGAATAAACGCCGATTTCGATCTTCGGTATCAATCGGCCAAACGGCGCGGAATACTGGGTCATCAAAAAGCTGGCCAGCAATCCGGCGACAATCCACAGCCAGACAGCGTCCAGAGTACCGGCTTTAGCAGCGTTTAGAGTACCGGCTTTAGCAGCGTTTAGAGTACCGGCTTTAGCAGCGTTTAGAGTACCGGCTTTAGCAGCGTTTAGAGTACCGGCTTTAGCCGGAAGACCTTGATCTTCAGTTTCTTCCGCCTGAAGGCGGTACTCTGAACGTTGTCCGGCAACAATTCGGCTTTTCCATAAAGCGACGCTCAAGATTGAAATCGCCGCCAGATTGAATGTCCAGATGCGATCCAGCCGAATGAAAAACGGATTGTTGACGCGGTCATAAACCGTTTGCGAATAATCAAACACATAGCTGGCGTGATACGGCCAGACGCGCTCCACATCGTCGCCATTGACCAATCGCTGTTCGACAATCGCAGGATAGAAATACGCCGCCGCCAGCAGCGAACCGAACACCAAGGCTGTCACAACGAAGCCCAGTTCGCGCCACTTTCCTGCCCTGGTTGCCGGAACCAACAAACACAAACCAAACACCAGCAAGAACTGATACGCCGTCGGCGGATGCGTCCACAAAAACGCTCCGAAGCTGGCCGCCAATCCGGCAAAACTCAGCCAGACGGAATTTTCTCTCTGCGCCGCCTCTGCGTTCTCTGCGACTCTGCGGTGAAGCAGTCTTTCTGCAAATAGCTTTTCGACAAACAACAGGCACAACGGAATCCATACGAAGCTGGTGAATTCTGAAATCGCCCCCCGCTGATACTGATTGAGCAAATGATAAGGCGCGAACACATACACCGCCGCCGCCACGAGCGATGCTCTGCGCGAAAGCGATTGCCGGGCGTAAACCCAGATCGCTGCCGCCGAAGCCAGCATAGTCAGCCAGTAAAATCCGACCCACGTGCTCAGCCAATCGCGCGTGACAAAATAAACAGCCGAAGTCAGGTAATACACTCCCGGCGGATAAAAGCTCGTGGTCGGCGCTCCATAACCGTGGGTGTGTTCGTCCCAACGCGGATAGACAATTCCCCAAATCAGGCTGCGCCAGAAAGCGTTCATCTGGTTGAAGTGCATCCACGAATCGTGCGTCACCGGCATCGCCCCACCACAGCATCCAACCTTTTGATCTTCGCCAATGACGAAAAACGGCAACACCGCGACAGAAGTCATGACGATCAATGCCAGCGCAATCGCCAGCTTCCTTTTCCAGGCAGAATTTTCAGATTTCAGGGCAGGAGTTGATTTCATTGGGCGCAGATTTTGTCACACGAAATTCAGTCGGCAAAGATTCAGCAAGCATTGTGCCGTAGCTGGGTACGCACGCGCCCTCGCGTGCAATCTAGCCATTTGACGTTTTCCAGACGCAAAGAACAGACGTTTCATAGCACCCGCACGCGTGGGCGCGTGCGTACCCAGACCCGACACTCGAAAGCTTTCGCCGACACCTCATGGCTTGTGCTAAATTACGCCCGCATTTCAAAACTTCATTTCAACTCAGAGGAAAAAATCATGGACGCTTTTCGTGAAAGCATGCTGCAACTCATCACGCAAACATCAACCAATTTGCCGCCCGATGTTCGCCGGGCGATGGCTCGCGCAACGGGCGAAGAGCAAGGCGGACGCTCGCTGCAAGCATTGAACGTCATTGCCACCAACATTGACATGGCTTGCGACAACGAAGGGCCGATTTGCCAGGACACCGGCTGGCCTACGTTTGAAATCAAAACTCCGGTCGGCGCCAATCAGATTGTGATGAAACAGCAAATCCGCGAAGCCGTAGCCGAAGCCACCAAACGCGGCAAGTTGCGAACGAATTCCGTAGATTCGCTGACCGGCGTCAACGCCAGCGACAATCTGGGGCCGGGCACGCCGACCATGCATTTCGAGCAATGGGAAAACGACGAAATCGAAGTGAAGCTGATTCTGAAAGGCGGCGGTTGCGAAAACAAAAACATTCAATACTCGCTGCCGATGGAAATTCCGCATCTGGGCAAAGCCGGGCGCGATCTGGATGGCGTTCGCAAATGCCTGCTGCACGCCGTCTGGCAGGCGCAAGGACAAGGTTGCAGCGCCGGAGCCATTGGCGTTTGCATCGGCGGCGACCGCGCGCAAGGTTACGTCAAAGCAAAAGATCAACTCTTCCGTTTGCTGGACGACACCAATCCGATTCCCGAACTGGCCAAACTGGAAGATTACATCGTGCAAACTTCAAACACTCTGGGCATTGGCACGATGGGCTTCGGCGGCGGAGTGACTTTGATCGGTTGCAAAATCGGTGTGTTGAATCGTTTGCCCGCCAGTTTCTTTGTTTCGGTGGCGTATGACTGTTGGGCGTTTCGGCGACTTGGCGTCGTGCTGGATGCGAAAACAGGCGAAATCAAACGCTGGCTTTACCGGGACGAAAAACAAGCTGACATCAAAATGGCTCAAGGTGGCGGTTTCGTTATGACTGGAAAAGAGAAAGTCCTGCGCGCTCCGATCACCGAAGAGCAAATCCGCGAACTGAAAGTCGGCGATGTCGTATTGGTCAGCGGCGATATGTACACAGGCCGCGACGCCGTTCACGCGCATCTGATGAAAAACGAGCCGCCGGTCAGTTTGCAAGGTCAGGCGCTTTATCACTGCGGCCCTGTGGTCTTGAAAGACGGCGACAAATACGTCATCAAAGCCGCCGGTCCGACAACCAGCATCCGCGAAGAGCCATATCAAGGTGAAATCATCAAACGCTATGGCGTGCGAGCCGTCATCGGTAAAGGCGGGATGGGTGCGAAAACACTGGCGGCAATGAAAGAACACGGCGCGGTTTACCTGAATGCCATCGGCGGAGCAGCGCAGTATTACGCCAAATCCATCAACGAAGTGCTGGACGTCAACCTGTTGGAATTCGGCATTCCCGAAGCCATGTGGCATCTGAGCGTGACCGACTTCCCGGCCATAGTGACAATGGACGCGCACGGAAATTCGCTTCACGCCGATGTCGAAAAGGCTTCGGCGGCTGTGTTGGCGACATTGAGCGAACCAGTGTTTTAATTCATCGGGCGATCTGCTATAACCCCGATCGCTGATTCAGAACCGCGCCATCTGGCAATGGATGGCGCGGTCGTACAAAGAAAATCTTCCATCAACAGATACCAGTCCGATCAAGCTGCCGAAGCAGCAGCTTTCAATTCCATCTACTCTCAATTCAAACCAAATAAGCACAGCGGACGGAATCGTTATCACTTCAAACAAAGGGATTTCGTTTCTATGAAAACTTCCGTGATCCGCTATCGCGTCGCGGACTTTCTGAAAGAGCATCCGCCGTTCGATATGTTTTCGCTGGACGATTTATTGGAATTGTCCGGCACAGGACGAGTTCTCTTTCACGAAGACGATGTGTTCGTGTACCAGAAAGGACAGTCGCGCGATTCTGTCTTCTGGATCATTCAGCAAGGCAAAGTTCAGTTGCTGGACGAAACGACCGGCGGAGAAAGAGTTCTGGACCTGCTGGGGCCGGGCGATCTTTTGGGAATGGATCAACTTCAGACCGACGTTCCGCACGCACATTCCGCCCGAACCATTACTGAAGTCATTCTGTATTCGTTCGACGCCAAAGCGTTCGACACTTTGATACAGAAATATCCCGACGCTGCGCGTTACTTGACGGCTCACATTTCGGCGACCAAGCATCAAACCAAAGCGTTGCAGTCTCCCGCCAACCGCGAACACCTGTTGAGCGACAAGGAAAAATTCAGTTGGTTGAATGCGGATTCGCTACCGGCGGATTTGCTTCAACGCCGTTTGGTGACCTGCGCCCCCGGCACTCCGCTGCGTATGGCGGCTCAATTGATGGTCGAAACAAAAAGTGAAGTGTTGGCGGTGGTGAACGAAGACAAATCGCCATTGAGTTTCATCACGGCCCAGGTTTTAAGCTCGCAGGTCGCCACGGGCAAAGTAGCGTTGACAGACACAACCGCCGCCTTGCGCCATCGAACCTTTCCGACGGCGAAATCCAGGTTGCCAATCGCCGATTACTGGATGGAGATGTTACGCCAGCGCTCTGACTGGCTGGGCGTGACTTCGGATGGGACAACGAATTCCACTCTGGAAGGTTTGGTCACCGCCGTTGATCTGGCCGTTCTGTGCGGACGAAACCCGGCGCTGATTTTTCAGCAGGTGCAAGCCGCCGAATCGCCGGAAGAATTGGCTTACTTGCGCCAACGGTTCGAAGCGCTGCTGGTCGAAGGTTTGGCCGGGTCGGACAAGGTCGAATGGTTCGCTCAGGCAGTGGCGGAATTAAACGCCCTGTTGCTGGAAAAGCTTACCGGCATGGCGAAAACCGAACTGGCTCGCGCTGGACGATCACATCCGAAAATTCCAAGCTGCTGGCTTTTCTTCGGACAAGCCGGTCGTAGTGAAATTCTGACTTCAGCATTGCCTCAATTGGGGATCGTCTTTGCCGACCCGCCGCCCGCATTGCAGCAAGAAACCAGCGATTACTTCACCGCACTGGCCCAAAACGTCAGGAGCAAGTTCCAGTCCATAGGCTTGCACGCGCCCGAAGCAAGCAGCCATTTCACGGATTGCCGTTCGTTGACAGAGTGGAAGAACTTCTATGCGGCGTTAATTCGTCAGCCGATTGAAAATGCCATTTATCAGGCGCGCGAATACTTCGATTTGCATCCCGTCAAAGGGGAGCAATCGCTCGGCAACGAACTGACCAGATTCATCGGCGCAGAATTGCGCGCGAACGAAAACTTCATTTCCCTGCTCGCCAACGACACTTTGTCGAACCTGCCGCCGCTGACTTTTGTGCGTGGAAGCGTGGTTGACGCAGAAGGAAAAGAGTTGCAAACGCTGAACATCGAAAAGACGGCGTTGACTCCCATCGTTGATGCAGCACGAGTTTTTGCGCTGGCTCAATCTGCAAACACGAATCCGAACACGCTGGCGCGATTGGCTGACTCTGCCGCTTCGCTGCCGTTTTATGGCTCAGTGCTGGCGGACGCGGCGGATGGATTTCGCATAGCCAACTACCATTACGCGATGGCAGAGTTGAAACAGCCCGGCGGAGCCGCCGCAATTGTCACAACCCGGCTGAGCAAATTTGACCAGCGCTTGCTGAAGACATCCTTCGACATCATCCGCCGCTTTCTGGACTTGACCGCTTCGCATTTCGCCTTCAAAGGATAGATATGGACAGCAACGCCTTGCCTGCTTTTGCCCAGTCGTTTTTCGCAAACTTTACCGATAGCTGGCGCGACGACACAGTCGCCGAACAGATCAGATTCATCGTGCTCGATACAGAAACCACCGGTTTGGACCCGCGCCGCGACCGTTTAATCACCATTGGCGCAGTCGCCGTGCAATCCAACGCCATAGCGCTTGGCGATTCCTTTGAGGTCATGCTGAAAGTCGCCTACAACAACGCAGCCGTCACTGTGCATGGCATCACACGCCACGAAGCCTGGGATGGAATGGACGAGCCGGAAGCGTTGATGGAGTTTCTGGATTACCTGAAAGACGGCGTGATTGTCGGGCATCACATTGCTCATGACATTGAAACGCTGAATTGCGCCTGCGAACGGCATTTTGGATTCACTCTGCCCAATCGTTATTTGGACACCATGGATTTGACGTTGCATCTTCATCGCGCCGGTGCATTCGCCGACGAACGGGAAATTCAGGGATTTTCGCTGGACGCCTTGTGCGATTTTTTTGAAGTGACTCCTCATGACAGACACACCGCGGGCGGAGACGCCTTTATCACCGCATTGATCTTTTTGAAATTGCTGCGCGCCGGTTGCCAGCATGGCCGTAATTCCCTGGTTCTGCTGACTGAAAAATACCTGCCGGAAGAAGAAGATCATCACTAACCTACTGCACGCCAAACCATCCCGGCTCAACGGAACTTTTGCCATTGTGTATCCGTTTGCAAAACTTCACGTGGTTGCCTGAATCCTGGCACTCGACCAAACCACGAATATCTGCGAAATTACACGCCACGATCTGGCGAAAGCCAGGCGAAGTGAATTGCGTCAATAATCTGGCTGGGGATGGGTTTTGATCCTTCTTCCCAACCACTCACCACCAAAGAGGAACTCACATGAAAAGGTTACGTTCAGGCTGTCTCGTCTTGATGATGTTGATAACAGCATTTGCCGTTCAGGCAATGGCGCAGGCTCCGGCGACAAATGCTGATCTTTCAACTGCGATCAATCAGGATATGGAAAAGATGTTCAAGGCGAACGAACCCGGCGCGGCGGTGATTGTCGTCAAAAACGGGCAGGCCGTCTTTCGCAAAGGTTACGGCCTAGCCAATATGGAGATCGGCGTGGCGATTGAACCAGATATGATTTTTCGCATCGGTTCGATCACCAAACAGTTCACGGCGGTTTCGATTCTGATGTTGATGGAACAGGGCAAGCTGAGCCTTTCGGACGAAATCACCAAATTCCTGCCCGATTACCCGACGCAAGGCCACAAGATCACCGTCGAGCATTTGCTGACGCATACTTCCGGCATCAAAAGCTACACCGGAATGGCGGAATGGCGTCCGCAGTGGCGCAAGGATTTGAAGATGACCGAACTGATTGACATCTTCAAAAACCAGCCGATGGAATTCGCGCCGGGCGAGAAGTGGAATTACAACAATTCGGCTTACGTCTTGCTGGGCGCGATCATCGAAAAAGTTTCGGGACAGACTTACGCAGACTTTGTCGAAAAGAACATCTTCGCGCCGTTGGGCATGAACCAGTCGTTTTACGACAACACGCAGCGCATCATTCCTCGCCGCGCCGCCGGGTATTCCCGAAACGCCGGGAAATTCGTCAACGCCGAATATCTGAGCATGTCGCATCCGCACGCGGCAGGTTCGCTGATGTCCACGGTGGATGATTTGGCAAAATGGGATGCGGCGCTGTACACCGAAAAACTGGTCAAACAGGAATCGCTGAAAAAAGCCTGGACGGCCTTTGTGCTGAATGACGGCAAACCGACCACCTACGGGTACGGTTGGGGCGTCAACACACTGCAAGGCATGCAAATGCTTACTCATTCCGGCGGCATCAATGGCTTCACCTGCGACGCGGTTCGTTTGCCTGAGTCAAAAGTGTATGTCGCCATCCTGACCAACCGCGAAGGAGGCGTTGGCAATCTGGCCAAAAAATTTGCCGTGCTCGCCAGCGGGAAAGAATGGCAGGAACCTGTCGCCAAACCTGCCGCACCGGTCGCCAAAGTTGATCCGGCGCTGCTTGATCGCCTGACCGGCGAATACGAATTGATGCCCAATTTCATCCTGACCATCACCAAAGAAGGCGACAAGTTGATGGGTCAGGCGACAGGCCAATCGAAGCTGGAATTACAGCCGGAATCCGAAACCAAATTCGTCATCCCGCAGGTCGGCGCACAAATCGAATTCGTCGTCGAAGGCGGCAAGGCGACCAGCTTGACCCTGCATCAGGGCGGCCAGAAATTGCCCGCCAAGAAAATAAAATAGTTTCCGCTGGATTTTATCGGAGGAACAAATGAGCACAGGTAACGAAGCTAAAGCATATCCTTTGAGTTTGGAAAAAGAAGAAATCGCGGCTGCGCTCGATAGTTTACAACCGCAAACTTTACTCGGGGCGAAGCTGATTGAATTGTCGCTGCGCGGTCTTAAATGTGGGGTAGAGCCGCTAAGCAGTGATGAAGTTTTAGAATACCTGGGGCATGAACCGTATGAAGACGTTCATTGATGCCGGAGTGCTTATCACAGCCTGGCGTGGTCAGGCGGCTGAGCGATTGCGCGCGTTGACGGTGTTGAACGATTCACGGCGCGAATTTGTCAGTTCGCCATTTGTACAGCTTGAGGTTTTGCCCAAAGCCCAATTTCACAAACAAAAAGACGAAATAGAGTTTTACGAAACCTTCTTTTCCAGCGCACAAGTTTGGGTAACAGATTGTGATCAAATTACGGCCAAAGCGATGGAAGTTTCGCGTCAGTTCGGGCTTAGCGCAATGGATGGGTTACACATTGCTGCTGCCTTACTTTCGAGTGCGACTGAATTCGTCACCGCCGAGCGCTCAACTTCCCCTTTTAGTCGAGTAACTGGCATTACGGTAATAACTGTTCGTCGCTAACCGCAAAGGAGACTTCTATGAAAAAACGCATCTTCATTGTTCTGACGCTTCTGTGTTCCCTGTCGCTGACTGCACAGGCTCAGCGCCGAGTCCCAACCGTTGACGACCTGATCAATGTCAAAACTGCTGGCGGTGCGCAGATTTCGCCCGATGGCAAGTATGTCGCTTACACGGTTGGCGAAACCGACTGGAAGCAGGATGCCTTCGTCACGCAGCTTTGGCTGGTGAACGTGACGACTGGAAAATCCATTCAACTTACGCGCGGTGACAAATCTTCCGGCAATCCGCAGTGGTCTCCAAACGGCGACTGGCTGGCGTTCACTTCCAGCCGCGTTGGCGACAAGAATCAAATCTTCGTCATTCGCCCCGACGGCGGCGAAGCCATGCAATTGACCAAAGCCGAAAATGGCGTCGGTGGTTATTCGTGGTCGCGCGACGGCAAACACATCGCGTTCACTTCGACAGACGTTGACCAGAAATTCGCCAAAGACCGCAAAGACCATCTCGGCGATTTTGAAGTCGTGCGCCGCGAATACTCGCATTCGCATCTGTTCACCTTCGATGTCGCCGAAGCCTTGAAAGCTCCGGTTGCCGGTACACAGCGAACCAAAGGCAAAGACTTCACCGTTGGCGGTTTCAACTGGTCGCCTGACGGATCGAAGATAGCCTTTGCCGCGACGATCAATCCTGATCTGATCAACGGCGGCACGGCGGATATTTACATGCTCAATCTGGCCGACAATTCGGTCAACAAGCTGGTCGCGCAAGCTGGCCCGGACAACAATCCGAACTGGTCGCCGGACGGCAAATGGATCGTTTTCAGTTCGGCGATGGGCAATCCCAAGTTCTTCCACGCCAATTCGCGGCTGGCGTTGGTGTCGGTGGACGGTGGCGCGCCGCGTTCGATCACCGATGGGTTTGATGAACAACCGCAATTTGTGGAATGGAATGCTGACGGGATTTATTTTGGCGGATTGCAAAAGACAGCTTCGCATTTGTTCCGACTCGACCCTGCCAGCGGCAAATTCACGCGCGTTACCCAACCGGACAATTTGATGCTGGCCGGAGCCAGCTTCACCAAAGACGGAAAACAGATCGCGTTTACCGCGCCTTCAGCGACTTCGCTGAGCGAAGTTTACGTGTCTTCGGTTACCAGCTTCGCGCCGCGCAAACTGACCGCGATGACCGATCAGGTCAAAGACTTCACGCTGGCCACACGCGAAGTCATTTCCTGGCAAAGCAAGGACGGCACAACAATCGAAGGCGTTTTGATAAAACCTGCCGATTTCGACCCGAACAAAAAACACGCTTTGCTGTGCGTCATTCACGGTGGGCCGACGGGCATTGATCGGCCAACCTTGCTAGATGCTCGTTACTATCCGGCGGACATCTGGGCGGCGAAAGACGCGCTGGTTTTGAAGGTCAACTACCGCGGCAGCGCAGGGTACGGCGAAAAATTCCGGCAACTGAACGTACGCAATCTGGGTGTCGGCGACGCCTGGGATGTCATTTCCGGCGTAGACCATTTGATCGCCAAAGGCTGGGTGGACGGCAATCGCGTCGGTTGCATGGGCTGGTCGCAGGGCGGATACATCTCGGCTTTTCTGACGACTTCCAGCGACCGCTTCAAGGCGATTTCGGTCGGCGCGGGCATTTCCAACTGGGCGACTTACTACTTCAACACGGACATCACGCCGTTCACGATTCAATACCTCGGCGACGACCCAGCGGATGACCCTGAAATTTACGCGAAGACTTCGCCGATGAGTTACGTCAAACAGGCCAAGACGCCAACGCTGATTCAGCACGGCGAATTTGATCGCCGCGTGCCGATTCCGAATGCCTACGAATTGCGGCAGGGTTTGGAAGATCGCGGCGTGCCTGTGGAGATGGTCGTTTACAAAGGCTACGGGCACGGCATCACCAAACCGAAATCCATGCGCGCCGTGATGCAGCACAATCTGGGCTGGTTCAACCATTACATCTTTGGCGAAGCCAAACCCGATTTCGCCAAGCCGGATCTGCCGAAGAAAGAAGAACCGCCAAAAGCTGTTGGAAATTGAAAAGGACAAAATTATGAGCACAGCAGCAGTTGCTAAAGGAAAAGTTCAACGCAAGGACTTCGTCATTTCTTTGCCAGAAAACGTAGCGGAATGCGTCATCACACCTCTGCACAGATTGACCGACAATGAATTCTGGCAGTTTTGCTCAAACAACCGCGATTTGAGAATTGAAATGACCAGCGAGGGACAGATGATAATTATGATGCCGGTTGGCGGCGAAGGTTCAAGCCGCAACTTTAACCTGACAGCGGAATTTGGAGCCTGGGTAAGGCGAGATAAAACAGGAATTGGCTTCGATTCTTCCGGCGGATTCAAACTTCCGAACCAGGCCAAACGTTCGCCAGACGCCGCCTGGATAAAACGCGAACGATGGGAAGCGTTGAGCGAACAGGATCGTCAAAAACTTGTTCCACTTTGTCCAGACTTTGTAGTTGAGCTTCGTTCGTATACTGATCGGCTCAAAAAATTACAGAACAAGATGGAAGAATACATTGCCAACGGCGCGCAACTAGGCTGGTTGATTGATCCGCAGGAAAAGAAAGTTCACGTTTACCGTCCTGGTGAGCCGGTTGAAGTGCTGAACGATCCGAAAGAAATTTCCGGCGAGCCTGTGCTGAAAGGCTTCACGCTGAAACTGGAAGGAATCATTGATTGATTCCGAAACGAAAGAGACTTTGTTCAATGAAACGTTTATCAGTAGTAATTGCCCTGATTCTCGCTGTTGCCTTCCTCCTGCCAGACCGGTTTCGCCAACCGACTATTGCCGAACAAGCTCCATCGCAAGCCCGAAAAACTGTTCAATCGCTGCGCGTGCAGGTGCTTTCGACAATGCTGGTCGGTGATTCCAACGCAGGCATTGGCGAATGGGGCTTTGCCGCGATTGTCGAAGTGGACGGCCAACGCATCTTGTTCGACACCGGAGCGCGCCCGGACACTGTGCTGAAAAACGTCAGGGAACTGAACGTAGATTTATCCAACGTCAAAGACGTGATTCTCAGCCACAACCATTCCGATCACACCAATGGCTTGCTGACTTTGCGGCGCGAATTCGCCAAAACGAATCCTGCGGCTTTGTCGCGCGCACACGTCGGCAAGGGCATTTTCTGGAATCGGCCAAATGCCTCAGGCGATTCGAATGTCATGGTCAAGATCAAACCTGATTATGAAGCGACCGGCGGCCAGTTTGTCGAATATACCGAACCCAAAGAAATCCTGCCCGGAGTCTGGCTGACCGGTCCCGTGTCGCGTGTTCACCCTGAAAAGAATTGGAGCGGAGCCGGCAGAATGAAATCGCCCGAAGGATTGGTCGAAGATACATTGCCCGAAGATATGTCGCTTGTGTTTGTCACCGACAAAGGTCTGGTGTTGCTTTCGGGATGCGGCCACGCAGGGATCATCAACACAATTGAACACGCTCGAAAGACGATCCAGCCTGCGCCGATTTACGCAGCCATCGGCGGTTTTCACCTGTTCGCATTGAACGACGAAAAGCTGAGTTGGACTTCAGGCAAGTTGAAAGAGTTCGGCTTGAAAAACTTTCTCGGCGCCCATTGCACAGGCATCGAAGCCGTTTACCGCATTCGCCAGCAAGCCGGACTTGACCGGCAAAGTTGCGTGGTCAGCGCCATCGGTTCTTCATTCACGCTGGACAAAGGCATTGACCCGACGCCTCTGGCGCGTTGAAAGGAACGACATGAAAAATATGTTGCTGATTTCCCTGTTGCTGTTGCTGCCTGTTGATTCGCTCGCTCAGACCAAAGGCGTGTTGCTGGAAAATCTGACATGGCAGGAAGCCGAAAAAGCGCTCAAGCCGGAAACCGTCGTCGTCATAGCGCTGGGCGCGGCGGCCAAAGAACATGGCCCGCACCTGAAACTGAAAAACGATTGGACGATGGCCGAATACTACAAAGCCCGCGTGTTGAAATCCGCTGACGTGGTGATTGCGCCGACGATCAATTACCACTTTTATCCGGCGTTTGTGGAATATCCCGGTTCGACCTCGCTGCGGTCGGAAACGGCGCGCGACCTGACAGTGGACATCTGCCGCAGCCTGTCACGGTTCGGGCCAAAACGGTTTTACATCATCAACACAGGCGTTTCGACCTTGCGCGCGTTGAAACCGGCAGCAGAGATTTTGGCCGCCGAAGGCATCTTGCTGCATTACCTGGACGTGACCAAAGATGTGGCCGACGTGGTCAAACCGATTGAAAAACAACCGGGCGGCACGCACGCCGACGAGATCGAAACTTCCAAGATGCTCTATATTGATCCGGCATCGGTCCAGATGAAAAAAGCCGTCAAGGATTACAACCCGCGACCTGATCGTCCGGGCGTGCCGTTGACGCGCGATTCGCAAAAGGCCGCCCGCGGCGAAGGCACGTATTCGCCAACCGGAAGTTGGGGCGACCCAACATTGGCTACGCGCGAAAAAGGCCGCATCGTGACCGAAGCGACTTTTGCGGCCATTCTCAAACAGATCGAAACGCTACGCCTAACCACGCCTCCAACAGCCAACGACAAAAAGTAGCGCTGGGTACGCACGCTTCCAGCGTGCATAACTCGGCGACAACAGCTTTCCTTCCGGCAGGAGTCAATCTTTTTCATGCCCGCACGCTGGAAGCGTGCGTACTCAGATGGTTTCGTTGAATTCAACGCAGCCTTCGTTTAGGCTTTGTCACCAATCGCACGTTACATTTCAACAATTCAGGAGCACCAGAATTATGACGATGATGAACACACCGTTGACGATGCCGGTGTTGATGGATCGAGGCCCGATGCTTTATCCAGACAACGAAATCGTCTCCAAGATGCGCGACAAAGTTCACCGCTACACTTACGCCGAGCTTGGCAAACGCGCGCGGCAATTCGCAAATGCGGTCACCAAACTGGGCATTAAACAGGGCGACCGCATAGCGACGATGGCCTGGAACGGTTATCGCCATCTGGAAGTTTATTACGCGACGCCGTGCATGGGCGCGGTTTTGCATACGCTGAATCTGCGGCTGTCAACCACTGACCTGGAATACATTGTCAATCACGCCGAAGATTCAGTGATTTGCATTGACGATGATCTGTTGCCGATTCTGGAAAGACTGGCCGGGAAGATTCCCACCGTCAAACACATCATTGTGATGAACAACACCGGCAACAAAGCTTCGGACGCGCTGGCCGCCACGGCCAAGATTCACGATTACGAAGAATTGATTGCGGGCGAATCTACGGAATTCACGTGGCCGGACATTGACGAAAATTCGCCGATGGGACTTTGTTACACCAGCGGAACCACAGGCCATCCGAAAGGCGTGATGTACACGCACAGGTCGAATTACATTCACACAATCACTGGCGGATTGCCGGATTTGCTGGGTTTGAAACGCGACGACACTGTAATGGCCGTTGTTCCGATGTTTCACGCCAACGCCTGGGGCTTGCCGTACATCTGCATGATGCTGGGGCTGAAACAGGTCTTCCCCGGCCCGACAATGGATGGAGCTTCGGTCTGCCAGTTGTTGCAGGATGAAAAAGTCACTTTCACCGGCGGCGTGCCGACCATCTGGATGGGCGTCATCAACGAATTGCAAACCAATCCCGGCAAATATGATTTGTCGAATTTGCGCGAAATGATCTGCGGAGGCTCTTCGCCGCCGCGCGCGATGATTGACTGGTTGGAATCGAACTTGGGTATTGAATTCATTCAAGCCTGGGGCATGACCGAAACTTCGCCGCTGGGCACTGTTTGCCGCCTGAAGCCGAAGATGAACGAATTGCCGCGCGAAAAGAAACTGGACATCAAACAGCGCGCGGGCATTTATGCGCCGGGTTTGAAGCTGCGCATCGTTGACGACAGCGGAAATGAAGTCGCTCACGACGGCGTTTCGATGGGACGCTTGCTGATCAAAGGGCCGTGGATCGCTTCGACGTATTACCGCACCGAAGCGACGCCGGATAAATTCCCGGACGGCTGGTTGGACACGGGCGACGTAGCGACGCTCGACACCGAAGGTTATATGGCCATCGCCGACCGCTCGAAGGATTTGGTCAAGAGCGGCGGCGAATGGATTTCTTCGGTGGATTTGGAAAATGCGATCATGGCCGTGCCCGGAGTTGCCGAAGCCGCCGTCATCGCTGTCGTGCATCCGAAATGGGACGAACGTCCTGTCGCCTGTGTAGTCAAAAAACCGGGGGCGGAAATCACCAAAGAGCAGATTTACGAACATCTGCTGAAGAGTTTCGCCAAATGGTGGATGCCCGACGAAATCATTTTCATTGACGCCGTGCCAAAAACCAGCGTCGGCAAATTCGACAAGAAAGTCCTGCGCGAACAGTTCAAGGATTTTCAACTGAAAGGCTGAGCAAGCAGACATTTGAAAAGCGCGCGAATGACTTGAAAGTTTTCCGAGTCGTTTGCGCGCTCTTTTCTATTTCAATTGAAGAAACGGCCGAAGCGCTGTCCATCACAAAGGGCGCGGACGCACCAGCGAGATCACTTTTTTTGGGTAAGGCAGAAAGTGGCGGTTGTGCTCCCGTCACTTTCCGTGAGTTTTATTTTGCAGCTCGTTGTGGCGCAGACGTAATGCTCAGTTCCGACACGTAGCGATAGACGCGCCACTCGGAACGAGCCACGACGCCGGTCGCCGCTGGCGTCAGCTTCGTCTCAGCCGACGGATATTTACGCGCCGGAATGGAACGCGCCGTGACAAGTTTTCCTCCATTCCGGTGAGGCTGAAAAGCTCTCACGGTTTCTTCGCCATCTCCTGTTTCACCTCTTCAATCAACTGCCGGAGCGAGTCTTGCAAGTTCGGATTCAGTTTCAGACATTGCGCAAAATCCTGCTGCGCCTCATCCGCACGACCCAGCCGCAAACGCATGACGCCGCGTTGCCCATAAGCATTGGCGTGGTGCGGCTTGAGCGCGATGTATTCGGTGAAATCGGCTTCGGCGTGCGCCCACTTTTCTTTGCGTTGCCACAAAGTAGCGCGACTGAACCACACGTCGGCAAAGTGTGGGTTTAACCTGATGGCCTGGTTGTAATCAGTCATTGCGCCGTCCAAATCACCTTTGAATTGACGCGCCGCGCCCCGGTCGTTAAAGGCTTCGGCGAAGTCGGGCTTGAGTTTGAGCGCCCGGTTTTGATCGTTCAGCGCAGCTTCGTAATCGCCGAGTCTGGAATGCGCTACACCACGATTGTTGTAAAACCCAGCATTGCGTCGGTCGATCTGTATGGCGCGGTCGAAATCTGATAACGCCCCAGCGTGATCACCGTTGCTGCCCCGCGCCAACCCGCGGACAGCCCAAGCCATGGCCAGCTTCGGATTGAGTTCGAGGGCTTTGTCACAATCTTGAATTGCGCCATCGAAATCGCCTTGCGCATAACGCAAGCCACCACGATCTGAATAGGCTGCGACCAGACGCGGATTGAGTTGCAGGGCACGGTCCAAATCAGCGCGCGCTTCCGGCAATTTGCCCAGCCGGTAGCGCGTGGTGGCGCGGTTGTAATACGCCCCGGCCTGACTTGAATCCGTAGCAATGGCCAGCGCGAAATCGGCTTCGGCGCGCGCATATTCGCCTTTGGCAAACCATTGATTGCCGCGCTCAAGGTACGAAGCCGCTGTGGCAGCGCGGCTCTCCTGCGCATGCACCCGCGTGACAGAAAAAGCGCAGAGTAAACACAGCAGGATCAACCGACCACAAGCGTTCCCGGCATAAGGCGGAAAGAACTTCTGAGACTGGTGAACAGAACTTGGCATTGATGCTCCTTTCCGAACAACGACCGTTCTTCCAAACCGAAGGAAGCGGTCTGCGAGACAGGCGTGCGTTAGGAAACTGCCGCGCCCGCCAGGTTTCGTTTGCTCACTCCCCTTATCGGAATTTCTCGACCGATTACCTCAGCAGTCGGTAAAAATTGTTGCTGGCGGGAACATTTGTTAGACTGCCGCTCGCATTCATTCACGAACACAAGCAAGACAAGACGCAGTTCAGGAGACACGCCAATGGCCGAAGTCACACAATTGCTGTTGCGCTGGAGCGAGGGCGATCAGGTGGCCTTGGAACACCTGATGCCGCTCGTTTACGACGAACTGCGTCGCCTGGCGGGTGGGTTTCTGCGTCACGATCGGTTGCATCAAACCTTGCAACCGACCGCACTCGTTCACGAAGCGTATTTGAGGATGCTGGGACAAGCGGAAGTCGCGTGGCAAAGTCGCGCGCAGTTCTTCGGGCTGGCGGCGACGTTGATGCGGCGCATTCTGGTGGATCACACACGCGAACGCTGCGCCGAAAAGCGCGGCGGCGGACAATTTCATCTCTCGCTCAGTCACGCCGATTTGTTCGCGCACTCCCCCGAAATTGGCTTGTTAGCCTTGGACGAAGCATTGCAAACATTGGCGGCGATCAAACCGCGACATTGCCGCATCGTCGAACTAAGGTATTTTGGCGGTTTGACGATTGCCGAAACCGCAGAAGTGCTAGGCGTGTCACACGCGACGGTCGAACGCGATTGGCACTTCGCGCGCGCCTGGCTCCGCCGCGAACTCAGCCAGTGACGGCTGGCTCACTCTATCTCCTATCCCCCATGCAAGACGCTGCTCGCTGGCAACTGATTGAAGACTTATTCCATGCGGCGTTGGCTCATCCGCCCGCGCAACGTGCCGCCTGGCTGGCGGAATCTTGCCCAACAGATGCCGACCTGCAAGCCGAAGTCCTCTCGCTGCTCGCTGCGCATGAACAAGGCGAAGACTCCAGGTTGGACCTCCCCGCGCAACTCGTGCAACAAGCCGCGCAACAACTCGTCACCGCCACGCCCGCCACGTTGCAGAGTGGGCAAACGTTGAGCCATTACCAAATCCTTTCGTGGCTTGGTCGCGGCGGCATGGGCGAGGTGTATTTGGCCGAGGATACGCGCCTGGGGCGGCGCGTGGCGCTCAAGCTGCTGCCGACAGCATTTTCACAGGATGCCGAGCGCGTGCGCCGCTTCGAGCGGGAAGCCCGTGCCGCTTCGGCGCTCAATCATCCCAATATCATTACCATTCACGAAATCAGCACGGAAGGCGACACGCATTTTATTGCCACCGAATATATCGAAGGTGAAACGCTGCGCGCACATCTGGCCAATCAATCGGCGAGTTTCGAAACGGCGCTTGAAATAGCGATTCAAATTGCCTCTGCGCTTGAGGCGGCGCACACGGCGGGCATCATTCACCGCGACATCAAACCCGAAAACGTGATGATTCGTCCTGATGGTTTGGTCAAGATTCTCGATTTCGGAATTGCCAAGCTTGCTGAAATGCGGAATGAAGAAGCCGAAACCTCGCGGTCATCAACCTTGCCGGGAATGCCATCAACCTTGCCGGGAATGCCATCAACCTTGCCGGGAATGCCATCAACCTTGCCGGGAATGATAGTGGGCACGGCAAGTTATATGGCGCCCGAACAAGCACAGGGCAAGACGGTGGATGCCCGCAACGACATTTTCAGCTTTGGCATTGTTTTCTACGAAATGCTGACCGGAAGGCGACCATTTGAAGGCGAAACGGCTTTAGAAAGTATAAGCTCCATTCTGAAAGATGAGCCGACGCCGATGAGTCGGATGCTCCCCGAAGTTCCGTACGAGATTGAGCGAATCGTTAGTAAAACCTTGCGAAAAGACCGTGAAGAGCGTTATCAAACGGCGAAAGAGTTGTTGCTGGACTTAAAAGATGCGAAGCGCGATTTGGAGTTTCGCGATCAATGGGAGCGCTCTACGGTTCCGAATCAAGACGCAGCCGAAACGCAGTTTTTCCCGGCCACAACGACCCATGAAAACCAAAATCGAGCAACCTCTGAAAACCGAAATCAATCCACCTCAAGCGCCGAATATCTTGTCACGCAGGTCAAAAACCACAAGTTTATCTATCTGACATTCGCGGTCTTGCTGATGACCGGAATCAGTTTCGGGATTTACCGCTACAGCGACAGAGCGCCGATCAACAATCCCTTTGAATCGGTAAAAATCACCAGGATTACGGACTCCGGCAAAGTTGGGGACGTCGTCGCTCTTTCGCGGGATGGTAAATGGCTGGTGTATTCAATCTGGGAAGGAGAAAAAGCCAGTGTTTGGCTGAAACAGGTTGCCATCCCTGACAGTAACACCCAGATCGTGCCGCCTGCCCCGGTGAAATATCGAGGATTCGCCTTTTCGCCTGATGGCAATTACTTGTATTACACGGTCGAAGAGGGAACGTACAGCAACTGCACCTTGTATCAAATGCCGGCGCTGGGCGGGGGGACTGCGCGCAAGTTGCTGAGCGGGATCAACGGCGGGATCAGTTTTTCGCCCGATGGAAAGCAGATCACCTACGGAGTTGAAGATTTGGCGAATGACGAAAGCATTTTGATGGTCGCCAATGCGGATGGCACCGAACAGCGTCGGCTGGTGATGCTCAAAGGAAATGATGAAATAGGCAGTAGCCGTGGACGCTGGTCACCCGACGGAAAATCAATCGCAGTCTTCGTCGGCACGAATAACCCGCTCACCCGGGAGCTTGCTACAGTCTCAGTCGCCACGGGCGAGATCACGCGGCTTACAACGCACAAATTTAGTGAATTCGGTCTGTGGGAGTGGTTACCCGATGGCAAAAGCTTTGTGGTTCTCGCCCGTGAGGATTCTGCTCACAATAACTCATTCTGGCTCATCTCTTATCCTTCAGAAGAAGCCCAAAAGATCACCAATGATCTGAATAATATCTATTCTTCGATGAGTCTGGCGGCAGAGGCAAATATTCTGGCAACGGTGCAGGGTTCTGCGACCAGCAATATCTGGATTGCCCCGGTCGGCGATGCCGCACGGGCAACGCAAGTCAACGCGGGCAGCAATCAGGCTGGTGATCCACAATGGACGCCCGATGGGAAATTGGCTTACATCCGAGGTTTGGGCGACAGTCAGGACATCTATCTCATTGACCCACATGGCGGAAGCCCAAAACGACTGACTTCAAACAACAAAACCAACCGTTCTCCGAGAGTTTCGCTTGACGGACGATATGTTGTTTACACTTCGTTTCAAGCGGGAAGTCCTTCCATCTGGCGAATGGACATAGACGGCAGTAATCCGAAACAGTTGACCACTCAGTTCAGCCTGAATCCGAGCATTTCGCCCAATGGTCAGGAAGTCATTTATGAAGTCGGTGTAGATACGTTAAGGGTCTGGAAAGTGGGAATGGACGGCGGACAGCCCGTTCAGTTGACGGATCAGGAATCACGGTTGCCGTTATTTTCACCGGACGGAAAACAATTCGCGTGTCTCTGGTGGGATGACCCAAACTCCCCGCCTAAAATTGCGATCATTCCCGCGACAGGCGGCAAACCGGTAAAAACATTTGCTTTGCAGGGTGGAGGGTATCGTTGGATGCCGGACGGACGCGCGCTTGCCTATTTCGTCCACCAAGACGGAGTGGCGAATATCTGGTCACAGCCGCTAGACGGCGGCACACCAAAACAGCTCACCAATTTCACCGGCGACGGCATCGTTTCATTTGATTTCTCCCGCGACGGAAAACAGATCGCCTTCACACGCATGACAACTACCAGCGATGTGGTGCTGATCAGCGGATTCAGGAAATAAGCCGGAAACGGGGACAATTATCAATCAATACAAGATCATCTCCGCTCGCTGAACTGCGCCTGATCGAATTTTCCTTCCTGCTGCGCTTTCGATCCGGAACGGTGTTTCAGGACAATGTGTTCAACTTTCGCTTCCGATTTGCTTTTCATGGTCTGCACCCTTGGGTGACGGCGTGGCCGTCCATTGATTGTTTTGAATCCGTTGGGAATTGATGTGTATTGCAATGTCACGCTTCGTTTTTCGCCTTATCTCCCGCCTGCGCAAAGCAAAGTTGGAAAAGCTCACGACTTAAAAAATTTCTGGAATTTTCAGGCGGAAGATGACTGACACTGGAAAGAGAGTGGTCAGTAAGGAATGAATGGGGATGAACTTGCCGCCATCGCCGAGCCGCAGTAATATCCGCTTGCGCGAACATAGCGGGATGCGCAAGTTTTACCCCTTCTCTTTCATCAACATAAAAACAACTCGGAGGTCGAACTATGGCAGAGAACCTGAATCGCCGCCGGTTCATCACGGAAGCAGGCGCGACGGTCGCCGGAGCCAGCGTACTGACAGCGGCATCGTATTCACGCGTGCTGGGCGCGAACGACCGCATTCAAATGGGCATCATCGGCTCTGGTGGACGTGGACGCAGCGTGATGAACTCCTTCAACAAATTCGCCGACCAGGTCGAATTCATTCACGTGTGCGACGTGTATGAACCCAATATCAATTCGGCGTTGAAACTTTCTCGCTCCGGCGCGAAAACGACAATGGATTATCGCCAGTTGCTGGATGACAAAGATGTGGTCGCCGTCTTGAACGCCACACCCGATCACTGGCACCACAACGTGCTGATTGACGCCGTTGCCGCCGGCAAAGACGCTTACACCGAAAAACCCTTCGCCTATTCAATCGAACAGGGCGCGAAGATGGTCAAAGCCGTTCGCGCCACCAAACAAATCGTTCAGGTCGGCATGCAACGCCGCAGTTCCGAAGCCGTGCGCGGCGCAAAGAAGATTGTTGATGATGGCGTGCTGGGCGAAGTGGTCATGGCTCGCGCGCAATGGTTTTGGAATCGCAAACCCATGCCGCAGAAATTGGAATTGGCAGGCAAACTGGATTGGGAACGCTTTCAAGGCCCGGCCAAGAAACGGTACTCATTGGACGAACGCCGCTTTTTCCACTGGCGCAACTTTTCCGATTACAACGGCGGCCATCTGACAGATCAGGGCACGCATTTGATGGATGTCATTCAATGGTTCTGCAACGGAGGCAAACCGCCGGTTTCCGCCGTTTGCCAGGGCGCAATTTACGTTCATAAAGGCGGAGATGTGCCTGACACGTTCAGCGCGGTTTACGAATATCCGACGTTTCTGGCCACGTGGACGCTGTGTTACGGCAATTCTTACGAAGACGCCTGGAAGATTCACCTGCAAGGCAAAAAAGCCACGATGGTAATTGACGACGACGGTTATCGCGTTTTCCCCGAACCATGGAACCGTCCGAACATTCCGCCGCAAGCGATTCACGAATACAAAGGCGGCATTCCGACCGAACCGCACGTCAAGAACTTCATTGAGTGTGTGAAATCCAGGCAGGAACCGAATGCCCCGGTCGAAGTCGGCCACAACGCCGTCTCCGGCCCGCATCTGGCGAATCTGGCTCTGCGCGCTCAAAAGCGTGTCGTGCTCGGCGCAGACGGTTTGGTCGCAAAAGCCTGAGCCTGGCATCGCGCGTGTCAACTTTTTGATTCACGACTGTCTTCAAAAGAAGACGTTTTTTCGTTGTTTCCGAATTCAACCTGCGAAGTCTTTTAATCTCCGCATTGGCAAGCCGCCAAAACTGGCATTCGGCTTGCTGAAACTCAGGCGGAAAAAAATCAAAACCGCGCCGGTCGGGTGCTACTCCTTTAACGACCGGCGACGGTTAAACACGTTGGCCCTTAGTGAGAACAGTTATGACTTTGCTCGAAGACCTGTTAGTGGGATTGCTCTATCTTCCGTTTTTGATCGCTCCGTTCGCCTTGCTGTTTTGGTATGCCTTTGCGGCAACTCGTTCGAACGAACCAGAACCTATCAAAAAATCTGATGACCGCAGTCAGCGCCCAACGCGCTGATGGTAGAGCAGGTTTTCCAACCTGCTCTACTTCTTCACAAAACGAACTCCGCGAATGCGCCCGGCATTGACGCCAAAGCCTGTGATTTTTCCAGCGGTGTCTCGCGTGAATTCAAACTGCGCGCCCTGGATCAGCGTGAACAGTTCGCGCGAACGCGGCGTCAGCGGTCGTTTGCTTTCGTTGCGATCAATCGCAAACAGCTTGCCGTTTTCCACCGCCAGCTTGTAAGTCGCGTCCAGTTCTTCGCTGTAATAATCGCCGGTGTATTCGGCCAGTTGTTCAGCGGTCAGCGTAATCGGGTCAGGCAGTTTCGGCGGCGTTCCACGCATCGTCGAAGCTTTGCTTTCGGTTGTTTTGAACTGCTCAGCCAGATAAACATCCGCCACTCGCTGAGCCAGGGCGCTTGGGTTCACCGTTCCCAGATTGCACAAACAAGCCACTGAAAATTTCTGATCGGGAAAGCGAATCAATTCCGATCTGTACCCCGCCCACGAACCTCCATGGCTGACTTTTCTCAAGCCTTTGTATTCTTCGATGAACAATCCGCTGGCGTAATCTAGCTTTCTGCCGTCGTTGAAAGCTCCGACCGAATGCATTGCGTCCAGAAACGCCTTGCCGCCGACTTTCGGTTCGTAAAAGTTCTGATCCCACAACAACAAATCTTCGACGGAAGTCAGCACAGCGCCGTCTCCGGTCTGCTCGAAGTTGGACATTTCCGTTTGAAAGCCGCTTTTGGGATTCGGCGAATATCCGGTCGCTCGCATGGGCACGATGCGTTTGTGGTTGTCGAGCACCAGCGTGTGTTTCATCCCCAGCGGATCGAAGATGTGTTCTTTGGCGAATTCAGGATAAGACTTGCCGCCGGCGCGTTTGATGATGATCGAAAGCAGAAAGTATCCGCTGTTGCTGTAAAGCCATTCATCGCCCGGAGTGAAGTTCAGAGCTTTTTGTCGAATGATGATTTTCAACGCGTCGGCTTCGGTCGTCGTGTCGTCGAAACTGACACCGGCCAATGAAAACAACGTAAGGTAATCGCGCAATCCGCTGGTGTGATGAATCAGGTGCCGAATCAGAATCGGTTTTTGATAGCTCGGCAGTTCGGGAATGAATTTGCGAACGTCGTCTTCCAACGTAAGTTTGCCCTGTGCGGCAAGCAACAAAATGCTGGCCGCAGCGAACTGTTTGGAAGTCGAGCCGATGTCGTAAACCAGTTTTGAACCGTTGACGATGCCGTGTTCCAGATTGGCTTTGCCGTATCCACGCGTGTAAATCAGCTTGCCGTCCTTGATGACGCCCAACGCGCAACCCGGCGAATCCGGTTTATCGAAATTGGCAAAAATCGCGTCCACTTTCGCCGCGACCGCTTCGGGCGGCTGCGGTTGTGCAGCCACCGGCAGAATCAACAGTACGGCATGAACCAACAGAGTGTTGAAACGCATCATTTGATCTCCTTGTGGTAAACAAAATTCGGTTGATGTTGCGATCTGTGTACGCATTGTAACCTCTATTCGGTTCGCTCAAATCTGCCGGGAAAGCATTTGTCTGATTGACTGGATGGCGATCTTGTCTAAACTGGCCGCCGAATCGCCGAGATGTTGAGACGATCAATTTTTATGACCTTTTCCTGCTGACTTCTCTATGAATCGAGACTCAATTGTTCCATCCTCGGCTTTTCTACCGGCGCGCTGGCTTCGCTTCTTTCTGTTGTGGTCTTTTCTCTTCACTTGTCAGGCAACCGCATTTGGTCAATCCGTGACAACTCAATACATACTCGATTCGTGGGGAACCAAACAGGGTTTGCCGCAAAATTCAGTCATGACCATGGTGCAAACCAGCGATGGGTATTTGTGGATGGGCACTTTCGGCGGACTGGTGCGATTTGACGGAGTTCGGTTTGCTGTGTTCAATGCCGCCAACACGCCCGCGCTGGTCAGCAGCCGTATTCCCGCAGTTCTGGAAACCAGATCGGGTGATTTATGGATTGGCGCAGACGGCGCTTTAAGCAGACTCAAAGACGGACGCTTTACTACGTTTACGCAAAAAGAAGGATTGCCGGGACGCGGATTCTGGCCTTTGTGCGAAGATCGTGCCGGGAATCTGTGGCTGGGTTGGGGTGTGGCGCTGGTCAAATACCGCGACGGGCGCTTCACTTCGTACACAACGGCGGACGGGTTGCCAAGCAATTCCGTCAACAGCGTAACGGAAGACAACGACGGCAATTTATGGATCGGCACTGACAAGGGGCTGGCACGATTACGCGACGGTCAATTCCAGATTTACTCGCAGCAAGCCGGTTTGAGCGATCCGAACGTCAAGGCGGTGCGCGCCGCCAAAGACGGCAGTTTGTGGATCGGAACCAACACGGCAGGGCTGGTCAGGTTTTCTGACGGGAAACACACGACCTTTACGACAGCCGATGGTTTGGCCAGCAACCAGATCAGTTGTCTTTACGAAGATCGCCAGGGAAATTTATGGATCGGCAATCAAACGCACGGATTGAATCGTCTGGCGGCGGGCACATTGGCCAATAACAATCGGCGCGGCAGATTGTTTACTGCAATCAGCGCGCGCGACGGTCTGGCAAGCGACAATGTCGCCTGTCTGACGGAAGATGACGAAGGCAGTTTGTGGGTTGGCACCACAACCGGCGGAGTCAGCCGTTTAACGGCGAGCAAGGTGACGGTCTTCGCCGATTTTCCTGAAATCCCTAACAGCGCCGCTGTTCCGATTACACAGGATGCCGAAGGCAGCATGTGGATCGGAATCACCTGTGGCGGGCTGGCGCGTGTCAAAGACGGAGTGACGACTCTTTTCACCCAATCTCACGGTTTGCCAGACGGCTGCATCTGGTCGTTGCTAGCTGACACGGATGGCAGTTTGTGGATGGGAACCTGGGGTCGCGGAATCGCTCGAATGAAAAACGGACGAATCACCCGGTTCACCAAAGCGAACAACGGGCTTCCGAGCGATGAGATCATAGGCATTTATCGTGACCGCGCAGGCGCTCTATGGTTGGGAAGCAATCAGGGACTGCATCGCTGGACGGATGGCAAGTTCCAGTCGTTCAGAATCGCGGACGGTTTGCCCGACAATCACATCAGATTTATTTCCGAAGATCGTTCCGGCAAGCTTCTGATCGGCACATCCGGCGGGATGAGCCTGATGAAAGACGGAAAGTTCACCAATCACACCACCGAAAACGGTTTGCCAAACAACATGGTGCGAGCCATTCACGAAGCCGAAGACGGTTCGTTGTGGATAGGCACTTACGGCGGCGGTTTGGCCAGATTGCACGACGGGCGCTTCACGTATTTCACGACCAAACAGGGATTGTTTGAAGACGTGGTTTCCCGAATTCTTGATGACGGGCAAGGCAATTACTGGCTGACCGGCAATCAGGGCATCAGTTGCGTCAGCAAACAGGAACTGGCCGAACTGGCCGCCGGGCGATTACGGTCGCTGAAACCCGTCGTTTACGGCGTGGCCGACGGCATGAAAAGCAATGAATGCAATGGCGGAGGTTTGCCCGCAGGTTGGCGCGCGCGTGACGGAAGCCTGTGGTTCCCGACTCAACGAGGCGCGGCGGTACTCAGACCTGAATCTATTGCGCCAAATCTGCGTCCGCCGCCAGTCGTCATTGAAGATTGTTTTATTGACCGCGAAGCCACCAGCTTCGCCGATCAAGTGCGGATAGAGCCTGGCAAAACCAGTCTGGAAATTCATTACACCGGCCTGAGCCTGATTAAATCCGAACAGGTCAGGTTCCTTTACAAACTCGCCGGAATGGACCCTGACTGGGTGGAAGCTGGAACGCGCCGCACCGCGTATTATTCCTATCTGCCGCCGGGCGAATATCAGTTCACAGTGATTGCCGCCAACAGCGACGGCGTTTGGAATACCGAAGGACGAAGCTTGCGCGTCGTGGTCGTTCCGCGTTTCTGGCAAACGTGGTGGTTTGTGGGGTTGGTTGGAATCGTTGTGGCGGGCACGGTCTTTCTGGCTTATGAACGCCGCGTTTTGCAGTTGAAGAAAGAGCGCGAGTCGCAGGAAGTTTTTGCGCGGCAATTGATCGTTTCGCAGGAGGGCGAGCGAAAACGCATTGCCGCCGAATTGCACGACAGTCTGGGCCAGAATCTGCTGGTCATCAAAAACCGCGCCATTTTGGGCGAACAGGTCGCCGACGAAAGCACAAAGGCCAAAGAGCAGTTTGGCGAAATCACCGACGCCGTGACACAAGCTCTGAGCGAAGTGCGCGAAATCGCGTACAACTTGCGGCCATATCATCTGGATCGTGTCGGCCTGACCAGCGCGATGGAAGCAATGGTCGAAAAAATGGCCGACGCTTCCGTCATACGATTCATCGTCGAAGTCGCGCCAGTGGACAAACTCTTTCCGGATGAAGTCGAACTGAGCCTCTACCGCATTGCGCAGGAATGTCTGAACAACATCGTCAAACATTCCGGCGCAACGGAAGCTTCGTTTATGGTTGCGCGCGAATCGCACGGCATTACGATGACGATCAGCGACAACGGTCGCGGCTTTTCTCCAGAATCCGTCGCTGCGGATTCATCAAAACGCGGGTTTGGCTTGCTGGGCATTGCCGAGCGTGTTCGTCTGCTCGGCGGCGTTTCCACGCTGCGCTCAACGCCGGGACAGGGCACGACAACCACCGTCAAATTGACGTTACCAGACCAGACAAAGAGTTCATCGCAGTGAAACCTGAAATCACAGTTCTGATTGCCGACGACCATCCGATCTTTCGGCGTGGACTGCGCCAGATCATCGAAACCGACCCCAGCATCAATATCGTCGCCGAAGCCGATGATGGCGAAACCGCGCTCGCGTTGTTGCAGGAAACAACGCCTCATGTGGCGGTGATTGATGTTGATATGCCGGGTTGCGACGGGTTTGAAGTGGTGAAACGTCTGCACGCCAGACGGTCGCAGGTGGCGGTCATCTTTCTGACGATGCACAAGGACGAGCGCATCTTCAACAAGGCGCTGGACGCAGGCGTGATGGGTTATGTGCTGAAAGACAGCGCCATCACCGAAATCGTCGCCGGAATCAAAGCCGTTGCCGCCGCGCAGAATTACGTCAGCCCCGCGCTTTCGACCAGCCTGTTGAAACGAGTGGCACGTGCGTCAACTCCGCAACCCGCGGGATTGAATGATTTGACCCCGACCGAACGTCGGGTGCTGAAATTTATTGCCGAATATAAAACCAGCAAGGAAATTGCAGCGGAGCTTTTCATCAGCATCCGCACAGTCGAACATCATCGCGCCAACATCAGCGCCAAACTCGAACTCAAAGGCAGCCATGCTCTGCTCAAATTCGCCCTTGACCATCATTCCCAGCTTTAAGGCTCAGCTTTGAGTTTTTCCACTCGCCAAATCGGCATAACGTCTTCAGGCATAGCGCTCTTAGGCAGAACTACCCATCAAAATAGGTAGTTCTACCGCCCATAAAATGGGTAGAACCCTGCATTCATACGACCTTGCCTTCTCGCCATAATCCGCCCGCCTTTGAACGAACACAGAAAGTGGAGCCGTGATGAAAATCCTGATTGTCGAAGATAACGCTGCGATGCGCCGCCTGATCCGCACACTGTTGAGCGGCCTGGCTGGCGCGCTCTGCGAATGCGAAGACGGTCTGGAAGCGCTGCCCGCTTATCTGCGTCACCGGCCTGACTGGGTGTTGATGGACATCAAGATGCCCGGCCTGGATGGGATCGAAGCCAGTCGGAAAATTCTGGCGGCTGATCCGAAGGCGAAGATAGTCATTGTCACCGATTACGACGATGAACGATTGCGCACCGCCGCCCAAAAAGCTGGCGCGCGCGGTTATGTGTTGAAAGAGCGGCTGCTGGACCTGAAACCGATGCTGTCAGGCGAAACGGAACAGCGGCAATAACAATCCCCGGAAATCGCACCAAACTGCAAAAGGAGTCGAGCAATGAAACAGGATTCAAGTTTAACAACGTTCCCTTCTCTCCAATCACGAAGATGGAGTTTGATCGCCAGCGTTCTGCTGCTTGGCTTTTCCACGTTGAGTCTGATCGGCTGGAGCGTCAGAGCTGGCGGACAAGAATCAGACCTCAGACAGTCTGCCTGGAATCATAAAAGCCTGATGGCCGCCAGTTCGGCGCCGGCCATTACGGCGGCTCCGGCAAACACCATCATCGTCAACACTGCCGATGATGGCGCTCCAATCGTGAACGGCAAATGCACACTGCGCGAAGCCATCATCAATGCCAACAATAATGATCAAAGCGGTTCGATTGATTGTCCGGCTGGAAGCGGCGCAGACACGATTCTGTTCACCCTTACATCCGGCCCACAGGTTGTCAATTTGACAGGAGTCTTGCCCAACATCACTGACAGCATCAGCATTATCAACTCGACCGGCCCCGCCAACCTGACAGTCCGGCGCGACACTGGCGGCGATTACCGAATTTTCAACATCTCGAAATATGGACTGAACATTTCCATTACCGGGCTGACCATTAGCGATGGGTACGCAAATGACTCCCCCAATTATGGCGGAGGAATCTTGAGCCATAGTTACCTTGCATTGACCGACTGTATCGTGACGAACAATGTGGCGGGAGCTTACGGCGGCGGCATTTATCTTCAGGGCAACGGACAAATCACTAATTGCACCATCAGCAATAATCAGTCTGCCAAACGCGGCGGCGGCATATATTTCATGGGGGCAACGGGTGGAAGCGGAGCCTTGACAATGACCAACGTCACGATCAGCGGCAACTCTTCGCAGGATTATTTAGGTGGCGGCGGCATACACGCCGGCAGCGTAGTCACTTCCACTACGCTGAACCTGACCAACTGCACAGTTGCCAATAATATGGCAACTTATGAAACAGCCGGTAATCCGGGAGCAGGCGGCCTTTCAGTTTCCGGAGACCCCACGACGGTAACGCTGACCAACACGATCTTTGCCGACAATACATTGCCCAACATCAGAACCGTTTTTTCAGTAGGCGTCATCTCTGCGGGAGGCAATCTGATGGATGATGGCGGAAACGGATTCCTGATTCATCCCACCGACCAGATCAACCAAAACTCGCTTCTGGCGGCTTTGGGAAATTATGGCGGTCTGACACCAACTCACGCGTTGTTGCCAGGCAGTCCGGCCATCAACGCCGGAATCAGCACAAACGCGCCTCCCACCGACCAACGCGGAGTCGTCCGGGTGGGGGCTGTTGATTCAGGCGCGTTTGAATCGCGCGGCTTCAATCTGGCCGTCAACTTCGGCAACAACCAGTCTGCGCATCTCAACACTGTATTTACCAATCCGCTGATAGTCTTTGTCAGCAGCGATTTTGGCGAACCGGTCACCGGCGGCGAGGTGACTTTTACCCCGCCCGCCGCAGGAGCAAGCGCCATGCTTGCGCCCAACCCAGCGCCGATCAGCGCCAATAATCGCGCTAATGTAACCGCCACTGCCATCAATCAAGCCGGGAATTATCTGGTTACGGCATCCGCCAACGGCGGCAATTCCGTCAATTTCCTTCTGACCAACATTCAATGCCAGGCAATGGTCATCAACCCGGTCTTTCCGGTGTTACCGCAGGGCACTGCCGGACAAGCTTACAGCCAGACCTTCACCCAGACCGGCGGCGTGGGAACAATCACCTGGTCTGTCATTTCTGGAAGTTTGCCGGGCAATCTAACTCTGAATCCAAGTACGGGAGCGCTGACCGGTTCGCCTACGACTTTCGGCAATTTCAATTTCACTTTGGAAGCCAAAGACTTTTTCGGCTGTAAAGGCAACAGAGCATATCTGCTGACCATTCAACCGCCCTGCGCTGCCGTGACCGTCAACCCGGAAACGATTCCCAACGGAAACATCGGCGCGCCTTACAATGTGACACTGACTGCAACCGGCGGAGCCGCGCCTTACACTTTTACTCTCAGCGCAGGCATCTTGCCTGATGGGCTTTCATTGAACACGGCCACGGGAGAAATCACCGGCCAGCCTGTTCTGCCCGGATTGTTCACTTTTACCGTCAAAGCCACCGGACAGAACAATTGCTTTGGGACACGCCATTACAACGTGGCCATCAGCGGCGGCACGCCAGCCAGCGGATTGCAGTTTTATCCGTTGGCCGCGCCAGTCCGACTGCTAGACACACGTCCGGGCGCAAGCCCCAATGCCTGTAACCAACCTGGCGCTCCTATTGCAGGCGGCACGTCTCGGCTTCAACCAGGGCGAGGTTTTTGCAGCATTCCGGCGAACGCTCAGGCTCTGATCGGCAACATCACCACAGTTCAATCCGGCGGCGGTTACCTGACGCTTTATCCAAGCGATGCTCAGCAACCGCTGGCGGCAAATTCCAACTATGCCCCCAACGAAATCCTCAACAATGTATTCACTGTCGGCCTTGGCGCCAACGACGGAGCCTTCAAAATTTTCGTCACCTCAAATACTCATGTGGTGATTGACATAACCGGTTATTACGCCCCTCCGGCTTTCGGCGGGCTGTACTTTCATCCGCTGCCCAAACCTATCCGATTGCTGGAAACGAGAGATGGAGAGTCTGGCTGCTTTACGCCCGGAACTCAGATCGTGGGCGGCCTCGAACAGGCTCAAATTGGGAAATTGACCTGCAACGGCGTGACCATCCCGGCATCTGCCAAAGCTCTGGTTGGCAATGCCACTACGCTCAATTCCGCCGATGGCTTTCTGACGCTTTATCCTGGCGGGCAGCAGCGTCCGCTGGTGGCCAGTTCGAATTTCAGAGGGGGCCAGATCATGAATGCTCCCTTTACTGTTGGGTTGGGAACAACGGGCGAGTTCATGATCTATTCGACCACCAACACCGACCTGGTCATTGACGTTCTGGGTTATTACAGCGACGAAGCCAATGATTTGAATGGCGCAGGATTGCTGTTCCATCCATTGCCGCATCCGGTCAGACTGTTGGAAACGCGCGCCGGAGAACCGGGCTGTCATACGCTCAATGCGCCACTGCACGCCGGTTTCACACACACCCAGCAGGCACGCGGCCAATGCGGAGGCGCGACGATAGCAAACACGGCTCTGGCAATTGTCGGCAATGCGACGGTGGTCAACAATCAGGCTGGCTATCTGACGTTTTGGCCGAACGGCACAGCCAAGCCGCTGGTGGCGACAACCAACTTCCCGGCCAATCATATCTTCAATCGCCACTTCACGGTCGGGCTTGGAGTGCATGGATCGTTCAACATCTTTTCTCTGGCACAAACCGATCTTGTGATTGATTTGTCAGGTTACTTTGCGCCGTAAGCAATGAAAAAAAGCCGTCGAGCAAGGTCAACCTGCTCGACGGCTTTTTACCTGAGAGATGCCGCTTGCGACTCTTCAATATCGCAATGAATTATCGGTCAGATATTTCCAGCCTTCGTCGCCGATCAAATCCATCGAAGACAATCCGTCATGCTCCGTTCCCGGATAAACATAAATGCCGTCACGTTCGATGGCTCGCGGATCGAGCGATTGCAGCCCTTGCAGCAATTGTTTGAAAGTAGCCGGTCGGAAGTATTGGCTTTCATCCAGGTTTTCCACCATCAGGCGAAACGGCTGGGTCAATTGCGCATAGGTCGGGCGGAACTGGTAATCGCCGACATCGTCCTCGACCGCTTCTTCGCGGTTGTCAATCAGCATCATCAACGAGACGATCAAAAATTCCTTCTGATCGGAAAAACGATGCAACCGATCCACTTCGCTGCCGAGTTCATCGCCTTCGGTCGCCATCGAAGCTTCGATTTCGTTGCGCCATTGGTTGAAATTGCTGATGGCCGTATCGGCATCGCTCTGGTAATCCCAGTAACCGTATTCCCAGGCGTACTGGTTTTCAATCAACAATGACGCAACGGATTTGATGAAGCGGCGCTTTTCGGCTGCCGAGTCGGTTTCGTCTTCGGCTTCGATCAACCGAGCCAGACGCGCGCGCAGTTCATCGCCGCCGAAGACCTGAATCACCAGTTGAATGCCGAAAAACAAAGCGTGATCGTTTTGCCGCCCGGTCAGAAACGAACGCCGGCTGCCATCAATGCGGCCTTGATTGCCGGTTTTGGCCAGATACAGGCCTCCGGCAAAAACTGCCGTCAAAATCAGCAGCAGCAACAAAAACGTTCCCGTGCCAATCAGCAAGAAAAGGAAAATGTTCATCTGTGATCTCTAAACGGAAAAATTGAAAGGAAGCTGCGCGCTTCAATCACCGCAGACAGGATGCCTGCTTACCCAAATCAACCGCTGAACCATCCGCCGCCGCTGCGCCCATAAGAACCAGAGCGACCGGAACGAACTCCGCTGACTCGCCCATCGCCGCCACGCCGCACGCTGGTGCGTCCGAAGCCGGTCGGTTTTGTTCTGCCGACCCCGGTTGCGCCGGGCGAAGTTCCCACACGAGCGGAACTGAAAACCGTGGGACGGGTCGTCGGGCGGTAATTCGGAGCATCGAACGTCGGGCGCGAAAAGTTTCCGGGCGGCGGCGGAACGCGACTGGTTCCGTAATATCCGCCACCGTAGTTGTAGCCGCTGCCGTAAATAATTGTGGACGGACGGCTCCAATAGTAATGGCTGTAAAACCACCAGTGTGAATACGGATAACCGCCGTAGTAATAATGCCTGACCGTAGAGGTAGCCGGAGTCGCCGAAGTCGTATTGCTGGCCGTCAACGTCTCGTCGTAGGGTTTGAACTCAGACAAGCGCAACAGCCGCACGTCAATGCCATTCTTCTGCCATTCGACGAAATCTTCGTTGATGTCGTCCAGTTCCGCCGATTGCGTCTGGTCTTTGGCCAGATAAATCACCTGCAGAATGCCTCGCTGTTTCAACTGCTCCGCCGGAGGCAATTTCGCCAGGTAGCGATTGTCGAATTGATTGTCCTGATCGGTGTACGGTGACAGCCGATTGCTATCCAGCAACAATAAGGCCGGAGTATCTTCAGGAAGCTGTTTGCGCTTTTCGTCAATTTCATTTGCGTAATAGGCCATTGCTGACAGCGTTTCGTGCGAACGCACCACTCCCAGCGGATGCGGCCAGTTATCGAACACCGGAACCAGCGTCACGACGTCCGCCAATGCCGCGCCAACGGCAATCGAAGCCGGACCGGGCAAATCGGAAATAATCAGTGTCTGGTTGATATTTTTCCCTGAAGCGATCAAAGAACGCAGGCCTTCGGCTCGTTGATAAGCTTCGATCATTTCTCCGGTACGAATCAGTTTGATTTCCTTGTTGAGCGAAATCTGCGACAGCGATTGCAACAAGGTCGGGGTGAAAAACGGCTGCCATTTGGCGTCGCGCGGTTGGTAAATCGAAATCAGGTAGTTCGGATCGAAGGCGCTCCAGACTTTGCCGGCGCTATCGGTCGGCGTCACGCTGGCCGGATATACCAAAGCCTTTTCCGTCGAGCCGATGTTCCATCCTTCTTTCTTTTGCAGTTCCAGCGAATCTTCGGCGACTTCCGGTTCGTCATCGCCTGAAATCTGGTAAAGCACCAGCCCCGCCATGCCTAAACCGGCAGTCCAGGCCAGGCCTTTTCCAAGCTGGCGACGCGACAGATGTTTTTCAAACCAGTTAGGAGTCTGGCGCTGCAAGGAAGAGTTAGCCGTCCGTCCCGATTGAACCGGGTCGGTTTTGATGTATTTGTTTTTGACTTTCTTGGCCATGATTGTCTGCTGAACAAAAAGGTTAATTCTGTTTTTTTGTAGCCAGTGTCAGTTCATCCACCGAAAAGACCTCGCCACTTAACGAACGGAAGCCAAAAGTGCCATACAGAAATTTCTCTTTGGCAGGACTTGTATCCGTCCACGAACCGAGTCCCATTTTTTCTCCCGTGTCGTTGGAAGTAATCCAGTGGCGAATCCTTTCTTCGCTGACTTCGATGTTGATTTGATAAGAAGCCGTTTGATTGAGTTCCGTCAAAACCGGAAACGGAGCGCTGACTACATCAGGAGCGGCTCCGTTTATGACCACGTAGGTGTAAAACTTATTTGGCGTGTGTGTAGTGGATTTCGGCCCAGCCAGATGGAAAAGATAGTAGTTGCGTCCTTCCTTGTCCGCTTTGACCGCCCAGGTCGCCCCTTTCCCATCGTCCAGCCAGAGAATAAAGCTGCTGTCCTCGTCAATGTCGCGGTAAACCTGGTCTTTCAACAATCCAAGTTCCGAACCTTGCACCTTGAGCTTTTTGTTTTTGCCGACTGTCACCAATTCCCAGCTTGACGGATTTTGCCAGTAGATGAGGGAATCAAACGGGTCTGAAACGCCTTGTGAAGTCACAATCGGAGCCAGCCGGACTTCAATCGTTCGCGGGCCAGGAGAAAGCAGTTCCGATTTCGACCAGGTTTGATAGCCGACCAATTCGACGCTGATGGTTCGTTCCGCCGAGCGATTCAGTTCGTAATCAATTCTGACATTTCCATCGGGCTGAATTTTTCCCTGCACCGCGCCGTCAATCAACACAGTAGCCCCCGGCGTTCCCTGAATCGTCAACTTGGCGACGCGAACCGGCAAGATGCGCCAATTGACTGTGGCGCCAGCTTCCAGGCCTTTCAAACTGTCCACGTAATCGTTGTATTCAGGATGACGAACAATCAGGGAATGATCGCCGGAGGTCAGATCATTGACGGTTGCCATTCCGGCCTGATCCGCCGTCGCGCGAACCTGATCGTCAATCAGCACCTGGGCGTTCGGCGGCAATCCGTTCAACACAAGTTTGGCAAATTGAGGAATCAGTCGAAGCCGCATGACTTCGCTGGTTTTCAGCGGCCTGGATTTGCCTGTCGCGCCGAGGAATCCGGGGAAACTGGCTTCGACCAGATAGATTTTATTTCTGGCAAGCTGAATTTCCGCCTGACCGTCCTTGTCTGCTTCCAGCTTGCTGATGACGCGACCGGTGGAATCTTTGACGATGACCTGCCCATTGACAACCGGATCAAGCACGACAGCCAATACGCCTTTTGACGGTTGAGCAGGAACGGTTTTGATGATGACGCGATCGGTTGAAGAACGTTCGCGCGGCTTTTCTACAATTGGCAACTCCTTGATGCCCTGAGCCAAAGTCACAGCAGTCAACGTCAGCCAAAAAGCGCTTGCCGAAATTACGAAAATGCTCTCCCTACAGAACCGATTAGTTAATGTCTTTCGCACAGCGAAACCCTATCGAAGTGTTTTTGGTAGAGGGCGGATAAAAAAATCTGTCAGTCGCGGTTTGAGCCGACGCCGCAACGTTGAACGCGCCGCCGCGAACGGCTTTTCGCCCGGAATTCGGATCATTCGGCGGCAATGTGCTGCCCGGATAAAGCCGGAAATCGTCTCCGATCCATTCCGCAACATTGCCCGCCATGTCATAAACGCCAAAAGGACTTGCTCCTTGCGGATAATTTCTGACAGCCAATGGCAATCTGTAATCATCTTCGCTGGCGTTTGAATACTGGAGTTTTGGCTCGTTGCCGTAAGGATAAAGCCTGCCGTCGGTTCCGCGCGCGGCATATTCCCACTCAACCTCTGTCGGCAGGCGCTTCCCCGCCCATTTGGCATAAGCGTTGGCGTCATCCCAACTGACGTTGTACACAGGGTGAGAGCCTTCACCAATTGGGGCGCGTCCGTTCGGCCAATGAGAAGGCGGTTGCCGTCGCGTCGCATCCACAAACTCCTGATATTGGGAGTTGGTGACTTCAGTTTCGTCAATGTAGAAAGGTTTGACAGTTACTTTGTGAGCAGGCCTCTCGTATACGTTTCCATCGTCGCGCCCCATCACAAATTCACCGCCGGGAATTGAAATCATTCCGGGAGGAACTCCGCCGGGGTTATTAATCACAGGTGGAGTTGGCGTCCGAGTCAACAACCACGCAGAGATCGCTACGACAATCACAGCGGTGAACGCGACGCCTATGATTTGCGGAACTTTCGATCTTTGCTCATCAGCCGGGTGAACTACGTTTGGACGAGAATAAGCTCCCGCATTGGAAGAGTTATTCGACGGCAAACTGACGGCATTGTTACCTGATCTTGGAGACGAAACCGAAGGACGATTCGGATCGGTGACAACCGTATTGCCAATTCCTACCGTTGGGGCGTCGGCCAGGCTTTGCCGCGCAGTTCCGCGCCCGTCCGCCACCAGGGTTTGCCGCGCTCCCAACATACGTCCCGTAATTTTGGCCGCGCCTGTCATCTCGTATTCTTCAAGCAACTCAAGAAACTGACGAGCGGTTTGGAATCGTTCATCTGGATTTTTCTCCAGCGCCTTGAGGACTATCTTTTCCAGTTCCGGCGAAATTCCCGGATAAAACTCCGACATCGCGGGCACGGCCATTTCGATGTGTCCGCGCCGGATTTCGTAATCGGACGTTCCGCTGCCGTCGCCTTCAAACGGGACATGGCCGGTAAGCATTTCGTACAGCACTACGCCGAGCGCGTAAATATCCGACCGATGATCCAGTTCACGACCGCGCGCCTGTTCGGGACTCATGTATTCCGGCGTGCCGGGATTGAACCCCATCTGCGTGCCGCCTTTGACGCCTCGGACTTTGACGATGCCGAAATCCGTGACTTTAACGACGTCATCCGGCGTGACCAGGATGTTGGCGGGTTTCAGATCGCGGTGAATGATGCCTTGATGGCGAGCGCCGGTTTTATCGGCGTAAATGAAATTGTGAGCGTAATCAATCGCCGCCAGCACCTGTTTGAACAATTTCAACGCGCGGGAATCTGGAATCGGGCCTGTTTCGCGCGTAATCATTTTTCTAAGATCGCGTCCCGGCACGTATTCCATGACTATGCAGGTGGTGTCGCCGCTGGCAATGAAGTCATACACGCGGACGATGTTCGGATGGTCAAGTTGCGATTGAACAAAGGCTTCGCGTTCCAGCCGTTCGCGCAAATGTTCAACCTGACGCGGACTGAAATCTTCGGTACGAATGGTTTTGATGATGACTTCGCGCGCTAAACGAGTGTGACGACCAAGATACAACTCTCCCATCCCGCCTTCGCCAAACGGGCTGACAACTTCGTAATTGCCAATAATGCGTCCAAGCATAAGGTTTGCGTCGTAGGACTCGCGCGCGAAACACCGTTCGCGCCATCTCCGACAATCATTTTGTTGGCTTCTTGAAGTTCAAGACACAGTCCCGCTCGTGAAAGCTGACTGCCAGCGTGTAATTGCCAATTCGCAGACGATCCCCTTCAGTCAGTTCGACCGAATCGTCCATACGCTCTTCGTTCAGATAGGTGCCGTTCGCGCTGCCAAGATCACAAACGAAATACTTGTCCTGGCGGCGTTCGATTGCCACGTGATTTCGGGAAATGTTATCGCCATCAAGAATGACCTGATTATCCGTGCGTCGCCCAATGGTGATGCGATCTTCGCTGAACGGTTGGGTGACACCATCCTCCAGACCTTTGACAACGATGTGCGGGTTGAGCGCAATCACTGGCGGCAACCGATGCGGAGTGGTTTGACGCCCGGACAAAACTCCGGTTCCCACCGATGAAGTGAGATGAACCAGCAGGATATTCTGGCCAATTCGAATCTGGTCGCCGTCCTGTAATTGGACTTTTTGGATTCGCTGACCATTTGAGAATGTGCCGTTGCGACTGAAATCCTGAAGCACATAAACCTGACCAAGCTGTATGATTTCACAGTGGAGCCGCGAAACAGTATGGCCATCAAGGACAACGTCACAGTCTTCACCCCTTCCAATTGAGGTGCGTTGTCGGGTCAGAAACAGACTGGTACGTCCGGCGCACAAACCGCCAACAAAGCTCAAACTCAACTTGCTCGGCGGAGAGTTTGCCGTCGCGCGCCCTTTGCCAATCGAAAGGGCGATGGAAGGCTCCATCGGACGAGTAACTTCATATTCCTGGCCAATCACTGTGAATTCAATCCCTTTGAACAAATTGAATGTACACCGCTACTGATTACACGGCAAAAAAATGTTCTTGAATTTTTGTCACAATCGTATGCGTCGAGGCGTCCGCTAAAGGGCATCGTCAAAGACTGTTTTATTCAAAACAGGACTTAGCCAAAAGAGGCGACAGATTAGCACGACGTTACACCTTTGGCTAGCCAAGCTTACGGCAACCACAGTGGTCACAAAGCGCATCTGCGCGCAACAATCGCACATTAGACGCTCGGCAAAATCCAAATGATTATTAAACCCTTGCGATGACGAAAAGCCGGTTGACTCACTACACCATCGAAGCTACAATCCGCGCCGCGTTGGCAGCGAACCTCAAATGCTTCGCAACGAAGTTTCCTTTTCACTGCCGCGACCCCGTCCCTGACAAGTAACCGCAAAATGATCCGCTTTTCCGTGGTCAGCAGTTTATTGCTTTGGGATTGTCAATTGTTACAAGCTTTCTTGCTCTGTTGTGCGAACTAATAGCCTCCCCGTTGATATTTCTCACTGGGCAACTGGGAAGCCATCAATCTTCCGTTTCACGTTGAATTCTATTTCTTCGGCGAGCCGTGCCTAGTCCCGTTTGGTTTGAGTGAAAGTCAACTTTGCTCTCAAGCCAGTATAAGTGCAGTTAGGGCTGACGCCGCGTCAAGAGGAGAACAGGATGCGAACCTCACATCGCCGTAATCAATCATTCCATTTTTCTTGTATTGTGCTTTGCGCCTTGATTTGCCTTGCAGCGATGGGCAATCAGGTTCACGGCCAAACCATTCCAGGACTTCCCGGCAGCGCCAATGACGCAGCCCAGGGACTTGGCATCAGTGAAAACAAGCTCGGAAGCGTTTTATTTTTCAACTACTACACCAGCGACGCGCTCAGTTCACAGGTCAACACACGGTTCAATATCACCAACGCTCACCCGATTCAGGATATTGTGATTCACGTGTTCTTCGTTGACAGCATTACGTGCGGCATCGCCGACGCTTTTTTGTGCCTGACCGGCAATCAGACTACGACATTTCTTGCTTCTGATCTTGACCCCAATGTGACCGGCTATCTGGTCGCCGTTGCGGTGGACAGCGAAGGTCGTCCGGTCAGCTTCAATTATCTTGCCGGCGATGAGTTGGTGGTGACCGCAACTGCTCACCGGTTTGGTTTGGCGGCAATGGCCGTTGCGCGTCGAGACGGAAACTATGCTTCACCCATCAATTCTGACGGCGTTACGTCCACAATGTTTTTCAATGGGAATCAGTACGATTACCTGCCTTACACAATGGTGCTCGACAGTTTTCCTAGCCAGGTGGGATCAGTCGGAGCGCCGCTGGCAGACACCAGAATTTACGTTTATTCTCCCGTACCAAACCTGGTCACCGGCGGGAATACCTTTGCCGGAACCCTGTTCTTCTTAATGCATGATGACGCAGAGCGCACCTTCTCCGGGCAGCTTCCATTGAACTGTTATCTTGCTTCGGACAAACAAAGAATTACGTCGGTTCGCACCTCACCCCCTCTCAATACAATTGTTCCTACAGGTCGTACCGGATGGGCGGCATTTTTTGCCAATGGCTCTCTCACTATTGATTGCGACACGTCAGGGTCACTCATCACGCTTACGACAGTTCCTCTGATGGGCGCAACTACAACAAGGGTAGGTTCTTTCACAGGTGGACATAACCTGCGTTACGCCACCACTTTCAATGCTCCGGGATTCTCCATCAAGATTCCAGTCATTCCACCGAGTTGCGGCTCCAGCGTTGAGTACCCAACCAGAGGAAGCAGCTTGTGTGAAAAGTAAAGTTTTGATTGACGCGGAAGGCTACCTCACACAAACCTCACACACTGGCCACCGCAGAATTGCCGTTGTTGACAGCGGCAATTTCTTGCAGAGCGCAATTGCTCAGGCGATTGCGCTCATTCTTTTTCCTGGCTGTGATTTTCCGGTCAAAACTTGCCTCACAGACCAAAAGAAACCCAAAATTTTCTGAAACCCAATGAAGCCTGAAGCGTGTAACACGCGGAGTTCTTTTTCAAAAAGTCGAAGTGTGTATTGCCGACTGATATAGACTGACTCAACACGGTCTGGAAATTCTGATTTCCCTTGCCCATTGTCTTGGTTTTCAGACGTGTCAACGAATCTGGAAAAATAAAGAAGCGGAACCCTCAATCCGCCACGATTGCCCTTAAACAGATATGGTCTCAGTTGCCAGTTACTCCACAACACCCTCATAAAGCCGTTGGGAACTGGCGATGTTTTTTTGTCTGGCTGCCACACAAAACTCCACTCACACTAGCGAACACAATTTTCAGCGAGAGCAGCACAACATGGCAGAATTTATTTGCAGACTGGGAACCCCGGCAGGCGAAATCGTGACGCGCACAGTCGAAGGATTGTCAGAACAGGAATTGCGTCTGCGATTGATGCAGGAAGGTTATCGAATTTTCTCTGTCGAGGGTTCAGGCCTGACCAGCGGTCGTGGTCGAAATACCAGCCAACGAGCAGTAAAAATCAAACTCGATGATTTTTTGCTGTTCAATCAGCAATTAGCTGCATTGCTTCATGCCGGACTGCCGGTTTTGCAATCCATTCAAATGCTGCGGCAAAGATCGCCCAATGCCAAGCTGCGTGCGGTGTTGGCGGATGTGGAAACGCGCATCAAATCCGGCAGCGCCCTTTCCGAGGCTTTTGCTTCGCAAGGTGAGACTTTCCCGAAAATTTATACTGCTTCAATTCTCGCGGGCGAACGATCCGGCAATTTGGACGAAGTGCTGCGCCGTTACGTTGAATACACCAAGGCTATTGCCCAGCTCAGGCGAAAAATTCGCGGCGCGCTGACTTATCCCATACTGCTACTTTGTGCGGCTGCCATTCTGGTAACCGTCTTGACGACGTTCGTCATCCCGCAATTTTCGTCGCTGTACGACAATATGGGAACGGAGTTACCAACCATCACAGTTGTCGTCGTGGGTTTTTCTTCCGCTGTTCGAGAAAATTTGTTCTGGCTGGCGCCGGCATTGGCTGGCGTAATTGCGGCAATCGTTTCCTGGAGAAAAACCGAAAATGGGCGACGAACCATGGATCGCTGGATTCTGAAGATTCCGATTATCGGTGACCTGATTCGACAAATGACGACTGCACAGTTTTCCCGCAGCATGGCCACACTGCTGGCGGGTGGCATCACCGTCGTCGAATCCTTTCAAATCGCTTTGGCTTCGGTTGCCAACCGCGAACTTCTGCGCTCGACCGAACCCGCTTTGCCGAAAGTTCGCGAAGGCAAACCGTTCACGGAAAGTCTGACCGAGGCGGGCTGGGTTCCCGAACTGGCGACCGACATGATCGGCGTCGGCGAACGATCCGGCTCGTTGCGGGAAATGCTGGACGAAGTTTCAGGCTTTTATGACGCCGAAACCGAAGTCAAACTCGGACAATTGACGAGCTTGATCGAACCCGCAATTCTGTTCGTTATGGCAGGAGTCGTGATTACGATTCTGTTGGCCATCTATCTGCCCTTGCTGCAAATGGTCAGCAAAGCAGGCGCATAAACTTTTCACCTCAGATCAGGATTTAAGATGGCTACTGCTGCAGAAACAACCAATCAACTCTCAGAGAGTGCTGAGCGCGAATCGGCGGAACGTCTGGCTTCGCGTTACAGACTCAATTTCATTCAACTCGAAAGCTATCCGGTGGATTACGGCCTGGTGCAATCGCTGCCCGTTGATCTGATGCTCCGAAACAAATTCGTGCCGCTGCGACGCGAAAACGGTCACATGGTCATCGCCATGGCCGACCCGTCGGATTTGATGCTGCTCGACGAATTGAAAGCGCAGCTTCGCGTGTCGCTCAAGGTTGAAGTCGCCACGGCAACCGCCATCGAAGGCGTACTCAGAAAAGGCGATGCGTCGCAACGTGTGTTGCAGGAAGCAACCGAAGGATTTCGTGCTTCGCTGGTGCGCGAAACCGATCAAGGCGAAGAAGTTCTCGATCTGGATCGGTTGTCGGGCGATGGCGAAATGTCGCCGATCATTAAACTGGTGGACACGATTGTTTTCACGGCGCTGGAAAAGCGCGCGTCCGACATTCACATGGAGACGCGCGACAACGATATGACGGTTCGATACCGTATTGACGGCGCACTGTACGAAGCAGGCGACCCGATTGACATTCGTCACCACCAGACGATCATTTCACGTATCAAAGTCATGTCGGAACTAGACATTGCCGAACGCCGCGTGCCTCAGGACGGGCGATTCCGCATGAAAATCAAAGGGCGAAAAGTAGATTTCCGCGTTTCGATCATTCCGACAGTACATGGAGAAGACGCGGTGATTCGTATCCTCGACAAGGAGCAAATCAACGAGTCGTTCAAGGACTTGCGGCTGGAAGTCGTCGGTTTCGATCCGAATCTGCTGGCCAAATTCCGCCGTTTCATTCTGGAACCGTATGGAATGGTGTTGGTGACGGGACCGACCGGTTCCGGTAAGACTACGACCTTGTACGCGGCGCTGAATGAAATTCGCAATGACGAAGACAAGATCATCACCATTGAAGACCCTGTCGAATACCAACTTCGCGGGGTGGCGCAGATTGCCGTCAACGAAAAGAAAGGGCTGACCTTTGCGCGCGGATTGCGTTCGATTCTGCGTCACGACCCTGACAAGATCATGGTCGGCGAAATCCGTGACAACGAAACGGCGCAGATCGCCATCAACTCGGCGCTAACCGGACACCTGGTGTTCACCACCGTTCACGCCAACAATGTGATTGACGTGATCGGGCGTTTCATCAACATGGGCGTAGAGCCATACAATTTCGTCGCAGCCTTGAACTGTGTGCTGGCACAACGATTGATGCGTGTGCTCTGTTCGCGGTGCAAAAAACAATATCAACCTGCCGACGCTGAATTGATCGAATCGGGATTGTCGCCGGCCAGCTTCCGGGATCGCATATATCACACCAGCGTCGGGTGCGAAATTTGCAATCACACAGGGTATCGCGGACGAACGGCGATTCACGAATTGCTGGATATGACCGACAACATCCGCGAATTGATTATTCAACGCAAACCCGGATCGGAAGTCCGCCGCGCCGCCATTCAGGAAGGATTGGGCAGTTTGCGCGAATCCGCATTGCGACTGGTTTTTGAAGGACAAACGACGCTGCACGAAATCAACCGTGTGACGTTTGTCGAAGAGATGAAGTAATTTGGAACGCCGCCGGAGTCATCGGCGTTGAAGCTGCCGTTGCGAAACTTTCGCAGCAGGAGTTTCAGCCAAACCCCGGTTTCGATCCCCTTCACCCTGAAAGCCGGCTGAGTTTCAGCCGCAAATTTTGATTCATTGCTTTTGCGCTTTCATCGGCGTAGTTTTAATCGCTTTCGGCGACTGCATTATTGACAAAGACCGCCTGCCTTTGTCATTCATTTAACAGTGCTTGTCGAATCTCGAATCCGAGAAAAGAAGAAAAGAGAAGGTCACCATGAACACAAACATCACGATTCGCAGAACCCTTGCCTTGTTTTTGTCCCTCTGCCTGCTGCTGCCAGGAACCGCCCTGGCCAATGGCAAAGGAAAGAAAAACTTCAACGAAGGCAAAAAATACGAAGCCACCCAGCAATGGGACTTAGCCGCGCAATCTTATGCGCTGGCCGTTTCGGCGGAACCGAACAACCCCGAATACAGGCTCAATTACCTTCGTGCTCTGCAACAGGCCTCGCTGATGTACCTCAAACGCGGAGACGCGCTGGCCGATCAGAGCGATTATGCCGGAGCATACACCGCTTATCGCACAGCCTTTCAATACGATCAGGGCAATGAAGTCGCGCGAATCAAGATGGAACGCATGCTGGATCAGCAAAAAGCCGTTGCCAGCGGTCTGGAACCGATCAACACCTCGGCTTCCGGCAATGTCCGACCGACAAATTATGTCGCGGTAAAGGGACCTGAACGCAGCCGTGAGGCGTTGACTGACATTACATACAATTCAAAGTTCAAAACGGTCGCCAAAACCCTCGGTAAATCGCTCGACTTGAACGTGATCTTTGACAAGGACGTGAAAGACGATCCGGTGGACATCGAACTGAAAGACACGACTGTCGCGAGGGCGTTCGATCATGTGCTGATGATGACCAAACACACGTTCGAACAACTCGACCGTCGCACGATTCTGGTTTACCAGGACAACGCAACCAACAAACCCAGGTTTGAAAAGCTCTACGTCAAGGCCTTCTATCTCGGAAACATCAACGCCAACCAGGCGCGTCAGGCAATGCAACTCGTCCTTGGCTCAGGACGACAGGTTCAACCGCTGGATCAGGGCGCAGGCGGACCGGGCGGTGGCGGTGGCACCGGCGGCGGCAACGTTCTGCTGGTCAAAGCCACTCCGCAGGAATTGCAGCTCGCACAGGACATCCTGAACATGCTCGACAAGAACAAAAACGAAGTCGTGCTCGATGTCGAAATTTATGAAGTCTCGCATGACAGTTTGACGCAAATCGGCAACCAGATCGCCACCGAAGGCAGATCGGTCAATCAGGTGGAATACATTGACAAAGAAACCGGCAGGCCAGTTTATTCCAACAGAACGACGACTTCACTCGGCGCGCTTGGCGGTTTCGGAACCAGAGATCTTCTGCCTGCTGGTTTGAACGTAGGTTCATTAGCTGCCGGTTTTGGAACGCTGGGAGCCGCAGGCTTTTTGCTCAGCCTGCCACCGACAACTCTTTCCCTGCTTCAATCAAAAGGCAATTCGCGGTTGCTGCATAAAACGCAGATTCACGTCCTCGACGGGCAGCAAAACGTCACCAAGGTCGGGCGCAGCGTACCGGTGCGAACTGGAACGAATTTTGGCTTGGGCGGTTTTGGTTCTCCTTTTGGAAACCAGGGCGGAATCGGTGGTGTCGGTGGTGTCGGTGGTGTTGGCGGAGTCGGTGGTGTCGGTGGAGTTGGCGGAGTCGGTGGCATTGGCGGATTTAATGGCGGTTTTGGCGGATTCGGCGGCATTGACAACATTCAGTACAAAGATGTCGGCTTGGTGATTGACGCGAAACCGCAAATCACCAACGAAGGTTACGTCGAAGTCGTCATGAAGTTTGAAACTTCGGACGTGCTGGCTTCGGGCAGCGACACGAACCTGACGCCGACATTTACACAGCGATCATTGCAAACCACTGCCCGCATCAAAGACGGCATCACGGCAGTGGTCGCCGGAGTCAACCAGGAAACCAAAGGCGATTCGCGCGCCGGAATCCCTGTGCTTGGCATGGTTCCACTTCTGGGCCGGTTGTTTTCAACGCCGCGCCAGACGGCCAGCCAGAGCGACATTGTCATCACGGTGACGCCGCACATCATTCGTTCGGCGGCGATTAGTGAAAAGGATTATCTGGCCATCAAAGCCGGTGTCGCCAGTGTCGGGCCAGGCGGCGGCCTCGCTCCCAGCGTGGAAGACGTTGTATTTCGCGCGCAGATGGAAGACGAACAGGAACGCCGCCTTGTCGCGCTGCAACAAGGCGGCACGCAACAACAAGTGACTTCCCTGACCCCGGACAATCAGATTGCAGGCAATCAACGCCAGACTGCGGCTCCCGGACTTGGCGCACAACAACCGCCAATTCAGAATGCTTCGAACAGCAACAGCGGAGCGCCTGTTGCCCAGCAAAAAAACAAACTCGACAACAGTTCGTTGATTCCGGTCAGAAGCAGCGGAACATCGTCGTCTTCCACTCCGAACAATCAATACTCTGAACCAGCGCCGGTTCAGCCGCCTCAGATTGATCCGCCCGCTGGCGGCGGAGGTGGTGGTGGCCAGATCGTTTCGGGAACCGGCGACCAGAAGCCTGGCAATGGAGACCCGGAAAAACCCAGGGAACTTTCGGACATTGAAAAAGAAATGCTGGCTGCCAATTCGGTGCAAAACGAAACCCCGGTTGCGCCTGCGGTGGTCAGAATGGGCGTCGAATCCGAAGAAGTTCGCAAGAAACGAGAGCAGATTCGCAAAGACTGGGAAGCTCAGCAGAAAAAGGAGATGGAAGAAGCCAAGGCTCGCAAAGCCAAGCCGGATTCCGCTCCTGCTCCGCTGCCTGCCGAACTCGCGGCGTTGGGACCGAAAGGCAAAGTGGATCGCGCCTTGCCCAGCCCGCTCAACAGCGTTCGCAACAAAGTCAGTTTCTCGATTTCGCCGACTCCGGCTCGCCAACAGATGGGCAAGACCTTCAACCTGACGGTCGAAGCCAGCGGTCAGGGAGAAATGTTCGGCGCCAACTTAGCGCTGAATTTCGATGACAAGAAACTGCGCGTGAAATCAGTTCGCGGTGGCGACTTGTTCGGCCAACAACCCGAACTGAGCCACGAAGTCAACAAAGGCACGTTGAAGGTTTCCATCAAAAACGCGCAAAAAACTCCGGTGGGGGCCAACGGTCAGGTTGTAGTTATTGAATTTGTCGCGTTATCTGAAGGCGAAGCTCAAATCGCATTCAACAATTCGGACACTAAAATCGTCGTGGCCAACAACAAGAGCGCGGCGGCTTCCGGCTCAAACGCTCAGGTTGTCATCACACGCGATGCAGTGGCCTCGTCAAATCAATGAGCAATACTCTGCGAAAAGTAATCAGTGATCGGCGGTCGGTGTTTGGTGAATCATCAACCACCGGCAACCGACCGCCGTCAGCCGTACAAACCGAAGCCGGTTTCACGCTGTTGGAACTGATTATCACGCTGACGATCATTGCCATTCTGGTAGCGGGCACTGTTCCGTTTGCTCACAACATGATCAAACGCGAAAAGGAAATGGAGTTGCGTCGCAACCTGCGCGAAATTCGCAAGGCGATTGATTCTTTTCACAGTCAATGCCAGCCGATGAAACAGGCCAACACCTTGCTGGCGACGGAAATGCCGGAAGATTGTTACCCGCAATCCTTGCAGGCTCTGGTGGACGGGTACGAACCGCCGAATCCGCCGAACACTTACGTGCGGTTTCTGCGCCGAATTCCAATTGACCCGTTTACAGGCAGAAACGACACCTGGGGTTTGCGTTCGACTCAAGACGATCCCGACAGCACAGGCAGCGGCAAAGTCGGCCAGACCAACGGCATTTTCGATGTTTACAGCACAGCGCCCGGCAAAGCGTTGGACGGCACTGAATACAGCAAATGGTGAATCAACAGCCAACCAGTTCGGATTTCAAAACAACCCGGCGGTTGAGCGGTCGGCGCACTCTTTCTGCGCGCAGCCAATCCGGTTTTACGCTGTTTGAGTTGATTATCACCTTGCTGATCATTTCAATTCTGGCTGTCGGAGCCATTCCAATCGCGCGCAACGTCAACCGGCGCGACAAGGAAATCGAATTGAAACGAACGTTGCGCGATATCCGCCGAGCCATTGATGCTTATCACCGCGATTGTCAGGAAGGGAAATTGTACGCAGCGGAAACCAACAAACTGAAAAGCTCCTGCTATCCGGAGTCGCTGGAAAAACTGGTCGAGGGCGTCCAGAAAGGAAACATGGGCATCACTCCAACCGGAGAAATGCTGAGGTATCTGCGCCGGATTCCGATTGACCCAATGACCGGAAGAGCCGATTGGGGAAAACGCTCGGTGCAGGACGACCCGACATCACCAGGCTGGGGCGAAGAAAATGTCTATGACGTGTACAGCCTGCATCCCGGCCTGGCTCTGGACGGAAAGACTTATTACAAAGACTGGTAAAGCGATGAACACTCAAACGGCAAAATTTTCAGATCGGCAATGGTGTGCGCGCGTTCAGCGCGGCTTTACGTTTATGGAATTGATGATCGTCATGGTCATCATCGCCATTCTGGCGGCGGTCGCCATTCCGAAATATCTGGCTCATTTGCGCCACGCCAAAGAGATCGTGCTGCAACAGAACCTGTGGGCCATGCGCCGCGCCATTGATTTTTACACTACTGACAAAGATGGGCCTCCGCAGAGTTTGCAAGACCTGGTTTCGGCGCGTTACCTGCGCGAAATTCCGACTGACCCGTTTTGCCCGGATTGCGGCTGGGAAGAAATTGCCGCTCCAAACGACGGCGTGGATTTCAGCGCACAAGGCGGCATTGGCGACGTAAAAAGTCGCGCCGAAGGCGCTGATTCAAACGGCAAAGCTTACAGGGAATACTGACAGTCGCTTCTTTTTTCATTTTCGATCCTTATGCAACAACTACCTGTTTTTTCGGGTCTCTGGAATTACCTGACCGCGCCCGATCTTCCGCGCACTGCGCTGGCCATTACTGAAACGCACCTTTCCATCATCATCTTGAGACGAAACGGCGGCGAATTCGAACCGCGCAATTTGGGCGTGCTGAAATTGCCGACGGGGCTGGTCACTGCCAGCTTCACGGAACCGAACATTTCCAATGAAGCTTCGCTGATCGAACACCTGAATCGAACTGCGACTCAGGCAGGAATTGGACGCCCACGCGCGTTGAGTCTCGCGCTGCCATCAGGCAGCGCGCGCAGTCACGTCATTACTCTGGATTCGATTCCCTCTTCACGACTGGAATTCACTCAAATGTTCGAATGGAAGATCGAACGAACGTTCGGTCAGAGATTCGCCGATCTCAAAATCAGCTACACCAAGCTGAAGGATTTTCACGGTCGCCCGCAATGGCTGGTTACAGCCGTTCACCAAAGAGTGCTGGAACAGTACGAAAACGTTTTCAAGCAGATGCGCTGGACGGTCGGCCTGATCGTTCCGCAGCATCTGGGCGAAGCGCAGTGGTTGATTCGACAGAAACTGGACGACGATCAAATCGTCGTCAGTTTGAACGAAGACGGTTTCTCCACCGTCATCGTTCGCAAAGATGAACCGATTCTGGTGCGCGAAGTCGAATGCGCGCCCGAAGAACGCGAAGACGAATTTTTCCGATTGCTGGTGTTTTACCGCGACCGTTTGTTGCCTGCTGACGAACCGGTTCGACTCAGCCGCGTGCTGACGCTTGGCGATGTCGCCGAACAGCGCAGATTCCGCGATGTTGTGGTTTCGGCATTGGAAAACCACGTCGTGTCGCTCGACGCCCAACAAATCGGACTGAAGGTTGATCCACACGCCCCGTTCAACCAATTTGCCGCTGCCGGCGGTCTGGCAACCATGGCCTGGAATTGAATCGAACAGGTCGAATCTTCATTTTCCTCACGACTTCCAAACCTTGCAGCAATTTTTGTTTGAATGAATGAGTTGAAACCACAAAAGTCACAAAACGCTTTTGTGTGCTTTGCGTTTTCTGTGGTTGCATTTCTTCTTACTCAACTGCAAGCCGCTATAATTTGCCGATGGACTTTCAAGGCAGTTATACTCCCTGCCTTGAATTGGAATTCATCGCAAACCGATTCCTAAGCAAGAAAATTCTTGTGCTCCCTAGATCAAAGACTTCCCGCCAGCAATTGGCCTGGCGTAGAAGAATCAGGAACAATGTTTATGAACTCATACACCAAGTTTTCAATCACCAAATCGCTGCTGGCGTTAATTGCAGCCTCAATCCTGCTCGTCGCCGGATGCAATAAGGATTCCGTCGTTTCCAACAGCCCGTCAGCGACTCCGGAAGCGTCAGCGCCTGGCGCTTCGACAGATGCGGCTTCCACACAAGCGACGCCTGCGACAGGCGCTTCGCCAACGCCGACCGGCCCGACCGGACAAACAACTCCGAATTCACCGTTTGAACCGCAACCCGGCGAAACCAAAGTGATGCAGGGCAACATTCCCATGATTCTCACCCCTGCCAAACCCATGCTGACGCCTGCTCCTGATCCGTTTCCGCCGCGCGCCGCGCCTCCTGTGATTATGGAAAACGGCAAAATCAAACAGCAGTGGCAAGCTCCGGCGGATGCCGCGGCGTTGACCAGCCCAGTGAAAGACCGTCCCGACGCCGCCACTCAAGGCAAGGTGTTTTATCTGCAAAAATGCGCCGATTGCCACGGCAAGGAGGGCAAAGGCAATGGTTGGATGTCGGCCATGACCAAACGCGACGGCAAGGCAATGCCGCCAACCAATCTGGCCAGCCAGGTCGTTCAGGCGAATTCCGATGGCGAATTGTTCTGGAAAATCACCAACGGCAAATCGCCTATGCCCGCTCATCGCATTCGATTTGACGATGAACAACGCTGGCTGATAGTCGCGTATTTGCGAACGTTCAAACCTTGATTTCGCCAATCAGCTTTCCAGCTTGTGGAATTTTTATGGCAAATCGCAGGGCAGGTTGAAAAATCTGCCCTGCTTTTGCATACAGCGGTTTTAATTTCCCCGCATCAGAATCTAAAATTGGCTTGACAGCGTAAGTTCAAACGTAGACTGTTGACAATGGCACGCAAATCCCCACAGCGCATGCCGGATTCTTTGGCTCTTACAAAGTCACATCTGAAAAATGGAGTTTGCTGCCGAATGACCTGGGACGAGGTTAAAGAACTGGGACCTCTTTATGCGATTGGAGCGCTGGATCAAGAAACGGCGCGGACGGTCGAAACTTTTTTGCGCGACGCAACGCCCGCTCAACAAAGCGAATTTGCCCAATGGCAGGAAATCGCCGCGTTGCTGCCATCGTCCTTGCCCCAAACCGAAGTCCCTGCTCGACTCAAAACCGATTTGATGCAGCGAATCGCCAACGGCGAGCCGAAGGTTTCAGAACGCAAGGTGACGACGTATTCATCCACAGGCAAAGCGCTTCCCTTTCAATCGCAACCCAAAACGAGGCGCCCGGTTCAACGCTGGCTGTTGATGGCTGCAACCATTGCGCTGGCGCTGAGCAGCGGTTATCTGGCCTGGCAGAATTACAAGATCACTGAACAGCTTTCCGATTCCAACTTCAAACTCGACAAACTCCAGCAACAGTTTGAAGCATTTCTTTCGCCGAGCACGCGTGTGATTTCCATGAGCGGAGTCGAAACTCCACAGGCTCATGCCAAAGTCGTCTGGAACACAGACACGCAAACGTGGGAAGTTCACATCAAAAATCTCCCTGCTCCGCCAAGCGACAAGGATTATCAGCTCTGGTATGTCACCGCCGACGCCAAGATCAATGCCGCCGTATTCCGAACGGGAGAAAACGGAAGACTGGAATTGAAGCTGAACGTTCCCCCTGAAGCTTTGAACGGACTGGCCGCAACTGCCGTCACGCTGGAACCCAAAGGCGGATCGCCTCAACCCACCGGCAAGTTCTACTTGATGGCCAAGATTTGAAAATGCCCTTACTTGCAGTAGACTGCCGCCGAGTCAATCTCAATCTCAATTCAACGAAACTGAAGAAGATAAGTGATTTGGAGTGCGGTATCTTGATACCGCTTTTCGTTCGTGGTTGAACGTACAACCAGTTTTAGACCGCGAATTCAAAAGCAGCCTCAAGTCGCAACGCCACAAAGTCGCTTCCCCTATACCTATGATCAAAACTCTGGAATGGACTGAAGAAGGCGTGCTGATGATTGATCAGCGCCTGTTGCCGACGGAAGAAGTTTATCCCGTTTTTCGAACCTACGAAGAAGTCGCCTACGCCATCAAGGAAATGGTTGTACGCGGAGCTCCGGCCATCGGAGTCGCTGCGGCAATGGGTGTGGCGCTTGGCGCGCGCGATACCCAAACAGACGACCCGGCTGAATTTGACAGGGCATTCAATCACATTTGCCAGGTCATCGGTTCGACGCGCCCCACGGCGGTCAATCTGTTCTGGGCGATTGAACGCATGCGAACTCTGTATGCAAACCTGAAAAGTCAAAATGCTTCGCTTGCTGAAATCCGCCAACAGTTGATTACCGAATCGCAGCAAATGCACGTCGAAGACATAGAAGCCAATCGTTCAATGGGACGATTCGGAGCCGAATTGATTCCCGATGGAGCGACGGTGTTGACGCATTGCAATGCCGGAGCTTTGGCGACCGCCGGTTACGGCACTGCGCTCGGAGTCATTCGCGCCGCTGTCGAAGCCGGAAAGAAAGTCGCGGTCTTCGCCGATGAAACCCGCCCGTTTCTGCAAGGCGCTCGGTTGACTGCGTGGGAGCTTCACAAAGACAACATTCCGGTCACGCTGATCACCGACAACATGGCCGGTCACTTCATGAAAGCCGGAAAGATTGATTGCATAGTCGTCGGAGCCGACCGCATCGCCTCCAATGGCGATGTCGCCAACAAGATCGGCACATATTCAGTCGCCGTGCTGGCCAAAGAAAACAACATCCCGTTTTACGTCGCGGCTCCGATTTCCACGCTGGATTTGAACATCGCTTCCGGCGAACAAATTCCGATTGAAGAACGAGTCACGACCGAAGTCACACACGTCAAAGGCGCTCAAATCGCTCCCGAAGGAATCAACGTTGCCAACCCGGCTTTTGACGTGACACCGAATCGCTACGTCGCAGCAATCATCACCGAACGCGGAGTCGCCCGTCCGCCATATACCGAAAGCCTGCGACGATTGGCTGAATAACGTTCGTAGTTCCGCCTTCAGGCGGCTTGCACATTGCCCGACCGCTTGAAAGCGGAACTACGAACTCTATCTTTTTCGTGGGAACAATTTATGTCTTGGAGCAAGTCAACCGCGCGAGTCGGCGTTTACGTTGATTCGGCCAACATCAACCGCAACGGCGGTTACGGAATGGGATACGAAATTCTGCGCGAATTCGCCTGTCGCGATCAGGCTGAAGCCATGCGGTTGAACGCTTATGTCAGTTACGACGCAGAAAAAGCCCGCCGCGATTCTTATTACTTCAATCGCACAAACAGCTTTTATTCGGTGCTGCGCGATTTCGGTTACAAGGTGATCCAGAAAGAGGTCAAATGGTTCACCGACGAAGACGGCAATCGCGTCGCCAAAGCCAACGCCGATCTCGATCTGGCCGTTGACGCGCTGCTGCAATCGGAAAAGCTGGATCGAGTGTTGCTGGCCACAGGCGACGGAGATTTCGTGCAAGTTGTTCGCGCGCTGCAAAACAAAGGTTGCCGCGTGGAAGTGGTCGCGTTCAAAAATGTCTCGCACGAACTGCGCCGCGAAGCCGATTTGTTTCTCAACGGATACCTGATTCCCAACCTGTTGCCGATTGATCGCGAAGGCGAAGAAAACATCTGGGGCGAATTGGATCATCGCGTTCGCGGCATTTGCTATTACCACAAAAACGATTTCGGCTTTATGCGCTTCCTCAAACGCATTGATCCCAATTTGTGGCTGACCGACGCCAAACATCCCGACTCGCCTTATGGCACTGCGTGGTTTCACGACAGCAGCCTGCCAACCAGTTCCAACGGCTCAACGATCAGCAACGAACTCCCAAGCCGCCGATACATCTTCGAATTCAAACTGACCAAAGCGGAACAGGACAAAGGCCTGCGCGCCGTAGACGTTCAGATCGTGGCAGAGATGTAATTCAAAAAACGCGATTCAAAATCTGTTTTGACGCGACGGATTGAATGCGGTTCAGCGCGTCGTATTCGTATCGGTCTCGCTGAGCCACGGCGTAACTCGTGACCGTTCCGCCCGACACCGTCACTGGCACGTAATGCTCGGCCATCGTCACGTTGCCGTTGTTGTCGCTGGCGTTCAGGAAGGCATTGCCGATGCTGCGCGCCTGATTGCTGTAATAAGTGATCAACGCGCCCCGGCTCCAGTTCCATTCGTCGTTGACGTAATGCCCCAGGCGAATGTCCACGGCCTGAAGCCGATTGTTGTAATGCACGTTGTGATAAAGACCGGTTCCTCCGCCGACAGCCGAGTTGGTCGTGCCGAACCGCTCTTTCAGCATCTGCCCGCCCGCCGTGTAGCTGAACGTGTCGGCGTAAGTGCGCGGCACGCCGTCGCCCAGATTGCCGCTGAAACTGCTCAGCCGCCCGGCATTGTCGTAGTTGTTGCTGATCGTGCGATTCGACGGGTAAGTCTGCGAAGTCAAATTGCCCCCCTTACAATTCAGCAGTGCAAGGTAGCTTTTGCTCGGTGCGGCTGAGTTCAAACAGTTCGGCCAGATTGTATGCGGAGAGCTTATCCGATCTGCGGCGAATCACGGCTAACAGTTCTCAATATCTATCGCAACATTTAGTGATGGAGTGTGCAAGGGCGCGGGCCGCAGAGCCAACGCTCTCCGCTGCCTTGTGCAAATCGGCCAATCAGAGAGCGAGGATTCGCTTTAACTCCTTCAATGTATTTCTATCCGCTAAAAGTACATGACCTATTTCAAAAGGAGATTTTGTCGTGCTTTGCTGTACAGTAGCTGAGCCGTCTGTAGATTCTTTTGCGACTGGTTTTGATTTAAGAAAAAGCAATTGCTTTTTCTTCTTTGCGAACAGCGATGTGGATAGCTGGGGTTTCCGCTTATCAGAAAGGGGGTCATTCTTTATGACATAAAAGTTATGACTAAACGTGTCATTCTTCAAACTCCCTTTGAATACTTCTAGCACTTTGTAGCTAATGCCTTGAGCTACTGGGAACTGTCCGCTCCAGATTCCTGATGGTGGTTGCACATCAGTGACTTCAGCCAAAGCAATCACATCCGCTTCCTTCACGAGTGTTTTCAACCTTGTTTCATTCAATTCAGGCACACAAAACACATTGAGATTACAAAACATAGAAATCAGAAGTATAAGTCTCATGGCTTCTTCTCCACTTTGATACCGGTGATTTTCCCTCCCTTATCAAAAGTAAGCTCTTCCCGGTGTGTTGAGTACTCATTGTAGAGGATAGCTCCCCCACTTGGTTGGTTGACGGATTGCCCACCTTGAAAAGTCGGCAGCCCATTGTTTTTACGATAAATGTTCTCATACCTAGATGCTTCTTTATGAGCAAAACCATATTGCTCTTGAAAATCGAGACCCAGTGTTTTGGCCCTCTGCACGGTGGGGTTAGCTAAACCTTCGTAAGCTTCTATAGTCTCATGAACGATGGATGCGCTCCCGCCTGAGATCGCCTTTCCTTTGTTCAAAGCATCAATGTCTGCGAAGTCAATGGTTTGATTCCCATTTCCTTCGTATGATCCAACTGCTAAGTTCAGTTTTCCCTCCTTGTCATTTACCGCGTTAATTTTAACCTTATTATCCTTGTCCTCAATTGCTTGCACTATTCTCTTGGCGTCATCTGTGAGCGTTTTCGGCTTCTCTACAATCGTAATTTGTCCAGTCTTTTGATTGAGCGCAAGTTTAAGACCTGAAGCCTTCTCTAGTTCGCGTCTATACCTTTCAGCCTCTTCACCCGTTACAAATATCTCAAGCCCGTTAGGATCTGTGTGACTCATTGGATTATTTCCAACATACCCATAAAGATTCCAAAGTTGAGGGTTGGCTGGTCTAATTGACGTCATGGAAATTGGATCAGCACTCGTGAAACGACCTTGAACAGAAGAAAAGTAGCGATTGATGAAGTAATCCAATCCGGTCTCAGTATCCCGTTCTTTCTCCGTAAAACGTTGCCGCACACAATCCGCCGTATAGCCCATCCCTGTAGTCCGAATGCTGCCAGTGCCCATTCCAACCAGCAACTCTTCGCCGAAAGGCAGGTAATCATGCCGTCGCATCGTAGTCAAACTGCCGCTTGGGTCAACTTCCATTCGCGGAGTCCCCAAGTGATCCGCCACGATCCAGCGCGCCACATCGCAGCCGCCGACAATCAGCATCTGCCCGCCCCGATAGCCGTATTCTTTCTGCGGCATCGTCGCCGAGCCGTTCGCAGGATACTCCGCCACCAGTTCGCCTTCAATTCCGTACACCTGCCAGGTCTCCACGCCGCTGATGATTCGCCGCGCTCGCTTGCCGTCCGCATCGTAGACGTAATAGCTCTGCACGCCGCCTTTGAGCGCGCTCTTCATACGGTTCTCGGCGTCGTAAGTCGCCGTGCTCACCCCGTTCGGGTCGCTGGTCACATTGCCCGCCAGATCATACGTCACGCCGTTGATCCGGTTGTTCGCCGAATTGACTGTGTAAGCCAGATTGTTGATCCCGGCGCCCCAGGTCGCTCCGTTGTTGATCGTCCGGTTGCCCCATTGATCGTAGCTGTACCATTGCGCGTAAATCGAGAACCACGAACCGGCGGTGTTCCGCTGCACTCCGTTGGTTTGCGTCAACCGGTTCAGGTTGTCATATTCGTAAGTGTCGCGCAGCGTGATGGAATAGCTGCTGATCGCTTCGTCGGTCGGGACGTAATGTTCGGCCATAGTCACGTTGCCGTTGTTGTCATTGGCGACCAGAAAAGCATTTCCGGCGTTGCGCGCCTGGACGCTGTAATACGTGATCAACGCGCCTCGGCTCCAGTTCCATTCGTCGTTGACGTAATGCCCCAGGCGAATGTCCACGGCCTGAAGCCGGTTGTTGTAATGCACGTTGTGATAAAGACCGGTCCCTCCGCCGACAGCCGAGTTGGTCGTGCCGAACCTTTCTTTCAGCATCTGCCCGCCCGCCGTGTAGCTGAACGTGTCGGCGTAAGTGCGCGACACGCCGTCGCCCAGATTGCCGCTGAAACTGCTCAGCCGCCCGGCGTTGTCGTAGTTGTTGCTGATGGTGCGATTTGACGGATAAGTCTGCGAAGAAGTTCTGCTGGCCAGGTTGTACGCGCGGGAAACCGGGTAGTAATGCCACTGCGTTCCCGCCGAATTCAGAAAGCCTTGTTGCTGGCCGGTCACTCGCCCCATCGCATCGTAGCCGTTGACCTGCGTGATCGAGTAAGCGTAGCCGCTGACCGGGTGCAAATTGTAGCTGAGACTGTAATGCAGCCGCCCTTTGCCGTTGCTGATCGCTCCGTCGTAATAACGATTAACCGCGGGCGTGACGCCGTCACTGTAGCTGACAGCGGTGTTTCGGTTCAGTCCGTCATAGCTGTACGTGGTCGTGATGTTGCGCGCATCAACCTTCGTCGTCAGATTGCCGTTTTCGTCGTAACCGTACTTCATCATCCATTGGCTGTTGCCGGTGATCGGGTCGGTCAGGTTGAGCGCCGAATTGGCGTTCTGTTCGGGATTGTTGGCGCGAATCAGGCGGGAAAGCGAATCGTACATGAAAAACCGCTGCTGCGAGCCTTGCGTCACTTTTCGCAGATTGCCCAGTGTGTCGTAAACGTAGCTGGTCAGGTGATTCACTCCCGCCGGGTCTTCGTAAACCTGTAACAAGCGACCCAAGCCGTCGGCCACGCTCTTTCGTTGTTTGCCCAACTGATCGGCAACGGTGGTTTCGTTGGCGTTATAAGTCGAGGTGACCGACCCCGTCCAGTTTGAGTTTGTGCCGGAGTTCGGCGGCTGCGTAGCAGTTGCAAAGGTAGCCACTTCAGTGACTCGGCCCAGCCCGTCGCGCGTTGTGCGCGTCCAGCCATCAGTTGTCGTAGTCGCGCTTCGCTTCGGATTGGAGGTCATAGTGATTCGCCCCATCTCGATGTAAACGTTTTGAGATGAAATCGTCCAATTGGCCGTGCCATCTTCATTGCTTTCGGCGAGGATAGGACGTCCAAGTTCGTCGGAACTCGTCCGGCTCTTCAGCTTCTTATCGTCTTCCTGGTTCAGGTCGGACTCCGTCACCACTTGCCGCGCTTCGTCGTAGTAAGTCGTTTTCACACGGTGATGCTGGTTGGTATACGTCACGCCATTGGCTACTGAAGTAACCGCAGGGCCGATGACCACGCCCGGTCTGGCGTAAGGATCAATCGCGCTCAGCCGGTGGTTTGTGTAACCAATGGTCGTCGTCTGGTTGTTCGGGTCAGTCTGGCTGGTGACCAGTCCGGTTGCGGAATCATAAACAAAGGTCGTCGTCTGCGTCCCCGTACCGTTGAGCGGGTCAACCACAACGCGGGTCGGCGACACGTAAGGCGTGGTGTCGTAATGGAACGTAGTGACATTCCCTTTCGGGTCAGTTGTCGAAGTCTTGTTGCCGGAACTGTTGTAAGTGATTGTGGTATTACGCCACGCACCGGCTTGATCGTCCCACTGGCTGGCCTTGGTCAGATTGCCGGTGGTAGGAGCAATGCCGTAAGCCTGATTGTCATAGCTGAATCTGGTCTGGCTGGGACCAGTGACGGTCTGTTGCAGCGCGTTCAAGATCAACGGCAAACCTGTTGCCACTGCACGTTTGGAATAGACGTTCGCTGAAGTAGAAGCCGTCGAATCATTATGAAAAGTGTTTGTGGTAGTGCGGAGCAAAGTTGCGCTCGCTGGCACGCCTGTCGGCACGCCTTGCGCATCGCGCGAAACCAGAGCCGGATCAAACCAGTCGTAGATCTTCTCTTCCAGCAGATTGCCGTTGTAATCGTACTGGAAAGTCTTGGCCGACATCTTGACTGGAACTGGGGGGCTGCCTTCCATCAACGACGTGTATTCAGCGTCAACCACCGGGTTGAACGTCACAAACGTGCCCGCGCCCGGAGCGATGTTTTCGCCGCCGGAAAACATCATCAATGTCCAATGTCGCTCGATGCGCACCTTGCCCGAATTGTCGGTGCGGTAAGTCAACCCCTCTTTGCCGCCAAAGCCAGCGGCGATTTGGGTAAACGCCCTGTCGTAAGGGTACATCGTTTCGATAACGGTCGAGCCATCGGGATTCGTCACCGAACCGCCATTGGGAACTACTCCATACGTCCAGGAGCCAAATAACGCACCGTCGCTGTCGCGCTTGATCGTTTTGGCGGTCATGCTTTCACGCGGCGCGTCGTCCGGGTTCATCCCCAGCGTATGCCAGCCGTCATGGTTGTAAACGTAATCCACCCGCGCGCCACGCGGCGTAACCATGCGATTGAGCGATCCCCAGCCGTAGGAGGCCGTGGTCACAGTCTGGTAGCCACCCCAACAGTTTGGCCGCCACTGCTGGCTGATCGAGTTGGTCGTGTCCGAGTTATAGGTGAACGTGAATTGTTTGCGCGCCAAGCCGGTTTCGGTCAGTGGCAGGACGATGGAGCGCACGACGATCAAATACTGATCTACCAGATTCGAAGCATCGCCGCAGATGGCATCACCAATCTGGTAAATCTTGCCTTGCACGCGCGTCGTGCCGAAATTGATGTCTATCGTCACCCACGCGCCGCCAACGGTTTGATACTGCATCTGTCCTGCGCCAAGACCGCCATTGCCCGCAGGGTTGTAAATGTATTTGATCTCGCGTGCGGTCAGTTCATCCTGATAATGAGTGGTGGTCACGCCATTGCCATCGGTCTCGCTCCAGATTTTGACCTTGTTGCCGTTGGTATCGGTGATGCGCTGAATGCCGCTGGTCAGTTGCTCGACCTTCGTCCCGTCAGGCAGGTAAAGCGTCCAACTGCGCGCATTACCAGAGAACAGATGAGGATCGGAATCAATCTTGACCCAAATGCGGCTTCCGTCCACCGAGTAATAACGCATGGACGCGCTGATTGTGTTGGGATTGTCCTTGTAATAACCGCGCAGATAAGGATGGTTGCCAAAAAAATCAATGTAGGGCGAATAATCGGTTGGTCTCAATTCGTGCGTCGCGCCGTCCGGCGTGGCGAGCGCCACCTTCTTCCAACTGTTCTGCGTCAACAGATTGTATTCAGGGTCTTGGCTCTGGTTGGCAGGTCGAATCCATGAATAATCCCAATCGCTGTCCTGAAAGCTGATCTCATAACGCGCTCCGAGCCGCCAACCACTGACACCCGACAATTGCAGGTTGGTGACAGTGTATTTGGAACCGGGGTCGAGCGGGTCGGGTTGAATCTCGCTCCTGACCGTATCCCAGGCTTTGCTGTTATAAATAGCACGCAACGCCCAGGAAAGTTTGCCGCCAGACATCGGCGGCAAAGCCGCGAGCGGAATTGAAAGGCTTAAATTGCCGTTGGTCAGGCTGACGCTCTCAATGTCAGAGACAGCATAAGAATTCGCCGGAGCTATCCCGCGCTCCGGGCGAGCGGCGGCGGATTGCGCGACGACAAACAGATTGAGACTCATCAACAGAACCAAAACCACGCTGAGTCGGACAACAACCAATAGGCTTTTGACGTTGAAGACAAGGCGAGTGAGGCAATCAATCGGAATCATGGCGAACTCCTTTACTGTTTCGAATTGTGGCTGACGTTGCTGATGGTCAAATCCATCAGGGTTTGGCTGTTCGATTTCCAGATCACGCGCGCGGGAACAACCTCGCCGCCTTGATTGACCCAGTTGGAAAATTCAGCCGTAATCGTCGCTCCCTGTTCCTGCGAAACAATCCGGTCAATCAACCCAGTTGAAGAGTTGATGTAAAAGAGCCGCCACAGGCTCTGAGGCCTGTTTTGGCCGGTCGTTGTCGGCTCTGCGATTCGCACCAAATCCCAAACCGGCCCGCTGTAGTTGTCTGAACCGCCTGCCTCTGCCGGGCGAACAGCGCGAGCAACGGTGAAGTAAGCCGCGCCGCGAAGTTGCGCCAGAACGAATTGATCCGGGCTGTCCAGCGCAAGCCGTTCAATGATGGCGCGCAAGCTTCCGGTTGCGGTGTTGCCGTCCGACTTCGCGCCCTCCAAACCGCTCCAGGTGATTGTTCCTTGCTGTCCGCTGAGCGCAATTGTCAGGCGTTCGTCGTCATCGTCCTGGCTGCGCGTGATTCGAGCCGTGTAGCGATCCGCCCCGACAAGCAATGTTCCGACCAGCACGGACACTTCGCGCCCTCGCGTCAGAAATCGTTGCCCCAGTCGGCGACGCAGCTTGTCCGCTTCCGGTTGAATCGCCAGCCTGCCATTCAGATGGCTACGCGCTGGTGAGGTGGGTTGAACCACGGATGTTACCGCCGCTACTGCGCGATTGCCCGCAACAGGCTTAGAGTTTTTCATTCGCCAGGCTCGCGCGGTAAAAGCCATCAAGGCGATGACAATCAGCGACGATAACGAAGCCAACACGACTCTGGCTGAACGACGATTGAATGAAGCTGATCGAGCGAATCGAAAAGGCATAAACTCCCCCCTGATGACACACCTTGCGGTAGCCTTGATCGCCAGCGACACGCCGGCAGTTTCATTGAGAAAAGGATTTCAGACCGTTGACCCAAGGCAATTGGATTTGCCCCGACTCTGGCCTGGATTTTCAAGTTTCGGGAGTGTGTGGAAACCGATGGCGGAAATTACTGTCGGCTGAAACAGCCGAAGATGAAGGTTTAGATTTCAATGTGATTGTTTTGTGTTCTGAGTTAGACGAACGGGAGCGTAGTTTTTTTTTTCACGGAACTGTCAATCACTTTTTTGCATCGAGGCTTAAACGGTTGATTCCACACCAAAAAAAAACTTTTGCGGTGATGATGGTTAGCCGGTCAGGCTTGGCCATCAAATCGGCGAACAGCTTACGCCCGGCTGTTCATCGGTGAACGCGATGCGTATAATTCCGGTCGTTGCATCTGTGACGCGCCCTTGATGTTCAATTGCTGTTGCGGCGTGTTAGCTGAAAACATCATACGGCTTCTCAATCATCCCACGCGCCGCCGAAATCAAATCGCCCCATCCGAACTTCTGAACTGTTTTTCTCATGTCCAAGCGATTTTCCCAGCATACTCGAATTGGTTTTTCAGCCCTGTTGATCGGCTCGCTGACCTGGCTGAGCGTTTTCAGTTTTCTGGTGGCAGACATTCCGCCGACATTGAAAGAACACGCAAAAGTAGCTACGTCGCCGTCTCAACCTGATCTGCAAGTCGTGATGAATCGTTTGCCGCTGAGCTTTGAGGAAAATCGCGGACAGGCGGGCGACAAGGCGCGGTTCATCGTTCGCCAGCGAGGATATGCGTTGTATTTGTCTGAATCCGAAGCCCGGTTCGAGCTTCGCGGGCAAGCAGACCAGCGCCAGGCCTTCGCCATGAAATTTGCCGGAGCTTCGGCCAAGGCAACTATTGAAGGATGGCAACCGCTGGCGGGCAAAAGCAATTATTTCATCGGCGACGATCCCAAAAATTGGCGAACAGACATTCCGACTTTTGCCAGCGTTCGTCAGCAAGGCGTTTATCCGGGCATTGACGTTGTGTTTTACGGCAACGCGCAGCGACTGGAATATGATTTCGTTGTAGCTCCAATGGCCGACCCGCAACAAATCGAACTCACATTTGACGAAGTGGAAAAGCTGGAGCTGAACGAACACGGCGATTTGATGATCGGCATCGGCGAAACAGAACTGACAATGTTGAAGCCGTTTGTTTATCAGGAAACCAACGGATCGCGCCGACAGGTCGAATCCTGTTACGCAATCCGCAATCAAACAGTTGGTTTTGAAATCGGCGATTACGATCACGACCTGCCGCTGGTGATTGATCCGGTGATTGATTATTCGACATATTTCGGCGGCAGCGGAACCGACATCGGATACGGCATTGCGGTTGATCGCAATCGCAACGTCTACATTGCCGGGCAGACATCGTCGCTGAACTTCCCGACGAAAAATCCGTTGCAGAGCATGCGCGACGGAGCAAACGACGCCTTTGTCACCAAACTCAGCGCTGACGGTTCGATGGTTCTTTTTTCGACTTATCTTGGAGGACGCAATTCCGGCGACCGTGCGTCCGCGATTGCCACAGACAAGGCGGGCAATGTGTATGTGACAGGCGAAACCAATTCGCTCAACTTTCCGCTGGTCAATCCGGCGCAGCCAATTTATCGCGGCAACGTGGACGCATTCGTCGTCAAACTGAGCATTGACGGCAATGTGTTGCTCTATTCGACAACCTGGGGAGGCACGCTTCAGGACGTGGCTTACGGAATTGCGCTGGACAGATTCGACAATGCCTACATCACTGGCAGAACCGATTCGACCAACTTCCCTACCAAAAACCCGATGCAAGCCGCGTTGAAAGGCGTGCGCGACGTGTTCGTCTCCAAATTCAGCCCCGACGGCGAAAGCGTCTATTCGACCTATCTGGGCGGCGAGTTGTCGCCGACGGTCGGGCGTGACGAAGAAGCCGGGTATGGCATTGCGGTGGATGCGATGGCCAATGCCTACATCACAGGCTTCACCACGTCGCCGGGCTTTCCGGTTGTAGGCGCGGTTCAACCAATCTTCGCGGGCGTCGAAGACGCCTTTGTCGCCAAACTCAATGCGGCTGGTTCGGCGCTGGTGTATTCGACTTTTCTGGGCGGCGACCGCGCGGAAGAAGCGCGCGCAATCGCCGTGGATTCGCTCGGCAATGCCTGCGTCACCGGTTATACCTTTTCGCTGAATTTCCCCACGATGAATGCGTTGCAGCGAAATTACGGCGGCAACGTGGACGCCTTTGTCACCAAATACAATGCCGCTGGCTCTGCGTTGATTTATTCGACATATCTTGGCGGCAATGGCCCGGAAAACACCGGCTTGATTGCAGACATCACCCCGGTCGGCGGCATTGCCGTTGACAATTCCGGCAACGCTTATGTGACCGGCAAAACCGAATCCGCCAACTTCCCTGTGACGCGGGCGATTCAATCAGCCTTGCGCGGCGACAACGACGCGTTCGTCGCCAAGATTGACCCAGCAGGTTTTGAACTGATTTATTCGACTTATCTGGGCAGCACCTTTACCGGCGACAACGGATTTGACGAACGCGGATTGGATATTGCTGTTGACCAGTTTGGCAGCGCGTATGTGACAGGCCAAGTGTTGAAAAACGACTTTCCGACCATGCTGCCCGTCCAGCCCAATTTCGGCGGCGGGCTGAGCGACGCCTTCATCACCAAAATTTCGGCGCCAGACATTCCGACTATTGCGCTGGTTTCGGCGGCCAGCTTCACGGGCGGTTCGCTGGCGCCGGAGGAAATAGTCACTGCGTTCGGGTTCAATCTGGCCAGCGGCGTTGAAATCGGAACCACCATTCCATTGCCGACTTCCCTGCTCGGCACTTCAATCAGCGTCAGGGATGTCAACAACGTCGAACGCCCGGCTCCTTTGTTTTTCGTGTCTCCCACGCAGATCAATTTCCAGGTTCCGCCGGACACCGCTACGGGCAAAGCCGTGGTGACGGTCACCAACGCGCAGAACACCATGGTCAGCGCGACGGTTTTGATTGAAAAAACGGCTCCGGGAATTTTCACAGCCAACGCCAGCGGCCAGGAAGCTCCGGCAGCGGTATTGTTAAGAGTCAAGCAGGACGGATCGCAACTCTTCGAACCGGTAGTGCAATTCAATGCCTTTCTGAACAAGTTCGTCCCATTGCCGATTGATTTCGGAGCGGAAAGCGACCAATTGTTTTTGCTGTTGTTCGGTTCCGGCTGGCGAGGCCATTCGGGCGCGGACAAGGTCATCGCGCGAATCGAAGACACCGTCATTCCCATTCAATATGCCGGGCCACAGGGGAGTTTTATCGGTCAGGATCAAATCAATCTGCAATTGCCCAGAACCTTGATCGGGCGCGGCGAAACCACAATTTATTTGACGGTGGATGGCCAGATGGCGAATCTGGTGACGGTGGCGTTCAGGTGAGATCAACCCCAGGCGCTGAGAAATTCGATCTGGTTTTGCATCTCTTCGGCGGATTTTGTTTCGATCAGTTTCAGCAACCGGCGCAATTGCTCGCCGACAGAAAATCTTTGTTGATGGCCAAAAATGATTCCAGCATGTGATCGTCTTTCTTCCAACCATTCAGAATGCAACCTGAAAAAGTCGCCGCGGTTGCAAGTGTAAATTACACGGCCTTGCATTGTCGCCCATTCCAACTGTTCGTCGTCTTTGCGTCGTATCATTTCGGCATCGTGCGTGGTCAACACATCTACGCCTCGCTGGCGCAAAGCCTCCGCCAAATCCAAATCACCGGAATCTTCATCAATGTAAAGAGAGATTTTCATGATGCTTATGGCTGTGACTGGCGAGCCTGCAAATACTCTTGTTCGATCCTGTCGGCTTCAGCTTCTTCCGCCGCGATCTCTGCATCAATGAGTTCCTTGTTGGCAAAGTAATAAGCTAATGCGGCGTAAACCTGCATTTGAGAAATATGCCCTATTCTTCGTGCAATCTCTTCAGGCGAATGTCCCAGGTTATGCCAGATGGAGATGCGATGAACCGAAACTCCTGTTCCGGCAATGCAGGGTTTGCCGCCGCGAATTTCCGGGCTGCTTTCGATCAATTGCCCAATGTCTGTGTATGTTGCTGCTTTACCGGTTGCGATTGCCATAGAGCCTCCAGCAGTGTTTGACGTTTCTGCGGCGGTAAGTTTACCTCAAATCGCCGGTTCGGTTCACCATCCCAATAACAGCGTAAACTTGAAGGTGCGGCCATCATTCAACGTGTTCGTGATTGCGCCGAAGTTGGGATTGGCCAGTTCGAAACCCGGTTCGGCGAATTGCGGCGTGTTGAACAGGTTGTTTGATTCCGCGCGAAACGTCAGCCGCAAATCGTGTTTGAATGCCCAGGCGCGCGAAAGTTGAGCGTTGACATTGCGAATCGGGCCTTTGCGAAAGACGTTGCGTCCCAGCGAGCCGCGTTCGCCCAGAGCGGCAATTTCGTTCGGTTGCATGAACCGAAATGCGTTGCGCGGCAGCATCTGCCTGGACGTGTCAGGATCTGCAATCGTTCGCCCCAGAATAGAAGGATCGAGCAAAATCGGGCGGTCGCCGCCGTTGCCGTCCACGTTGCCAAAACCCGGACCGTCCGAACCGGTAGAGATGTTGAACGGAATGCCGGTTTTGACCAAGACCACCGTAGAGAAATTCCATCCATTGGCAATGGCCGAAAATACGCGGCTGAATTTCGGAGCATTGATCGCGTAACTCGTCCGCAACAAAAAGGCGTGCGTTTGGTCAAAATCGCTGAGTCCTTTCATGTCGCGTTGAGTTTCCGCTTCCGATTGACTGCGCGATTTGCGCGAATCGTTTTCGTTGGCGGTGTTGGTGTAACTTGCGCCAAGGTCTATCGCCTTGCTGAACCAATACGAAGCGTCCACCGTCAATCCGCGCCAGTTCGGCAAGACCAACGAAACACGCGCCGCGTCGAAATATCCGCGTGAACCATTGACCGTCAGCCGGTAATCGGCAATGTCCTGGTTCGGGCGACGTTGCGGAATCGTCCGCGTGATGGTTTCGACGCCTGCCACCGGATGCGCGCGGTTCAGATACCACAGCACCAGCAATTTGTGAGACCGGCTGCCGACATATCCCAATTGCAACCGCAGATGTTTGTTGAGTTCCGGTTCCCAACTGAGGTTGTACTGGTGCGAATAGGGCGTTGCCAACTCCGGATCGAGCACGTAGACCGTCGGTTTGCCGATTTCGCCCTGCAAGGGATTCAGCAAACTTTCCGGCGCAACCACTACGACTTTGTTGTTGAGCGGCGGGCTGAAACGAATCTGCTGGTAACTGACGAAAAAGATTTCGCCGAAGTGCGTGCCGTAAGCTCCACGAAACACGCCCAGCCGTTTGGGCATTCGATAGGCAAAACCCAAAGTCGGCGCGAAGTTGTTCAAATCGCCGTCAAACGGAATCACGTTCAAATCATCCACTTCAACCGGCCTGGTCGTCGGTTGCCAGCGCAAGCCCAATTGCAGGCTCAGCCGCTGGGTCAATTGCCAGGTGTCGCCTGCGTAAAACTGGCCTTCCCATTGACGAAAACGACGGTAAACGTCTCCGATGGAGCGAATGTGTTGCGAAGGCGTGCCAAGCCGAAAGTTGGCAATGGCTGTTCGCGGATTGCCGTTTTCGTCCCTGAAATCGTTGTTGAAGGAAAAAAATCCGCGATGAACGTCGGTTTCCAGACTGTTGATCTGGCGGCGAATGAGCGTCGCCCCCATCATCCAATTGTGCTTGTCACGGCTGCGGCGAAATTGAAATGCTCCGCGAATCTGATTCTGGACGCGATCAAGAGGAATGGTTCCGTCCGGCCCCAGTCCCGTCAGCCCGGCAACCGAGATGAATGGGCCAACAGCGTTTTTTTCCGGTTCCAGCAATGAGCTGACGCGCTCGTAACCAAGCAAGGCATTGCTGATAGTTCGCCCGTCCCAGCTTCTAGTCCAACCGATGCGCGCCGTGTGCGATTTGGTATCGGTATTGGGATTCTGCCCGGCGACAAGCTGAAAGGCATCCACGTTCTGCGAAGTGAATTGATATTGCAGCGCCAGCGAATCATTCAGCGTCAACGTTCTATCCAGTCGAACATTCGCCTGATTGCCGTTGATGGATTGTGGCGCGTTGGTGTTCAGCGCGCGTTCATTGATGTCGGTTCGATTGGGCAATTCCGCCGGATACGCCGCCAGAAAACGCGCGACCAGCGCCCGAGTCGCCGGATCAGTGGCTAGCGGAGTTCGTTCATCAGGTTTCGGAACCAGCACGTTGCCATTCACCACGCCGCGAATTTTTTGCTGGCTGGCATCCATGAAAATCTTCGTGCGTTCATTCAACGAAAACCCAGTGTTGAATCCATAATCGTTTTCGCGCGCCGGTTTGACTGCGCCCACCTGAAAGAAAGACCGCGCAGTAAAGACGCTGTTCAAATGACCGTGGTGAAGCTGACCATGAAACCCGGAACGCAAAGACGTTCCCGGCAATGAAATCGCCGCCCTCGGCGCATTGCCGAATTCCGAACCGAAGTAACTGCTGGCCGGATTGAACTCACGAATGATGGTGGCGGTCGTCCCCAACCGAACATTGAGTTCTTTCAACGCGCCATTGTCCACCAGATTGAACTGGACGTTTTCGTTGCGGCGACTTTCGCCGGAAGCCGAATCCGTCTTGCCCAGCATGTTCAATTCGACGCGTTTGCTGGCGTCGGCGGGTTTGATTTCTTCGGCAGTCGTTTTTTCGGGAGGCGGGGCTTTTTCTGCTTGTTGCGCCAGGCAAACAGGCACGCAAAGAATCAGCCAGAGGGTAAACGTAAAAAGTCGTGTCATTGAATGTTCCGTAGTTTCAGAATATCGCGGGCGGAATCGGAGCCTACGCGACGTAGGGCTGCGGCTGCAAGTTTTCCGGTGCTATAATCCGCCGCGTTATGAATGACACCAAAGCTTTACCGCCAATCGGAACCCATCAATTTTTGGATGCCCTGGCTCTGGCTTACCATCAGGCAATCGCATTCCGCTTACTGAACTCGCCAGAAGAGGTGATTGGATTGGCGCGTGAAAACCTTGAACATTGGATTCGGGTTCACGAAGGGACGGGAACTGTTTACGCCTTGAAAGAATGGCAAACCTTGCTTGACACCAAAACTGTTCCCGAACTGATAGCGATCATCACTGAAGATTCTGACAAAGGACAACGACTACGTCAGTCAACGCCATTTGCGGGGGTTCTTAGCGATCAAGAAAGAAAGGAGATTATGACTCGCTGTGAGGAAAGAGCTTTTGCTTGATATTGTAAAGCGAGTCAGTGAACTGACCGGCGTTGAATCACCTGTTATCGTTGGTTCGCAAACTCTTTATGCCGTAACTGAATCCGTTCCGAGCATCGTCCGAGATTCAGTTGAATGCGATTTCATGCTGGCTGAAGCTGGCATCGAAGCAATCCAGGCAGTAAATCACCATCTGGGGATTCTCAGCTCGTTTTCTAAAACCAAGGGTTATTTTGCGGACGGTCTGGGCTTGGCGACAGTCGTCCTCGCTCCGGGTTGGAAAGATCGCCTGATCCCGCTCAAAGATGACGGTGGGCAAACAGTCGCCTTATGCCTTGAGCTTCACGACACAGCCGTCAGCAAACTGATGGCGGGACGCGACAAAGATTACGTCTTCCTCAATGAAATTCTGGCCAGCAGATTGATTTCCCTGGAAACGCTGGTTGAACGGGCGGCCTTGATTCTGGAAACGGCTCACGAAGGCGCGTTGTTGCCGCGCCTGCAAAAGCTGTTCGATTACCTGCGCAAACAACAAGCTCTCGTTGATTTGAAACCACTTTCCGCTCTTATCAGCCAATTGAGATGACAACTCTTCATGAATAAAAAGGCGGCGGAACAGCGTCAGGGCAACCAGGACTTCTGTTTCCACCGCCATCTCGGTCTGTTTCAAACAAGACGCGAGTTTTCAAAGTTGCGCAACGACACCGATGAAAATCGGATGTTGGCTGGCAACCGCGCGTTAGCGCTTCGTAAAACCAAATTCGACGATCTGCATTTTACGGATATTCCCCAGAGGAAAAATACGTGCAACTACGGATTTTATGTGCAGCTTGCCCGCAGTCGTTGTCGGAGATCGCTGACAACGAAAAGGGCATTGTGGCCAAATTTTCTGCTGTGTTGGCCTAAGTCTACCTGAGAAAAGCGCCGGAAGCGGCCTTGCGTAAACTTGGCTTGACCTGTGAAATCAAAACCAGCATCATAAGTCGCCTTTGATTCCGGGCGCTCATAAAAGAAACTTTTGCAATCATTTCAGCTCTCTTTGCAGCAAGCTTTACACGAGATTGTCGAAGGGAAAGACCTGAAGTTTGAGCCTGACAAAAACCGACGCGAACGAATTCGATAACACATCCGAACACTTCTGATGAATCCAATCACCCGCAGCGTATCACAACTCCAAGAACTGACTTTACTCGTTTGGCGCGTTTTGCGCAGCCTCTTCAAATCGCCGCGCTACGGGGCAGAGATGATTCGTCAAATGGATATTCTAGGCTTTGGAAGCCTGGTGATTATCCTGCTGACAGGCACCTTCACCGGGATGGTGTTGGCGTTGAACTCGGCCAACACACTGCAAAAATTCGGCGTGCAAAACGTCACGGGGCAATTGGTTGCGACCAGTTTGATCCGCGAACTCGGTCCGGTATTGACCAGTTTGATGCTGGCTGGTCGTGTCGGTTCGGGAATCGCAGCGGAACTGGGCTCGATGCTGGTCAGCGAACAGATTGACGCCATGCGCGCGCTCGGCACTGATCCGATCAAAAAGCTGGTCACGCCGCGCATCCTGGCGTTGGTGGTAATGGCTCCGGCCTTGACGGTGGTGTGTGATTTCGTCGGCGTGATGGGCGGCTTGCTGATTGCGATTACCATGCTCCATCAAGCGTCCTCGGTGTATATCTCATCGGCAATGGAAGCCGTCAGCTTCAACGAAATCCTGGGCGGCCTGATCAAACCCACGGTTTTTGGTTTTATCATTGCGCTGGTCGGCTGTCACAAAGGACTGAGCACGGTAGGCGGAACTGTCGGCGTGGGACGTTCGACCACCGAATCCGTTGTTAATTCGTCAATTCTGGTCATTGCGATGGATTTTCTGCTGTCGAAAGTCATCATTTCCCTGCTGCTCGAACCTCGATAAGAGGGAGGAAAATCAAATGGCAAATATCAAAAATCAAAAGGCAAACTTTGGCGCACTTCCTTTTCATTTTTGCTTTTTGATATTTGCCATTTACCTTTTGACTGATGTTACGCGATGGCAAATCAGGCAAAGCATTTGACAGTTTCTTCGTCCCGATAGGGACGTTTGAAATTAGCCCGGCGATTCATCGCCGGGTGGCGGTGTTTTTCTGCCGCGTCCTGTAGGGACGCTTGAATCTTGCACTGGTGGGAATTCAAGCGTCCCTACAGGACGCCGATTCATTCACTGCTTTTCCCGGCAGTGAACTGCCGGGCTACTGTCATACCGTCCCTTCCGGGACGAAAACCGTGTCAAGCTCAATGCTCATTTCTTTAGTGCGTAACATCAGTTTTTGATTTATTGATCGTATGGCTGCCACTCCTTATGCAATTGAGTTCCGAAACGTTTCGCTGGCCTTCGGCGACAACGTAATTCTCGACCGTGTCAATTTCGGCGTTCGATATGGCGAATCGAAAATCGTCATGGGCGGTTCGGGAACCGGCAAATCCACCCTGCTTCGCCTGGTGCTGGGGTTGCTGAAACCCGATTCCGGTCAAATCTTCGTGGACGGCGAAGACGTCACACATTACAAAGAAGAACAGATGATGACCGTCCGCCGCAAAATCGGCATGGTGTTTCAGGAAGGCGCGTTGTTCGACAGTTTGTCGGTTTACGACAACGTTTCGTACCGATTGCGCGAACAGCGCGTGGACGAAAAGGAAATCGAAGAAGTAGTCCTGCGCATGCTGCGCTTCGTTGATCTGGAAGATGCGATTGACAAGATGCCCAACCAGCTTTCAGGCGGAATGCGCCGCCGTGTCGGCATTGCCCGCGCACTGGTCGGCAATCCGAAAATCATTCTGTACGACGAACCGACCGCCGGACTCGATCCGATTACGGCTCGCACAATTTGCGAACTGGCGCTGAAGTTGCGCGACCTGGAAGAAGTCTCTTCGATTTACGTCACGCACAGGTTGGAAGACATGGAAGTGCTGGCGACCGAATACGTCGTACGCGACGATTTCGGCGACGTTCATTTCGAGCAGGAAGGCGACAAGCTTTGCCTGATCAACACCAAGTTCCTCATGCTTCGGGATGGCGACATTATTTTTAACGGCAGCAATCAACAGATGCGCCAGATGTCCAATCCCTACATACAGAAATTTCTCAATCAGAGATGAGCTTTATTGAGTTGGAGGATTTATGCCGCAAAACAAACCTGCACGATTGTCCGAATTACGCGTCGGACTTTTGGTTTTGCTCGCACTGGCAATTCTGGTTTTAGTAATTTTCGCCGTCAGCGGCGATTTGAAGATTCCCGGTTTTGGCAAAACGACCACAGTGCGAACCGAAATGCCCAGCGTTGACGGATTGCGCAAAGGCGCAGAAGTCCGTCTGTCCGGCAAGAAAATAGGCAGCGTCAAGGCGATCAATTTCAGTCGCGCCATTCCCGCCGATTCCAAAACTGCGGCGGAATCCGGCAACATCGAAATCATCATGGAAATTGACGGCACGCTGGACGGGCGACCGGCCATTGAACGTATTCGCAGCGATTCGGTCGCCACGCTGAAAACCGCCGGAGTTCTGGGCGACAACGTGATTGACATCACGCCCGGAACGCTCAGCGGCAAAGCCATCAACAACGGCGACAAGATACTCAGCCAGGCGCAAAAAAGCGTCGGCGACATTTTGAACGCCGCCCAAACCGCCGTCGCCAACTTGAACAACATCTCCGACGACATCAAGGTCATGACCGGTGACATTCGCGACGGCAAAGGCACCGCCGGAAAGTTTCTCCGCGACGAAGATTTTTACGTCAACCTGAACGACACCATTCTGAAAGCGCAAACTTTGATTGGCGCGTTGAAAGAAGGCGATGGAACGTTCAGCAAACTGGTCAACGATCCGCAACTTTACACACAGATCACTGACACGGTCACACAGCTTCGCAGCATTTCGGAACAGCTCAACACGCAATTGACCAAAGGAGAAGGCACGTTGGGCAAGCTGGTCAAAGACAACGAACTTTACAACAAGGCGAATGCCCTGGTGGCCAAAGCCGACCAGATTTCCGTCAAGCTCGACAACGCCATGGCCAAGATCGAACGCGGCGAAGGCAATCTGGGAAAATTGCTCAATGATGAAAAATTGTACGCCGATGCTCGTGACACGGTGGAAAAGCTGAACGCCATCACCACCAGGCTGGAAAAAGGCGAAGGCACTGCCGGAATGTTGCTGAAAGACGACAAGCTGTACAACAACGTCAACACTCTGTCGTCAGAAATGACCAAGCTGATTTACGACTTCCGCCAGAATCCGAAGAAGTATCTTTCGATCAAGGTCACGATCTTCTAAAAGGCAAAAATCAAAAGGCAAATATCAAAAATCAAAAGTAGGATTTAGTTTTCCCATTTTTGACTTTTGATATTTGCCTTTTGATTTTTAACTTATTCCATCGCATAACCCGCGTCCCGCCAGGCCTTGATTCCGCCCGCCATCGAAAGCACGTTCGTGTAACCCATCCGTTGCAGATTGTCCGCCGCCAAAGCCGAACGAAATCCGCCGCCGCAATACAACACGATTTCCGCAGACTTGTCGGGAACGACTTTTTCAATATCTCGTTCGATGATGCCGCGTCCCAAATGTTGCGCTCCGGCGGCATGATCCACATCCCATTCGTTGTCTTCGCGCACGTCAATGAAGACGAATTGTTCGCCTGCATCGAGTTTTTGTTTGACCTCGGCGACTGTGATTTCACGGACGCGCGTTTTGGCGTCGTTGCAAAGCCGCTCAAACGCTGCTGAATGTTTCATCATTCCTTTCCTTTCAAGCCATGAATTTCAGAAGATGGATTTTTTGCAGGCCTTGCTGACCTGTTTGATTTTCGTTTTTGGTTGTAGCGTAAATACCGCAGGCTGACAAGCAAACGCCTTTTGAGAACTTTCGTCGCGCCGGTCATTTGATTCCATCAAAACAAAAATGCCTTCACCATTGTTGCTCTCAATGGTGAAGGCTTAATTGTATGGTTGATCGGTTTATTGAAAGTTAGTTCACGAATGGATTGCGGCGTGAATTCGTGGTAATAGCGAACAAGGAGGCCGTGCCGATGTTGAATCCCTGAGTAAACGCTGTCACGCCAAACACCGTGTTCAACGCCTGCGCAGCTTCGGCGGACAACGCCACTCTCACTCCGGGAAGAAAGAGGTTATTGAATGCCTGCGGTTGCAAAGGTAAAGTCACTGACGGCAACGTCAAATCAAACAGAGGCAGACGCCCAACGAAATCTCCATTGACCGTCACCAAGCCGGTGAGAACCGTTCGGGAACCGCTGGTGTCAATGTTGAAGCTCAATAATTCGACTCGCGTTGAACTCGTAGCCAACACCAGTCCACCCGTGTGGTTGATCTCACCTTTCGCCGTAGCTAAATCCAAAGCCCCACCGGTTACCGGAAAACTCGCCACGCCGCTCCGCAACGTCCCTTCCCCAACAGTTCCCGCTGAAAGTCTCAGCGCAACCAATGCTCCCAAAAAATCATTGCTCAAAGTGACGGTAGTTTTTCCATCTGTCATCAAGGCTGTCGGCGCCGCAGAAATCGAAGGCGCAAGCGACCCAACCAACAACAACACCGCCATGAAGGTTTTGACTTGAAGTGAACGAAAAGCTCTTTTCATGCTGAAATCCTTTCTCCTGTTTTGATGCAATCGTTTGTCTCATTACGAAGTTCGTATGACTTCGCCTGCTGTTTTACATTTTTGGATGTGTGAGAACAATTTCTGCATTGCTCCCTCACAACCTCTCAACATTGTTCAAGATAAGCTGACAACCATTTTCCGTCAAGATAAAATCTTGACGGAATCTATTATTTAATTTTAGAAGGAATCTGAAGCTAATTTTACAGAGACAAATCCTGGACAAAGTAGGCAAAAGATGACTGATGGTTCTGAAATCCGAATGCTGGTGAGAGTGTTTTCGTTATGAAATGGCGAGGTAGTGCAATGGCAGAACATTAGCTGAGTTTGCAATTACAACTGTTCCTGGAAATAGGAGCGATACCAATCAATCGTTTGGCTCAGTCCGGCATTGAGATTGATTTCCGCTCGCCAGCCTAGCCGCGCTTCGGCTTTGTTCGCAGACAGATATTGCGCGTCAATTTCGCGTTCGATTTTATGATCCAGCAACACATTCGGCGTTAAATGCCCTTCTTTGCCCGCCAAACGAATGATGCGATTGACCAGATCGAGAATCTGCACCGGATCGCCCGCTCCGAAATTGAAAGCTTCGCCTGCGGTGTCTTCGATCTTTTCTGCCAGTAATAAATAACCACGCGCAACATCTTCGGCGTGAACGAATTCGCGCACAGGAGTTCCATCGCTGCGAATGATCGGCGCTTCGTTCCGAAGCACGGACAAAATCGTGCCGGGAATAATGCGCGACAAATTCATATCGCCGGGGCCGTAAATGTTCGCAAAGCGCGACACAGTGACCGGCGTTCCGTAGGTGTGAGCGAACGAACGCGCCAGAATATCTTTGCAGGCTTTTGACGCGTCGTAAGGAAACAATCCCAGCAGCGGGTAATGCTCTTCGTAAGGCAGATCGTCGTGCGAACCGTAGGCTTTATCGCTTGATGCGACAACAACGCGCTTGACGGTTTCCGAACGGCGACAGGCTTCCAGCAGAAAATACGTTCCGCGAATGTTGGCTTCAAACGTGGACAACGGCGAACGATTGGCTGCGCCGACAATCGCCTGCGCGGCCAGATGAAACACGGCTTCGATTTCGTATTCGGCCAGGATGCGTTCCATCAAGGCGTAATCTTCAATCGTCCCATTGACGACTGTGACCCGGCGACGCAGATCAAACACATCCAGAGAGTTCGCTTTTACGGCGTCGCGCTGCAAACAGACTACGCGCGCGCCCTGCTCCACCAGCATGCGCGCCACATACGATCCGACAAAACCGGTTGCTCCGGTGACAAACGCTGTTCGGTTATTCCAAAACATGTAGGTGATAGGTGACAGGTTTCGGGTTTCAGGTATTGGTTGCAAGCAATCTACCTGTGGCCAAAATTCGCAATCCGCAATCAATCCCAGACTTTCCACTCCGCCTGACCGGCGTCCCAGAGTTGGTTGAATTCCAGATTATCCTTGTAAGTGTCCATGCATTTCCAAAAGCCGGAATGTTGAAACGCGATCAATTGCCGCTCGGCAGCCAGTCGTTCCAACGGTTCGCGTTCCAGCACGCAATCGTCGTTGAGGTATTCAAACAACCGCCGGTTGAAAACGAAAAAGCCGCCATTGATCCATTCCTGCATGACCGGTTTTTCTTCAAAATCCGTCACTGCCGATTCGCCATTGAGTTTGATAATGCCGAAATTCGAGCGCGGATGCACCGCCGTCAAAGTCGCCGTTTTCCCGTGTGAGCGGTGAAATTCGATCAACGATTGCAAATCCACGTTGGACAACCCATCGCCATAAGTCACGCAAAAAGTTTCGTCGTTTCCCAGATACTGTTCGACGCGCTTGATGCGTCCACCTGTGTTGGTTTCGGCTCCGGTGTCGGCAAAGGTGATTGTCAATTCCTGGCCGTCCGAATGCTGCCAGCAAAGCTGGAAATCGCCCGCCAACCCTGTCGAAGGAGCGAGGGCAGTGTATTGCGGTTCCCGATCCAGAAAATAATGCGTGGTGAAATGCCGTTTGATTTCTTCGCCCAAAAATCCCAGACACAATACGAATTCATTCAGCCCGTAATGCTGATACAGCTTCAGGATGTGCCACAGCACCGGCTGGCCGCCAATATCAATCAAGCCTTTCGGCACGGTCGCGCCGTGTTCGCCCAATCGAGTTCCTTTTCCGCCGCAGAGAATGACTGTCTTCATTTTCGAGAGTAGTCGGTAGTCGGTAGTCGGTCTGCTGAATCCCTACTACCGACTACTTCAGCAAATTATTCTTCTTCAAAAACGCCAGCACCGTTTCGTTGAATTTTTGCGGTTCGTCCATCATCAAAAAGTGGCTGACGCCATCCCACTTTTGGTATTCGATGCCTGGAGCAAGCTCACGGACAAAAGTTTCATACTCAGAATTCCAGTTGCCGCTATTCGCCATCAACGCCAGAACAGGCACGGTAATTTTGTCGGTTTTCGCTGGAAAGATGTTCGGGTCCAACATTCCTTCAAAGGCGCTGATCATTGTGTGCTGCGGAGCATTGACCATCGCAGTTTTGACTTCGGCGCGGACTTTCAGGTCTTTCATGCCTTGCGTCAAAAATTCGACTGAGCGTTCGGCGCTCGTTCGATAGGTTGGCAACCGCAGCGGATCGAGAAAGGCTTTCATGGATTCGCGCGTGCCCATCGCTTTCAATCCGCCGTCCACAAACACCAGCGCGCGCGTCTTATCGGGAAAGTTTTTATAAAACTGCCACAAGACAGGAGCGCCCATGCTGTGACCTATCAACGTCGCCTTGCTGACTTTGGCGTCACGCAACACGGCCTCGACCGCCTGCGCGTAAAGTTTCATCGTGTAAGCCAGTTCAGGCTTTTCGCTCTGTCCGTGACCGGGCAGGTCAACGGCAATAACCCGCGTCTGATCAGTGAAGGCTGGAATATTCGCTTTCCAAAACGTCAAATTGCAGGTCCAGCCGTGAACGAAGACCAACGCCGTGTCGCCTTTGCCGTAATTCTGGTAATGCACCTTCATCGAATCGAGCTTGGCGTATTTGTCTTCGGGCCTGGGTTCGGCTGCCTGATGAACGCGCGCAGTGGAAAACGCAACGATCATCAAACCAATCGTCAGACAGCATCGAAGCATGTTTTTCATGATCTTCTCCCAAACTTTCCGGCTAGGCCGAATTTTCCATTTCGCGCAAAGACCGCAGCGTGTACAGACCTGTGTTGTGGCCGTCGCTCCAACTGATGCTGTAAGCGTATCGGCCAACCGGCGCAAGGTCTGTGATGCGAATATCAGGGAATTGCTCGGCTGTCAGGTTCAAACTTTGCGACGGATGATGGCCTTTGCAACTGGCGCAGGGGCATTCAGCCCGCAACACGTTCAATCGCAAACGGCTGACGTGGCCGTCGTCCCAAGTGATCTGCAACACCGAATCGTCGTCCGTCAACGCCAGCGATTCGGGGAAAACTTCTGTGGTCATAAGCTGGTTTGTATCAGTTGATGATGAATGCTTAAATTGCGCCGCCCTTTGCAACCCCATTGCAACCAGGCAAGGCATTTAACCATCTGAAGCCGCGCTTCAGCAAACGAAGCTGAGTTTCAACATTTACTTTAGTGGGAGAAGGAAGATGGAACAAAACAAGATTGTCCGAATTGACGATTACAACAACCGCAAGGAAGCCAAAGGATTTCTGAAAAGCGTCATCATGCTCATTCCGAATTTCCTGAAACTGCTATACAGGCTGTTCAGGGATTCGCGGGTTCCAATGGCGGAAAAAGCGATGCTCATCGGCGCAATTGCTTACGTCGTGTCGCCGCTGGATTTAATACCGGACGTGATTCCGTTCATCGGACAAGTAGACGATTTGTATTTGATAGGTTTGGTCGTTTTGCGATTGCTGGCCAGAACCGATGACGCAGTGATTCAAGAACATTGGGAAGGACGCGGCGATCTGGCTTCGCTGGTCAACAAGATCGTGCGCGCTGCTCAATACATCTTGCCGAAAAAGATGCAGCGGATTCTGCTTGGCCGCGTAGACATCGCTCCGAAAATCAAAGGCGGTTTGATGTCTTCGCCCGCCGCCGTCGAAGACATTGACGATGCGCGCGAACGGCAAGCGCGGCGATAAAGCATCGGCAAACCAGCAACACCAAAATGGCTGCTCGAAATATTCGGGCAGCCATTTTCCTTTTCGGCGTCTTGTGACAATCTGCCGCCGACGGTGTTTTACCCAAATCCAACCCTTCAGGAGCTTGCCACATGACCGAACAGCGCACGGAGTCGCTGCCTTCAGAACGCCTGATTTCACTGGATGTGTTTCGCGGCCTGACCATTGCCGGAATGGTGTTGGTCAACAACGTCGGGAGTTGGAATGACGTGTATCCGCCGCTGGCGCACGCGGCGTGGGACGGTTGGACGCCGACTGATCTGATCTTTCCCTTTTTCGTTTTCATCATCGGCGTCGCCATTCCGCTGGCTTTCGAGCGGCGCAAAGCGGAGGGCGGCAGCCAGCGCGATTTGTATCTGAAAATCCTTCGCCGGTCAGCCATCATTTTTGGGTTGGGCTTGCTGGTGCTGAACGCGTTCCCATACACGCTGGACAAGTGGCAACACTTGCGAATTCCCGGCGTGATGCAGCGGCTGGCTTTGTGTTATTTGTTTGCGGCGCTGATCTTTTTGACGACCAAAGTCCGCGCGCAAATTCTGATCGCCGTCGGATTGCTGATTGGATATTGGCTGGCGATGAAACTGATTGCCGCGCCGGGTTATGCGCGCGGAGATTTGTCGCTGGAAGGTTCGCTGGCTTCGTGGCTGGATCGCACTCTGATGCCCGGCCACACGTACAAACCAATGTACGATCCCGAAGGATTGCTCAGCACCGTTCCGGCGATTTCCACTGCGCTGTTCGGCGTGCTGGCCGGGCAATGGTTACAGCAGCGCCGCGAAGCCTTTGAAAAAGTCGCCGGATTGTTCGCCGTCGGCGCATTGTGCGTGATCGTCGGCTACGTGTGGGATTGGGTCTTCCCGATCAATAAAGCCCTGTGGACAAGTTCTTATGTGATGTTCACCGGCGGATTGGCGCTGCAACTGCTGGCGCTGTGTTATTGGGCGATTGACCTGAAAGCTTATCGGCGCTGGGCGCAGCCGTTTGTCGTGTTCGGCGTCAACGCGCTGGCGTTGTATGTGCTGTCGAGTCTGATGTTCAAAGTGTTGCTGGTCATCAAAGCCACCAAACTGGACGGAACCGAAGGCGCTTTGCGCGATTGGATTTACGAACGAGTGTTTGCCACGTGGCTGTCGCCGATGAACGCTTCGCTGGCGTTTGCATTGGCGTATCTGGCGCTGTGGTGGTGGTTGATGCTGGCGCTGTACCGGCGCAAAATTTATATCAAAGTCTAGAACCTGCCTGTGAGCGCAGGCGAGACGCCTGCGCTCCTGGCATTTCGAGGAAGAATCATGAAAGCAATCGTTGTCGAAAACTGCGGCGGGCCGGAATCGCTGGTGTACCGCGATGCCGAAACGCCTTCGCCCAAAGCTGGCGAAGCCTTAATCAAAGTCGAAGCCATCGGGTTGAATTACATTGACGTGTATCACCGCACCGGACTGTATCCGTTGCCGCGTCCGTTCATTCCCGGTATGGAAGCTGCCGGAATTGTCGAAGCTGTCGGCGAAGGCGTCACCGAAGTTGCCGTTGGCGACCGCGTCGCGTACGCCATGCAAGTCGGCGCTTATGCCGAATATGCCGTTGTGCAATCGTGGCGGTTGGTCAAAGTGCCCGACGGAGTCAGCGCCCAACAGGCCGCCGCAGCCATGTTGCAAGGCATGACGGCGCATTATCTGGTGACTTCCACTTACGCGCTCAAAGCCGGTGACACTGCGTTGATTCACGCTGCGGCGGGCGGTGTTGGATTGTTGTTATGCCAGATGGTCAAAAACATCGGCGCGCGCGGCATCGGAACGGTTTCCACCGAAGCCAAAGCCGCGCTCGCCCGCGAAGCCGGAGCCGATGAAGTCATTTTGTACACCGAGCAGGATTTTGAAACAGAAGTTCGCCGCCTCACCGATGGCAAAGGCGTGCAGGTCGTTTACGATTCGGTTGGCCAGACGACGTTTTTGAAAAGCCTGAACTGCCTGGCTCCGCGCGGAATGCTGGCGCTGTTCGGCCAATCGTCCGGGCCTGTGGCGGCCTTCGATCCGGCGCTGCTGGCACAAAAAGGTTCGCTGTTTTTGACGCGCCCGAGCCTTGCAGCGTACGCGGCAACGCGCGAAGAATTGCTCTGGCGAGCGGGCGACCTGTTCAACTGGATCAACGCAGGCAAATTGAAGCTGCGCATCGAAAAGACCTTCCGCTTGGCCGAAGCCGCCGAAGCGCACCGCCAACTGGAAGGGAGAAAAACCACCGGCAAAGCGCTGCTGATTCCTTGACGAAGTGTGTTGTTACCTGACGTCGCTGCGTTGGACGTTGCGTCGTTTAACAACGAAGAATAGACTTTCACTGGCATCACAAAGACGCGAAGGGTGATTGGACTTTGAGCGATGGCTTTTGATTGGGATAAGAAAAAGGCCGCCGAAAACTTTGTCAAACATGGCGTCTCGTTTGAAGAAGCGGAAACTGTGTTTGACGATCCGCTGTATGTTGATTTCTACGATCCGGATCATTCGCTTGGCGAGCATCGCTTCATCATAATCGGAGAGTCAGCACAAGGCCGCTTGTTGATGGTTTCATATACTGAACGCGGCGATCTCATTCGGTTAATCAGTTCCAGAGAACTGACATCGGCAGAACGGAAAAAATATGAAGAAGGATAACAAACAACAGCCTCAGTCAGAGTTGACCGATCTGAACGACGAACTCCGCCCTGAATACGACTTGGGCCAGTTACAAGTGCGGCGGATGGGGCCTGGGCGTCGCCAGTTTGGCGACCATATCGTCCGGCTGGAGCCGGACGTGGCAGCGGTATTCCAGGATGCCAATGCTGTCAACGAAGCCTTACGGTTGCTGATTAAGGTCGCTCAATCAAGCAATCAATCGCTTGCGCCAAAATACTCTTCATAGATTTCGCTGAGCGCATCGTGAAATCCCCAGCCCATCCCCCTACCATGCTAGCCAGAATTTATGCCCAACTTTATAATCCGCTCGTCGTTAAATTCAGTGCGATCTACTTTCTTCTTTTACTGACGGCTTATGATCAAAGCGATTGATTTTTTTTGTGGCGCAGGTGGCTTGACGCGTGGGCTTTTAGACGCTGGTATTGAAGTTCTTGCCGGTGTGGATATTGACGAACGCCTTCGTCGAACATACGAAACCAACAATGTCCCCAGCCAATTCATGCGCAAAGACATCAAAGAAATAGATATTAACGATTTGCGGCGTGAGTTACGGATAAGCGGAAAAGACAAGGTTCTTTACGCAGCTTGCTGTCCGTGCCAGCCGTTTTCAACTTTGAATCAGATGAAGGGCAAAGATGCGCGAAAAGAGTTGCTTATCTCTTTCGCAGAAATCGTTGAGACTGCTCCGCCTGATTTTATTCTCGTGGAAAACGTACCAGGGCTGAACACGGCTTACGGTAAAGACGTGTACGAGCGGTTCACAAAAATTCTTGAACGATCCGGTTTCACCAATCGCTATGCAGAGTTTCTCGACGCCAAAGACTTTGGCGTTCCGCAGGTGCGAAAACGATTTATCCTTTTGGCGGCGAAGCGAGGAAACGTTGTGCTCCCCAGGCGTTCCTCATATAAACCCGACGTGATGGCAGCCATAAAAAAATATCCACCATTGAGTGATGGAGAAAAATCCACAGCTTTTCCAAACCATGAAACTCGAAAAATGATGCCTCATCACAAAGTGATTGTGCAGGCTATACCGAAAAACGGCGGCAGCAGACGAGACATTGCTGATACTTCGATTTTATTGAAATGCCACCAGGAAAAACCGACGGTGCATAAAGACGTTTTCGGGAGAATGGCTTGGAATCAACCTGCTCCTACGCTTACTTGCAGGTGTACGGATGTTTATTGCGGGCGATTCGTTCATCCAGAACAAGACCGGGGACTTTCCCTGAGGGAAGCCGCTGCATTACAAACGTTCCCAGACGACTATGAATTCTTCGGAACCTTCTTTCATATCGCAGATCAAATCGGAAATGCAGTTCCGGTTAAATTCGCTAAACAGCTTGGACTTGCCCTCCAAAGATCTGTCAAACAGGCATAAGGACTCCAAGATGACCGATAAAACTAAAAAAACAGCCACAACAGCCATCCAAAAAGACTTCGTGATGCAGTTCGACATTGGCACCATTAAGCACTTGGGGCTTCAGATGTATTCGACGCTGCCGCCAGTGATTGGCGAGTTAGTTTCCAATGCTTGGGATGCAGAAGCTACCAAAGTAGAGATACTTATACCTACCGAGCCGATTACTTCCGAGTCGGAGATCGTTGTGGCTGACAACGGCACAGGCATGAGCGACGAAGAAATAAGAAGTGCCTATTTGATTGTTGGCCGCGACCGGAGGAAGAAAGAGGGCAGAGATATGACTCCAAGCCCAGAATTCGGTCGGAAGATAATGGGAAGAAAGGGAATCGGCAAGTTTTCAGCGTTTGGAATAGCCAGCGAAATTGAGATTGAAACGGTTAAAGCTGGAACGACCTCGCGATTCAAAATGAATTACGCCGAATTTGAAAAGCAGGCAGAAAAGCGCGAGATAAAAATGCCGCCATTACCACCCACCGGCACAGTCGAGAAGGGCACCAAAATCACGCTGCGTCACTTCAGCAAATTCAACAACCGAAGAATTCCTATTCAAGGAATCAGGCGTGGCATTGCAAGGCGATTTTCCATCATTGGGGAAGCACACAAATTTCAGGTGATTATCAATAACGATCCGATCACTCCGCAAGAAAGAGATTTGAAAAGGCTTCTCGATAAAGATGTAGACGGGAATCTTTATTTGTGGGAGTACGACGATGTCGAAATCAAACCGGGAACCGGCTGGAAAGTTTCAGGATGGATAGGTGCGCTTGATCGAACGAAGGAAATGGAGGACGGAATTCAGCGGGGTATTGTTCTTATGGCACGTGGCAAATTGGTTGAGGAGCCGTTCGTATTTGAAGCGATCGTTGGTCAACAGTATGCACTCTCATATCTTGTTGGAGAGCTTCACGCTGAGTTCGTGGATGAAGCTGAAGACACTATTAGCACGACGCGCAATTCTCTTGTTTGGGATACAGAAGCGAACACCGCGTTCAAGGAGTGGGGAAAGAAGGAAGTCAACAAAATCGCCCGAAACTGGGGAGAAAAACGTAAGAGCGACAATGAAAGAGAGCTTTCTAAAAATTCTTTGTATGTGGCTTTTACTCAGGACTCAGAGAGGTTTGGCCAGTCACGCGTTAAGAAAATCGCGGACAATTTGATTAAAGAAGTTGTTAAGCAAAACCCTGTTGGCGATCAGGTCACAATCGAACCAGTAATCAAAATGTGCTTGGACTTTTTAGAATTTGATGCCTTCCATGAGATGGCCCAAGAGATGACGGAAGCCAAATTGCAAGATACGACTCGATTGATTCAGCTTTTCCGTGAATGGGAGATGGTTGAGGCCAAGGAGATGATGCGTGTCACAGAAGGACGGATTGCAACAATTGAGAAACTACAAAATCTAATCGAAACCAACGCACTGGAAGTGCCAACACTTCACAAGTTTCTTAAAGAATTCCCTTGGGTTTTAGATCCGAGATGGACATTAGTTGCTGATGAAGTTACTTACAGCAAACTTTTACGGGATAAATTCCCTGAACTATCAGACATGCCCGAAGATGATCGAAGGATAGACTTTTTGTGTGTAAAAGAGAGCGACAGCTTGGTGGTGGTTGAAATAAAGCGTCCCCAGTTGAGAGCGTCAAAGAAGGAACTTTATCAAATTGAAGAATATGTGAACTTCATGCGCGATTACGTCAGTGATAACACTGACCCTGATACAAGAGTTACAGAAGTCGTTGGATATTTACTTTGTGGCGATTTGGTAAGTACCCCAGAAGTAAAGAGACGCAGGGATAATTTGGCTGCCGCGAAGATTTATGTGCGGTTATATGACGATCTGCTTCGTATGGTGCAAAAGAATCATCAAGAATTTCTCTCTCGTTACGACAAGCTGCGTAAGGCTAAAGCGCGGAATAAATAAAATTTCAGAGCCACTTATAGGCACATCTTGGATTGTGACGCTGTAACTTTGTATGGCAGACAACCTGACACCTGAACAACGTAAGCGCGCAATGTCGAGTGTGAAGCAGAAGGACACTGATCTTGAAAAGATTGTTCGCTCAGAATTGCACAGACTTAGATATCGATTTCGAAAAAACGTGAAAGAACTACCGGGTAAACCGGACGTGGTTTTCAGAAGAGCAAAGGTGGCGGTGTTCATAGATGGGGACTTTTGGCACGGTTACAGATTGCCTACCTGGGAGCACAAAATCTCGGATTTCTGGAAAGAGAAAATTAGGAAGAACCGGAAGCGGGATCAAAAGAATTTCAGAAAACTTCGGAAAGACGGTTGGCGAGTCATTCGCATCTGGCAACACGAAATCAAGAGAGATTTGGATTCTTGCATTGCCAAAATCATTTCACTACTTGCATAGCACAACTAACAGAAGCCTGTTTGATGCACAGCGGCCGTCCTCGGATAATCCTCGTTTTTTTCGATTCAATTCGTCATTTCGGCTTTGGTGACGGTTTCGGCTTCTTCGATGGCTTCGGCCAGGGCGCGCTGGTCTTTTTTGTCGGTGAGTTGCGCGGCCATCGCGCGTAGTTGCGGGATTTGGCGATTGGCGGCTTGTTTGAATTTTTGCAGGGCTTTTTTGAGCAAATCGTTTTTCGGTTCGCGGCTGTAAAAATCGTCGAGCTTTTCTTCGGCTTCTTCCAGGATTTTTTTATAATCGCTCAGCAATTCGGCTTTGGTGCCCGTCGGCAATGGCCCCCAGGTTTCTTCTTCTTTAGACTTTTGCGTCGCGTTCGGATTGGTCAACACCAGAATGCGCCGGTCGGCGGCTTTGATGAACACGTCAATGCGCTGGTCAATTTGCTGCACGTCGCGCACCAGTTCGACTTCCTGTTCCGTCAGATGATCGCGTGTTTTCTTCTGCGCCGAAACTCCCGCCGACACCAACAACCCAATACAAATCACGAAAAACAAAACTTTCGATCCTTTGAAAAACGTCATAACGCCTCCTGAAAAAATAGTCTCAACCTGCGCTCGTCTCTCTGCCCCTCAATCCCCCATCTCTCCGGCGCCTACTCACTTCTTTTTCTTCCCTTTGCCCATTTCGATTTGCCGTTTCAACGGTGGCAATCGCAACTTCACTTTTTCGATTTCCAACTGGTTGTCCGATGAAGCCAGTTCCATGAATTGGTTGTAGGCTTTCAAAGCCTGTTCGTAATCGCCGAGTTTGTCCAGACAAATGCCGACAAAATACAACGTGATGGCAGTTCGTTTTCGATCTCCACGTTTGGCCTGATGATTCAGAATCCAGACGAATTCGCGCGCGGCGTTCGGAAAATCATCCAATTCAAAATAAGCCGTCGCCAGATTCGTCCGCGCATAGTATTCAATGTCGCCGGTCGGATTGGTCGCCAGCACGGGAATCAACGTCGCAACAGCCTCTTGAAACTTGCGCAGTTTGACCAATGCCGACGCCACGCCGACGTGATGATTGCCGTTTTTCGGATCAAGCTCGGCAGCAGCGCGATATTGCTCCAAGGCTTTTTCCGGCTGTTTGGGCAACAGCAATTCGGCCAGTTGAGCGCGCAACACAGCGCGGTTGGGTTCGGCCTTGATCAATTGTTCCAACTCGGCAACGGCGGCTTCGGCTTTGCCGGAATCAATCAAGGCGGCGGTCAAGCCAGTGCGAGCATCGGCATTGGTTGGGTCTTCATTGACGACTTCCTGAAACAAAGCGCTGGCGGCTTCGAACTGTTTGGATTGCGCCAGCAGCGATGCCAACCGCAATTTCGTTCGCGTGTTTGGTTCGATGGCCAACGAGGCTCGCAAATCTGCAGTGGCTTCGGATGGTTTGTTTTGGGCGATGAAGATTTCAGCTCGGTACAACAGCGCCAAAGCGTTTTTCGGCTGGCGTTTCAAAGTTTCGTTGAGCGCCGGCAAGGCTTCATCGAATTTGTTGGTGACGGTCAGCGCCACGCCGAGCAAGGCGAAAATTGCTGGTCGGTCGTCTCCGGCGGCAATGGCGGCTTTAGCGGCGGCAATTGCATCGGCAAACTGGTTGGTCGAATACAAAACTTCGGCCAGGCCGGATTGCGCGCGAACCGCTTGCGGATTCAATTCCAGCGCTTTGCGAAACGCTTTTTCGGCGTCGTCGAATTTCGATTCCGCCAGAGCGATTTCTCCCAGACTGATTTGAATGCGGGCGAAAATCTGTTTGAGTTGGTCGGTGACAGGATAATCCGCCAGCAACGCATTGACGCGCGCCAACGACGTTTTGGCTTCCGGCAGTTTGCCCAGCGAAAACAGCGCTGCGCCGCGTTGAAATTCGGCCTGCCACAATTCGGCATCCAGTTCGAGCGCCTTGCCGTAAAACTCTACTGCTTTGGCCAGATCGCCTGCTTCGTGGGCGCGCTGCCCGGCATCAAACAAAGAAGCTGCTTGTTCGGATTTGTCTTCGGTCTGCGAAGGTTTTGGCGCGGGTTTGGTTTGGCGAGCGGATTGCGCTGAAACGGCAATCGCCATCAGATAAACAATAAAACAGAACAGAATCGGTTTGGACATAAATGAATCCCCTTGATGACCGGGTTCGCATCGCTGCCAGCGTGCAATTCCAAGAACGAACTGGGATTGATTGACTTGCTTTACGGACGCTCACCAGATCGTTTTTCAATTCGCTTTACGGATTGGCCACAGAGCCACGGAGGCTCAGAGAAATACTTAGAAACCTCTGTGGCTCTGTGCCTCTGTGGCAAAACCCGTACGCCAAAATGAAATCTGATCTAAACCATAGCTGGAGCCTGAATCAGAGCAACAACTTCGCGGATCATCCTTTCGCCAGTCGCACGCCTTCGTTCATCAAGGTTTTCATCTTCTCAACCGAAGTCGCTTCGCAATATACGCGCAGCACAGGTTCAGTTCCCGATTGCCGGAAAAGAATCCAGCTTTCGTCTTCGAAGATCAGCTTTGTGCCGTCGAGCGTCGCCGTGCCAACAACCTTGAAACCGGCAAATTCGCTCGGCGTGTTGTCGCGCATTTCAGCAACCAGTTTCAGGCCGGATTCAATCGGAACGTGCAGGTCGTTGCGTTCGAAATGGAATTCGCCGAACTCTTTCCAAACGTCGCGGATTATTTCCGACGGCTTTTTGCCCGCCGCCAACACGGCTTCCAGCAACATCAGACAATTGAACACGCCGTCGCGTTCGGGAATGTGGCCGCGAATGCCTATGCCGCCGGATTCTTCGCCGCCGGTCAAAAAATCGTTTGCCGGGTCGAGCATGATTTCGCCTATGTGTTTGAATCCGATAGGAGTTTCAAACAAACGAAAGCCGTAACTTTCGGCAATGCGCCGCACGATCACCGATTGCGAAAACGTGCGAACGACGGAGCCTTTCCAGCCTTTGTTGCGCACCAGATGCAGCAACAGGATCACCAGAATCTGATGAGTGTTGATGTATTCGCCGCGTTCGTCCATCGCGCCAACGCGGTCGGCGTCGCCGTCCGTCACCAGAGCCATCAATGCTCCGCGTTCGCGTATGACGCGGCTGGTCAGTTCCAGATTCCACGGCATAGGTTCCGGCAACACGCCGCCAAACATCGGATCGCGTTCGGCGCGGATGGTTTCGACGTTGATCCTGCCGCCGGAGAGCAGATTTTCGATCCAGCGTCCGCCGGTTCCGTGCATCGGATCGGCAATGATCGTCGCGTCGGCTTTTTTCAGGTCATCAATGGCGATCAGGTTTTCAATGTGGCGACGATAATCGTCCGGCGGAGCGATGATGTTGGCAATTCCCTGCTTGCGCGCTTCGTCCAGCGGCAAGCGTTGCGGCGCGGTCGCTCCCACCAGTTGTTCGATCTGATTCGTAATTGCCGGAGTCGCCGAACCGCCGAACGGCGCTTTGAACTTGAATCCATTGAAATCCGGCGGATTGTGCGACGCGGTGATCATCACGCCGCCATCCAGCCCGCGCCGTTTGACTTCAAACGAAACCAGCGGAGTCGGCACGTCCGTGTCGAACAAATCCACCGCGACGCCGTTACCCGCAAACACTTCAGTGGATCGTTGCGCAAATAAATCCGACGCGAATCGCCGGTCGTAGCCAACCAACACCGACAACTTGCCGCTGGAGTTTTGAGTTTTCAGGTAATCAATCAGGGCTTGCGTCACTATTTCGACGTTCGCAAAAGTAAAATCTTCCGCGATGCGCGCGCGCCAGCCGTCAGTTCCGAATTTGATAATTGCCATTGCCCTCAGCAGGCGGAACGCCTGCGCTCCCAGGTTAAACGATTGAATAATCCGTCAACGAAGATTTGTCACCCAGCGTCACGCCGTCCACTTTGGAATTGCGACCGATGATGGCGCTTTTGCCGATGATCGAATTGCGAACTTCCGACGCCTTGCCGATGCGCGCTCCGGCCAGCAGCACGCTGTTTTCAATGCGCACGCGCTCTTCGATGATGCAGTTTGCGCCCAATACGGAATTGATGATTTCGACTCCCGGCTTCAGGGAACAACTCGGATCGAGAACCGATATTGAATCCACTTTGGCAGGTTCGGCGTCTGCGGACAGGTTGGCCGTGCCGGCAGTTGCAACTGGAACACGTTCGACCTCAAAGGAATGAATGCGCCCGTTGAGCAGATCATCATTGGCCTGCAAGTACCGCTGCGGCGTGCCGATGTCCAGCCAGTAATCCGCCATCGTGTAGGCGAAAAACGGTTCGTTGTTTTGCAGCAGCGCCGGGAAAAGCTGGTATTCAAACGAGAATTTTTCGTCCTTCGGAATGTAATTCAGGATGTGCGGTTCCAGCACATAAATCCCTGCGTTGATAGTGTTGCAGGTGATTTCTTCCGCTTTGGGTTTTTCCAGAAACCGGCGCACCCGACCATCGGCTTCAGTTTCAACCAGTCCATACGCCGAAGGGTTTTCGACCGGAGTCAGCACTATGGTTGCCGCCGCGTTGCGTTCGCGGTGATAGGCGACGACTTTGGCGATGTCTATATCGGTCAACACGTCGCCATTGAACACCACGGCGGTTTGCGACAAATGCTCTTCGGCGTTTTTGTACGCCCCGGCGGTTCCCAGCGGCGAAGATTCGACCGTGTAATAAATCTTCACGCCGTAACCTTCGCCGTCGCCGAAAATGCCTTCGATCTTGTCGGACTTGTAAGACAGCGACAATGTAATTTCTTTGATTCCCGCGCGTTTCAGCAGATCAATTTGGTAATACAGAAAGGGGCGATTGACGATTGGAACTACTGGTTTGGGAGTGTAAATGGTCAGCGGTCGCAGGCGCGTTCCTTCGCCGCCTGCCAGAATGAGAGCTTGCATCAGAACGGATCGTTCTCCTTACTTTATGAATCTATTCCTTAATTGAGTCGAGAGTCTAACAATCGCACTTTCGGAAATCAAAACCCGGGTTCGCATCGCTTCCAGCGCGCGGGTCTGGCCAAGACCGCGAGCCTTAGACATCGCGTCACCGGGTTTTGACCGTTTCCGATGACGTGAAGTATGTTATGCGCCTTGTTCAAGCCGTCTTCAAAACAATCAAATAAAAAACTGATCTCGAAAAGGACCCCGATTTATGTCTCTACTCTTGAAACAATTGCAAGACAGTCTGCCCTCCAAGGTGGAAGCCGCCCTGGCCGAACACGTGCGCGTCGCCGAAAGTTGGGCGACCAAAGTGCGCTTATGGCTGGCGCTCACTTCATTCGTCGCCGCTTACTGGGTGTGGGATCATCACTCAAACGCCCGGAACGTGTACCTGGCGTTTGCAGGGTTATGGTTGGTGACGATGTTTGTGGTCAGCGCATTGACCAAACGCAACGCGTCGTTTTCTGTGGCCACCTGGACGACGTTTTTTGACCTGACCATCGTCCATCTGGGCTTGGCCGCATTTATTCAAAATGGACTCTTTCCCAAAATCGGCGCTGGAATTTTTCTCTGCTACTTTCCGATTCTGGCTGTTGCGGCAACCCGTTACCGGACGATGCTGGTCGTTCAGTCGTCTCTGTATGCTTTGATAGGATATGCGGCGCTTTCGTATTGGGGCGGCAGTCCGCCGTGGTTTCGTCTGTCATTGCTGGCGGCGACCGCGTTTGCCTTTGCATTGGGATCGCACAAACCCAAAGACCTGATGGTCGGCGTGGCCAAAAATGGATTGCAGGACGCTTTTGATCTGGGCGTCAAACAGCGCGAATCCGAAATGACTGAACACGTGCATCAATTGTTCATGCCGCCGCCGCTGATGGATTTGTCAGCGATTTGGGCTTCGTCCAAACACGGAGCCGGAACCGAAACCGGAGGCGATTATTACCAGATTTTTGACACCGCGCATGGCCCTCTGGTCGTGTTGGGCGACCTTTCCTTAGCCAGCGGAAAGAAGTTCGAAGCGTTGGCCGCCACCGCCGAACTGCACAAATCACTGTCGAAAATTGTCAGCCGCCACGCCGACGCTCCCGACCTGCCAAAGGTTCTGGAAGATTTGAACGCCGAGCTTTGCGAAAAACATCGTTTATTCACCTGCGTGCTGGCGCAATGGCGAGGCGACCAGTTGCATTACGTCAACGCCGGACATTTGCCGATGGTGCATCTGAACAAACCACAGGGCGCGACCACCGCCGGACGCAAACAACTGCCTGTGACTTGCGAATCTCTCGGTAAAACCGCCGATGCGAAATTCGTCGAATCGGTCGTTCCCTTCCCGGCGCGCGATTTGTTGCTGATGTACACCGACGGCGCGTTCGCCAAACTATCGGACAGCCGCGAACAAGGCATCGCCGAAATCGAAGCGATGGCCGAACGCTTCAGCGGTGGCGAAGTCACGACGCTTTGCCACCGCGTGTTCGATTGCGGCCAACCAGGCTTCGATCCGATCAAAGACGACGCCACCGTCGTCGTCATTCGTCGCCAGCCGACCAAAGGCGAAGAACCGAAGTCGGCAACCTAGACCGATAGACAGAGGGATGGAGAGAACGAGCGCCAAAATCTCTCTGTCCCGCTGTCCCCCAGTCACTCTGTCTTAAACATGTTGATCCTCGGAATCGAAAGCTCCTGTGACGAAACCGCCGCCGCCGTCATCAAACACTGTGGGGCCGACGGCACGCGAGTTCTGTCCAACGTCATCTATTCGCAAATCGCCACTCACAAAAAATACGGCGGCGTAGTCCCCGAACTGGCTTCGCGCGAACATCTGGAAAAGATCGAAGGCGTCGTGGATGAAGCGATGAAAAAAGCCGGAGTGACTTACGCGGAACTCGATGGCATCGCCGTCACGCAAGGCCCCGGACTTGTCGGTTCGCTGCTGGTCGGAATCAATTTCGCCAAAGCTCTCGCCTTTGCCACAGGCAAACCGATTGTCGGCGTCAACCACATCGAAGGCCACGTCTATTCAACGGCGTTTGAATTTCCGCCGCCCGAATATCCGGCGCTGGCGCTGATCGTCAGCGGAGGCCACACCAACCTGTTCCTGATTCCCGAACCGGAAAAATACAAACTGGTTGCCCGCACGCGCGACGACGCCGCAGGCGAAGCCTTCGACAAGGTCTCCAAACTGATTGGTTTGGGGTATCCCGGCGGCCCGGTGATTGATCGGCTGGCCGCACAAGGCAACAAACGCGCAATCATCTTTCCGCTGGCCGAAATCAAGGAAAAAGACGGCAGCGGATTGAGTCTGGATTTTTCCTTCAGTGGATTGAAAACCGCTGTGCTGCGTTATGTACGAGAAAATCAGATCGAATCGGTCGCCGATCCAGCCAATCCCGGCAGCCAGATTCTCGACCTCTGCGCCAGCTTTCAAAACGCCGTCGTCCGCGCTCTGGTGCGCAGTTTGCGCAAAGCAGCCGAACGCTACCAACCGCGCACGATCCTGCTGGCCGGTGGCGTCGCCTGCAACAGCGAACTCCGCGCGGCAGTCCAAAAGCTGGCCGATGAATTGAAGATTCCCGCCTACATCCCTTCGCCGATTTACACCACCGACAACGCCGCGATGATTGCTGCCGCCGGATGCCCAAAACTCCTGCGCGGAGAGCATCTCGCGTGGGACGCCAGCGCCGATGTCAGCCTGCGTTTGCCCAACATTGATGTCGAAACCGCCAAGACCAAGCAGAAGCAGCGTTACAGATTGTGAGTTGGCTTTTTTGGTGTAGACTTCGCCCCGAATTCAGGTGAAGGAGATTTGAAATCGAACAATGCCATCTGAACAGAACCCACCCAAAGTCTTCATCAGCTACAGCCACGATTCGCAGGAGCATCGGCTGCGCGTTTACGAATTGCTCAAAAAGCTCCGCGAAGACGGGATACTTTGCGTTACCGATCACACAGTGATGTCTCCGCCCGAAGGCTGGCAGGCGTGGATGGAAGACCGTATCAAAGAAGCCGACTTCACCTTGGTGGTATGCACCGAAACCTATCGCCGCCGCGCCGAAAGAAAAGAGCAGCCTGGCGTTGGGCTTGGCGTGACGTGGGAAGCAACACTCATTACCAACGAAATTTATCAAAACGCTTCACGCAACACGAAATTTATCCCTGTGCTGCTTTCGCAGGAAGATGTTACTCACAGACCCGTCTGGCTGGAACAGGTCAGTTATTACCGTGTTGATTTGGAAGACGGTTATGAACTGCTGCTCCGGCATCTGACCAATCAGCCGCTGTTTGAAGAACCACCCGTTGCTGCAAAAGTGCGCGAATTGCCGCCGATCACTCGCAAGAAAGCTTTCGACGAACCAGAAATCAAAACTTCATCACAAAAAGTTCAGCAACCTGAAGCCAAAATAAGCGCAGAAGCCAATACAACAGCCACACCTGCTGAGAAGCCTAATTCAACAAAATCAAATACCTCCCCAACTTCTGTAACGCTAGAAATGGAAAACGCCAGGGTGGCGTATACGGTTCCATCCTCAACTGGCGCAGGACTGATCGAAGGGTCTCCCATTGAGATTTACAGAGTAGCTTCAGGTGAGCAAAGGTCACATAGTAATTTCACCGAAGACCTGGGCAACGGCGTCAAGCTGGAAATGATCGCCATTCCCGGCGGATCGTTTCTTATGGGTTCGGAAGATTTCGAAAATACCAAGCCAGTTCATAAAGTAACGCTTTCTCCGTTTCACATTGGCAAGTTCCAGGTGACTCAACAGCAATGGCAGGCTGTGAGGGGAGAGAATCCATCGCACTTCAAAGGCAACAATCTGCCGGTTGAGAGTATTTCGTGGAATGACGCAACGAGGTTCTGCTTGAAACTGTCAGAAAAAACCGGCAAAGAATATCGCCTGCCAACCGAAGCCGAATGGGAATATGCCTGCCTGGCCGGTTCAACCGGAAAGTATTGTTTCGGCGACGATGAAGCCTTACTGGAAAAGTATGCCTGGTACCGAAAAAACTCCGGCAAACAAACTCATCCGGTCGGAGAAAAGCTTCCAAACGATTGGGGCTTGCACGATATGCACGGCAACGTTTGGGAATGGTGTCAGGATTGGTACGACGCAAATTATTATGCTGAATTGGCCAAACAAGGCGAGGCGGTTAATCCACAAGGCTCGGCATATGGCGAACTTCGTGTCCTGCGGGGCGGCTCGTGGGACGTCGATCTATTGATCGCGCGCGCCGTCTATCGTAACAACGATCTTCCGGCGTTTCGTTTCGGCAATTTCGGTTTCCGGGTAGTGTGCAGTTGTCCCCCTTCTTCCTGATCACTGTCTTGGGGCGGTGCGCGCTTCGCGCAGGTGCGTTAGCACCAGCCCCCCAACGGACGCCTTGCTGAAAAGACGCCTCAATCCTCACCGCGAAGCGGTCGAATTTATTTTTTGATTTGGCGCTGGTCTTCGTTTTGCTCTCGGCACGGATTTTCTTTACCCTTGCCGCGCAAACAAGGCTTCAGGCAACGGATTAAACAGGCATGTCGAAACGGGACAAAATTCACGACGCAGTCAAAACCGCTCTGGTCAAAGATGGCTGGACGATCACGGCTGATCCGTTTGAAATTGAATACGAGGCGACTGTGCTGCGCGCCGATCTGGCTGCGGACAAGACTTTGGCGGCGGAGCGCGAAGGAGAAAAGATTGTTGTCGAGATCAAAAGCTTTCTCAGTCTTTCCCTCGTCCACGAACTGCAAGCAGCCGTTGGACAGTATCAAATGTACCTGATGTGCCTTGAAGCCTTCGCGCCGGAACGTCATCTTTATCTCGCTATCAGCGAGGCTGTATGGGAAAAGCTGGCCGAGTTGAAAATCGCACAGGATTTTCTTGAACGCTTTTCACTGAACCTGCTGGTCGTCAACACTCATAATGAGGAGATCGTGTTATGGAAAAAATGAGCAATTATCGCCAGATTGTCAGGCAGATTTTTGAACACTACGCCCAACCGCGGCCAAGCTACCCCGCAACCGGCGTAGAAAAATTCCTGATTATGGATGAAGTACGTGGGCATTATCAGTTGCTGAAAGTCGGCTGGCATCAAGGGAAGCGTGTCGAGTGGATGATGATTTATGCTCGCGTCAAAGACGGCAAAATCTGGATTGAAAAAGACCTGACCGAAGATGGCATCACCTCTGAACTACTGGAAGCCGGGGTTCCTAAAGAAGACATAGTGCTGGCTTTCCACGAACCAGAAATGCGCCAATACACCGAATTCGCCGCCGCCTGAGCGGATGGCGTGGAGAGAAGAATTCATGTTCCGAAACGTCATCGCTCGCATTCATTGGGTTCGGATTGTTACGGGAATCATCCTGTTATTTGTGACGATTCCAGTTTGCGCGCAGCAACCAGCCGCGCAAACTCCACAAACATCCACAGCGCCGGCTCAGACTAAACCATCGGCAAACTTGCCGGAAAGCATTTCCCCCGCTGACTTCTCCAAACTGAGCCGCGAGATGTCGGAAGCGGGCGGATACTTTCTTTCGGACAATTTTTCGTCGAACGAAACGTCGTATCTGCACATCGTGGACAAGCTCAAACAAATCGGCGCAACCGGCGGAGCGTACATCGGCGTTGGGCCGGAGCAGAATTTCACCTACATCGCCAAGATTCGTCCGCGCATCGCTTTCCTGATAGACATTCGCCGCCAGGCCATCATCCAGCATTTGATGTACAAAGCGATTTTTCATCACTCGCCGACGCGCGCGGAGTTTCTCTCTCGACTGCTCTGCAAACCTTTGCCAAGCGACAAACCAGTTGAATCCGACAAGGACAAACCTGCTGCGCCGAAGCAGACGATTCCCAAAGCCGATGCTCCGATTGAAGAGTTGCTGACGTTCTTCGGCAAAATCGCCGCAACCGATGCCGCCTATACCGCCAATCTGGCCGAAATCATCAAAACCATCGAAACCGAATTCCAATTCCCGCTCAGCAAAGACGACCGCTCCAGTTTGGAGTATGTCTACAAAACCTTCCGCGCCGAAGGTTTGGAAATCGCATTTCGATTGGATGGCGGCGGAAACTGGGGCGCGTATTTTCCTTCGCTGCGAGATTTGATTCTGCAACCGGATTTGAACGGCAAGCTCGGCCATTTTCTGGCTGTGGCCGACGATTACAACTTCGTGCGCGATCTGCATCGCAAAAATCTGATCATTCCGGTGGTGGGAGATTTCGGCGGAACAAAAGCGCTGGCGGCGATTGGCGATTACCTGCGCAAACACGATCTGACCGTTTCGGCTTATTACCTGTCGAACGTCGAACAGTACCTGTTCGACGGCTCTTCGTTTGAAGCCTTTGCCAAAAACGTCAAACGATTGCCGCTGACGGACAAAAGCCTGTTCATTCGCGCGGTGTTCAACATGCGCTATTCGCATCCGGCGGCTGTGCCCGGACACATTTCGACCACACTGATGCAATTGATGACTGGTTTCGTGAAGAGTTTCGACGCGGGCAAATATCGCGATTACGGCGACGTGATTTTCAGCGACTTCATCTCAGCGCAGAAAGAGAATGAAAGATAAGGGATTGCGGGAAAGAGAGACGTGGTGAAGAGGCAAAAGGAATGAGCGGATTCCTCTCTCTCTCTCTCTCTCTCTCTCTCTCTCTCTCTCTCTCTCTCTCTCTCTCTCTCTCTCTCTCTTTCCCTCTCTC